>Ga0247739_10000006_pt1 | contig 465604 bp, 382 predicted proteins | sample UWRJL058202B2_FD_180943 | JGI IMG/M metagenome (GOLD analysis project Ga0247739, IMG submission 180943) | Plant litter microbial communities from Arlington Agricultural Research Station in Wisconsin, United States - UWRJ-L058-202B-2 | ecosystem: Environmental > Terrestrial > Plant litter >... | reverse complement strand
AACCGCCTGTCGTCACTGCCTGTGCATAGGGAAAGCTGGTATTGCTGACCGTGTTTTCCATGTACCCGCTATACTTCTTGTCCAGGCTGCTGCCCAATCCACTGCCGGTTCCCGGTACCCAACCGTAACCGTCATAATATGTTTCGGTAAGCAATGTTGTATGCGAAAGGCTGCCGGGGTCAGGATAGGGCGAGAAACTTTCTTCCCCGTCCACCAATGACTGGTGCCAGTCCCTTGCATTGCTATTTTCGTAGAGCAGGCTTTTTATTGGCCTGTTAAGGCCGTCATACTGCGTAACAAGCCATTGGCCATTGTCCCTGAGCCTTGCATCCTGCATCATTACCAGCCTGTCCCGCAAATCGTACACCATGTGCACTTCACCAGCACCCGGAACTCTCTTCACCATTACCCGACCCATCTCGTCATATGCATATTGGAAACATAACTCTTCCAAGATGGTAGTCGTAATGGACCAGACCCCCGGTCCCTGTATGGCCTCGACTGCTTTGGGTTGAATAATAAGACGAAGTTGCCCGAAACCGTCATAAACATTATAAGTGCAGAGCCAACCCGTATGGTGTGCGGAAGGACTGGACGCCAACTGCACTTTCTTCAGTACCGTTTTACCTTCCTTGTCAATATACGCCACCACCTTCTTACCATGCTCGTCCACTGTGGCATGCCTGTACAGTTGACCAGCTGCATAACATGAAGTGCTGGAAGGAATTGCACCAATGGAGGTGCTTATTGCCCATATCCGCACACTGTCGGCTACAGTATTGAAGGAATACTCCATCGCCGTCCCCACGTTGCTGCCTGCCCAGCTGTTGCCGGGTGCATAGCTGGCCGTGGGCCTGTTCAGTGGCGAAGCCTCGAATGTTGTTTTGCTGTAGAATACCTGCTCGCCTGCAAGGTCGGGGTTATAGGTACTGCTGGTATAGAAGGCTGCCTGCTCATTGAAGGGGTTACGTTTGAAACTGCCATTGTTTGTATTGCTGTCCTTGGGCATGTAGGGCAGGTACCTGTAGGCTTCCCTGCCAAATTCGTCATATACGTTCATGGTTACCATGTCCTTGTCCTGCGGTGTAGATCTCTTGGTTACCGTTTGCAGTGGCCTGCCCAGACCGTCGACATACTGGGTCACCTGCCGCACTTCGTAGGGCTGCCTGCTGCCGGATATTACATCGCTTTCCGAACTATACGGCCTTAGGGCTTCCCATGTACGTACATAGTTCAGTTTCAGTCCACTGCCGTAGGCAGCCGGCACGGGGTTGATGGCCCCCGAGCTGATGGAAGCGGGTACCGTTGCTGCATCTGGTATTACCTGTGCACTGGCCATGCTGCCAACCAGCAAAAGCAACAGGGCTATATGTTTTTTGTTGATGGACATACGTGTTGATTGGGTGGGTTAGGGATTTGCTTGGTATTTATAGTCGAATGACTTGATGATATTGCCATCCTTGTCCTTGACCAGCTTGAGCCGCTGGAAGCCGTCATATTCATAATAGGTGGTATTACCATTAGCATCAGTCTCACTGGTGGTGCCGCTTAGTGGCCTTGCCGTAACCGTGGTGACTTGCACCAAGGGATCGCTGCTGTAGCCCTGCCTTATTTCGTCCAGCTTGGCACGCAGGGTGCTTTCACTGGTGAGCAGTTGCAGGTTGGCATAGCTGATGCTGGACAGTTTGGACACGGCATCCGCATAGGTTGCCCCGGTTATCTTGGCCACCGGCACCGTGCCCCTGTAGCCCCATATCACGGAAACAGGGATACCGTCCCTCCCCTTGAATTCGGCCACATTGCCGTAACTGTCGTAGGCGGTTATTTCGCTTGTCAGCTTGTCAATATCTGTTTTCACATAACTGGGACTGAAGGTACCATGAACCGTTAGATCGATATTGGCCCGCTGGTAAAAAAACTGTGGTCTGGCGAAGCTGCCATCAATTGCATAATCTGTACCCTCCCCATTCACTTCATTGTCAATGGCTCCTATGCCCGTTTTCCATTCGGTGGTCCTTGAGGCAACGGATACATTCTTTACCTTATTCGTCGTCAATTGCTGCATGGCAGCATTAGTGTAGTCTGAAGGATAATAATATGTCTTGGTTGTATTGAGGTCAGTGCTGTTGTCAGTTATTGCCGTCCTTAGGTAGCCGTCATATACATAACTATAGGCAGTTGTGCGGACAAGTGAATCCGTGCCGCTAAACTCGGCTTCACGTTTGGATGCGAGAAAGGATCTGCCTTGGTATGGGTAAAAAGAAAGCGCTACCAACCTTTCAGTTTCCTTCGGATCCCCAGCTTCTCCGCAATTGTCAGTGCGGATGCAGGCAATGCGAATGGAGCGGTTATTGTCGTTATAAGCACTGTCCAGTTCATCAAGGTAACCCAAATTGGTCCGTTTCTGCAGGGCACCCGAGGCATCGTAAACCGTTTCTTCCCATTTGTGCCCGCTTTTCCAGTCTATTAACTGCATTGTCGTATAAGGAAATATATCGTTGCGATTTTTTAAGACAGGGCCTGTGTACCGCTGCACTGTTTTGCCTAAGGTAGCACCTGTGCCCACGTCCACTTTTGCGTGGGATACTTTTGTGTAACCAGTATTGGAGCCAAATGAATAGCCCAATGTCTGCGTGGAACTACTGGTCCTAGTCTTAAATTTTGCATAGCCCCAAAAGCTGGGACTGCCACAGGAGCCGGCACAGCAGCTCCATTCGGCAAGAGAACGTACATTGTAGCCATAATTGGGTATCACAGGCAATATACCCGATACATAGCCGGAATCGTCCCTGTAATCGTACACGGTGCGGATGGTTTTATCCGTAACTGGATCATAATAGTCCGCTGCTTCCACCCTCAGCCCGCCCACCAAGTTGTTGGTATTGGTGATGCGGTACTTGATATTGGTGTCCATGACAAAGTAGGCAGAATCGAGGCAGGCACCGCCAGCACTGGAATAATGGTAATAGAACTTGTAATCTTTATTAAGCGGTAAGCTGAAATAGGCCCTCAGGGTTGCTGCCCCCGAATCCAGACCTGGGAACATGCAAGTCTTGGTAACGGTGCCGTCAGTGCTCTTCACATAGAAAATGAGCGTGAAGCCGGAACTTACCGCATTTGCCAGGCAGGACAGTGGCCCGCTTGATGGTGGCGGCACATACAGGCTGCCATCGTGATTTGTACGTTTGTAGGATATATAGAAAATGACTGCTGTATCTGTCCGTTCGGCGAAATTGATATTTACCTGCGTTTGGGGCGATAGAGGGTCTGATTCAAGTCCCCTGAAGTACCTGATATTTGAATTGTGGTAGATAGTATCCTTAATGCTATTTGTCCTGAACTGGAAACTAGTATGGCCACCAGTTGGAAGGGTGATTTTTTTCAGGACGCTGGCCCTTGCGTAGAATTCATTGGGTGTCCTGTCTGCACCCTCAGTAAAAATATTCAGTAACGTAGCAATTGGACCAGGGCCAGATTGTATGCCCTCTGCCCCTACTGTTTCCGGAACTGCTGGGTACACCTGCGGTATGAGCGTGCCCGCATCCCGGTCCGGTCCATAGTAATAGCCCCAAAAATCAATTGCCTTACAATGGCGGGGCGGCAGGACGGTATCATTATATTCAAAAGCATAGAGCAATAGGCTGTCGCCACCTGTCCATGCGGTCATTTGCCGCACTGTGTCCAGCCGCAGCCTGGTATAGAAATGGTCATCGGTAGCAGTATAGTCAAAGGGCGAACCGGAAAATTGGGTAGGGGCATAGCCTGCCAATTTGTAGGATGGGGGATTCGGGAAGTAGGAATCAATGTACCCGTACTTAAGTTTGTACTTTTTCGAGGTACCTGTTATGTCCGTTACCTCAATCCTCGTCAGGGCACTGTCACCCGAAACGTCCCTCCTTTCCTCATCATAGTGGAAATCAATAAAACTGCTATCCGGTAGAACAATCTTCCTTATGCTGAAAGTGCTGTTGTTGGTGCAGGTATAGGAATAATTGTGGTTGCTGATTTTCTGATCCGTATAAATAGTGGGGCTGGCATGCAATAGTGAGGGCTGGTCATTGTCGTGGTAGGTCTGCGACTCGTTCCAGCCACTCAGGTACCTTACCGTGCTTGCACCGTACTGGTAGAGGATGGTGTCATTCGAATTGAGGTCCACTGCCTTGGAAACATAAAACGCTGTTTTCGTGTCCTTTTGCGAAAAAGTAGGCAACCCAGGACCAGCGTTCGGACCGTCAAAATTATTTGAATGCGTCATTGTGCTTGTCAAGCTTGATTCCCTGTAGTCAAAAAAATACTTGATGCCATTATCAGCCTGTATAGTGAAGGATATTATCTCTTTCAGGCTGTAAGGTCCAGAAACAGTGTACTGCACCGCTATTTCAAGTGCATTTTGGTCTATCTTGTTCACTGCCCCGGTCTTGTCCAGAACGAACTTGCCCGCATACCCCTCAATATTGTAGAAGAAAAGGTCCTGCTCAGTGTCCCAGCCACCTGCATAGAGGTTGTGCATCACAGTCTCGTCACCAGCAGCATTGTTGAACCATCCAATGATATGGTCTCGGGAAGTGTCAGCAGTAGTGAATTCTGTGATGGGATCAGGCAAGTAGTAATCACCCGTATAACGGTAGGTATTGAAATCCGCAATCACTGGTTTGTTGAGGTATCCAAGGGGATCGTCATCTGCTATCCCGCGAACGCTTCTTGTTATCACGCCCCCTGCATTGAGCGACCAGCCAGTTCCCACATTTGATGCCACGTCCTCCACCTTGATGCCGCCTGCATGGTAGGATAGCCCCACATTGACAGACGCACCCCCCCTCCTGCTCTTCCACTGGTGGATGGGCACGCTGATACTTGGAATGCCCGTGTGGGTATTTACGGGTATCTCCGCATACTTGGCCAGTGCCGCCGCATTGGGCGAGGGCGGGAAGAAGCTTGTCTGGTTCTTGAAATTGATGGCATTCACGTTCTCCTGTGCCCAAACAATTGTTTGCAGGAACAATAGGCAGGTAAAAAGGGTACTCTTTTTCATGGACTGTGTCCGTTTGGGGTTTGGGTATTTATAGTTTGTATCCGATCCTGAACTTGATGGCATCCGTCCTCGGCATCTGGCTGTAGCTCAGGAAGTCCCAGAGCAGTTGCAGGCTGTTGGTCTTCCTGCCTATTTTGTACTTCTTCGTCAGGCCCACCAATCCGCTCCTTTGCCACGCACCCATTCCCTGCAACTGGCTGTACTTGGTGAACTCGTGCTGGTAGTTCATTTCGTAGCCGCCCGTTATCCAGAAATTTCCTTTTATCTTGATGTCCGCATAACTTCTCAACCCAACGCCCTGGTGGCTGAGCCTTATATTTCTGAAGCCATTGCCCCAGCCCAGTTTGTAGGATGCACCGATGCCGATGGTGCTTTTGTCATTCAGCTTGTAGCCCGCTGTCAGGGCCATGTCGCTGGTGGTGGGCAGTATGCCCTTCGCCTTCTGCGACTGCATGTTGAAGCCGTATTCAATCCTTTTCAGGAAGGGTTTTGTTTTCTGCGTATTGGGCTTGAAGTTGGGCATGTCCATGTCGCTGCTGCTTCCCTGCCCATTCGGCAAGTTGCTGCCCAACTTGTTCACCCTGTCCTTCAGTGCCTTCAACTGGCCCTGTGCCTGCTGCATGTTCTGCTGGAACAGTTGCTGTGCGTTCGGTCCACCCGCCGCCACCCGGTGGTTGAGCAGCTGCTGCACGCTGGCCGTGGTCTGCAGGCCCGCAAGGCTTTCGGGGGAACCGTAATTGTCCGGCAGTTTGAAAAGTTGCGAGAGGATGCTGTTCCTCTTCATGAAGTCCCTGAACAGGCCGCTGTTCTTCAACAGGGCTATGGCTTTCTGCTCAGCTTTTTGGGGATCGTTCAATATGGATTTGTACTCGTTGAGTTGTTGTTGATAATAATAGACACTCTTATTAATTCCCATCATGTCCTTGCTCATATTAAACTTTTTCAATTGCCCGTTCAGTTGTTCTTTCCTCTCCCGCAACTGCTTCTTTATTTCATTGGATACCTGCATCTTGCTTTCGTACTGCTGCAATTTGCCCTTGGTTTCGCAGACCTGCTTGCTTAACTGGCTATTGCTGCCGATATTCTTTTCAAGGAATGCCAAAGATGTTTTGAGCGTATCGAAATGCGGGAGGTACTCTTTCAGTTTCTTGCCGCTGCTGTCTGCCCCGGCAAGTTTCTTCCGCATGGACTGGTACCTGGCCGCATTGTTGGCAAAAATCTTCTTGGCAGCGGTGCTGTCTTTCCTCAACAGTTTCCTGTACAGTTTTGCTTCCTGCTTTTCCAGCTTGCTTAGTGTCTGTTCTGTTTTTTGGGTAATGCCCGATTGCAGCTTGGAGAACTTGGAACCAATGTTGGTGATGAACCGTGAGGCTCCACTGGTGGAAATAGCTTCCCTTTCAGTGTCCTGACTAGATGCTCCCAATGACAGGAACAACATGCAAATCAATACTGATTGACGCATAGCGAAGGGTTTAGCGTTGTTTTCAGTTTCAGTTCAAACGTTGGACTTGAAGAATTTCACGGGTTCATGTGGTGAATATATTATATCGTTTTTAATGTCGGCATATTAATTTAAGGTTTTTTAAATAAAACCTGATTGGGATATACCTGCCCGTTGACTTTCAATATGAACACATACAATGGTGACTTGTCATCATTGTATCTGCGTAAGCGTTCTATTTCTTTAAAGTTACTTGAGAGAATCTTTACTTTTTCTTGATACCGAAATCGTACACCGAGGTATTGGCATAGGTTGCGGTTGCAGTCGGGATGAATGCATACTGCTGGTCCGGTTTCAAATCCTCGTTCAGTGACACTTCATAGAACCCTGGTTCGTCAAGTTCCTTGAACACGAACCGAACCAACTGCTTTTCATCAAGCCCCACGCTCCCTTTGCTGTACTTGCCAAAGCTTCCCGTAATGATTTCACGGCTTCCTTTGGTCACTTTGAACTGAATCAAGCTGAACTGGCTCGGATAGGTCAGTGCACCGTACTGCTGCGAGTTGACCCCTTCCGATTTCCGTTCCCCTAAATAGAAATAGAATACGGGACGTGTGCTTGCAATCATGACGTTTGAAGTCTCGCCTGCAACTGCCGATGTCTGCTTCACTTTCCCCCCGAAACCAAATGCCATCCGTGCACCGACATTGTCCCCGTTTTTGTTGGAGGCAATGCTTGACGGGAATATGGTATAGGGCTTTCCCGAGGAATCAAGATAGTACACGCCAGCACCTTTCTTCTTGATGCGTTCGATGGCGGCGTTGATGGTGGTGTCAGTCGGGATGGCGTGTGCCGCCACCATTCCAAGAAAAATTGCAATAACGAATGTTGTAATGTGTTTCATTAGTATATGGTTGAATGGTTATGGAAGTGGTTGTAACATTGAACGGTTATTCATTCCTCATGCAGCGGCAGGCGTGGCCGTCATCGACCGCTGGTTCCTGAATAACGCCGTCTGCACCGATGCTCATGAACGCAAGGGCGAAGCCCGTGGAGGCATTATAGGGAGTCGAGGACCAGATATTGCCGAACTCGCCAAGCCCGAAAAAACTGCCGTTCGAACCAGCACGGATGCCGTTGCCAACCGCACTGAACCCGCTCACATTCGTTGCTCCCGTGTTCGGGCTGTTCCAAAGGGTGGTTGCCTTCATCGAGCCTCCCGCTGGATAGAGCAAATTGCAATTGAATACAGCCGCAATCATGTCACTCCTCGTCGGTGTATGGTACCCCGACGGGCAAAGTCCCCTGCTGTCATTGGCCGCATAATAGTTGTAGAGCTTCCCGTAGAGGGCATTGTTCGCCGCTTGGTTGTTGTAGAGTGCGTATGCCCCCACAAATGCATTTGCCCATGCGGCATCGCTGAGTCCCGTGGTTATGGGGTCGCCGTTCCTGTACCTCGTGGTCCGCATGTTCTCCTTCGTCCAGAAGTGCCACGATTTTCCGACGTTGATGACGGTGTACACATTGCCGTCAATGTCGGTGACGGTGAGTTCAACCGTTTTCACGGACAGTTCCTTGCTATAGACCGTCCCGATTGCATTGGTCGCATAGGCACGGAAATAGTATTGGGTGTTCGGGGTGAGGCCGGGGATTATGCCGCTTGGTGCGGTGCTGTTTGCAAGGGTCGGGTTATGGGACGTGCCGAAGCAAAGGCCGCTTGCGGTTACAGTCGAACCGCCGTCGGAAAGCACGATTGCAGTCAATAATGCCTCCGTTTGGCCGATGCCGTCGACCCGTATGGTGTCGATGGTGGGAAGTGTTGCGGGCGTGGTCGTGTCTGATGAATCGCCGCCTTTTTTGCAACTGGCAAATAGAAGGATGCATGCTGCTGCTAGGGTCGTGAATCGCATATTGGTTAGTTTGATGAAACACCAAATGTTCACGATTACTTCTGCATATTCTACGCATATTCCGCATAGCTTATGCAGAGTTTGCATATTGTATGCAGCGAGCAACTATCTTTATAAAAAGATCAGTATGCACGGAAGCAAAGTCAAAACATTCAGGTTACTCAAAGGCTTTTCCCAAGAAGAAATGGCTGAACAGCTGCATGTCAGCCAAAGCACCTATTCACGCATTGAAAACGATGATGAAAAGTTGACCTTGCCCCTCTTGAAAAAGATTGCCGAAGTGCTTGAAATATCCATCTCTGACATAACGAGCAATGAACCCGTTATCATCCAAAACAATGCATCGAACCAAGGGACGCAGATTGGGCATAATGAGAATTTTTTTGCCGACCAGAAAGAGGTATACGAAAAAATGATTGCGGCAAAAGATGAAGAAATACAACGGCTCACCAAACAGAATGAACAATTGATGCAACTGCTTCAGAAAAAATAACCACTCTTCCAACTATCTATTTGGCATGTTCGGGCTTTACGTTATTTTGGTCCCATGCCAGTGCCACTCCATATAAAAAACACCTCGCTCCGCAATCTTCCGCACGAAGAATGGAAGCTATTGCCAGGCTTCGGTGACAATTACATGCTCTCGAATTACGGCAGGATCAAATCCTTGCCCCGTATAGTTGAACGCCCCACACAGGGAAGCTATACAACAAAAGAAAGGATATTGGCCAGACGGATTGGACGGCAAAAGATACAAGGGACAAAACGCACAATCAAACTGGTATGGGGACAGATAACATACGGCAAGCGTAGCCGCCCTATCCCCATCGCACGATATACCTGCTATCTGTTCGTTGAACCATTTGATCTCTCGGACAGGCATCTCGTCATCATGACCCATGATGGCAATCCGCTCAATACGTTCTATACAAACTTATTTGTTTCCACCAAGAAAAAACTCATGGAACGGACGTACAGGAACGGCCGCAACACGAAAGCATTCGGCAACAAACCGAAGAAAGTCATACAATATGACCTCAACGGCACACGGATTCAAGTATATAACTCTCTCAACGAAGCGGAGCGGCTGACGGGCATTGACTGCGGAGCCATCAGTGAAGTTGCTCGGGGCAAACGCAGGCAGCACCGAGGATTTGTCTGGAAGTATGACAAGTAGCCACTATTGCTAGATGAGCCGTAACTGTACCCTCTCATTATCCTGCTTCCCTTTCTGTGCAAGTGCTTTCAAGTGTGCTTCTACATCCTCCCGAGCGGTCGCATAGCACTCCCGTGAACTGGTTATGACCGCATCACGGTTATACTGAAAGGCTTTAGGCAATGGAGCTGTGGTTGCACTGAATGGCATTGACGTAGTGCCGTCAATCAAAAGCTTGATATAGATATGGTATTGCGGCAGGTTAATCAAATCATCTGCCTTGAACGTCGGGGCAAATTCTTCTTCAAGCACTCTTGCATCGGAAGCCCCGATACGGAAAGAAATGATGGTGCCAACATTCCCCATGATTGCCGAGAGGATTTTTTCATGCAATTGGTCGATGTACTGGTGTGTGATGAAAAGGCACAAGCCGTACTTGCGTGATTCGGCAAGGATGTCGGCGAATGATAACGTGACAAAGGATTGCACCTCATCAATATAGAGGTAGAATGGTATTCGTGCTGTAAGTGGTTGCCTTGCCCGTGCAAGTGCTGCCGTCTGGAACTGCGAGACAAGCAATGAACCCAACAACTGGGTTGCATCCTCTCCTATGATTCCCTTGGATAAATTACTGATAAAGATTTTCTCATTATTCATTAAAGATGCAATATCAAATGATGAATGCTGCTGCCCGATAATGTTGCGAAGGATGGGGTGTGTCTGGAACAATCCCAGTTTGTTGACTACAGATGCAATGAACTCATTCTTCATCTGCGGGGTCAAGGGATTGAATTCCTTGTACCAGAAGTTCAAAAGTGCGGTATCGGTGATACGGTGCATGACTTCCTTCCTGAAATCATAGTCGGTGAGCAGTGGCTGTATATCAAGGAGACTTGCATCGGGATAATAGGTCAATGAGAGGATAGCATTACGCATAATATGTTCCAACCGTGGTCCCCAACTTTCCGCCCATATCTTCTTAAACGTGCTTACTATGGTTGACGCAATGATATGCCTGTTCTGTGCGGTTGCATATTGTAAGGGATTGAATGCAATGGGATGCTCTTCGTCTCCGACGTTGAAGTACACGACATCAGAAATCCTTTCATAAGGGATATAGTCCAACAGTGTTTTTGCCAAGTCCCCATGCGGGTCAATCACCGCAACTCCTCTCCCCTTCTGTATGTCATCAATTGCCATGTTCAGGAGCAAGGTGCTTTTGCCTGAACCAGTTTTCCCAATTGAGTATATGTGTCCGCTTCGATCCTTCGCTTTGATGCCGAATTTTTGATGGTTGTTGCGGTGATTGGTTATGCCGATGTAGGTGATAGAGTCCTTACCATTTTTTTGCATACTTAAACTTTATACAGAAAAAACCATCAATGGCAGGTAGGTATAAGAACCGCATTTGGCATAATCTTCCACCTTTCTAATATTGCTAATTCCGACATACTTGATAGTCATGCGAAAGGATTTACGTCAACTCTTTGATGACTTCATTGATGAAGCAACGTTTATAAAAAAACTAAGCCCTGAAACAGTTCGAGGATATATAAACACTTATAGAACACTCATCAAACTGGTGCCAGATGTATCGGTTGAAACCCTCAATACGTCTATTCTGACAATGTTCTTCAAGATACTTCATGAAAGGAAAAGAGTGGTTGGCAAGGAACTAATCAAAAGTGGAATAAAAAAATCAACCGCTGCAAGTTACTGGTGCAAACTCAATGCCTATTTCAAATGGTTGGTATCCAAAGGCCATATTAAGGCAAATCCGTTTGAGGGAATACAATACACTGGTCCCTCATATGAGGACAAAAAGTACCTTGCCAAGCATGAGGTCGAGAAGATTCTTGCTGCCATATACACCGAACAACAAGGAAATATTTTATTGTTCAAAAGAAACGTGGCAATATTCAATATCCTATTGTTTTGCGGATTGCGAAAAGAAGAACTCTTGCTGTTGCAAATAAGGGACATTGACCTCGAAAGAAAACTGCTAACTATCCGCGGCGAAACATCCAAGACACGTATAACAAGACAGTTGCCATTACATTCCTCAACCATTATGCACCTTAAAGATTACCTCAATGAACGGAGGCGATATTCAACGCCATATCTCATCGTTTCTAGCAATAGGGATAACAGGTTGACTGCCGATGGACTCAAGCACCTTGTCACCAAATTCAACAAATCATCCAAAGTCCATTTTCATCTGCATCAGTTCAGGCACACATTTGCCGTGAACTTCTTGCGGTCAACCAATAATATTTTGAAGCTCAAATTGCTACTCGGCCATAAAAACATCAATGTCACCATGCTGTACCTCCGTTGCTTGGCTCCCCATGAACTTCACGGAGATATAGAATCAATGCGTATTGATACTTTCCTGTAAACAGGATAGAATCGAAACGCCTGTTCTCTATCAAAACCATACCTCTTGCAACAGCCCATTAGGGTATATTTTTCTCTTTCTTTTTTTGAGGGAACAGGTCATCCAACTTGATTCCATAAAAAGCAGTAAAGAACAATTATATCCTTATATATCAACGTATTTGTGCTCAGAACCAGGCTCGAACTGGTGACCCTTCCCTCTTCAGAATTCCACCCGAACCACATTATGTAAAATATGCTTACGCAGCAACGGTATTTTGGTAAAAACAGGCAAAGCTCGACCTGATTTGCTACGGAACAGGCATGCTTTTTATCCCTATCAGTAGTGTGAACAACCGATGAATATCAAAGACGCCGCACAAGAATTTTATGACCACTCGATCCACATACGTGGCTACGCCAAAGAAACCGTTCGCCGATACCGCCATGCCATCAATTACTATTGTTCTTTAACTGGTCATACCACTCTTGAGCAAATAACGGAACTCTCTGTACGGCAAATGTTCTATGAGGGAAGACAGAAACGGAACTGGAAACCGATGACATTTCTGTCATATCAAAAGTCACTCTCCGTTTTCTTCAAATGGTGTCAAAACAGAAAGTACATGAAGGACAATCCGATTGCAACCCTCGAGTCTCCGAAACTTGAACGGAGGCTACCCGTTAATCTGAATAAACAAGATGCAAAGAAGCTCTTGGAATGGGTATACAACTATCCATATGACAGTAGCTTCATCAGGTACCGTAACCATGCAATCTTTGCAGCCCTGTTATATGCAGGGCTTCGGAAGCAAGAGATATTGCAGTTACGATATACCGATGTCGACCTTGAGAACATGACGCTCTTCATAAACCAAAGCAAAGGAAACAAGGATCGGATGATCCCTATCAGTTCGGCTCTTGCAGGAAGCTTGGGAAGGTATGTCATCGAGAGAAGGACAAAAGGTGTAACCTGTCCATCATTCTTTGCCTCAAGTGTCCAGAATAGGGGTATTTCTGATACGACATTAAAGCGATTGATTGAGGCAATGAGAAAGGATAGTGGTATAAAGTTCAGTGCCTATAAGCTTCGGCATACGTTCGCAACACTGATGCTTGAAGGAGGATGTGATATTTACAGTCTATCGAAAATGATGGGCCATGAGGATATCAAGACGACAACAATTTATCTCTGTGCAACCACGGAACATTTGCGTTCGCAGATGGTGAAGCATCCGTTGAATGGGTAAAATACAAACTCATTTATAATAACTGTAACTTTAAAATTACTTTACCTGAAAAACGTAAAATGAAACTAAATTATCAACCAATGTAAAACTAAAAAATATGCCTTATACATCACAAAACATGTATTATAATGATTTTAAATGGACTGCTCGGGCAGATCATGATAATCCAAAAATTATTGGCGGGACAGACCATGCAGAACTCAACAGAACTGAAGGCTATGAAATGTTGTACTTTATTAAGAGCCTAGCAAAAACATGGGGATGGGCAGATAATTCACCAATAGCAAGCTACCAACATTTAGAGAGAATAATTCGAACCGAAGTCCCTTCAAATATTAGAACTCATTTTGTATAAAAGATTGGATAGCGACCAAGTATAATGGTCAGAATTTGTAGAATTCAATTATCAACTTGAAGTAGTTAATAACTAATAAAACATCCCCAAGAACATTGGGGATGTTTTATGTATAAACTAACGTGCAGGTTTCATCTGTTGGATGATCGCCAGTTGCTCCTTGCTTGCTTTCCTGGCCACCTAGTCTTACTTGGAACGTCCCGGGCTTGCTGCTATGCTGGCATTTATGTTCGTCAACTAGAAACACTCTGAACTTGCTTAACCTAATAAGTGAGAAATTTGACTAATGATAGCTGGCAATGCTGAATTACCTGCCGCACTTTCTAATATACCTTTAGCAGCTTTCAGAGATTCTGCTATAATTGTGTTTTTGGGTTTTGGTGATTTGCTTTGACTTTCTAAAGTTTGAATTTCACTAATTAATTCCTGATGTAGATCAACTGAAAGGTCAAGTGTATCTTGAATGTTTTTCAGTGCACTAATTACACTGTTCAAACTTTCTTTCTTGCTACTATCAAAATGAAGATTGATTGATGAGTTGTGACTTCCTTGTTGCAATGCTGAATTGTGCATTGAACCTATAACAGTACTGCCAATATGAACATGTTGTGCAACAGATGCTCTGCCTGCTGATGATATCTGGCTTAGGTGATATTCAAAGCCGCCATCATCAGCAAAAACCGAGTATTTGTAGCCATCTTTGCTTACAATACCCCAACCTCCATAACCAAATCGTTCTCCTCTAAGAAACCCTATGCTATCACTTAACCTCACTGCTTCATTGAAGGCAAATTTGGCTAAATCAATGTTCATCCCAGTTTCCTTTGAGAAGGAGTCATAGTTTGCATTACCAGCACTGGGGCTATTGCCGAAAATATATCTCACTACAATGTCTAATGCTTCTACTTGTTCTTTTGAATATCCAGAGTGGCTGTCTTTATACATTTTCAAATATTTCTTTGTGTCGTAAGCATATTTAAGTTCTGGCATAGCAATACTGTTAACCATCACACTAAAACCCATTTTAGAAGTTGCATTGATTAATTTGTATTCTCTCATGATGAACTTTAAAAGTTCAGTTGCTTCTCCCTCTGATAATTGCGGTGTGAATTCATCAATCAAGTGCTTGGGTTCAATGTCGCTTCTCCCTGAATTAGTAATCAAACCTAATACCTTATGAACCTTATCTAAATCTGGCATAGTCAAATGTTTGTTTGTTATGAAATCGAAGTATCCACCAGCCCATTTAATTTCAAGGCCTTTGGGGTTCAGTTGATACCAGGCAGTACCTGTTTGACCGATTTTATGTATGCAGCCAATGTTTACTAAAAACTCTGCAGTATCGTCTATGATATCGTGATCGATTGTTTGCAAGTCTTCCGAGGTGACAGAAAACGCTTTGTTGAAGGCTTCATAAATACTCGTCATTCCTCCTTCATTGAAGTGTATTATGACCCTATCTGCTATTTCTTCTATAGTTAGGCTTTCTATATACTCTTTAAAATCCATCGGGTTAATTAAGGGTTGAAATGAAGCAAAGCATTATTGCTTTAGTAGATTGACTACTTTTTGAGTTAATTCTGTATCTGTATTCAATACATTGATACTATAGTTCTGAAAATTTTTTCCAATTACAACTTCAACACTGCCACCATTAGCCATTAATTCTTGCTGAACAGGCTGTATTTTCTTTTCGACTAATTTCTTGAGGCCATTTGCATATGCCTGTTCTACTGCATCAGTGAGTGAATTAAAACTTCTACCATTATATGTAACCTTTACCGATATCATATCTTAATATTTGTATCGAATATAGTTAACCCTTTTAAACTACTAAACAATTTAGCAATATTATTATCAACAGTTCATACACATTGAAGGCTTGAGATAAAGGGGGTTGACCTACATTGTCTTTTTTGGATAACTACTGCCATCATTTCCGTTGGTCATTTTACTAGCCGTCCCAGTAATCAGCACTCGCAGGAAACATCCGTACAGCTATTATGCATCCATCGTTATTATTGAGAGTATATAAGAAGTCATTCTAATTTTCAATCTGTACTCACTGTGCAATGGTTTCCACAGGTTCTGTACCTGATATCTTGCCAATTGGCTCAATAGTTTAAAAAACAAAAAGGCACAGCATTTGAACGGATTTGGATATGGCACTCACTGCATACAAGAAAAAACGCTCTTTCAACAAAACACCGGAACCGACAGGCGGCACGAGTTTAACAACAGAACTCCGTTTCGTTATCCAGAAACATGCAGCGACGAGGCTGCACTATGATTTCCGCCTGGAAATGGAAGGTGTGCTGAAAAGCTGGGCCGTACCCAAAGGGCCATCACTGAACCCCGATGACAAACGGCTGGCGGTGATGGTTGAGGACCATCCGTATGATTACCGTGATTTCGAGGGCATCATCCCCAAAGGGCAATATGGTGGCGGGACAGTTATCGTGTGGGACGAAGGAACATACGAGCCGCTTGAACCGAGCGGTGACAAGAAGACGGATGAAAAAAGCTTGCTGAAACAGTTGAAGGCCGGGTCATTGAAATTCCGCATGGCGGGAACAAAGGTCAAGGGTGAATTTGCACTTGTCAAACTGAAAAATGGGCGTGAGGAGAATGCGTGGCTGCTGATCAAGCACAACGACAAATTTGCCAAGGAAACGGATATTACCCTGAAGGACAAATCCGTCCTGAGCAAAAAGACACTTGAACAAATAGAAAAGAACCCACCCAAGGTTTATGGACAGCATACCATCGAGCCTGGCACAACTGGCAAAGACGTTTCAAACTCCAAAAAAGCAGTCAAAACGAAACCACTAAAGTCCCCGCCTGCCAAAAAAAATTCATTAACTAAAAAAGATACTGGACAGTTACCTGACCTTGCCAGTGCTCCCAAGGCCGCATTCCCCAAGACCATATCCCCCATGCTCGCCACACTGGTGGACAAGCCCTTTGATGAGGAAGGATGGCTGTACGAAATAAAGTGGGACGGCTACCGAGCAGTGGCACTCATAAATAAGGGCAAGGCCAACCTTATTTCACGCAACAACAAATCCTTTAATGATAAGTTCTATCCTGTTTATGATGCTGTTAAAGCGTGGGGGATCAATGCCGTGGTGGACGGTGAAATATGTGTGCTCAACGACAATGGCATTGCCCATTTCGGGTCATTGCAGAACTGGCGGAGCGAGGCGGATGGTGAACTGGTGTTTTACGTTTTTGATCTTTTGTGGATTGATGGGAAGGACACGACGGAACTGCCGCTTGAAACACGGCGGGAACTGTTGAAGCAATTGGTGCCAGAAGGGGGCATTATCCGTTTCAGTGAAAGTTTCGGGACATCTGCAACCGAATTTTTGGAGGCCGCAGCAAAGATGGGTATGGAGGGCATCATGGCGAAGCGGAAGGACAGCACCTATTCGCAGGGCAACCGCACAAGGGAGTGGTTAAAGATCAAGGCCAACAAACGGCATGAAGTGGTTATAGGCGGCTATACCAATAATGAAGGTTCCGCAAAAGCGTTCAGTTCCCTCCTCGTGGGTGTCCACGAAAACGGCAGGCTTTTATATACGGGTAAGATAGGTACTGGTTTCAATGAAAAAATGCAACGGGACATGATGAAGCAGTTCAAATCGCTGGTTTCAAAAACATGCCCGTTTACCGAAGTACCCGATGTGAACAAGCCCTCCCGATTCAGGCACAACCCGCCACATGCAGAAGTAACATGGCTCAAACCAGAACTTGTCTGCGAGGTAAGCTATGCCGAAATAACCGATGACGGTGTGATGCGTCACCCGTCCTTTGAAGGCATGCGAAGCGACAAGCCTGCGAAATCCGTCAAGGCAGAAGTGGCCGTTGATACAGCTAAGGCAATGTCCAAAAAGGAGAGTTCAAAAGCGGCAAGATTGATTGAGCCTGCCGTTAAACCGATGAAGAAGGAGAGGAAAACACTATTGAACCCCAAGGAAGAAACGCAGGTAAAAACGGTGAAGGGCCATGAGTTGACCTTTACCAATCTGAGCAAGGTTTACTGGCCGGATGTAAAAGTCACCAAGCGTGACATACTGAACTATTATTACCTAGTGGCACCTTTCATCCTGCCATACATTATCAACAGGCCACAGTCGATGAACCGCTATCCCAACGGCATTACAGGCCATAGTTTTTACCAGAAGGATATCACTGGCAAGGCTCCCGACTGGATCAAGCAGTTCCCCTACACGACCAGTGAAGGCGAGGACAAGAATTTCCTCGTGCCGCAGGATGAATCCGATTTGCTGTACATGGCGAACCTTGGGGCCATTGAGATGAACCCATGGAACAGTACGACCGAAAAACCCGACAATCCCGATTGGTGCATGATTGACCTTGACCCCGACAAGGGCAATACGTTTGAACAGGTGATTACTACCGCACAAACAGTCAAGCAGGTGCTGGATGAAATAAAAGTCGAATCCTACGTCAAAACATCAGGCTCAACAGGCATCCATATCTACATTCCATTGGGTGCCAAATATGATTACGACCAGTGCCAATTGTTCGGCAGGATCATCGCAACCGAAGTGCACCACCAGTTGCCAAAATTTACGAGCATTGAAAGGATGACGGCGAAACGGAAAGGCAAGATATATATCGACTTCCTGCAGAACAGGCCCAAGGCAACATTGGCCGCCCCCTACTCCCTGCGTCCAAAGCCAGGCGCAACGGTTTCCATGCCGCTCCATTGGGAGGAAGTGAAAAAAGGATTGGCCATGAAGGACTTCACCATCAAAAATGCAATGGAACGTATCAAAAGCGAAGGGGACATTTTCAAGCCAGTGCTTGGCAAGGGTATCGACCTGCTAAAAGTGCTTGATAAATTCGACAGTTGACTAATACAAAATCATTTTAAACCATAAATATTACACCATGTCAGACAACAAGAAAAACACAGGCAAGCAGGATGATATTCGTGTGGATGCCAACGACCCAAGCGAAGTGGAATATTTTCACAGCCAGCATCCTTCCAAGACACATCAACAAATCAAGGATGCTATTGCGAAGTATGGTCCATCAAGGAAGGATATCGAAAAAGGCCTATCTGGAAGTCGCGACTAAATTTGTGAAAAACAGGCAATAAGTAGCCTTTTGATGCCATCATACTCCTTAGCAGTTACCTGTTTCAAGGGCTGTTAAGGGTACATGGTTTGATACGTAGTGCCTGACCAAAATATTTGATTATGCTTACCTTTATGCACTACACTAAATGTAAACAATTCATTCCCAATGGAAGAAACCAGAAAATGCCTAATTATTGATGATGATGAAGATGACCAGGAAATATTCATGATGTGCCTTGGAACAGTAAACAAAAATATAGGCTGTGTAAGTGCATTCAATGGGCAGGAGGCAATTGACATGCTCATGTCAGATGCCGGATTCGTGCCCGACTATATATTCCTTGATGTGAACATGCCTAAGATGAACGGTATAGAATGCCTGCGGATACTGCGGCATATACCGAACCTTGGAAACACCAAGATATTCATGTATTCCACCACTTCAGAAAAAAGTGTCCTTGAAGAAAGCATCAAATTAGGAGCAGATGACTATATCGTAAAGCCTTCCAAAACAGCAGAACTAAAAGAAAGGCTAGGCAGTATATTCAAAATAGTTTCGGGGATTAACAAATAACCGTACCTAAAGGCAAAACATGAACAGTAACTCAAAAGACAATAAAGAAGGCCCTGATGGACTCTACAAGAAGATGGTAGAAGAAATTCAGGACTATGCCATTATACTGCTGAACAAGGGCGGTATCATACAGAACTGGAACAAAGGAGCGGAAAAAATAAAAGGCTATGCGGAAGAGGAAATTGTTGGCAAGCACTTCAGTATTTTCTATTTAGATGAAGACCTTGACAGCAACCTGCCATTGAAATTGCTTATGGAGGCAAGGGATACAGGAAGGGCAGCTCAGGAAGGATGGCGGAAAAGAAAGGACGGTTCAAGATTCTGGGGAAGCATTACCATTACTGCTGTACATGACGATAGTGGCAATGTGGTTGGTTACTGCAAAGTAACAAGGGACCTGACTGAAAAGAAGATTGCAGAAGACACGTTAAGGGAAAGTGAGGAACGGTACCATCAAATGGTGGCGGAAGTACAGGATTATGCAATCATCCTTTTGAACGATTCAGGCGTTATTGAAAACTGGAACATCGGAGCGGAAAAGATAAAGGGGTACAATAGCAAGGAAGCTATCGGAAAGACATTCCATGTATTTTACACCGAGGAAGACCGCATTAATGGCCTGCCCGATAGATTATTGAATACAGCAAGGGAGGAAGGAAAGGCAACCCATGAAGGATGGCGTGTAAGGAAAAACGGTACCAAGTTCTGGGGCATGGTAGTCATTACTGCCCTGCATGACAGGAAAGGAAAGGTTATTGGGTTCTCGAAAGTAACCAGGGACCTCACACAGCAAAAAATTGCCCAGGAACAATTGCATGCCTACACCCATGAACTTGAAACGCAGAACAAGGAACTTGAACAATTTGCCTACGTGGCTTCCCATGACCTTCAGGAACCCCTAAGGAAAATCCAGACTTTTACAGAGCTTATCAAGGAACATTTTGATGACAAAGATTTTGTGAACAGGTACCTGGAGAAACTGGAAGGCTCTGCAATGAGGATGTCCGAACTTGTAAAGTCCTTACTGGAATACAGCCGCATTGCGAAGGAAAAGGAGGCATCATTGACCGTTGAGGTAGACCTCAATTCCATCGTCAACGGAGTAAGGCAGGATTTTGAACTGCTGATACATGAGAAGAATGCCGTAATTGAAAGTGATGCACTGCCATTGGTTAAAGGAAACCATATGCAATTGGGCCAGTTGTTTGCCAACCTTATCAGTAATTCATTGAAGTTCAGCAAGCTTAACCCCGTAATAAAAATACGGTCAAGTATTGTTCCCAAGAACCAGATTGACCATGCAACCGAATTACCTTCTGCAGCCAATTATAACCATATTACCGTAGAGGATAATGGGATTGGCTTTGAACAAAAATACAGTAACCTGATTTTCTCCCTGTTTCAGCGGCTTCACGGGAAGAAGGAATATTCAGGAACTGGCATTGGCTTGGCCCTGTGCAAGAAAATAGTGGAAAACCATAATGGCATCATTACCGCTTCGAGCAGTCTTGGGAGCGGTGCAAAGTTCAATATCTATTTGCCTATAAAAATGCAAATGGATTAAAATAACCAATAGTTTCAAACTATATACTGATTTGTATTAAGTACTATATCTCACTTGAAGTTCCTTGCTCCAGGAATAACCTTTTCACCTGCATCCTCCCTTACCTGTGTTTTCTTGTTCACGTCAGGCGGTATGCTTTTTTCATCTGCCCTTGATAATGTAAGCAATGGCAAATCTTGTTCATTTGATGCTGTGAGTTTTCGTAACAGTTTGGATATATCATAAGCTACCTGCACGATAACGTGAACCACTTCCCCTTCAATCTGCAATTTGCCTTCCACCATGATCAGTTTCGATTGCAGTATCTGCTTGCGGTACAGTTCAAAAAGGTTCTGGAAGATGACAAGGTTCGCATAGCCTGTTTCATCCTCAATCGTCATGAAGCACACACCGCCAGCCGTGCCAGGTCTTTGCCTTACCAATACCAGTCCAGCAACCCTTATAACATCGCCATTCTTTGCGTTGGGAAGTTCACTGGTACTAATTGCATGGAGTAGTTTCAATTTCTCCCTGATGAAGCTAACTGGATGTGCCTTCACGGAAAGTGCCATTGAAGCATAGTCATGTACCACATGCTCTGAGTCGGAGAGTAGTGGCAATTGCAATGAAACCCTTCTTTCAATTTCACTATCTATCACCTGCCCTGCATACAAATGCTTTGGTCGATCCTTAACCGTTACCTGCCAAAGGGCCTGCCTCCGGTCCAATCCAATGGAACGGAAAGCATCTGCATCAGCTAGGGTTTCCAATGCAGTGTCATTGATGCCTGCATCCCTCAATTCATCAATGCTTTTATAGCCATCATGACGCTTTGCAACCAGCATATCCATACCTTCTTTCTTCAGGCTTCTCACCTGCCTAAAGCCAAGCCGCAAGGCCCTGTATTTTCCAGCCTGTTCTTCAAGATGATTGTCCCACATGGAATAATTGACATCAACTGGACGCACCTCAACTCCGTGCTTGGTTGCATCAATCACTAGCTGTGCAGGTTGATAGAATCCCATAGGCATGCTGTTCAGTAACGCACAAGCAAATACATCAGGATAATGGCACTTGATCCATGATGAAACATAAACCAACAAGGCAAAGCTTGCTGCATGGCTTTCGGGGAAACCATAGCTACCAAAGCCTTCCAATTGCCTGAACACACGTTTTGCGTATTCTTCTGTATAGCCACGTTCCATCATGCCACCAATCAACTTGCGTTCAAACTGTGATACAAGTCCCTTCAGTTTAAATGTGGCCATGCTTCGCCTCAGTTCATCGGCTTCGGCAGGAGTGAAGCCTGCAGCAACAATGGCAATCTTCATGGCCTGTTCCTGAAATAACGGAACACCCAAAGTCCGTTTCAAGATTTCTTCAAGTTCAGGTGACGGGTATTCAACTGGCTCCTGCCCATTGCGGCGGCGTAAGTAAGGATGCACCATATCGCCCTGAATCGGACCAGGCCTTACAATGGCAACTTCAATCACTAAATCATAGAAGCATCGTGGCTTCAATCTTGGGAGCATGGATTGCTGTGCACGGCTCTCAATCTGGAACACGCCGATGGTATCGGCATGGCAGATCATATCGTAAACAGCAGGGTCATCCTGTGGGATATTCGCAAGCGTAAGGTCAAGGCCATAGTTGGTTTTCGCAAGGTCAAACGCCTTGCGGATGCAGGTCAGCATCCCCAGTGCCAGCACGTCCACCTTCATGAAGCCAAGTGCATCTATATCGTCCTTGTTCCATTCGATACAGGTACGGTCAACCATCCTTGCATTGAGGATGGGAACAAGGTCGGAAAGCTTGCCGCGTGTGATGACAAAGCCGCCCGTATGCTGCCCCAACTGCCTCGGGAAGCCGATGAACTGTCGTGTCAGTTCCAGCACTTTCCGCAAGTGGGCATCATTGGGATTCAGTCCCTGTTCCTCTATCCGTTTGCCCTCGAACCATTCATCCGTGAACTCCCAGATGGACCCTGAAAGCCTATTGATAGTATCGACAGACAAACCCATTACCTTGGCCACATCACGGATGGAACCTTTCTGGTGCAGTTGCGTAACCGTTGCAACAATGGCCGCACGGTCACGGCCATATTTGTTGAATACATACTGCATCACTTCCTCACGCCTTTCATGCTCAAAGTCCACATCAATGTCAGGCGGCTCGTTACGTGCAGACGATATGAAACGTTCAAACAGCAAATCAAATTTGGTGGGGTTAACAGAAGTGATGCCTAAGCAAAAACAAATAGTAGAATTCGCAGCAGAACCCCTGCCTTGGCATAGGATGCCCTGTGATCTTGCAAAACGTACAATATCATAAACGGTCAAAAAATAAGGGGCGTAATCCATTTCACGGATGAACCTCATTTCATGCTGGATTGCAGCAGCAATCTTTTCAGGAATATCACCAAAATGTTCCCTTGCCCCTTCCCAAGCAAGCAGTTCCAATTCATCCAATGGGTCCATTCCCCTTGTGGTGATTTCTTCAGGGTATTCATATTTGAGTTCGTCCAATGAGAAGGTGCAGGCTTGGGCTATTTCAATCGTCCTTTGTAAGGCATCCCCATATTGCCTGAACAGACGTTCCATTTCTGCCACAGGCTTAAGGTAACGTTCAGCGTTTGCATGCAATCTATAGCCTGCCGTATAGATGGTGCATTTCTCCCTTATGCAGGTCACGACATCCTGCAATTGCCTGCGTTCATGGTCATGGTAATGCACATCATTTGTTGCAACTAAGGGAAGGTTCAATGCAGTAGAAAGTTCATTGAGCCTATGGAAGTATTTAGCATCGCTGCCGTTGTACAAACGTGATGCACCTATGTACAGGTTTGCGTTGAACTGCTTGCAGTATTCAGCCAAAGCGTGTTTGAAACTATCGCCAAAATCAAAATGGCTGTTCAATGAACCTGGCGGCACAACAATCAACTTCATTCCTTTTGCATGTTCATATACATCCTGCTTGTACAGTTCGCATTGCCCCTTCTCTGTTCGCCTATTACCGAGTGTAAGAAGATTGGTAAGCCTTGAGTAAGCAGCCTTATCCATTGGGTATGCCAACAGGCTTGGGCCATCCATCAAATCAAGTCGGCAGCCCACGATGATGCGTACACCCTTCTTCTTGCCTGCCGCATGGGCACGGACGATACCGGCCAATGTATTCCTATCAGTAATGGCCAGTTCGCGGTGGCCTAAAGTTGCCGCATGTTCCACCAGTTCCTCAGGATGTGAAGCACCACGGAGGAAACTGAAATTGCTTGTTACCTGTAACTCTACATATGCCATACGCTCCTTTTATCATTCACGCAAAAAATCCATGCAGAAACCAACCAAATGTTTTGGCTGCATCATAATGGCCCAAGCGGAAAAGCCAGTACCGCTTGCCCTCTTCATCTTCCACGCAGTAATAGTCCCTGTGCTGCCCCTCTTGTAGCCACCATTCCTGTTCTATTCGTTCAGGGCCATCAGCTTTGGCAACTTTGTGCAACTGCCCCTTGTACCTGAAATTCATGGGTGGATAATCGGGTACTGGTGCGGTAACTTCAATTGCTTCGGGCTTCTCCAATAAGTGCAATGGCCTTGGACTGTCTTTCTGCCAGGCAGTTGAAATGGGTTCAAGTAGTTCGGTTGTTGGCCTGTACGATCGTTCAGGCCAGTAATGTTCATCGGGCAAGTAACGCTGCACATGGCCGCTGCCGAATTTCGTGCTGATGCGGTCGAGCAGTTCCGAAAGAACGGGGCTGTCCAACCCTTGCTGCCCCTGCCAGAGTTCCTCCTGAACGCATACGGTCTTTTCAACCTTTCCGGCTTCCAATACAAAAACGTCAATACCCGTCGCAGGCTCGAATTGCTGGAACCTGAATTCAAAAAGTTTAAACAGATGCACAGCATTGCTGGACGGGTAATTGGTGCCCACTTCTATCCTTGCTGTTTTACCGTCCACCCTGAAACCACTGAAAGCGGCGGTACGCAATCCCTTCCCTTCCTTAGTCAACCTGCCGCACATTGTTGCGAGCAGGTTCCGCAATGCGATTTCGATCCCATGCAGTGTGAGGACGGGTTCAAGGCAGGGCAGCCTTTCCTGATAGGCTTCCACAGGCCTTACAGGTGCCAGGAATTCTTCCCCGTAACCGAGTGCCTGGTCAAGCCTTGTGATGAAATGGTCGCCAAACCTTTTGCGGAGTGTCTGTCTCGGCATGCCGATAAAGCCTTTTACCTGTCCCAGTCCAAGCTTTACCAGTTTCTCGGCTGTCTTCACTTCCAGCCGCAACGCCCATGACGGCAGGGGCATGATTGCATCCATCTGGCCACCTTCCTCAATAACAGAAATCCCCCTGCCCGTCCTCGCAACACCCCATGAGCAACCAACCGTTTCGGAAATGGCGGCATTGGCTTGGTAGCCAAGCTTTGCAAGCTTGCTTGTGATGTCCTGCAGGTATTTGGCTTCGCCGCCCCACAGGTGGCAGCAGCCCGTAGCATCAAGCAATAAACCGTCGGGAAGGTCAACGGACACAAGCGGTGAATAGCGGATGCACCATTCGCCCAATGCCCCCAGCACCTTTGCTTCAAGGCCGTCCGTGTCGTCCAGCACCTGCAGCCCATGCAGCATGGCCCTTGCATCGGCAACCGTCATGGCTGTATGCACACCGTTTTGCTGTGCCAGTGCATTTACGGCTGTCACCATCATCCGCCCATGTTCTGGCTTGGCAAGGGCAAAGGCGAGTTCCTTTAGCTTCGGCTTGCTGCGTATGTACCTGTCCGTTTTCAGGTGTGGGAACCATATCGATACGAACCGCTTTTTCATACGGCAATTTTGTGGAGGGGACTGAATTTTGTTTCCTGTACGGGCAGCGCTTCCCTGAACGAACCTGCCGCCCATTCCATTTGCCAAGTGCCGGCCTTTCCGTTGCGGACTTTCAAAAGTTCGACATTCCAGCGGGGGAAGCCAAGCCCCGGCAAACCGTTTTCGGCAATGCTAGGCACAGGTGAAATTTTCCACCTTGCGGCACAAGCCGTAGTACCAATTGCTCTTGCATTGCGGCGGACGATGAAGCCCGTCACACCGCTGCCTTCTGTCGCCAGTTGCAGTTTCCTTGATGTGGTGAAATCCAGTGACTGCATTTCTGCAACCACAGCCGTGAGGGCACTGCACTTCAACGCTTCCTCAACCGCCCATTGCAGTTCCTTTTCCTTTTTCAGGTGTATGAAAACCACCCGCTCCGGTGCAATGCAAAAAGCAGTTAACGCAGGCGGGTGCATGTTTTGGGTTGCGGTGATCCATAGTACTGTTCCCGCCACTGCCGTGAGGCTACCCAAGATACCCGACAGGAATCCCATGGACGCAGCGTGGCTTTCCAGCGTGAAAGCGTGGAATTCATGCAGGGCACCGATTGGGAAACTCCCTTGCGGAAAGGCATTGTTTAAACCGCCCAGATCAACAGTTGATTTTTGTTGCTTTCCTGCATGGCTGCACTGTTGAAGCAGGATGTCCTGTTTCAACTTTGCCAGTATGGAGGCTTTTTCTTGTATGGGGGCAACAGAGTGCAATGCTAATATTTTTAGCAAAAGTAGTGCTTTGGCATCTCCATAAATAATATTTTCAGATTGCTGTGATTATCCTTCGTAGAAAATTTAGGTTAGCCAAAAATGATTGCTATTTACTTCTTGCTTTATTTTCTACATCAGTAACAACATTTATTAAGATTGCATCAACAATACCCTGTAGATCGCTACGAGTTAATTCCTCGTGACTGTTAATAAGCTCTAAAATCTGTTCGCTATATCTATCAATTATAGTGGACTTTATCATGGGCTTATAAGTCAATGCTTTCAAACTGCTTGCATAAAGTAAAAGGCAAATATCTATTGACATCCATAATGTGCTTGGATATAATGATAACAACGTAAGATTTGCATAGAGCTTATCACAAGTAAATGGCGTGTTTGGCATCTCCATGCAAACTGTCAGAAAAAGCCCTTCGGGCTTTTTCCCTTTTGACCTATCTGTTTCTAGCATAAACTCTTCTCTGTTGCCATAGACTTCCCTTCTCTATGCTAGGTACATGTCAAAAACAAACAAGCATAGACTAAAAGTATTGGAGCTTTTTGCAGGTAGCAGGTCGGTTGGGAAGGCTGCGGAGAAATTGGGAATGGATGTCTTTTCATCCGATATTAAGCAATTCGAAAAGATTGATTACGCCGTTGATATTTTAAAGTTTGACGTTACCAAGCTTCCGGTCAAGCCTGATATTATTTGGGCTTCCCCGCCATGTCAAGGGTTTAGCATCATGTCTTTCCGTTATCACTGGACAGGTGGCAAAAAAGGATATATTCCGAAAAGCAAACGGGCACTTGAAGGCATTGCAATAGCCAAGAAAACATTGCGTATAATCAAGCAGTTAAACCCTCAATTTTATTTCATTGAAAACCCCCGTGGCATGCTCCGCAAGATGAAGTTCATGGAGCACATGAAGCGGCATACTGTTACCTATTGCCAATATGGCGACATGCGTATGAAGCCAACTGATATTTGGACAAATAGTATCAAATGGGTACCAAAATCAATGTGTAAGAATGGAGCAACCTGCCATGAAAGTTGTCCGCGAGGTTCCCATAAGGGAACAGCAGGAATGAAGAACGCATTTGAACGAAGCAAAATACCTGAAGGACTGTGTATTGAGATCTTGTCTTCTTGTATGCAGTAAATGCTCACTATAGGGTCAAACAATAATCTGAGTTTTTGCACAGTTTTCGGGGGCCTTTTCATTTATAGAAACAGCCTACTATTAATTTGACGCCTGAAATCAAACGTGATAGAATGGAATTATCAATACGAAAAGGGATCCGAAAGGTGTGAGTGCCTTAGGAGCCCTTTTCTTTTTTTCCTATAAGACTTCTAATGTTTTCAAGATAATCGAAATACTCGGAACCGAGAGGCTTATATAGTGACGATGCATAATGCTTATTGGGAAACAATATCTTTTTGAATTTTTCTTTGTCTACAAGATAATACACAAGTTTTTTATAGTCTCCATCACCAGAGATAAGCACAATCTTGTCAAACTGCGTTTCAATCAGACTTTTCATTGATTCAAACACAATGTCGGTATCCACATTACCTTTCTTGTCTGACTTTGCTCTTAGGTGATGCTCTTTGAACGATACAATAAAGCCTGCTTTCTGAATTTTCTTATACATTTCATCATTCTTCTCATCAAGGAAACCCATGAAGTAATATGCTTCTGAAACAGCATATTTTTCAGCGAGATATATTCGAAACTTTGCCAAGTCAACTTCCCACGCATTACCACAAGTACAATCGGCAAGCCTTATTTCGTACAGTTTCAATCCCAGTCTCTTTGCACAATCGGTGCATTTCGTCGTTCCGAGATACAAGTTCTGGCCATCGACAAAAGCATAATTCATCTCTTTGTTCATTGAGATAAGTGTATCAGAAGTATAGGCAGTAGCATATATTTCTGTACACTCTATCCAAATAATGCAACAACTGATTCACTATTCCTTATCTGACTATTTCCACAACCCCTATTCACTTCCATCACATTTTCCCCTTCAAGTTTTTTTGATTGCATCTCGATATTATTGATGAATGGAACTCAGTCGAAAGATTCCAAATCACCTCCGACGGTTCAGAAAACAGATGGGCCTCTCACAAGTTGAGGTTGCCGCACTGCTCGGCATCGTTCATACCACCCGTATCATCCTGTGGGAACAGGGAAAAGCAATCCCGTCACTCTATAACCTTATGAAGCTAAGCGTCATCTACCACTGCTTTCCCCATGAACTCTATCCCGAACTCTTTACCGACCTGTACCAGCAACTCCATGCAAAAACCGAAGAGGTGTTACTAACCAAGCACTTTTCATCTGATCATGAACAGCGTTATCAAAACTGAATACAAGGATAGCTGGTTTGCTATCCCCAGACTTATCACCGAGCGATACATGCCCTCCATTGGCATCCGTGCATTGGCACTCTACACCATGCTTTCGTCACTCCAAGACGGGCAAGGCAGAATCACCATTCCTTTGATTGAAGTGAAGAACCGATCGGGACTTCGCACTTCGAAGTTTGTGCAGACTCTCGAATACTTAAAGGACAAGAAACTGGTAAACGACATAATCATCGGAAACTCTACGAGAGCGTTGGAAATGTCCTTTAAGCCACAGGCACGAAAGAGGCGGCATAATTTTTCTAAAAAATAACGAACGTTAACGAACGAACAAAAGCAATCGAACGAACGACCAATTACAAGCAACGTAATCAACAGGCTTTTCAACAGCCACCACACCATGACTGAAGAACAACTACAATTTGCATTGAAAGTCGCCACGCTGCTCAATGACCTCCATTCCCTGCCGATGCATGAGAGCTTTGTACGCATGTATCCACGGGAACTTTTGGAAGAACAACTCCAAATGGTACTTAGCCGTCCGAACATTGCGAACAAAGGTGCGTATTATCGGACAGTCGTAAAGAGCCATGCACGGGCACGCAATACTGGGTATTAGTCTTGGGTCACGGTCCCTCGGCATTGCCGTGATGCGAAACGGAAAGCTGCTCGATTGGCAGGTAAAATCATTTGCCGAAGCAATGGCACCGCAAAAACTGCACATGATAACGGGTGCCGTGATGAGGGTGGTGAAAGAGTATGATGTTGGGAGTGTTTCGATAAAGCTTCCCGTTGCATTTGAAATGCATACCAATCTTGTTGCTTTGAAACGGCACCTGTTCAAAGTGCTTGCTGCATGGTCAATCCCTATTCACAGCTACCCCCTCTCAGATATCAAACGGGCATTGGGCGATGCGGTATGCAATAAAGAGCAGCTGGCAACTTGTATAGCTACTCTTTATCCCGAACTGCGGTTCGTGTACTTGAAGGAACAGCAGGCACGGAATCCCTATTACCGCAAACTCTTCGAAGCGGTCGCCGTCCTTCATATCCGTATCACCAGTACCTAGTCACTTCCATCAAATTTCCCTTCCTGCAACTCCTTCCGTGCAATCGATAGAATGGATATAAACCTTCTTCATTAACAATTAAATCAGTTCACATGAACAACAAAACCACTCAAACAACAGAGGCTACCGACGTGTATTCTCTTGTCAATGACCGCATCATTTCGCTTCTTGAACAAGGCACGATTCCGTGGCGACAGCCGTGGAAGGACGGTGCCATCCCGCAGAACATTATCTCGAAGCGACCATACCGGGGCATCAACCACTTGCTGCTCAATTCCCTCCCCTACAACCAACCGTTTTTCTTGACCTGGAAGCAACTGAAAACAATCAGTGCGTCAGTTAAAAAAGGCGAAAAGGGACACATGGTCGTGTTCTCAAAAGTGCAGGAGAAACCGAAAGAAGGCGGGGGCGTTGAAAAACGCTCTATCCTCCGGTATTACTATGTCTTCAATGTTGAGCAATGCACGGATATTCCGAAGGCATTCTTGCCCGAAGAACATTCATTTGGGCAATCACTTGAACCACTGACCGAATGTGCGGTGATTATCGGAGCGATGGAAAATCCTCCGAAAATCCAGCACAAGAAGAACGAGGCGTACTACAATCCGGCAACTGATACCATCAACCTTCCAAAGCAGTCATCCTTTGAGAGTTCCGAGGAATACTACTCCACGTTATTCCACGAACTCATCCATTCGACGGGCCACGAAAAAAGGCTCAACCGAAAGGAAATCATGGGTGATGCCGACTATGGAAGCAAGCCCTATTCCGTCGAAGAACTTGTTGCGGAAATCGGTGCCTGTTACCTAATGTCATATGCTGGAATATCGGCTAAGACACTTGGCAACAGTGCTTCCTATATCGAACATTGGCTGCAACGGCTAAAAGAGGACAAACGCTTTATTATCAAGGCGAGTTCCCAATCGCAACGGGCAGTTGAGCATATTCTTAAGATAGGCACTGATACGACAGATAAGAAAGAAGAAGTCATGGCCGAAGGCGTTGAGGGTTAGGTAGGATAGGCCCGTCTGGTTGATACCAGCGGGCTTTTTGTATCTTTTCTTATCTTTCTAGTACTATACTACTGCTTTACAATCTTATGGTACGCAGCGGCAGTTCCATTTCCTATTTTGAGCACATATACTCCGGAAGGCAAATCGGCTATTGACACACTATTTATTACATTGTAACCAATGCTTGTCATGTAGCTGGCTTTCTTCAATATAATGCCATTCACATCGACAACTTCAATGGTGACGATTCCCTTTACCGTATTATTCAACTCAATATTCATGACGCCTGTTGTTGGTGTCGGATATACAGTCAGAACCGAAAGTGCATTTCCTGTTTTTCTAACACGCAAAACGGGGGAATATTCAAAAGTTCCGTTCTTGCTGATTATTTTTATCCTGTAGTATATGATATTGGCATTGAGTACCGCTGCATCCAAAAAATCGTATTTATTAATTCCACTGTTTGATAAGGATTTCCGCTCCCCGATGGTATTGAAATCAATTCCGTTTTCACTGCGTTCCACTTCATACTTACTGTATTCATTGTTCTCATTCATAGTCCAATAAATTTCGGTGCCCCTATCGACGCTTCGAAAATTGAAATCACGAAGATGGATTGGCACCGCTATCGGGGTTCCGAACCATAATGAACCAGCATAGGTCGCTGTGCCTGGGTTCGTTCCGCTGGTTACCGTAATTGTCTTTAACAAATTGTATCCCTTGGTAGCTTCCCACGTCCCTGTATTGGCAAACTGTATCGCATAGTTTGGATTGGATGCAATGGTAGAGCCGGTATCCTTCAAGGCTAAGTACAAATTGTATGTACCGTTTGGTATGTTTCCTATTCCAACTGTTGTATTGATATTGTACACCGAACCGGGCAACCAAAACCTATTATCAATTGTGTTTAATGAAACCGCATATTCCGTAGAAGTGGAATTGTTTTTTAGGATTAGCTGGACATTCTTCTGTTCATACGGCGGAGCATATCCAACATTCCTCAAATTGATGTTCACGCTATAGCTATATGATTGGCTGCCAGTGTTGGTATACGTACCATCTAGCAATTCCAATCTGTAGCCAAGTTTCTGTTTAATGGTAGTAAAGCATCCGTCGGTTACCCATTGATTGAGTACGGTCGCGTTATAATCATTGTTCAAATAGCTGTAGTGGAACCGTGCCAATTCAGCTTGGGCATTAGTGCAGTTTGTGTAGGTTATATCATTATTGCAAACCTCCCCGCCATTGAACGTATATTTTGTGTCCTGTTCAAGATAATTCTTATCCTCAACCACATCAATGTATGTTCCATAGTCGCTTGATGAGGCAAGGAAACAGTCGTTATGATGTCCAATCCGTGATTGCGAACTTCCATTATATGCTTGGGCTGCAGTCAAAGCGGATGCGGTTCCCGATGCCCCCGTACCATACATTCCCGCATTGTATTTATAATAGCTGGTACGCAGTTGTATCATCTTTCCAAGGGGCAACACTTTCAACAATGAATCTGACACCTCCTTCCGATTGGGATAGTTTGGGGAACCAGCTGGTGTGGCAAGCGTAAAATCCGGATGTGTATAATACCATTCTCCCCATGTGCCGATAAAGCCACTTTGAAGCACGAGAATCACATCACTATTATTAATAAGTGTACTCTTCAATTGGCCGATATGCGTTAACACCCAGGATTTTGATGCGTCCAATGAATGCCTGTGTGTTTGTTCGGTGCTGTTATATGCAAAGCGGATAATTGCCTTGGCACCAGCTTGTCGTATGATGTTCAAGTCATTTTGAATGGATGCCAAATAGCTTGCACTGATAGCCGACGATTTAAATTGGCTTAAGTAATAGAGACGGAAAATCAACGTAATATTCTTTGTTGACCGTTGTGCCTGAATATCAGATAAGGTCAACGGATTTAGCATAACGCCTGAAGCGTTCGCATCTGTTTCTCGGTGGCTGTAAAATCCCCTTCCCGGGTTTTGAATGTCTGCGGTTGACGCTGAATAGGTTAGAGTGGTTTGTGAATTGCAGTACATGCAGAGCAAACACAAGGTGAGCGTAGAAATTGTTTTCATACCTATGGGTTTAATTGTGACTAAATCATTTCAAAGAGTGTCCAGAATATAAATCAAATTGGCTTTGTGATCTATTATTTATCCCAAAAAAATTGCTTAAATTCACTTATATATTAACAACAACCGTTCCAATAGTTGATGATAAATATTAAAATGTACTGAAGATTTAAGGTAGATACAAAAAAGGGTGTTTTCACCCTTTTTTAAAAAGCAATTCCACGCAAAAATTCAGTAGTACTACGCTTGCACCGCCCATTTCAGTGCCATACCTTGTGCGTTCATCCCAAACCCATGTCATATGAAACAGTTCCTCTCGTTCCTTCTATTGCTAACGCTAACCCTTAGCGGCACAACATCCTATTCGCAGGCAAAGAAGAAGAAAGCACCAGTAGCAAAGAAGGTTGAAACAGTCGTGTACATATGTGGCGGCAGTTCCGCCTATGCATACCACACGTCATCATCATGCAGGGGCCTGAACAGATGCACCCATGGCGTCAGCAAAGTGACACAGACAGAAGCGGTGAAAACGCATGGCCGCAAAGCATGCAAGATTTGCGGATAACAAACCAGTATCTTAGAGTTCCTTAAAATTAGTATATGAAATATATTCTTGCCTGCCTGATTATTCCGATACTTCTTTGCACTCATACCCATTCACTCGCATGGGGCAAAGACGGACACCAAATGGTTCCCCAAATCGCATTCAAGTATCTTGACGAGAACACCAAACAAGTCGTCCTGAAATACTTGAAAGGCATGAGCATCGAGGATGCCGCCACATGGATGGACGACATGCGTTCCGAACCGTCTCTAAGCTATCTCAAGCCCTGGCATTTCATCAATCTCGACAAGGGAGTGCTGTTCCAGCCGTCCACCGAAGACAATATCGTGAACAAGCTTGGGGACGTGGTGAAGCAACTGCATAATGCACAGAAAATGAAGCCCGGGGATGTGAAGCAAGCATTGCTTGTGTTGTTTCATCTGATCGGTGACCTGCATCAGCCGCTTCATGCAGGGTACGGCTCCGACATCGGCGGCAACATGGTTGAGGTGTCATTCATGGGTGCAAAGACCAACCTGCACACCGTATGGGACAGCAAAATAATCGCATACAAGAATATCACCCTTGCCAACTGCGTCTCATGGTATAACGGCTTCACCAAAGAGGAACTTGCCGACTATAGGAATATCAATATCCTTAAATGGTTGGAGCAGTCACGCTCATTCCTGCCGCAGATATACGATTTCAAGGATGGAGCACTTGATGCCGCCTATGTTGAAGCGACCAGCCCCATCATTGAAAAGCAATTGCTCATCGCAGGCATACGCTTGGCAAGCGTCCTGCAGGAAGTGTTCGGGTCAATGAAAACCGAGGACGTGAACAAGGAAAAGCCCGCCCCAGTGTTGAAGGATGGCAAGCTTGTCATATCCGTTGACGATGCCGCGAGCTATGAAGGGAAAGTGGTGACGATATGCACCAAAGTGTACGGGGGGAAATTCCTTGATAAATCAAACGGAACGCCGACCTTATTGAATCTAGGTGCCGACTTCCCGAACAGTCCCCTTACGGTGATGATTTGGGGTGCCGATAGGAAGCACTTTACGAATAAGCCCGAGGAATATTACAAGGGAAAACAAGTGTGCGTGACGGGGAAAGTGGTGATGTACAAAGGCAAGCCCGAAATAATCATTACGAAGGAGAACGAGATTGTGGTGCAGTGAAAAAAGGGTGATTCCCACCCTTGATTCCGTAGAAGTACGCAGCGTTCCTTTTTGAGAATTTATTACCTTGCACTTGGAATCAGTTTTTCATTTTTCTAAAGTTTACAACAAGGCCTGTCTTTTTGGACGGGCTTTCTTGTATATACTTTACCCTCTCGAATGGTGTGTTAAATTAGAGGTAACAAATTGGGATTGCCAACAGACCTTTTCAACGGCTCGTCTTCCATCCTGAATGACAGTTCATCCCGTGTTAACCGTATCTCCTTGAATTTGGGATTGATAACAAAACGGTCAATAAGCGTTTGTGATTTAGTGCTTATAATAGCGATGCCTGAATGCAGTTCTATGATGCAATAGTCATTTTTAATAGCCTTGTATTTTTCAACTCCTGACAGAAGTTCATCAAAAGAAAGTATTGATTCAAAGTATTGAGGTTGCATTTTCTCCTTGTAAAATAGTGGTTTGCGAAGATAATAGCACCTTAGTACAGACTATTGACAAATTATAGTAAAGCTGCTATAATAGGCTCAGAAAGTAGGTTTATTGATGACCAAAGACGACAGGCTTTTTGGTCATCAATAAACCTTTTATAATGAGTACCTTATATAAAAAGTATAAAATAGTATCTTTTTACATTTTCATAATTGCTATTATTCTTGGAATCTCCTTATTGTTTACAGGAAGCGAATCCCAATTAGGATATATAATTTGGATTGCCTTTCTAACAGCATTAAGCCTTGTTTGTGTTATTCTTTTGATTGAGCTATTCAAATGATAAGCAGATTGAAAAGCCTCGGTAGAGGCTTTTTTTATTCGAGATTAATTTCTAGCTATCTTGGAAGAATCAAGTATTTAACTCATTTCAATATGGTTTTTACTATTATAATAAGCGTGTTGGGTCTAGTATTGGCAATGATTTCATTGTTCAAAGACAAATGGAGTACAAATGAAAAGAGAAAAAATAAAACTTTAATTGTGTCCGCATTTTTACTAGTTGGAGCCTGTTTCTTTTCAATACTAAGTGAGAACAAAAAAACGAAGGCAAATCTTGCCCAATCATTGAAACGTGAATCAGAATCTGCAAAGGCCTTGCAAAAGGCTGACTCAACTCTCAATGGCATTCAAGCCACTTTCAATTCCTTAAATAAGTTAAAAGATACTACCCAAGTAATTGTTGATAGCATGAGAAAGCAATTTGTTATGCAGAAAAAATTGAATGCTTCTACGCAATTGCTTAATCAAAAAAGTGAGCAACTGTATATAACACAAAAAGCAACATTAAAAAATGTTAATGAAATATTGACACCTTTTTTCCCATGTGATTTGAATATCACTATCAAAATATCTTTGAACCATAAAGAGTATGCAGAGCTAAAGAAAAAAATTCTCATTATTCGAGATAGTTTTGATACAAATTCTGATTACAATCCTAGTGACGTTTTATATCGAAAAGTTGACCCCCAAATAGACAGTATTGGGATTATGTTTTTTAGCAAATTTGATAATCGATTTCTTGATTTTAAAAATGAGAATGATAACTTAATAACAAATCGGCAATTAGGAATTTCATTTTTAAGTTTAGATGAATTAGACTATATATTGAGTAGACGTGGAAATTATTCGTATAAAGATTTCGAGGGCAAAAATCATTTTTCCATTAATACTATTTTTGATAATGTTAAAACATATAAATCTTCTGCACGACTTTATTTAAGTACAATGAGTCTGTATTTGTTTTTAACATACAAAAATTTTGAGCCTCAAAATGTGCATCCATTTTTAGATAAATTTTCTTTAAATGTCAAAAATTTGACGGACTATAATCTTCTCTTTTCTCACGCTGGTTTTAATCAGCATTATGCATTGTTGGACATTTCAATAACTCCCCATAAAACACTAGGAAAAGGATTTGAGATGCAACCTTCTGAAAAGAAGACATTATATAATTCAGAAGGTGGACGTGTGAAGATTTATTATGGGAAAATTAATTTGATTGATACTCGAGATAAGTGGTAGTTACTAAAATTTGAAATTAATAGTTATTAATTGTTATGAATAATTAACAGGAAAAAAGGTCTGGTCTCCCTCCCTTGCATCAAAAAGATGCCAGCTTGCGGCAAAACATTGCTCGTTCCTCACAAAGATTTGCCTTCGCTCCATGCGTCGCAAAAGCTGTCATTCTTTTTGAGTCTGCGGTCAGTTGCCTTGCATAATTGGAGATGATAATCATAGTTGAAAGTAAGAGAGAGACCTGATGCCTCAAACATCCAATTGGGAAATATCAATTTGTAGCAAATATGCTTCCAACGGGTCGGTGCTTACGAATGACTTCAGAGAATGCATATCGGTAGTGGCATCGAATTTGTCCTCGACATAAAAGCCGTCGATTTGATAGAGCGTAAATTCAAAGTTGGCTTCACTTCTTTGTGCCAGCTTGACGCCATGGAGTCGCATTGTTTCAAGTTGCTTGTAGTCTTTCAAAGCTTTGAATTCATACAGTGTCATGAGGCATTATTTGAAAAGGAACCATGTTCGTTTGCAGAATCAATGATACGGAATTTTTGTATCATGAATACGTTGGTCGCTGTCCAATTCACCGTTTGGCAAAGTAAGCTTCGTCCTTTGCCACTTCCAAAAGGCTGCACCATAAACCCGAAACCGTCGCTCAAAGCCGTCATTTATTGCGTTTCCTTTTGGAGAATGCCATCGGCCTGACGCTAATGGCTGCCTACGTGAAATGACTAGGGAAGTACGTGTATTCACCGTATAAAATTGCGTATTCCTACGCTTGGCTGGCATTAGATGTTTTCCTATTTTGTCCTCCATTCAAACATCTTTAAACCTAACCGCCATGCCGAAAAACATCGTCAGCCAAAACCATTGGCAGCACTACTTCGACGACCTCCAGTATTCCTCAAAAGATTTCTATGCGAAACTCAAAGCACTGATTGAGGAATACAAATTTCCCAATGTCACCATTTCAGTATCCAAATTTTCGGAAGGCGGCATGCTGTCCTCAAAGCGTGAATACCTCACCATCCGAAGGGGCGAATACCGCTTCGATGTCTGTGCGGCTCCGTTCGGCAAAAGTTTCTTTGTGTCGTGGTGGCTCACGGAACTGGAAGGCGGATGCCTGCTCTTATTGAAACGCATATTGCTTCCCGACGGCGTATTGGGCAACAACATGAAAAAAACGTTCTATCAAGTGGACACCGAAACGATTTTCAAGGCGAGCATCCATTCGCTCATTGTCAAAATCATCGACGGCATCCTGCCCGAGAACGGGTACAGACTTCCCGAGAACGCCCGAACCTTGCCCCAATAGATGGCGACCGCAACACAACTAACCGAGCAGTTTTATGCATGGGAACGACGTGGGCGTGGCGGCGTTGTGGCAACGCATCCCGTTGACCTCGAACCGCCCTTCCATCCCTTCTTCGGGCATTTCATCCGCACTCCCTATACCGATGACGGCAAGCGTCCAACCATGCTGAGCAAGATTGCGGACCTGTTTCGCCCCGCACCGAAACTTGCGGAAGGCGAACAGTTATATGAGCCTTCATACAAGCCCTTTCCGTTTACATGTGACGATGCATTGGAACGGTTGAGCATCCTCATCGCAAAGCACCATGTCCCGACACCTTCCGATGCGGAGCAATTGCTTGCGGTATTGTCCTATTGCCAGTATCCCGTAAGCTTCGAGATAGTTGCGGATGCCGAGAAGATAGAACTGCAGGTGGTGTGCCGCCAGAGCGAGACATTGTTCATCCAACAGCAGTTGCGGACGTATGTGCGTGAGTGCTTCATCATGAACACGACGGACAAGGGAGAAAATTTGCTGAGCTATGATGACCGCCAGACCTCGTTGATCGATTTCGGCTTGGCCGAGGAATTCATGCGGCCGATTGCCATGGAAGCGAAGGGCGGCGAATGCCTCATGAACTTCCTGACAGGCTGCAATTATCTCAAAGGTGACGAGCGGGTGGCGTTGCAAGTCTTGTTTAACGGCACCGTGAACACATGGGAGGAAAGCATCATGACGGCAGTATCGGACAGGACGGGAGCATCGTTCTTTTATGATGCCCCTGAAATGCCAATGCTTGCCGTTCAGAAGAACAGTGCACCGCTCTTTGCGGTTTCGATTCGGGTGCTTGCCCAAGGCCGTGAGGCATTGCTTTCCCGTTCGCTTGTACAGTTTGCCGCAATGGCAATCAAGCACGGAACGCAGTCACACCACAATGCCCTTGTCCCGCTCCAATTGCCCGACTATTCTTTTGACACGATGCTCTCCGACATGCTAAACAGGCAAAGCCATCGAACGGGCATGCTCCTCAATGCCAAGGAACTCGCAAGCCTTGTGCATGTACCCAAGGCGATGTGGTCAAAGAAATTTGAGCATAGCGACACGAAGACCAAGGAACTTCCCGCCATCGCCATCGGGCATGACTATGTGCTCGGCATGAACGAGCATTACGGAAGCAACTGGGAAGCAAGCCTTTCTCCCGAACAGCGACTAAAGCATTTGCATATCATCGGAGCGACAGGCACGGGAAAATCAACGCTTCTCCTGAACCTCATCAAACAGGACATGGAACAAGGCAACGGCATTGCCGTTTTGGATGCACACGGCGATTTGATTGAAACCATCCTTGCCCATGTGCCAAGGCACAGGATGAAGGATGTTGTATTGATAGACCCGTCGGACAGTGACCATCCCATACCGTTCAATCTCCTGAAGGCACACACCGCCATTGAGAAGGAAATCCTGTCATCGGACTTAGTGGCAAGCTTCAGACGCCTTTCGTCAAGTTGGGGTGACCAGATGAATTCCGTATTGGCAAATGCGATACTCGCATTTCTCAACAGCAGCCAAGGCGGGACGCTGATGGAGCTTCGACGCTTCCTCATTGAAAAGCCGTTTCGGGAAGCATATTTGAAGACCATACAGGACGAACACATCCTGTACTATTGGCAGCACGAGTACCCGTTGTTGAAATCGTCGTCCATCGGTTCCATCCTCACACGGCTCGACATTTTCCTTCGTCCAACCCTCATCAGGAACATGGTTGCCCAAAAGGATTGCATCGACATGGCGGCATTGATGGATGGAAAGAAGATTGTGTTGGTGAAGCTTTCACACGGCATCATCGGGGCCGAAAACAGCTATTTGTTGGGAACGTCAATCGTCTCGAAGATGCAGCAGATAGCCATGTCCCGACAGGTGCAGGCAAAGGATGAACGGAGCGATTTCTTCATCTACATCGACGAATTCCAGCACTTCATCACGCCTTCCATGAACACCATTCTCTCGGGAGCCAGGAAGTACCGTGTGGGGCTCATTTTGGCCCATCAGAGCATGCAGCAGTTGCAGAAGCAGGACAGCGAACTCGCAGGCGAAGTCATAGCAAATGCAGGTACACGGATATGTTTCAGGCTCGGGGAATACGATGCCCGATTGTTCAATGGAAGCTTTTCTTCATTCACGGGAGATGACTTGCAACGGCTTGACACGGGAACCGCCGTTGCCCGTATCGAACGGGCTGACAATGACTTTTCCCTGAACACAATACAAATAGATGAACTCATTCAAGATGCCGACGGCATCGCATCCATCATCGCCTATTCACGGAGCACTCATGCCATAGAGATACAACACCAGCCCGTTGAACCTATCATTCCCGTTGTTCCCGACATTCCGAAGCCGCAACCCGTACAAAAAGAAAAGATACCTGTTGAACAGCCACAGGCACCGAAGTCCCCCGTTGGGGACGGCAATACAACTTTGGAGGCTTTTGCGAAGCGGAAGGAAATGCAGCAGCACCGTTCCTTGCAACACGCCATCAAGCAATTGGGAGAAGCCAAGGGATATGTGGCAACGATTGAGGCACCGATACACAACGGTACGGGCAAGGTCGATGTGTTGTTGAGCAAGGGAGACAAGCGTATAGCTTGTGAGGTGTCGGTATCCACGGATGCGACATGGGAATCGCATAATATCAAGAAATGCCTGGAAGCGAATTATGACGAGGTGTGGTGCATTGTGTCCAATGCGAACACGAAGGCATCGCTTGAAGGATACATGAAAACGCTTGAACAGACACAGATACAAAAGATAACTATCGTTGAGCGGGTACACATGCAATCATTGTTTGAACGGTTGAAAGCCGAAGAAGCGAAGCCGCAGGAACAAGTTATCAAGGGGTATCGGGTGAAGGTTGAATTTGGAGACAGTTCATCTGACGACATGAAGGAAAAGCAACAGTCATTGCAGAATATCTTGCGTGGGAGAAAGAAGAAATAAACTGTTCATTGAGAGCAACGTAATTGAATAACTTTATTCAATTACGTTAATCCCTATTACATTTTCAATAGGTATTTGGATGGTGATTGTCGTCCCTAGGTTATGTATAGAATCCCATTGCACTATTCCACCTAATAACTTAACTCGTTGGTTAATATTTAACGTTCCTAACCCCTTGGTTTGATCATTATAATTAAACCCAATACCATCATCTGAAACAACAAGCCTAATATATTCAGAATCCATCCCCACGGATAATTGCACGTTTTTCGCTTGTGCGTGTTTGAGCACATTTTGTAGTGCTTCCTGAACTATTCGAAAAAGGATTATCTGTTTGTCTTCTTTGAGAATTATTGACGCTGAATAAGTAAATATGACACTTAGCTGATTAGTTGCATTGATCCGACCAACTTCTTGTTTAATATTCTCAATGAAATCAAATTGCTGAAGCCATTCGCTAGAAAGTGATTTAGAAAGGGTTCTGATTTCATCTATAGCCTTACCAATCGTTTCGTCAGCAAGTTTTACAGTCTCTGTTTCCGATAAAGTGTTGTTTCGTAGCGTCACACCGAGTAGCATCTTACTGCTACCCAATAATTGGCAAACATTATCGTGAAGCTCTTTGCTTAGTGAAGACATTAAAACCTCCTTAATCTCATTTTGCGATTGCAATATTTGCTGCTCGTGAGAGGCTTTGAGCAAATTATGCTCAATCCGAGCCCACTTTATTTTTTGTTTATGCAGAATTATAAATAATGCAATAAAAATCGCCATCACTACAAACACCAGCACTGCGGCTATGTATGCAAAATACAGTTCTTTGTCTTGTGTAAACATATAAAGCAGGCTATAATTCCACTATACATAAAAGTATTCGCAACAATGTTTGAATAGATGCTCAATTGCTTAAAGTTATACAATTGTGGCATCAAATTCCAAATTGCCGTACGTACAACAAATATTGCACAGAAGAAAAGTATCCCCGATGATAGCCAAAAAACAGGCTGGGAGAGCAACGGAATTTGAATAGTGTTCTCGATGGCATCTATATAGAAAGAACAGCAGGCAATTATTAATAATATCCAATAGAGCGTGATTGCATGGTTATTAAGCATCTTAAAACTGTCGTGCCAAAAATATGTAATCCCAGTTCCTGCTACCATTACAATAAAACACCATCGTATACCCTTCCGTATTTTTTGAATCTGTATTGAAGCATATATAATCCAAAGGAAGGTAAATACTTGGATGGGAACAAATATGTTGTAGAGCCAATTATTATTTTGGTGAAATTGAGTCCATAGTATATGCCCTGTTAGTTCAACAATAAATGTTAAACTGGCCAATGCCGACAACATCTTGTATGGGATTGGCCAGTTTTTTCGTAGCAATAATAACCCACTTGCCATTGCGGCTAATTCTGCATAATGATGATATTGCAACATTAACAATATTAAGGATTGTTTGACAATTCAGCCGTATCTGGGCAATTGTTAGGGCAAGTTGACCCCATGTTGAAAGCCTTTATGTCGCCTTGACTAGCAGCTTGTTCAACTCTCCATAAAGCCTTTTTTTGATATGTAGGACTAAAAATCACTGTCAAAGAATCAGTATTAAGCTTATATGCTAAGTAAGCACGGATCCCCATTTCATCATTCATTATGCTGACGTTTGTTTTATAGTGACTTAAATAGTCAATCAACGAAATAAGGTCAAAATCAACGTATTGAAATTTTCCTTTGTTTTTTGCACGGTATTCATTTAATTCTTGATTCGTTACACTATCAGGAATCTCCTTTCCGGGATTAATTCCATGTGCTTTATATGTCTTAGTTGCAAAAGATGCTTCGTTGAAATCCTGTGATTTCAAAATTAAATATCCACGGTCATTATAAATAGTGTCAAACAGATTTTGGCTACCGTTACAGTTTTTCTGACAATAGAAGTTTTTAGTTACACAGACTGTGGCAACTATAACAGCTGTAAGTCCCAAAAGGCTCAATAAAATTGATTTTGTTTTCATGGTGGTTTGTTTTTAAGTGAAAAATGAGTTGATGGAAAAACTATGAAGTATCGCTATTTGATTTGAAATCCAATTTGCTTTTGTGAATTACTTAAATCTGTCTTCTTTCTCACATAAAAACCTCCATTAAGAAGTTTAGAGACAGGTATACCATATGCAACTGTTAGAAATCCACGTTTTTCATTGGATCCGACTGTTCCAAACTCATAACCGTAGCCAAATTGAAAATTAAGAATGCTAATTCCTAAAGTCCAAGCAAAAATGTTTGTATTATTTGATCCACTTGAATTTGATGCGAATAGAAATCCTGTTTGAATGCCGAATGTATTGTTCATCTCTGTGCTAATAACCTTTGAGTTATTATCTGTAACGGTCGTTAGTCTTCCCCAATAATACCCTACTCCGGCTCCTATTGAATTGAAAAAAGCAACATTTCCTTTTTTGTCAGATGGTGCACCTGAAGAATTTTTATCAATAGGGTTGAATCGAATAATAGGTACTGTAAAATTTGTGCTGATAACCTGTGCTTTGTATTCGGTAGTTGTACTCGGCAACTCTCGAGTTTGAGCTTGTAATTCCATTAATATAAGCATGCACAGAATGCTGATGAATAACTGTTTCATAAAGTAGAGTTTTAACGCCATAAACGTATGGCACTAGTGACGGTTCGAACATGGGAAAAAACTGCTCTCCACATGGGAAATTTCACCTTCGCCTACTTGAGTTTGAGCACACACTATAAAAATGGGCTGCCATTGTTTTGGATTGCGAATAAAAAACCCCTTTTCAAGGGGTTTGGTTAAAACAAGTAGAGTTGCGTTGGATTGTCCTTCGGTCTTTCAGCAAACGGTGTCTCATCAAGTGTGATAGATTCCCCCGTTTTCTTTTCTTGTTTAACGGGAAATGAATTCTTGTGCATATGCCAAAGCGTCGATTGTTCCTTGTCTTCAATCTTGAATATGCCAAGTGGAAGAAACGAAATGCGGTATGAGATGACAAAATCATCCGGAGACAATGCGTTGGCACACATGACTTCACTTCCCCACATCCCATTCAAGAACAGATTGATGGCTGCCATCTTCACGCATATCCTATCAATGTCGATTCCATAGTATTCATGACCCTGACCATTAGTTTGGTGTGCTGCAAGCAGCATTCTTCCCGAACCGCATGCAGGGTCAAGAATACGCAATGGCCGATTATTGATTTCTGCATCTAATACAGCGTCCGTGTTGGTGATTGAAGCCATAAACTTGCAGACTGGGAACGGTGTGAAGAACTGCCCATTTCTCCCATTGGAAATATGCCGTTCAAAGAAATCACCCAATACATCATTGCCAAGTGAAGACTCGGTACGTTCCTCCATTTCCGCCACTAAGTATGCGAAGGCTCTCGGGAATTCATGCCGAAGGTCTGAATCCTTGTAATAAGCAATAGTTGCCAAATACTCGTCCTCATACCATGACTTTCTGGTCAAAAGGTTTTGCGTTACGGCAGCTATCGCCATAGTCAGGAAATCGTCAAAAACTTTTGCAAGTGTGAAGCGAGAACTGATGGTAAGTAACGATTCAGCGAATGTGCTTTTTGAAGGAGCCGAAGCTGTGGCGTTTGGTTTCTGTTTTGCCATAATACTTTTTCAGTATTATGGCAAAACAGGCAGCTCAGCAAAGAGGCTAATAAGTGATTGAAGTAGCTTGGGTTGGGGCACATGTGCATCTCGTTCCCAATTGAAAATCGTCGTTTCATCTACTCCAAACGTTTTGGCCATCTTTTTATGGCTCAGTCCTTTGTAGTGCCGATACAGTTTGATCTTTCCACCAAGGGTCGATGTATCAATCTGTATCGGCAAGAAACCGAGAAAAGCTATGATAGTTGGATAGTACCGGATTTTAGGTTGGCCATATTCCCTCTCCCAGTTCGTGATGGTTTCGTCAGTCACGCCGAGCAATTTCGCAACGTCACGCTGCAACAATCCCAAATCCATCCGACGTTTCTTGATATGTTCGCCTATTGTCGTGGGATGCAAAGGATAGCCAAGCTTTAGGCGGCTGCGACTAATCGAACTTCGGTATGCTGGTAAATGTCGCCACAGGGACAGGGATTCATAGAAGCTATTAACATGAAGTTAGCTGGGAAGTCCAAAGCCATTTTTGCCCTTGAAATAGTAACGACCCTTTCTTCCATGGGCTGCCTCATTACTTCCAAAACGGTCTTCTTAAATTCTGGTAACTCATCCAAAAATAGCACTCCGTTATGGGCCAATGAAATTTCACCCGGCTGGGGAACGCTACCACCACCAACTAGTGCTACATCAGAAATTGTATGGTGGGGTGAGCGGAAGGGTCGTTTAGAAATTAAGGAAGCATTCGCTGGCAATTTACCTGCTACACTGTGAATTTTTGTTGTTTCCAAAGCTTCATGTAAACCTAATGGTGGAAGTATGGTTGGCAAACGTTTTGCCAACATTGTTTTACCAGCACCCGGAGGACCAATCAATATGGCATTATGCCCGCCCGCAGCAGCAATTTCCAATGCACGTTTAATATTCTCCTGTCCTTTTACATCACTAAAATCAAAGTCAAACTCGTATTGGTTGGCAAAAAATTCTTCCCTTGTATTTACGGTAATGGGTTGCAATGAATCCTCATTAGCTAGGAATTCTACCACATCGTTCAAGTGTTCGACTCCATAAACCAAAAGGTTGTTTACCATGGCTGCTTCCCTAGCATTTTCTTTGGGGACTATCAACCCTTTAAAGCCATCTTTTCTTGCTTGTATGGCAATGGGTAAAGCTCCCTTAATCGGTTTCACGGCACCATCCAAACTAAGTTCGCCCATAATAACATAGTCTTTCAACCTGTCAGGTTCCTCAATCTGTTCGCTTGCACCAAGAACACCAACCGTTATTGGCAAATCAAACGCAGAACCAGCTTTACGTATATCGGCCGGTGCCATATTAACCAATATTTTGGTTCTTGGCATTTCATACTTATTGGTTTTTATAGCACTTTCCATTCGCTGTAAACTTTCTTTTACAGCGTTATCCGGAAGTCCAACAATAAAATACCCTTGACCATTGCTTACGTTAACTTCAATAGTTATCGCAATGGCTTCTACGCCGTATACAGCAGAGCCAAATGTTTTGACTAGCATACTAAGATTTTATTCGTGAGTTGGCTATACAAAGCATTTATTCACCTGCTCTATTGTGCAAGATGAATAAATAGTAAAGCATAATGATGCTTTATACAATTTCATTGGGGAAATGAAGATAATGAAGGAAGATGATAAATTGATTGCATTTTAAATTTCTATCACTAATTTATACATAACTAAAAAGGGCATCCTTCAAAATAGAAGTATGCCCTTTTATTATTGTACTATAGTCTGTTTATCTAGGTCTTAAATATTTAAGTGTATCTGTAAAAACCCTATATCCACCTGCTCCATTATAACGCCATTTTACATAAAATGTTTTTGTAGCTGGAACATACTTTGAATCATAAGCAGGATCATTTTGGAAACCTAAACTGTTTGCATCAGTTGTTGTAACTGCATTGGTAGTTGAAACTGTAAAGATTGGATTATAGCCAACTGGTGTTTGTGAACCTGAACCATTGGCCCAAGGATGCACAGGATCCATAATTACACTATTCGCAGTATTTGTAGCCAATTCTCTTTCAACGGGTCCTACAGGACCTGCCAATGTTGCATTTGTAGGATGTTCTGTTGCCGCCCTCAATTCATAAACACCATCATATTGGTTTTTGATAGTAAAAGCTATTACCACATCCTTCATAGTTTTTGCTATTATATAACCGGGATCAACAGTAGCTATTGATAAACCAACTGCATACGTTTGAGATGGATCCAATAAAGAAGAATTAGGAATGGTAAAGGTAACTGCTGCTAATGACTGACCAGCAGCAATGGAAACAACTAATGGAACAGTAAACGCTGATGTTGGAAGTGGTGTTAATGGCACACCAGTACTAGCTGCTGCATCAGCAACCAATGTATTGTTTAATACCATTGTCACTTTGATGTTCTGCTTGGCCGCACCGCCGGATTCCAAACTTAAATTAGTAGCAAATGAAATTGGTGTAGTGCTTGAGTTGATACTAGTAAATATAGGACTTCCCTTAGATTCAGGAAATGCTACACCATTCTGTTCAGGAATAACTAATCCATACTCTCCATTGTCATAGCCTTTATCCTTGAGGCAACCTGCCATAGAGAAAAGCAAAAAAGATCCAATGGTTATTGATAATATTTTTTTCATGTTGTGCTTATTTATCAGTTATTAATTTAAATCCCAGAAGATCTTGCTGGTAAACTTATTGATTGTTCCCTGTCCAGCTACGTTTGCTGCATTATAGTTGTACTCTGTTTGTGGGTATAATAATCTTACAGGCAATTTGGTCGCTGTATTACCAGGAAGAATTGAAAGTGGTGGCCCTGGATCAAAGCCGCCGCCTTCCCCATATACTACATCCGTTCTCCTATAATCTGACCATACTTCAAAAGTTGCTATAGCATTCAATGCAAACCATTTTTGTGAAAGTATAGTGTATATGCCACCTGCAGGTAATCCTGGGCCTTGAGATACACCATTATAATCAACGTCGGGATAAGTTGCATTTCCTGTGATATAACTGTTAGCAGCAGTTACTGCATTAGTTACACCTAACCATATAAAAGATTCTTGAATGGCAGCAGTTAACAAATCTTTAGCAGTGGTTCCTGAAGTTATGATACCCCTTTCCCTTGCTTCAGCTTGAAGAAACAGGCTTTCAACACTAGTCAATATCCATGCTCTGGAACTGGCACCATTAGGCACTATGCCCGGTCCGTCAACGGTTGACAATTTTGTTCCAGTTTGAACATTATTTGGTATTTCTCCATAAGCAATACCTATTTGTGCACCACCTGCAGAAGGTGCCTTATAAAACCTATTCAACCTAGGATCTCCATCCCAATTGTAGTAATCAATTGCATACTCATTAGCACGAATTTGATTGCTTACAACAGTTCCAAGCTCATTTTTTACATAAGCTCTGTAGTAAGGTGTAGGTTTTGTATCTGTAAATCCAGGATTCATATGTGCAGATTCATTTGTTTTTATGAACCCAGAACCCTCTGTTGTTATTTTGGTCATTTCGCCAGCAATATCAAAACCTGGTACTTGATATACATGTAGCAACATTCTCAATTTAAGCGTATTCGCAAATCTTATCCATTGAGCTGTATTTCCTGCATATACAAAATCAGCAGTGGCAATTTGTGGGTTCATTGCTGGCTGATTTACCAATGGATCTTTTAGCGTAACAATCGCAGCATCTAATTGGCGGAACAAATCCTTATAAATATCGATCCCTTTGTCATAAATAGGCGTAGGAAAAGCAGTTCCTTGTAAAGCTTGTGTATATGGAACGTTGCCAAAAACATCTACCAATATTTGGAAAGCATGCACTTTCATTATTCTTGCAATACCTTCATAAATACCTGCACCTGCCGCTTTTGCTTTTGCTTGTGCTATATTATAGTTGTTGGCATTTGCATACAAATCATTCCAAAGCGTGTTGGCAGGTGTAAAACTGGTCGTAAATGAATAGGTTTCTTCATCAACCGTGGGTTGATAATCACCAGACCTTGCCCAGTAGCCCATATAGCTTTGTAAAAAAGCCCAATCTGCATCAACAATTTTTGCCGATGATTGTAATGCTGCAGGAATTATTTCACTGTACAAAACAGAAGCACTTGTTGGGCTATCTGGATTCTTATTGATTTCAAAATCACTCTTTTTACAACCTACAAAGGCTGCAGTCCCAAGTACTGAAAGAATGGACAATTTAATTATTTTACTCTTGAATTTCATATTTATCGTGTTGAGTTTAATTAAAATAATACGCTAATGCTCGCACCAAAAATTCTTGTTGGAGGCAAGTTGTTGGCAGTGTTCCTACCTTGGGAGTTACCATTATTAGCACCAGTAGGATTGCCCAATGTAGCAGTACTTCCTGTTGATGAAAATTCAGGGTCAGTCCACTGGTTGGATTTTGGAACAAACATTAATAGGTTCCTTCCAGATATACCAAGCGTTATACCCTTAATAGCATTTAGCTTGTATATTTTTTTAGGAATGTTATAGCTAATAGACACTTCACGTAATTTCCAGAAAGCTCCGCTAGATAAATAATTAGTTGTAACGTCTGTATTCAATTCGCTGTTAAAAAATTCCCGTCCATAAAGTGTGGTGTACCTGTCAGTATTTGGCACATACTTACCAGTTCCATCAGCATAAACTGAATTAGGGAAAATAAATGCCCTTCTACCATTTTGTCCAGTTCTTTCAGAAATACCATTGTCATCCATGAACATACCTAAATCATCAGAAACAATTTGGTATCCGCCCCTATATTCACCAACTATAGAAAGGTTGAAATCTTTCCAAGTAACACCCAAGTTCAATCCAAGGATATGTTCAGGTTGCGTATTACCGAACATGGTCAAATTTGGATTAGCTGTAGGCATACCGTCAGCTCCAACAATTACATGTCCCTCTGCATCCCTAACATAATCTGTCAATTTGAATACATAAGCAGATTGTCCTACAATAGCATAGTTAAAATTACCGATACCTAATTCATCTAATCCATCCACGATTTTTGTAACCTTGCTTGTTTGATGAGCATAGTTTATTTTGAAATCAATAGATGTATTTCTAAGTTTAATTAATGGTGTGAACTTTAAATCAAGTTCCAATCCTTGGTTGGTAAAGGCACCAGCATTCTGGTAAGATTGGGTATAACCAGTGGTATTACCAAGCTGAACACCCATAATTTGGTCTGTGTTATCCTGCGTGTAATAAGAAGCTTCAAATCCTATTTTGTTTTTAAAGAAACTCATTTCCAAACCAACTTCTTTGTTTACTACAAATTCTGGACTGAAAGATGGGCTGTTGTAATTAAGACTTGAAAGGTAGCCAGAAGTGCTTCCATAAGGGAAGAAAGTAGCATTGTTAAAAACAGTTTCCAAGTTATATGCAGCCAAACCACTTGCATTACCCGATTTTGAAATAGCACCCCTTACTTTCAGATAAGAGATAACACTGCTATTTTTAATAGCAGGAACCACTTCGCTTACCAATATTGAAGCGTTTACACCTGGATAAACAAATGATACGGTCTTATTAAGAAACTCGCCACTTGGATCTGCCAATCTGCTGTCCCTATCGTTGCTAATAGTCGCTTCTAAGAAAGCCCAACCATCATATTCTAAATTAATTTTTCCGAACAATCTTTCCAATCTAGTTTTTGAGTTGCCTACACCAACATTGGGTTCACCTTTTCTGGCAACGATGCTTAACAATTGGGATGTACCCAAGTTATCGCTTCCTGCAAGTACATTCTTGGATCTTGTTTCCCTATACGAATGACCAACCAAGCCACCTACATTGAATTTTCCGAACCTTTTATTCAAATTCACAAAAAATTCAGAAGTAAGCCTACTGCTAAAATTGTTGCCATCTGTAACGGCTCCTGTAACATTCGTTACCTGAGGAGATGTTCTTTGAGTGGTAATCAGTGTATTATGTGTAAATGCTCCCCTTGTTCTGTGGATGTCTTGGCTAGTTAAAGTGGTACCTACACGATAGGTAAAGCTTAACCATGATGTAGCTTTCAAATCTAATTGTGCATTTGCCAGGATATCATCTGTCCTACCAGTTTCCCTATAATTGTCTTTAGCAAAATAAGGCGTTTTGCCATTATTGTCTAAGTAGCTAGTATAGTAACCGTCAGGGCTAGAGAAATAATCATTTCTCCAATCCTTAAACATACCCAAATCAACTTGACCAGGAGCACCAGTTACATCATAGTAAACAAGCCTATTGTTTGTGGTAACATCATACTTAGATTGCGTATATCTTACATTAAATCCAGCTTTAAACTTGCCATATTCTTTTTCTGATTTCAAGGTAACAGACCTTCTATTATTCTCATCACCAGCAAGTACGCCCCTTATACTAACATTTTGGGCACTTAAATAAAAATCGCCAGTAGAATAAGATATGTCTGTTTGATTGGTAACACCAGTATTGAAGAAATTCCTTCTTCCGTTTTTATTGTAAGAATACGGTACCATTAACTTATCTCCAGTCAAAGGGTTTGTTTCCCCTAATTGCCTAATGGAACCATCAAAAGCATCTCCCCAGCTTTGCTGCTCGAAACCTGTATAAGTACCATTTCCAGTTAAAGGGTCAATATCATAACCAGAGCCATAAGTTTTTTGAAACTTTGGCAAGTAAGAAATTTTTTCTATTTGCGTGGTATTGCTAAAAGTAATGGTAGGTTTTGATTTACTGCCTTTTTTTGTTGTTACAACAATAGCTCCATTTACGCCATCAGGACCATAAATCGCTGTAGAAGAAGCAGATTTAAGTACAGAAATATTCTCAATATCATTTGGGTTAAGTGAAGACAAATAACTTAAAGCAAGAGGCGTACCATCCAAAATTAACAATGGTTGGTTATTACCAGTTAATGAACGGATACCCCTTAAAGTAAGCCTAGTATCAGCAAAAACACTGTTATTTGTTGTTAATACATTCAAACCAGAAACTTTACCAGTCAAGCCATTCGCAACATTTACTGCTTTACCAGCAGTTAATTCAGCAGCTTTTACCTGAACAACTGAATAACCAAGGGCTTTGGTTTTAGATTGTAATCCCAAAGAAGTAGTAACAACAACTTCACCTATTGATGTGCTTTCCCTTGTTACGGTAACTGAAATAGTATTTTCTGCACCAACAATTACTTCTTTTGTAATGATGCCTGTGCTAGAAATCACCAATACGTCGCCCGTTTTAGCATTGATTTTAAATGAACCAGCTGCATCAGCGGCAACGCCTGTATTTGTTCCTTTGATTGTTACAGACGCATAAGCTACAGGTTCCCCTTTATCATCTGTTACTTTTCCTGAAATGGACCGGGTTTGGGCAGTAGCTGCAATAACTGAAATCAGCACTACTGCCAATAAGCATAGCATTTTTCTCATGTGTGTGAAGTTTTAGACTTAAACTTTAAGTTGTAAATATATTGGTTTATGAATAAATTGTTAAAAAATCTTAGGCTAATTGTTAAATTATACAAGCCATTTAATAAACTGACAAGTGGTAATATTTATATGCTGCACAATAAAAGAGAAAAAGGAGGTAATAGCATAAACAATTCAACTTTTCTAACCAATATAAAAAACTGTGGCAAAAAAACTGTGGCAAAAATTTTTGCCACAGTTTTTTTGCCACAGTTTACAATGAATAAATTATAACATGCTGATTGGGAATAACAGCTTTTAACTCCTAACCTTTACTTTTGCCACATGATGGTACTTGATGGAAAAATTGCTTCCCAAGCAGTGAAGGATTCACTAAAAAAGACAGTAGAGCAATTATTGATGAATGGTAAGCGTGCACCCCATTTAGCTGCCATTTTAGTGGGCAGCAATGGAGCAAGTGAGACCTATGTAGCCAGTAAAGTGAAAAACTGCGAAGAAATTGGGTTCCATTCATCGTTAATCAGAATGAATGAGCATATTGGAGAAAGTACACTATTGGATAAAATTCAGGAATTGAATAATGATGCCACTATTGATGGTATCCTAGTTCAACTTCCCTTGCCCAAACATATTAGCGAAGCAAAAGTGATTGAAGCCATTAATCCTCAAAAGGATGTGGACGGGTTCCATCCTGTAAGTGTGGGCAAGTTGGTGCAGGGTCTTGACACTTTTATTCCAGCCACACCTTATGGCATCATGCTGATGCTGGAACATTTCAATATTGAAACAACGGGCAAACATGCGGTGGTTATTGGCAGGAGCAATATTGTGGGAAGGCCAATGAGTATCTTATTGAGCAGCAATTTGAAATATGGCAATTGTACTGTTACTATTTGCCATAGCCATACCCCTAACTTGAAAGAAATCTGTTTGCAGGGGGATATTATAGTAGCTGCACTGGGCAGACCGGAATTTGTAAAAGCAGATATGGTAAAAGAGGGTGCTGTCGTAATTGATGTGGGCATTACAAGAGTGGAGGATGCTTCCGCAAAAAAAGGTTTCCGCATTAAAGGCGATGTAGCATTTGGTGAGGTGTCTATCAAAGCGTCTGCCATTACGCCCGTACCTGGTGGCGTAGGCTTGATGACCATTGCGGGATTATTGAAAAATACCTTACAAGCATATTTGAGCAGATGATTAGTGAAGAATTGATAATAAATAATATGACGACCCTTCCAGTAATGGAGAGTTTCTATACTTTGCAGGGAGAAGGGTTTCATCAAGGACGTGCTGCTTACTTTATAAGATTGGGCGGTTGCGATGTGGGCTGTGTTTGGTGTGATGTAAAAGATAGTTGGGATGCTGATGCCCATCCAAAATTTTCTATTGAAGAAATTGTTGGAAAAGCAAAATCTGAAGCTGGAAAAGGTTTGGTCGTTATTACTGGCGGCGAACCATTACTTCATCAATTAGATGAATTGACAACCGCATTGCAGCAAACAGGTTTCGAAACCAATATTGAAACAAGCGGTTCATCAGCTTTAAGCGGTAGTTGGGATTGGATTTGCTTATCCCCTAAAAAATTCAAGGCACCATTGCCAGAAGTTGTACAAGCCGCTAATGAATTGAAAGTTGTCGTTTTCAACAAGCATGATTTTGATTGGGCCGAAACTTATGCAGCCCAAGTAAACCCAAATTGCAAACTCTACTTGCAACCGGAATGGGATAAAAAAGAAATTGTTACTCCATTAATCATCGAATACATCAAGGCAAACCCCAAGTGGGAGCTCAGTTTGCAGATTCATAAGTACATTAATGTGCCCTAAGGAATTGCTTATTTGAGGTTTAAAGGTTTCTGGCTTAGTACTCCCAGTAAGTTGGTATAAAATATTTTATCTCTTTCTTTTAACAGCCTTTTGTTTTTCTTTCGCGAAATTGCTGCCATGAAAAAGTATTTTTTCTTCCTGCTGTTTTTATATGCTGTTCAATTGAATGCCCAAAAGTACGAGCCTGAAAAAATCAATGCAAAAGCAATTAGGCTATATGACTTGGCCATAGAGAAAATGAAGGAGGAAGCATTTGATGAAGCTGTTTCCATTTTACGGAGAACCATTGCTGCAGATACTAATTACGTAGAAGCCATTTTATCTTTGGCTGGTGTTTATGGCCAATTAAAAAAGCACGATTCTTCTGTAATCAATTATGAATGGGCAAGGAGAAAGGATACCACTTACTTTCAGCAGTACCATCTTCCCTATTCCATTAATTTGGCGGGCTGTGGCAGGTTTCAAGAAGCATTGGATGCCATAAATTATTTTTTGACTGTTCCCAAGATAAGTGAGCGGAGTGTAAGGGCTGGCAAGTACAGAAAAAAGTCTTATGAGTTTGCTATTGATTATGCAAAAACACATTCTGATAATGGCTACAGCTTTGCTCCCATCAATTTGGGTGACAGTGTCAACTCACCGCAAAGTGAATACTACCCAACAGTTACCATTGATGATAGCTTGCTGGTTTTTACCAAGCGTACAGAGAAGCATAGGGAAGATTTTATGCAAAGCAAATTATTGCCCAATAAACAATACGGCAAGGCTACTTTGATTAATGGGGATATTAATGATGAACCTTTTAAAGGTGCTATCACTGTTTCGGCTGATGGTGAATGGATGATTTTTGCAGGCAATTTTGGTTCTGGCAAGGGCTTTGGAAATTTTGACTTGTACATCTCTTACTATACTCCTGAAGGTTGGAGCCAACCTGAAAATTTGGGATCCAATATCAACACGGAGTTTTGGGAAAGCAGTCCAAGTTTAAGCCCCGACAAACGTGTGCTTTACTTTAGCAGCAATAGGAACGGTGGCGTTGGTGGCAAGGATTTGTACATGAGCATCCGGCAGCCCAATGGCAAGTTTGGTGAAGCATTTAACATGGGTGACAGCATTAACACAACTGGTGATGAACTGGCTCCATATATTCATGCAGACAATCAAACACTATATTTTACCAGTGACGGCTTGCAAGGTTATGGTGGTTCCGATTTATTTGTGATGCACAAGCAACCTGACGGCGAATGGAGCAAGCCAGAGAACCTTGGTTATCCTATCAACACGATTGACGAGGAAGGCAGTTTTGCAGTGAGTGCAGACGGCCTAACCGCTTATTACGCTAGTGACAGGGGCGATACACATGGAGATTTGGATTTGTACAAATTCAAATTGAGAAATGATATTCGTCCCTATAGGACACTGTATGTAAAAGGCAAAGTGCTGGATAAAAAAACAAATAAAAGCCTGCCATCAACGGTTGAACTAATTGATAACAGCAACAGCAAAGCCTTGATGAAAATTCAAACAAATGAAGTAGGTGAATACTTTATCACGCTGCCTGTTGGCAAGGATTATACATTCACTGTAAATAGAAAGGGTTATTTATTTTATACAGAGCTCTATGAATTAAAAAACAAGGAAGCTGACAGTGTTTACAAAAAGGACATTCTATTGAGCCCTGTTGAGTTGAATGCAAGTATGGTAATGAAAAACATTCAGTTTGAGCCCAATGCTTTCAAACTTTTGCCTGTAAGTTTAATTGAGTTGGACAAGCTTTTACAGGTACTCAATGAAAACCCTGCAATTAAGGTCGAAATCAGTGGATACACAGATAATATTGGCAAGCCAGAGGACAATATTAAATTGTCGACCAACCGTGCAAAAGCAGTAGTTGATTATTTGGTTAGTAAGAATATTTCGGCCAATCGTTTAACATATAAAGGTTATGGTGCCGCCAAACCCATTGCTGACAACAGTACAGAAAAAGGAAGGGCAAAAAATAGAAGAACGGAGTTCATGATTGTGGGACTATGATTTTGGGCCAAGCAACAATATATGATTGAGCAGTACAAAATAAATATTACATCTAAATTGAATCACTTTTGTTGTTATCTTCATCCGTAGATGAGCAACGAACTCCTATACCAAATCTCCCTGACCTTAATACCGAATATTGGTGCTGTACAGGCCAAGCAATTGCTGGAACATTTTGGCGATGCTTCATCAATTTTCAAAGCAAAGAAAAAAGACCTAGGTGCTGTGGAAGGCATTGGGGAAGTAAAAGCAAAAAGCATAAAAGATTTTAATGAATTTCAGGAAGCAGAAGAAGAAATTACTTTTTGCGACAAGCACCATATCCAAGCACTCTTTTTAACTGATAAAAACTATCCCCAACGTTTATTACATTGTTATGATGCACCTACTATTTTATACTATCGTGGCAATGCAGATTTAAACCACAATAAAATAATCAGCATCATTGGCACGAGAAACAATACTGATTATGGCAGGCTGGTAACAGAAGAACTCGTTAAAGAACTGCAATCACAAAACATTGTAGTGGTTAGTGGACTTGCTTATGGCATTGATGCAGTGGCACATAAAGCTGCTATAAAAAACAACGTACCAACCATTGGCGTATTGGCCCATGGTCTTGACACCATCTATCCAGCACAAAATAAGTCCCTAGCAAAAGAGATGTTGATACATGGGGGGCTCTTAACTGAATTCAGAAAAAAAAAGATAGCAGATAAACATAATTTTCCCCGTCGCAACAGGATTGTTGCTGGTATGAGCGACGCCACTATTGTTGTCGAAACAGACTTAAAAGGCGGCAGCATGATTACTGCTGAATTGGCCTACAACTATAATAAGGATCTGTTTGCTATACCCGGAAAGATCCATGATAATAGAAGTGCCGGTTGTTTAAAATTAATTCAGCAGCAAAAAGCTGTCTTGCTTTCAAGTGCCGAGCAATTAATTCTTGAACTAGGTTGGGAAGAAAGAAAGAAGCAACCTAAAAAGCAACGTGAACTTTTTATTGAACTATCACCAGATGAAAAAGTGATTGTAGATATCCTTAAAGAAAAAGAAACTGTTTCCATAGATGAACTGTTTCTTAAATCCGGCCTTAGCAGCAGTTCAATTGCTGGTGCAATATTGAGCTTGGAATTACAAAATGTGATACTAAGCTTGCCGGGGAAAATGTATCGGTTGATGTAAGTTGTTTACCTTCTTTTCGTCAATTCTCTTTTAAATGCTGGATTGTTTTCCAGCAACCTTGCTTGATGATAAACGGACAAAATATAAATTTCCTCCTCATTATCTGCTCTATAAATAATTCTGTACCGTCCACAAAGCAATTGCCTGTATTTTCATTATTCAATTCAGGCACTATATTTCCTACTAATGGATAATCAATTAGAATTTCTGTTCGCTGAAAGAAACGTTTCACTTGTTCTCTAGCTGCCATTATAGAATCCCTTCCTATATAAGATGCAATATTGTCGATGTCTTTAAAGCAGAAGGAGCCCAAATTAATTTAGCCATTGCCTTAATTTTTTCTTGGCCTGTTCAGTTGATAGGCCTTTCCCGTCCTTAATTTCAGTTTCTGCTTTTTGAACTTTATTTATCAAAATCAATTTATCAACTGCTTCGTCCAATGAAAATTCATCTGGCATTCCCCTGAAGCTTTTAATTACAGTTTGTCTAGTAAGCATAATGGAAGTTTTACAAAGTCTAGTTGCAATTTACAAATATCTCATTCACTTTAAAAACTCATTTGCTCAATTTGCTGCCCTCCGTTAATTTTGCACATGGCAACAATAAAATCTCCCCGCACAAATTCTGCTTCCTCACGAAAATTTATTGATGGTTTAACCTTTGACGATGTACTGCTGGTTCCAGCTTACAGTCAGGTGCTACCAAGGGAAGTGGACATCAAATCACAGCTTACCAAAAATATAGTACTGAACGTGCCCATGCTGTCTGCAGCCATGGATACAGTGACCGAAGCCAATCTGGCCATTGCATTGGCAAGGGAAGGCGGATTAGGGATTCTCCATAAAAATATGAGCATCGAAAAACAAGCTGAACAGGTTTGGAAAGTGAAGCGTAGCGAAAGTGCCATGATTATAGACCCTATTACCTTATTGGTAGATGCAACTATTGGCGATGCGTTGAAATTGATGAAGGAATACAAAATTGGCGGCATCCCCGTAATAGATAAAGGCCAGAAACTGGTTGGCATTTTAACCAACCGTGACCTTCGTTTTGAAACAGACAAAAGCAAGAAGGTTAGTGAAGTGATGACCAAAGAAAAACTCATCACTGCACCAGAAGGAACCGATTTAACGAAAGCAGAAGCCATTCTCCGCAATTATAAAATTGAAAAACTGCCAGTAGTCAATAAACAAGGGAAGTTGGTTGGATTGATTACTTATCGTGACATCCTACAACTAACCAACAACCCCAATGCAGTAAAAGATGGTTACGGCAGATTATTGGTTGGTGCGGCATTGGGTATTACCAAGGATTTGATGGAACGTGCAGGTGCATTGATTAATGTGGGTGTGGATGTGGTAACCTTGGATTCTGCACATGGACATAGCAAAGGCGTTATTGAAGCCTTAAAAGCATTACGTAAAAATTTCAAATCATTGCAAATTATTGCAGGCAATGTAGGTACGGCAGAAGGTGCATTGGCATTGGCAGCAGCAGGTGCCAATTGCATCAAAGTAGGTATTGGCCCCGGCTCTATTTGTACCACACGTATCGTGGCTGGTGCCGGTGTTCCCCAACTTACTGCGGTAATGGAAGCCAGCAATGCACTCAAAGGAAAAAATATTCCCGTGATTGCGGATGGTGGCATCCGCTATACTGGCGACATGGTAAAAGCTTTGGCAGCAGGGGCCAATGTGGTGATGATGGGCAGTGTGTTTGCAGGTGTGGAAGAAAGCCCAGGGGAAACCATTATTTATGAAGGAAGAAAATTCAAGGAGTACAGGGGCATGGGAAGCCTAGGTGCGATGAGCCAAGGCAGTGGCGACAGGTACTTTCAGGATGTGGAAGACGATGTAAAAAAGTTTGTTCCCGAAGGAATTGAAGGACGTGTGGCCTACAAAGGCACGCTCAGCGAAATTGTTTACCAATATGTTGGTGGACTCCGTTCCGGTATGGGTTATTGCGGTGCAAAAAACATCAAGGCATTGCAGAATGCTACGTTTGTGAAGATTACCAATGCAGGCATGAAAGAAAGCCACGCACACGATATTGATATTACCAAAGAAGCACCGAATTATAGCAGGAAGTAGTTATTATCTGAACTATCGAAGCACATGATAAGCAATCAAACAAGTGCCGCATTCTATAGGATGTGGCACTTGTTTTTGTGAATGACATTTTAGTAGTTAGCATAATAGTTCAATTTAAATAACAAAGCTTGTTAAATATGCTTTCCCCTATCTTTAATTCCTTTATTTACCCAAACCATCTAACGAATGTCAACTACATTAATCGTAACCCACAAAGTGGGTGATTTTGCCTCTTGGAAATCCAAATTTGATGCAGATGAAACCAACCGCATCCATGCTGGCCTGCGTGTAAAGGGTCTTTACCAATCTATTGAAGATCCCAATGAGGTAACGTTGGTTTCTGAAGCAGAAGACATTGAAAAAGTAAAGGCTCTATTCAGCAATCCAGACTTTCAAAAAGTAATGCAGGAAGCAGGTGTTGTTTCTGAACCGCAAATCAAGATGCTGAAATCAGCATTATAAATTTTGTTCAATAAAAAAGTCCGAGGCTATGGCTTCGGACTTTTTTATTGATGTGAATGAAATTAGAATTTCAAATCAGGATAATTATCTACCGTTTCAAAAACATAATTGGGATTCTGTTTAAGCAGGGTAATCATCTTTGTTAATGAATCTTTGAACGCTGGCGTCCTGAACATTCTGTCATGTGCCAATAGTACCACATGGTTCTTCACATGGCTATGGCCGCCATTGGCAGCATACATCATTTCACTGGCCACTTTTGCAGGACTTTGTACAGGAAAGGATTGTCCCCTTGTAAAGTTCCATTCAGCATCCCAGCCTATTACATTATAACCAGCACTGTCCAATCTATTACAAGTAGCTTTTACCAAGTGACTTGTCTTGTCCTCACCCTGTCTTACCCAAGCACTGTTGCCTGGTAAGCGTACAATTTTGTAGGGTACATGCAAAGAATCCTGTGCCTTGTAAAAATCTGCTTCAGAAATATCGGGATGCTGGTAAAAATATTTGTACTGTTCCTTGGCATGTGTATAGCTATGGTTTGCCAATAGAAATTGAGGATAGCTCTGTTTTATTTCATTAACCAAGACCTTGCCCCATTTATCAGTAGCATGCCTGCCTACCATAAAAAAGGTTGCTTTCACACCCAGTTCCCTGCAAACTTCCATGCACTCTTTTGTGCCGCCATGTGGCCCATCGTCAAAAGTCAGGTAAATGTACTTCTTGGTACTGTCGTAAGTAAAAGGCTTACGGTCAAACTTGTGGTCTACCACATCCACTGGTGCTGGCACAGGTGCAGGTGCCGAACCCTCATGTTTAACAATGGGTGAATCTTTTTTTACGTTGACAGTATTATCTGCAGTATTGCAACTGTAAATAACAATGCATAACAATGCAAATAAAAAAAAGGTCTGGCTTCGGCGGTTCTGGGCTGTCATAAAAACTTTACTCATTGCAAACAAAAGTAACCGATGGAACAAGATATACCTTACGTAGTCTAGGGTATTTATGGATAGATTAACTAAAATCCATCAAAAACTATTACTGCCCTTGTGCCATTGAATAGGCTTTCTTGCCATCCCACGCATTCAATAGCTCCAAACTGCACACTTTAAAATCCCCACTCAGGCTAACATATAAGCCAATCACATCCTGCTGGTTCAGTGCTTCGCCTTCAAGGCTTTCAAAACGTGCATTGTATTGATTAACTAGGTTGGTGAAACGGCTGCCTGTTGGCCAAACCTGTGTGCCCCTGTTGCTAATATTTACCAATTTAAACTTTACACCTGCATGGCGTAAGCATTTCTTAGCAATATCTTCGGGCTGATGGTTGCTTTCAATAAACATATCCACTCCGAGCAATTTTTCTTCGCTTCCTTCCACACTTTCCAGCATGGGGTTTTTATCCAAATGGTAAACCGTGCAAGTGTTGGCCACATCATCCAAATCAACTTTTGGATTATGCTCTGGCTTTTTGCCAAAGTTGTTGATGATGGCTTCCGCAAAAGAAGTGGTATTTGCAGATGGGGTTGACTTATCACCAAAGTCTCCAGTATGTACTCCACTTTCCAATGTGTAAAGCAAGGCATTTTCAATAATGCTGGCACTTTCCAACATGCCCAAGTGCTGCAACATGCCAATACCACTTAGTAACAGAGCTGTTGGATTGGCAATATTTCTTCCAGCAATGTCCGGAGCCGTACCGTGTACTGCTTCAAAAATGGAGATATGGTCGCCAATATTTGCACTGGGGGCAAACCCAAGCCCACCAACCAATCCAGCACAAAGGTCGCTCACAATATCACCTTGTAAATTGGTGAGTACAACCGTATCAAAAAGATCAGGACGGGTAACCAGTTTCATGCACAAATCATCCACAATTACATCATCTGCTTTCAGTTCAGGATATTCTTTGGCCACTTCGTAAAATACTTCCAAAAACAGGCCATCAGTAAGTTTCATGATATTAGCCTTGTGTCCACAAGTAATCCTTCTGGCACCTTTTTTCTTGGCCATTTCAAAAGCATATTTAATTACTTGCTGGCTGCCGGGACGGGTAATAAACCGCCTGCTCAACGCCACATCGTGGGTAAGCATGTGCTCAATGCCACCATACGTATCTTCGATATTTTCACGAACGATGGTTATGTCAATGGGGATGCCTGCTTTACTAAAAACCGTATCTACGCCATGCAAGGTTTGAAAGGTCCTTTTATTGGCGTAAGTGTTCCAAGTTTTGCGTGCCGTAACGTTAATGCTCTTAACGCCTTTTCCCTTGGGTGTTTCCATGGGACCTTTAAAGAGAATGCCCAAGTTTTCAATGGTTATTTGTGCCTCTGCGGTCATGCCATTGCTAAAGCCCTTGTCAAATACCCACTTGCCCATATCAACCACTTCATAACTCAACGGAACTTTGGCTGCATCAAAAATTTTGAGAACGGCATCCATGATTTCCGGACCAATACCGTCGCCTTTTGCCACTGCGATTTTTGTCATAATATTTGTAGTTTTTGCAGGGCAAAAGTAAGTGAAGGAAAAGTTTCAGGCGTTCGAATGTTTGATTGTTTGAGCGTTAAGTGAAGAAGATTTTTTAAGATGACTGGTTGAATGTTATTGAACTGTTCGTTAATAGTTCTGCTTTATCAGCACACCTTCATAAAAAAGTATGGATTGACTTATTGAATTGGAGATAACCTTATTTTGTACATTTGAAAAAACAAAGATTATGGCTTACGACAAATCAGTACTGTTGTCTTTGCCCGCAAAAGATAAAATTGCTTTGGCAGAAGAACTGTGGAGCAGCGTTGAAGAAGAAGTGCAACCAACCATAGAAGAAATTTCATTTGCAGAAGAACGTTGGGAACTTCATAAAGCCACACCTAATGAAGGTTTAAGTATTGATGCTTTTAAGAAATATTTCACTGACAGGCATGGTTTTTAAAAGCTTAGTCTTATCTAATCATACAAGTATTCGACGAAACTGCTCCTTAATCTTCACCCTACATCTAAGTATATTCTTCGACTACGTTCAAAGCTCTTTCTTACACAGATGCTAAATAAAGACGGAAATCTTTTCCCATACTTTTGAACTGAAGAATCCATTATCTTTATACAGCAACAATAAACCATGGTTACCAAAATTTCAGAAGGCATTCAGATTAGCGTGGAAACATTCTACCAAGCAGATTACAGCAATCCGCAGAACCATGAATTTATGTTTGCCTACCGTATTACCATAGAGAACCACAATAATTTTACCGTTCAATTGCTGCACAGGAACTGGCTGATTTTTGATAGCAATGGTGAGCAACGTGAAGTGGAAGGCGAAGGCGTTGTTGGTACCCAACCTATATTGCCACCAGGTGAACAGTTCCAGTATGTAAGTGGCTGCAACCTTAAATCTGAAATGGGCAGGATGCAAGGCCACTATACCATGATTAACCAGAACAACAAACAGAATTTTGAAGTGAAGATTCCCCCATTTGAGTTAGTGGTTCCTTTTAAGATGAATTGATTTTATTACTGGCAAGAACTTTCAGGAAACGTAAGCTGATAGATAAATTCAGGATTTTCCTTTGTACCTGCAATTACCATAATGTCGCACCTATTAACAAGCAATAACTGGTAAACACCACTTAATAGGTTGTCAATAATTTCCTGCCTCTGCTTTGTCTTGTTAAAAAGCCTTGTGTGGTTATTATCCTTTGCTAAATCTGCTAATATATTTGAGTTATAAGCCTGTTGTACTTCACTAATGAAAACTGCATCAACATCGTTCAATGAATCAATAATGATTCCATGACCATTATTTGTGTTTTTAACAGGCTCTGGTTGTTTAGCATCATTATTACCATTGCAAGCGAAAAAGCAAATTACTACAGTAATAATGAGCATGTTTTTCATAAACGGTTTTTGTCAGGATACAAAGGACCTATTATTTTGGTTTATACTTACTCTCTTCAAAAATCTGCTTAGGTGGGGTTTTCATTAAATCGGGCAAAGTTTTCTTATCATTTTTCTCCATCCATTTTTTTACAATTTGCCAGCCCGTAAAGTGTCCAATCAACCCAGGTGATTTTTCGCCTAATGCTGCTGTATTGGGGGCATCATTCATATAGTCCTTCATCAAAGCAGGGTCACTGGTAAAAAGCAAGTCATTGTTTACAAACAGTCCCCAAATATTGATTTCGTTTTCATAACAGCCCTTTAGTTGTTCTGCTGTGTAACCAGTTTTTAAAGTATCTGCTGTGTTGGGTAGAAATGCATCCAAAAGATATAACCGTTTGCCAGCTTCCACCATTTGTTCTACTAAGGTTTGCCCACTGGGATTGGTTGGATAGAGGTCTTCAATAATGTTCTTCATGCAGTTAACAGGAATGTACTGCTGGTCAAATTTTCTGGAAACAAATTTTGGGTACTCCACCTGAAACCTGTCCGTATTGTACCACGAGAAATCTTTTCCCATATACAATTGCAAACCCACATATAAACCTTCAGGTGTAATAAGGTTTTGGAAACTGTTCATTGGACCAATAAAGGTGATTACTTTTTTGGGCAAAGGGTATTTTGGGAAATAATATTTCACAAACTGCATCCCTTTTTTTATCTCGTTTGTTATTGCATCAAAGTTTTTGAATATGGTAAGGGATGAATCGTACACTGGTTTATAAGAAGCAATAAAGAATTTTGCATCCTTCATCATGCTGTCCTGTGGCGGGGAAAGGGCAAGTATGTTTTGCACATAATCAATAAAAAAGGCTTGGTACTTTTTGTTCATGCCATCAAAGGCTACCACCATTTGAGTAGTGTCCGCATTGAAAAAATCCTTTTCAAAACGTTCCAGTTTCACATCCACATTTACCTTGGAAACATCAGGAATTTTCTTGTCGCTTTTGCATGAATAAGCAGCAACGATAATGGAGAAAAGTACGAGCAGTTTTTTCATGGTACGAATTAAGGATAAAATTTTTAAAGCAATTTGTTAACCTCTTCTTTAACCCATCTTCTTGCATATAAGGAAAAGAGTAACAAAATTTGGTCCTTTAATATTTTTCTATCGGTTTAATCATGAAATTTGAACTATGAAGATTTTCTTAGCACAGCAGAATTATCATATCGGCAATTTTGAAAGCAATACCGCTAAAATCATTGCCGCCATCAAGGAAGCAAAGACCCAAGGTGGGGATTTAATCGTATTTAGCGAGATGAGCGTTTGTGGTTACCCAGCAAGGGATTTTGTGGAGTTCAACGATTTTATTGATAAATGCTATGAAAGTATTGACCTCATTAAGGAACATGCAGATACCATAGGTGTGTTTATCGGTTCGCCTGCCCGAAACCCCATGAAGGAAGGAAAGGACTTATTCAATGCTGCTTTCTTTTTGTATGAAAAAGAAGTAAAAGCTGAAATACATAAAACATTATTGCCTACTTATGACGTGTTTGATGAATACCGCTACTTTGAACCATCCTATCATTGGAACGTTGTAGAATTCAAAGGCAAGAAACTGGCAGTAACCATTTGTGAAGATATTTGGAACCTTGGCGACAACCCCCTTTACAGGATTTGCCCCATGGATAAATTGATGGAGCAACAGCCTGATGCGATGATTAACCTCTCTGCAAGTCCATTTGATTATGCACATGACGAGGACAGAAAAGCGATTATCAAAGCCAATGTGCTGAAATATAAAATTCCCATATTCTATTGCAATGCAGTGGGCAGCCAAACAGAAATTGTTTTTGACGGGGCCAGTTTGATTTTTGATAAGGATGCGAACCTGTGCAAAGCTTTACCAATGTTTGAAGAAGCATTGGAAGCTGTGGAACTGAATGATGATGGCAGCCTCAATGCCCCCATCATTGAACCAGCCAATAGTGTACCTGATAAGGTGCGGATACCATTGGTGCTTGAAGAAGAACTGAATATTGCCCAAATACATGATGCACTGGTAATGGGCATCAAGGATTATTTCACGAAGATGAACTTTACTAGGGCCATTCTTGGCAGCAGTGGCGGCATTGATAGTGCCGTAGTACTGGCACTGGCTTGTGACGCATTGGGAGCAAAGAATGTACGGGCTATTTTAATGCCTTCACCCTACTCTACAGAACATAGTGTAAACGATGCAGTGCAGTTAAGCAAGAACCTTGGCAATCCTTATGATATTGTTCCCATTGATGAAGTATATGAAGCTTTTCTTTCCACCCTATTGCCCATCTTCAAAGGTCTTCCGTTTAGTTTGGCTGAAGAAAATGTGCAAAGCAGGAGCCGCGGTAATTTATTAATGGCCATTGCCAATAAGTTTGAATACATACTCCTTAACACATCCAATAAAAGCGAACTGTCCACAGGCTATGGCACTTTGTATGGCGATATGGCTGGTGGGCTGGGTGTATTGGGTGATTGTTATAAACTGCAAGTGTATGCACTGGCAAAATACATTAACCGCAACAAAGAGATTATCCCCCAGCACATCATTAATAAAGCTCCAAGTGCCGAATTGAGACCTGACCAAAAAGATTCTGATAGCTTGCCTGTTTATACCATTCTTGATAAAGTGCTGTACCAGTATATTGAAAGAAGGCAAGGCCCTGCTGAAATAAAAGCACAGGGCTTTGATGCAGCCTTGGTAGATAGGACTTTGAAGATGGTAAACAATAATGAGTACAAGCGAAACCAGTTCTGCCCCATTATTCGTGTATCACCAAAAGCATTTGGTGTGGGAAGAAGGGTGCCGATTGTTGGGAAGTATTTGAATTGATTATTTTCTCCTTTTGAAAAAATAAATGGGTGAGAATTTGTCTTCGCTTACTGTATAGAAACCAGTATTGTCATTCGCAAAACAAATGGCCTCGCCTTGACTTTCTTTTATATAAGGAATGATTGTTGATGGCCGCTGGAGTGTTTCATAGATAGGCTCCCCTTTTATTCTTTTCCAATAAAATACAGAGTCATAATTCTTTAACAGGATTTCATCTCCATTTTTTGAAATATCGCCTGCAGTAATATTGGTACATGCTAAAACCGCCATTTTGTTAAGTACCACTTTATCACGGTTGAACAGGTCCCTAATTTTTGCAAAGTATAAATTGGTGGATTGCTTGTCCTTTGTTACGATATATAATAAGCTGTCAATCTTATCAATAAGAATAGCTTCTGCGTTAAACATGCCATCTTCATACTCAAGTTTCGTTTTTTTGTAATTGTCGGTATGGTGTTTTCCTATTGACTTTATTAGGTCTGTTTCCTTGAAAATATAAATGAATGTTTTCCCCCGCCACTTAAGGTTATCACCAATATCTGCCAAGTAAACATAGCTGCCCTTTTCCATGCCAATACCTACAGCGATGTCTTCAGCATCATGTAACTGTTCATTAAAGTTGACCGTTCCTTTCAATTTTCCTTTATTGTTGATACAGAAAATCCTTGCACTGTCACCACTATCGTTGTGCGTCCAAAAACTTTTCTTTTTTATTGAGGAAGATGCAATACCTGATATTTCATTCAATTCCCTATCCTTTAGCTTGCCTATTTGAATTTGCTTGGCAAATTTTTGAGCAAAAAGCATTGTTGAAAAAAGCAAGGCTATTAACGTTGAAATTAGATTTCGCATGGCATGATTAATCATGGATAACCATTAAGGGAACATGGCTGTGGAAAGCCAGCATTTTTACATGGCTTTTCCTAAATAATTTTTCAAAGAATCCATGTTTTTTGGGAATGGTAACCACTATATCTACTTGTTGTTCATCCACAAACTGGTTGATCCCTTGCATGAAGTCTTCGTTGTCAATAAAATGAAATGCCGGATATAGTTCCTTTAGCAGGCCATCCAGCATCCTTATTTCATGTTCCATATCTGTTGAGTAGCTTTCGCCCGTATGGTTCACATTCAATACCAGCAATTTTGCTTTCGTGATGCCGATAATATCCCTAATCGCTTCAATTGGTGTTGTTTCTATAATTTTTTTAAAATCACATGCCAGCAGCACTTTTTCAATGGGCTTGAAGACAGCTTTCTGCGGAACAACGATTACCGGGACAATGGTGTTTTTGGCTATTGTGAGGGCATCACCTGCAAAGAGGCCATTTTCCCAGCCGTCGTCTTGCGTTATACTTACAAATACCAGTTCTGCCCCATACTTTATACATGCATCGTTCAAGCCGCTACTGAAATCGTTCAGTTCACATACCTCTTCTATTTGGAGATTGCCAAAATCATGATCCACTTTTAAGCCCTTTACTAAATGGTGAAAATTCTCCTCATTTGTTTTCCGTAGAACATCATAATCAAACATTTGGATAACTGGAGAGAGCGGGTCGCCCGTTACAGGAATTTCATAGGCATAATAAAGAATCATTTTCTCAACAGCGAATGCCTTTGCATAGGCTATCGCATAATCTATCGTGCTAGTTGAATCTGCCGAAAAATCTATTGCTACAATAACTGTTTTCATACAATCTTTTCAATGCCTATTGAAAAGATTATGCCAGTACATTACTTCTATTAAATAGAAAAGCCTTTGCAAATTGCAAAGGCTTTTACTACCACGATTTTTTTACAAATTTTCAATAATCCCTGCTATCCCCTGTCCACCACCAACGCAAGCACTCACCATTGCATATTTTTTGTTCAGGCGTTTCATGTCGCCCAATGTCTGGATAGTCAACTTTGCACCCGTACACCCTAATGGATGCCCAAGGGCAATGGCACCTCCATTGATATTTACAATATCCTGGTTCAAACCAAGTTCACGAATGACGGCCAAACTTTGGGAAGCAAAGGCTTCATTGAGTTCTATCAAATCAATATCATTCAAATTCATATTTGCCTGTTTCAGCACTTTTGGAATAGCTGCCACAGGTCCAATGCCCATAATACGTGGATGCACTCCAGCACTTGCACAATTCACTAGGCGGCCAATAGGTTTCAATCCCAATTCATTCACCATTCTTTCACTCATTACAACAACAAAGGCTGCACCATCGCTGGTTTGTGAACTGTTACCAGCAGTAACACTTCCACCTTGGGCAAATACAGGTTTTAGTTTTGCCAAACCTTCTACCGTAGTATCTGCTCTTAACCCTTCATCTGTATCAACTGTGTAATTCCTAGTGGCTTTTTTATTTTTTTCGTTTAAGTAAACTTCTTCCACATTAATGGGGAGTATGCCCGGTTTAAAATGTCCTTCAGTTATCGCAACCGCAGCTTTTCTGTGTGAGTTGGCAGCAAAAACATCTTGGTCTTCACGGCTCACGTTGAATTCCTTGGCTACAGCTTCAGCAGTTAAACCCATGCTTAAATAGTAGTCAGGTTCATCCTTTGCGATGGCATAGGATGGAACAGTTTTCCAACCAGCAGTTGGCACAAGGCTCATGCTCTCGGTCCCACCGGCAATAATGCACTCGGCCATACCTGTCCTAATTTTGGCAGTGGCCATGGCAATACTTTCCAAACCACTTGCACAGTATCTATTGATGGTAATTCCCGGCACTTCAATACCCAATGCTTTGGCTGCAATGATTCTTCCAAATTGCAACCCTTGCTCTGCTTCTGGTACAGCATTGCCTACAATTACATCGTCAATTCTTTTATAGTCCAATTGGGGAATAGTAGCCATAATGCCTTTAATCACTTCCACAGCCAAATCATCTGGACGGTAAAAACGGAAACCGCCTTTCTTGCTCTTGGCAACGGCAGTTCTGTAACCTGCAACGATATATGCTTCTTGCATCGCAATCAAAATTTAGATACCAAAAATAATAAAAAGTTGTTTATGCAACTAATTTTTGTAGGGGAGATTTGGCGTATTGATGGAGCAGCACTACTAGAAGTTAATTTAATAAAAAGTCCAATGAAGCAGACACTTAACAAAATATGTGACAAATTGATTGTAACAAAATAAATATCACGATTTAATTGTCACACTTTTGTGACAATATTTTAGTGACTAAATACTTGTCACAAATGTTTAGTCACAATTTGACTGAATAAAATTTGGTGGGAATAATTAGAAGGTAAATTCCTTAGGTATTATTTGCTCACCGCTTCAACATTACGCTGGTTAATAAAATCCAATAATTCATCACGGCCCATTTTTTTCTCTGCACTGGTAATAAAGCTTTGTGGAAGGAACTGCCATGTTTCCCTCATTTTATCGAGGAAGGCATCGTGGTTACGTTTAACGGCACCTGGTTTTTCCTTATCAGCCTTGGTAAATACCAACACGAAGGGTACTTCCCATTTGTCCAGTTGGTTAATGAATTCCAAATCGTTTTTTTGGGGCGAATGCCTTGCATCAATCAGTACAAATATGTTGATAAGGTTCTCCCGTTTGCGTAGATAATTTTCTATCATTTGCTCCCAACGTCTCCTATCGCTTTGGCTGCGTTTGGCATAGCCATAACCGGGCAAATCCACCAGGTTCCATTTTATAGGGAGCCCATCCCCTTTCATTCCGGGTGTTGGTGTAGAAGAAACTACTTCAAAATGGTTGAGCAATTGTGTTTTACCGGGCGTTCCAGATGTTTTGGCTAGGTTCTTTTGGTTCACCAACATATTGATGAGTGAGGACTTGCCCACATTGCTCCTGCCAATAAAAGCATATTCAGGCTTGTCGGCTGGTGGGCACATATCAAATGAAGGGGAGGATATAATGTATTTGGCAGATTTTATTTGCATGCGGCAAAGGTAATTACCAAGGGGGCATTGTAAGTTATTAACTTACTTCTAGCTTCTATTTGGCATCACCAAACTATCGGCAGGATATTTTGCTTTTAAACTATCCTTGATTGCATTGAACCAAGTATAGAGTTGCTGTTTTTCAGTATCGGTCAATTTTGCATTCTTATGAATCCAGGTATATGAATCCAAAGGCATCGCAGCGTCCTTTACTTCATCCTCACATTCCTCCAGTTTGTGGTTCTGCTTTGCAATCCTGTAGGTTCCAAATTCACTGAAGTTCAAATGGTGTTTACCATCTTTTATATGATTGTTCAGCCACCAGTACACTGGTTGAATATTGCTGTACCAAGGATAATTGGTGTTATTGCTATGGCAATCGTTACAGGCTTTATCCAATATTGTCTTTACTGCTGGGAAGTTGGATAAATGCTATAAACATGCTTGGCTGTTATTTCTGTTGACTCATTTTTCTTTGGGCGTATAAATTGTATGGCAATAAAAACAAGCAATAATGCAATGAAGATTTTATTAAGGATTTTCATATTAAAAGCAGGTTGCTATATAACTATAGGGTTTGCAACCTTTGAAAGGTTGCAAACCCTATTAATGTATTACTGAACTAAAATATCACCGGTCATTTCCTTGGGAATTTCCAGTCCCATCATGGTCAGAATGCTTGGGGCAATATCTCCCAGTTTGCCGGGCTTTAGCGTTCCATGCCATTCCTTATCAATTACAAACAAAGGAACAAGGTTCAAGGAATGCTGCGTGTTGGGTGAACCATCTTCATTCACCATATTATCTGCATTGCCGTGGTCTGCAGTTAAGAAAACAGAATAGCCATGGGCCAATGCTGCATTTACCACTCTTTCTACACATTTGTCCACCGTTTCCACTGCTTTTATCACTGCACTAAAAACGCCTGTATGGCCTACCATATCCGCATTGGCAAAGTTGAGGCAAATAAAATCCGCAGTTTCATTTTCAATTTCAGGAACCAGTTCATCTACCAAACCAATAGCACTCATTTCGGGTTGCAAATCATAAGTAGCCACTTTAGGAGAAGGGACTATCATGCGTTTCTCGCCTTCAAATTCCTTTTCCCTTCCGCCACTAAAAAAGAAAGTAACGTGGGGATACTTTTCGGTTTCCGCCATCCTTATTTGTGTCTTGCCATGTGCCGCTAAAACTTCACCTAAGGTATTGTTGAGATTATCAGTCTCAAACATTACATGTACATTCTTGAAAGTTGCATCGTACTCTGTCATGGTAGTATAATGCAAGTCCATTTTGTGCATGTTCTGCTCATGGAAATCCTGCTGCATCAATACTTCAGTTATTTCACGGCAACGGTCTGTTCTAAAGTTGAAACAGATAACTGCGTCACCATCTTTTATCTTGGCATTCTGAACCTTTGCATTGATAATTGGCTTGATAAATTCATCAGTTGTCTCTTCTTTGTAAGAAGTATTAATAGCTTCCAAAACATCATCCACATGATGACCAATGCCATGTACTACTGCATCATAAGCAAACTTTACCCTTTCCCATCGCTTGTCTCTGTCCATGGCGTAATAACGGCCGGTAATGGTGGCAATCTGCCCCACACTTTTATCCAAATAGTTCTGCAAATCTTGAAGAAAATGCAAACCGCTCTTGGGGTCGCAGTCACGGCCATCTGTAAATGCATGAATGTAAACTTCTGTTAAACCCTCCACCTTGCAAACATCGCAAATGGCTTTTAGATGAGATGTATGTGAATGCACTCCACCATCGCTTACCAATCCCAATAAATGCAATGGCTTATTGTTTTCTTTGGCGTAACGAATGGAAGACAGCAACACTTCATTCTTGGCAAATGAACCATCACGAATAGCCACATTGATGCGTTGCAGTTCTTGGTAAACAATCCTGCCTGCACCTAAGTTCAAATGGCCAACTTCGCTATTGCCCATCTGCCCATCGGGTAGGCCAACGGCTTCACCGCAAGTAATCAATGTGCTATTAGGATATTTACTGTATAAGGAAGTAACAAAAGGGACGTTTGCGTTTTGAATCGCATCGGTTGTTTTGGATTTGCCCAAACCCCATCCGTCCATGATTATTAGGATTGCTTTCTTGCTCATGCCGTAAAACTACAGTTTTTGGCAATTCCGCCATAGGCATTAACTTTAGACAGTTAAATCTGTTTGGCACATTTTTCGCAAACTAACACGAAGGAGAAAAAATTTATGAAAAAGTATTTATTTCTATTGGTTGCAACGGTTACATTCTTTTCTTTTACCAAATTCCAAACGGATGATGCCATTGTAAATGCATTAAAAAATGGCAATGCAGAACAAGTAGCAGGGAATTTTGACAGTTTTATTGATTTGAAATTACCAGATAAAGAAGAATCAAAAAATATGGGCAAGAACCAAGCTAAGATTGCCTTTGCTTCTTTCTTCAATGAAAATGGCGTGAAAGGTTTTGAATTAACATCCAGAAGGGAAATGGGTGAAACCATGCAAATAACTGGTAAGCTACAAAATGCTGGTAAGGGTTATGGCATTACAATAAGATTAAAAAAGCAAGGTGATAAATTATTAATCACCAATGTTCGTATAAACTAATTTCCTGCATGAAAGTAGTTTATCAAAAGAGGGTTTCCGAAAGGAAGCCCTTTTTCATTTTAATTTGCAGTTAGTGGAAATTTGTTCTTTTGTTTTTGGCAGCTTTAACATGGAAAATAATTTTCCAATAAATTTTACAGATGAAAACATTTGATGAACAATTGCAGCATTTGGTTACGGAAGCGTTGATGGAAGATGTTGGTGATGGAGACCATTCCACTTTAAGCTGCATTCCGGCTAATAAAAAAGGAAAGGCTGTTTTGAAAATCAAGCAAGATGGAATTCTGGCAGGCGTAGCTGTAGCTGAAAAAATATTCAAGCTTGTTGAGCCTAACTGTTCGTTTGTTGCTTTTAAAAAAGATGGTGATGCAATGATTTTTGGGGAGAAGGCTTTTGAAGTAGAAGCAGCTATTCATACCATTTTAACATGTGAAAGGTTGGTGCTTAATTGTATGCAAAGAATGAGTGGCATTGCCACATTGACCAACGTTTATGTTAAAAAGTTAGAAGGTTACCACACACAATTATTGGATACCAGAAAAACAACGCCCAACTTCCGCTTGCTGGAAAAAGAAGCGGTGAAAATTGGCGGTGGCACCAACCACCGTTTTGGCTTGTATGATATGATTATGTTGAAGGATAACCATATTGATTATGCGGGTGGGCTGGAGCAGGCTATTAATAAAGCCCACGACTATGTAAGCAACACAAAACCCTCTTTAAAAATAGAAGTGGAAACAAGAAGCATTGATGACGTAAAAATTGTTTGTGCAATTGGTAAAGGAAAAGTGTTTAGGATTATGCTGGACAATTTTGAACCAGCACAAATTGCAGAAGCCTTAACAATCATTGATGGGCAATTTGAAACAGAGGCGAGTGGCGGCATCAATTTGGAAACGATAGCATCCTTTGCAGCAACCGGAGTGGATTATGTAAGTGTGGGCGGATTGATTCATCAAGCAAAAAGCCTTGATTTAAGTTTGAAGGCTGTAATAATATAAGTTGCAAGGTGAGGGTTTAAGCGTTACGAGTTGTTGCTTGTCTTTAAACCCCACCCTAAATCTTAAACCTTTTTTATGAGCAAGAAATTAAAACCTACAAATAATGGTCTTGTCTTCAGTACAGATCCCAATTTCAAACTAGAAGACGATGAGCAGGTGCAAGAAACATTGCCATCCAATCAACAAAAACTACGAATAAGATTGGAAACCAAGCATCGTGGCGGCAAGGCTGCCACATTGGTTGCTGGCTTTATTGGTACAGATGATGACCTAGAAGATTTGGGTAAAAAACTAAAGACTTTTTGTGGGACCGGTGGAAGTATTAAAGAGGGAGAAATCATTATTCAAGGGGACCAAAGGGAGAAAGTAAAACAATGGTTGTTGAAGAATGGTTATACTGGGACTAAATAAGTGCACTGGTCTTTTTAGGTTGCTCCATATTCTTCTGCAATCCAATACCAATACAAGCAACCAACATCAAGTATTCTCCGACAGTGTGTTCCATTTTTATAAAACTGAGGTTTACGATATTCAGCAAGAAGCCTATCCATAGTAGCATAATATACCAACGTAAAGTAGCGTGTATTTTTAACTGAGCAACCAACAATAGTGGGAATATCCATTGCACCGTATTGTATTGGGTCCGGTTGATGGGTGCACACAAGTCTGCTAACATTAATAATGCAAAACCTAAGTACGCAGCATTCAGCAAAGAAAAAGAACGGCTTTTTTTATGAATAAAGAAATAGAGGAACAGTAAGATGGTTATTACAAACAGCTCACCTACATATAACAACTTCAATGGTAGCTTTTGCTTGAAAACCATTTGCCAAAGAATATGGACATTACCGCACTCTACGTTTGTATTTATTTTGTTGTATTGGTCTTGCTTTAATAATTTGAACCCTTCCACTTCCTGCACATCTGGACAAGGAATATAACTGATAAAAGTTGGATTGTCGTGTTGATGAATCCTTACCTGCTCATTAATGCTTTCACGATATTCATTCCATAAACTCCGTTGAAAAGAACTGCTTATAATAAGTAGCAAGGCGAGAATGCCAAAGCTTGCCACTGAAAAAAATTGTTTTTTGTATGATTTGATTAAACATATAAATGGCAGTAGAAACAAGATGGCCGTAGGTCTTATAAGTACCAAGCTTATCGCAACTACGGCAAGCGACAAAAGGCTTAACCAATTTTGTTTCTTTACAAAGGCCCAATAAAAAACAACCAACAAAAAGGGAATCAGCAAGTAATACTGTCCTTGATATATATGCGTTTTCCAAGCTTCTGTATAGGGAAACAAAACAATAGAAGCCCATGTAATTATTTTGCTGGTGCTACTATAATTTATGCTTTGCATCAACAAATAGACAATTGCCAACAAGAGATAACAGCAAGCCAACCACGCCAATGAAAAAGTCCTGAAGGGTAAATCACAAATGGGCATGAACAGTTGATGCAAGTAGGGAGTAGCAGTAATGTTGGATACCTTCAATGGACCACAGTTCTTAATGTCCAAATAACGCATATCCTGCCCCCCTCCATAATGAAAGAAATAAGGAAGCTTGCCATCCTTAATCAATCTTGAACCAACTTGCCTGTTTCTTAAATCCGATGGATAGGACTTTTCCAATTGTATGTCCCTGAATACGGCTGGGAGCAATAACAATATACCAGCTAGTGCTGCAAGAATTGAGTGTATGTATTTTTTGCTTTTCACTTGCAGCAACTATTTTCTTTTAATTAAACCCAATTCGTCAATCGACACTTTACGTTCACTTTGCAGAAACGTCAACACCTTCCAAATTTTTTCTTTCTTGATAGTTTTTAACTGTTGCAATAAATCTTTTGTGGCTATCCCCATTTCTGGAATGGCCCGATATATGAGCCCTTCAATCTTTTTAAACTCTTCTTCGCTTATTTCATTGCTTTTTAATGATAAGCAATTATCACAAATGCCACAAGGCTTTACTGCTTTGTCACCAAAATAAGCGGATATAAAACTGCTCCTACATTCCTTTTGCAGGTACATGTACTGCAGCATGGCCTGCACCCGTTGCTGATACAGTTTTTTTCTTTCAAAATAAGCTTCATGGTTAATATTGATATGCTCAGCAGGTGCCCTGTTCATCAAAAAATAAATCTGTGGTGTTTCTTTTTGAGCTGTGTATTCAATGATGCCATAGTTATGCAATGCTTGTAAGTCAGCAAATACTTTATCATAAGAAAGCCTGCTTAATTTGGCAATTAGCTTTTCATTAATGGAGACCTTGTTTTCATAAATGCCTTCGTAAGTTCTCAGCAAAGCCTTCATCACTTCATCCAATTGCGGATGAATATTTTCAATCTCATTCAACATCGTTTTATCTGCTTTGAACACGATTTGAGATGGAATAAAAATATTTTCGGTAAAAGAGAGATGTCCTTCCTGTTCCAACATCTTCAAAGTATTCATTACCAAGAAAACATCCAGCCTGAACTTGTTGCAGAAATCCAGCAGGTCAAAATCGTAGTAGTTTCCTTCCCCCAAGCCAACTGGGATATGCAAGTAATCGGCAATCGATTGATATACTTTTTTTATGTCGGTGATGGAAGGAAATTTTATATCTGGTAGCCCTTCCAGTTCCTGTTCATCCACCCGTTGATACAACAAAACAGCATAGGCTTTTTTACCATCACGACCAGCACGGCCAGCCTCTTGATAGTAATTCTCCAAACAGTCTGGCGTGTTGTAATGTATTACCGTTCTAACATCAGGTTTATCAATACCCATCCCAAAAGCATTGGTGCAAACAATTACACGAATTCTATTTTGAATCCAAGCAGCTTGTTTGTTGCTCCTTTCTTCCTGTGGCAGACCTGCATGGTAAAAATCTGCTGAAATATCCTGTTGCTGCAATAGCTGGGCAATACGTTTTGTTTCCTTCCTGTTCCTGCAGTACAAGATACTGCTGCCTTTCACATTGTTCAGGACATCAATGGTTTTGTTAATCTTGCTATCCACTTTAAAAACAGAGTAAGACAAATTGGACTTCTCAAAAGACTGCCGAAAAACACTTGCATCTTTCATCTTCAACTTGGCCACAATATCATCTTGTACTAATGGCGTTGCTGATGCTGTTAATGCAATCACAGGAAGATTGTCCAACTCGTTTCTCAAGTTGGCAATACGCATATAAGGTGGTCGAAAATCATAGCCCCACTGGCTAATGCAATGGGCTTCATCTACAGCAATAAAATTAATATTGAGTGCATGAACAAACTCCTTGAAAAGCTTTGTTTCCAAACGTTCTGGCGATACATAGAGAAATTTGTAGTCGCCATGAACAGCTTGTTGCAAAGTTTGTTTCACTTCAAAAAAACTCATGCCACTGTACAGGGCAGTTGCAGCAATATTCCTTTTTTGCAGGTTCTCCACTTGGTCCTTCATCAAGGCAATCAATGGCGAAACCACTAGGCACAAACCGTCTTTCATCAACGCAGGCACTTGAAAGCAAATGGATTTTCCGCCACCAGTTGGCAGCAGTGCCAGCACATCTTTTCCATCCAGCACAGCCTGCACAATATTTTCTTGCTCGCCCCTAAACGAAATGTGGCCCCAGTACTGCTGCAATATTTGTTGAGGTGTTGCCATGGTATAAGGTTTCAAATATATCGTAAGCCCTTTATCAAACTTAATAAAGCACAAAATGTTCCGACGGAACATGGAAACAAAATTTGAAACACATAGTCACAAATAAATTTAAGGGCACAATAGAAATTACTATCTGGCCTTCCTTACTATGTTTCTATGTGTTCAAAAATCAAAACCAATTATTGTTTCGTCCATTAAAGACGACTTGGGTCTTCATCAAAAAAAAGAGATCCCTCCAAGGAAATGTACTCCTATTCAGCAACAAAATTTAGTTTTTTCAACCCCTAAAGTTGTACTATTGCCCCTTTTAAAATTTGGATTTGAAGAGCATGGCAAACGAAAAAGTTGAAACGAAAGTTGGTCTGTTATTGCTGCCCCAGCAGTTGACTGAATCATTTTATATACTGGCTTCCTTTCACGTTCATAAAAGTAGCAGCGGCATTTCATATGACACGTACAGCCTTGAAGCAAGGGACCTAAAAGCCAATCATACCAACCTTCCCAAGCAAGCTGCAGATTTGGTGATGCAGTTTTCTGAGAACCGTATTGAAGATGAAAAGTTTGCCATTAAACTGCGTTATACAAAGCAGCGTGCTGGTGTTGACTATAATACTTTTTTGCAAAACGCTATGCTTCGGCACCTGCATGATTTGATGAACATGCTGAAACCTTTTTTTGTTACGTCAAGATGGTACCATAAAGTGCTGCAGCCAGACAAAAAAAATTATAAAACAGCACCTTGCAGTTTCAGCACTTACAAATCACAATTGTCATTTGATATCATCAAGCAAAATGAGTTATTGGGTGTGGAAACAAATCTGGTGCTGAATGGTGCCACTTATTTATTGAGTTCGTTTAAACGATATCAATTCCTGTTGGAAAGTGGCAACGAATACTTTTTATTGTCGTTCAAGGATTACCAAACCATTGAATGGTTGGAGAAAAATGTGCAACAATATCAACATAGCGAAGAAGCTTTTACAGAATATGTGCTCACCAAATTGGAAACTGATTATACCGTAAACAGGAACAACCATTTCACACAAAATGAAGTGGAAGCTTTACCTGTAAACCGTATTTTTCTAAGTGAACTGAACAACGCCTTTTTGATGCTAACCCCTCAATGGCATTATGATGGTTTTTTGGTGGAAGGTGCTTTTGCAGAAACTTTTGAGACCAAACAAAATGGCATTGCCTATACCATTAAACGAAACAAGGAAGCAGAAGAACATTTATTGAAACTGATTCAAGACCTGCATCCTAACTTCCCCAAACAAAAAAATGGTTACTATTATTTATCTTTTGCTGATGCACAAAAGAAACAATGGTTTTTGAAAGCCTACCATCATTTGCTATCGGAGAATATTGACATCATTGGTATGGATATGTTGAAGCATTTCAAGTATTCATCCTTTCAGGCAGAGACAACGATTGTTATCAAGGAGCAATCGGAAAGTCGTGTGCTGTTGACCATGCAAACCTTCTTTGGCAAGGAAGAAATTCCTTTGAAAGAATTGCAGAAAATATTGTTTGCTGGACAAAAAGCGGTGTTGCTAAAAGATGGCAGCTTGGGTGTTTTTGGTGATGAATGGCTGCATCAATATACAGCCATCATCAAGCACGGAAAAATTGATGGAAAGGAAATTGAAGTGGCCAGATGGCTGGCGATTACGGAAGAAAGAGGCAATGACAATTCGCCCATACTTCAATCAACCATTAAAAAAGATTGGTGGCAAAAATGGGTGGACTGGCAAACGAAGGATGAGCCTGTTTATCATGTTCCAAGCATTGTACATGCAACATTGAGGCCCTACCAGCAAAAGGGTTTTGAATGGTTGGCCTTGTTGGCTGATGTGGGTGCTGGTGGCTGCTTGGCTGATGATATGGGCTTGGGTAAAACCTTGCAAACGATTTGCTTTTTGGCTCATTATATCCATCATCATCCAGGCACAAAGAATATTATTATTTGTCCATCATCATTGATTTATAACTGGCAGAATGAACTACAAAAATTTGCTCCAAGTATTAAAGTATTAGTCTATCATGGAGTGAATAGAAAGGAAGAGGATTTACAGAATGAAGCCTTACAAATCATCATCACTAGTTATGGAACGGTTAGGGCAGATAATGGGCAGTTGTTCACTACCAGCTATGGTGTGGCTGTTGTTGACGAGAGCCATAATATCAAAAATCCATCAGCTCAAATAACCAAGGCCATTACAAGCTTGCAAGCCAATATCAATATTGCTTTAAGTGGTACACCTGTGGTAAACAATACATTTGATTTGTACTCGCAATTAAACTTTGCATTACCTGGCATGTTTGGGAACCGTGAGTTTTTTAAACGTGAATATGCAGATGCCATTGATCGCTACCATGATGAGGAAAAGATAGCAGCATTGCAAAAAATGACTGCTCCTTTTATTTTGCGAAGAACTAAAGAACAAGTTGCGAAGGACCTTCCTGAAAAAACAGAAAGCATTTTATGGTGTACCATGAATAACAAACAACGATTGGTATATGATGACATCAATGAACAAATCAAGAGCAATATTTTTAGTGATATCAAAACGAAGGGATTGGCTAAAAGCAAGTTGGCTGTGCTGCAAGGCATCATGAAGTTGAGGCAAGTCTGCAACACGCCTTTATTACTTCCTGTAGAAGAACAACAAGGCAGCAGTGATTCCATCAAGACTGATATGTTGATGAATGAACTGCAAAATATTTTGGGCAACCATAAAGCCATTGTATTTTCCCAGTTCAGTTCCATGCTGCATTTGATAGCTGCTGAATGCGATAAGCAGGGCTTGAAATATTTTCATTTTGATGGACAAACACCACCTGCGAAACGTGCAGAAATGGTCGCTGCTTTCCAGGAACAAGGCTGCGACACTCATTTATTTTTAATCAGCCTGAAAGCCGGCAATACAGGTTTGACATTAACGGCAGCCGATTATGTCTTTCTCTTCGACCCTTGGTGGAACACGGCTATTGAGCAACAGGCCATTGACCGTACTCATAGAATTGGACAAACAAAAAATGTGTTTGCCTACAAGATTATCTGCAAGGATACTATTGAAGAAAAAATCATCAAGCTACAGGAACGGAAACAAAAATTAGCAGAGGAACTGGTGACGGAAGATGATGGTTTTGTGAAGAGTTTGAGTGAGGAAGATGTGGCTTATTTGTTTGGGTAGAAAGTCTTGTCACAGAGGCTCTGAAACACAGAGGTAAACTAATAAATGATTCTGTGCTTTAGCGATAACAACATCACTCCACTTTCTTCCACTTCAACTTAATGCTATTCACAGCAAGCACCACATCACTTAAACCCATTATCAATGCACCATAAGTAGGACCGTAAGTGCCCAATAAACCAAATGCTGCTATAGGTATCGCCACTATATTATAAGCAAAAGCCCAGAACAAATTTTCCTTGATGGTGATATAAGTATGCTTGCCCAACCCTAATGATAATGGCAGGTTTAATAGTCCATGATTCATCAAAACGACCTGTGCACTTTGCACTGCTACATGGCTTGCATCACTTAATGAAATACCGACAGTTGCCTTGGCCAAAGCTGGTCCATCATTGATTCCATCGCCAACCATTGCTGTGGGCTGAACAGCATTGAGTGCTGCAATTTTTTCCAATTTTTGTTCTGGGCTTTGTTCTGCAAAAACTTCATTGATACCCAATGTCTTGGCAACAGCATCACATTTTTCCTTATTGTCACCACTCAATAGAATGGTCTTTATTCCTTTTGCTTTCAATGCAGTAATTACTTGCTTGGCTTCTGGTCTCAACTCATCTGCTACATCAATCCAACCAATCAGTTCATTATTCTTCAACACATAAATATTGTGGCTTGTATCATTAGTTAATGAAGCAGCAATTTTATAAGAGCCAGCCAAAAAAATATTCCCCTCTTTATCTGTTGCCTGCATGCCCAAGCCTTTCACTTCTTCAATTTTCGCCCAGCGTATATCATCTTTTATCTTCCATGATGCAGCAATACATTTCCCGATGGGATGATTGGAATATTTTTCCAAAGAATAGGCTACTTTTTTAAATTCAGTTTCATCAATCTCAAATTTGAAATCTGCAATTTGAAATTTACCCGTGGTGAGTGTTCCAGTTTTATCAAATACCACTTGCTTGATATTCTTAAATACATCCAAACTGGTGGCATTCTTAAATAAGATGCCATTTTTTGCAGCACGGCCAAGCCCAACAGCAACTGCAGCAGGCGTTGCAAGCCCCATCGCACATGGACAGGCAATCACCAATACTGCAATACTTCTCAATAAACTTTCTGTGAAACTTACATGTGCAAGAAAATAATTTCCTAAAACTGTTACCAATGCAATGCTCAAAACAACAGGAACAAAAATGGCACTTATCTTGTCAGCCATCAATTGCACAGGTGGCTTTTCTGTTTGTGCATCCTGAATCATTTTCAAGATACTGGCAAGCACTGTATCCTCACCAACAGCAGTTACTTGTGCTTTCACAGTCCCACTTTCCAAAATACTTCCACCAATCAGATTGTCTTTGGCTATTTTTTGAACAGGCAAACTTTCACCTGTAATGATGGACTCATTTACATTGGCTTCACCCCACAAAATTTTGCAGTCCATAGGAACATGCTCACCATTTTTGATTAGCACCAAATCACCCACACGTAAATCCTTACTTTCAACAGGAAAAACATTTTCCTTGTGTTCATCATCAAAAGCAATCATGTTGGCCATGCTCTTTTGCGATGTGGCTAGTCCCTTTAAAGCAGCTTGTGTAACAGCAAGCGTTTTTTCTTCCAAATAATTACCAAAGAAAACAAGTGTGATTACTGTGGCTGTGCTTTCAAAAAACATAAACTCATGCGGCTTGCCAATAATGATTCCATAGATGCTATAGCCAAAAGCTGATACTGCTCCCAATGCCACCAGTACATTCATGTTTGGGAACCAGTTAACCAGACTCTTCCAAGCACTCCTGCCAAAAAAGTCCATGCCCACAATAAATACAGGGATGGTTAAAGCTAACTGCACATAAGGGTTCATCAAGAAATGGATATGCAGCAGATGCGATATAAATAATGGCAGTGCAAATACTAAACAAAAAACAAAACGTTGGAAATGGTTTTTGAAAGCCAACTTGCCTTTTAAGTTATGGTCGTGCAAATCATGTTCACCATGCTCGTGATGGTGTTCATGTTTTACTTGATAGCCCAAGCCTTCAATGCCTTTTTCAATAGTTGATTTTTCAAGCGTAGGGTGATTATCAAAACTCACATCACCCGATACAAAATTCACCTTCACATTTTGCAAACCCTGCTTGGTCAAATATTTATTGATGGAGAGTGCACAGTTGGCACAATCCATTCCATCTACTTTTAAATTCACTTTCTCCATAGAAAATCAAGTTTACACATTCCAGAAGTTCAATTATTCAAAAAAGTCTTCGCTTCAATCAACAATTGAGCATCCAAATAATCTTCAAAACTACTGCTTACTAAAACCCTTCATCTTTCGGGTTATGGAATTTATCTTTGCCTCATGGATGCAATCTTTGAACTGAACAGTATAGCACTGGTGGCCAAGATGGCTTGGAAGGAAGGCAAGAACAAAAAGGTGTGGGCTTTTTATGCACCCATGGGCAGTGGAAAAACCACTTTCATTCATGCACTATGTGAATTGCTAGAAGTGAAGGATGCCGTTAGCAGTCCTACCTTTGCTATCATCAATGAATACAAAAGTGTCTTGGCTGGCACGCTTTACCACATGGATTGGTACAGGCTGAAAGATGAGGACGAGGCCATGAATGCTGGTGTGGAGGACACATTGAACAGTGGCAATATTTGTTTGGTGGAATGGCCTGAAAAAGCAGCAGGTTTATTGCCTGATGATACTTTTCGTATTCATATTGAAGCATTGGACGAAAAGACGAGAAGAATATTTACTCCACAACCTGATGAGGATGAAGATTGATTTAACAATTATACTTTTTTATTGTTCGGGCTCCACTGGGTTCATCAGTTATTAAAATCATTTTTTGTTTATACCCAATGACACCGATGTGCATTGAAAAGCCCATGTACAATCTTTTAAAAAAGTATCTTTACTATGCGTTGCTCAATAACAGCTAGGCTTAAAAAAGAAACATCAAACTAACAAATAACCTTTCATGGCACTAAGCAAACCAGTTATCTCCACTTCCTTCAGTTACGAAACATTGGAAGAAACTTTGGACATTAAACCACAAGGTGCAAAAATGCACATTGGTATTCCCAAGGAAATTGCCTTTCAGGAAAACCGTGTCGGGCTTAGTCCTGATGCCGTTGGTGTGCTGGTTAGCAATGGGCATGTGGTAACTGTGGAGCAGGGTGCTGGCGAAGGAAGCCATTACAAGGACAAGGATTACAGTGAGGCTGGTGCCCAAATTGTTTACGGTCGTGAAGACGTTTTTAAAGCTCCAATTCTGGTAAAGAGTGCCCCTGTTGTGGAAGAAGATTTGCCTTTGCTGCAACTCAACCAAACTATTATCTCTCCCATTCATTACTCCGCTTTGAAAAAAGAGATTGTGGAGAAAATGATGGAGAGGAAAATCACAGCATTAAGTTACGAGAATTTAAAGGATGAAAGTGGCACTTATCCCATTGTTCGCAGCATGAGTGAAATTGCTGGCAGTGCCTTAATGCTTATTGCTGGTCAGTACTTAAGTAGTTTCAATAATGGAAAAGGAGTTTTGTTGGGTAGCATTAGCGGCATTCCTCCAACAAAGGTTGTGGTGATCGGTGCTGGTATTGTGGGGGAAGTAGCTACAAGGAATGCCTTGGCATTGGGTGCAAGTGTAAAAGTATTTGACAATAATGTTTACCGTTTAAAGCAATTGCAGAATAATCTTGGACAACGTGTTTGGACAAGTGTGCTGGAGCCAAAAATCTTGGCCAAGCAATTAAGGTCATGTGAGGTAGCCATTGGTGCCATGAGCAATGAATTTGGCCGTGCCCCAATTGTGGTGACTGAAGAAATGGTGGCTGCCATGAGACCAGGCAGCATTATATTAGATGTGGCGATTGACAGGGGTGGCTGCTTTGAAACTAGTGAACTTACTAGCCATGAAAAACCAACATTTGTAAAGCATGATGTGATACATTATTGTGTACCCAATATTCCAAGTGGTTTTGCAAGAACAGCCAGTCAGGCTATCAGCAATGTATTAATGCCGTTGCTTTTGCAGATAAGTGATGAAGGCGGTATGGACGAAATTGTTTGGCATAACTTCAACATGCGGGAAGGCATTTATATTTTCAAAGGGGCATTGACCGATTTCTATATCAGCCAAAAATTTGACTTGAAGTTTACTGATTTGAGTTTGTTGATAGCGAGCAGGAGATAGATAGAAGCACTTCTAATTTATATTTATGCAAGAGCCATTTAATTATTCAACAAATGCTTTAAAGCAAATGGATGTAAGGGGCATTTCTAAAACAATTGTTTTTGAAGTACTTCATAGACCATATGCTGAAAATTGGAGAGATGGAGGCAAAGAAAGAATCTATTCTCAGATTGAAACAATTGAAGGAACAGATTATTTGATAAGGGTTTTTGTAGATATGGAAAAAACGCCAATGCTGGTGAAAACAGTTCACAAAACTTTAAACGTTAGAAAATACTGGAAATGAAAATAACTTATGACAAAGAAGCTGATGCCTTGTATATAAAACTTCTTGAATGCTCAGTTCATGAAACTGATGAAGATAAATCTGGGGCGATAGTAGATTACGCTGAGGATGGTTCTATTATTGGGATAGAAATTTTGAATGCCTCCAAAAAGGTTGCTGAAATTGATAAAGTAGAACTTCAACTTTTGTAATTATTTCCAATCCAAGATGTTCTTGTTACCCTAACCATTAAGACAACCAAACTTTCTTTGATATTGAATCAAGTTCAGGAACACCCATCTTCTTGAAATAATCAAACAAGCTCAACCAAGTTTTCTTACTTAAACTTCTTGCAGGAAAAATTTTTGATGAATTATCTTTGTAAGAATTTTAAGAGCGTTAGTATCTCTACCAAAAACCACAAAAATTACTACAAGAATGTTTGTTAAATCGTATTCCTTCCTGTACCAAAACCAGAATTGATTTTTAATAACTAATTTTTCTTCGTTGAAAATAAAATAGCACATGTGGTAACCTAGCAACAGATAAAAAAAGAACAGTACAAAAATCATTGCTATTGTCTCTATATAATTTAAGCTACCGTTTAAGACAACCCAGAGCAAGAAACAAACAAGACCATAAAACAGAATGCCAAAAAAGGATAAAAGTTGCAAACCTGAGAATTTTTCAGGTATAATTAGGTTGATTATTGCTTCTTGTTTTGGATAGTTAAGTGTTGAGATTATTTTGGAAGGAAACTGTTTTAAAAGCTCTTGTTTTATTTGATAAATGTTTGAATAGTGGTCATCATTAAAAAAAATATTTTCATCATCAGTTAAGAGAACATTGAAACCAATACTATCTCCCCTTATAATTAACAAATCAATTGACTCAATTTCAGATTTATCAATTACCCTTTCCGTAAGTTCTTTTTTTATTAATAATTGACCATTCTTGATTTCGATTCGAAGAATTACTTTCAAAAACCAGACTATCATAGCAAAGCCAAATATTAATACGATAAACCCTAAGATTGTTATATCACTAGCAACAAAAGTTGATTCCTTTGTAAAATAATAAACAACTAATGCCAATCCAACCAACATTATTAGACACCCAAAAAAGAATAATGATTTGGCATGTAGAAAACTAAGCTTGCCCTTCATTTGTCTAAGTTATTTATAATCTAAAATGCTCATCTTCTCCCCACAAAAATCCATTTCCATTTCATCATTGCTACTTACGATAACCAGTTTATCACTGCAATAATGCTCAATTAGTTGATGGTATAAATCATAACCAGTTTTATCCAAATTAGTACAAGGTTCATCCAATAATAAAATAGGGGCATCTACAAAAATGGCCTGTGCCAATTTTATTCTTTGCTTCATACCAGATGAGTAATAACGGATTTGCTTATCAGCAGCTTTTTCCAAACCAATGATGTAAAGAATTTCATCAATTGGATGGGTAAGATTTTTAAAAGAAGAGTGGAATTGTAAGAACTCTTTAGCACTCATTTCTTCAATCACTTCCAAGTAAGGTGCAACGATAGAGATATGCTGGTAGATGTCTTCACTTGAACATTGAACATTGTTTACTGCATATTGAACATTGCCTTCACTTTGATTCGTGCTTCCACCAATCACTTGCAACAATGTGCTTTTTCCACTTCCATTTGGGCCAGTGATGGCGTAAGATTTCCCTGATTGAAACGTATAATCCAGTTTGCGAAATATCCAATCTCGATTAAAACGCTTGCCTATTTGTTGTAAAGAAATTTCCATTGCCAAATAAAGATATGTTGTACAAGAGTGCGACGTCATTGTCGATGCCATGAAATACTTGCTGCTGGTCACAAAACAAAAAAAGCCCTGAAGGGCTTTATACTTTATTCCTCATCAGAAGAACCTTTGGTAAACCGTTTGATAATACCACGGCCGCTTTCACGAATAAAGGTTACAATATCATCACGTTCATCACTAGCTGTAATTTCTTCCTCAATAAAATCAATAGCTTGGGATGTATTGAGTCCTTTATTATAGATAATACGGTATATATCGTGGATATGATTGATTTGCTCCAAGGTAAAACCCCTGCGTTTCAAACCTACACTGTTAACGCCACCATAACTTAATGGGTTACGGACAGCCTTAATAAAAGGAGGAACATCTTTACTTACCAAACTTCCCCCTGCAACAAATGTATGCTGACCAACATGTACAAACTGGTGCACTGCACTTACACCACCAATAATAGCCCAATCACCAATGGTAACGTGACCAGCTACTTGAACGCTGTTGCTCATGATGCAATTGTTTCCAACCACACAATCATGTGCAATATGGCTATAAGCCATAATCAGACAATTACTGCCTACTCTTGTTTTGCCTCTGTCCTCTGTACCACGGTTGATGGTTACAAATTCACGGATAGTGGTATTATCGCCAATTTCTACAGTTGTTTTTTCTCCACTGAATTTTAAGTCCTGTGGAATGGCACCTAATACTGCACCTGGAAACACACGGCAGTTCTTGCCAATCCTTGTGCCTTCCATAATGGTTACGTTGCTGCCAATCCAAGTACCCTCGCCAATTTGCACATCACCATGAATGACGGTAAATGGGTCAATCTTGGCATTAGATGCAACTTTTGCATTTGGGTCTATATATGTGAAAGGATGTGTCATGTTGTTGATTTTCTTTTTGGCTAAGCTTCTTCAAAGAGGTAAACTAAACAAGTTTACAGTCAATTTTAGTTGTTGAATTGCTGCTTTGCTTAAGTATTACGTTTTACTACCTGTGCTACAAGGTCAGCTTCTGTAGCCACTTTTCCGCCAACATATACCGTTCCCCTCATTTCACAGATGCCACGGCGAACTGGACCTACAAATTCCATCTTCAACAACATAGTGTCACCAGGGCGAACCATTTGCTTGAACTTACAATTATCAATTTTTAAAAAATAAGTGTCGTATTGGCCTTCAGGCATGGTATTAATACAAAGTATTCCACCTGTTTGGGCCAAGGCTTCAATCTGTAAAACACCTGGCATAATAGGATTTCCAGGAAAATGCCCAGGAAAGAACCATTCGTTGAAAGAAACATTTTTTACACCAATAATATGTTTGTCTGTTAACTCAATAATCTTGTCAACTAACAAAAATGGATGGCGGTGGGGCAAGGTTTTTTCTATCTGCTGCAAGTTGTAAACTGGCGGTAATGAAGGGTTGTAAACAGGTACATCCTTAACGCTTTTATTCTTCTTGATGTACTGTTTTATCTTTTTGGCAAACTCCACATTGGTGCTGTGCCCTGGACGGTTTGCAATAATTCTTGCCTTAATCGGATAGCCAATCAACGCCAAATCACCAACCACATCCAAAAGTTTATGCCTTGCAGGTTCATTGGGGAAACGCAGTTCCAAATTGTTCAGGTAACCTTCGCTCTTCACTTCAATTTTGTCACGTTTAAAAGCTTTAGCCAACCTGTTCATTTCTTCATCGGTTACAGGTTTATCAACTACAACTATGGCATTATTGATATCTCCACCTTTAATCAAATCATGTTCAAGTAAGGCTTCCAGTTCATGCAAAAAGCAAAATGTTCTGCAAGGAGCGATTTCGGCCTTAAAATCCTTGATAGTTTTCAAGCCAGCATGTTGCGTACCTAAAACAGGGCTATTGAAATCTATTAATGTCGTTAATTGGTAATCAATGGCAGGCATCGCCACCATTTCCACGCGTTTGCCTTCATCATACAAATAAATATTCTCATCAAGGCTATACCATGCTTTGGCAGCTTCCTGTTCCACTACGCCAACTTCGGCAATGAGTTCCACAAAAGGCTCTGAGCTTCCGTCAATGATGGGAATTTCAGGACCGTTCAACTCTATCAAAGTATTGTCAACACCCATTCCTACCAATGCAGCCAAAACGTGCTCCACTGTGCTGACTTTTGCCTCACCCACTTGCAAAGTAGTACCACGACTGGTATCTGTAACCAAATCGCAATCTGCTTTGATGATGGGCTGATTCGGTAAATCAATTCGCTGAAACTGGATACCGAAGCCGGGATTGGCTGGTTTCAAAGTCATATCTACCAACACACCTGTATGAAGACCTGTACCACTAATACTTACAGCACTGCCGAGTGTATGCTGTTTATCGGGATTGAAATTAATGTCCATGCTTGTTTGTTTTTGGGGACGAGCAGCAGAATTTTACTTCCGTTCCCGCAATGGCGGGACACTGTACTGTCGGTTCTCAATTGAACTTTCAAAAATAATCGGGGCAAAAATAAGCTTTCGGAGTTAAGCAACCTTAACTACCAAAAAAGAGAGTATTTCAAGGAAAATTTATAAGAAGGCTAAACGCTTTCCTTCTCTGCCATTAATTGCTGTACTAGCTTTTCCAATTCCTTTACCCTTTTTTCAATATCGGGTAAGTTCCTGCTAACCACTTGGCTACGTAGTGCAGACGTATATTCATAAGCCGGAGAACCTGTAACAGCTGTATTGGGTTCTTTAATTGACTTGCTTACACCACTTTGTGCATTGATTTTAGCACCATCCGCAATAGAAATATGGCCCACTATTCCTGCCTGACCACCAATCATCACATTATTGCCCAATTTAGTACTACCGCTAACGCCCGCTTGGGCTGCAATAACCGTATTATTGCCCACTTCAACATTATGGGCCACTTGAATAAGATTATCCAGTTTAGCACCACTCTTAATTAATGTACTTCCAATAGTAGCCCGATCAATAGTTGCATTGGCACCTATCTCCACAAAATCCTGCACTACTACATTGCCAATTTGGGGGACTTTTTTAAAACTGCCATCTGCTTGGGGGGCAAAACCAAAACCATCACTACCAATTACGCTTCCTGCATGAACGGTAACATTTTTACCAATCACACATTCATGATAAATTTTTACGCCGGGGTGAAGGATAGTATTGTCAGCAATTTTTGCATTGTCACCCACAAAAACGCCAGCAAATAGTTTTACGCCATTACCAATCTGCACATTTTCGCCTATGTAAACGAAAGCTGCTACAAATACATTTTCGCCAAGTTTGGCTGTTGATGAAATATAAGAAGGCTGCTGAATGCCCACCAATTGTTGCGTTTTCATTTCCTGGTACTTGCCGAGCAAAGTGGCAAATGCACTATAAGCATCAGGCACACGAATCAAAGCCGCACTAATGGCCTGTTTTAATTCCTGTGCTTCATTAACGATAATGATGGAAGCTTTTGTGCTATAAAGGAACTCTTCGTATTTAGGATTGGCCAAAAATGCCAATTGGCCTTGCTGTGCTTCTTCAATTTTTCCAAATGATGCCACTGCTGCAGTTGCATCTCCTTCTACTTTGCCATTAATGAGCATGGCTATCTGTGCTGCGGTAAAAGTCATTTATTTTAGCTTTTAGCTGTTAGCGAAAAGCCATTAGCGAAAAGCTAAGGCCAAAAGCAAAAAGCTAGGTGAATGAACAAATGTAGAATTTTTTCACAGCCGACGAAATTGTTTGATGGATTAATGGATTGTCGATGGCTGAAATATCTTTTACTGTGCCATCTTTTAATAAAATATTAATCCTTTCATCTTCTGTTTTATATAAGGTGTTATTCGCTTCGCCTGTAAAAACAAAATAGGACGCTTCTTCCTCATCGATGTTTAACTGAGCCATAGCTAGTTTCAATTTTTCATTCAATTCCATTTCACTAAAAGGCTCTGCTTGGAACTTTATTTTCAACAGTTTCCTGTTAAGCAGTCCTTTACAAAGCTCGCTCAATACAAAATCTTTGTGGTGGCTCCAACGCTTTATTGCAAAGGACAAATCCGTATCGTCCAGTTCGCAGAATTGCTGCAATGTTTCTTTATTTATATTGCCATCAAAGCTGTACAGGAAAAAATCCATTGCACCACCTGTTTTTAAGTCGTTGAGACTGGTTGCACTTAGTTCACGAACACGTTTCAGGGCATTGACCAACATCCTTTCCGCAGCAACTACAGTTTTATGTAGATACACTTGCCAGTACATTTGTCTTCTAGCTACCAAAAATTTTTCAATGCTGTAAATACCTTTTTCTTCCACCATCAACTCTCCTTTATGAACTACCAGCATCTTTAAAATTCTATCATAACCAATCACCCCCTCGCTCACTCCAGTGAAAAAACTGTCCCTTGTTAAATAGTCCATCCTGTCCACATCCAATTGCCCACTAATCAATTGGTGCAGGAATTTCTTTGGGTACTTACCAGTAAAAATGTCAATCGCCATATTCAACTTACCACCCAAATCTTCATTCATAGCCTGCATAATTTGCAAGCTCAGGTTTTCATGGTGAATACCTTTTAGTAAATGGCCCTCCAAAGCATGGGAAAATGGGCCATGACCAGCATCGTGCAAAAGGATTCCAGCTTTAACAGCAATTTCTTCCTCCTCAGTAATTAATGTTCCTTTGTCACGCAATTCATTTACTGCATTGCACATTAAATGGTAAGCCCCCAAGCTATGGTGTAGCCTTGTGTGAACAGCACCGGGATACACTAAATAAGCCAAGGCCATTTGATGGATGCGACGCAAACGTTGATAATAAGGATGGGAAATAATATCAAAAATCAATGGGTCCTTAATGGTAATGAAGCCATAGACCGGGTCATTGATAATTTTTCTTTTTGTAACCATAATTTTCTTTCAGGGCGTTGAAGGTAAACATATCGATAAAATAAAAAAGCCAAGCTTATTTTTGGCCAATGAAAAAATCCTTGGCCATCTTTTTTTTCATCCTTGCATCTGCTGCAATCCATTTCTCCTTTTCACCTATTAACTCAATCAAAACAAAAACTGCACTTGGCAAACAACTTTTCAACGAAAAAATTCTTTCGAAAGATTCATCGATTAGCTGTGCTAGCTGCCATATACCTGCATATGGATTTGCAGATACCGTTGCTTTCAGCAAGGGCATTTACGGAAAGCTTACTACAAGGAATGTCCCTTCTATTTTGAACATGAAGAACAGGCCCTACTTTTTCTGGGATGGAAGGGCTGCCACATTGGAAGAACAGGCTTTAATGCCAATTGCCAATCCAGATGAAATGGGATTGCCCATTAAAGAAGCTGTGGCTAGGTTGAACGCCAATCCATTTTACAAAAAAACATTCCTCCAAATTTTTGGTACTGTTCCTTCTGCAAAAAATCTGTCTGCTGCCTTCTCTGCTTTTGAGAGAACATTGGAAACAAGCGAAAGCAGGTTTGATTTATCTGTTGATGACAAGATAGCGTTAACAGCACAGGAAGAACGTGGCAGGAAACTTTTTATCAGTGACAAAACCCATTGTTTTGATTGCCATAGTGGCCCAGATTTTACAGATGATAATTTTAAGAATATTGGCTTGTATGATGGCAAAAAACTGGTCGATAAAGGAAGATTCAACATCACAAAAGATAGCAATGATTTAGGGAGGTTCAAAACGGTAGGACTCAGGAATATTGCCATTACTGCACCTTACATGCACGATGGAAGGTTCAGGACCTTGGAGCAAGTGGTCAATTATTACAACACACCAGATGCTTTTGTTTTTAGTCCCATCAATATTGATACAACCCTAAAAAACGCATTGGGTTTATTGCCAGCCGAGAAAGCAGATTTAGTGGCATTCCTAAAAACATTAACGGATAAACGCTATGAAAAAAAGAAAGTAAATTGATTTTTTTGCCCGACAGTTTTCTATATTTAACTATACCAATTACCGAACCATGCCAAAGGAAACAATCAAGTACACCAACAATGAAGTAACAGTTATTTGGAAACCCAAAGCTTGTATCCACAGTAAAATTTGCTGGACAGAATTGCGTGAAGTATTTGATCCTTTTGTTAGGCCATGGGTAAAAATGGATGGCAGCACTACAGAAAGAATTGTTGAACAGGTTCGCAAGTGCCCAAGCGGTGCATTGAGTTATGAGATGAACGATAAAACGAATATTAATGTAAAAGCAGAAACTGCAAAAATGTTGAGTGTGGAAATAAAACCCAACGGTCCAATTTTAATAAAAACGGAATGCTCCATTACTCATAGTGATGGCCGTGAAGAAATAAAAAATGGAACAACTGCTTTATGCCGTTGCGGTGCAAGTGAAAACAAACCTTACTGTGATGGCACACATAGTAAGATTGATTTCAATGGGTAAGTATTTTTCACAGATTAAAATTTTATCAAAAAAAAAGGCTGACACATAAGAAGGTGTTAGCCTTTTTTTGTAAAAAGGCTATTTTTTATTGTTTATCAATAATTATTTATAGTTTAGCAAAAAAAAAAATAGCAAATGAAATTTTTTAACTGGCTCTTTAATAAATACCTACTTGCTGGCTTAATGCTAGCAAGTATAGCGTGTATTATTTCGTTAGCAATCAACCTTGCGTATGCCTTATTTAATTTCAATCCCTATTATGAACATAAAGGGAAAGATGCTTCAACTTGGTCAATAGGCACAGATTACCAAAATGGCATTCCAGTAACAATTGATGTGAACAGTTCCAATATTGCTGATACCAGTATTGCCTATGTAACAAGTAAAGGGAATAAAGGTGTCTTTTCTACAACTGGCAATAATAGAATGGAGCTTCCCACAAATGATTCTATAAAAACAATTGACACGATGAATGGCAATTATGCTTTGCATTATTGGTTTGATACAACTAACAAGCATGAACAAAAAGCCACAAATCTTTCCATTCCAAGTTTTAAAGTTTATGTAAAGCCAACTTCTGTATGGCATAGGATTGAACTTTTAACTCCCAGCATTTTCATTCTAATCGTATTGGCTTATTCATTTTGGCAAATGGCAAAATTTTTACAGTTCATACAATTGAAAGATGCCTTTAACTATGATAATTATAAGCGGCTAAGAAATATCGGCATTGCATTATTGCTGTACCAATTTGTAATGTTCACTTTTGATTTCGCATTCCATCATTACAATATCTCCATGCAGTTTGAATCAACAATACCCAATTGGCGAAGTCCATTTTATTTATCAGGTTCACCACAAGCAAATTCAAGCTTGTCTTACTTTATAATAGGTTGCATATTCCTGATTATAGCAAAAGCATTTAATGAAGGCAACCGAATTAAACATGAACAAGACCTAACCATTTAAAAAATTTATGAAAGCTAGAAAATTCAGCAATCAACCGCCAATAGGATATAAAACGCTATTAATAGGAATTACTATTATTTATTCCTTTTTTGTAGTCATTGCATTTTTTGATTCAAGTCAATTACTTATTCAGGTAAAACCTAAAAACGGGTCAACTTACTATGAATCAACAGCAGCAAAATTTAATGACAACAAAGTTTTGCTCACCGGTACGCTGCAAATCAACACCCCAACAATATGGGAAAGAATCATCTTGCCACAGGAAGATGCTGATTTCAATTTTTCAAAAAATCTGTTCTTATTAGCCAGTTGCTTGATACTATTAAAAATACTTCCTAAAGTAAAAAACAACTCACTTTTCAGTTATGATGTTTCCAAGCAGATTATTACAATTGGGTTATTGGTAGTCATCTACTCATTTGTGGAAATTATCCAAAACAGGATTGCGTCATCAATTATATCAGATAAAACGATGAACCAGTTTATGTTCAATAAAAACACAAATAGATTACTCTTGCCGACAATCTGGATTGGTCTGATTATTATCTGGCTAGGCAATACCTACAAAAAAGCATTTACTTTAAAACAGGAACAAGACTTAACCATTTAACATGCCCATTGTTGTAAACTTAGATGTTATGCTTGCTCGAAGAAAAATGAGCCTTACCGAACTGAGCGAACGTGTAGGCATTACCATTGCCAACATGAGTATTTTGAAAAGTGGAAAGGCCAAAGCCATACGATTTAGCACATTGGAAGAAATTTGCAAGATACTGGAGTGCCAACCGGGAGATATTTTGGAATATATGAATGAAGCAGACTACAAAAAATTGATGCGATAAAAAACAGTGTACCAAACCCTTTAATAATGATGCGGTACACTGTTCTTTCAAAATTACTTGCTACTCGAAAACACTTTCTCTATCACATGCATGAAACTCGATACTGGACCTTCCATTTTATTTGTCCGGTCATCTACGGTATTATCATGTAACAGGTCTCCCATGTGCAAATCTGGTGGCAAGTACAATAAAATATTTGTCCGCTGATCAGTGAGGTAACTTTTTGCTAATACAGTATTACCATGGGCAACACTATCTACTACTTGCATTATGGCAGTACCAGCACGGTACATTTCATTTTCTGCTTTTTGGGTACCCACATGAGCATAATTCGCAACGGCATTTACCACATCATCTTTCTCAGTTCCAAATATTTCTGTTAACATATTTGTGGAAGGAATTCCCCACGCAGCGTCGTCATTAATATCTTTTGATTTTTTATACACTCCTAAAAGCACTGACATCAGCGATGCTTGTTCAAAATCAGTGGCCATTTCAGGGTTATTTTCTTTTTCAGGCTGGTTGGTATTGGGACTTACTTTATGTAATGGTTTATACCCCATTTGCTTTTGTACAGCTTCTACTATATTAGTTGACATAACGTTGAATTTTGTTCAATGAACAATTGAAATTTCCGTGCCAATAGTATTTGTTGCTAGTTTGTTAATCCAACTTTTCTTTACTTGCTTTGCAATCAGAAAAGATATATTTGGATATTCTAAAAAATACCGCACCTTATTTGATTGATACTTCTACACTGTTTTATTTCTAAAGATTAAATGGATACTTGAATTTGCTATGCAGTTCTTTATTGCAGGGAAAAGCATTGAAATAAAATCAAGCAACAAACATTAAACTAATAAACCTTAAACTTGCCTCTATGAGCATAGCTAAAATTCTTTGGGTAGATGATGAAATGGAAAGCCTGCAAAGCCAGAAAATATTTTTGGAAAACAAGGGATACGATGTAACCACGTTTAGTAACGGATTTGATGCCATTGAATATGTAAAAGAGCATATTGTGGATGTGGTACTATTGGATGAAAGCATGCCTGGCATTACGGGTCTTGAAACCTTGGCCAAGATTAAGGAAATCAATCAGCAGCTACCCATTGTAATGATTACAAAAAATGAGACAGAAAGCTTGATGGAAGAAGCGATTGGCAGCCAAATAACTGATTACTTATTGAAGCCAGTGAATCCCAATCAAGTATTATTGAGCTTGAAAAAAATCATTGACAATAGAAGGCTAGTAGCTGAAAAAACAACGACCAATTACCAACAGCAGTTCAGAGATTTGTTTATGGCTTTAAGCGATAATCCAGATTACAATCAATGGATGGAAATTTATAAAAAACTGGTTTACTGGGAATTGGAAATGGAGAAAAGTGATAGCCGAGAAATGCAGGAAATTTTTGCATCCCAAAAACAGGAAGCCAATACAGAATTTTTCAAGTTTGTTAGCAGGAATTATGCAAAATGGATGAATCCCAAGAGTACTGAAGCTCCTATTATGAGCCATAACCTTTTCCAATTTAAAGTGATGCCGCATGTGGAAAAAGGAACACCCACTTTTTTCATCCTGATAGATAACCTAAGGCTTGACCAATGGAAAACAATCCAACCAATTTTTGCTGAAAGTTTCAGGATATTGGAAGATGAGACCTTCTATTCCATTTTGCCAACCGCCACACAATACAGTCGCAATGCTATTTTCAGTGGATTGACACCTCTTGAAATTGAGAAACAGTTTCCATTGGAATGGAAGAACGATGAAGAAGAAGGCAGCAAGAACTTGTTTGAAGAACATTTTTTCCGTGCCCAGCTCAAACGAATGAAAAAAGATGATTTGAAATGTAGTTATACCAAGGTCACACACCATAATGATGGACAACATTTGCTCAACAATATCCATAATTTATTGAATAACGATTTGAACATCATCGTTTACAATTTTGTGGACATGCTTAGTCATGCAAGAACAGAAATGGAAGTGTTAAAGGAATTAGCTGGTGATGAGGCCAGTTACCGCAGCGTTACAAAAAGCTGGTTTGAGCATAGTGCCCTGCACCAAGCATTGAAGAAAATTGCAGACAAGGGCATCAAACTAATTGTTGCCACAGACCATGGAACGGTGCGTGTAAAAACGCCTTATAAAGTAATTGGTGACAAACAAACTACTACCAATCTCCGTTACAAGCATGGCCGGAATTTGAATTACGAATTAAAAGATGTACTGGCTTTTAAAGATCCGAGGGAAGCTGGACTTCCTGTGCCAACGGTGAACTCCTCTTTTATTTTTGCCAAAGGTGATGGTTTCCTTTGCTATCCCAATAATTACAATCATTATGTAAACTATTACAAGAATACCTTTCAGCATGGTGGCGTTAGCTTGGAAGAAATGATTGTCCCAGTAGCTAAGATGGTAAGCAAGTAGCTATTTCTTTTCAAGTAAACTGATGCTTAAACTTATCATAGTTTCTTTTAATTAATGCTAAGATAGTTAACCATCCTATTGCTTGTTGTGTATGCACAAGCACTACCTTGAGCTATTAATTGCCTACACTTTCATAAGCTTTTCCTAAAAAATTATGCTATTGATTGCTTGGCACGTTTTTTCTTCTTTTGGCTATATCATTAGTGCAGTAGAATAAAGAAGAAGATCTGGACAACAAGTAATCCACTACTTGTGTATAACTGAAAAATGCAAAAAATGCTTCCAGCGTTACTTTTGAACCAATAGTAAAAGTGAGCATGAAATATAATCAGACAAGTTTGGATAAATTAGGAGCTATCTTGGGAGAAAGCGATTATACGGTTCGTTATGAACGAGGCAGCTTTCAAAGTGGCTGGTGCTTGTTGGAGGCAAGAAAAATGGTTGTTCTGAATAAATTTTTGGATACCGAAGGCCGAATCAACACTTTACTGGAATTGATACCGCAACTGGATATATCATTTGACAAGCTGACACATAATAGCCAAAAACTTTACGAGGAAGTAATGGCAAAATCATTGGTTCATGCTTAATCAATAATACAATTTTTTAGAAAGTCCTGCTTGCAAAAGCGGGACTTTCTTTTTCATAAAGAAAACAACCTTGTTGCTTAAAGCTTCAACCATAACCATGTAGATTTGATGCCGTGATTCCTTCTCCACTAAAAATAACATTTCTTGGTACTGGCACCAGTAGTGGCGTTCCCATGATTGGCTGCGAATGTGAAGTTTGCACATCTAATGATAAAAGGGATAACCGTCTACGAAGCAGCATTTTGGTGGAATCATTCACAACAAATCTTGTAGTGGATACAACACCTGATTTCCGTTACCAAATGTTGCGGACCCATACAAAAAAACTGGATGCCGTTTTATTTACCCATCCACACAAGGACCATATTGGAGGCTTGGATGATATAAGGGCATACAACTATTTCCAGCAGAAGCCCATGGAGTTATATGCCAATCAGTTAACGGAACAGGCTATTCGTCTTGACTTCCATTATGCCTTCAGTGAAAATAAATATCCCGGCATTCCCCAAATAAATATCAATACCATTGATGAAAATGCTTTTACTATTGGCGATATAAACATTCAGCCTATTTTGGTTTGGCATTTAAAAATGCCTGTATATGGTTATCGAATGGGCAACTTCACTTATATTACAGACGCTAACAGGATAGATGAAACGGAAAAGGAAAAGATCAAGGGTTCAAAAACGCTTGTATTGAATGCCTTGAGAAATGAAAAACATATTTCCCATTTCACTTTGGATGAAGCAATTGAACTGGCACTGGAACTGGAAGCAGAGCAAGTTTTCTTTACGCATATCAGCCACCAGCTTGGTAAGCATGAGGAAATAAACAAAAAATTACCCCAACATATCCGTTTGGCTTTTGACGGATTGCAAATAAACGTGTAGCCCTCTTTTGAATACCAACCTAAACCCGTTGTGTATGAAAAAGATCATGGCAGATTATTTTTCCTTCTCCAAAAAGGAAAGGATAGCAGTATTAATTGTGTTAGTGTTGGCAGGCGGTTTTATTGCCCTGCCCTATTTTTTTGGCGTGAAGAAAAATGCCCGTCCAACTGACGAAAAACTGCAGCAACAAATTAGTGCGTTACAAAGCAATAAACCCAAAGCATCAAACTCCTCAAAAGATGAGGACAATAATTGGCAGCACTACCAACCATCCAACAATGCAACAGTAAAAGCTGAACTCTTTCAATTTGATCCGAATACTTTGGATGAGGCTGGCTGGGTACGTTTAGGCATAAGGGAAAAGACAGCCAGGACCATTATTAATTACCGCAGCAAAGGCGGTAAGTTCAAAACACCAGAAGATATCCGCAAAATTTGGGGACTTAGAAAGGAAGAGGCCGATAGGATTATTCCTTATGCAACAGTTAGTCCATCGAATAATTCTTATAATTATGCCGGTTACCAAAAAAACAATACAGCAGCCAGCAAACCTGTATTGCTTGATGCCAATATTGCTACACCCGAACAATTGAGAACATTGCCGGGCATTGGTTATGCATTGCCCTATAAAATTGTTAAGTACAGGGAAAAGCTGGGTGGGTTTTTAAACATGCAGCAGGTAAAAGAAACTTATGGGATGAACGATTCCATCTTTGCTGCCATATTACCCTTTTTACATGTATTGCCAATTGAAATCAAGAAGATAAATATCAATGCTGCCACAGATTTTGAGTTGGGTGGACATCCCTACATTGATAGAACCATTGCCAAGGCCATTACTATTTATAGAACACAACATGGGGGATATAAATCTGTAGATGAAGTGAAGAAAATTGTTTTCATTACTGATGAAGTGTACAATAAAATTTCACCTTACTTGGAAGTGAAATAAAATAGTTTTAAAAACATTTGGTCAGAAAAAAAATTGAGCTAGTTTTGTAAAACTAACAAATGTTAGTAGCCTCTAACGATTGCTATTCTAATTATAATAATCCCGCAAAAAATTTGCGGGATTATTATTTAAAAATCAACAGAAGAATATGAACTTCCAGCCTACAGAACTTACCCAGCAAGTGGCACAATCTGCCAAAGATTTTGCACAGCAATTTATTAAACCCCATGTAATGGAATGGGATGAAACACAGGAATTTCCTGTGCATATTTTCAAGGAACTGGGCAAATTGGGGATGATGGGCGTTCTGGTTCCGGAAGAATATGGAGGAACTGGCTTAAGCTATTTTGAATACAATGCCATCATCCAGGAAATTTCAAAAGTATGTGGCAGCATTGGATTAAGCGTTGCTGCACACAATTCACTTTGCACCAACCATATACTGATGTTTGGCAATGAGGAACAAAAGAAAAAATATCTACCAAAACTTGCCACTGCAGAATTTATCGGTGCATGGGGATTAACGGAACCGAACACCGGCAGTGATGCTGGCAATATGAAAACGGTTGCTGTAAAAGATGGCAATGACTGGATTTTAAACGGAACAAAAAGTTGGATAACCCATGGCAAATCCGGGGATGTGGCAGTAGTTATCTGCAGAACAGGGGAACCAAGAACAAGCGGCAATTCCACTGCATTTATTGTTGAAAGGGGAACTGCAGGTTTTAGTGGCGGAAAGAAAGAAAACAAACTGGGCATGAGGGCAAGTGAAACGGCCGAAATGATTTTTGATAATTGCAGGATAAGTGATGCACAACGTTTGGGTGATGTAGGTGACGGCTTCCGTCAGGCTTTGAAAATTTTGGATGGTGGAAGGATTTCCATTGCTGCACTTTCCCTTGGCATTGCCAAAGGTGCCTATGAAGCTGCCTTGCAATATTCAAAAGAACGCCACCAATTTGACCAACCTATTTGCAATTTCCAAGGCATCAGTTTTAAGCTCGCTGATATGGCCACAGAAATAATGGCTGCTGATTTGTTGATTTCACAATGTTGCGATTTGAAGGAACGCCATGAAAAGGTAACCAAACAAGGTGCCATGGCAAAATACTATGCCAGTGAAGTGGCTGTAAGAACGGCTAATGATGCTGTACAAATTTTTGGTGGCTACGGTTACACCAAAGATTTTCCTGTGGAAAAACATTACCGTGATGCAAAGCTTTGCACCATTGGTGAGGGAACATCAGAAATACAAAAACTGGTAATAGCAAGAGAGGTCTTGCAATAAGAAATAAATACTCCCTGCATAAAGAAAAGGCTTCCAACTGGGAGCTTTTTTTATGTAGTTACCCCAAAAATCGGGTCGAGCGTAGCTAAATAAAATCATTGTTTCATTTCGTTAGCCTTGGCTATGCTTGCTTCCAGAGAAGCAACGTCAATACTTAGTTTCGCCAATTGCAGTTGCAAAGCCTGCTGTTTAATCCTGGCCTTGCGTTTCAGCAATTTCAACTGAAGCCCTACAATATTATCCTGTGTAAAAGATGGGTTGGCTTCCAATAGGTTGGCTACTTGCTGTAAATGCTGTACCTGTTGCATTTGCATATCTAACTTTTCCTCTTTCAAAAGGAGCAATTTTTTACTAGCCTCTTTCTCCCTAATTATCCTGTTCATTAGTTTGTTTAATTGTTCATTGCTCAATACTATAGGCTTCGGGTTATTGATTGCCTCTAGCGAAGCCCGTTCCAATGCGGACAGTAATGGCTCGGCTTTAAGGGAAAGGTGGCGGTGGCCAATTTCCGCCATGGCCACTACACCTATCGTGGAGTTGATAAGTGTGGCAAATGCAGTTTGTGAAATGCCCAAGCTGTTACGTAGTGTTTTTATGAAAGACATAGGGTGTAAATTTTTATAAAACACAACTTACAAAAAATGTTATAGTTTTTTTTGTTATAATTTTTTTTATAACAGGAAAATTATAACAAAATTGTTATAAAAAATTTGTGATGATTTATTTTATAACAAAAAAACTATAACATTTTTTGCGAAGTATTGTTAAAGTGTTTTCATATGATTATTGCCACTTCACTTTCCTTTGAAAAGTGCCAGAAATGGACATAAGGGTATAAGCCTACACTTTGCAAACAATTAATTTGGTAATTGTGGAAGGAAGTAATGAATGGAAGAGAGAAGGCTCTATTTTTTTAGTATTTCAAGTACTGTCCCCAACAGTACTTCTGTCCCCAAAGCCAGATCTTCATAAGAAGAATATTCCAAAGGATTATGGCTGATGCCATCCTTGCTGCGAATGAAAATCATTCCATAATCACAGGCATAGGATAATGGCAAAGAATCATGGAAAGGGCCACTCATTAATTCTGGTGCATCCAAGTTTAATGTTTTACATTGATGATGGATGATTTGCTTAATCCAATCTGCACAGTAACGGGGTTCGCTGTTCGTGTCTTCTGAAAGGGTATAAGTGAGTTGGTGCTTTTGGGTAATGGATTCTATTTTGTCCATCAATTGTTTTTCGTAGCGGTGACGGCGTTCCAAATCAATATCACGTAGGTCAATGGTCATGGTAACTTCTTCAGGAATGATATTACGGGATGCTGGGAACACATTCAATGTGCCCACTGTTCCAACTGTTGGTGCACCGGGAATTTGTGTGGCAATTTCATTGAGTGCAATGATGATTTCTGCAGCCCCCACCAATGCATCTTTTCTGATAGCCATGGGAACGGAACCAGCATGGCCAGCCATGCCTTTCAATTTCAATGTAGCCCATAGTGGACCCGAAATGCCAGACACTACACCAATGGGTTTATTGGCAATATCCAGCACTGGACCTTGTTCTATATGCAGTTCCAAAAAGCAGTGGATGCTGCCTGGTTGGTACTCATCTTCCTTGAATTTGGTGATGTCGCAGCCAAAATCCTTTAATGCCTGTTCACGGGTAATGCCATCTTTATCTGTTCGTTGCAAGTCGCCTTCCTCCAATTTACCCAAGATGCCCTTGCTGCCAAACAGGCCCTTGTTGAAACGCCAGCCTTCCTCATCAGCAAAGGAAATGACTTGGATGCTTCTTGTTGGATGAATATTGTTTTCCTTCAAGGTCATTACCACTTCAATGGCACAGAGCACACCAGCCACACCATCAAACCTGCCACCATAAGGCTGTGAATCCAAGTGGGAACCCATCATCAAAACAGGCAGTTCAGGATTGGTTCCTTGTAAGTGACCAATAAGATTGCCGAAGTTGTCAATTTTAGTGACCATGCCAGCTTCTTGCATCCATGAAGCTGCCAGTTCAAAAGCCTTTTTTTCGTCTGGTGAATGGGCTGGGCGGTTGGTACCTGTTTCGCCAATTCTGCCAATGAGGCTCATGGACTCAAAATGGGATTGGAGGCGGGTGGGGTTTATCATTTTATTTTGAATGATGAATTTTAAATGTTGAATTTAATTCTTTAAAATATCCTATCTATTCCATTTTTTTAATTCTTGATTGATATAAGAGTTGCCATAATATTCTTTCATCCTAATTTCTTTGTTGTTTTCAAAATCGATAAATGGGCCAAGGCAATGGGGGCATCTGAATGAATTATAATAATTAAAAGTTCCTTTGCCATTTGAAGGAATTGGAAGTATGGCCTCAATTATTTCCAAATTTTCATCGTCAACATTTTCTTGAAGTTGAAATGGCAAATTCTCAATTGCAGTGTAAGGAACAATTAATGTTTCTTGAGAATCAGTAGAATAAAAATATTGTATTTGTGAAAAGCCTGCATGAAAATGTTGTATTGTAAAACTCAAGTTACAATTATCGCAAAGGCATATATTCCTAACTCCCATTGGTGTTATTGTGCCACTAAAATGCAATCCTCTATCAAAAAGCCCCTTTCCTTTCAATTTTACATTTTCTTCGTTTTTATCGGATAGAAAAAAAGGTTGAAATCTGATTGCTTCGTAATCTTCATCTTTCCATTCTGGGAAGGTGCTGCTGCTTTTAGAAATGATACCATCTATCATAACACCACTATTTTCTAGTATCCTTATTGAGCTATGAAGAAACTGCCCCGTTAAGTTGGGATTATTGGACAGCGTTTCTATTTTATATGTATGAATTAAATTTTCATTTTCATATACTTTAATTTCAGGGATTGGTTTTTTAAAATTGAAAATTGCTTCAATTTCTATTGCAGTACCAATACTTCCATTTTGGTTATGAATAAATATGGAGTCATTTTTTACTTCAATCCTTTTTTGTCGTTTTGCAAATAATTTAAGCATGTAATCAAGTTAAGTCTTTTTCTAGCTACGCTTCGATAAAAGCCCAATTCATATTCTTCATTTGAATGGAGCGATGCCACTGAAGTTTCATGTATGTTCAGCTGCTCGTCTCAAAAAGATTCTACTTCTAACAACATACTTCGATAGGCTCAGTACGACATTTCGTTTATGAACTTCATTCAACACCCGCCTGTACGGACGGGCAGGTTTAAAACACAACATTCAACATAATTCTAGTGGTCATTCAAAGGCAAGCCTTGTTCCTGCCATTGTTTCCAGTTGATGTATTCTGGGGCCACACGTTGCTCTTCCATGGTAATGCAGGCATCCACAGGGCAAACCAGTTTGCAGAGGTTGCAGCCTACGCATTCATCTTCCTTGATACTGTAGGTATTGTAGGGATGGCCCTTGGAAATGTTGATGGATTGGTGTGATGTGTCCTCGCAAGCAATATAACAGAGGCCGCAGTGTATGCACTTATCTTGGTTGATATGTGCCACATGGTGGTAGTTGATGTCAAGGTCTTCCCAATGGGTAATCTTCTCAACGCTCTTGCCTATGAAATCATTGATGGTGGCGTAACCATTTTCATCCATCCAATTATTGAGTCCTTCACACATGTCTTCAACAATCCTGAAACCATGTTTCATGGCTGCTGTACAAACCTGCACAGTAGTTGAACCAAGCAGCATGAACTCCACTGCATCCTTCCAGGTACTTACACCACCAATACCAGAGATAGGCACTTTGGAAGTGAGTTCATCCTGTGCAATAGTGGTGAGCATTTTCAATGCAATTGGTTTTACAGCAGGACCACAATAACCACCAAACACGCTTTTGCCAGCTACATAAGGATTGGGAACAAGCGTATCCAAATCGATACCCGTAACGCTTTGTATGGTATTGATTAAACTGAGTGCATTGGTGCCTCCTTCCACGGCAGCACGTCCTGTTGGAACAACACTATGTACGTTTGGTGTAAGTTTGGTGATTACAGGAATGGTAGCTTTTTCCATGACCCATTCCACTACCATCTTGGCAATATGTGGGTCCTGCCCAACGGCTGCACCCATGCCACGCTCTGTCATGCCATGTGGGCATCCAAAGTTGAGCTCAAAACCCATGGCCCCTGCATCCTCACACTTTTTGATGAGTTCATGCCAAGCTTCACGGTTGTTATCCGCCATGAGGGAAACAATCATGGCCCTATCGGGGAAGAGTTTTACCACTTCTGTTATTTCCTTTAGGTTGATGTCGAGTGGCCTGTCGCTAATCAATTCAATATTGTTGAAGCCCATGACACGGTGTCCGCCATAATCAACAGAAGAATATCTGGACGATACATTCTTTACCTGGCTGCCTAAGGTTTTCCAAACTACGCCACCCCAGCCTGCTTCATAGGCACGGAGTACATTTATCTTTTTGTCTGTTGGTGGAGCACTAGCCAGCCAAAATGGATTGGGGGATTTGATGCCGAGGAAATTTGCACTAATATCAGCCATACAATTAATTTTTGCCACGAATGCACGAATGACACCAATGGTGGTTAATAGATGATTCTTTTATATTCGAGCTTGCTTCTTGCGAAATTGACGAGTAGAGCAAGTTTGTTATTTGAGACTTTTAAATAGTTGATTGCTTGTGATTCATGTTCATCTGCTATACTCTTGACACATTTTAGTCCCAAAATAATTTTATCGAACACTACAAAATTCGCGTAAAATTTATGCTCTAAAGTTTTGCCTTTATAATCAACCAAATATTCTTTCTCCCTTCGATAAAGTTCCGTTTAGATTAAATTCATATTCAAGAGCATCCTTGTAAACAATCTCAGAAAAGCCATGCCATAAGTGGTTATGTACTTCCATGCACAAGCCAATAATTGTATAGGATTCTTCTTTGTAAATGATGCTATCCATTGATGTCGGTTTTACTCATTTGTGTCCATTCGTGCATTCGTGGCAAACCTTTCACTTGCCATTCATGGCAATGAAATCCAAAATGGCTCTTGCTCCGTCCTTGCCAGCTTGTGCTGCGTCCACTACCTCCTTGCCGCCATTTACACAATCACCACCTGCAAAAACACCTGTTAGGTTAGTGGTAGTTTTTTCTTTTACGGAGAGTTTGCCATTTCTGTTTTCCAAATGGTTACTGTTTACCAAACTTTCAAAAGGCATTTGTCCTGCTGCTTTGATAACCATATCAACATCCAACGTGATAGTTTCACCTGTTGGTACAGGACTTCTTCTACCACTTGCATCTGGATCACCAAGCTTCATGGTTTCGCATATGAGTTGGGTTACTTTTCTCCGTCCGATCCGGTCATCCGGGCTGGCATCAACACCAATAACTTCTTTTGGAGAAGCCAACCAAATGATATTACAACCGTCCAGTTTAGCAATATTGAGTTCATGTTCTGTGCAGGGCATTTCTTCTTGGGTTCTTCTGTACACGAGTGTTACTTCTTTTGCACCCAAACGTTTGGCTTGTGTGGCAGCATCAATGGCAGTCATGCCCATACCAATAACTGCTACTTTATCACCCACTGCAAGGCTTGAATAATTGTTTGTTCTTAGTTCATAGATAAATGAAATGGCATCAACAACGCCTTCTAAATCTTCACCAGGAATTTCTAGCTGACGTGCAAGTCCAACACCAAAAGCTAGATATACAGCATCATAGTTTGTTTGTAATGCTTCTATTGAAAAATCCTTTCCTAATTCTTGATTGTATTTTATTTCAATGCCGCCAATACCTGTGATATAGTTTACTTCATCTTCACAGAACTGTGGCGTTACTTTATAAGCTGCAATACCATAAGTCATCAACCCACCACCTTTGGCTTCCTTTTCATAAATGGTTACGTCAACGCCTTCCCTGCTTAATGTATGGGCACAACTTAGTCCTGCAGGACCAGCACCAACAATGGCTACCTTCTTTCCTGTTGAAGGCTTTCGTTCAAACAACTGCCAGCCTTTATCCATGGCTATTTCTGTAGAGTAGCGTTGCAGCTTGGCTATATGGATAGGTGTTTCATCCATGAGGTTATAGACACAAGCACCTTCACATAGTTTCTCCACTGGACAAACCTTGCTGCATCCTGCACCCATGATGTTGGAAGTAAAAATGGTATGGGCAGAACCTTTGATATTGTCTGTTGTTATCTGCTTGATGAATTTGGGCACATTGATACCTGTTGGACAGGATTTTGTACAAGGTGCATCGTAGCAGAACAGGCAACGGTTGGCTTCTACCAAAGCTGCATCGGCTGTTTCAAAAGGAGGATGGATGTCTGAAAAGTTCTGTTCGTATTGTTCTATAGTAAGACGGTTGCTTGCAATCATTATGTTGAATTTTATATTTTGAATGTTGAATGAAAAACTGAATGTTGACTAATTCAACATTTAAAATTCATTATTCAAAATAGTTTATAACTCTGTTATCTTTCCATAAGTCTCAGGCCTTCTATCTCTGAAGAACTGCCACTTACTTCTTATCTGTTCAATCAAATCCAAATCAAATTCTGCAACCAATAACTCATCTTTATCTTCACTTGCTTCCTTAATAATTTGACCTAATGGATTAACAAAATAAGATGTGCCATAAAACTTGCCCAAATTCCAAGGCTGCTCAGTTCCTACGCGGTTGATGCAGCCCATAAAATAACCATTGGCCACTGCATGTGCTGGCTGCTCAAGCTTCCATAAATATTGTGATTGGCCAACCGTTGTTGCAGATGGATTGTAAACAATTTCAGCACCATTCAGCCCCAAGCATCTTGCACCATCGGGGAAATGCCTGTCATAGCAGATGTACACACCAACCTTTGCATATTTTGTTTCAAATACAGGATACCCCAGATTGCCGGGCTTGAAGAAGAATTTCTCCCAAAAACCGCCTGTATGAGGGATATGATTTTTTCTGTACTTACCCAAGTAAGAACCATCAGCATCAATTACTGCTGCCGTGTTGTAGAGTACACCTGCCTGTTCCTTTTCATACACAGGAACAATGATGACCATATTGTATTTCTTGGCATATTCCTGCATGCGTTCTGTGGTAGGGCCAGGAACTGTTTCTGCAGATGCATACCAAGCTGCATCCTGGCCAGGGCAGAAATAAGGCGTATTGAATATTTCCTGAAAGCAGAGAATCTGCACACCTTGCCTACCAGCTTCTTCAATCAAAGGGATATGCTTCTGCACCATGGCTTCCTTGATTTCTTCAATAGTGCCTTCGCCTTCTGATTTTGGAAGCGACATTTGGATAAGGGCTGATTTGATGATTCTTGGCATTTTTATTATTTTGAATAATGAATGTTGAATGATTGCCTTCATTTAAAACCTGCCTACCGTCAGGCAGGTTTAGCATTCAACATTTAAAATAAGCTTAGATTTTCCCTTCTACTTTATTTCGTTTGATGAATTGACCATAGCCTTTCTCCACCTTACATTCGTTGTTATCAATGGCCACTTTACCTCTTAATAAAACGGTTTTCACTTTGCCTGTTAGCTCCCATCCCTCATAGCCACTGTAATCTACATTCATGTGGTGTGTTGAAGCAGACAAAGTATGTTTCTCATTGGCATCAAAAAGAATGATGTCTGCATCACTGCCCACTGCTATTGTTCCTTTTTGGGGGAACATGCCAAAGATTTTTGCAGCGTTCGTAGAAGCTACTTCTACATATTTGTTCAAGGAAATTTTTCCTTTGTTCACGCCTTCACTGAACAAGAGTTCCATCCTATTTTCAATGGCTGGATGCCCATTGGGGATTTTGGAGAAATCATCCTTGCCCATTAGCTTCTGTTCCCACATAAAGGGGCAATGGTCTGTTGCCACCACGTTTACCAATCCCTGGTTAATACCAGCCCACAATGTTGCCTGGTCTTTCTTTTCACGCAATGGTGGGCTCATAACCCATTTTGCCCCATCTTCCTTTTCATATAAAGAGGCATCAATAACCAAATATTGGATGCAGGTCTCCACAAATAGTTTTTGATTTCTTCTAGTGGCATTGCGTACTGCATTCAATGCTCCTTCGCAAGTGAGGTGAACGATATATCCTGGGCAACCAGTATAATTGGCCATATCTGAAAAACGTCCACTGGCTTCTGCTTCTGTAACTTCTGGTTGGGATAGGTAATGATATAATGGGGATAGCTTTCCTTCTGATTTATGTTTGGCAATGAGGTAATCAATCATGTCGCCATTGGTAGCATGAACATTAATTAAGCCACCATGTTTTTTTACTTCCAGCATCAGGTCAATCATCTGCCTATCATCAATCATTAAAGCTCCTTTATAAGCCATGAATGTTTTGAAAGATGTAATGCCTTCTTCTTCGATGAAATGCTGGATTTCTTTTTTGGTATTTTCATTGAAGTCGGTCACAGCCATATGGAAACTGTAATCACTTACAGCATTGTTATCACTTCTTCCTTTCCATTCCTGTAAAGCAGCTTGCAAACTGTTACCTTGCTTTTGAAGAATAAAATCTATAACAGTTGTCGTTCCACCAAATAATGCTGCCCTAGTACCAGTTTCATAATTATCACTCGAATAAGTTCCCATGAAGGGCATATCCAAATGAACGTGGGGGTCAATGCCACCTGGCATGACGAGCTTGCCAGTTGCATCAATTGTTTCATCAGCAGTAACGTTTAAGTTCTTACCAATGGCAACTATAGTTTCACCTTCAATGAAAACATCTGCTATGTAATCATCTGTTGCGGTAATGATTCTTCCATTTTGGATTAATACACTCATTGAAAACTATTTTGAATTTTAAATGATAAATTTTGAATGGGCTTCACTCAAAATTTAAAATTCAACATGTAGAATAATCATTTCTTCTTCATCAAGAACCAATAAACAACAGCACTCACTCCAAATCCTACAAACCAAGCATAATGATACAGGTCAACAATCCATGCTGAAACAGTCCCAGCATCCATGACTTTAATCGCAACCAAAAATCCTGGAACATTTGGTGCAATACCAATCAGCAATGCAATGATGGCTGCACTATTGAATCCACTTTTGAAACCATAAATGCCTTTGTGATTGTACAAATCATCCACTACCAATTCTTGCTTTCGAATGAAATAATAATCTGCAATCAATATTCCGCCAATAGGTCCAAGCAAACCAGAATAGGCAATGAGCCAAGTGAAAATATAACCATCAGGGTCTGCCATTAACTTCCAAGGAAAAATCAGCACACCAATAACACCTGTGATATACCCACCAATTTTGAAACTTATTTTCTTTGGTGAAAGGTTAGCAAAATCATTGGCAGGACTAACAATATTTGCTGCAATGTTTGTGGCCAATGTTGAAATAACAATACCAATCATGGCAAAGCTTACCATCAACTTACTATTAAATTTGCTTGCCAATTTTACTGGGTCCCATTCAGGGCTTCCATAAATAATGGCTGATGCAGAGGTTACCACTACGCCTACAAATGCAAACAAGGTCATGGATGTAGGCAAACCAATTGCTTGACCTTTTAATTGTGCATTTTGACTTTTTGCATAACGTGTAAAGTCAGGAATATTTAAAGACAAGGTTGCCCAAAAACCAACTACAGCCGTTAATGCTGGGAAGAAAAACTGGAAAAAAGAAGCACTGTCTGTAAACCTGGAAGGTGTTTCTAAAATAGGCCCCAAACCTTTTGCCATAACTACTGCCCAACAGAATAATGCAATGGCTGCAAATGGCAAGAAGAAAGCTTTGAAGACCAATAATTTCTTGATGCTTTCAACACCTTTATAAACGATGAACATATTGAGTAACCAAAAAATAGCGAAGCAAAATAATGGTAAAGGCTGTGGAAACAGACCTGTAACATTTATTTCTTCCAACGATGGATTCCAAGCCCTGATTAGGTTGTAGAGGGATGCCCCACCAATCCATGTTTGGATGCCAAACCAACCACAGGCTACAACAGCCCTTAACATGGCTGGAATGTTTGCTCCTTTCGTTCCAAAACTTGCCCTTGCAAAAACAGGAAATGGAATACCATATTTAGCTCCTGCATGACCATTCAATAACATGGGGACCAACACGATTGCATTACCAATAAATATGGTGAGGATTGCCTGCCACCAGTTCATTCCTTTATTAATCATGGAGCTAGCCATGGTATAAGTAGGAATGCACAAGCTCATGCTTATCCAAAGTGCAGCATAGTTCCAAGTGCCCCAAGTTCTCTTTGAAAGAGGAATTGGAGCAAGGTCTTCTGAATAAAGAGATGAGTTAGTTATGGTTGGATTGTCATTCATTCTTTATTTTAAATTTTGAATGATGAATTTTAATGCAGATGCCTTCGTAATTTAAAATTTACAATTTACAATTCAACCGTAATTCTCGTCAGCAATCTTCAATGCTTCACTAATAATTGCCAGCCCTTCATCAATTTGTTCCTTGGTAACACATAAAGGTGGAGCGATGAATACATAGCCCCAACGTACAAAAGTGTACATGCCCAGTTCTTTAATCTTTGCTGCTACCTTGTTCATCGCTATCATTTCATCTGGCTTTGCATTGAATGGTGCCATTGGTTCCTTGGTAGTCCTGTTTTTCACCACTTCTATGCAGCCCAACAAACCTGTTGCCCTGAAATCACCAATGCATGGATGCTTTGCTTTCATCAGCTCAACTTGTTCAGCCACATACTTACCCATAGCTGCTGCATTTTCTATTAGGTTATCATCTTCATAAATTTTTAATGTTTCCAAAGCTGCTGCACAGCTAACTGGATGGGCAGAATAGGTCAATCCCAACGCCAACACATTATCATCATATTTAGCAGCAATCTTATCACTTACCATCAAGCAGCCAAAAGGCAAATAGCCACAAGTTAACCCTTTAGCCATGGCAATCATGTCTGGAACAATGCCATGATTCTGGAAACCAAACCATTGGCCAGTCCTTCCAAAGCCACTCATTACTTCATCCATGATTAACAGAATGCCATACTTATCACACAAGTTTCTTACTGCTTGTAAATAACCAACGGGATATTGCAAGCAACCGGATGAACCACTTTCCCCTTCCAATAAAATAGCCGCAATATTAGCTGGACCTTCATAAGCTATTAAGCGTTCCAAACTTGCAACGGACTCTTTTAATAAATTCTCTTCCCCATACTCCCAACGGTACAAATAAGGCAAATCAAAATGTACAAAATTGGGTGCCTGCTGACTGTCAACAGGAAGTTTTCTTGGGTCTCCACTAGCTGTCATCGCACCATTAGAAGAACCGTGATAAGACTGGTAACGTGTTAATATTTTATGCCTGCCAGTATATAGTCTTGCCAACTTGATTCCATTTTCAATGGATGTTGCACCACATAAAGTGAAGAATGCTTTGTTCAGATCACCAGGGCAAATCTCAGCCAGTTTCTTCCCCAAATCGCCACGGACCTTTGTAACGCAACTGGGCGTTACATAACTAACTTCCTGCATTTGCTTTACCACAGCTTGGGTAATGCGTTGGTCGCCATGCCCAATGTTCACATTCATCAAACCACTGCTAAAATCTATATAGCGTTTCCCCTCATAATCGTATAAATAAACACCTTCTCCATACTTCACGGCTATTGGGTTCTGCCCCTTTTGCTTACTCCAAGAAAACAGTGTATAATCCAAATTGTCTTGAACAATTTCCTGCGTTTCTGACAATGTTTCTGTTTGCATAATTTTATTTTTTGGTAACAAACTGTAGGATTTCTATTAAGCTACAGTTGCGTCACACACTTATAAGATTGGACATTTATTGGGCTTTACTTCAACACTTCTTGAACTGTCGTCGTAATGCTCTTCTCAATAGTCCCCTTAAAGAAAGACAAGGCCATAGGCATCTTTCCTTCAATATCCACGCTCCTGTCGTTAATAGTCATTGTTCCAGATACATCAAAGCCTTTGGCAGATAAAGTAAACTTGGCTTCATAGCCATTCCACTCTTCGCTTACACTATCTATCATTCCTGCATACTTTGCTTTTAAATTGGAAAACAAGGTTTTTGTTTTTGCTGCCACTTCTTCCTTACTCAATGAATGTGGGATGCTAATATTAATTGATGCCATTCTTTATTTGATTGTTTATTAATTACTATAAAACATTTCGCTTCCATCTTCTGCATTTCCCTCTCCTTTGGAGAGGTTAGGTGAGGCTGCTAACTCATCCAATTCACCCCAGCTTCTGCATTCCATTTAGTTGTGCTCTTCTTCAATTTTGTCCAGAACTCAATGGAGCTTTTACCCGTAATATCCCCCACACCAAATTTGCTTTCATTCCAGCCACCAAAGCTGAATGGCTCACGAGGCACAGGCACACCAACATTAACACCAATCATCCCAGCACTTGCCCTATCAATAATATAACGGGCCATGCCTCCATTTTGCGTGAAAACGCTAGCAGCATTGCCATAAGGATTGGCATTCTCAATAGCCAATGCTTCATCAACCGTATTGGTACGCATAATAGATATAACCGGACCAAATATTTCTTCAGTGGCCACACTCATTTCTGGAGTTACATAGTCAATCACTGTTGGACCAACATAAGTGCCGTTCTCCTTGCCAGTCACTTTTGTTTTACGCCCATCCACTAAAATCTTTGCTCCATTTCTTTCTGCTTCATCAATGAAACTTTCTATTCTCTCCTGTGATGCTTTGTTAATAACAGCACCCAAGTTTTCCCCAGGGATAATCTTTCTGGCTTCTTCACAAATCTTGTCAATAATATGGTCAATATTACCAACGCCTACCATCGCACTAGCTGCCATGCAACGTTGACCAGCACAGCCAGACATGGATGCAGCAACATTTTGTGCGGTCATACCGGGAATGGCATCAGGTAAAACCATCAAATGATTTTTTGCCCCACCCAAAGCCAAGCAACGCTTGTAATTATGGGTGGCACGTTGGTAAACAATCTTTGCAACTTTAGTAGAGCCAACAAAACTTACCGCTTCTATATTGGGATGGTCGCAAATAGCTTCAACAATTTCTGTATCACCATGAACAATATTGAACACACCATCCGGCAAACCCGCTTCCTTTAAAATTTCAGCCAATCTTCCACAACTCAATGGAACCTTTTCACTTGGTTTCATTATCATGCAGTTACCCAAGGCAATGGCATTGGGAATTGTCCAATTGGGAACCATGGAAGGAAAATTAAAAGGGACAATGGAGGCTACCACCCCTAATGCTACATGCTCTGTCCTGCACTCTACACCTTTACTTACTTCTAACACCTCACCAGTGACCAATTGTGGCAATGAAGTTGCAAACTCTGTTAACTCAATGCACTTTTCAATTTCAGCAACAGACTCACTATAAGTTTTTCCATTCTCCTCACTACATAATTCAGCTAATTCCTTCAGGTTCTTTTCCAATAAATATTTATAGCGAAAGAAAACTTGCACCCTTTCCTTAATAGGTGTTTTGCTCCACGCAGGAAATGCTGCTTTAGCCGCTTTAACTGCATCATCCAAATCCTTTGAAGAAGACATGGGAACTGTCGAAAGTGGCGTTCCATCAAGAGGAGAAATAACGTCCATTGTTTTAGATGATGATGGTGTTACAAACTGACCATTGATATAATTTTGAATAACAGGGTATTTCATTTTCTGCAATTATTTTAAAAAGTAAGTGTTGAAAATAAAAATATTTTAGTAATAAACAACATTTTGATACTATTTTTATTTTGAGGCAATACTTGTTCTATTCAAAATAAAGTGCCAAGAGGCAAGCCTTACTAAAGACAGGGATTTTTCAACAACATTAGTGAAGTTTAACAATCATCCTACAGCAAGTACAAAAATGCAAAACAGTACTACTATATTGGACAGCTTGGATTTTGACATTCTTTCCTGTTTGCAGCAGGATGGAAGAATGAGCTTTACCGTAATGGCCGATAAACTAAAAGTTTCTGTCGGCACCGTAAGAACGAGGGTCAACAAATTAATAGAAGATGGAACAGTCAATATTATTGGCCGTGTAGATCCAGACAAAGTTGGCTTTCGTTCGTATGCACATATTGCAGTGTATGTGAGACCTGCAACATTAAAAGAGAAAATAGCCCAAAGAATTGCCAAGTTTAAGGAAGTAAGTTTCCTAGCAATGACCAGCGGTGATTATGATTTAGAAGTTGATGTAATGTGCAGGGATAATGACCACCTAGTTCAATTTGTAAATGAAATTTCCCAGATCGAAGGCGTAAACCAAACAAAAACAACCATCTACTTTAAAGTATATAAGTACGCACAACCAGATTTGAATTTGCTCAAATAATTTAACTCTCAAAGTACTGGAAACACGGATAAAATAAAAGTCCTGCATTTTGCAAGACTTTTATTTTAAGTTAATTATCTATTGGAAGCATATTTCCACCATTCTCCCAAGCTGCTGCAATCAGCGAATTCCTTATCGATAGTAATGTAGTAATTAGGCATGTGCTCCTTGAACCAACGTTCCAAATTTTCCTGTTTTTTAATCTCCAAGGCACGTTGAGCAATTTTATTGTAATCCTGTTTGATATCTTCCCTATGAGGCGTGGTTCTTGTTTTTAAATACACAATACGCACTTTTTTAACACCCCTTTCCTCATACACTTGTGGCTTGGAATACTGCCCCACCTTTAAATCCTTGATAAGAACAATCATGTCCTTATCCAATTCATCAATTGTTAAATAAGTAGAACCATCCCTGCCTTGCAATTGACCACCATTAAACTTACTGCCATCATCATCACTGAACTTATTTACAGCAACCCCAAATGGCAAAGTACCTGCAATAAGTTGCATTCTAATGGAATCAAGCTTTTGTGTTGAAATATTGATTTCATCCTCAGTAATTGGAGGAATCCTTAGTATATGCCTTATCACAATATCGTCACCTGAACGGCTAACCATTTGTATGATATGGAAACCAAATTTTGATTTGATTACTGGGGAAATCTGTCCTTCCTTCAATTTAAAAGCAGCCTGAAAGAAAGCAGGATCCCATTGCTTTCCTTCTGTCCTATTCAAGTTGTACTGCCCTCCTGTTTCCTTACTACCCGGATCTTCTGTAACACGTTTTGCAAGAACATCAAATTTTTCACGACCAGCTTCCACCTGCCTCTTATACTCGTACATCTGTTTTATCACATAGTCCTCCACATCTTTATTCGCTTTGGGTTGAGCTACTATATGGCTTATTTCCACTTCACTTTCATAAAAAGGTAAGCTATCCGTTGGGATTGTTGCAAAATAGGCCCTTACCTCATTCGGCGTAATTTTTATATTGTCAAGAATTTTTGCCCTCATTTGATCTGCCAACTTCCTTTCACGGAAACTTTGGCGGAAATCATCTTTTAGCTGATATACAGTCCTACCTGAAATTTCTTCCAATGCTTCCTTACTACCATAACCTTGAATAAATTGGCGAATCTGATTGTCAAGCATTGCATCAATTTCTTCCTCAGATACATTCAATGAGTCCTTTTCAGCTTGTAGTACCAATGCTTTTTGTATCAATTGACCTTCCAAAAAAGCACACTCTGGATTAGGAGGCAACTGTACATCCTGACTCTGTCTCTTATAATCTAAAATGGCATTAATAATTTCTGAACGGAGAATGATCTTGTCACCCACCTGTGCAATAATCTTATCTGCAACAACCTTCTTTGATTGTGCCTGTGCAAACAATGAATAAGAGGCTACTAAAAATGAAACCAGCAAGAATATTCTTTTCATAATCAATTTTACTGTGTGTAAAAATAGCTGTTGAAGGCTTGCAATGCTTTTTGTGAAAGGCTTTTAACAAAAAATAAGAAAACCAAGATTCAAGACTCTAGGTTCAAACTACAGATTTAAGACGAAAAACCATTAGGCCTGCCAATCTTGAACCTGAAACTCGACACTTGCTTTTCTTGTAACTTGGTTTTCTTGTTTCCTTTATAAAGTCCTCTTTACTTCCTCTTCTTCATAAGCTACCACCGTATCCCCAACTTGAATGTCCGTAAAGCCTTTTACAGTCAATCCGCACTCATAATTGTTGTTCACCTCTTTCACATCATCCTTAAAGCGTTTCAAGCTGCCAAGTTCTGCATAGCCACCCTCTTGGCGTGGGAATACAAGGATACCGTCCCTGAACACTTTGATTTTGTGGTCACGCTTGATTTTGCCTTCTGTAACATAAGAACCTGCGACTGTAGCCTTATCAAACTTATATACCTCACGAATTTCAACTGTAGCAACCTCCTTTTCTTCAATCTTGGGTTCAAGCAAACCTTCCATGGCACTCTTGATTTCTTCAATTGCATTGTAGATGATAGAGTATTGCTTGATTTGTACACCCTCATTCTCTGCCAGTTTATTGGCTTGGGAAGAAGGACGGACATTAAAGCCTATCAAGATAGCATCTGATGCAGCGGCCAGCAATACATCACTTTCAGAAATTTGACCTACAGCTTTTAATACAACCTTGATGGCAATCTCTTGCGTAGATAATTTTTGTAAACTATCACTCAATGCTTCTACGGAACCATCCACGTCACCCTTAATGATAATATTAAGCTCCTTAAAGTTGCCCAATGCCAAACGGCGTCCAATTTCATCCAAAGTAATATGCTTCCTTGCACGCAAACCTTGTTCACGGGAAATCTGTGCACGTTTAGTAGCTATTTCCTTTGCATCAGCTTCATCTTGGTAAACCTTAAATTTTTCACCAGCTTGCGGTGCACCACTCAAACCAAGTATTACAACTGGTGTGGATGGAGGAGCAACAGTAACACGCTGGTTACGCTCATTAAACATGGCTTTAACCCTACCGTAATATTGACCCGACACAATCAAGTCACCTTGTTTCAATGTTCCATTTTGAATAAGAATAGTGGCAACATAACCACGGCCCTTATCCAATGAAGCCTCAATGATGGTACCATTGGCATCCTTTGCAGGATTGGCTTTCAGGTCAAGCACTTCTGCTTCCAATAATATTTTCTCCAACAATAAATCTACATTTTCACCTTTTTTGGCACTTAACTCTTGCGATTGGTATTTACCCCCCCAAGATTCTACCAACAGGTTCATTTGAGATAATTGCTCATAAATTTTTTGAGGGTTTGCACCGTCCTTATCAATCTTGTTCACTGCAAAAATCATTGGTACGCTTGCAGCTTGGGCATGGCTGATGGCCTCTTTTGTTTGAGGCATCACCGCATCATCCGCAGCTACCACAATAACAGCTATATCGGTTACCTTGGCACCCCTTGCACGCATCGCTGTAAAGGCTTCGTGACCGGGTGTATCCAAGAACGTAATCTTTTTGCCACCTGCAAGTTCCACTTCATAGGCACCAATATGCTGGGTAATACCACCTGCCTCACCTGCTACCACTTTTGCACTTCTGATATAATCCAGCAATGATGTTTTACCATGGTCAACGTGACCCATAATGGTAACAATCGGTGCGCGGCCTTCAATATCATCTGGATTTTCTTCTTCCTCTTCAAAATCATCATCAACATCTTCCATACTGGTAAACTCAACCTCAAAGTTGAACTCACTTGCTACCAGTTCAATTACCTCAGCATCCAAACGTTGGTTGATGGACACCATCAAACCAAGGTTCATACACTTACTGATAATGTCAGTAAAGCTCACATCCATCAAGTTCGCCAACTCACTTACCGTTACAAACTCTGTAACATGTAGCTTATTGTCATCTCCTGCCATTCCACCTGCAGCATCTGCAGCTTCTTGGCGTTTTTCACGACGATATTTTGCTTTCAGGCTCTTTCCTCGGCCACCGCCGCCGGAAAGTTTTGCCTGTGTTTCCTTAATCTTATCCTGAATTTCTTTTGCGTCAATTTCCTTGTCCTCCCTACGAACAGTGATGGGTGTTCTTCCCCCTGGGCGGGTACTGCCTTGACCAGGTCTATTTGGTCCACCAGGACGGTTTCCACCTTGTTGCTGACCGCCCCTATTGGGTATAATGCCTGGTCTGTTACCTTGCTGCTGTCCCGGTGTTCCACCACCTTGCCTAAAGTCAACATGCTGAATATTTCCTCCTGCTTTTTTATCTACAGGAATACGGGTACGCTTGCGTTGCTCATTACGGCCTTGTGGTTTGGGACGGGTATCATTGTCAACCGGCAACTCTATTTTACCTAGAATCTTCGGCCCACTTAACTTCTCCACCTCAATGTTTTCAATAACTGGCGGTGCATCATCCTTAGGTTCCTCAACAACTGGTGCTGCCACAATTGGAGCAGCAACCACTTTTGCTGGTTCCGTTTTTTTCTCCACCTTCTTTTGTTCAACCTGCTGTGGCTTGGCTATCTCAACCTTTGGCTCCTCTGGTTTCTTGGCCCCCTTCTTTGGACGGGTTGAAGAATCAATAGCACTTAAATCTATACTTCCCAAAATCTTGGGTCCTTCAATTTCTGGTGCATCAATTTTCACTACCCCCGACTCAATTTCGGGTTCTGTTGTTTTTTGTTCCTCAACCACAACTGGTGTGCCAGCCACTGGCTGCTCTATCATTGGTTCCTCCACTACCGCCACAACTGGTGCTGGAGCTACAGGCGGAGCAACAACTACTGGGGCGGGTTCTTCGGCAACCACAACTTCCACCTTAGGCTCTTCCTTTACAACTTTCTTTTCTTCTTCCTTCTTCTTAAAAGAAAGGTCTTCCTCATCTTTTTTCTTCCTTGCTTCACCTGTGCCACCCTTCGGTATTTCTACCAAATCGGCTTTATTCTTGGCCACCTTGTCCCCCTGAAACTCTGCTTGAAGGGCATAGTACATGGGTTCCGTAAGCTTATCATTAGCTTTTAAAGCACCAGCAATAAGTCCCTTTTTTAATAGGGATTCATTGATAGTGTCCTGCCCAACATTGAACTCTTTGGCAGCGGCCAATAACCTTGGTAATTTCAGTTCTGACATTCAGTTTTTTTTAGTCCATATCTACCTGAGGTAGACTTTAATTTATTCTTTGTAGAACACTACTGAAATTTTTCAAATGAACTTCAGTAGCGTCACACCTTAATGCTATTTTCCATTGTCCACAGTTAAGCTTCTGGCTCTTCTGCTTGTTTTTCTTCGGTAGCGGGAGCTGCTGCTTCCACAACTGCTGGTACTTCCTCAGTTGTAGCCTCTTCTGCCTCTTCCTCCCTATCAAATTCAGCTTGCAACACCTTTCTAACTTCTACAATAGTTTCTTTTTCCAAGTCTGTCCTTCTTTCCAATTCATGGTCAGACAATTTCAAAACGCTTTGTGCTGTATCGCAACCTACACGTTTGAATTCATCAATAACCCATTGTTCAATTTCATCGCTGAACTCATCCAGTGCAATATCAAATGTATCAACCTGCTCTTCATCTTCACGGAAAACATCAATCTCGTAACCAGTCAATTCACAAGCCAATTTAATGTTTACACCCCTACGGCCAATAGCCAAAGAAACTTGGTCTGCCTTCAAATAAACATCAGCCTGTTTCTTGTCATTATCCAAGTTCATGTAGCTAATCTTCGCCGGTGTCAATGAACGCTGAATCAACAATTGAATATTGGCTGTATAATTGATTACATCAATGTTTTCGTTTTTCAGTTCACGAACTATCCCGTGAATACGGCTACCCTTCATACCAACGCAGGCACCCACTGGATCAATCCTGTCATCGAAACTTTCAACAGCCACTTTCGCCCTTTCACCTGGGTCACGAACAATCTTTTTAATGGAAATCAAACCATCAAAAATTTCAGGCACTTCAATTTCAAGCAATTTAGACAAGAACAACGGACTTGTCCTTGATAAAATAATAACAGGTGAGTTATTTTTCATATCCACCCTTGCCACAACAGCACGGATATTCTCGCCTTTCTTGAAATAATCCTGCGGTATCTGCTCAGATTTTGGCAAGATTAATTCATTGCCTTCATCATCCAATAATAAAACTTCCTTCTTCCAAACCTGGTAAACTTCAGAGCTGATGATTTCACCAATCCTGTCAGCATACTTTTTCACCAAAACATTCTTTTTCAAATCGCTGATACGGCTGGCCAATGTTTGCTTTGCAGCAAGAATGGCACGACGGCCAAAATCATAAATATTTACTTCTTCGTACAGTTCCTCACCTACTTCAAAATCGGGTTCAATCTTAACGGCTTCACTATAAGCAACTTCTGCCAAAGGATCCATTACTTCACCATCTTCAACAATCATCCTCCTTCGAATAATTTCCAAGTCACCCTTCTCCGCATTAACGATTACGTCAAAATTTTCATCACTCACATACTTCTTTCGCAATAATGTTTTAAAAACATCTTCTACTACTTTCATCATCGTTGGACGATCCAAGTTTTCAGCGTCTTTAAAATCCTGGAATGCGTCAATTAAGTTTATACTTGCCATACCTCATTTTTTAGGTTCTAAGTTCCAGTTTTCAAGCTGGCACCTATTTTAGAATTTGATTTGAACTGTTGTTGTTTTTATATTATTGAATGGGATAACCAATTGTTGTGTCACAGCCTTCCTTCCCTTGCCCTCCGTATATTCTATGATAATATCGGCATCTGTTACGGTTAACAGCGTGCCTTCTTTTTTGGTATCGTCCAAAAACACCACTTCCACGGTCCTGCCAATATTTTTTGTGTACTGACGGGCCAATTTCAATGGCTCCTCAATACCCGGACTTGACAGTTCCAAACTGAATTCACCTTCTGGATACCAACCTGCCTCCTCTATCAACTTGTAAAGCTTACGGTTGAGTTTCACACATTTTTCAATGGGCAAACCATTATCACCATCAATAAATACCTTGATATTGTTCGTTGGCTTTATACGGAGGTTCACCAAGAAATAGGTTGGTTCTTCTTCCAGTATCTGGTCTATGAGCTTTTCTATTTGCTGTATTTGCGTTTCTACTGACATAGGTACAAAAGAGAAGGGAACGATTGCGTTCCCTTCTACTGTTTCTTTATTCTGAAGCAAATGTAGGGTAATATGGCTTTATGTCCAAATTTTAACTAATCCAGTAATTCATCCGTATGCTGCTATTTACAATACAACGCTAATATACGGTAGAGTTCAACTGCACTTTCCAGTTTGTGCACGTTTAGGTAGGTTTATGTAGGATTATGTCCGAAAACTATTATAACCCGCTAAGAACCATAGTCATGGCAAAGCCAATAGAAACATTTGGCAATCCATCTGCAATAAACCCTTTAGTTGAACGACAAACTTTTTAACAGCATTTCATCAATGCAGTTTATAAATTTGCCGTCTTATGTCATTAATGAAGATTTTACTTTGGGGAATTGTACTTTACTACTTGTACAAATTTGTATTCAATGTGGTTGTTCCTGTGGGAAAAGCAACCAACCAAATGAAAGGCAAGATTAAGGAAATGCAGGAAGAACAGCTACGCCAGCAGCAGCAAACCCAACATCAACAAGCAGCTCCACAGGCTAAACAACAAACAACTTCAAACATTGAAGGTGATTATATTGAGTTTGAAGAAGTGAAATAACCATATCCAAAAGCAATTATAGCCCAAGTTGACTAACCCTTTCAGGTGGTGTTAAAAAAATAGTCTGCAACCCAGCCAGTTTTGCCCCTTCAATATTCTTAATGGTGTCGTCTATAAAAACCGTTTCCGATGCAATCAGGTCTTGCTCTTCCAGAATTTTTTCAAAAGACTCCTTATAGGGCTTACGCAAACCCAAAGTGTGGGAATAGTAGGCTTGAATAAAATAATCATCGAACACCTTACCAGTTAACTCTTTAAACGTTTTGCTAAACGCAATATGATGGATAAGGTTAGTGTTTGAATAAAGATAAATCCTGTATTTGTCCTTTATTGTTTCCAGCCATTTCAACTCTTCCAACAAAAAATCCCCCAGCATGGCATTCCATGCATGCTCTATTTGCTCATTGGATAAACTGGTATTTGATGTTTCCCTAAAAGCATCATAAAACTGTTGTGGGGATACCTTCCCTGTTTCCAAGTCCTCAAACAAAGTGGAAGCATGGTGCTGGGTATATAGTTCAGGGAAATTAATTACACCAGCATCAATAAAAGCCTGCTCAGTTTTTTGATAATCTATATCTATGAAAATGCCACCAAAATCGAAGATGATATTTTTTACATTGTCCATAACACAATGTTACGGTTCATCCATTCAAAAAAAAGCAATAATTTTCTACGGATTTTTATCTATTTTTAAGGCTGTCCAAAAATTGGCACACTGTATAATGCAGGGAAAATTGAATAAAAATATACCTCTTCTATTTTTCATTGGTAGCTTGCTTTTACATGCCGCAACCTTTGCACAATGTCCACAAAACATAGGTTTTGAAAGCGGCACATTTGCCAATTGGGAATGTTTTGCTGGAAAAATAGAGACAAGTGGAAATATCAATGTACTTCCCACAGCTCCAATTAATGATAGGCATACAATCATCGCCAACTCTTACCCACAACAAACAGATCAATATGGCGGTTTTGCTGTCAATTGTCCTAACGGAAGCCAATATTCCATTCGTTTAGGTAATGGAAGCACAGGTTCATTTGCAGAGCGTGTTAGTTATACTTTTACAATACCTCCTACCCAAGTTGATTTTAGCATTATTTACAACTATGCCGTTGTATTTCAAAACCCCAACCACACATCCATTCAGCAACCAAGGTTTACGGCAAGGGTTTTTGATGTTACTGCAAATGACTATATAAGCTGCGGCTCTTTTGAATTTGTTGCTACCTCGGGGCTACCCGGTTTTGAATTGTCGCCCATTATTGCTCCCGGCTCATCCACAAGGGATGTTTATTATAAAACATGGTCACCAATAACAATTAAGTTATTGGGCTATTCAGGAAAAACCATAAGACTAGAGTTCACCAATAATGATTGCATACCAGGGGGGCATTTTGGTTACGCATATATTGACGTAAATGAAAACTGCACTTCACCCATATCTGGGAATACCTATTGTGCAGGCACCACCGATTCCATGACACTTGTAGCACCCTTTGGCTTTCAGGAATACCATTGGTATAATTCGGATTTCTCCACACTCCTTGGCACAAGTAATACTTTAGTGTTGACACCGCCACCACCACCCGGCACAAGCTATGCGTTGGAAATTATCCCATTTCCTGGATTGGGCTGCTTGGATACTCTAAAGAGCACTATTCAATATTCAGGTACGCCATTTAATTTGCAAGTGAAAGACACCTTAAGAAATTGTTCATCCACAGGCATTGACTTAACTAATCCCTCAATAACAGCAGGAAGTTCACCTTTGCTAACCTTTGCTTATTTCACAGACCTTAGCCAGCAGAACTATGTGCCTACTCCAACCTTTGTCAATACCTCCGGCACCTATTATATCAAAGGAACGAATAGCGAAGGTTGCAATGCGATTAAACCAGTAACCGCAATTCTGCTAACTGCCCCTAACCTTGTCATACAGGGAACGCCTTTGGCATGTAGCCCACAAAAAGTGGATATTACTGATCCGGTCTATACAACTGGTAGTGACGCAGGTTTGACATATAGTTATTGGATTGACCAAATGGCCACTATACCAATTACTAATCCAACAGCCATTGATGCTGGTGGAATGTATTTTATTAAGGCTACAAATCCTTCAAACTGTTCTACCACAAAACAAATTATAGCTAATATTTCCACCACACCAAGCCTCAGTGTAAACAATCAAACAGGATGCGGCCTCGTGGATCTTACGGCACCAAATGTTTTTACAACAGTAGCTGCAACTGATGTTTCATTTTGGAATGATAACCTGGCCACTTCTGCATTGCCAACGCCAGCATCCATTTCAAGTAGTGGTACCTATTTTATCAAAGCAAGCAATTTTGATGGCTGCAACGTCATTGAACCAATTGATGTCACAGTCCGCCCTGTTCCCAATCTTGCCTTGAGCACACCTTCGCCAATCCAATATCCTGCGACATTCAACCTTAGTCAATTGGTTACCCCATCAGCCAATGTTGTTTATTCCTATTGGGAAGACTCAAGTGCAACAAAAACTTTGCAGAATTACAGTGCCATTGATACCACAGGTACCTATCATATAAAAGCTGTGAATGCTGAAGGTTGCTCTATTATCCGTCCAGTAAAAGTTACAGTAAACGAGCCCGATATCGTTCCGCCCAATGCTATTTCACCAAATGGCGACCAAGTCAACGACAGTTGGGAAATCCCTTTACTTAAAAGGTATCCTTATTGTACTGTTGAAATATTTAATAGGTATGGTCAAGTGCTGTTTAGCTCCAAAGGATATAATACGCCATGGGATGGAAAAGTAAATGGCAAGCCATTGCCAACAGGAACTTATTACTATGTCATTACTAGAGGTAAGCCATATCCAGTAATAAGTGGCTATATCTCTTTGGTCTATTAAACAGATAGTCTTGGCGGGCAGATGTTATTTCTGCAAATGAGGCTATTGCATTGTGCCTTGACCCTGCTGTTGATTACTCTGGCAATAAGCAATTGTCTTACTAATAGATCCAAACTCTTGGAACTTCTTTTGAAGCTGCAACGAATCCATATTCATCTTCTTTGCCCAATAACTAATTTCTTTTGACTTGTTGAAGTTTACTTGCACGTTAGGGTTCAATTTTTCTTGAGAGCGTAGCATAAGTTTTCGTTTTAATTTACTCTTTGAAAAACAAAATGAATGCCTGTGTTTTTTTACTATTGACAAAAGGCTTTTCAGTGATTTCCTAACCTTTCTTGTAGATAATAATCCCCAAGCCACACTAGCTAGAAGCGTTATTGCCACATAAAATTTAAAGGCATGAATTTGTATTACCTTACAGTAGCGATTTAATGATAAGCTTAACTGCAGTTTTAATATTAACAACCATGACCACTAAATACCCTTTTTATCTCAAAAGCACTGTTATTCTTCTTGGCCTTGCACTACTCATCTTTGTGTTTGCACAATTGGGCGATATATTGATACCATTCTGCTTTGCAGCCATGCTTGCCATCTTGCTCAATCCCTTGTGCAACTGGCTACAAAGTAAAAAAGTACCAAAACCATTATCCATATTTATTTGCCTATTAGTAGCAACATTGGTATTTGGCATCATTGCATATTTTGTAGTAACGCAAATGGCAAGCTTCACTACTGAAACACCAATACTAAAAAAGAAATGCCTGGAGCTATTTGCCAAACTCCAGCAGTTCATTGACCAGAGAGTGGGCATTAATATGAAGAAACAGAACGAATGGTTAACAGAAGCACAAGCAGGTCTTAAGCCATTGGCAGGCTCTGCCATCAGTGGCATGTTTGGGGTGCTCTCCATGTTATTTTTACTGCCGGTATATACCTTCCTTATTCTTTTCTATAAAAACCTCATCATAAATTTCGTGTATGAAATATTTGCCAAGCAAAACACCAACGAAGTGAAGGAAGTACTTTCACAAACCAAGGGTGCCATACAAAGCTATATGTCTGGCTTGCTGATAGAAGCATTAATTGTGGCAGTAATGAATTCGGCGGCATTGCTACTAATTGGTGTTAAATATGCAATACTTATTGGCGTCCTTGGCGCCCTACTAAATATGCTCCCCTACATTGGGGGACTTGTCGCCATAGCAATGCCTGTTTTAATATCCACCATTACAAGCGATGGTTTCCAAATGCAGTTATGGGTTATTGTTGCCTATTTGGTGATACAATTTATTGACAACAACTTCCTAGTACCGTACATTGTTTCCTCAAGGGTAAAAATCAATGCACTTTTTTCCATATTGATTGTTTTGATGGGAGGGGCTTTATGGGGCATATCGGGCATGTTCCTTTCCATCCCATTCATTGGTCTGCTCAAAATCATCTTTGACAGAATACCGGAACTCAAACCTTGGGGCAAACTATTGGGCGATGAAATTCCGACCAAGCATTTTGGTGCAATGAAACGTATCGCAAAAAAAGCTGCATAAATTTCACAAACACTGCAGTACATGTTCAATAAACAAAACAAAAGGCTTGCCTATACCAGTGCCAACAAGATTAAGTTGCTGCACAGCGGTAAACCGTATTTTGATAAACTATTGGGCATCATCGCCATTGCAAAATACTCCATTCACCTACAGGTGTATATATTGGAAGAAGACAAAACTGGCAAAGAAGTGACCGATGCGTTAATAGCTGCAGTACAACGTGGCGTTGCAGTTTATTTAATGCCCGATGGATATGCCTCCCAACACCTTAGTAGCAAATTCATCAAAACATTGACAGATGGAGGCATCAATTTCAGGTATTTTGAGCCACTGTTAAGAAGTGAACACTTCTATTTTGGCAGGAGGCTTCACCATAAAGTAACCGTGGTCGATGGCTTTTACAGTTTGGTAACTGGCAGCAATATTACTAACCGCTACAACGATATGCCCAACGAACCAGCTTGGATGGATTGGGCATTGTATGCAGAAGGTGAAATATCAAAACAGCTTTATGGAACCTGCATACAGTTATGGAGCAAAGCAAACCTTTTAAGAAAAAAGCCTCAACATCAAATGCTCAATAAAAAAGTTGAGGAAGAATGCATGGTACGGATAAGAAGAAACGATTGGGTAAAACGCTACAACCAAATTTCGAGAAGCTATATAGACATGCTGAAGACCTCCAAATCACATGTCACCATCATGTCCAGTTATTTTATTCCAGGATGGTTCATTCGTCAGCGTTTAATCAGAGCCTCAAAGAGGGGCGTAAAAATAAAGCTGATTTTAACGGGCGTTTCCGATGTACCATTGGCAAAAGGTGCTGAATGCTATATCTACCGCTGGTTCTACAAAAACAATATTGAAGTGTATGAATATAACCGTGGTGTGCTGCACAGTAAACTGGCTACGCAGGACAGCAAGTTTGTAACCATAGGCTCCTATAATGTAAACAACATCAGTGCTTATGCCAGTGTTGAACTGAACCTTGATATATTAAATGAAAAATTTGCCCAGTCTACAGAAAAGGAACTGGAAAAAATCATTGCCAATGATTGTACATTGATTACACCAGAAATCTACAATCGACGTTACAATTTTATTAAAAAGTCATTGCAGTTTTTATCCTATCTAACCATTCGTGTGCTAATCAATATATCCACCTTTTATTTCAAACAAGGTTAATCAATCGCCCATCATCCGTCTCCACAACGTGCCAATCGTTTTATTATTCCAATTCTTGAAACGCCCCCTTTGAATCAGTAAATCATTGTCTTTGGGATAATTCACGTAATAGTAAAATGCAAACCCTGCACTACTGTCATTCCATCCAGTTATTTGCCCAAAACGCAAGTCATCAAACACAAGTGTATCATGCAGCTGTTCAACGGTATAATAATTCTGCGAGAATTTCTTTAATTGCTTGATATCATCCCTTTGCTCCACATCCTTCAACAACAATTCATTCTTGTACCTGTACTGAAAACTAAGCGGTTTGTTTTTATCAAATACAGAGCGGTAACCAATATAGTAACCTGTATCATTCTCGAGCACAATAAACCACAACAAATTGTTGAAAGGAGTTGGTGTGGTAAAATGCCGATGGTAAGTAATGTGCTGTTCCAACGTATTTTTTTTAATGGAAGATTCAATACTCACCTTGTTGATGATGCCCAACAAGAAATAACAGGAACACCAAACAATGGAAACAATTGCCCAATGCGTTCTCTTTTTATGTGTGCGGTTAATGAGTAGCATAATAGCCACAATGCCCGGAATAATGGAAAAGAAAGGGTCTGCCACAAACAAGGTATTATAGGAAAAACGTACATGGCTAAAGGGCTCAAACAATCCAACGCCGTAAGCATTCGCTGTGTCCAATAAAAGATGGACCAATATTTCAATGGAGAAGAACCATAACCATCTGGTGAAACTTACATCATGCGGTCTCCGCCATCTATCTGCAACCCATGCAAGCAACGGCACAACAAGCAGAGCAAACAACAAAGAATGGGTAAAGCCACGGTGGGCCAATAGATTATCGGCTGGACCTAAATAAAAAGAAGTAACAAAATCTATATCGGGGACACTCTGTGCAACAGCACCAAGAAGCAAGGCCCTTTTCCCGATTTTCTTCCCAACAAACACCTCGCCTATACAGGCACCTAAAACAATATGGGTAATGGTATCCATAACCTTATAGTATAAAAATCAAGCCATTACTTAGGCAGGCAAGGTAACCACAAAAGTGGAGCCTTCATTTACTGCACTGTGGGCAACAATTTTTCCATTGTGCTTTTCTGCAATTTTCTTGCAGATGGATAGACCAATACCCGTTCCCTGTATTTCATGGTAACTGTGCAGGCGTTTAAACACAACAAAAATATCATCGGCATATTGCTGGTCAAAGCCAATACCGTTATCCCTCACATAAATATTGTAGTGGGTGCTTTTCAGGTTGCTTTCATTGATAACCTGCTCCGAATAGATTTCTATTTGAGGTGGGCAATCTGGCTTGCTGAACCTTAATGCATTGCTGATAAGGTTATGGAACAACTGGCGTATCAAGCTTGGCACAGCAGAAATGCTGGGCAGTTCCTTTGCAATCAGCACACCCTTTTTATGCTGGATATCCAAATCCAAATCCTGTATAACTTCCTGAACAATAAGGTTGAAATCAGTATGGCTGAACTCCTCCACCAATTGCGAATGCCTCGAAAACTTGAGGAGGTCTGCAATCAATAATTGCATTCTTTCTGATGCCTTAACAATCTTGCCCAAGTAATCATTTACCGTGGGTGTAATGCCGCCATTCATTGTATTCACTATCTTATCTGAAAACAACAAAATCTTCCTTACCGGTTCCTGCAAATCATGCGATGCGACGTAAGCAAACCTGTCCAGTTCTTCATTGGTGGATTTCAGTTCCGCATTGTTCTGCAATAATTGGTTATTGAGTTTGTTCACCTTGTTTTCCGAAGCCTTGCGTTCATCAATTTCTTTTTGAAGGGAAAGGTTGATGGCTTTCAACTTCTTTTCCTGCTGCAGCAGTTCATTTGTTTTTCTGTACAGGTCAACAAATACACCCACTTTGAATCGCAATAAATCTGGATTGTATGGTTTGTAGATATAATCCACACCGCCCATCTTATAGCCTTTAAAAACAAGGTCTTCCCCATACTGATGTGCTGTAATAAATATGATGGGAATATGTTTCAGTTTATCCCTTTCATAAATAAGCGAAGCTGTTTCAAATCCATTCATTTTGGGCATCTGCACATCCATCAGTATCAACGAGAAATCCTGTTCATTCAACAAAATCTTCAATGCAGCCCTTCCCGAATCAGCTTTAATGATTGTATAGCCATCCTTTTCCAAAATAGTCTCTATGGAAAACAGGTTGTCCTCCCTATCATCCACAATCAATATTTTGGGTGATAGTTTATTCTGTTGGTCTATATTTTCTATTGCTTCTTTTTGCATTAAATCATGTCAATTTATTTGTAGAGCCAAACACGCATCAAGGATAGCAACTGGTCTATCTTAACAGGCTTTGTTATATAATCAGATGCCCCTGCCTCAATACATTTTTCCCTGTCGCCTTTCATTGCTTTTGCTGTAACGGCAATAATGGGCAAGTGATTGTTCTTATGCTCCCTCCTTATTTTTTGTGTTGTTTCATAACCATCCATTTCAGGCATCATAATGTCCATCAAAACCATATCTATATTACTGTTCTCGCTTAAAATATTGATGGCTTCCTGCCCACTTTCCGCAGTAATCACGTTCATATTGTAACGCTCAAAAGCAGTGGTTAATGCAAACAGGTTCCGCACATCATCATCCACCACCAAAATACTCTTGTTAATCAGCACATCCTCCCTTGAACGCAAGCTTTCAATCAACAACTTCTTCTCTGGCAGCAATGCCTCATGATTAATATGCATGTGCATCACTACTTCCTCTAGCAGTAGTTCAATGCTGTTCACATTCTTCAGCAGTACCTTGTTCGCATACTGTTTCAGTTGTGTTTTTTCCTTTGGTGAAAAGTCCTTGGCAGAATAAACCAGTAATGGTGTCATCTGTGCTTTCTTCAGCGTATTCACTTGAACCACAAAATCCATACCCCCAATATCCGGCAGCATATAATCCACAATAATGCAGTCATAGATTTCTTTTTGCAACAGGTTCAATGCTTGCTGTCCTGTATGTGCAATTTCAATTTCTATTAAATCGCCATTAGTAATGATTTTTGCAATTTGTGAGGAGTCCAATTCATTGTCTTCCACCAATAACAACTTCCTTGGCTTCTTTTCACTGTACTTAACGATATCCTCAAAGAGCACATTTAGTGCCTCATTCTTCAATGGCTTCAAATTGAAGCTTCTGGCACCACGTTGCATCGCCAGTAATTTGTTCTCCTCACCAGAAATCAAATGCACAGGTATATGCCTGAAATTGATGTCATTCTTAAACAGGTCCAGTATCCGCCAACCACTTGCATCTGGCAGCTTCACATCCAGTGTTACCGCAACCGGTTCAAATTTATTGGTTAAAACAAACACCTCACCAAAACCTGTCGCAACAACAATCTTCAATCCCTTTTCATGGGCTTTTTCAATCATGATTTTTGCAAAGCGTATATCATCCTCAATCACCAATATCACTTTGTCTTCTGGGGATATGGAGTTTCGGTCATCACCCATATCATTGATGATTTCATTGATGGCTTCAATATCCCTTACCTCCGGCAATTTGATTGTAGGCACAGATTGGATGGACGTGCCGTCATTATCCAACTTGTATTCACTAATGGTTAAGCTGCTTTGTTTTTCTTTTTTTACATGTGAAGGATTGTAATCGATGGGCAGGTACAAAGTGAAGGTACTTCCCTTGTCTGCTTCACTTTCCAGTTCAATGGAACCACCTAAAAGGTCTGCCAATCCACGACTGATGGAAAGTCCCAAACCAGTTCCCCCATATTTACGGCTGGTGGAACCTTCTGCTTGTTGGAAGGCTTCAAAGATGATATTCTGTTTATCCCTTGAAATGCCGATGCCTGTATCCTTGATTTCAAATGCAACAACCTTTTTTGCATTGTCCAAACTGCTGCTGCTTTGTTTCCAGCTTTTTTTGGCTTCGTAAATCCTCAATTTAACCTCTCCCTTCTCTGTGAACTTGAAGGCATTGGACAGCAGGTTCTTCAAGATTTGGTTCAGCCTTTGGATATCTGTTTCCAAATTATCTGGTAAGCCTTCTTCCATTTCAATATTGAAACGCAAGCTCTTGTTTTCAGAAATATGCTTGAACGTTGTTTCCACAAATGAAGTAATCTCATTGAACCTAACCTTGATGAAGTCTGTGGAGATATAACCAGATTCAATCTTGGAAAGGTCAAGGATATCATTAATTAATTGAATCAAGTCATCACCACAACTGTGGATGGTCTTTGCATAACGTACTTGCTTCTCACTTAAGTTTCCTTCATGGTTCTCAAACAACTGCTGTGCAAGTATGAGCAATGAATTCAACGGTGTTCTCAACTCATGCGACATGTTTGCCAGGAACTCCGATTTGTATTTGGAAGTTAACTGCAACTGTGCCGCTTTTTCTTCCAATGATTTCCTTGCTTCTTCCACTTCATTATTCTTGTCCTCCACTTCTTCTTTTTGTTTGGCAAGCAAATGGGCCTTGTCCTGCAGTTCTTCATTGGTTCGTCGAAGCTCATCAGTCAATGATTGTGACTGTTCCAACAAGCTTTCTGTTCTTGAGTTGGTTTCAATCGTATTCAATACGATACCAATACTTTCTGTCAACTGGCTAAGGAAGTCCAAGTGCGTTTCATTGAACGGCTCAAAGGATGCCAGTTCAATTACCGCCTTGATTTCTGTTTCAAACAACACTGGCAACACAATCACATTTACTGGAGAAGAAGCACCCAACCCTGATTGTATTTTCAAGTAAGTACTTGGCACATTGGTCAATAAAATCCTTTCTTTCTCCACTGCACATTGACCAACCAAACCTTGCCCCAATGCTATTTCCTTACCCATGGTTATCTCTTCATTATAAGCATAAGCAGAGAAGAGTTTGAGTTTTGCATGCTGCATGTTCTCCGTCTGTTCAAGAATGTAGAACATGCCTTGCTGTGCGTTTACCACCTGTGCCAACTCTGAAAGGATACGCCTTGTTACCGTGTTCAAATCCTTCTGCCCTTGCAGCATTTGCGTGAACTTGGCCAAGTTGGATTTCAACCAGTCCTGCTCCTGGTTCAACAAAGTTGTCTCCTTCAGGTTCGCAATCATCTGGTTGATGGTGTCCTTCAATTCCTCCACCTCACCTTTTGCTTCCACACGAATCATCTGTGTTAAGTCTCCCTTGGTAACAGCAGAGGCCACTTCAGAAATGGCACGTACCTGTGTCGTCAAGTTTTCTGCTAACTGGTTCACGTTTTCTGTCAAATCCTTCCATGTACCCGATGCACCCGGCACACTTGCCTGCCCACCCAGTCTTCCATCCACACCCACCTCACGGGCCACTGTGGTTGTTTGGTCTGCAAACACCGCCAGCGTATCAATCATTTCATTAATCGTATCTGTTAACTGTGCTACCTCACCACGGGATACGATGGATAGTTTTTGTTTGAGATTACCTGTTGCCACGGAAGTAACCACTTTAGCAATACCACGCACCTGATTGGTCAGGTTGGATGCCATCATGTTTACGGAGTCCGTCAAATCCTTCCATGTTCCTGCCACACCCTGCACTTCTGCCTGACCACCCAACTTGCCTTCTGTACCCACCTCCCTAGCCACACGGGTTACTTCCACAGAGAAGGAGTTCAACTGGTCCACCATCGTATTGATGGTATTCTTCAAGTCAAATATTTCACCCTTCACGTCAATGGTTACCTTCTTCGTCAAGTCACCAGATGCCACCGCTTTGGTTACTTCTGCAATATTTCTTACTTGCGATGTAAGGTTACCAGTCATTTGGTTTACAGAGTCCGTCAAATCCTTCCATGTACCTGCCACACCGGGTACGAATGCTTGACCACCCAGCTTGCCATCCGTACCAACCTCACGGGCCACACGGGTTACCTCAGATGCGAAAGCTCGCAATTGGTCCACCATCGTGTTCAATGTTTCTTTCAATTGGAGAATTTCACCACGAACGTCCACGGTAATCTTTCTGGACATGTCACCATTCGCCACAGCGATGGCCACATCTGCAATATTCCTTACCTGAGCGGTCAAGTTACCAGCCATCTGATTTACCGAATCCGTCAAATCCTTCCATGTACCAGCCACACCGGGTACGTTTGCCTGACCACCCAATTTACCTTCCGTACCTACCTCACGGGCCACACGGGTTACCTCGGATGCAAAACCCCTCAACTGTTCCACCATCGTATTGATGGTGTTTTTCAGTTCAAGGATTTCACCCTTTACATCCACTTCAATTTTACGGGAAAGGTCACCATTGGCAACGGCTGTTGTAACCTCTGCAATATTCCTTACCTGGGAGGTAAGGTTAGATGCCATCTTGTTTACGGAGTCTGTCAAATCTTTCCAAAGACCCTCCACACCCGGTACATCTGCCTGTCCGCCCAACTTACCTTCAGAACCCACTTCACGGGCCACACGGAATACCTCTGAACCAAAGGAGTTCAACTGGTCCACCATCGTATTGATGGTATTCTTCAACTCCAATATTTCACCCTTTACGTCCACGGTAATCTTACGTGATAAATCACCCCTTGCCACAGCTGTTGTAACCTCTGCAATATTCCTTACCTGACCTGTTAAGTTGGAACCCATTTGGTTTACGGAGTCTGTCAAATCTTTCCATGTACCACCCACACCCTGCACTTTTGCCTGACCACCTAATTTACCTTCTGTACCTACTTCCAAGGCCACACGGGTTACCTCGGATGCAAAGGAGTTCAATTGGTCCACCATGGTATTGATGGTCTTCTTCAACTCCAAAATTTCACCAGCCACATCCACCGTAATCTTTTTGGAAAGGTCACCATTGGCCACAGCCGTTGTTACCTCTGCAATGTTCCTTACCTGTGCGGTAAGGTTACCAGCCATATTGTTTACCGAATCTGTTAGATCTTTCCATGTACCACCAACACCCTGCACTTTTGCCTGCCCTCCCAACTTGCCCTCCGTACCCACTTCCAATGCCACACGGGTTACTTCAGAGGCAAAGGAGTTCAACTGGTCCACCATGGTATTGATGGTGTTCTTCAACTCCAATATCTCCCCTTCCACATCCACCGTAATTTTCTTGGAAAGGTCACCATTGGCCACAGCCGTTGTTACCTCTGCAATATTCCTTACCTGTGCAGTAAGGTTACTACCCATTTGGTTCACGGAATCCGTTAAATCCTTCCATACACCACCAATGCCTTTTACCGTTGCCTGACCACCCAACTTACCTTCCGAACCCACTTCCTTAGCCACACGCGTTACCTCGGCAGAGAAGGAATTCAATTGGTCCACCATCGTGTTAATCGTGTTCTTCAATTCCAATATCTCACCCTTTACATCCACAGTAATTTTCCTTGATAAATCACCCCTTGCCACAGCCGTTGTTACCTCGGCAATATTCCTTACCTGACCTGTTAAGTTGGAGGCCATTTGGTTTACTGAGTCTGTCAAATCCTTCCATGTACCAGCCACACCCTTTACCTCTGCCTGGCCACCCAGCTTACCCTCTGTACCTACTTCACGGGCCACACGGGTTACCTCAGAAGAGAAAGAATTTAACTGGTCCACCATCGTATTGATGGTATTCTTTAATTCCAATATTTCACCCTGTACATCCACCGTAATTTTCTTGGACAGGTCACCCTTTGCCACAGCCGTTGTTACCTCTGCAATGTTCCTTACTTGGGCAGTAAGGTTACTACCCATTTGGTTCACGGAATCCGTTAAATCCTTCCACACACCTGCCACACCTTTAACCCTTGCCTGTCCACCCAATTTACCCTCGGAACCCACTTCCAATGCCACGCGGGTTACCTCCATGGAAAACAGGTTCAATTGCTTTACCATGTCATTTACCTCTTTTGCAATGCGGAGAAACTCACCCTGTAATTTATGGTTACCAATCTGCAAGGGCATTTCCTCAGAGAGGTTGCCTTTTGCCACAGAACTGATTACGTGTGCTATTTCAATAGTAGGGTGAACAAGGTTTGATATCAACTCATTGATGGAATCAATACCATCACTCCAATGCCCCCTTGCAAACCTTGGGAGGATAATCCTGTGCGTTAAGTTTCCTTGGCGACCAATAATGTTCCCAGCCTTCGTGAGTTCCAGCATCAACACTTCATTAAGGGAAATAATTTCATTGAGCGTGTCGCATATTTTTCCCTCCAAACCAATTTGGTCAATAGGCATACGGACGTTGAAATTCCCATTTCTAACTTCCGACAATACTTTCAACAGTTCCTTGTTGTCGAATGTTGATTTTGTTTGCTTGATTTTTTTTAGGGAACCATTTCCATTTGCTAAGGCCGTTTTTTCCAGTACAGGAACATCTTCGATGGAATGGTTGTGGACACCATTAGCAGTTAGCTTTTTACTTGGCATATAAAAAGTTTAAGAGTTGAGAAGTGTAAAAACGCATTTATACAGCCAATTTGAAGCCATTTTATGCATGCTTTATTTAGGGGATTTGCAGATAATCGCAATAAAATAATGTGGATTAAATTCCACAATTTGTGGATTCGTTATTAGTTGTTAAAAAACAAATTGAGGGGGACGGAAAGAATTTTTGTAATTCTTCGGTGAGAGTTTATCTTCTTTTTGAAGCAATAATCAAAACAAGGGAAACAAAGAATTGAAGCATTCAATAACAATAAGCTCACCGAAAGAATTAGTACAATTAGAGATAATTGAACGGAATTCTGTACACTTTGTTCGGGTGCTGTTCGGGTCTTGTTCGGGACTCCTTCGCTTCACGTTCGGGTGCACCCGAAGCCGACCCGAACAAGGGGCGAAGAAGGTACGAAGGAGAAGTGAAGGAAGCTGAAGGCTGCAGTTCGTGGGACACGAACCATGGCATTGGCTGAATACAAATAGTGGCTAAGGAAAGCAAGGGCAACGCTGCAGTTGGTGAGACACGAACTGCTGCTAAACGCTAACCGTAGCCGAGAGCGAAACGAATCGCAGCTAATCAGGAGCCGAGGTTCTGGTCCTACGAACCATAAGCCGACAGCCTTGCAAAATCCAAGGATTAACTATCTAATGAGGGAAAGAAAAAAGAAACGGTTTTATAATTGCTCAATTATTACGTGTAGCGACTAACTCAAATTAGCTATTTCAACAACGGCATTCACAATTTTATCCAGCTCAATTACCCTTGTTGGTTTTGTAAAATAGTAGCTGGCTCCAGCATGGAGGCAGAAATCCTTATCAGATTGAAGTGAGGAGGTAGTAAGCACAATAACAGGCAATTCTTTGTATCTGGAAATGGATTTGATGCTTTTGAGTATATCCTTGCCATGCACTTTGGGCAGGTTGAGATCCAGCATCAACACACTGGGTAATTCTTGACAGGAATTCAAATAGGGAACAGCCCTGTCACCATGTGAAATGACCGTGAAATTACATTGGATACTATTATCTTTAAAAGCGGTTTCCAATAATTCGACATCATCGGGGTCATCTTCAACAAGTAAAACGTGGATGACTTTTTTCAAGGAATCAATTTTGATACAACCAAATATAGGATAAACTGGCTGTTTGCTAAAACTGGCTTAAGGTTTGACGCTTAAAGCTGCCAAGATTGGAAACCCAGACCCTGTTTACCGTATTAATCTTTATAAAAAGGCACTGGTTCCATTGAAGTTCAAAAATCGATTGTTGGATAATTAAATATACCTAACCACTAAATATTATACCCCTTAGAAATTCATGGATACTACATTTCAACTGGAAAAACTGGACTTGAAGAATATAGCCATGCAGTTGCCCGTTGCTATGTGCATTTTGAATGGCCCTTCTTTCATTATTGAACTTGCCAATGCAAAAGCAATAGAACTATGGGGCAAGGAATACGAATCAGTCATCAACAAACCAGCATTCGAGGTCTTTCCCGAACTGGTAGAACAGGGGTTCAAAAAGATATTGGAGCATGTGTATGCTACTGGTGAAGAATATGTTTCCAATGAAACACCTGTCCAATTACTACGCCACGGACAGCTTGAAACAGTATATATAGATTTTGTTTATAGGCCCATTTATGATTCAGTGAACAATATAATGGGCATAACAGGCATTGGCATTGACAGCACCAAACAAATTGAGGCAAGGCGAAAAATTGAGGAGGGGGAACAACGTCTCTTGCTTGCTAATGAGGCTGCACAGTTTGGTACTTTTGATTGGGACTTATCAAATGGGGTATTTATACAATCGGATAAACTGGTCAACATTTTTGGGTTCGAGAAAAATGAGCCAGTGATGCATCAGGATCTCATCAATCTTTTTCATCCTGACGATAAACCTATAAGGGATAAGGCTGTTGAGGAAAGCCTTTCCACTGGGTCGCTTATTTATGAAGCGAGGATTATTTGGAAAGATAGTTCAATACACTGGATACGGGTTTTTGGAAAGGTGATATATGATGATACGAAAAACCCCCAGCGTATGTATGGAACGGTAATGGACATTACTCCCCAAAAGGAGTTGCTGATTGCCTTAAGGGAAAGTGAGCATAAACTGAACATTGCCATAGACGCTACGGAACTTGGCATTTTTGACATCCACTTACAGCAAGAAGAAATAAACTACTCCCCGAGATACCTTGAAATTTATGGCTTCGCTCCTACTGACAAACCAAGCAGGAAAGATGTAATTGCCAAGATACACCCGGATGATTTGGAAGGAAGGGGCTATGCCATGGAGCAGGCAATTAAGACAGGCATATTGGATCATGAAACGAGGGTAATTCATACCGACAATTCAATACGTTGGGTAAGGGTTCGTGGGCAACTTGTTTATGACAATCATAAGCAGCCTGAAAGGATTTTGGGCACTGTACGGGACATTACCAAAGAAAAAAATGCCACTCGGGAATTGCAGGAAAACGAGGAGAAACTAAGCATTGCCATTGAATCTGCCCAATTGGGTACCTGGGAACTGGATTTAATAGAAAAGAAGGCCTCATTCTCTAAAAAGTACCTTGAAATATTGGGTTTTGAACCATACGAAAATCCACCACATGAAGAACTGGTAAAAAAAATACACCCAGATGATCTAGCATTAAGGAACCATCATATGAACCATGCCATTAATGTATCTGGAGAACTTGGATATGAAATGAGGCTGGTGCCTACCAAGGACACTGTTAGGTGGGTGAGGGCAAATGGAAAGGTCTTTTATGATAAAACTGGCTTGCCCCTAAAAATATTGGGAACAATCATTGATATTACTGAACAAAAAAACTCCTTTAATGCACTGGAAGAAAGTGAGGAGCGTTTCAAAACAATTGCCAATACTGCCCCGGTAATGATTTGGATGAGTGGCAATGACAAATTTGCCGACTTTTTCAATACAAGCTGGTTCAATTTTACGGGAAGGACACCACAACAGGAGATTAGCGAAGGTTGGTTGGCAGGTGTGCACCCTGATGATGTAGAAAGGTGCGTTAAAACCTATACGAACTCTTTTAATGCAAAGCAGAATTTCAACATTGAATACCGTTTGAAGAAATATGATGGAACATACCGTTGGGTGGCAGATAATGCCGTGGCTAGGTATTCATCGGATGGAATATTTGTGGGCTTTATTGGTGCATGCAGGGATATTGATGACGAGAAGAGCGTCAATGATAAATTGAGGCAACGGGAACTGCTCTTTGATACTATTTCCAATGTGGCGCCCGTTGGGTTATGGATGACGAACAAGGAAGGACAAAATACTTTTGTAAATGATACTTGGATAGAATGGACAGGGATGCCGCTTGAAAAGCAGCTAGGAACAGGATGGCTTGAAAAGGTAATTGACGAGGACAGGAAGAAGGCCCCCACAGAATTTGCCGAGGCAATCACAAAAAGGGAGAAGTACAGTACTGAGTTTAGGCTTAATAGGGCTGACGGGGAATTGCGTTGGTGCCTTACAGAAGGCTCTCCCTATTATGATATCAATGGTGAATTTGCTGGCTATGCAGGTTCGGTAACTGATATTACGGAAAGGAAGATGATTGAAAGGGAACTGGAAGAAAAAGTGGCCAACAGAACCGCAGCATTGAGGAAGAGCGAGGAAATGAACTTCAGGATGATTAATGAGGTGGAGGATTATGCCATTATTTTATTGAATAAGGAAGGCATTATTGAAAACTGGAACAAAGGTGCAGAAAAAATAAAGGGCTATACAAGTGAGGAAATAGTAGGCAAGACTTTCAGTGTTTTTTATACGGATGAAGCAAAGAAAAATGGGCGTCCGCAATCACTTATTGAACAGGCGAGGCTTGAAGGGAAGGCAAGGGATGAAGGTTGGCGTGTTAAAAAAGATGGAAGCACTTTTTGGGCAAATGTTGTCATCACAGCTTTGCATGATGAGAAAAATAATGTTGTCGGGTTTTCCAAGGTTACACGGGACCTTACAGAAAGAAAATTGGCAGAAGAAAAGCTGGAAGAAAAATCGGTTGACTTGGAAAGGGTCAATGTATCATTGGAAAAATCCAATAGTGAACTGGAACAATTTGCTTATGTGGCAAGTCATGACTTGCAAGAGCCATTAAGAAAAATACAGTTCTTTATTGACCAGCTACAAAAGAAATTACCGACTATTGAAAAGGATGCTGCTGTGTATTTTGACAAGATAAAGAACAGCACCGTCAGGATGAATACGCTGATAAAAGACCTACTTGACTTCTCCAGGTTATCGCAGTCAACAGACCAGTTTGTAACTGTTGACCTGAATACGGTATTAACAAATATCACCAGCGATTTGGAGCTTGTGATACAACAGAAACAAGCAGTTGTGACTGTTGCGAAGCTGCCCATTATTGAATCTGTGCCACTCCAAATGCAGCAATTATTTTATAATTTGTTGAGTAATGCCCTTAAATTTTCAAAGCAGGATGCATTGCCCACCATCAATATTGAATGCAGTAAGCTTACTTCCAAGGAAATGGAACACCATCCGGAACTTGACAAGCATGCTACTTATTACTGCATTGCGGTTAAGGATAACGGTATTGGTTTTGAGCAGCAATATGCAGAAAAGATATTCGTGATTTTCCAGCGGCTGAATGACCTGTATACCTATGGTGGAACAGGTATTGGTTTGGCCCTTTGCAAAAAGATTATCTTAAACCATAAGGGGAAGATATTTGCAGAAAGTGAGGAGAATGTAGGATCATCGTTTTATGTGATACTGCCAGAAAAGAACAATTAATATTGCCCGTACATTTTAATTGGGACGGCGTTCATGGAGTATGTTGTCCAACTGTACCAGTGATAAGGGTTTTGAATAACAGGACACATGGCCAGGCTTGTCCATTAGCTCATTGACAGTATCTTCGAATGCGTTTTTTGCAGTAATGAGGTTAAGCTTTGTATTGGGATGCTGTTCCAATAAATAGTCTACTGTTTGCCAACCAAGTCCATCAGGCAGGTTATTGTCAAGAATAAGGATATCAGGTGCAAATGAGCCCAATAGCTGCATGCCTTCCGTTAAGGTATTGGCAAATTGGCAGTCAATACCATTCTTTTTGCATTGCAATTGAACCACTATGCAGAAGTCATATTCATCATCTATTACTAATAATTTCTTCATAATTTAAAAGGGTAATATTACCTATAAAATTTGAAATAAAATATGCTATAAACCTGTGGAATAGTTTCCTCAAGATAAGCGGCAATAATTCTTGCAACATAGGCTGTGAATTAAACTTAACTTGTGTCAATACAAAAAAGGTTTTAAAAAATTTGGAATTAAACTTGATAGACAGGTACTAAAAGCAAGCAATGGAATCATTCAATAATAGTTCCAAAACAAAAAATTTGAAGGCTGTTAGGTTATCTGCAAAATACGCCATGGTACTTAAGGCACTGCAACAAGTAAATTTCAATAAAACTAAAGCAGCAATCATGTTGAAAATAGACCGGAAAACTATTTACAACATTATGCAGCAACACGAGTTGCTTAATACGTAACACCAAAGAACCAGTGGATCAAAAACTAACCCAACAAACAATTTTATCTATGCCTTCAACCGTGAGCCAGCCATTGAACATTCTTGTTGTGGATGATGATGAAGACGATTTTTTTATTACGTCAAGCCTGCTCAATGAGATTGAGCAATATAATTTCAAGGTTTCCTGGAGCTCTTCTTATAAGGATGCGATGGCTGAGCTGCGGAACAATGCCTACCATTTAATATTTGCCGATTACCGTTTGGGCATTAAAACTGGTGCCGACTTAATTGTGGAAGCAATTAAGAACGGCATTGATATCCCTATCATTTTGCTTACAGGTAACGGCAACATGCAGATTGATAAGAATGCCATGGAAAATGGTGCGTATGATTACCTTATAAAGTCTGATATCAATGCCCAGTCTCTCGAAAGGAGCATGAGGTATGCCCTTGCTCGTTACAAGAGTTTAAAGGCCATTCAGAAAAGCGAGAATAAGTACCGGGCTATGTTCGAGAATTCGAAAGATGCCATGTTTAATCTGGATGAGCATTTCAGGATAGTAGATGTGAACAATGTTGCCCTTGAATTAATAGGTTTATCCAAGGAATCCATAACAGGTGTGTTAGCAGATGAACTGTTTAAGAACAGCCATGAAGTAAAACGCATTTTATTACTGGCTAACGAAACCAATGAGGTGGTAGATGAAGAAACAGAAATAGAAACATTGGATGGCCGGCAATTAATTGGCTTGCTCACGTTGACCAAGGAGAAGGATGTAGAGGGCAAGATGTACTACCAAGGTGTTTTTCATGATATTACTGAATTAAAGAGAGCTGAACAGTTCAATTTACTTGCAGAGAAATTTGAAGCCACACAAAGGTTTGTGAAGATGCTCACACATGAGATTAGGAATCCCCTCAACAATATCCTATTGTCACTGGATGGTTTGGGAACGAACGACCATACGAACCAAGAAACTTATACGGATATTATTAAGCGGAACAGCCTCCGCATTAATGACTTGATAGGCCAGCTATTGCAGTCATTTAAAAAGGTGGATATCGATTTGCAGGAGGTGGATTTCAACAAGCTGATACAAGGTTCATTGGTTGCTGTTTATGATAGGTTTACCCTTAAAGGTATAACCATGAAAAAACAAATAGCAGATGGCATCATTATAAAGGCTGATGAAGAGAAATTGAAACTGGCTTTAATCAATTTCTTTGTTAATGCTATTGAGGCAATGGAAGAAAACAAGGGGGTATTGTCCATTATTGCTGTGCAGAAGATAGACACTATTGATTTGATTATTGAGGACAATGGATGCGGAATGGATGAATCCCAAAAACAGCGTTTGTTTGAGCCTTATTTTACCACAAAGAAAACTGGTGTTGGGTTGGGTCTTTCATCCACACTGGCCATACTACGCTCCCATAATGCCACAGTGGAAATTGAGTCAGAGGTGAACAAGGGAACACGTTTTACCATAAGCTTCCCCAAATAGTTTCCCGATTATTGTATAGCAATCCTACAAATTCAGCAATACTTATTATCATCTAATAACAAAAGCAGCCCTAGGGCTGCTTTTGTAGATATGAATGGTTGCTATAATTATTTTTTCATCTTATCCTGTAGTTTGATAATCATGTCCAGATGGCTGCGTATTCTTTCCAATGTTGAGCCAGCCCAAGTCTTAATATCTGCATCTGTGGCATTGGCACTTGCATCTTCATATTTCTTGACACTCTTTTCGTGCATGTCCCTTACTTTATCAAGCCAGGCTTTATCGAAATCCTTTACTTTCTTTTCTGATAAATCCTTGGCTGCTTTTTGAGCATCTTCGCTTGCTGCAGTTGGCAAGGAAACAGATTTGCTATCCCCTACTTTTTTTACATCCGAAATAATTGTACCGTGGTCGTTCTTTAAGCTACCAGCTAGTGTTTTCACTTCATCGGTCATTGTTTTTTGGATGGCTGTTTCTGCAATGATTATCTCGTCATAGCTTCCTGAAGTTGCATCCACTAGAAACTGGGCATCTTTCTCTCCTGCTTTTGTTGGGAACTTTTCTTCGTTTTGCTCTTTGGCTACTTCTTTGGTTTCCTTTGGCTTATCATCCTGACAGGCTGTAAACAATAGGAAGAAAATTGGGAGGAATTTTAATTTTTTCATGGCTTTAAATTTCCTTTTAAGAAGAAAATATCATTCCACATCAAAACACGACAACAACGATTACTTAGTGAGAAGGGAATTCTACACATAAGAATAGAAAGTTGTGGATTTAGTTACACCTTAAGTTATCCTTTAGACACTTATAGTATTATTGTTACTGGCCTGTAGTACTTTCATTAAAACCTGCTCCTCAGCCGTGAGCGATGTTTTATTGTCATCTACTTCTATGCTGTTTAGTTGTTTGGTGTACTGTTCAAGCTTGCCTTTTTCATACATTTCAATAATACCCGGATGTACATAGTACTTTTTGCAAACAGTACGGGTGTTGCCGAGCCTTATACTTACTTCATCCAATGCTTTTACAATGTTATTTTTTCTTGCGGTTTCATCAATGGCTTGTTCCATGGCACTGAAGGAATGGAGCAGGTTTAAGGAACCGGCCCAGGTCCTGAAATCCTTTGCTGTAAAGGAACCGCCAGTGGCTTCTTTTATGTAGCTGTTCACCATGCCACTATCAATGGCTTTGTGCTGCCCATCAGCACTATAATACTGGAATAACTCCTTACCTGGAATATCCTTGCATTCCTTTACTGCTTTCGCAAGCTTCTTGTTCTTTAAGGATATGGAATGATGGACGCTTTTCTTTCCTTTAAAAGAAAACTTAACGGTATCACCTGTAATGTCCACATGCCTATCCTTTAAGGTGGTAAGACCATAGGAACCATTCATCTTTTCATAGCTTTCATTGCCTATTCGTATATAGGTTCGCTCCATCAAGCTAATGACCGTAGCAATGACTTTTGTTTCAGTCAACGCTGTTTGTGACATGTCCTTTTCCAAGCGTAGCCTTAATGCAGGCAATGCTTTGCCAAACTCTATTAGGTGATGGAATTTGGTTTCGCTTCTTAGGTAATTCCATAAGGCATGGTAGCGGTATTGCTTACGCATTTTTGCATCGTATCCTGTTGCTTGCAAGTGCCCATTTTCTTTATCGCATATCCAGACTTTCTCCCATGCGGGCGGAATGATTAGTTTGTTTATCCGATTGATGGTCTCCTTGTCCTTTACAACAGTGTTATTGAACAGGTAAGAAAAGCCCTTTCCCTTTTTTAAGCGGTGAATGCCTTCTGTATTGTCATTGATGTAAATGAGATTGATTGCATTTGCAGTCAGTTCCGGGCGGTGATGGAGCTTTACAAATTGCTTGTGTGATATTTTCTTTACGGCATTCATTAGCGGTTGAATTTGAATAAGTGAGCATCGTTATTTTTCCTTCCTACAATCATGTCCCTAATTATTTCACCAGCAATGGCACTGAAGGTGATGCCATTGCCCCCAAACCCTAATGCAAAATAGATTCCATCATTTAATCGTTGCTCACCTATATAAGGCAGGCCATCTTTTGTTCCTGCAAAAGTGCCTGCCCAACTAAAATCAGTTTTGAAGTTGATGGATGGGAACAGTGCTTTAAATGAGGCCTCCAAAGCTTTTGCTTTTTGTTTGAGTTGCTTGTCCCTTTCATCTGCATTGGTATAGGGTATGTCCTTTCCGCCAACCACAATCCTGTTGTCGCCCGTTGTACGCACGTATAGGTACGGTTCCGCTGTTTCCCAAATAAGGGAATCCTTGTACCAAAGCTTCTTTGCTGTAAGTGGTTCGCTTACTATTACATACGTGGAATGCAGTATCTCCACTTTCTTTTTAAGGTACTGCTGCGATTCGTACCCACATGCAATAACTACCTTTTTACAGTTGATGGTCAGCCCATCTTCGGTTGTAAGTATAAATCTTGAACCCGAACGCTCGATGCTTTTTATACCTGTTTTGTCAAATACCCTTGCACCAAAATGCTCCATGCAATGTTGCAGTATGCTATGCGTCAATTTATACGCATCTACTTCTGCCCCTGCATCTGAATAGATAGCAGCAGGTTTGGTGAACCCGTATTTTTCTGTTACTTGCTGTTCGTTGAACCAATGCACAGGAAACCCATTCCTTTTCCTGCATTCAAACTCTTCTTTCAATTTGATTACATGGTTTTTGAATGAAGCATATTGGAGACTTGGCTTTTTGATGAAAGAACAATCGCCATCAATTTCCTTGCAAATTGATGCGATACTTTCTATTGCATCAAGGCAAAGTCTGTAGCTGCTAACTGCATTTTCCTCGCCAACTTTTTCCATTAGGTCAATTAGCGGGACATCAATTTCGTACTGCAAGAAAGCGGTGCTGGCTGCAGTACTGCCTGTGCCCACATGGCGTTTGTCAACAACAACCGTATCGATACCTGCTTTGTTGAGATAGTAAGAAACAAGGGCCCCTGAAATACCTGCTCCTATAACAACTACATCGCACTTTTCATTCCGTTGCAATGATGGGTAATTATTGACGAGGCCGTTTTTAAGGAACCAGTAAGGGTAATGTGAACGTAAATCCATGAAGTGGGAATATTAAGTGTACCTGACCCTGCATTTCATTCAAAATGAGTACCAGATTACTCACATTATTCGGATTATCCGTTGGCATATTTTTTTCTTTACTTAATAAAACAACAACTATGAATACGGATAAACACTTACAATTCATCAAGAACAGGATTCTTGATTCAGGTCAGGCCATCATGTACAGGTACATTGATGAAACACACAAACAAGTGATGGGCATTAAAAAGAGTTTGGTAATAGATGATGCTGGGCAGTTGCATGTTCCACTATCTGAAACATTTGAACTGAAATACAGTGACGATGTTTTTCCTGTGGAGCTTTTCTTCTACAAAAAAGGCAACCCTTTTTATATGACTGCAAAAGGAATTGCGGTAAAATCAAATGAATCAGGCAGTACCGAAAATACGCCTACCCAAGATATGGTGCGTGTGCAAATGGATGAAATTGAGTACAATGAATTGCCCGGACTAACGCATGATTCAATATGGACTAAGTGCGTGAAATTCTTTGGTGAGATTAACGCAGCATTTTGATATAAATCTACTCACGTTAATTTTCTATAAAGCACACGCTGTGAAGTAATTCGCTACAGTATGTATTGCGTATATATTGCTTATTAGCGGTAGGGAGTCAATTGTTCTCAAATCACATTGACTGCGTTCACTAATTGTCCTTATTTTGCTAGCCAAGGGGAATAATATGTAGGCTTAATAAGCAGTATTGTTCTTACCCCAATATACCCTCTTAAAAGGGATGCATCTATATGCAGATTAAAAATAAATGTTTATTGAAAGTATGGAATTGAATACTTTATTGCATCTTAATAAATATTTACTTCTTGGCATTTCGATAACGCATTAAGCTTGCTTGGAAGCTTTTTGAAGGAGATTTTATAGGCCCTTATACCAACTTTTATCCTAGTCATAGCCTACTAGCTAAGTTTATTCTTACCATTCTCACAAGGGCTTACTTTATTTAGCAATTAACATTTTTCTTCGGCTGCTTGAGGAGCATGCTATTGAATGCATAAGATACGCCGATTGGAATTGGGGATTTTTTTACCCGTTCCACCTACGACAATTATTCATTGTTCTACCATTGATACTATAATTCTTGACCTGATTGGATGATATCCGCAAGGCATGGTATTGGTTTACAGTAGATGGCAAAATAGTTAGCGTTCAGGTTTCAACTCAAAAGCTGGTTACGATGAAATTATTCGAAAGAAAAAAACAATCAAAGGATATATTCTCCGATGTACTGCCACAGGCATTTGCATCCCTCAAAAAAAATATTATCGAACCAATCTTTGGAGAGAGCCTTTTTTCCAAATACAAGGACGAAAAATCACCCATGCGTTCTGATTTGTTCACGCTTGAACAAATGGAACAATACGCACAGAAACTTGCAAAGAACCATGTGCTGATAGAAGGCAGGCCTTCTGAACATTTATTGGAACGCCTTGCAGAAAACGAGAACATTTTATTGGAAGTACATGAACTGCTTACTGAAACAGTTAAGCAGAACAGTCGAATAGTTCCCGCAGGTGAATGGTTGCTGGACAATTTCTACTTAATTGAGGAGCAAGTTTATACGGCTAAGAAACATTTACCCAAGGGCTATAGCAAGGGCTTGCCGCAACTGGCCAAAGGAACATCTGAAGGACTGCCAAGGGTATATGACATTGCGATTGAAATTTTATCCCATACGGACGGCAGGATTGATTTAAAAACGCTTAACAGTTTCATTGGCGCTTACCAAAAGGTAACCACATTGAGACTGGGTGAACTGTGGGCCATACCTATTATGCTGCGTTTGGCTTTGTTGGAAAACCTCCGTCGTCTGTCAACACAGATTGCACTTAATATCCTCAATAAAAACCTGGCAGACAAGTGGGCAGACGAAATGACCGAAACTGCGGAGAAAGACCCAAAGAATTTGGTTGTGGTAATTGCGGACATGGTTCGTTCCAATCCACCAATGGACAGTTCTTTCGTAGCTGAATTAACAAGAAGGTTGCAAGGCAAAGGTTCTTCGTTGGCATTGCCATTGAGCTGGGTAGAACAGAACCTTTCGGAAAATGGGCTGAACAGTACGGAACTGGTTCAATTGGAAAACCAGAAACAGGCTGCTGACCAGGTTTCCATTAGCAACAGCATTGTGAGCTTGCGTTTCTTGAATACCACTAATTGGCGGGAATTTGTGGAAGAAGAAAGTGTGGTGGAAGAAATCCTGAAGCAGGATCCTGCAGGTGTTTATAATCAAATGGATTTCTTTACAAGGGACGTGTACCGCCATGCAGTGGAGAAAATTTCAAAGCATAGCCAACTATCTGAACAAGACGTTGCAAAGCTTGTGGTTAAATCTGCAGAGAGGCAAACAGACCAAGCTGATATCAGGTACAAACATGTGGGCTATTATTTGGTGGATAAGGGGCTTGCTTTGGTTGAAAGGACAACAAAAATAAAGTTACCTTTCATGGACCTGTTGCGGAAGATGTTTTCTAAAACACCTCTATTTTTCTACTTATCCGGTATTGCTTTCTTCACAGTGTTGTTCAGTTGGCTACTTACCAGCAGGGCCTATGAAGATGGATTGAACAATTGGAGAATCTATGTATTGGGCTTTGTTAGTTTGATTGCTGTAAGCCAATTGGCACATACGATTATTAACTGGTTGGCGACGCAATTGGCAAGACCGTCCTTACTGCCAAGAATGGATTTCTCTAAAGGCATTGCAGGAGATATACATGCAATGGTGGTCGTTCCTACCATGCTGACCAATATGCAGGACACGGAAAGTCTGACAGAAGATTTGGAAGTGAGGTTCCTGGCAAACAGGGACAAGAATCTACATTTTGCACTGCTTACAGATTTCAAGGATGCAGCTTCTGAAACCTTACCTGAAGATGAAATGCTACTGCAAACCTTGACCAATAAAATCATTGCCCTTAATAAAAAGTATGGCAGTGCCAACAATGAGAACTTCTATCTTTTCCATCGCCCACGTACATGGAATGCACAGGAAAAAATTTGGATGGGCTATGAGCGTAAACGTGGCAAGCTTTCCAGCTTAAATAACTTATTGAGAGGCAAGGGAAGGGAGAATTTTTCTGTAATAATAGGTGATGAATCGTTCTTTCCCCAAATAAAATACATTATCACTTTAGATACAGATACGAAGCTACCAAGGGACTCTGCATGGAAGATGGTTGGCACGATGGCACATCCACTTAACCATGCCCTGTATTCTGCAGAGCACCAAAGAGTGGTGGCAGGTTATAGCATTCTTCAACCAAGGGTATCCAATAGTTTACCGGACAGCAAGAGTTCATTGTATGCAAAAATTCATGGCAATGAACCTGGGACAGACCCATATACAAGGGCTATTTCTGATGTTTATCAAGACCTTTTTAAAGAAGGCTCATTTATAGGAAAAGGCATCTACGACGTGGATGCTTTTGAACATTCATTACAGGGGAGGTTTCCTGACAATAGGATTTTAAGTCATGACTTGGTTGAAGGTTGCTATTCACGTTCAGGATTGATGAGTGATGTGCAATTGTATGAAGAATACCCCTCGCATTATAATGTGGATGTAAAGCGTAGGCATAGATGGATTCGTGGTGACTGGCAAATTGCACGTTGGCTCTTCCCGAATGTGCCAGCACCCGATAAGCAGTTCAAGAAAAATCCATTATCTGGTTTATCACGTTGGAAAATATTTGACAACCTACGCAGGAGCTTGGTGCCACTATGTTTGACTTTGCTTTTATTGTTTGGATGGATAACGGAATCTGCTTGGTTCTGGACAGGCTCCGTTATCATTATTCTTATCCTGCCTACCATCCTGAACTTTCTTTGGGAACTGTCACGCAAGCCCAAGGATATTTTGATGTACCAGCATCTGGTTTATACAGTAAAGACAACGGTAGAAAGTTTGTTCCAGCATTTGTTGGATTTTGCCTTCCTGCCTTATGAAGCTTATATAAACACAGATGCCATTCTTAGAACTGGTTGGCGAATGTTCATCAGTAAGAAAAAACTGCTTGAATGGAACCCATCCAATAATACAATGAACACAATCCCCAAAAATTTATGGGGTAGTTACCGCAGCATGTGGATTGCACCCCTGTTTGCAGTGGGCATGTTGTTCTATTTGATGAACTATTCGTCCTTGGCATTGATTATAGAATTGCCTGTACTGATTATCTGGACGCTTTCTCCAGCATTTGCCTGGTTTATAAGCCTAACACAAAGAGGACAAGAAGTTTCCTTAAGTCATGAACAAAGTATCTACTTGAAAAAACTGTCCAGAAAGATTTGGGCATTCTTTGAAACCTTTGTGGTAGCAGGCGATAATTGGTTACCACCGGATAATTACCAAGAGCACCCCACACCAAGAACAGCACACCGTACATCACCAACAAATATTGGCCTATCACTGCTATCCAACTTAACAGCTTATGATTTTGGCTATATTTCTTCGGGTAGATTGATTGCACGGACAACGGATACGTTGAACACCATTCAATCTTTGGAAAAATACCGTGGGCATTTGTACAACTGGTACGATACCATTTCATTGGCTCCTTTGAACCCTCGTTATATATCAACGGTTGACAGTGGGAATTTCATTGGTCACTTAATAACCTTGAGACAAGGCTTGCTAGCATTGCCACAAGAAAAAATATTCTCACCAAAAGTGTTTGATGGCTTGATGGATACCATCAACGTGTTACAAGAAAAGAAAGAGACCGGAAAATTGATTGAGCCATTAAAGAAGGAGTTGGAAGGTATCATAGAATCCTATCCAGAAACATTGGCTGATGCAAAAGGGTGCATGCTGATATTGGAGGATGAATATGCACGCATAATAGCGACCCAGAAATTTGAAGAACACAGTATTGATGAAACATTGATGTGGATTGAACTGTTGGGCACCCAAATAAGGGACATCCACCATGACTTAAACACGCTGGCACCTTGGCTTTCCTTGCATGCACCTTCAGATAAGTTCAATGCTATTGCATCTTCTGTCACCTCCATCCCTACCCTATTGGATTTGACAAAAGTGCACAATGAATTCTTGGAGCATATCAAGTCAAACTATTCACCAGAAAATACGCATGAAGAAAATCAATGGTTGGATGGCTTCACCAATGCCGTTGTTGATTCAGTAAAAAGGGCAAGGGAAAGAATGCAGATTATTGAAGATTTGGCAGTGAAGTGCATGGAGTTCTCAACGGTTGATTATGATTTTCTATACGACGCCAAACAGAACCTGTTCTCCATTGGCTATAACGCTGAAGAACACCGCAAGGACAATAGTTTCTATGACCTGTTGGCATCAGAAGCAAGATTGGGCATTTTTGTTTCGATTGCCCAAGGAAAGATTCCGCAAGAAAGCTGGTTTGCATTGGGCAGGCAGTTAACAAGCTCGGGTTCCACTCCCGTACTCGTTTCATGGAGTGCTTCCATGTTTGAATACTTGATGCCCATGTTGGTGATGCCATCTTATGATAACACTTTATTGAACCAAACACACCATACCATCGTTCAGAAGCAAATTGATTATGGCAAGAAGCGTAATGTGCCTTGGGGCATTTCAGAATCGGGTTACAATATTGTCGATTCCAATTTGAACTATCAGTACAGGGCATTCGGTGTTCCCGGTCTTGGCCTCAAAAGGGGACTGGCAGAGGATTTGGTTATTTCTCCTTATTCTACCATCATGGCGTTGATGGTAAAACCAGATGAAGCTTATGACAATTTACAGGTGATGGCTTCAGCAGGTTTTGAAAGTGATTATGGTTTTTTTGAAGCCATTGATTATACAAGCTCACGTTTGCCAAGGGGCCAAGAAAACGTTATTATACGCTCCTTTATGGCACACCACCAAGGCATGGGGCTTCTTTCCCTCTCTTATTTGCTATTGGACAAACCAATGCAAAAAAGGTTTGAGGCAGATGTGCAGGTTCAATCAACTTTACTATTGCTGCAGGAACGTATCCCTAGGGTATCCACTTTCTATTCACCGGGTGCACATGTATCTAATACAACTGTTAAGGAGGTGGACAGTGAGGTGTCTATGCGTGTTATCAATACGCCCAACACACCTATTCCAGAAATACAGTTACTCTCCAATGGCAGGTACAATGTAATGGTCACCAATGCTGGTGGTGGTTACAGCCGCTGGAAGGATATCTCTTTAACAAGATGGAGAGAAGATACTACTTGTGATAATTGGGGTACGTTCTGCTTCATCCGTGACTTGGAAAACAATACGGCATGGTCAACAGCCTATCAACCATTGCAGCAGCAAGGGGATAATTATGAAGCAGTGTTTTCACAAGGCCGTGCAGAGTTCAGGAGAAAGGACCATCAACTGGAAACGCATACAGAAATTGTTATTTCACCAGAAGATGATGTGGAATTGAGGAGGGTGCATATCACCAATCGTTCCCGCAAAAAAAGGGTGATTGAAATAACCAGTTATGCCGAGGTGGTACTGAACAACCAGAATGCGGATGTTGCCCACACTGCTTTCAGCAACTTGTTTGTACAAACAGAAATCATTGAGCAACGCAATGCCATCATTTGTACGAGGAGACCAAGAAGCGAAAACGAGCATCCACCTACCATGTTCCACTTAATGAAAGTGCACCATGCAAAGAACAAGCAGGTATCGTATGAAACCAATAGGGCAAAGTTTATCGGCAGGGGCAATACCATCCATCACCCCGATGCTATTAACCATGCAGATAAGTTGTCCAATTCGCAAGGTTCTGTATTGGATCCTATTATCAGCATCCAGTACAGGATGGAAATTGACCCACAACAGACCGCAGTGATTGACATGATTATTGGCATCACGGATACCAAAGAATCAACCATCCTACTGGCAGAAAAATACCAAGATAAATTCATGGCAGACCGTGCCTTTGAACTATCATGGACACATAGCCAAGTGGTGTTGAGGCAAATTAATGCAACCGAAGCCGATGCACAATTGTATGGACGCCTGGCCAGTTCTGTTATCTATACCAATCAATCTTTAAGAACGGATACCAATATTATTATACAGAACCACCGTGGGCAGTCTGGCTTATGGAGTTATTCTATTTCAGGAGACCTTCCCATTGTATTGCTGCAGATAGAAAGCCTGGACAATATTGAATTGGCTAAGCAAATGATTCAGGCACATGCCTACTGGCGGTTGAAAGGGTTAATGGTTGACTTGGTGATATGGAACGAGGACCATGGTAGTTACAGGCAAACATTGCAGAACCAAATTATGGGACTGATTTCCCCAAGTATCAGTGTTGACATGAAGGAGCAACCGGGAGGGGTGTTCATACGGTCTGCCGACCAAATTTCGAATGAGGACAGGATACTGTTCCAAACAGTTGCGAGACTGGTACTGTCAGATAAGTTCGGCACATTGGAAGAACAATTGGGCAGGCGTTCAAAAGTAAAAACAACTATTCCTTACTTCACACCAACAAAGTTTCATGCAACAGTTTCCAAACCTGTTAGTTTACCCAAGGATTTACTATTCTTTAACAGCATTGGCGGTTTTGCCAATAATGGAAAAGAATATGTCATTATTACCAAGCCAAACCAAACAACACCAGCTCCTTGGAGCAATATATTGGCCAACCCCAACTTTGGTTGCATCATTTCGGAAAGTGGCCAATCATATACTTGGATTGACAATGCACATGAGTTTCGTTTAACACCATGGAACAATGACCCTGTAAGTGATTTGAATGGTGAAACCTTTTTTATTCGTGATGAGGAGAGTGGCAAATTCTGGTCACCAACACCATTGCAGGTTAGGGGTATATCGCCCTATATTACCAAACATGGATTTGGCTACAGCAACTTTGAACATAGTGAAGATGGTATCCATACGAACATGACTGTGTTTGTTGATTTGGAGGACCCTATCAAGTTCATTACACTAAAATTCAAAAACGAATCTGGAAGGCAAAGGAACCTATCTGTTACGGGCTATGTGGAATGGGTGATGGGAGAAATAAGGTCAAAGAACCAAATGCATACCATCACGGAAACAGATATGGTCATCAGTTCCATCTTTGCAAGGAACAGCTACAACACAGAATTGGAAAGCCGTACAGGATTTTTTGAAGTGGACGACACCGTAGCAAGCTTCACTGCAGACAGAACAGAATTCATTGGACGCAATGGTTCATTACGAGACCCTGAATCCATGAGCAAAACTAAATTGTCTGGTAAATATGGTGCAGCCCTTGACCCATGTGCTGCTCTGCAAGTAGCCATTGACTTGGAAGATGGTCATGAATATGAAGTAGTCTTCAAATTGGGCTGTGGCAGGAACAAGGAACATGCGATTGAATTGATTAAAAAATACAAGGGGAAGGAAAATGTGCACAATGCCCTTGAAACTGTTAAGCAATATTGGCAGCAAACATTAAATGTGGTGGAGATAGAAACACCAGATGCTGCATTGAACATTTTAACCAACGGCTGGTTGAACTATCAAGCATTGGCCTGTAGAATTTGGGGAAGAAGCGGCTTCTACCAATCAGGAGGAGCGTTTGGTTTCAGGGACCAATTGCAGGATGTACTGTCCTTAATGCACAACAAACCAGAGGTAGCAAGAACACAAATTTTATTGAATGCATCAAGGCAGTTTAAGGAAGGGGATGCACAGCACTGGTGGCACCCACCAGTTGGAAGGGGTGTTAGGACTACCTGCTCCGATGACTACTTATGGTTGCCATTCGTAACAGCAAAATACATCAACCATACTGGCGATATAGAAATTCTGGATGAAGATGTTTCCTTCTTGGAAGGCAGGTTATTGAATGTAGGTGAAGAGTCTTCTTACGACCTTCCATTGAAGTCACCACAATCAGCTAACCTATATACCCACTGCATGAAAGCCATTGAAAATGGCTTGGACTTTGGTGAGCATGGATTGCCATTAATGGGCTCAGGTGACTGGAATGATGGCATGGATAAAGTGGGCGAACATGGTAAAGGGGAAAGCGTTTGGTTGGCATTTTTCTTATACGATACCCTAATGCGTTTCAGTGAAGTGGCTTCATTAAGGAACGATACGGCCTTCTATAATCATTGTATTGAAGAAGCCAACAAACTCCAAAGCAATATTGAGCAATCAGCTTGGGATGGTAGCTGGTACAGGCGTGCCTACTTTGATGATGGCACACCATTGGGCTCAACCACTAATGATGAATGCAAGATTGATTCAATTGCACAAAGTTGGAGCGTCCTATCGAATGCAGGGGATAAGCAACGTACTGCTATTGCCATGAACTCTGCTGCCAAGCATTTAATAAGAAGCGAACAGGGCTTTATTCAACTGTTTGACCCACCATTTGATAAATCCATTTTAAACCCTGGCTATATCAAAGGTTATGTACCCGGCGTAAGGGAAAATGGCGGCCAATACACACATGCTGCTATCTGGTTAATCATGGGCTTTGCTGCATTGAAAAACAAGCAAAGAACTTGGGAACTATTAAAAATGGTTAACCCTATCAATCGCGGCGTTGATACCAATGCGGTAGCCATGTACAAAGTGGAACCCTATGTAATGGCTGCCGATGTGTATGCCGAGCCTAGCAATCTTGGTCGCGGTGGCTGGACATGGTATACTGGTTCTGCTGGGTGGATGTACCAGTTGATTATTGAGTATGTACTGGGAATAAAACGTAAAGGCAATAAGCTATTCTTTGAACCTTGCATTCCAGAGGAATGGCCCTCTTTCAAAATAAAATATTCCTATAGGAGTTCCGAATACCATATCAGTTTGGAACAAAACAAAGAAACAGGTAAAAAAGCTTCCATTACTGTAAATGGTATTGAACAACAAGAAGGATTTGTTCAGTTGCTTGATGATAACAGTAAGAATGAAGTCAGGGTTATTGTATATGAACAAAACGAAAAACCGTTGATGCCAAAAGAAACTATTGACGCTGTTGCCAATATTGCAATACCAAATAAACCTGTGGCGTAGGTGGGGGTTGAAGTTATGCAGCCAACGTACAAATAAAAAGCACTTAGTACTTTGATACTAAGTGCTTTTTTATGTGGGCCCACCTGGGCATGATGCAGGGACCCCCTGATTATGAGAACCATAAAAGGCCTTTACCGCACTTTCCCAAATCTTACCCCATCTTACCTTGGCCTAACTTCACAACATAGCAGTTTATGCTGTTTGACTTAGTTCGTGTGCACAATTCGTGCACAGTAACCTACGTGAGATTGATTTTGTGAAACCGAAAAATTAAAGGTTATGCTAGTTACAGTATCGTATTACCTCGACAAGTGTCGGGCAAGGGACAACAAAGAAATCCCAGTGAAACTCAGAGTGTACAGCAACGGAAAACCCCAGCTGTACCAAACCAAGGTTGAACTTACAGAATCAGAATTCAAGAAGCTCGACTCGAACCATATCAGGACAGAGGTTCTGGCATTAAAAAATAATTGAATGATTTAAAGGACTGGGCGGAGGATGCAATCAAGCAAATGTATCCATTCACCTTTGAGGAATTTGAAAGGAAGTTCAAGTTGTTCTTACGGTTAATTAATGACTGACTCAAGCATATACAGCAGAAGTTACAGATAGACCGGAAGCTGACTACTTCCTATAACCCTAGTTCAGCAGACATAAATTTCCATATAACAAGGAATACAGAAAATCCCAATGATAAACCAAGAATAGAAATTACAAGGATAAGCAAAAAGAATCTAGAAGAGTTAGTACCCAATTTATCGGTATCACTGCTGAACGTGATATTGAAGCCGATAGAGTTTAAGCCTTTTGGAAGAACAAGCAAGTATTCATATTATGGGATAAGGTTCTATCCTATTGGTGAAAATGAGGAGAAAGATGAAAAGAAATAAGGAATGTGTGGAGTAAGTTAAGAAGGAGAATGAACAACTCTTTGCGATAAAAACTGCTGGTCAGTTTGCTCCGAAATCAATGGGTCAATTTAACTGGATTGTCCAGTAACGCAAAACAACGGCTCGTACTTCGCCTTGTTTGCTAATACGGCTGTGGGCTACTGCTTCAATCCCGCAGCCATTAAACAGTATAAACCTTTCAACAATTATCTACGAAGTATCAGATGAAAATCAATAAATTCAAATTTATCGACCTGTTGTAATTATAAATTGTGGCATTACGTTTGCGGAATTAATTTGCATTTCAGGATTGCCTTGCCGATAATATTTTAAAACTTTAACTGCTTAAATATTCTCCACCGATTTTAAGAATTTGGTTCTATAATTATATTAATCCAATTTAAAACTAAAATCAAAATGAAAAAACTAATTACTTTAATTGTATGTTTTACAGTTGTAACTAACTGTATTAATGCCCAAAGCATAGCAGTAAATACAGATGGCAGCAGTGCCGATCCATCTGCAGTACTTGATGTAAAATCTTCTACAAAAGGTTTATTAATACCCCGAATGGATTTTACGGCACGTAACTTAATTACTACACCAGCAGCTGGTTTAATAATTTATCAAACAGACAATACACCTGGTTTTTATTATTACAATGGCACAGCTTGGACACCAATGACAGATAACTTAGGTAACCATATTCTTTCACAAAATTTAATAGCCGGCACAAAGTACATTTCACGAAATGCTACAGGTAATACGGGCATTGGTTTTAATACTGGCAATGCAGTAGTTTTTAGAATGACGAACAACTTTGCCAACACATATGCTGAAAGAGATCTTTTTAAATTTGATAGTGTTGGTGGTATTTTAGCAGTAGGTAGAGCACTAGATGCTGGTAATACCACAGGTCCTGCACAATATATTCCTGCAACCGGTGCAGGTACTAGATTTATGTGGCATCCATCAAGAGGTTCTTTAAGGTTTGGCCGTGCCATAGGTACAGAATGGGATGATGCCAATCAGGATGACTTTACTTTTGCAGGTGGCAATCAGGTAACAGCTAGCGGTTATGGATCATTTGCCTATGGCGATCAAGTAACCGTTTCAAGTACTGTTGGTACTGGGTTTGGTAGTGGCGTAATAGTTTCAGGAACAGCAGCTTTTGCTGCGGGTGCAAGTAATAAAGCCAAAGGTTTTTGCTCATTAGCAATGGGCTATACTGATAGTGCTAGTGGCCAAGGTAGTATAGCTTTAGGGTATCGTATGGCGGCTGATCAAGACTACTCAGTAGCCATTGGTTATCGTGGCCGTGCCATACACGAAGGATCATTGGTTTTATCAGATGCATCCTCACTTTCTTCCACACTTTCCACTTACACAACTTCATCAGCCGATAATCAAATGACAGCTCGTTATGCAGGTGGTTATAGATTTTTTACTAATGACGATATGAATATTGGTGTAAGAATACTTGCTAACGGTAATTCATGGGCTTCTATATCAGACTCAACAAAAAAAGAAAAATTTGCTTATGCAGATAATGAACTTTTTTTAAATAAGCTAAGCAATTTACGATTGGGTAGTTGGAAATACAAGGCACAAAAAGATGGCTACAGGCATTATGGCCCAATGGCACAAGAAATTTTTGCTGCTTATGGTAATGACAACTATGGTAAAATTGGTTGTGATACGTTATTAGCAAGTGCAGATATGGATGGCATAATGATGATATTATTACAAGGCCTTGAAAAACGTTCTACCATACAAAAGCAAGAGAATGCCTCATTGAAAGTGGAGATAAATAATGTAACTGCACAACTAACTAATCTTAAAAAAGAAAATGAGGATTTAAAGCAACAACTAGCAGCCATTAAAACTATGCAGCAACAAATACTTGCTATGCAACAGCAGTTAAATAACCAAAACAAATCTGCAGCACCCGCACAATCAAATGCTACTGCATCATTAAACAAATAAATTAATTTTTTAAATGATGTTATTATGAAACAGAAAATATCTTGGCTGGCATTATTTGCCTTGCCAGTACTACATAGTAGTGCACAGGGCGGATTAACTATACAAAGTGGTGCTACATTTAAGGTTGCAGGCAACATATCTATTGTAGCTGATAACTGTAATATTGTAAATAACGGAAATGGTGACCTTGCGACTGCAAACATTTACTTTAAAGGTAATTTGCCAAATAATTTTAGCGGCACTACACCACTTGCTATTCAAAATTTGTACGTAAACAAAGCTGCTAGTAGCGTACTACTAGGTAGCAATGTGGCAATAGCCAATCAAGTAATATTACAAAGTGGTTTACTTAATCTCAATGGTAATGATATAAATCTATCGCCTACAGGCAGTATAAGTTTGGAAAATGAAACTAACCGCATTATAGGGCCTGCTGGTGGCAGCGTAAACATTACTTTAAACTTAAATGCCCCTTTAGCAACAGAGCCAGGTAATTTAGGTGCTGTATTTACTTCTGCTGAAAATTTTGGCAGCGTAACAATAAAACGTAGTCATAAGCAATTAATTAACGGCAGTGGTAAAAGCATTTTTCGCTATTATGATATTACTCCAACTAACAATACAGCACTAGCTACTATTTTCCGTATGAAATATTTAGATGCCGAGTTGGATGGAATTAATGAAGGGGATTTACGGTTTTTTAAAAGCACCAATAATGGCATTAGCTACACAGATGAAGGCTTTAGTAGTCGTAATACCACTGATAATTTTGTAAACTTAAGCAATGTAAATAGTTTTGCAAGGATAACCTTAACAAGCCCATTATTGTCACTTCCTGTAATGTTTGGCAGTTTTAATGTACAGTGTGTAAACAATGGTGCTAGCATAAGCTTTATTACTTTACAAGAAATCAATATCGATAAATTTATTATTCAGCAAAGTTTAAGTAACATAGAGTGGAAAGACATCGCAAGCCTTAATGCAACAAACAGTAATATAAATCATATTTATAATTTCATAGATAAGAATGTTGGTGGTAATGTACCTTATTATCGTATAAAAGCCATTGATAAAGACGGTAGCATAACATATAGCAATGTGCAAAAACTGGCTGCATGTAACAATAAAAACATTGAAATCAAGCTACATCCGGTACCAGTAAAAACCAATGCTACTTTAACAGTTAATAGTATTGAACCTAGCAGCTTAAGTATTAAGATTTACTCTACCGAAGGGAAACAATTGCTACAGCAAAAAGCTACGGTTGTTGCAGGCATAAATACAATTAACTTAAACCTTGCTATGCTTAGTAGCGGTAGCTATTATTTAACTGTATTGTTCGCAAATGGGATACAACAACGTTTAACTTTTATTAAATAATAGTAATCAGTAAAATAAGCTAATCATTTTATTAGCATAATAAGATTTATTTTACCAAAAGGGGAATACGGAGAAACATTCTGTATTCCCTTTTTTACAAGATACTTAGCAAATATTTATTTGCTTTTAGAATCAATGATACTATAGACAGAAATTATCTTTAGCGGAATTTAGTTATCAATGTTAGTGAAGTAAAAGGCGAGTATATCTAGACTAATGCAAAATCCGATTGCATTGACCCAGTGCATTCCGATTTTGATGTACCAGTGCGGCACAAAAGGAAAGTGAGGCCAGGCCGGCAGCATTGCCATCGGAGTTCAGCTATAAACCCATGTACCGGTTAAAGGAAGTATGTTCACTTTTCCAGATAACGAAGCCCACTTTGTATGACTGGATAAAGAAGGGGAAACTGAAACCGTTCAGGGTAAGTTCACGTCCCTATTTTCTGTTGAAAGACCTGCAGGAACTACTGTTGCGGAGGCAATAAATTCAACAAAATATTAATGTTAAAAGGCACCTGTTTGTGCCTTTTTTATTGTTAAACAATTACCTTTGCAGTAGATCTTTGTAGGTTACTTGCATCAATGGCAATTGATAGATTGCTTCATTGTGGGGCATGCCAAGCTGCTTCTTGATTTTGTTTGCTTGACGTTTGAGATAGTCGGCATTATGGCCGTTGGCTTTTCTATTCATCTGTTCCAGTCTCTCATCGGAAAAACGTCACTGCCTATCGTCTTTCGAAACGAGAAATTGGTTTCGATGATCGTATATGTTTAAAAGCAGTGCCGATACAGCTTCGCTAAGGCAAGTGGCGAGCTTCCGCTTAAAGCTCACTACAAAATTAAGTATTCTTACAAATTTTCATCACCATATTTTGTTTTCATGAAACTCCCCGTGGAAAAAATATGACTGGATAACAAAAAAATGGTCCTACTATTTAATCAATAACACAGGCATGCCTATTAAAAAAAAACATTGATGGAATAGTTACCATAATGAAATAATTATTACTTTCAACTTGAGTTCCCCCAATGAGTAGTCTTTTTACTAAACAGCAACAAGCTGATATATTCTGTACGGCTTAAACAAATTGCAATGGGAACAACAACCTTCAGAGATTGCTTTTTACTCCACATGCCTAAGGATACTTTTCCTACAACATTCGCATTTATTCGAATCCTTTCGAATGATCGAAGACATTCTTTTGATTCTAAATGATTTCTCTTAAAAAAGAGTAGTTGCAAAAAGAATTGATTATATAAATCCTACTTCCGCATTATTAGCTAAAACTTTGATTAGATATGAAAAAAGAATTTACGGCAAAATCAGATAGCCTAAAAATAAGGAATAGAGATGAAGGGTCTACTGTTGAAGAACGGCTACAAGTATTGGCTATTGATTTAGCTACTAATTACTGCACTGTTTCTTTTGGTGAAGAAGAAAAAAAGAATGTCAAAATAACTGACATATTTGATGACTCTAAGCTCAAGGATCCACACATATCAGAACTATTCGATAATGTTTTCATTAAAGAAGAAAAACATCTTTCTTCTACAAAAGAAAAATATTTAAGCGATATAATCCAGCATAGAAATATTCTGATAATAGGTGCGGGAGCAACTTATGAAAGCTTTAGTTGCATTCCTTTAGGTGCCCAAGTTATTAAAATGTTCGAGGAAAAGTATGCAGGTAAAATTTCTGCTTTCCCAAGCGTGAAAGAAAAATATGATAATTATAAAAAGGAACTGCTATTACAGAAAAAAGAGCTGGATTTCGAGAATATATTGTCCCTCTATTCTGAGCTTATCCTGACTCCTGAAGAACTTCGTAATGAAATCTCGGACTTATTTGATTTTAAGCATCCGCCCAGCCTTTTCTATGAAATCGTAGCTCATTTATTTAAGCATTCTTTTATTGACGTTATTATCAATTTCAATTTTGACGAATTACTTGACAAGGCAATTGAGGAGGAGTTAGGAAAGGATAATTATTATCACATTCTGTCCGATGGTGATTGTGTCCCAATTGAAGATATGATGATTGATGGTAGACTAAAAATCCCCATCTATATAAAACCACATGGAACAGTTAGCCATAAAAGTACATTGAGATTCACTAAGAGGCACTATCTTGATGTGCCTGAAAATATCAGGCTACTTCTGATAAAGCTAATAAGTGGTGAGCGAGGAGAAATTATAGGGAAAAAGAAAGAGCAAGTAAATAAAATTGAGCAAATCAACTTGATTTCCGTTGGCTTCAATATGGACAGTTTGGAATTTGGCGATATAATAAATGAATATCTTCCACGGCAATCAAAAATCTATCATTTCTGCTGGAATGAACGTGATGAAAGAGATAATTATTTCATCGAAAAAGTCTATAAACGATTTTATGGTCGTGCCTTTCAGTACCACATACGGCATTGTAATAAGGGTTGGACAGATGAAGAACTGCACAACCATATTTATTCACGAATTGCTGTAGAACGGTTCAAGGATTCTGACAATAAATTAACAACACCGTTTTCCGAAGCTTTTAGCTTTCTATGGCGTTCAGTGTATTACCTATTCAAGAAGGACCTTACACCACGGAGTATTGCTAGGCATGAAATAATTTCCTACCTCTTTTATGATATTTCATTCGCAGCATATACAAGTAATGATTTAGCAGCAGCAGCCAGGCAGCGGCTTTCTGATACATACGACAAAAGCATTTCTTATTTTTTAGACCGAGCAATAGTGGAGATAGCAATTGCTATTAACAGGAATAATGGAATAATTGAGATATCGGAAATTTTAGGCGGTAGGGCAGGCCTGTACTATAAAAGGTATAGGGACTTATATTTTAGACTGCATAAGACAGATAAAGATGCTTTATCCATAAACGACTTGATATGCCAGTTCATTGGATTAAAGTGGAAAAATGAAATCGATAATACATTTTCTACAAATATTTTTCATCTTGATTTGAGGGTTTTCGATAAGATCAAAAAAAGGGATAGAATATTAAAAGCCATCCTATCAAAAAAGAAATACGACAAAAGCAAGTTGGATGATAGATTGAGGGCTTGGATTAAGAAAGATCTTGTAACCAATAATGAGGGCATGGCTAAGATAGTTACAAATGATGCTACTCTTGATAGAATATTGGAAAAGTTTGCTTCACTTGTACATGCCAGCGATGACTTTAATGAAAACAATCCTGTTTCGATCCTCGTTCTGTACAGGCTATTCAAGGCTGCACATATCTCCCACACTTTCATATCGAATTTCCAGACAAACCACAACAAACTGGTTTTTAACGGCAATACATATGACCTAGAGAAGAACAAAAATTCCGAACAAGTTTTTATGATTGATGAACTGGCCCGTTTGTTCATAAAGTCAAGCAGGAAGCATTATTATAGCATACGGCCTAGATACCATGACCCTAAAAACTATCTTTCAGAAAGTTTTTCAAAGAGCAAATTGCTGAATACAAATTTGGCAGTTGAGTACGTGTTCCGTAACATGTTCCTGAATGGTGATTGGGACATTGCTTTGATAATTTCAGAAACAGGAAGCATTCTAGATTTTTTGAAAGATGTAGAAGTAAAGAAGAAAAAGTGCCTCTTGAAAAGGAAAATAATTGTCCTTAATTCATTTGATGCTGTTAAGCAGTTGCATTACAAATTAAAGGGTATAAGGCAGATAAATGAAGAGCAGAACGACAAGTACAACAATCTTATTCTGGGAACGCCTGTAAAACAAAAAGGTGTATCTCATACGTTTTCATTGCCTTCGATACAGCACAACCACCATATGATGCTTTTTATCAAGCGAGTAGCGAAAGGAACTTCCATTGATGAAAGGACCCAGCCAGTTTATAAAGTTAAGGATTCTCTTACAGGTTACCTCGAACCACTCTTTACCATGTCAGACTCCATGTATATTTACCGTCAAGGGTTCTCTAACAATTTGAATCCGTTGGTTATCGGCATGAAATCCTATGTGAATATGGATGAGCAAATCGTAAGCTTACAGCATGATTTTAGGAAGCTGCTGAGAATATTCTCCACAACGCTTTATCGGGCATTGGCTTTTGAGGGTATCCAGAACATATCTGACCTTAACATTAATCTGAACCAGTATCAAAAGTGGTTCAAAGAAGAAGAAGTGGAGAAAATAAATATCTTTTTGAGGTATCTATACCATACAGACAGTGCCAATTTTACTATTGAAAAAACTATATGATAAGTTTTTTGCTCCTTCTAACTGCACGGAAAAAAGCCCCGTATTTTGAAGGATTGAAAGAGCTTACTTCACCATTGGCTATGAAAATTTCATAGTATCTATTTTCGTTCATTTGTGTTTTAGAACCATAGAATTCGGTTGGATCAAATTTAAAAATTTCATTTTTGTTTTCTTTGGCTTCACTAAATAACCTAAGTTCATTTGTGCTGGTGTAACCTGTTGGCAGATCCCAGTCATTGTAGCCTAAAACTTCTTTGCTATTTGCTTGTTGCAGCCAGGAATTGGCTTCATCAATTGTCAACTCATTCCGATTATCAATCAATAAGTCCATTGGCATTGTATATATATAACTGTCATGGCATTTACCTAAATAGATAGCTCCAGTATTAGTTTTGTATCCAACCATATTTTTTGATAGGTGGCCTTTGACTTCATCGTATTCAACAGGCATCGCTTCCCTCCATGTGAAATAATTTGACATTAAGTGCTATAAGGCATAACAGGATGCTAATCTTACAATAGGATTTCGGAATATGCAAACAATAAGCGGGCGTGTTAATCAAATTGTTGTATGCATAGAAGGATTCTTGGAATTATGCAAGTATTTCAATGTTTTATATTCTACAGTAAATTGTTGCGGTTACTATTGAACGACGATTACCTTTATATGCTTTATTGGCCATGAATTTATTTTGGGGCAGGGGCAAGGGTTTCTATTAAGCACCTGTGGCGACGCTCCATTCAAAGGGAGAATAAGAAATGGGCATTGAAATTTTGCCATGAAAAAAAAGAATAGTTAGTCGTGTATTTAGATTGCAGAAATTACAATTTAATTTTGGTGTGCAAATGGTGTGCAAATAAAAAAAGCGACTACGAGTTTTACGTCGTAATCGCTTGATTTTCATGCGTGGGCCCACCTGGGCATGATCCAGGGACCCCCTGATTATGAGTCAGGTGCTCTAACCAACTGAGCTATAGGCCCAGAACCTTTGCAGATTCTTAAAGGATGGCAAAAATAGAGAAATCAACCTATTTTCCAAATACAGTTTCAAAAATGTTTAAAATGGAAAACTGTTACCAATACGAGGTTAGTAAAAGAATAGATATTCCGATTATATGAGTGGAATTATTTTTTGGAGATTTTACTTAATGCCCGTTTAACCCTCATCAATAATTCCCCCGGGTTAAAAGGTTTGGTCAGAAAATCATCTGCCCCTAAATCAAAAGCCTGCATCACTGTTGCCTCCTGCCCCATGCCAGACAAAACAATTACCGGAATCTGCGTCGCTGGATTGGATTTCACCACACCCGTTAATTCCAGTCCCGATGTAAAAGGCATCAATATATCTGTAATAATTAAATCTGGCCCCTGCTCTTCAATTGCCCTCAAAGCTTCCCTGCCGTCATTCGCTATAATTATTTCGTAACCTGCGTTCTTCAATACGCCAGCAATGGCTGCTGACATCAAGGGTTCGTCTTCTGCAACTAAAATTTTCATTTGGCTTATGGGTTATTTGCCAAATTTAGGCAACCTGTTTCTCAGTTGAAAGCATTTGCAGTTCTTTGTTCAATAATTTTTCTGCCTTCGTGTACAGGTCCTTAATATTGTCAATTAGCACAGCATTGGTAGAAAAATCCTTGTTCATCCTTGCAGTATCCTCAATTTGCTGCACCAAATCCTGCACCTGTTTTATCTTAATGACATGTAAGGACGACTTTGCAAAATGGGCCGTTTTATAAAGGTTTTCCCAATCGCTTTTCTCGTTGTACATTTCCATCTTGTCAATGTTTGCTGGCATGTTTTCTATGAACAATGCAATCATTGTTTTTGTATAATTGATATCGGAAGAAGCCAGTTCATCCAGATAGCTCAAATCAATCGTTACCTCCCCATCAGACAATTGGTGCACTTTGGCTATTCCTGCCTCTGAAAGTTTCAGTACCCTCTCCAGTTCATTGTACAGGCTTTCTATGGTAAAAGGTTTGGACACGTAGCCGTTCATCCCCAAAGCAATACATTTACTGTCCTCCCCCTTTATGGCCAATGCTGTCATGGCCACAATAGGAACCGTGAGTTGCAGTTCGTTACGGATTATTTCTGTGGTTTGGTACCCATCCAGTTCTGGCATGTGTATGTCCATCAATATAACATCGTAAGTATTTGTTTGGAGGAATTCCAGTGCAATTGTTCCGTTTGAGGCAATATGTATAGCGTTTACCCCAGATTTGGATAAAACGTGCTTAACCAGCATTTGGTTGATGGAGTTGTCTTCTACAACTAAAATATTCTTGCCTGTTAATAGGTTAAGGTTCATTGGTTAGCTTTTCATGTGCTTTTGGATTGGATGCAGACTTTAAGAACGTATAACTGGCTTTTTAAAGTATGTAACCCTTGGTGTATTTTCTTCGCAAGCACAAGATAAACCATAATAAATGAACGCTGTTTTTCTTTTTGCTATTTTTTAACCCTTCTGGTGCAGCCAATTCTATTATTTTTGCCCCTCTTAGTGCAAACGCACCTACAATAAACAAATAAAATGAAGAAATCGACCTTACTGCTTCTTATGATGGCTACTGCATTTACAGTATCAGCCCAAAAAATGACCGCAAAGGATTCAGCAACAAAAGCCCCCACCAGAACCAAAAAAATTGACCTCAGCAACCGTACTTCTGACCATTTTGTTATTCAATACGGTGCCGATATTTGGTCAGGATTGCCAGACAGTGTATCAACAAAAGGTTTCAGCCGCCACTTCAATTTCTATGTAATGCTGGACGATCCATTTAAGGCCAACCCAAAATTCAGTTTAGCTTACGGTGTTGGTCTCGGTACCAACAATGTTTTCTTTGACAAAAGATATGCAGATGTTAAAGCCAATTCCGCAACGCTTCCTTTCAGGAAAAGCTACCCGGGTACTGATTCGGCCTATTTCAAAAAGTTCAAGTTGACAACTATCTTCTTGGAAGCACCCATAGAACTCAGGTATTTTGCCAACCCCGAAAACCCCAACAAATCATGGAAGGGTGCAATCGGCGTAAAAGTGGGCACCTTAATCAAGGCTTATTCAAAAGGCAAGGACCTGAAAGACAAAGCAGGCCAAAGTATTTACGGTTCCACCTTTGTTGAAAAGGAAAACGGTAAAAAATTCTTTAACAGTACCAGGGTTGCTGCTACCGCCCGTGTGGGTTATGGTGCATTCTCCCTGGATTTTGGTTACCAAATAACACAGGTTTTCAAAAGTGGCGTAGCGCCTGAAGTAAGGCCCTACACCATTGGTTTAACCGTAAGTGGATTATAATAATAGTTTGCAACGATTTTTAAAAGCCCTGCCTACAAAGCAGGGCTTTTGTTTTGCAGTTTCTTTTGCCACGAATGCACAAATGGCACTAATAATTCGTACAAAGCAGTCTTACCACTCATTCAGGCATTCAAAAAAAAGATTTGCGACATAAAAATTTGCGACATTTTAAAATGTCGCAAATTTTTATGTCGCATTTTTTAAAGAATAAAGATTCGAGAAGGATAAAACAACAACTCCAGTAGGAAATGCCATTAATTAAGGATTGTCAGCCCGAGCATTTAAACAAGAAAATACAAAATACTAGTAAACATTAAGTAACCAGGAAAATTGTTCTTGCCATCTTACTTTCTTCCCGGTTAATAAATTTTCGCCGTTTGCGAAGCAAACATAGAATACTCAATTTAGCACCTTACTTCTTACCTTAATAACAGGCCCTAAGGGCTACATTTGTAGAAAATAAAATACCTTGATAGATAAGCAGCAGAAAATAAAGACCGAACAGCGTGCAGTACTGGTTGGGCTCGTACAAAAGGACCAAACGGCAGAGCAGGTAACCGAATACCTGGACGAACTGGCATTTCTTGCAGAAACCGCCGGTGCGGTTACGGTAAACAGGTTCACCCAAAAAATGCTCAGGCCAGACAGCAAGACCTTTGTGGGCAAAGGCAAACTGGAAGAAATAAAGGATTATGTAAAGGCCAAGGGCATTGACCTCGTGATTTTTGATGATGAATTAACGGGTTCGCAGATAAGCAATATCCAGAAGGAATTGAGCGTAGTGGTGCTGGACAGAAGCGATTTAATCCTGGACATATTTGCAGCTAGGGCCAGAACGGCACAGGCCAAAGTACAGGTGGAACTGGCACAGTACCAATACATCCTGCCAAGGCTCAGGGGCATGTGGAGCCATTTGGAAAGGCAGGGTGGCGGTATCGGTAGCAGGGGTCCGGGTGAAACGGAAATTGAAACAGACAGGCGTATTGTAAAAGACAAGATTTCCCTGCTGCGGAAACGTTTGGCAGAAATAGACAAGCAGTCTTTTACCCAAAGAAAGGAAAGGGGCGAATTTATACGTGTGGCCTTGGTGGGCTATACCAACGTGGGCAAAAGCACCATCATGAACCTGCTCAGCAAGAGTGATGTGTTTGCCGAGAACAAGCTCTTCGCCACCTTGGACACCACGACAAGAAAAGTGGTTTTTGAAAATACCCCCTTCCTGTTAAGTGATACCGTTGGTTTTATCAGGAAACTTCCCCACCATTTAATTGAGAGCTTCAAAAGTACATTGGACGAAGTGCGGGAAGCCGATATCCTATTGCATGTGGTGGACATCTCCCATCCCCAGCATGAGGAGCAGATAGGCACGGTAAACAAGACCCTGCAGGAACTGAAAGCCTTTGAAAAACCCATCCTTACCATCTTCAACAAAATGGACCTGTATGAGGAACGGAACTTTGATGAATGGCTGGGCGATGAGGTAAAACAGGATATCATCCTTGAACTGAAAGAGAAATGGGAGCATATCACCAACAAGAACTGCGTATTTGTTTCTGCACTGGAAAAAAGGAATATTGATGAACTAAGAACCTTTATCCTTACTAAAGTGAGGGAAACCTACCATGTGCGGTATCCTTATAAAACAATTCATTATTAAAAGCCTCACCCTCAATCTCCCGAAAAAAAATCGGGACAAGCTCTCTCCAAAGGTGAGGGAGGCCATGCGGTAAATCATTGAGGTTGCAGAAATACTAGCATTTAGTCTTCTGTATTCAATCAGCATAAGCCCAGAAGCTGTTATCTACGAGAGGCTCCTTCAATATGGCTTTGGGCTAGTTCCTACACAAAGGAAAGCGGAGCTTTCTGAACTTAGTGCCTTTGCGTCTTTGTGGTTAAATTGTTATCCAAAATATATTTGTTTGCGGAGCAAACATGGCTTATTTGGACTGACTTGAAGCATTCGAAATAAATAAAACGGTTCTTCGTCTTATGGCCGAAAAGAAATACAAATGGTTCAAGATTGCCTCTTCCCTTGCCGAGCTTGAATGGCAGGACAACCATATGTGCATTACAGAAGTGGACGGAAAGAAAATTACCCTTGCACAGCACAAGGAGGGGCTTTTTGCCTTTGCACATAAATGCCCACATGCCAGCGGCATCATGGCGGATGGCTTTGTGGATGCCTTAGGCAATGTGGTTTGCCCCGTACACCGTTACAAATTCAATATGCAAACTGGCAGGAACACCACTGGGGAAGGTTATTACTTAAAAACTTATACTGTTGAAACAAGGGAAGACGGCGTTTATATAGGCATTGAACAACAGGGATTTTTTTCTTTTTTAAACTGATTGAAAAAAAGTTTTGTTCACAATAGTTCACCCCTTATTTTTGCTGCCCCAACAAGGGAAATACTCCTCCTTAGCTCAGTTGGTTAGAGCATCTGACTGTTAATCAGAGGGTCTCTGGTTCAAGTCCAGAAGGGGGAGCAAAAGCCAATCGATTTATCGGTTGGCTTTTTTTATTCCCTTCTTAGGGCGATAGCTAAACTCATTCTTCCGCAATGCTCCCCATTGCTCTCACATCACTTCTATCCCACCTTGTATAGCATATCCAGCAGGCCATTTTTTATTGTAAACACATTGCCCTATAAATTACGTGGCAGGCTTTTTAAACGCTGGTAAATAGAAGTATTGGGCATGTTTTGGTAGCTTGCTAAAGGTATAATTGGCGGTTTGCCACAAGCTGATACTAGTGGGCAGGGTATAGAAAGTGGCAAAGTCCATCAATTCCCTATTAGTGGCATTTACTGCACTGTTTTAAAACCCGGGTTATTGTAATGCTGTGGCGTAACGCCTTCATCATAGCACTTAATGGACAGTGTACTTGCAGTGGTTACCCTTAAAAAATGTTTAGTTTCCATGCGTTAAAATACATAACAAATTACTGTTGACAATAGTATGCTTGATGATAAACAGAAAGTATAATACTCCATCTGTATGTGGCAATATTTTTGGCATAATCCATAATTGCGTTTTTTATGGGCAATTGCCTCTTGGTAGCTTTACCCGTTTGTGCCTTGTTTTCAGTGACATCACGGTTGTTTATATTTTCATAGACAAAGTGTTTTGTATTGACTATAAAAATTGCCAAAGTACAGGCATTTGAAATTGGGAACAGCACAAAAGCAACCAAAACACTATGACAAAAAAAAGTCCTGCTTTAAAAGCAGGACTTGATAAGGTTATCCAGTATTGTTTATTTTTTCCTTCTCTCTTTCGTCTTCTTCACGCCATAGCCCACCCCAGCAGCCACTAGCAATGACAGGCCGCCATCAATTGGCACATCATCTAGCAATCCACCATCATCGTCTATGGCCAGTGCTTTTAAGCTTATGGCAAAAGTAAATACTACAATAAGGCTGAAAATTTTATATGCTTGCTTCATAAAATGGATGATTAGTTCTTAATGATTTTTTGAATGGTCTTCTCTCCTTTTTCATTGATTACTTCAAGCATATAAGTGCCTGATGCAAACCTGGCCATGTTGATTGTGGTACTTAATGAAGCCTGCTGCTCCATTATCAGTTTGCCCCTTATATCAGACAACCTGATGGTATAATTGGCATTTGCAGGAAGCTGCACATTCAACTGGCTGGTTACCGGGTTAGGATAGGCCTTGATATTTACTGCCATAGGTATAACTGGAACCACTGGCTTAGTAAATACTACTGCAAACCTGCCTGCTCCATAAGATGCAGCATCTGCAGTGTTTACAGTGAAGCTGTATTCCTTCACATCGTTCATTAGTTGAGTAGTGCCAGCAAGGTTATCTATCAAATAGATTTTCACATTGCTTGCCTGAACCATTTCATCAAAATCGTAGAAGCCCAATTTATACATGCCATTGGCATTGCTTGCCACAGAAAGCCTTACCGTGTCGCTGATGAAGCTCAATGGCCTTGTGTTGATGGCCAACATGCTTTCACCCTTAACAGATTTAAGGTTTTGTGTACCCGAGTTGATGGATACAATATCCTCATTGTTCAATTTGTCGATGGTACCATTATTGGTAAACTGAACCATGATTTCATCTGCCCTGCTGCTGTTTGGCAATAGGTAGCCAATCCTTAACCTATTAGGGTTAAGCATTGTTCTGAAATAACCATTGTTGGCAGTGGTTGTTTTTTGTGCTTCGTTGAAGGCAAGGTTGCTGATGCTGGCACCAGCAGTGCTGCTTTGTACAAAGAAGGCCTGCCCGTTTGCAATCACATTTCCTGTGGCATCGCTAAGGCCAGTGCTTCCACCAGTCCATGTGCTTCCACTCCAGTAAGCATAGTTACCAACTGAATTGCCCGGTGCATAAATGGCGTAGTTGTTATTGATCTTAGTGCTGTTGTCGCTCCTTAATTGTGAGAAGCTTATTTCACTTGGATAAGGGTTACCAATCAACAAGTAGTTATCATTGGCCACAGTGGTATTGCCATTGTTGCTATAGGAAAGCGTGAAGCTGCCCATGTTCTTGCTGGCATTGCTTAGCGTGCCAGTAGAGCTTAGGGTAGCTGCTGCCACAGTATTAACTGTTCCATCCAATAATGAGCAGCCTATGCTTCTTGGTCCACGGATATTCATTCTGTACCCTGTACCAGCAGTAAGGTTAACGCCAGTTGTTCCTGTAACACTTGTCCACCTGCTACCAACAGCTTTTGTTCCATCATAAACAAACATGCTTGCTGCATTGGTTATGGTGGCATCAAAGCCATTGCTGTTTGGTGTTAATGTTGGGCAAATTGTTCCTCCTGTGCCTGCACCTGTTATATGCACCTGCTGCTGCCATGCACTGCTGATGCTTTGTGTGAATGGAGAAGCAACAAGGCTATAGGTTCTTGCAGCCTTAGCAGGAATGTAACGCTGCTGTGTTACAGCACCTGAAATATAAGTACCTGTACCTGCTGCAATCCTTGCAGTGCCTGTGGCTGTTGATGCCAGTACCAAATTGCTATTGGTGATTAATGTACCAGCCGTTGGCGTATAGGTACCAGTAATAGTAACTGTATTGCCTGCTCCACTGGTGATGGTTGCCCCAGCACTATTGTTCAGTGTAAGGTTGGCAATGGTTCCTGTACCAGCAATGGCTTGAGCAGAAGAGCCAGTTAAAGCAACCGTTCCTGAAATAGTTCCATTATTGCTTAATGCTCCTGTTACATTAATGGTTCCAGTATTGGTAACTGATACCCCAGAAGCAACGGTTAAGGATGCTACTGTAACAGCACCTGCATTGTTAGGTGCAAATGGTGTACCGGCCGGGATGGTTACTGGGTCTGTAGTTGTAGGTACAGCAGCTGGTGTCCAGTTGCTGGCTGTGTTCCAATCTATGCTGGTGGTACCAGCCCATGTTGGAGTACCTGCCCTTGTTACGGTTACAGTATATGTTTTAGTAGTTGTTCCATCTTGTGCAGTAACTACAATTGTTATCGTGTTTGTTCCAATAGTTAATGCTATGAAACCTGAAGTTGAACCACTGTTTACGGGTGTTCCATTTACAGTGATGCTTGCGTTTGCATCAGCCTTGGTTGGCGTAACTGTGATACTTGCTGTAGCATTGGTAACGCTTGCAGTATAGCTTGTTGTTGCTGCGGCAAAAGTTGGTGCCAATGTTCCAGAGCTTAATATCAATGCTGATAAGTCTGCATTGGAAGATTGTGCCCTTGTAACGGTGATAGTGTATGTTTTTATAGTTGTTCCATCCTGTGCAGTAACCTTAACATCAATGGTATTGCTGCCCACGTTCAGTGATAATGCAGATGAGGCAGAACCACTGATAACACTTGCATAGCTTCCGCCATTAACCCTTGCCTGAATGGTGGCATTGGCACTGCTCTTTGTTGGTGTTACTGTTACGCTTGTGGTAGCATTGGCCACACTTGCGGTATAGGCAGTGGTTGCCGATGCAAATGTTGGTGCCAATGTTCCTGAACTGATGGTCAATACTGTAAGGTTAGCATCAGAACAATTGTTTAGGGTAAGCAGCATACTACTTTGTGCCGCAGGGCATGCCCCTGTAGGATCATTGGTAGTATAAGTAAGGCTTACAGACCCAGCTGAAATATCTGCCGGGCTTGGTATATAAGTGGTTCCTGTGGCAAGATTGCCGGTACCACCAGTAATGGAGGTTGTACCTGAAGAACAAACTGAATGGTAGGCCCATCCTGAAGCAGGAAGATTAGTTGTTGAGCCACCAGTATTGGTTATATAGCCATCTGGATAAAATCCATCTTCGCTCACCACCCATTTTGTTCCTGTCCATTTGATGTAGTATTGGTTTTTAACCCATGTTGGTGCACCGTTGAATGTGCCATTGGGCGTATAGACACCATCTACACAGCAGCAGGCACCCAATGATGGCACTACAATATTTGAAAGGGAACCTGTATTGAATGTACCTGTTCCACTAGTGGACCAAGTGGCACTGGTGGCACTTCCACCAAATGTTCCAGACAATGCTACGGATGCCACATTTGAACATACCGTTTGATTGGATCCTGCACTTACCGTAGCAGGCACCCCAACTGTTATGGCAATTACTGATGACTCGTTTGTTTCAGTTCCAGAAACAACAGATCGCTTGTACCATGTTGTTTGTGTAATGGCACCAGGTGAATAGTTGATATCATTTGAAACGCCAGCAGCCACAGCAAACCCTGTTGTGGAGTTTGTGGTGGAGCTTAACCAAGCGTAGGTGTAAACACCATTGCCACCAGTTGGTGTGCTGCCAGTTAATGTAGCAGCAGCAGTGCCCGAACAGATGTCCTGTGCAGAACTGATGGTATTTGATGCAATGGCTGCAGTCCTGCTAATAGTGATGGTATATGTTTTGGTAGAAGCATCCTGGGCTGTTACCACTACCGTAACCGTATTGCTGCCAACACTCAATGCAATAGCACCAGAAGCTGAACCACTAGTTACTGGTGTTCCATTTACAGTGATGCTTGCATTAACATCAGACTTTGTTGGTGTTACTGTAATGCTTGAAGTGGCATTGCTTACAGTGGCAGTATAAGACGTAGTTGCTGCTGCAAAGGTTGGTGTTAATGTACCTGAGCTAATGGTTAAAGCAGAAAGGCTTGCGTCAGTTGCGGCTGCTGCCCTTATTACAGTTACGGTATATGTTTTGGTAGAAGCATCATGTGCCGTTACCACTACTGTTATGGTGTTTGTTCCAACACTTAGTGCAATAGAACCTGAAGCTGAACCACTGGCAACGGTCACCGTATTTACCTTGATGCTGGCATTGGCATCAGCCTTGGTTGGGGTAACAGTAATATTGGTTGTTCCAAAAGCAACACTTGAAGTATAGCTTGTTGTGGCTGCCCCAAATATTGGCGATAATGTTCCTGCACTTAATACCAAAGATGATAAGTCTGCATTGGAAGATTGTGCCCTAGTTACTGTTAGGGTGTATGTTTTAATAGAAGCATCCTGTGCTGTTACTACTACAGTTATGGTGTTTGTTCCAACAGTCAATGCAATAGAACCAGAAGCAGAACCACTGGTTACTGGTGTTCCATTTACAGTGATGCTTGCATTGGCATCAGACTTGGTTGGTGTAACGGTGATGCTGGTTGTGGCATTGGTTACACTGGCTGTGTACGATGTGGTTGCTGTTGCAAAAGTTGGTGACAAGGTTCCAGAACTAATGGTTAAAGCAGAAAGGTTTGCATCAGTTGATACTGCTGCCCTAGTTACAGTTACAGTATATGTTTTGGTAGAAGCATCCTCTGCTGTTACCACTACTGTTATGGTGTTTGTTCCAACACTTAATGCAATGGAACCTGAAGCAGAACCACTGGTTACTGGAGTACCGTTTATAGTAATGCTTGCATTAACATCAGACTTCGTTGCTGTTACGGTAATGCTTGAAGTAGCATTGGTAACGCTTGCTGTATATGATGTGGTTGCTGCTGCAAAAGTTGGGCTCAATGTTCCTGAACTCAAGGTCAATGCAGAAAGATTGGCATCTGTAGAAATTACTGGTGAATATTTATAGGCATACATGGTGCCTGGTGTATTCACATTTGCAAAAGCAATATCCAATTTGCCATCGCCATCCAAGTCGGCAAGCCTGCCTCTCCAAGCCACATTGGCTGTTGGGGTAAAGATTACGGCAGTTTTGAAATTTACTGTGCCAGAACTGCTGCTATTGGCCAAAACACTGATATTGCCAGCGTTATAATTAAACGTTATTAAATCTATTTTGCCATCACCAGTTAGGTCGCCAATTTCAAAGTCAAGGGGCTGGTTACCAGCATTTGCCACAAAACTTTGGAATGTTGCAAAACCTGGGGTTCCGCTAGTACTTGTGTTTCTTAACACATGTATATGTCCACTTGCTTGGCTTAGTGTCGCAATATCAAGTTTTCCATCATTATCAAAGTCAGCAAGCCTCAAATCATAAGTTTGACCTTCTGAATTAGAGCCATTGCCAAAAGCTGTTTTAGCAAACGAACTGGCAGAGAAGGTACTTGCATTATGCTGGTTCAAGAATACATTTACATTCATGGATTGGTCTCCTTCTACAATATCCAATTTGCCATCCCCGTCAATATCTGCAACTTTGAAATACCCAATGCTGTTTACACTTGAATTTGGAATAGTGTAATCCAATGTGAAGCCAACGCTGCTGGTACTTGTAGTTGTATTTCGCCAAATCTCTATTGTGTTGCTGTTATTCAGCAATATATCCACACGACCGTCTGCATCAAGATCTGCAAGGGCAACACCCCTGCTTCCTGAATTGCTGCCAAGGTTAACAGCAGTATTGAAACTGATGGTGCCAGAAGTGCTGGTATTGATATAATAAACTGCCGGTCCACCATTGGCACATCCAGCTACCACATCCAGTTTTCCATCTCCATTCAAATCGGCCAATTGCAGATCAACCGTTCCATAATTGCCAGCAAAATTGCTGGAAAGGCTAAAGCTGATGGTGCCACCAGAAGTTGTGTTCCTTAATACATTGATATTGCCTGGTTGAAGTGCCTGAACCAAATCCACTTTACCGTCGCCATCAATATCACCTGCCCTAATGCAGTATAATTGTTGATTGGTACTTCCAATGGTAATTTGGCTTCCTCCAAAATCACCAGCAACAAATGTGTTTTTATTAGGCGTAAATGTTGGGTTAAAACGGCCTGTGCTAGCTGCCAATAGACCTGAACCTGTATTTAGCACAGTAACTGGTGCATAGGTAGCCCCAGCTGGTACAGTAACTGTTAAACTTGTAGCTGTTGCAGCACTTACTGTTGCTTTGGTTGCACCAAAGAAAACAATGTTACTTGCCGCTGTTGTATTGAAATTAGTTCCTGTAATGGTAACTGTTGCACCTACTGCTCCACTGGTTGGTGTAAAGGAGGTAATGGTTGGTATTGCTACCCTAATAACAATTAATGTATAAGTTTTAGTAGTTGTTCCATCCTGTGCTGTTACTATTAGTGTTATTGTGTTTGTTCCAACAGTTAATGCAATAGAACCAGAAGCAGAACCACTGGTTACTGCTGAACCATTTACAGTTATGCTTGCATTGGCATCAGACTTGGTTGGCGTAACAGTAATACTTGTTGTAGCATTGGTTACACTGGCTGTATATGATGTGGTTGCTGCTGCAAAAGTTGGTGACAATGTTCCAGAACTCAATGTCAATGCTGACAAGTCTGCATTGGAAGATTGGGCCCTAGTTACTGTTAAGGTATACGTTTTAGTAGAAGCATCTTGTGCTGTCACTACTACTGTTATTGTGTTTGCTCCAACAGTCAATGCTATTGAACCAGAAGCAGAACCACTGGTTACTGCTGAACCATTTACAGTTATGCTTGCATTGGCATCAGACTTGGTTGGCGTAACAGTAATGCTTGTTGTAGCATTGGTTACACTGGCTGTGTATGAGGTAGTTGCTGCTGCAAAGGTTGGTGACAATGTTCCTGAACTCAACGCCAATGCTGACAAGTCTGCATTGGATGATTGGGCCCTAGTTACTGTAATCGTGTATATTTTACTGGTGCTGCCATCTTCTGCTGATACCAAAACATCAATAGTGTTGCTACCTGCATTCAATGCCAAGGCTGAAGATGCACTGCCACTTGTAACGCTTGAATACGACCCACTATTTACCCTTACCTGTACAGTAGCTGTTACATCAGTAACAGTTGGGGTAACAATAACACTTGAAGTTGCATTAGTTACACTAGCTGTATAAGCAATTGTACCTGAGGCAAAGGTTGGTGCCAATGTACCAGTGCTAAGCGTTAAAGAAGAAAGATTAGCATTACTAGAAGGAACTGGGTAATAGGTTGATTGACTTGTTTCTAAAGTTTGACGGTCAATTGTGCCTAGTTCACTGTTGAAGGAAATAATCTCACTGATAAATCCATTCAGGTATTCTGGTGATCCCCCAGCATAACCAGTAACCAGCATACCAGGTGTACCCTTGGCATTTCCAGTTGTTTGCGACACACCATTTCTCCAAGATGTGCAAGGGTTGGACGAAGGCTCAATCACAGTCATATACTCAACACTAGTGGTAGACCATGGTATTGGTATTTGATGGTTGAAATTATTGGCATACCAAGCATGCTGATTATTGTATGGACCAATTAACCAGTTATTCCCACTGTTGCCTTGTATGGCCCTTCTAAATGCATTATTATTTCCATTGCTACCTGCAACAAGGTTGACAGATATTGGCAATGATGTTAAATAAACACTGCCTCCAAAACCTAATCCATCGTCTGTAGCATCGTGGAATATTGTTGGCTTGCCATTTTTCCTGTAGATCGTTCCGCTACTTACAATGGCAGGCTGCATGGATGTTGTTGCCTGTGCCAAGTCCCTGGCATTGCCAGATTGGTCAAACCAAGCAGTTACAAATCCATTTCCACTTGCTACAAATGTCTTCAATGCGGTAGTATCCAAATCTCCACCAGCAGTAAAGCCAATGTTTTGTGTAGCATTATCAGAACTTCTTCTTACGGTAATAACGTTACCTGTATATGTAGAACTTAGCTTACGTAAGCTATATGCTGATGCAGGTATAGAAGTTGCTGTAAGCCCTGTGTTATCGAGTACGTTTCCAGACAATCTGGTTACAGTGATAGTATATGTTTTAATAGTTGTACCATCCTGTGCAGTAACTTTTACATCAATTGTATTGCTACCAATATTTAATGACAATGCAGATGATGCACTGCCACTGGTTACTGTTGCATAGCTTCCGCTATTAACCCTTACTTGTATGGTTGCTGTTGCATCTGCTACAGTTGGGGTAACTGTTACGCTGGTTGTGGGGTTTGTAACAGTGGCTGTGTATGCAGTTGTTGCAGTTGCAAAGGTTGGTGCAATGGTACCCGAGCTGATAGACAAAGCACTCAGGTTGGCATTGCTGCTAACCTGGGGGTTATTTCTTATTACTGAAATAGTGCTGCCGGAATTATTCACGCCAACGATATCTGGCTTGCCGTCACCATCCAAATCGCCAACCGCTACCCCATAAGGGCCGCTCAAAGCACTTATATTAACGCTGCTTGCAAAGCTGAGGCTACCGCTGCTACTGGTATTACGCCACGCAGAGATGTAGCTGGTCAATGCATCAATTTTACCATCACCATCCAAATCGGCAAATGCAGCAACATATCCTGTATTGCCAGTATAGCTTGATGCAGTTGCAACACTTGCAGTTCCAGATGTACTTGTGTTCCTAAGTACATACAAACTGGTATAACAAGTTGAAATATCTAATTTGCCATCACCATCTACATCGCCTAGGGCTGCACCTACATCACCAATGGCTGCAGCATCAACCCTTGTTGCAAAACTAACTGAACCTGAACTGCTGGTATTTCTAAAGATTGATACAGAACCCAGTGCATTGCTCACCACCACATCCAATTTGCCATCACCATCCATATCACCAATAGAACCACCATAAGGGTTAGATCCTGTTGTAAAACTGGTACCTGAATTAAATGCGATACTACCTGGAGCTGTAGTAGTGTTTAAAAAAATTTTTATGTAAGTGCCGCCATTACTGATGGCAGTAATATCTACCCTTCCATCTCCATCAATATCGCCAATCATTGCATCTACAGCATTGCTGATGCCCGTTAAGTCCACTTTTGTATCAAAACTGATACTTCCAGAAGACGTATTTCTAAAAACAGATACTGTAGAAGCTCCATAATTAGCTACAACCATATCCGGTTTACCATCTCCATCAATATCACCTAAATTAACGTGGTACGCATTGCTTCCTGTTGAAAAATCTACCCTAGTACCAAAACTAATGGTACCACTTGTACTGGTGTTGGGAAATACCGAAACATTGCCCGTAGTTTGGTTGGACACAACAACTTCGGGCTTGCCATCTCCATTCAGATCACCAATGGCCACACTTACAGGGTTGGTGCTGGTTCCAGTTGAATAGCTTGCAGGAGTGGAGAAATCGCTTGCACTAAACCCAGCCTTAACAGCAGTAAAAGTGGGCACAAAGTATGCAGCACTCATGCCTAAAAGGTTTGTGCCGGTATTTAATACCGTAATAGCAGCATGGGTTGCTCCACTTGGAACGGTTACTGTTAAGCTAGTAGCTGTTGCAGCACTTACCGTTGCTTTGGTGGCACCAAAGAAAACTGTATTGTTAGCTGCTGTTGTATTGAACCCTGTTCCGGTTATGGCTACTGTCGTTCCTATATTACCTGTTATTGGAGAGAAAGAGACAACAACTGGGGGTGTTGCTAATCTTGTAACAGTAATAGTATAAGTCTTAACAGTTGTTCCATCTTGGGCCGTAACCAATACGTCTATTGTATTGCTACCAACATTCAAAGACAATGCAGACGATGCACTGCCACTGGCGATTGTAGCATAGGATCCACTGTTAACCCTAACTTGTATGCTGGCATTAGCATCTGATTTTGTTGGGGTTACTGTAACAGTGGTTGTAGCATTTGGAACGCTTGCTGTGTAAGCTGTTGTTGCTGCTGCAAATGTTGGTGCAGTTGTACCTGCTGTTGTAGTTAAGGCAGATAAGTTAGCATTGGTAGAAAATGATGGAACATATCTAAAAGCCCTCAATTCAGTGCCTCCATTTCCACCAAATACATCCGCTCTTCCATCTCCATCCAAATCTGCTATTGAAGCATCCCATGGGCCACCAACTGTTGACAAATCGATATTACTGCTAAAGCTAATTGTTCCACTTGATCCTGTATTCAAATAGATTCTCCAATAAGCACCATCTGCTGCTGCTATATCTGGCAATCCATCTCCATTAATATCCCCTACACCCAAACCAATATTACTGAAATATCCGGTTAAACTAGAAGGACTGTCGAATGTAATTGAAGAACCAGAACTTGTATTCCTGAACAAGGAAATTGACCTTGAATTTCCATTGGAAATGGCCACATCCAACTTGCCATCACCATCAAAATCTGCTAGGTTAAGGTAGGAAGATGTAGTAGTGGCACTGATTGCAAAATCTACTTTGGCTGCGAAACTTACACTGCCCGGAGTGCTGGTAGTGTTACGCAAAACAGACATATTGTTCGTGTTGTTTCCTGAGTTACCTGTAACCAAATCAGGCAAACCATCGCCATTAATATCGCCAACACCTAAACCAATACATCCTGATGCTGTAGCAAAATCTACTTTTGAAGCAAATGTAATTGAACCAACAGCGGTGGTGGTGTTTAAGAAAATGGAAACCACATTGTTATTGGCACAGGCAATATCTATTTTGCCATCGCCATCAAAATCTGCAGCAAGAGCATAATAGGCCCCTGCATTTATTGTTAAATCTATTTTTGTACCAAAACTAATAGTGGCTCCAGAAGTAGTATTTGGGAAGATAGAAACTTTGGCAGTTCCAGTTCCCACAGAAATGAGCTCAAGCTTGCCATCCCCATCTAAATCTGCTGCTGCAAGTCCCCTTGTACCTGAATAAGCAGAAAGGCTCACAGCTGTTCCAAAATTTATAGTTCCAGAAGTGCTGCTGTTAGGGAAAATTTTTATTGATGTGCTTGATGTGTTATTGTAATCAGCTACTGCAACATCCAGCAAACCATCATTATTGAAATCGCCTTCAGATGCAGTCATTGCCCATGTGCCACTGCCTAAACTAAAATTACTTGATGCCACAAACTCTCCAGTGGTCAAGCTTGTTTTGGCTGGGCTTTTTGTTGCTGAGAAAAATACCTTGCTGTAAGCTGACAAATTTAAAGCTGTATTGGTAACCGATATAGGGCCATAGTTTGTTCCTGCCGGCACAGTTACTGTTAAGCTGGTAGCACTTGCAGCACTTGGTGTGGCTGCTTTAATGCCACCAAAATAAACGATGTTATTAGCAGCAGTTATATTGAAATTAGTTCCTGTTATGGTGACTGTTGAGCCTACTGTTCCTGTACTTGTACTTAAGGATGTTATCGTTGGTATTACTGCTGCCCTTGTAACAGTAATAGTATAAGTCTTAACGGTAGTGCCATCCTGTGCAGTAACCTTCACATCTATTGTGTTGCTACCAACATTCAACGATAAGGCTGAGGATGCACTGCCACTGGTTACAGACGCATAACCACCGCTATTTACCTGCACTCGTATGGTTGCATTGGCATCAGTTTTAGTTGGGGTTACTGTTACGCTTGTTGTTGTGTTTGTAACACTTGCAGTATAAGCTGTTGTAGCTGCTGCAAAAGTTGGAGAAATGGTGCCTGCGGCTGTTGTTAATGCAGATAATGTTGCATCATTGGAGGCGGTTGCTGATACATAGCCAGTTACCCAATTACTTGTGTTACCTGATAAAGCAAATCCGTTCAATGTTCCATTATAGCCACTTGATGTGGCGTCAAATGCCGTAGTTATTCCAGTATTGGTACCTCCGGCTACACCTTGGTCAAAAGTATAGTACAGTTTCAGCCCACTTGATGAGGGGCTGATTGTGCTGGTCATATTGGCATTTATTTGTGAAGCTGTTCTTGCAGTATTCCAAATGCGGAATTCATCTATTTTTCCTGTCAATGGGTTCGCCATACCAGGCACAGTTACGCCTATATCGAAGTTGGATGCATCCAATCCTGCAGCGCCCAGGCTTCCACTGCCCGTAACGTCTACACCATTTACATAAATTTTTGAACTTGCCCCATTTACTACACAGGCCAGATGCGTCCAAGTATTGTATTGAAACGCATTGCTAGTAGAAATAAGAGAACTGCCATTGACATGGCACCTTATTACCTGTCCTCCATCATTGTCATCAATCAGCATTTCATTGGCATCCGAAACGCATATCCTTCCAAAGCCCTGTTTGTACATAAACCATGTCTCAATAGTATATGGTTGGGGGATAACGATATTGTTTGCCCTTACATATTGGGCACCCGCAAAGTCTAGTGCATTACCAATTGCTGCAGCCCTTGTAACTGTTATAGTATATGTTTTTGTAGTTGTTCCATCTTGGGCTGTAACAACCACTGTAATAGTATTGATTCCAACACTCAATGCTATTGCACCTGAAGCAGAACCACTGCTTACAGCAGTTCCATTAACTGTGATGGTTGCATTGGCCTGGTTCCTCGTTGGAGTGACAGTTATACTTGTTGTAGCATTGGCAACACTTGCTGTGTAAGCAGTTGTTGCTGCTGCAAATGTTGGAGAAATGGTGCCTGCGGTGGTTGTTAACGCAGATAGTGTTGCATCTGTAGACAAAACTGAAACATTAGCTAATGTATAATAACCATCTACCAATAAAGAAGCATCCACTGTAAAGGAAACCTGGTCTCCAGAGATAGAAGAAGTTCCAACAACTGCCGTATAATTACCAGTTGTTCCAGAACGGTACATTAAAGAATAAGAACCAGTTGGTGTGCCACCAATACCCATATCGCTAAAGTCAAAAGCCAATGTTACATTGCCATTTGCAGTGCCTACTACATCTGTTTTGTCTATGAACCAGTCACGCATCCAGCGTGTACCATAGCCACTGCCCAAATCGGCAGTTGTTGTTGTGGTAGCAGTATTATCATAACCAAGCATAAAATAATCACCATTGTCCAACAGGAAAGAACTGTTGGTAATGGATAATCCATCACTGCTTGCTGTTGTGCTTGTTCCATCAGTTTCTTTTCCTATTCCTGCAACAGATTTAATATATGTTGTAGCAGTTGGTTGAGCATATTTATCGTTGGCAACTGTAATATTGTATTTTGCATTTAGGTAGTTTTCGACCAACTTAATTTGAGCTGTATTTAGTGCTGTATTAAATGAAATAATTTCTGCAATGGTACCAGTATGATAAGAATTATTTTGGTCAACCCTTCCACCAATATATACGGTATTAGTGGTGGTTCCGTAATTTCCTGCAGCAGCCCAACCACCGCCATTATTCGTAACAGTTAATGCTGTGCCATTCTTGTTGATTAAAACATTTGAAGGACTAGATCCGCTAGCAAGTGCTTTGAAAGTCATAATATTATAACTTGTCGTAGCAGCATTTTCTGAAACCGCCGCATTACCGCAACCATTGTGCACACCCCAATTGGCTGTTGAACTACTGCCAGTATGATAGCCCAGTTCCAAATTATTTGAGCAATTGGATTGAGGATTGTGCAACAAGAATCTTTGTGTGGAAACATCAGTTGGGTTGAACACTACAAACACCGTTAAAGGAGAGGTATTTGTAGCAAATAATGGATAGGATGTCCTAGAAAAATAATCGTTCGCCCCGTCAAATGTAATGGCTGGCTGGCCATTCACTGAACTGGCTGTATAGAGCGGTTGGTTAGCCGTTGTAGCCTGTGTTACATGGTAGCCCCAACCAGACTGATCATTCCAAGAAGAAACTGCAGCCCCATTGGTGGTGGTACTTGTTCCTGCTCCTGCATTTAACCAAAGTTTCAAACTAGTTGTTCCATCTGTATTGCCTACACCACCTGGCCCTTTTTGGGCAATGGTAGCTAAAGAAGCAAATAGCATTACCGCTAGGGTTACTGCTATTTTAGAAAATTTCTTGGTTGAAAATGATGGATGCTTTGAAAACAAAAAGCTTTGTACACCGCTTAAGCAAGACAATACACTTAAGCAAAACTGTGTAAATAGTTTCATGAGTAGTCAGTTTGGTACGGATCAAAAATTAATATGCGTCGTAAAAATACTCGTACACGGAAAAGCCCTCAAGAAACTGGGACAAAGTGCAGAAGTTTGTGTACAATCTACAAAACTGATGGAGAAGATGGGAAACTTACCATAAAAGAAGACCCATTATTTGCTGAATATTTTAGTGAGCCGTTGAGCTGTTCGGTAAATAAATTCACCAATTTTAAACCTAAGCTTGTGGTGTTTTTTGGTAGCTGTCCATTAGCAAACCCAACACCATTGTCATTTACAGTTAGTTGGTAATCCTTGCTGCTAAGGCTGTCCAATTGTATATTGATAATGGCATTTTCCGTAGTAGCAAAAGCATATTTGAAGGAGTTGGTCACCAGTTCATTTACAATCATACCCAAAGGAATGGCAGTGTCCAAATTGGTGGTTAAAGCGGTATTGTCATTTACCGCATACTTGAAATTGGGCACCATGCTTTGGTATTGATTGGCCAGCACCTCCATCAGTTCCTGCAAGTAGTCTTTCAATAAAACGCCACCCAAATTGTTCGACTTGTAAAGTTTCTCATGCACTATGGCAATGGACCGCAACCGGTTTTCGGAATTGACCAAGGCTTCAATGGCCACTTTATCTTCCACGGTTCTTGCCTGCATACGAAGCATGGCCACAATTACCTGCAAGTTGTTCTTTACACGGTGGTGAACTTCCCTCATCAAAACCTTTAGTTCTTCTGCCTGTTTGGTTATTTGCTGATTGGCCAATTTTTCCTTTCTGTAACTGTGGTAATAGTTGATACCAAAAGCTGTAAAGCCTATAATTAGAGCAATCATCAGCCAGCGAACCTTGCCTTCATTCCTGCTTTTTTCAGCCATCAAATCATTTTGGGATTGTAAAGTTTTATTGAGCAATGTTTCTTTAGAAAGTTCACTTTGCTTCAAGCTGTTTTCCCTTTCCAAACTTTTTTGGAGAGCTATCTTTTGGTCTATTTGTTCATCCTTTAATTCGTTTTCCCTAGTCAGGGCTTCACCCAATAAATGTTCCTGGTAAATCTTAGCCTCCTTTAATAAATTTTCGTTTTTCAATGATTGGGAAAGCAAAGTTTCTTTGGTCAATTTTTCCTGATTCAGTTTGTTTTCCTTATCCAAAAAGGCAATCTGCTGTTCCTTTTTTTCTGTTTCGTATTTCTTGGCAAGTGCAGATGTGTTCTTGGTAATGTCTGCCTTGTATAGGGTATCCTTTAAGTTACTTATTTTTTCACTCATAACATAAGCATTGGCTGTGTCCTTCATCCTAAGGTACACCAGCATGTACTTACCATAAGCCTCCTTAATGTTGAAGATGGATTTTTCTTTGGTGGCATACGCCAGCAGTTCATCGCAAACTTTCAAGAGTTCGGGAAAGTTATTGCCTTCCAGTTTTATGTTGAACCTGAACTTCTGCAACTGGTTAAGGAACATCCCATCGGTGGAAATACTGGCATACTTTTTTTCAATCTCATCTATACATGCTTCAGCTTTTGCGTTTTCTCCTATTTTGGCATGTACCTGTGCAAGGTTGTAAAGGGCTATCCTTACGCCATAATTGTTTTTTACCTTCTTATAGGTATCGTAACAAAGTGTGTAGTAATCTAAAGAGCCCTTATAGTTGCCATCCATATAAGCATACTTGGCAAGGAAGGCATAAGTCCTGGCCACATCATCCCATGCACTGTCTTTTGTAAAGGCATCAAGGGCCTTTAGCCCATACTGTTTTGCTTCTGGGATATTTTCCTGCTGTGAAAAAATATTAGACAATGCCATAAAACATTTGCCACTACCCATTTTATAAGTATCAGAAAGTTGTAGAGCCTTGGATGCATATTTCTCGGCATTTACAAAATCATGCATCACTACATAAATATCGGAGACTGCCGTGTAAATTGTAATGTGCCCAATATACAATGCAGGATTAGAGATTAACTCCTTGCTGTTTTCAAAAACAGCAATGGCTTTCTTCAATACCTCAATGGCTTCTGTGTTCTTGCTCATGTCCCTAATGCAATAAGCCAAGGCAACATTTCCCCTATAAACCCCAAACGGATACTTTATTTTTTCAGAAATTGAAATGGCTTCTTCTGCATATTTTTTGGAGTTGGGAAAGTCCACTTTCTCCAGCCTTATCCTATTGGAAAGAGTAATTAAGTTCAAGGCCTTTGTGCTGTCATCCTGCATTACTTGGGTAACCTTAAGCAAACTGTCAAGGTTAATATTTTGGCTGATGGAGAAAAAAGGAAGGACAAAAAATAGTATGCAGATCAGGGCTTTCATTTATGATGATTATTTACGAGTAAACCAATGTGTTCTCTAACTGCTTTATACTTGGCCAAGTTTGGAACTAGGTGTATATTCAACTTTCTTAAGCTTAGCCATTACCTCTTCCTGCGTATTCCTGCTAATGGGAATCTGGTGACCATTAATCATTACAGCATCGGAACTGAAACTTTTGGCATGGTGGATATTGATGATGAACTGCTTGTAGCATTTCACAAAATCATTTTCAGGAAGATGGTCCAATAATTTCTTTAAGGAACATCTTATCAAATATTTTCTTCCCACTGTTTTTACTTCCACATAGTTCCTATCAGATTCAAACCAAAGAATTTCAGTCAATGGCACTTTAATAAAACGGTAGTTGTCCTTTACCAATAATTGGTTATTTATCACCAAATCCGTTTCATCAGTTAAGGGTGTTTTGGTTTCTGGTGGCTGGTTGGCAGCATTGTGGTTATTGGAATAATTGAATAGTGCTAGCTCAATCTTAATCAGCAATAAATCCTTGCTATAAGGCTTCAATAAAAATCCTGCAGGCCTCGTTTGCTTAACATCTGCAATGGTTGCAGCATCAGAATAGGAAGTGATATAGATGAAAGGAATTTGCTTGTGCTGGTTGATATAATTCGCCAAATTAATACCTGATGAAGAATCATTTAGGTTAATGTCTAGCAAAACCAAATCAATACTTTGCTCATTCAAAACTTCAATTGCCGCTTGGTAGTTACGAACCCTGAAAACTTGGTTGTAGCCAACTTCTTCAAGGATTTCCTTTAAATCTTGAGCAATTAGAATTTCATCCTCAACAATGAGAATGCAGATTGGTTGTTGCATGCTTATGCGTATAGGGTGCACCTAAATATAAATAAAATGTTTGTTTGGGCAAGGCTGTGATACTGTTATTTAATCATCAACAAGCTAAGTTGACAATTCACTATGCATCCTGTCATTTACTTCTTCACAACAACATCTTCTTCCTTGATAATAAAATTTGTGGCTTGCCTTTGTACTCTTTTACTAGTCCCCTAATACAAACTTCCTTGCCATTGTACAGTTCTTCGGGAGGAGAAGAAAAATTCTTTCTGTTCACTTCATCTACCACAATGGTTAATGGGGACTTGGGAAAAGCCGCACCCATGTTCAACAGGGTGATTTTTCCATCAAAGTACTTGCCGCCGAAAATTTTGCCGCAAACAGTTACGGTGTCGCCAACACGCTTGGCGGCTTCATCCGGTGTAATGCTTTGTGCTGATAGGGAAAAGGAACTAATTATTAGTACGGCTATTGCTGCGATTAACTTACGCATGGGGATTACAATTTTATTGGGGGTTTATCAATTATGCCGCAAGGTCGGGAAATTTTCATTCTGTCTTCCATGCTGGCAGCAGATAGTTACCTTAATAAAGAGGAGCAGGAGTTTTTGGAGCATCAAATAAAAAGCCTTGAAGGCAAACCGAGAAGCAACAGAACCCCTACAAAGCAAAAGGATTTAAAACGGTACGTATAGGCGGCTTGGTGGATGGAAGGGTATGAAAGTAAACGGCATCTTGGCATAACAACCCTTTGGATAGGAATAAAATACTTTAAGGTCGGTATGCAGGGATGGATGATAAACAGAAATATGTCCACACGATAGGTACATAGGGATTAATCAGAGGCCTCTGGTTCAAGTCCAAAAGGGGGAGCTTTTACTAAAAAGGGTTTCAGTCTTTTAGCTGAAGCCCTTTTTATGTCCGCAATTTTTTCGCACCATAAAGGCTTTATATTGCTGTTTTGAGGGGTAATATTTAATTTGAGTTGCAATATGAAATACCTCAAATTAAAATTAAAAAACAAGATCTGTTACATGCCAAGAATGTGCTACGTTAAAAGAGCATGTACCTCTTTATTTACTTCCTGAAGAAAAGACATTAGAATAGCAGCCTTTAAAATCAATCTGATTACAGTTCCTTAATGTACTTTACACAACTCAAAGAAATCTTTAGATGATGAATTTCTTGTGGCTAGCTTAGCTGCTACTATTGGCAACAATGTAATTGAGTTCTTTCATACTCAAACCAAGGTCAAACGGACATTTGATAGAAGGGGGAAGATTTCATTCACACTTTGATGCAAGAGCCAGAACCTTTCAAAATGCTCAACTATTAATGGCAAATTGCCTTCAAGCTCTTGGCATTGTCAGTTTGCGTAGTTATACGCAAATAATAGGTGTATTTCCCCTTGCAAGAAAAAATAGTTAATTCTATCTTGTACTTCACTAACCTAATAGCTGTACTCGATTTAAACAAGCTCTCGAACTTGCAACCAATTACCTTAAAGATTCATAACAGGCATTTATCTTAATCACTATAATATTTTATAAGGCAATAAAAATGTAAACAACAGATTATACTTAAATTAAAAACTATGAAACGTACTATAAAAACTATACTTTATTTATCTATAATAGCAATTATTATTCCTTCTTGTAAAAAGAATAGTACTGATAACGATTCCGAATTTTTTGTATCAAAGGGTATTGGCCCCATTGTCGATACAATTGTTTTGCCGGGATTTGCAACTGTGAAATTTCCTAGCGGTTCACTAGCATCCTTAGTGAATGTCAAGTTAGGAAAAACAAATCGAGCCCAATCAATAGAAGATTTTGAATCAACACAACAGTTATTTGGAGTTGTTTATAAGGCTAATTATGAAATAAGAATTATAGTAGGTGCTTACCAGCCAAAATCTAGTGTGGAAGTAACCTTAAACATTCCAAAAGAATTGTCAGATAAGATAAGTGTGGATAATGGAATACAAGTTGCAGGTCAATTATATACAAGCAACGATATCGAAGCACTAGACAATTAATTTTTCCTAGCGGTCCATATCTCAGGGCTAAGTAAAACTGACTACCCATTTATCTTAGCTATTCAAATAGCCCTTAAATAGGACGCTATTGCAAAAACTCCAAAAAAAATGACACAACTTTTTTTGACACAATTTAAAATGTGTCATTTTTTTTTGTGTCATTTTTATTTTTTCGAAGTCAATGACACATATTTTTTTGACACGTTTTAAAATGTGTCACTTTTTTGTGTGTCATTTTTATTTTTTGGTTGGCGAATGGTGTGAGCATCAAGCTATAATTATTTGATAAAAAAGGGGTTCACGGCAATGCGTGAACCCCTTTAACATTCCTTATGCTTTAATAGCTGTCTACTTTTTCACTACCACATCTTCTTCCTTAATAATAAAAATCTGTGGCTTACCCTTATACTCCTTTACCAGTCCCCTAATACAAACATCCTTACCTTTGTACAGTTCTTCAGGAGGAGAAGAAAAATTCTTCCTGTTTACTTCATCTACCACAATGGTTAATGGGGATTTGGGAAAAGCCGCACCCATGTTCAACAGGGTGATTTTTCCATCAAAGTACTTGCCGCCGAAAATTTTGCCGCAGACAGATACAGTGTCGCCAACACGCTTGGCGGCTTCATCCGGTGTGATGCTTTGTGCTGACAGGGAAAAGGAACTGATCATCAATACAGCTATTGCTGCGATTAACTTACGCATGGGGATTACAATTTTATTGGGGGTTATCAATTATGCCACAAGGTCGGGAAATTTTTATTCTGCCTTCCATCAAAAAACATTTTATCGGCTAGAGCAAAAAACAATATTTTCGCTGCCCAACGCTGTAATAGCAATATCACAGCAGCATTCTTATCATCAATCTTCAGTCTATGAACATCTAAGCAGGGCTTAGGTTTCCTAATAAGGGGTCTGGCCCATACATCCAATTTGATTGGCAACATGAATATGCTTGCCGGCAATTCCATTTGTAAAAGATGGTTAGCCCGAACACTGCCAACGCAGCATTTCAAACAATGAACTGGTTTCGCATGGTCGATGGCACTGTTTACTAATACCATTCTTATCAACTTATCCATTCATTTTTCAACCAATGACTAATAATAAAAGCATTAAAGGTATTTATACATTTTTCAAGGAATCCTTGAGCAGCGAGGAAAGGGATTTTACTACAGGCAGTTTACGCAAGGCTATTTTTCTTTTGGCCATTCCGATGATTTTGGAGATGAGCATGGAAAGTGTTTTCGCCATTGTGGATATTTTCTTTGTGAGCAAACTGGGTTCGCAAGCCACTACAACAGTGGGATTGACAGAGTCAGTAATGGCCATTATTTATTCCATTGCATTTGGTGTTGGCATGGCAACCACAGCGATGGTGGCTAGGCGTGTGGGTGAAAAAAATCCCGAAGGGGCTGCAAAGTCGGCAGCACAAAGCATTATGCTTGCATTGACCATTAGTGTGGTCATAAGTTTGGTGGGACTGCTTTTCTCCAAGCAAATCCTGCATATCATGGGGGCTTCCGATGCGGTGGTGGCTTATGGTTCGGGCTTTACCAAAATTTTGCTGGCAGGCAATGGGGTTATTATGCTGCTGCATTTAATGAACGGTATTTTCCGTGGTGCTGGCAATGCAGCCATTGCCATGAAAAGTTTGTGGCTGGCCAATATTTGCAATATTGTGCTTTGCCCCATCCTTATCCATTATTATGGCATTGAGGGAGCAGCCATTGCTACCACCGCAGGACGGGGTGTGGGTGTTATTTACCAATTGTACCAACTGCTGAAAGGAAAGGGCATGATCAAGATTCACCTGCAGCATTTTTTACCTGACATGGCCATCCTGAAAAGCCTGTTGGGCATTGCCACCACTGCCACGATGCAGTTTATTGTGGCTTCTGCCAGTTGGATTGCCATGGCTAGGATTATGGCAGAGTTTGGCGATGATGCGGTTTCGGGCTACACGATTGCCATTCGGCTGATTGTGTTCTTCATTCTCCCTGCATTTGGTTTAAGCAATGCCGCAGCTACTTTGGTGGGGCAGAACCTGGGAGCCAAGCAACCTGAACGGGCAGAGAAAACGGTATGGATGGTGGCGAAGTACAATGCCATTTTTATGGGTTCGGTTTCGCTGTTTTTCCTGATTGGTGCGGAGTTTTTTGTGGGCATTTTTACAGATGAAACAGCGGTTATCAAAACAGCCGTATTGGCTTTACGCATTATCAGTCTGGGTTATATTTTTTATGGTATCGGCATGACGATGATGAATGCCTACAATGGTGCTGGCGACAGTAAGACGCCTACTTGGGTGAACCTGTTCTGGTTCTGGGTTTTCCAGATTCCCGTTGCTTACTTGATGGCGATTGTTTTTAAATGGGGTGCCGTAGGCGTGTTTTCGGCTATTGTGGTTACGGAAACATGCATTACGCTGACATCGGTTTATCTTTTTAGGAAGGGGAAATGGAAGACGGTGAAGATTTAATTTTTGGGGTTTCAGACCAATAAGGTTTTAAAAACCTTATTGGTCTTTGTTTTAACTTAGGCACATGAAAAAATGTTTATTGCTCCTAACAATAATGGCTTCCTGTTTCACTTCATGCAAGAACGCAGGAAAGGGAAATGATAAGGGTGATGGATCACCAAAAGCTTTGGAAGACAAAAGCTCTTATGAATTTGTTTCGAAGAGAAGCAGTGAAAACCTGGTTGAATCCTTATATGAGGAACTGGTTGAAAAAACGCCTGAACTCAAGGATTTCGAGTCTGACTTTTCAAAACTGCAAAGGAGCCAAGATGATTCACTTAGTGGGTTCAATAAGTTCAATGCGAAGAGCAATAGTTATTATGGTTCGGCCAATGAACTTATAACAAGCGTAACTGATTCTGTCCTGAAAAATAAACTCAAATTGCTTATTCAAAACAGTACAGCACAATACGACTCAAGTGTGCTGCAGCATACCACGTTGATAAAACAAATCAATTCAAAAAATGCCAGCTTGAGTGATTTGCATACTTCGCTTAAGTTGGTTAGGACCCTGCCGTTAATACAGCAGTACCAGCTTGATAAAAAGCCGTCCTTGAAATCGTTGGAGGGTTTAAATCATGAAATGGATAGGGTAAGGGGTGAAGTGGATACTTTATTGAAAAAGTGATGGGAGCCTCACCCTCATTCCCTCTCCAAAGGAGAGGGAGGCTGAACAGTAAATAAATGATGTAGTTGAAGTACGAACATTTCTTCTTTTAATTCTCCATTAGCAATGGCTTTATTTATCTAATAATCATTACGGTTCCTTTCTGTGTTTGTTTGGGCTTATTGTTGATGGAATAAACGGCAAACCAAACGTACACGCCTTGGTCGGCATCGGTTCCCTTGAATTTGCCATTCCATTTGTTGTAGGGATTGGTGGAGGTAAAAAGCAGTTCACCCCAACGGCCATATACATTCATGGAAAAACTGGTGATGGCGGCGATGTTGCCAATGGGACCAAAAAGGTTGTTCCTTATATCGGCATTAGGAGTAAAGGCAGTGGGGAAATAAATATCGCTGCAATCAACCGTAACATTGATAGTATCTGACTTTGAGCAGCCATCGCTATCCGTAACAGTTACCCAATATTTGCCCGTTTGCGTCACGGTAAATGTTGGTGCTATTGAATTGTCCTGCCAAGTATAGTTGGCAAATGAACCTCCATTTAATATGGTGTGATTGCCTGGGCAAAAAACTGTGTCGTTGCCCAAAAACAGGGCAATATTCTTCATCGAATCCTTAATCTGTACCTGTGTACTTACCAAGCAGTTATTGTCGTCCTTCACTGTTAAATAATAAATACCGGGTGCAAGACCCATTTGCATGTTGGTATTTCCGCCATTGCCCCAATTATACCTATAAGGCATTGTTCCTCCAGTTACCAAAGCATTTGCCTTGCCATTTGCTTTGCCGCATAGGGCATTTACCCCTTCAATAGTGGCAGCAAGCATAGATGGTTCCGTTAATACAATGGCTGCTGTGGTGACACAAACATTTGCTCCACTAACAGTAACAGTATAATTGCCTGCAATTAAATTGCTGATGGTTTGGGTTGTTTGTACAGGTGTTGTATTCCAAGAATAAGTATATGAACCGGTTGCGGGCACAACGTTTGCCAAGATGCTTCCTCCAGCATTCCCACTGCATTGTATATCGTTGGTTACAATGGGCATTACATTTATAACAGTTACTTGTTTTGAAACTGTTACTACATTGCTACCTGGAAATGTAACCGTCAGCGAAACATTGAAGGTACCAGTTGAAGAAAAGGCATGCGATGGGTTTTCATTAGTTGATATATTGGTTCCCGACAGTGGGTCGTCAAAATTCCAAAGAAAATTGGCTGCACATAATGATGAGGTATTGGCAAATGCAACTGTATTGCTGCTGCTGCAACTAAAAGAAAAATTGGCCGCATTGGGTGGTGCTTCAGCAATCGCCATATCATCAATAGCAAAGCCATTATAGTTATTGCATTGTGTGCCTGCAGCAAAAGTAAAACGGAAGATGACTGAGGTTTTTCCTGCCAAAGCTGCCAAAGTATGTTTGGCTGTAACCCAGTTCCCGCTTCCATTTCCTGCACCACCACTGCAGGGGCTTGTTGGCTGTATGTTTCCGCTCCACCCATCTGCCCCAAGTGAAACAACTGTTGCCGTATTGAACCAATTACTGCCATTACAGTTACTATTTGAACCTGCCGACCCAAGGGGCACCCAACTAGTTCCACCATCAATTGAATACTGAAAACTGGCACCATCGTATTTCTTTTCTGTTTCCCAAAATACTTTGAAAGAAATTTGTGGATTGGCCAATGTTGAAAAATTGTAACAAGGGCTTTGCAACCAGGAGTTCTCCCCATTATTATAACTATTACCCGTTAATCCACCTACAATCCAGCATTTCGTGCCGCTTGCGGCATTGGCGATAACATTTTTATTGGGTGTTCCATAGGTCCAATCCGAGGCATTGCCCCCTGCGGTGAAGCCACCATTACTGCCCTCAAAATTTTCATTGTAAGGAAATGCTACAATAGGATTGGTGCATTGTGATGATGCAGCGATTGCCGTAAAGATTGACAGGCCCAAAAAGTATAAACATTTTAGTTTACTGAACATGATTACTGGGGGTATAGAACAAAAAGCAAGCGGCTAAATTAAATGAAATTGTTGGTAGCAATCTGCTTTATGGTACTGTTTCAAACTTTACAACATAGGCATAGCCATTTCTCCTGTATTTTAGTAAAATATTTATTGCTCAGTTTTCAACATGACACTATGCCCATCATTTTTACCAACCATTTTCTAAGGATACATTTTTTAAAGGCTGTACTGCTAAACATGGCCGTTTGCTGCTCATTATTTGCTGTTGCACAAAAGGATAGTACCACAACAAAAATTGCTGACAGTAGCAGCAATGCTAGCAAAACAGCGGTACGCTCAAAGGATATTGTGAAACTGGAGGATGTGAATATTCCCGCAGAAATGTTTGCCAAGATAAAAGCCATGAAGCCCAATCAGATGGTGGCTTTTAGGGAAGACTATACGTACAATATGAAGGCCGAGGACAATATTGAATACTCCATTACCATTAAGTTGGGCTTTAGTCAAGATATGATTACTGGTATCATTAGATGGGTGCCATTGTATTCATCCAACAGTGCCCCTCCTGAAATAACGCAGATAAAAATCCCTATCAAGTTTTGCTGCACCACAAAGATTGACACGATGCACAAGAAGCAGCATTGTGGCAAGATGAGCGAACTGAACGATTTTGAAGATTATGAACACTGCAAGGACTGGATTCAGATGGAAGATGCGGGCAAGGGTGACAAGGCTGCCGTAATCAATAAAAAAGGTGGAAAGGGTACAGGAAAGGATTCGACAGGTTTTGGCAAACCTGACAAGCCTTTATCCAAGAAGGAAATGAAAAAGAAAAAAGGCAAGAACGGTACGGATGAGGAGGATGCCACTGACAGCACAGGTGCCAGAAGGGATTCAATACCAGCCTATGGCAAGCCAGAAAAAATATCCAAAAAAGAGGTCAAGAAGAAAGGAAAGGAAAGACCGGGACCAACAGACAGCACCAATTACAGACCGGAACCTCCTGCTCCTGACCCTGCTCCCAAAGAGGAGAAAAAGGTGGAGGAAGTAAAAAAGGATTCGGCTGATGGTGGTGGTTTTGGCAAACCTGCAGAGGAGAAAAAAAGCAAGAAAAAGAAAAAGGATAAGGATAAGAAGGAACCAACCGACACCAGTTCAAGTAATTTCCACGATGGACTCCCATTAGAAAATATTGACAAGGAGGAAAATGCTGAAAGATATCCTATACCCAATCACCTTTTTTTCGGGGAATTGGAAGAGCAAAAAATAAAGAAGAAGAAATAATAGACCACTTTTAAAAAATGCCCTGCAAATTTTTGTGGGGCATTTTTTATTTGCCCTTTTTAATTTTTATCCTACTGCAAAAGCAATGCAATCGGCTTTATCAATACCCTTATAAAGCACCGTTTCCCCCCGCTAAAAATAAGTTGTGAACAATTCGCATAAATCACTGAAACAAAGCGTACTTATACTCTTGGAGATGTGTTGCAATTGATTTTATTTCACCCTCCATCCAATATCCAAAACAAGCTTATGAAAAACCTTTACCCCCGGGTTTTTGGCTTGGCATTAATTATCGTATGCCTTGCAACCTTAAAAAGCGATGCCCAAACTGTTTCCATTGATAACAGCCTATTGGCAGCCGGTCCTTACGGGCAGGGAAGCACTATTGCCACCCCCATTAATGTGAGCGGTTGCTTCAATATTGGCAATACGTTCAATCTTTATTTATCAGATGCGAGTGGAAACTTTGCTACCGAAAAACTGATTGGCAGTAATGCCAATTTCTTTGCAACGTTCGTAAACGGTACCATTCCAGCAACGCAGGCCGCTGGTGCCAATTACAAGTTGCGTGTAAAAAGTACAAGCCCTGTGGTGGTAAGTAGCGAATCAAGTGCTTTGCAGATAAATGTTTCTTCACCAGCGTTAACTACCACAGCAGACCCATTGCTTACCACCAGGATACTGTCTCCCCAAGTTGCTTATGGATGGTGCAGCAATGTGCAGCAGCAAACAGGATTTGTAATGGTGGGAACAGCTACGGCGGGTGCGGTAAAAACAGCTACTATCAAGGATGAAATCAATGGCTTTACGCAATCGGCTCTGCCCTACGATGCGGGCAACCAGTTATCACTGGATTTGGATAGGCACTATTATACGTTCATTACCAAGGCTTCAAAAAGTGGTGTCATCAGCACGAAAGCATACTTGATTATTAACTCACCCAATAAGCTTGGCTTATCAACGGATGGGGAACAGCAAGGTTGCCTGCCGGATACTTTGACTTTCCAAATGGGCATTGATACAACAACCGGGATAGGCAATAACTTCCCGGGGAACCGCTACCAAATTGATTGGGGTGATGGTTCTGGTTTACAGGTTTATACACAATGCAACTTGCTTAGTGTAGCTGGTTTATTGAAACACTATTATGTTGGCGTTTCCTGCAGCAGGCCCAATATTACTTTTAATGTGACCACCACTTTGCTGAACCCTTGGTTCAATAATTCCGGAACTGCTACACAAAAGAATTGTGACCAGCCGCAAGTGGTAAGCAGGGCAAAAATTTTCAAGAAACCAGATGCCCAATTTTCGTTCCCCAACCCTGCTTGTGTAAATGTCCCTGTAACATTTGCCAATAATACGGATCCGGGGCAGGCACAGTTTGGTACGCAGTGCATCAACAAGGCTGACTATCGCTGGTATATTAATGGGGTACTTGTCCAAACAAATTTACAGGCAACGCCTCCCCCATCCATGACACATACTTTTACGGCAGTAGGCAAGTATGAAATAAAATTAATGGTGGATAATGGTAGTTGTGAAATCAGCATCAGGATTGACAGCATTTGCATAGAACCCAAGCCAGTAACCAATTTCAAGATAAATGGTGTTGATTCGTTGGTATCATGTGCCCCATTGAATATCAATACAACCAACCTTACAACAGGCAGCCCTGTTTGTCAGGCATTGGGTTATTTATGGACAGTAATTGATAGTGTGGGAAATGCGGTTCCTGCTGGCAACGGTACGTTTACCATCAGCCCCAATAATAGCAATTTTGAACCGTCCTTTATCTTTTTAAAGGAAGGAAAGTACAAGATAAGGTTGACTGTTACCAATGTTTGCGGCGGCATCGTAAAAGAAAAGCCAGTCATTATTCTTGGAACTACGAGTGCTGCAATGCCCAGCGACAAAGCTTATTGTGGTTTGAAGACCATCAATTTTGGAACCGATGTCAACCATAAACCTGCATACAATATCAGTTTGGGCAATGAAACTTATGGTTGGGCTATTACTGGTGGTTCTTACACTTATGTAGGGGGTACCAATGCCAATAGTGCATTACCACAAATTAAGTTCAATGATTACGCTACCTATACGGTGAAGGTTGACTTTGGCAATATGTGCGGTACAGCCAGTTCCACACAAAAGATAACCTTTAATGAACCGGTGAGCAATAATGTTGCGAGTGCAAAAAACATCACGTTATGCTTTGGTGACAACTCAATGAATGTGACAGCCACCACTATCGGACCGTCCGATTCAACAAGATGGTTTACCACTGGTACAGGAACGTTTACCAATAGAAATATTGCCAATACAACTTATACTTTAAGTGCAGCAGATAAAACAGGTGGCAATATCAACATCTATTTTAAAACATTTGCCAAGCAGCCAACTGCCTGCCCCGACCCTAGCGATACGATTTATGTGAACATCATACCACATAATTATATTACCAGTGCCAACCCCAAGGAAATCTGCAGCAATACCAAGGTAAACTATACGCCTACTGCTTTTGCCAGTGGCAGCACATTTAACTGGACATCAACTGTGCAATCAGGTACCGTTACAGGAAATAATTCTATAGGAAGCAGTACGATAACTGACAGTCTAATTAATACATCTTTCAATACCGATGCAGTTATTAAATACATCATCACGCCAACCAAGGATGGATGCCCCGGTGACCCATTTAATTTGCTGGTAAGGGTAAAGCCTTTACCGGATTTGAATGCTGTGGCTGTAAAGGATTCCATTTGTGCTGATGCAGTAAATAGCATCAATCTCGGAAGCAGTGCAAGCGGCGTTACTTATACCTGGAGTTCATCTGTTAGTGGAGGAACCATAACAGGCAACAGCAACCAGCCGATTGCTACAAATGCTGCATTGATAAAAGATACGCTCTACAATGCTGGCACTACCAATGTGACTGTTACTTATACCATCAAGGTATTTGGTTCAACTGGTTGTGAAGGGCAAACAAAAGTTGTTTCGGTTGTTGTGCGGCCCAAGCCAAGTATTTCACTGGCAGGCAATGATTTGAAATTGTGCAACCAGACATCCATTACCTTAAATGGCAACAGTCCCGTTGCTGGAAATGGCCTATGGACTTTGGTTAGTGGTCCTGCAGTAACATTTGTAAATGCCCATTCACCCAACACAACAGTTAATGGTCTGCAAGCAAATACTACTTATCAATTTGAATGGAGGATAACGGGAACAGGCAATTGCAGTTTCACAAAAGATACAGTGGTTATCATCAACCGACCAGCAGTGACGATAGCCAATGCTGGTCTGGATAAATCAATTTGTGATTTTACTTCTTCATCAAGCAATACGGTTACCCTGTCTGCCAACTTGGATGTTACGAGACCTTTTGAAACAGGTGTTTGGAATTTAATCAGCCAACCAGCAGGCGGCAATGGAGGCTTTTCTTTGTTGAGCAATCCGGCTGCTGTATTCACTTTCAGCAAAACAGGCACCTATACATTGGTTTGGAAATTAAGCAATGACAATGGCTGTACACCAACAACCGATACGATGCTGATTAATGTCTATCCAAAACCAGTTGCAGGTGTCACTGCACCCACAAGTGCAATTACTTGTAATGGCACGGACGTAACCATCAATTTGCAATCATACACTGGCATCATTAAAAAATGGCAGTACAATACCAACCCTATCAGTGACAATATCTGGAAGGATACTGCCGTTACCAATGCATCTATTACTTTCCAAAATTTGCAGGACACCATTTTGGTGAGGTGCATTGTTGGTAGTGGTGGCGACCTGAATGGCTGCCCATCTTATGATACTTCTGTGTACTCATTTATTGCTGTAAACCCAAAAACATTGGGGGGCAATACCAATCCAGATGCAATAGTCTGCAAGAACGACAATAATGGCAATATTGCATTAACAGGCAATACAGGTGCAGTGCAACGTTGGGAGTTTTCCATCAACAGTGGAAGCACTTGGAATCAGGTGAACAATACAACAACTACACAATCCTACACTAACTTAAATACATCAACCATTTATAGGGTCTTGGTGCAAAGTGGTGTTTGCCCGCCAAAATATTCTGACACGACAAGCATCACTGTTGTTGATCCCGTATCCACGTCCAATGCTGGTGCAGACCAATTATTGTGCAATCAAACTTCTACTACTTTAAATGGCAGCAGCCCCATAAGTGGCTCAGGCAGATGGTTTCAGGTGGCTGGTCCCAGTATTACTTTTGGCAATGATTTATCAACTAATACAAGTATCAACAATTTACAAAGCAACCAGACCTATCAATTTGTTTGGAAAATTACCGGACTCGGCAACTGCCCACCTTCAACAGATACAGTTGTTATTATTAACCGACCAGCAACCACACCAGCCAATGCAGGAACGGATAAAGTTGTTTGCGATTTTACTTTATCAACCAATAATAGCCTATCATTAAATGGCAATGTAGATAATGCAAGGCCTTTTGAAAATGGAAAGTGGAGAATCATTCAGCAACCGACATCCTCATCAGCTTATTTTAATGACGACACAAAGTTTAATGCGTTGTTCATTTTCAATAAAGCTGGCATTTACCAATTGGAATGGACGATTAGTAATGATGCAGGTTGCACTCCAACAAAAGACACTATTGTTATCAATGTGTTTGACAAGCCCGTGGCTGGTGCAGTGAATGCATCACCTATTACATCGTGCTATGGAAGCACAGTCACTGCCAGTATTGCTTCCTATATCGGTACCATTAAAAAATGGCAGTACAATCCAAAACCATTTAATGATAATATCTGGATTGATGCTGCTGGAACAAATGGCTCCATCAACTTCAACAATGCTCAGGACAGTTTTGCAGTGAGGGTAATCATTCAATCAGCAGGTGTGGCAATGGGCTGCAATACAGAAGTGGTTAGTGATTCCATTATCATTAATATCACACCCAAAACCATTGCTGGTAAAGTGTTTGGCAATGCAACTGTCTGCGAAACAAGCAATGGGGGCAATATCAACTTGACCAATTACGCCGGCAATATTATCAAGTGGCAGAACAGTTATGACAATGGCACCAACTGGATTGATATTGCTACCAATAGTGCAACGATCAATTACAATAATCTCCCTATTTCCATGTGGTACAGGGCAGTTGTTCAAAATGGCGTTTGCCCTCAATTATATTCAGATACAGCTATGATTACGGTTGTTAAAACAGTAACCCCCGCCAATGCTGGTACGGACAAACTGATTTGTAACCAAGCAAGTATCCAATTAAATGGCAACCTGCCTGCAACAGGTGAAACAGGTTTATGGCAACAGGTTGGCGGTCCATCAACCACAAGTTTGGTTGCCCCAAATGCTGCTTCAAGTACAGTCAATGGATTGGTTGCCGGCACTTATACCTATCAATGGACCTTATCCAATAACGCTTGCCCTTCCAAGAAAGACAGTGTAGTCATTATAAACAGACCATCCATTACACTAGCCGATGCTGGTGCAGATATAGTGGTTTGTGATTTTACCCTGTCTGGCAACAACAATGTGGTACTAAGTGCCAACTTGGATATTACCCGCTCTTTTGAAAATGGCAAATGGAGCATTGTACAGAAACCATCAGGAGCATTGGCTTACTTTGATAACGATACAAAGTCCAACGCCCTTTTCAACTTCAGCAAGGCTGGCCTGTACCAATTGGAATGGACCATCAGCAATGATGCTGGCTGTCCTGCAACAAAGGACACCATCAATATCAATGTGTTTGATAAACCAATCGCAGGTGTTGTTGCTGCATCCCCTATAACAGCATGTTATGGAAGCAATATCACAGCCAGTATTTCTTCCTACACAGGTACCATTAAAAAATGGCAGTACAATCCAAAACCATTTGATGACAATATTTGGATTGATATAGCAAGCACCAATAGCAATATCAGTTTAACGAATGTGCAGGATAGTTTTGCTGTAAGGATTATCGCACAGTCAGCCGGTGCCGCTTTTGGATGCAATACAGAAATAGCAAGTGATTCAGCCATTGTGAATATTACCCCTAAAACAGTTCCGGGTAAACTGGTTGGTGCTGCTACTGTTTGCGAACTGGGCAATTTGGGCAATATCAACCTGACGAACTATGCAGGCAACATTATCAAATGGCAAAGCAGTGCAAACAATGGTATAAGCTGGATTGATATTTATACCAACTCCAATATTATCAGCTATAATAACCTGAGCCTAACAACTTGGTACAGGGTAGTTGTTCAAAATGGTGTTTGCCTCCAAGAATTTTCTGACACTACAATTGTTACCGTTGCAAAAATGGTAACTACCGCAATTGCTGGTGGGGACAAGTTATTATGCAACCAACCTTCCATTCAATTGAATGGCAATAGCACTGCAACGGGTGAAAGTGGTTTGTGGCAACAAATCAGTGGTCCATCCATTTCCACTATTGCTGCTCCCACCCAACCCAATACAATGGTGAACGGGCTAATTGATGGTACCTATAAATTTAAATGGACTATTAGCAATGCTGCTTGTCCTTCCACCAAGGATAGCATTACCGTTATTAACCGCCCAGCTATTACAGCTGCTAATGCTGGTAATGATATTGTCATTTGCGATTTCCCTCCAAGTAGCAACAACTATACTTTATTAAGTTCCAACCTAACTGCTACAAGACCTTTTGAAACTGGTAAATGGAAGATAGTTCAGCAACCAACTTCTGCGGCTGCATCGTTTGACAATGACACGAAATACAATGCCGTTTTCAGTTTCAGCAAGTCGGGCATTTACAAACTGGAATGGACTATTAGCAATGATGCCAACTGTACGCCAACAAAAGACACTGTTGTTATCAATGTATTTGACAAGCCAGTTGTAGGAACTGTTGCAGCATCGCCCTTGACGGCTTGCTATGGCAGCAATATTACTGCAAGCCTTGGCTCTTACACTGGCTTGATTAAGAAATGGCAGTATAACCCTGCACCAACCAATGACAATTTTTGGCTTGATGTTGCTGGCATAAACAGCACCATCAACTTCAACAATGCACAGGAAAGTTTTGCGGTAAGAATTGTTGTTCAGTCTGCTGGTGCAGCAATGGGTTGCGGTACGGAAGTAACCAGCGATTCAGTAATGGTAAATATTGCACCAGAAACTGTTCCCGGAAAAACCAATGGCAATGCCAATGTTTGTGAATTGGCCAATGCTGGCAATATCAATTTGGCAAATTATGTTGGCAGTATTGTTAAGTGGCAAAGCTCCACCAACAATGGTATTAGCTGGATTGATGTGGCCAACACGACAGCAATTATCAGCTATAGCAATCTTGCCAAAACAACATGGTTTAGGGCTGTGGTGCAAAGTGGTGTGTGCCCTCCATCTTTTTCTGATACTGCTATCGTTACGGTAAGCAAAGCTGTGAATCCTTCCAACGCAGGATTAGATAAGTTGATTTGCAACCAAGCAAATATCCAATTGAATGGAAACATTGCTGCTACTGGAGAAATTGGCTTGTGGCATCAAGTAAGTGGACCATCAACTACAAATATTGCATCGCCCAATGCTGCCTCTACCAATGTAACAGGATTGGTGGCTGGAACCTATACCTATCAATGGACGCTTACAAACAATACATGCCCTTCCACTAACGATAGTGTTGTAATTGTAAACAGGCCTAGCACGACTTTGGCAGATGCAGGAATAGATAAGGTGGTTTGTGACTTTACAGTTACAACCAACAACAGCCTTGTCTTAACTGGGAATCTAAACAACACAAGACCTTTTGAAGTTGGCAAATGGCAAATTGTTCAGCAACCAGCTTCTGCGGCTGCATCGTTTGACAATGACACGAAACGAAATGCAATACTTGCATTCAACAAATCTGGTGTGTATAAACTGGAATGGACTATCAGTAATGACGCTGGTTGTGCACCAACAAAAGATACAGTAACTATCGATGTATTTGACAAGCCAATTGTAGGGATTGTTGCAGCTTCACCCATAATTTCTTGTTATGGCAGCAATATAACTGCAAGCCTTGGCTCCTATACTGGTGTTATTAAAAAGTGGCAGTACAATCCAGCACCAACCAATGACAATATTTGGCTTGATGCAGTAGGGACAAACAGTACCATCAACTTCAACAATGCACAGGAAAGTTTTGCGGTAAGAATTGTTGTTCAATCTGCTGGCGCAGCAATGGGTTGCGGCACGGAAGTAATTAGTGATTCAGTGATGGTGAACATCACGCCGCAAACTGTTCCCGGAAAAACCAATGGCAATGCGAATGTTTGCGAATCGGCCAATGCTGGCAATATTAATTTAGGGAACTATGTTGGCAGTATTGTTAAGTGGCAGAGTTCCGCCAACAATGGCACCAGTTGGGTTGATGTGGCTAACACAGCGGCAATTATGAGCTATACTAATCTTGTCAATACAACATGGTTTAGGGCTGTGGTGCAAAGTGGCGTTTGTCCAGCATCTTATTCCGACACAGCCATTGTTACGGTAAGCAAAACAGTTAACCCTGCCAATGCTGGGTTGGACAAGCAGCTTTGTGCTGATGTTTCAACACAACTAATTGGTAATGCAACAGGCAATGGAGAAACAGGTATATGGCAACAAATCAGTGGCCCATCCACTGCAAGTATTATTTCTGCAAATACACCTGCAACAACAGTAAATAATTTGGCAACAGGTGTTTATCAATTTGAATGGAGGTTAAGCAATAATGTTTGTCCTGCTACCAGAGACACTATTGTAGTTACCAATTATCCGTCCCTGCAGAACAGTATCAATACAACGGAGATTAAAATTTGCAGTGGTCAGCCTGTAACCATCAATGGCACTGCTGCTTTGGGTGGTACTGGCTCCTATACTTATCAATGGCAACAAAGTGCCGACAACATCAATTGGACAAATATTCCTTCAGCTAATGGTGTTAACTATTCTTTTATAGGAACTGATACTGTTTACTTAAGGAGAACAGTTGAATCAATGCCCTGTCAAAGTAGTAGTCCTGTTGTGAAAGTGGTTGTACAGAAACCCATCAACAATAATAACATCAATGCTGACCAGAGCATTTGCATCAATACTTCCGCTTCAACAATTATTGGTACCATACCAGGTGGGGCTGACGGGAATTATCAATACCAATGGCAACAAAGCAATGATGGCGGTATCACTTGGAACGACATGGTGGGTGCTACGCAAAAAGATTATGCACCTGGTGTTTTGACGCAAACTATCCGTTATAGGAGAATAGTGATTTCAACACTATGTAACGGACCGCAATCAAACACCAGCAGTATGGTAACCATTACTGTTAACCCTGATGCGAAGGCCCAATATAGCTATACACAACAAGTGGGCTGTGCCCCTTTTAATATCAACAATACCATTATCATCAATTCATTGTTCCCTACTAACAATGGTTCTTATGACTGGTATGCAAACAATAATTTCTTGGGTGCTGGAAATGATTTCCCGGGATATGTTTTGGTTAATCCATATGATTCAGTGAAAATTAAATTGGTGGCAGTTAGTAAGTATGGTTGCAAGAACGATAGCCTTAGCTATAGTTTCTATACCAAAGCTGTTCCGCAGCCAGCATTCAGTATTACTGATACGATTGGTTGTGGTCCTTTGCAAGTGGACTTTACCAATAACACTCCCAACAACCACCTGTTCCAATACGAATGGAATTTTGGTAATGGACAGACAAGTTCTGCCATCAATCCTGCTACCATTACTTATTTACAGGCACTGGCCAATGTGGATACGGTTTACAGGGCAACGCTAACGGCATTTACCACTTGCGATACGCTTCGTGTAGAGAAGTTCATCCGCATCCAATCAAAACCCATGGCAAGGTTTCTCCCCGATAAGGTAACTGGCTGCTCACCCATGACGGTAACTTTTATCAATACTTCTATTTCAACAGTTGCTAATTATGTCTGGGATTTTGGTGATGGCACTGTCATTGCAACCAACAACAAGAATTCAGTGCAGCATACATTTTATACTGGTGTGCCCACCGTGTTCCATGTAAAGTTGAAGGTGACGAACCAATGTGGAAGCGATTCATTAATTTATCCAATCGTTATCCAGCAAAATGCCATTCTATTGAATTATGCAATAGCTAATGATAATAAAGGCTGTGCACCATATACTGTTAAGTTCATCAATAGTTCCATTGGCAGCACAGGTTTTAAATGGGATTTTGGTGATGGCAATTTGCTGAACACCACCAATAATATTGATACTGTTTATCATACTTATTATACAGTTGGCGACTATACCATTCAACTAAAGGCAACCAATGGCTGCTCCGACACTTCAGGTACAAGAAACTTATTTGTGAACAGGAAACCAATTGCTGACTTCAGTGCCTTACCAAACACCACCTGTGTGGGAAACAATATCAGTTTCACCAATCTTACAGATACAGCAACAAGCTATGTTTGGAGATTTGACGATGGCTCCACTTCCAATCAAATAAGTCCAGTACACACATATGTTACTGCTGGCGTGTATAATGTGAAGCTACAATCAACAAGGGCATTCAGCAATGGAGGTTCATGTGTTGATAGCACAAACAGAACAGTTACTATCGTTTCCAAATTACCAGGAGCCTATGCTGTAACGGATACACTGGGCAAGTGTACACCCTTTGTTGTAATACTCACCAATCTCAGCACCCCATCATCCTTAACTACATGGGACTTTGGAAACAATATAGTTGACACAGGGGATGTGGTGGTCCATACATTCAATAGTGTTGGCACATACAATGTAAAGATGACGGCATTGAGTGTGGGGGGATGCAAGTATGAATCGGAAAGGACAATTAAAGTAGTTGGGCCAAGTGGCTCATTTACTTACGACAATGGTTTTTTCTGTGGCAACAAGCCAGTTCGTTTCCAAACCAACTCACAAAATGTTGATAGCATCAAAATACATTTTGGTGATGGAACGAGTATTGTAACGAATAGCAATATTATTTACCATACTTACACCCAGTCAGGCAAATATCTTCCAAAGGTTGAACTGATGGCAGGTGCAACTTGTAAAATACTATTGAATGGATTGGATACCATTAAAGTGGACTATATTAAGGCTGGCTATGTGGCCACACCACAAAAATTCTGTGGCTATGCCAAGGTAAATTTCTTGGATACCTCACGTTCTTATTTTGGTGTGCAAGCTTACAACTGGACATTTGGAGATGGCGGAATAAGCAATATTGCTTCGCCTTCACATCAATACAATAACACCAATACTTGGGCCGTTCAGTTGGTTATCAAAACAAACAGTGGCTGTTTTGATACAGTCTATAATCCCTTATATTTACACGTTCCACAGAAACCACAAGCATCAATTCAAAGTGATACAGCAGGTTGTGTAAATGAAGCGTTGAATTTCTTTGCAGTGGTTAATTCCATTGATACGTTGAACTACTACAAATGGAGCTTCACCAGTGGGTATAGTAGTAGCAATACTACTGTAACTACCAGTTTCCCCGTAGCTGGATTTCAAACTGCCCAGTTAATTGCTGGCACAACCAATGGTTGTTATGATACGAGTTATAGGCAGGTACGTATCAACCCCAATCCATTTGTAAGGACCAATCAGGACCTACAAATTTGCCGTGGACAAACAACGCCCCTTAATGCTACTGGTGCATTGAACTATATCTGGAGCCCAACGCAAAGTTTAAGTTGCAGTACCTGCCCTAATACATTGGCCGCTCCACAAACCACCACACAGTATGTGGTAGCAGGCACCAACCAGTTTGGTTGTGCAGGCTATGATACGGTTGTAGTTAATGTTGCCCAACCATTCAACATTACAGTTTCACCAAACGATACTTTGTGTATTGGCCAATCAACTGTATTGAATGCCCAAGGTGCAAGCAAGTACCAATGGAGTCCGGCTATTGGATTGAACAGCAGCACTGTATCCACACCAACTGCTGCCCCAACAATCACTACCAAGTACCGTGTTATTGGTTTGGACGATTACAATTGCTTTAGGGATACTGTTTATGTAACAGTTGCTGTTGGCCAATATCCAGTTGTAAATATTGGACCGGACAAAGTGCAGCAAACAGGTAACCTAATGCCATTGAAAGCAACATTTACCAATGGCCCAATTACTTCATGGCGTTGGGGTACCAGCGATTTCAATTGCACTACTTGTTCAGAGCCAGTTGTGCTAATCAAAAAAGATGCTTGTTATTATGTTGAAGCCAAGAACCAATATGGTTGTGCAGGCCGTGACACCATGTGCGTAAAGGTTTTCTTCAATGATGAACAGGTCTTCATTCCAAATGCCTTTACACCAGATGGCGATGGCATCAATGATGTGTTTATTGTAAGGGGCAAAGGCATCAAACTGGTCAAATCTTTCAGGATTTTCAATCGTTGGGGTCAGGTTGTTTTTGAGAAGAGCAGTTTCCCAGCCAATGATGCGAAGTTTGGATGGGATGGAAAAATAAATGGTATCGCAGCACCACCAGATGTATTTGTTTATACCTGTGAAGTGGTTGCGGAAAATGATGAGACTTATATAACCAAAGGGAACGTAACAATATTGAAATAACGCTTCGTCATTGCGAACAAAGGAAACAATCATCTTAAATACCACAGGGATTGCTTCGTGTCTCGCCATGATGTTATAAAACAATTATTATGAAAAAGTATTTAACCACAATCATTATTGCCCTAGCTGCATTAAATGCACCTGCACAAGATTTGGCTTTTTCACAATTTTATGAAAAACCATTACTTCGCAATCCGGCACTGGCTGGTGTATTTGATGGGGATATACGTGTAAAGGGCATCTTCAGGAACCAATGGCAAAGTGTTACAGTGCCTTATCAAACTGGGGCATTGAGTGCCGAGGTAAAATTTCCCGTTGGCAATGCAGATGACTACCTGACTATTGGTGTACAAACAACTTATGATGTGGCAGGTGACATCAAATTGAAACGCTCCCAAATTTTGCCTGTCATCAATTTCCATAAGTCATTGAACGAGGATTATGACAGCTACCTTTCTGTTGCTTTTATGGGCGGTTTTGTAAACAGCCAATTTGATGTAACGAAACTGAAACTGGATGACCAGTACATTGCTGGTTCATTCAATTCATCCAATCCCACACAACAGGTATTCAGCAAAACAGGTGTCTCGTATTGGGATGCTGCTACTGGCCTTACTTACAGCCAAGGGTTTGGTGAAAGCGGCTCGTGGTATTTGGGTGCTGCACTGTTTCATTTCAATAAACCAAAAGTGGCGTTTTATACCAATAATGAATCCACCACCTTACTAAACAAATGGGCCTTTAATGCAGGTGTTACCACACCAACAAGTGACTATAATAGGTTAGTCTTTTTTGCAGATTATACCAAACAAGGTGGTAGCAGCCAGTTTTGCGGTGGTGCCCTGTACGGATCGGATTTGGTGCGTCAATATGCTGATGATGAAGATAAAGTGTCCTTATACCTAGGTGCTTTTTATAGGTGGAAAGATGCCATCGTGCCAATTGTAAAACTAGATTATTACAATACGGCCATTGGTTTGAGTTATGATGTGAATGTTTCCAAATTAAAGTCTGCCTCGCAGCTTCGTGGAGGTTTTGAATTATCCTTAACCTATCGTGGCAGGCTTAATAACAGGGGCGGTTTAGCGGCAGATAAAATGCGTTGCGTAAAATTTTTATTTTAGTCAATCATTATTAAAAGGCTGTTGAGCAGGGATTGCCATTTTTTGAAAGTGTGAACATGAAAAATTGGCGGCTAGCTTATTTTAACAATCCGAAGGCTGTCCTTTATATCGCTATTATGCTTTATTCAATGTAATACAGAACTTACTGCCATTACTTTTTTCACTAGTAATGCTAAATGTACCTCCGCAGCGTTCTGTGTACTCCTTCACAAATAATAGCCCAAGACCACTGCCCCTTTCATTCATGGTACCACGTTTGGTAAATGGCTTATCCAGATTGAACAGCTTTTCAATCTCTTCTTTATCCATACCGATACCATTATCCTGCACACATAATTTTGTTTGATGCCCCTGCGTAAAAGCAGTGATATTGACCTTGCCATTATGGGGCGTAAACTTTATCGCATTGTTGATAAGGTTTCGCAAAATAAGTGAGAGATAATTCCTGTCTGCAAATACCAACAGGTCGTTTTCAATTTCATACCTCAGTTCTATTTCTTTTTGCGAAGCAGGCTTCAGGTATAACTGTACCGCTTCATCAATGATTACAGCAGTATTTAAAGGTTCGGGTTTGGAGATAATGTCACCTTGCATCTGCACTTTTGCCCAAACCAATAGGTTCTCCAAAAGCATGTCCACACTATTAACGCTTTGCTTCAATTCCTTCACTACCATTTCAGAATCTTCATTGCTTAGACTATTGGTTTTCATAAAGTCAACCAATCCTTTTAAGGAAGCGACTGGCCCTCGGAGGTCATGTCCAATAATCGAAAACATTTTATCCTTGAGATAGTTGATACTCTGGAGCTTACTGGTTTGATCCTTCAACAAATCGTTCATTGTTTTCCGTTCCTTGCTCCTTCTGTAAATAAAAAACAAAAAACTTCCGGTTACCAGCAATGCAAAGCAACTTGACAAAAGCAATATGGCATTTGATTTGTTTGTTTGCTTCAATAGCTCCACTTCTTTTTGTTTCTTGCCAAAACGGTAGGTATTCAACAAACTATCCAATGAATAGTACTTGTTCCTGCCTGTCAATGTATCAGCAAGTAGCGTATATTTTTCCATGTAGAATAAGGCGGAGTCAGTGTTGTCTAATTGCTTGTACATTTTGTACCTCAGTTCGGCGGCTTCCATCAATAAGTCGTCCATGTTCAACTTTCTACCAATCGCAATAATATCATTCGTTAACTGCATTACGGTATTGTATTCTTTTTTGGCCAAGGCCACCATGGCCAACTGCCGCTTGCCATACGCTACACCATAAAAATTGCCCAAAACATCAGCATACCTATTAGCTTCTGTTAAGTAAATTATGGCCTCTTCAAATTTCCCTTGAGCAATTAATACGTCGGCCATATTACCAAGTATATCTTGCAAAATAGCCGTATCGTTTTTTTGTCGGCCAATAGCAAGACCAAGTTTATTATAAAACTGTGCAGAATCGTATTGACGGGATTTATAAAAAGTATTGGCAAGCGAGCCATAAATATTGGCCATCTGCCCCTCATTTTTTAAAGCAGTGAACAACCGTAATGATTTATGGAAATTCATCCTTGCTGTTTGTGTTTCCTTAAGCGTATTATACATTTCACCTATTGAGTAAAAGGTAACAGCAAGACCAGAGTCATTTTTAATTTCTTCATAGATGTTTCTCGCTTCCAGAAAATATTCCAAGGCAATTGTCTGCTGGTTTATATAATCATAAGATTGACCCATGGCAATATAACTGTCTGCTTCCAGCTCCTTATTGCCCATTTTTTTTGCGCATGACAATGCATTATTAGCATAAAGCAATGATGAATCTGTATTGACAATTAAATAGGCTTCTGAAACCTCCAGCAATTTTTCTGTATTTGAAATAGAAAATGTTTTGAGGGATATTGCAGGAAGCAATTCATCAACAACTACCCTTTGTGAAAAAACGGCTTTGCCATACAAGCAAAAAAGAAGAAAAAGAAGGATTATTTTATTAGGGATAATGGATTTACTCATTGGTGTGCAAATTACAAAAAGACTTTTGTTGATGCTAAAGAATTACTCATTTGTTAGAACCATCCCCGTTTCTTAAATATAACAATCATCAGTATAGGTATTGCCACCATTAAACCTACTGCAATGTAGAATCCTTTTTCCTGATGGCTCAAGGGTATTACGGTAAAGTTCATTCCGAATATGCCACCAATAACAGTGGCTGGTGCAAGTAGGCAAGTAACAATGGTCATAACTTTCATTACCTCATTTAAACGGAGGTTTACATTGCTTAAATAAAGGTCTTGCAGGTTCATCATCATGTCACGATAGTTCTCTGTAAACTCGTTTGCTTGAAGGATATGGTCATATACATCCTTGAAATATTTGGTAGTCCTTTCCTGTATCAAAGTGCTATCACTACGCATGAAACCATTGATGATGTCACGAACAGGTGTTACATTCCTCTTCAACACAATCAGTTCCTTCCGCAAATCATTTATTTCTGCCAAGGTCCGTTTATTACTGCTGCGGATAATTTTTTCTTCAAGCAGTTCTATTCTCTCACCCAACTTTTCCATCACCAGAAAGTAATGGTCAACAATCATGTCTAGCAATGCATAGAACAAATAATCTGCACTGCTTTGCCGAAGCTTGCTATTGGCTATTTTCAATTTTTCACGAATACTGTCAAATACATCACGATGGGCATCCTCCTGAAAAGAAAGCACAAAATCCTTTCCCAATACAATGCTTATCTGTTCAGTTTCTACATCACCTGTTTTTTCATTGAAGTAAAGCATGTTCAATAAACAGAAAAGGATATTGTCCATTTCGTCCATCTTCGGCCTTTGCCCAATACTCAATATATCTTCAACTATCAATTGGTGAACATTATAGCAATTGCAGATGTTTTCAATATCTGCTTTGCGTATGCCATCAATATTTATCCAACTCACATGGTTATTGTCCTTGAATACTTTGCATTGATTTATTTCGTTAAAATCATGCACTTGTATAGTCTCCAAATTGTAGTCGTATACATGCACCTTTATTTCTGCAGCTTCCTTTCTTTCTACGGGTATAGTTGGGTTTACTTGAAAAATATCCCTTGTCCTTTTTGTATCAAACAAAGAAAGCAGGTTAAAATATTTGAGGTATTTGTTCTGTTGCATAGAATGAAGTTAGTGAACCCAATCAATTTTTGCCCTCTGCCTACCTGCATGAAAGGAAGGCATTGGGCTAATTGATCCAATAAGTGCAAAGGACGGATAATATGCGTCGGTTAGCTTGATACATAATTTCTCCAAATAAAAAAGCAGTTGAAGATTCAACTGCTTTTTTACTATTTAATGATTGCAATCTTCTTTGTGTGCATGGTTGTGCACCCTGCAGGAGCGATAGTTAATAACGTGCGACGTTACAATTAGCAATACAGCAGGAATTAAAAACCAAAGCTGCCACTCATGCCAAATCTGTTTGGCAAACAGCAATGCAAAGCCAGCACTAAAAATAAGTATAGGCGTAAGGCTATGGTGGTGTTTTTTCCAACCATGGTAAAATGAATAGGCCCCAATAAAAAAAGCAAGAATAATCATGAAATATTCAAAACCGACATTGTGGATGATTTCTACACCCAGCAGGGGCAAACTAGTCAACAGCAGGGGCAGCACTGCACAGTGAATGGCACAGGCCACAGAAGCAACAATACCCAATGCATCCCAATTAATCTTGAAGTTCATAAGAGGGCAAATATAATAAATGCAATTGTGTTGCAAAAGTTTTTCTTCTCGTAAGGCTGTCAATTTTTGCTTGCGTATTTTTGGTATTCAATTATAAATGATGAACAAGAAGCTATTGTTTTATGTCGGTTTTTTTGTGGTTCTCGTACTTGTTTTTTGGGGTGCTTTAGCAAAGTTCACCGATACTTTTAACCAAAGCAGTTTATTGAAACGTGGTCAAGTACAGACTTTTGCCTTTAATAAGGAAGATGGTACCATATTTACCAATGAGGAAATGAAAGGGAAAGTTTGTGTTGTGGAATATTTTTTTACCACATGCCCCAGTATTTGTCCTAGGATGAACAATAACATGAAGAAAATTTATGAAACCTTTAAGGATGAGAAGAATTTCATGATATTATCACATACCTGCGACCCCAAGCATGATTCTGTTAGCAAAATGAAACACTATGCTGATTCCTTAAAAGTTGACACCAAGACATGGGCTTTTCTTACTGGACGAAAGGATAGTCTTTACAATATGGCACGTAATAGTTATGGTATTGATGACCCAAAGAATATGGTAGCCAATATTGATGACGATTTCATGCACTCACAGTTCTTTGCCTTGGTTGATAAGAATGGCATTGTTCGTGGTCAGGTATATGATGGCCTTAAAGAAGATGAACTGGAAAAACTAAAGAAGGATATTAGGTCTTTATTGAAAGAAAAAGCAGTGAACAAAAGTTTTTCAAACAATATGTTTAACTAGACAATTATGGCAAACGCAATTTTAGATATCCTTAAACGTAACCAGCTCAGTGTTACTGACAGCAGGAAAAATATCCTGGAACTTTTTCAGCATGCCAATGGGGCATTGGCACATGCCGATATTGAAAAGAAAACTGGTGAACAGTTTGACAGGGTAACCATTTACAGAACATTGCAAACCTTTGTTGATAAGGGTATCATACATACCATTCCAACAGCAGACAATTCCGTGCTCTATGCTTTATGCAAGGATGAATGCAGTCAAGGTCATCATCACGACAACCATGTACATTTTATTTGTGACGATTGTAATATTACTTATTGTCTGGACCATGTAACAGTGCCAGAAGTTAGCCTACCCAAAGGTTTCAACCAGAAGAGAACGGATGTGGTGGTAAGTGGTGTTTGTAATAATTGCAATTAGTTTCCTTACTTTCCGATTTCTAAAAATGCCTGAATGATTTTAGTAACAGGAGCCACTGGTCTAGTTGGCTCCCATTTAATACAGCAACTTGCTGCACAGCATAAAAAGGTGAGGGCATTGTACCGTTCACAAATTCCGTCTATTTCAAACAGCCAGCATGTTGAATGGTTCCAAGCAGATATTTTGGATGTTACTGCATTGGATGAAGCTATGGAAGGCATCACGCAGGTTTATCATTGTGCTGCCATCGTTTCCTTCAATCCTAAAAAGAAAAAAGAACTCCATCAAACAAATATTGAAGGCACGGCGAATATTATCAATGCCTGCCTGAATGCCAATATTGAAAAAATGGTGTTTGTCAGTTCTGTTGCCGCCCTTGGCAGAATAAGGGAAGACAAGCCTATAGACGAAACCATGAACTGGACCGAAGAAACCAGCAACAGTGAATATGGGAAGAGCAAGTACCTAGCTGAAATGGAAGTGTGGCGTGGCATTGGCGAGGGGCTGAATGCAGTGATGGTGAACCCAACCATTATACTTGGTGCGGGTGATTGGAACAAAGGTTCTTCAGAAATTTTCAAGAGTGCCTATGATGAATTTCCTTGGTACACAGATGGTACAACAGGTTTTGTGGATGTAGCAGACGTGGTAAAAGCCATGATGCTCTTAATGGATAGTGACATCACCTCTCAGCGTTTTATTGTGAGTGGAGAAACAACTACTTACCAAAACCTGTTCTCCTCCATTGCCAAATCATTTGGCAAAAAACCGCCACATAAAAAAGTAACGCCACTCATTGCATCAATTGTCTGGCGTGTGGAAGCTATCAAAAGTAAACTGACCGGTACAGAAGCTTTGCTTACAAAAGAAACAGCCAAGACTGCACAAACTAAAGTGAGTTTTGATAATAGCAAACTGAAACAATACCTGCCCAACTTTTCTTATACCCCTTTACATGAATCCATTAAAAGGATTTGCGACGAACTGAAACAAATACATAACTTGTAGCCATATCTCGTTGAGGCTGTCAAAGCGAGACTGAAAACAAACTGTTGTGCGAAAAATTTTTACCTTGATATTAGTCCTGGCATTATATGCACCCCATGTTGCAGGATTGCTTGCATACAGCGAGTGTGAAATGGCCGCCATGCTCAACAGCAAACCCGATTGTGATTGTAAATTGGCAGCTATTCCACAACAAAACAATCCAACCAATCTTCCTGACAAGCATAAAGAAATTGTACATCAAACAGATTGGAAATACATTCTCTGTAATCGTTTTCAAAATGCTGTAGTCAATAAAAGCATTGTTGCAAAAGCATTTCAACTTTACCAATCTCCTTATCATTCATTGTCGAACGGTAATAAAATTTTCCATCCACCTTGTTGTTAGTATTCCTCCCTACATTTTATTTTTTATGTAACCAGCGAAGCATTTCTTAAGCTGTAGTTACATAGCACCATTACAGTCAGTTCATTACTGAACAACTGTGTTATTTATTATTAAACAACTATACAACATGAAAAAAATATTCACCGCTGTTTTTGCAGTAGTACTTGCTGCATGCAACACTCATATCGCTCCTTCATCAACACCTATCGCTAATGCAGAAATAGTAAATGAGAAAAAGCAAACCATTCTTACTGGACATTGTTCCATATCAAGCATGCAATGGAGCAACTATAAGGAATGGTACGATAAATCCTTTAGCAGTTACAGTATTGATTCATCTATCATTTCGCAACTACAGCCATTGCTTCAGAACAAAACCATTGAGATATTTTTAGGTAGTTGGTGCGGAGACAGCAAAAGAGAAGTGCCTAGAATGCTGAAGCTATTACAGGCGGCATCATTTGACACAAGTAATATCAAAGTGATTTTTGTAGATAATGCACTGGCATCTTACAAGCAAAGTCCACAACATGAAGAAAAAGGAAAGTCCATCCATCATGTGCCAACGTTTATTGTTTATGAAAACAATAAAGAACTTAACAGGATTGTGGAAACGCCCATCGTTTCATTGGAAAAAGACTTGTTGGCTATTGTTTCCAGTCAGCCTTATGAACCAAATTACAAAGCAATCAGCTATTGGCTACATGAAGTAAGGGGCAGGAATAAAAAAATGGAAGATAGTAATTTGAAGAATCTTGTCAGTACCATCAAGCCATTATGTAAACATCAAGGTGAATTCAATGCCTTTGGTTATATGCTGCTTGCCCAAAAGAAGTACAAAGAAGCTATCAACATCTTCAAGTTGAATACATTTGTCTATCCAGATAAAGCTGGTGTATATGATAGTCTGGGGGAAGCCTATTACACTATTGATAATAAGGAAGAAGCGAGGAAAAATTATGAGAAAGTCTTGGCAATAGATTCTAACAATGAGAATGCTAAAAAGATGTTGCAGAAGTTGTAATGAAATGCTGCCGGACACTTAAAAAGAAAAAAAGAACAGATTTTAAAAGGGATTCCACACTTTGGAAATGTGGCATCCCTTTTAAAATTACTTCTCGTTCATCACCTTCTTCCACAGTTCAGGGATACGCCTCACCCAAACAAGTTCCTTCATTTTAATACCGGCTTCCTCCACAGGCGAACCAAAGTAAACCTTGCCACCTTGAATGGTGTCCTTTACTCCACTTTGAGCATAAACCACTGCATTGGCACCAATAGTAAGCGTTTTACTTACACCAACTTGACCCCATAACGTAACACCATCCTCAATAGTTGTGGCGCCAGCAATGCCCACTTGTCCGGCAAATAAACAGTTCCTGCCCACCATCGTATCATGTCCTATATGAATAAGGTTATCCAGCTTGGTTCCCCTACCGATTCTCGTTTCTGCAGTCACGCCGCGATCAATGGTACAATTAGCCCCAATTTCTACATCGTCTTCAATCACCACCTTACCGCAACTCACCATTTTCTTATACCAAACATCTCGATTTTTCTTGGTATTATAGTAAAAAGCATCGCTGCCAATGACCGTTCCGGCCTGCACAATAATATTGTCACCCAGTTCTGTATAATCAAGCAGGGAAACATTAGAATATATCGTGCAGTTCTTTCCAATTTTTACATCCTTGCCCACAAAAACATTGGGCATGATATAAGTGCCTTCGCCAATGATTGCAGATGGATGTATGGAACTTGTTTGCTTTTCAAAGGGTTGAAAATGCCTAACAATTTTTAAGTAGCATTCAAATGGCTCACTAACAAACAACAATGTTTTTCCTTGCGGTATTGCAACATCTTTATTGTTGATGATTATAAATGTGGCAGCACTATTTAAACACTTGTCATAATATTTTGGATGGTCTACAAAGCAAACATCACCTGCTTCAACCTTATGTATTTCATTGATGCCCGTTGCAAATGAATTTGTGTTGCCCAATAACTCTGCACTTAATAAATCAGCTAACCATGTGGCGGCAACTGGAGAAGGAAACTGCATGGCAATAATTTTAAACGAAGTTAACTATACGCACTAAAGAACAAAAAGAACTTGTGTAGGCTTTATTGAAGATGCAGCACCAACTGAGTGCCGCATGTTGATGCATTGATGACAACAAAAAAATAATACTGCACGTCATGCGTTGTCTTATAATCAACATCATGATTTGCTTATTGATTTTTCATGTACGTAAGTATGCTTTCGGAAAAAAACGCACGCCTGTTCTTGATTTTTTTTAGTTGTCTTCTTTTGATTTTAGAAGTGTTTGCCATGGTTAGGATAAAGACATTACATCAACGACCATGGTTTTTTTGCAAACAAAGCAACTTGCTGAAACCCTTTATTCATCAGCATTACATCGATTCAATTTTTATTGTTTTCAACTGTAATCATTCACGCAATGATGACAAGCAGCTGCATTTGACAGCTACTCACTTACTACTAAATTCACACTCGCAAAAAAAATGTGAATAAAATAACCGCAACTTTTTTTTGTTACAGCAGAAACTCTTTTTAATATTGTGAAGGGAATTTGGTTCCCAGTACTTACTAACCCATCCATTATACAAAGTCCCACCTCGGTGGGGCTTTTTGTTTTATGTTGTTTATGCATAACTACTACTTCATCATTTACAAACCATACCTGACACTATCCCAATTTTCCAAAGAAGAAGAAAAGCAAACGCTTGCTGATTTTTTTGATGTGCCCAAAGATGTTTATCCTGTTGGAAGATTGGATTATGACAGTGAAGGTTTATTGATTCTTACGAATGACAAGCAACTCAATCACCGTTTATTAAACCCCTTGTTTGCGCATGAAAGGGAATACTATGTGCAAGTGGATGGCAATATAACGTCACAAGCAATAGATGAGTTATCCAGAGGCGTTACAATAAATATTGATGGAAAAAATTATCACACAAAAAAATGCAAAGCGATATTGTTTAATAATGTACCAATCGTTCCAACAAGAACTCCGCCCATAAGGTTCAGGAAAGAAATACCAGCACCTTGGATAAGCTTAATCTTAACTGAAGGGAAAAACAGGCAAGTAAGGAAGATGACAGCCAAGGTAGGCTTTCCAACTTTACGTTTGATTCGTTACAGGATAGAAGCAATAAAAATTGATGGCTTGCTGCCCGGAGAAATAAAGGAACTTTCCAAAACAAGTATTTATAAAATGCTGTTTAATGAATAAGATAGTTGAAATAGAAAAAAATGGTTACTCCATAAGCGATGACGCATCAAGGATTGAAGTGTCCGTGGTGCATGCATACCTCTCAAAGCAATCTTACTAGGCACAAAACATTCCATTTGAAGTGGTAGAAAAGTCAATAGCCAATTCATTGTGCTTCGGTGTCTATTTTGAAGGAAATCAGGTTGGTTTTGCAAGGTTGGCTACTGACAAAGCCACTTTTGCCTATTTAGCTGATGTTTTCATTTTGGATGAACATAGGGGCAAGGGCCTATCCAAATGGTTGATGGCAACTATTCATGCCCATCCCGAACTTCAAGGATTAAGAAGGTGGCTTCTGGGCACTAGGGATGCCCATGGCTTGTACGAGCAATTTGGCTGGACAAGATTCGGGGACGAGCAGAAGGAACGTTTTATGCAATTCCACAATCCCAATGTTTACAAAACGAGTTGATTGCTGTTCTTCAGTTGCAATGTTCCTTGTCGCTCCATACACTTAGGGCAATTCTTCAATATTCCTGCCTTGGTCTGTTTTATTCTTGACAAAGCCTTCTATTAATGAAGTAAAAAAAGAAACGATAATGCTGAACCATAAAGCAGACCACCAACCTGCAACAGTGAAACCAGGAACCAATGTTGCTACCCATTTTACAATAATGATATTAATGACAAGAAGAAACAGACCCAAGGTGAATAAGGTAATGGGAATGGTAAGCACCACCAAAATTGGCTTCACAAAAGTGTTAAGCAATCCCAATACTAAAGCAACCATTAAGGCTGTTTGGGCATTGGGCACATTGATGCCCGAAAGCATATAGGCAGCTATAAGCACTGCTACAGATGTAATCAATGTTTTAGTAATGAACTTTTGCATATGCTAAATTATATAACCACCAATTCGTGAAACTCATTTGGGTTAAGGTATTTTTTTGCCAAAGCTTGTAGTTCCTCTGCACTAACCGTTTTGATTGTATTGATAGCACTATAAAAATACTGGTCATCCAGGCCATTGAGAATATAGTTCTTCCATCGGGTGATGATTTGAAATGGACCATCAAGATCACCCAATAAACTTCCCATCATGAAGTTGCGGACCAAGTCCAGTTCTTCTTCCTCAATTATATCATTGCGAAGGATTTCCATTTCCTTGTAGGTTTCATCAATGGTGGCTTGGCAAACATCCTTACCGGCTTCCGTGCTGATGAGCCATGCCGTATCATGAATATGGTTCTGGATATAGGAATGAATGCCATAAGTGTAGCCTTTATCTTCCCTTATATTGCTCATTAAACGTGAACCGAAAAATCCACCGAAAATATTGTTGAGCACAGATACTTTTTGAAAGTCCTGATGATGGCGATTGGGAAACGGCCTTGCTATTCTAATGGCACCCTGCACACCATTTTCATCATTAACTATATGCTGCTTTTTAATTGGAGCAGGGGCAATATTATGTGTAACCTTATTGATGTCAGTTTGGTTCAATGGCAATTGACCAAATACATTGTTCAATTGCTCCTGGATGTCTGACGGGAGTTTACCTGCAACAAAAATCATGCAGTTGCCTTTAGTGTAAAAGTCCTGATGGTACTTAATTAGCTCCTCCCTTTGTAAAGCATCATAATCCCCAGTGGAAGTGTATTTGCCATAAGGGTGATTGATGCCAAACAAATATTCATCTATTAAACGGTTAGCCACGAAATCGCATTTCTTCAAATTGACTTCAAGCCTTTGTTTTTGATTCTGTTTGTAGAGAGCAAGTTCATCCTCTGGAAAGATGCTATCGGTTAATACTTCGCTCATTACTGGCAACAGCTTTGGTAGATGCTTGCTTAATGTATGAAGGGTCAACGTAGAAGTTTCATTGTAACAATGACGGTTCAGGTAGGCACCATAAAAATCAAAATGCTCATTAATAGCGAAAGCAGTTTTATTCTTTGTTCCATTCTTCAGCATGAAGTTGGTAGTAGCCGCTACGATATTTTTCTCTTCGTACCAGTTACCAGCATAAAACACCAATTCCACCACAACCACATCCTGTGCACCTGCATTGATGGCATAAACAGGCACACCATTATCCAATGTGTACTTTTCTATGGGTTTTAGTTTGAGGTCAAATTCAACTGCATCTACTATTTCGGGAGCTTCGGTTCTGTTTGTCATTGTCTAATTCTTACTGTAATAATGAATGGTATTGCTGTTCTTCTCGTCAAAAATCTTAATGCTGTAATTGCGGATATCTTCTACTGTAACTGCTTGGTATTTTTCCAGTTCAGTATTCATTAGGGAAGCATCACCCAATAGTTCATACATAGCCAAACTATTGGCCCTACTCATTACGCTCATGTCTTCAAAGGCAATAATGCTTTCGGTTTTGTTCTTTACTTTTTGCAGTTCAGCTTCGCTAACCAGTGCTGTTTTTATTTTTTCTATTTCTTCTGCTATGGCTCTGTCTACCTCTTCCATCTTCACCCCTTTTACCAGTTTGCCTTCAATGGCCAACAAACCAGTATCTGTTGTGCCAAAATGGTGGCAATCCAAATTAGAAAACAATTGTTTTTCTTTCACCAAGCTTTGGTATAATCTTGATGAACCGCCGCCACCCAAAATTTCCGTAATCAGGTCTGCCACATAATAACCTTTGTTCAGCCTTGCTTCCATATGCCAAGTTTTTATGTAGGCATCCAAAGGCACATCTGCTTTTATCTCCAATAACCTTGCTTCTTGTTGGGTAGGCTCCTGGGGCAAGTTCCTATTATACTTTTCACCGCTTGGAATATCCCCAAACCATTTTTCAGCAAGCCTTTTCACCTCTTCGGTTTTAACCTTTCCTGCTACCACCAAAATGGCATTAATTGGACGGTAATGTTTAAAGAAAAAGTTTTTAACATCTTCAATCTTTGCATCTTCCACATGTTTCAGTTCCTTGCCAATGGTCATCCAGCGATAAGGATGTTCCTTATAGGCTAGTTCACGCATCTTGTGCCATATATCACCATAAGGTTTGTTAATATAATGCTCCTTGAACTCTTCCACCACCACTTTACGCTGCACTTCCAAACTCTTTTCATTGAAGGCCAAGCTCAGCATCCTGTCGCTTTCCAACCAAAAAGCAGTTTCAATATTCTCCGCTGGCATGGTACAGTAATAGTTGGTAATATCGTTAGTGGTATACGCATTGTTTTCGCCACCTGCACGCTGCAATGGCTCATCATAATCCTCAATGTTCACACTGCCACCAAACATCAAATGCTCAAACAAATGGGCAAAGCCGGTCTGTTCAGGGTTCTCATCTTTGGAACCCACATCATACATCAAGTTCACCACGGCCATTGGTGTACTATGGTCTTCATGAACCAAAACACGGAGACCATTATCCAAAACAAAACGGTTATAATTTATCATTTTAAATTCTTGATTTAGCATTTATGTTTTTGCAATTACTGTAACCTCTTCTTTAAAAGCACTATTATTCTTTCCATCTTGTTGGTATATTCTTTTGTTACGAGTAAACGCATTTCTTGTCCAACTTTTTGAAAGAACGCATCTAGTTCACCTTGGGTTCTAAAATTGTTTGGAAAAGATTTAATATCAAGTGATTTGTAATTATACAAATCATCAATTGCATTTTGCAATTCTTTATCAGGTTTAAAGTAAACTTGAATTAAACCTAGAACTTCAAACACCTCCTGCTGATTTTTTGATATATCCCTAATTAAAGCTATACCTCTATCATTTTGCCGCTTTGCTTCTTCTAAATCAAAATTGTCATGTGAAAACAACTGATACTTTCGTTCATAAAATTCTGAAAGCAATTTAGCTTCTAAATTAGTCACTAAATATTGAGCCCACGGATTTTTCAAGGCCATTAAACGAGAGAACGAAACGTTCTTATTTACAACTGTTGTTTTATCAATTTCATTAGTAAAACTTAAATTAGATTTAACTTTTTCCAACTGCAAATCAAAGTCCTGCTTTTTTTCAATTTGCTGGGCTTGAAATGTTTGTTCAAGTTTTTTAAGTGTTTTTTCGTTTTCTAGTTTTACATTATTTAAAAAAAACTCTCTTTGCGTTATTAGTTCGCTATCTAATCGTTTCATTCTTGAATCGATATACAAACCAACTAATGCGACGATAATCACAATTATTAGTTTATCTATTAATAAAATGAAAATTTTTTGTTTTATGTTTAAATTGTCATTAGCCATTATCTGTTTTTTTACTTTTTCATGTCAAGCTCTCAAATTTTGTAAATGTATGGTAAACTAAAACAGCCTAATAAGCCAAAAATCCCAAACTCCATACTTGGAATTTGGGATTGAATCTGTTATTCTAAATTGCCTTCGAGAGCCTCAGGCTTACATTTTATTTACCTAGCTAAGTTCACAGCCCTCTTTTCTCTGATAACAGTTACTTTAATCTGCCCAGGATAAGTCATTTCTGTTTGTATTTTCTGGGCAATTTCAAAGCTCAGTTTATCGCTGTCGCCATCTGTTACCTTATCAGCTTCCACAATTACACGCAACTCACGACCAGCTTGAATGGCATAAGCTTTTTCCACGCCGGGGTAAGCACAAGCCAAGTTTTCAAGGTCCTTGATACGTTGCAGGTACTGCTGCATGATTTCCCTTCTTGCACCTGGCCTAGCACCGCTGATGGCATCACAAGCCTGAACAATTGGGGAAATAACAAACTGCATTTCCATTTCATCGTGGTGGGCACCAATAGCATTTACCACGGCAGGGTTTTCACCATATTTCTCCGCCAATTTAGCACCTAATAAGGCGTGGCTCAATTCAGTTTCTTCATCAGGAACTTTACCAATATCATGCAATAGACCAGCACGTTTTGCCAATTTAGGGTTCATGCCCAGTTCCGCAGCCATGATTCCGCAAAGGTTGGCCGTTTCGCGACTATGCATCAATAAGTTCTGTCCATAAGAAGAACGGAAACGCATTTTACCCACAATCCTTACCAGTTCCTTATGTAGGCCATGAACACCCAATTCAATTACGGTACGTTCACCAATTTCCATTACTTGCTCTTCCAACTGGCGGCGGGTCTTTTCTACTACTTCTTCAATACGGGCGGGATGGATACGTCCATCAGCCACCAAACGCTGCAAGCTCAAACGGGCAATTTCCCTACGCAATGGATCAAATGAAGAAAGGATAACTGCTTCTGGCGTATCGTCCACAATTAAATCCACACCTGTGGCAGCTTCAATGGCACGAATGTTACGGCCTTCGCGTCCAATAATTTGACCCTTGATTTCATCTGTTTCCAATTGGAAAACAGTAACCGTATTTTCAATGGTCTGCTCAGCAGCAGTACGTTGAATAGATTGGATAACAATTTTGCGGGCTTCTTTATTGGCCTTCAGCTTGGCATCCTCAATAATTTCTTGTTGGAGTGCCAAGGCTTGTGTATGGGCTTCATTCTTAAGACCTTCAATCAATTGGTTCTTGGCTTCTTCAGCACTTAGGCCAGCAATTTTTTCCAGCCTGCGAATATGTTCTTCTTGGTGTTTTTCCAGTTCTGTACGCTTCTGATTCACTACTTCAATCTGGCGATTGAGGTTTTCCTTAATGGCTTCGTTTTCCTTTACTTGTTTGTCTAGGCTGGTTTCCTTTTGGTTAATGGTCAGCTCTTTTTGCTTGGCCCTATTTTCCGAGTCGTTAATTTTCTTATTACGCTCATTTACTTCTTTATCATGTTCTGCCTTTAACTGTACAAATTTCTCTTTTGCTTCAAGCTGCTTTTCTTTCTTAATGGTTTCTGCCCTGAGTTCTGCTTCCTTTAAAATGGTTTGGGCCTGTGCTTCGGCTTCTGCAGCCCTGTTCTTACTATCTTTTGTGAAAATGAGCTTACCCGCTATAACCCCTGCTACAAGTGCTACTGCACCAATGATAATGTATACTACTGTGGTATCCATGCTTTTGGAATGTTTTAAAATGGTTCAAAATCGTATTTACTGTTGCACACCTCATTACTTAATTGATTTGGTGAACGATGACGGCGAAGATAATTAAATAGGTATAACATAAATGCAGCGATTTTCTGATTCATATTATTGCTATGTTCTAAACCTGGTCAGGTAAAAATGGAATCAGGGATTGAGAGAGGGACTCTATTATTTGGATACTTATTATTTATCCTGAACTGAAGAATCTGGCAATATCATACTACGAGGCTCCATTTCGCCGAGTTCTAATTTTTTATGGTAGAAGGTAAGCAGTTTTAAATTTACACTTTATCCCATTTTTGGATACACAATACAAATTGGGGAACAAATGCCAAAAGAGGGAAAATAGATTAGATTGAAAATCAACGACTTAGTTTTCATAAAAGACATATTTCTGCGTTGGCATTGTGTTTGCCTAATTAAGCATGTACTTTTGAATTATCCAATCCCTGTAGAATTACTATCCAATCTATTCTTTTGAATTACCTGATAATAACCGAGTAAAAAATAACTCTCAATATTTCAGGAAATGAACAAATTATTCTCAGCAATCGCAGTAATTATTTTGATGGCATCTTGCAGCAAGAAAAATGATGTTATTGAAGCAGTGCAGGAGCAAACCGCTAATTCTTCTTTCTTTAGGGATGCTAACCTTGCCATTGCAAATATGGTGGCCAGCAACTCTAATGGAAAAGTGCAAATCAACTTCACTACCGTTTACGAAAAGAATATTACCAAAATTGAAGTAATGGCTGGTGACAGTCCTAATTACCTGTGCAGCATTTATGAAAGTGCACCAACTGGTAATTCTTCCCAAGCAAAAGCTTATTCTGTTATAGATGCCACACCTAAGGCTACGACCATGTACTACATGATCCGCTATTCATTGGCCAATGGTGATTGGGGTTATACAAGTGTTTTGAAATTTCAACGTGGCAACTAAGTAGTGCCTAATCCGTAACCTACCTATCTAAATAAAAAGCCCCGAAAAATTTCGGGGCTTTTTATTTAGTTTCTTCCAACTAAGGAAGTCGTCATTTATTCACACCTTCAATTGCTTTATCCAAATATTTTTCAAAAGAAGAAAGTTTTTCGGCGGTTTCTTTAAGTTTAATCATTTCTGCCCCAGCTTTATTTTGTTCTGTAGCAAACCAGAGTAGGGCCATGCTTATATAATCCTGCATGTCCTTACCGGGAAATTCAATCCTAAATGCATTTATTTTTTCGTTGATGATTTTGCCAGTTTTGCGAACCAGCTCTTCCTCATCCGCCTCTATTTTGAGGCGATAGGTCCTATCGGCGATGATGATATTTGCAGGTATCAGTTCACTCATGGTTAATCTTTCTATTCGCTTCGGTGTCTACTAGTTTGTCATTTAAACTCACCTGTTATAACAATACTTAAAGTGGGCCTCTTATGGATTTAGCATCGCAAGACATTGTTCTATCTCCTTTAGGTAACTGTCTATCCGTTTATTCAACGTTATTTTTTCGTTTTCACTTAAAGTTTTGCTGCTCAGTTGGAACATATCAACCTGCTTCTGCAAATTTTCCAGGTGTTCCGTTTTTGAGACAAAGGTTGTTTTTGTTTTTTCCAACTCCTTCCTTAACTGCAGGTTCTCTTTTTGGAGCAACTGGTATTGCTTCAGCAATAGCTGGAGTTTGGTTTTGATGGAAGCCAGTTGATCGTCAATGTACAATTGCATTTGCCGAAGTATCGGTTTAAAAATCTAGAGGCTACTATTTTCGTATTTCTGCTCCAAGTTCCTTTTCAAAGCCCTGAACCAGTTTGGTAACCATACTATCAATTTCCTTGTCGGTCAGCGTTTTTTCTTCATCCAAGAAAGTAAAGTTAACAGCCATTGATTTTTTATCAGCACCCAATTTGTCGCTTTCAAACACATCAAACAAACGCAAGCCTTGAAGTTTTGGCAATTTTGTCTTGCTAACTACTTCCTCAATATGCTCATAGGTCGTACTCCTATTAACCACCATGGCCAAATCGCGTTGCACAGCAGGAAACTTGGACACTTCTGTGTAGGTGATTTTTTCTTTGCCAAGCAGTTTCAACAGGGCAATGAAATCTATATCAACAAAATAAACAGGCTGCTTGATGTCGAAAGTATTGAGCTTTTTGGTTGGGATTTCGTGCAGAGTCCCAACCAATTTTTTGCCATTGAAAATGTCGATATTCAATCCTGCAGTTTCATTTTTGGCGAAATGGATGTCAGACAATCCAGCCAATGTCAGCAGGGCATTGGTTATGCCTTTTGCTTTATAGAAACTAACCGCTTTACCTTTTTCGCTCCAAATATCCTCATGGTTAGCACCAGTTAAGTATAATGCCAAATGTTCTATCTCCTTGTATTTGCCCACTTCCGAGGTATGATAGGTTTTGCCAAACTCAAAGAATTGCAAATTGATATTTCTCCTGTTTATATTGTAGGAGATGCATTCCAACCCTGTTTCCAACATGGACGGACGAAGCACATCCAATTCTGCACTCAGGTTGTTCACCATTTTTACCATTGTAGCAGCTTGCCCTTCATCAAAGTATTTGCTATTGGTAATGGAATTGGTAAATATTTCATTGAAGCCTTGACCAGATAAATAGTTGGCCAACTTCTCCTTCAAGTTTTCTTTTAATCCACTTTCATCTACAGAAGGGGAAATGGTGATAGTGGTAGGAATATCAATATTGTCCAAACCATCAATGCGGATTACTTCTTCCACAATATCTGCAGGCAAACTTATATCCGGTTTGCTGAAGGGAACTGCAATCCTTACTTCATCAATCCCTTCTTTTAATATCTCAAAATTCAATGCCTGCAAAATCCGCTTTACCGCATCTGGATGGTAGTTTTTACCACTTAGTTTCTTGATATAGTGATACTTGATGGCTATTTCTGTTTTCTCTTTTTTAACAGGGTACACATCAACCACGTCACTGGCAATTTCGCCTCCAGCTACTTCTTTAATTAGGGTAGCTGCACGTTTCAGCACGTTCACCGTATTGGAGATATCAACGCCTTTTTCAAATCTTGTAGCGGCATCAGTCCTCAATCCATGATGCAAGGATGTTCTCCTGATGGAAACGGAATTGAAGCAGGCACTTTCCAAAAAGATATTTTGGGTAGACTCCTTTACGCCACTTTTCAGTCCACCAAAAACACCAGCAATGCACATTGGCTTTTCTTCCCCATCACAAATCATTAAATCATTGACAGATAAATTCCTTTCTTTCTCATCCAAGGAAATAAAAGCAGTTCCTTCTGCCAAGTTCTTAACAATTAGATGATTGCCCGCAATTTCATTGGCATCAAATGCATGTAAAGGCTGACCCGTTTCATGCAGGATATAATTGGTGATATCCACTATATTATTGATGCTTCTTACACCAATGGCCAGCAGTTTGTCCTTCAACCATTTGGGAGATTCCTTTACTGTAACGCCTGCAATGCTCACTCCACTATAGCGTGGGCAGGCCTCATTGTTTTCTACTGTAACTTTTATGGGCAACGATTGATTGTCTGCCTTAAAACCATTGGCAAAAATGGTTTTTGGTTTAATGTCTTTATTGCCATGATGCGACAGATAAGCACAAACATCTTTGGCCACACCGTAATGGCTCATGGCATCCATACGGTTGGGCGTTAAACCAATTTCATAAATAGTATCATGATATGGTTTGAAATAAGTGGAAGCTTCCTGACCAACGGTAACATCGTTGGGTAAAACCATGATGCCGTCATGGCTACTGCCCATGCCCACTTCATCTTCAGCACAAATCATCCCATAGCTTTCCACACTTCTAATCTTGGCAACCCTCATCGTTAATGGCTCGCCACTGGAAGGATAAATAGTTGTTCCAACGGTGGCAACCACTACTTTTTGACCTGCTGCTACATTGGGTGCACCACAAACAATTTGCAAAGGTTCACCCGTTCCAATTATCACCTTAGTAACAGATAATTTATCTGCGTTGGGATGCTTTTCGCATTCCAATACTTCACCTATTACCAATCCCATCAATCCGCCTTTAATGCTTTCATACTGTTCCATGCTTTCCACTTCCAAACCAATGGAGGTAAGGATTTTGGAAAGTCTTGCAGGGTCTATTATTTCTGGTAAACCTGCCTGCCCGGCAGGCAGGTATTCGCTTAACCAATTGTAACTAATCGTCATTGTTTACAGGTACTTGTTGGGTGCAAATATAGACCCCTATCCCCTAAAGGGGAAAATATTGAAGATAGAACAGGAGATTACTTGAACATCCACTTAAACAGTTTCAACTTGCCTTTGAATGTTGGGTATTTTATGTAGGGATTGAACCAATTGGGCGTTTTGAGTACCGCTTTTTTTCTGGTGAAAAGGTCAAAGCTGAACTTGCCATGGTAGGCACCAATGCCACTATTGCCCACTCCACCAAAAGGCAGGTGATGGTTGGCAAATTGATAGACGGTGTTGTTAATACAGCCTCCGCCAAAAGCGACACTTGTCATCCAAAATTCTTCCGTGGACTTATTCGTCGTGAAAAGATAGAAAGCCAGCGGATTTTCATTTTGCTTGATAACCTGCATGGCACTTTCCCTTGTCTTAAAAGGGATAATGGGAAGCAATGGCCCAAATATTTCTTCCTGCATGATAGGTGATTGCAAGGAAATGCCTTCCATTAAAGTTGGGGCAATAAACAGGTTTTCTTTATTGTGCTGTCCGCCATAAATGATTGCCCCCTCATTCAAGTAACTGATGAGTTTGTCAAAATGGTTTCCATTAATGATTTTGCCATAATCATAACTGCTGCTTGCATCATTGGTATAAAATTTTTCGATGGCTATTTTCATTTCCTGCACCAATCCATCTTTCACAGATTCATGCACCAGCACATAATCCGGAGCAATGCAGGTTTGTCCAACATTGATAAACTTGCCCATCACAATTCTTTGTGCAGCCACTTTTATATTGGCGTCCAATTCAACAATCGCAGGACTTTTACCACCCAGTTCCAATGTAACAGGTACCAGGTTTTCAGCAGCCATTTTATATACCATTTTGCCAACAGTAGTGCTGCCTGTATAAAAAACATGGTTGAAAACAAAGTTGTTCATTAAAGATGGAACAACCGTTGCACCATCGCCTTGTACAAACAGAACATATTCCTCGGCAAAAATCTCCTTGCAAATCTTCCCCATCATATTTGCCGTGGCCGGTGCAAGTTCACTTGGCTTCAATACGACACAGTTTCCCCCAGCTATAGCAGCTATCAATGGATTGAACAATAATTGAAAGGGATAGTTCCAAGGGGAAATAATCAGTACCACTCCCAATGCATCCTTGTACATTTTACTGCTGGATGGCAGATTCAATAAGTTGGTGGATACCCTTTCAGGCTGCATCCAACTATGCAGATTCTTGAGAACGAGGTTGATTTCACTCAGCACCAACCCAATTTCTGTAGCGTAGCTTTCTTCTGGGCTTTTCTTCAGGTCCGTGTACAAGGCATTGGCAATTTCTACTTCATATTGTTGTATTGCCTTTTTCAGGAGCATTAACTGCTGCTTTCTGAAAGCATAGTTTCCCGTGGCTCCGCTTTCAAAATAATTTTTCAGGCTATCCTGTTGCTCTTTGTACATGGCAGGCATTTTTGGAATACAAGTTTACAACTAATCAAAAGCGAATGCCCAATTCTCTTTGGATTAAAAAAGCAAATAGAAGATTTTGTATTTGGGTTTTAAAATTTGTGCCCATTTATTTGTGCCTATTGTTGATAGGCACAAATAAATGGGCACAAAAATTTCAAAGGGCTTTTAGCTTAGGGCATTCTATTACCTTAGCCCCATGCAAGAAATGCCAGACGAATATTATATGCAGCAGGCCTTGAAAGAGGCCCATGAAGCTTTTGATGAAGATGAAGTACCTGTTGGTGCGGTGGTAGTTATCAATAATAAAATTATTGCCCGTGGCCATAACCAAGTTGAAAGGCTAAATGACAGCACAGCCCACGCAGAAATTATTGCCCTCACCTCTGCGTATAACCATTTGGGGGCAAAATATTTACCAGAAGCTACTTTGTTTGTTACGGTGGAACCGTGCTTAATGTGCTGTGGTGCCATGTACTGGGGAAAGATTGGCAGGATTGTGTACGGAGCAAGTGATGAAAAAAATGGTGGGTTACGTTTCTTTTTGGATGAAGATGGATTGATAAAGCCAGACGACTGGCCATTCCATCCAAAAACGCAGTTGGTAAAAGGGGTGCTAGCAGAGGAATGTGCAATGCTGATGAAGACTTTTTTTAAAAGTAAGCGGTAAGCGTACTTACACCTTTCGACTTAAGAAACAAATCACATTTCATTTCCGCCATTTCAAGCATCAATGGTTAAATTTGTTATCCAAACAATTATAATTATTCAATTTTAAAATTTAGATTTTATGGCATTTACATTACCGGCTTTGCCTTATGCTCATGAAGCATTGGAACCACATATCGATACACTGACCATGCAGATTCACCATGGTAAGCACCATCAAGCTTATGTTGACAATTTGAACAAGGCCATTGCTGGCACTGAACATGAAAACAAGAGCATTGAGGAATTAGTAAAATCTGCTGGTAGCATTTCCCCAGCAGTCCGCAACAATGGCGGTGGCCATTGGAACCACACATTCTTCTGGGAAAGCCTTGCTTCCAATGCAGGCGGCACCCCAACAGGAGAACTGGCAGATGCTATTACTGCAGCATTTGGTAGCTTTGATGAATTCAAAACAAAATTTGCGACAGCAGGTGCTACCCGTTTTGGTAGTGGATGGGCTTGGTTAATTGTGAAGGATGGCAAATTGGACGTTTCTTCCACACCAAACCAAGACAATCCTTTGATGGATGTGGCTGAGGTAAAGGGCACACCCATTTTGGGTGTGGATGTTTGGGAACATGCTTACTATTTGAAGTACCAAAACAAACGCCCTGATTATTTGACAGCTATTTGGAACGTTATCAACTGGACAAAAGTTGCTGAACGTTTTGCAGCAGCAAAATAATTTGGTTCCGTAAAAACATTTACTTTTAAATCCTCATCAATGAATTGATGGGGATTTTTTTATCACTCAAACCAATTTATGAAACTAATTTCTATCGGCTTGCTATCAGCTATTGTATTTTTCGCATCATGCTCATCGGAAAATAAAAAGATTTTGGTACTGACCAAAAGTGGCAGCACTGTGGATGAAGCTACCAAAATGATCACTGGTTCCATTAGCGGCAGTGCCGATTCAAAGGAGATGAATTTTTCTGGAGGCGATAAAATAACACTTCAATTAAAAATTGGCAGCAATGAAACAGGGATTGATATTCCAACAAAGGGCTACTATGTGTTGAATGCGACAAACGATACCATTGTTGGTAGCTATGTAAACTATTCCGCACCAAAGGAAGCTGTAGATACTTTCACTGTTATTACACAGGAAACTTATAAAAAGAGCATTGATTCCTTAACCCAATTAATCGAGGGCAAGAATATCAGTGCTGCCAACCGCAATTATTTCATTCCGCCACATACTGCTGTAAAGGTTACGGATAATGAAGCGGCTATTATGGTAGCACCTTTTCATCAAATGACAAGTATTGCAAAGGAAGGTGACAAGGATCCCGAGGTGTACAGGTTTTATACCGCCAATGAAATAAGGATCAAAATTGAAAAGCAGAAGACTTTTACTATTGGAAAACCTGCTGCTGGTACGGAGCCTGAGAAGAAGAAAGACTAAGGAACCGGGTCATAGCCACCGCTACCCCCTGGGTGGCATTTGGAAATCCTTTTTGCAGCCAGCCAACTACCTTTGAAAAGGCCATGTTTCTTTAAAGCATCAACTGCATAATGGGAGCATGTTGGTGTGAACCTGCACTTGGGACCAATAGCAGGGGAAATAACATACTGATAAATTTTTATCAGTAGAATAAACGGCCAACTCAATATTTGCAGTAATAATTTCATGACAATGCCTTCATCAATTTATCAATTGCTAAAGGCATTTTTGTTTGCAGTTCTTCCAGATTAGGCAAGGTTTTATCAATGAACAGAATGAAAACTGCCATTTGCTTTTTTTGCCCATTTACGAAATCGTGTAATGGCTGCTTGTTCAGCCTATAGGCTTCCCTCAACAATCTTTTTACCCTGTTCCTGTCAACTGCTTTCTTGAAGACTTTACTACTGGCACCAACACCCACTTTTATAGGAGCATCAAGTGGCTGCTGCACTTCCATATAAAATACCTTTAAGGGAAAAACCGAAAATGATTTTTTGTTCGCAAACAATTGTTCCATCAGTTTGCGGCTTTTTAGTTTTTCCTTTTTGTTGTATGAAAATGGTTTGGACATATTGGCTCTGTATGAGCAATCAATTTTGCTTTGCAAAAATATTTTAAACAACCACGTTGTTTGTTTACAGGGAAGCAAGTAAGTTGGGATGTTAGAGTTGCCGTTTTACTTGCTTGTGGCAAATAACAAAACTAAAAAAGCCTCGCAATAAATGCAGGGCTTTGAAATATTTTGTTTCCCTAAAAAGTTAGGGGACTATTTTAATCCTCTCTCGTCAGAAACAGTAAGTTTCTTACGGCCTTTCGCCCTGCGGCTAGCTAACACTTTACGGCCATTGGCACTTTCCATGCGTTTACGGAATCCGTGAACACTTTTCCTGCGGCGTGTATGTGGTTGAAATGTTTGTTTCATTTTGTTTGTTTTACTTGCTCTTACAATTGGGTTTCAACTACAAACTGTGGTCACCATACCACTGTTTTTGTGAAAGGATGGCGAAGATAAGGGGATATGGCCAATTGGCAAAGGCAAGACTCAAGATTTTTTTGTGGATAGGTTCACAGAACCTTTATTGGGCTTCATTCCTGTAATTGTGAATGACTTGAAAAACCAACACTATTGGGCAACCAAATCCAAATGCTTGGATGCTACTTTCTGTCCAAAAAATATTTCAGCCTGTTTATTGAAATCTTCAGCGGAATCTGTTGTATAAAATTCAAGTTGACCTCTTTTACTGCATCTTTTTTCCATTTCAGGGTGGCGTTCCAAATAATCAATAAGGCTGTTTGCCACTATCTCCCCTTGAGCCACAATTTTGGTATTGGCTGGCACTACCTTTTTTATTTTATCCATCAGTAAGGGATAATGAGTACAGGCCAATAATACAGTATCGATAGAAGGAGACTGTTGAAGCAGTGCATCAATGTATTGCTTCACGAAAAAATCTGCTCCTTCACTTTGATATTCGTTATTTTCAATCAATGGTACCCACATGGGGCAAGCTTGTTGAAATACTTTTGTTTCTGGATAGAACTTTTCTATTTCAATGGGATAGGAATTGGACTGAACCGTTCCATTGGTTCCCAAAACACCTACCTGCTTTGTTTGTGAATAGTTGCCGATGATTTCTGAAGTAGGCCTTATTACACCCAAAACCCTTTTAGTAGCATCCAATTTTGGCAAATCTTTCTGCTGTATGGTTCTTAAGGCCTTTGCAGAAGCGGTATTGCAAGCCAAGATAACTAATGGGCAACCTTGTTTAAAAAACCATTGCACGCACTCCAAAGTATAATGGTAAACCGTTTCAAAACTGCGTGTACCATAAGGGGCACGGGCATTATCGCCCATGTATAAGTAATCATATTGCGGCAACTTGCTTACTATTTCTTTTAAAACAGTAAGACCACCATAGCCGCTATCAAAAACACCAATTGGACCTTGTGCGTGCATATTGTAAAAATAAAGAACCATCCCGATGGGATGGTTCTTTATAATGCCTTTTATAACTTGAATTAACCTTTTTTAGGAGCAGGCTTTGTCGCAGGCGGCTTGTTGCCAGCAGGAGTGGTTGATTCACCTTGAGCTTGTTTAATAGCTTCTTCCACATCTTTAGGCAAAGGAAGTTTCAGTTTCTGTGCCACTTTGATGGATAGGTTATCCAATGGTGGGGCAAGTAAGAAAACATCGCTCTTTAATACGTGTGTATATTTTTGGGTCTTGATGATTTCATCCAAAGCTGCATATACTTTTTGCTTTGAAGGAAACAGTATCTCGTCGCTTTTTTGCTGTAACCTTTGTTGTTGGTATTGGTTCCAGTTTTGTATTTTGTAAAAATGCTGGGCAATCTCTTTTTTCATGATTGCTTTTACAGAAGCATTCAACTTAGCAGAATCAGCTTTAAGAGTGCTGTCCTTCACTTGATATTGAGACAGTTCATAATCATACTCTGGTCTTAATGAATCTGCCACATATTTTTGCAGGATTGAATCTTGGTATTGTTGCAAGCCAGGAATTAAACCCAATACGCTTTCCTCATCGAAAGAACCCATTTTGATTTGGGCACTTGTTTTTGTAGTTGTTAAGAAGCTTAGTGCAAAAGCTAAACACACGAATAAAACTTTCTTCATTGTTGTGATTTTATTTAAACTGTTTAAGTGGTTTGATTTATTGTTTAATCCCTAGTTCTCTAAGTATGTCTTCGCTCTTATCGATTTTAGGGTCGGCAAATATAACGGTAATTCCTTCACTTTTGTCGAGGATAAAATCGTAGCCGCGGGCCACTGCAATTTTCTGAACGGCTGTGTAAACTTTATCCTGTATGGGCTTTACCAGTTTCTGCCTTTCCTTGAAAAGGTCGCCTTCATAACCAAAGCGTTTTTTTTGAAGGTCACGCAGTTCCTTCTCTTTGTTGAAAAGTTCGTCTTCCCTTTTCTTTTTCAGCTCATCGCTAAGCATGAACTGTTCAGCCTCATAGTTTTTGTACATCTTGTCCAACTGAATCTGTTTGTCGTCAATTTCCTTTTGCCATTGCTCACTAATCACTTTCAGTTTTTTGTCAGCATCCTTGTATTCGGGCATTTTATCCAAAATATATTTGGTGTCAATGATGGCATAGCGTTGAGCAAAAGCCATTGTTCCAAACATAATTAGGCCAAGGGCCAAAACGATTTTTTTCATAACGATTGCGGTTTGCAGGTGTAGAAATGGGATTGTTATCAGGTTTATTCTGGTTCAAAACCAAGCATAAAGGTAAAGCGGGCTGCATCCTTTAATTTATTGGTGCCGTTTATCCTATCTAAACCTATGCCATAATCAAACCCAAGCAAACCAAACATTGGCAAATAGAAACGTGCCCCAATACCAACTGACCTACGCAACCTGAAAGGGTTGAAATCCTTAACGCTGTACCAACCATTGGCTGCTTCGTAAAAAGCCAAAGCATAAATGGTGCTGCTTGGATTAAGGCTCAATGGATACCTCAATTCCAATACATACTTATTAAATATGGTAAAATATTCTGAGGCTCCCTGTTGATCAGGATTTACCTTAGGATCGGATGTTTGGTAAACTGGATAACCCCTGTGGGCAATGATATCGTAACCCAATAACGCATACTGGTTACTTAATCCAGCATCACCAACTTGGAAACGCTCAAACGGCGAAATTTTCAAATCTTGATTGAACCTGCCCAAATAACCAAATTTCGCTGCTGCTTTTAACACAAGTTGCTTGTTATCCGAGCCACTAGGCCTTCCAATTGGCACATACCATTCAGAATTCATTCTCCACTTATGGTACTCCACCCATTGATAAGGATTGGATGAATTAACAATGCTCTTATCAAATAAGGAATATGGTGGTGTTACCTGCACACTCAATAAGAAGTTTGACCCATAAGTTGGGAACAATTGATTGGGACCAGCAGATGAACGCTGCAATGCAATCTTTAAACTCAGGTTATTGGAATATCCATTGTCAAAACCCGGGAGGTTCACTTGGTCAATCGCATAGTTCTTTAGGTGGTAACGTGAATAGCTTAGACCCATACTCAATGAGAAAAAGTCATCAGGCCATTTCAATTGCTTGGCCAAACTAACAGATACACCCGTCGTTTTTATATAAGAACTGTTTGCGGCACTACTTGTATACGTACCTGTGGTTGGGTCATACGCATTGGCAAACTTGGTATCGAATACAGAGAAAGTAAATCCATTCCTTTTCTTTCCACCCAACCAAGGTTCCGTAAAGGAGAAGTTATAGGAACGGAATGCACGTCCATTACTTTGCACACGGAAGCTTAGCTTCTGGCCATCACCCATTGGCAATGGGTCCCATGCTTTTTTCTTCCAAATATTTTTTAGTGAGAAGTTGTTGAAGGTAATACCTACAGTTCCCGTAAGTCCAATGCCACCACCCCAGCCTGCACTCAGTTCCAATTGGTCACTGGACTTTTCTTCCAACTGCCATGTCACATCAACCGTTCCATCTTCTTGGTTAGGAACAATGTTCGGATTTATTTTTTCCTGGTTGAAATAGTTCAACTGGCCCAGTTCCCTTTGGGAACGAATAAGATCTGACCTGCTGAAATTCTCTCCTGGCAAAGTCCTCAATTCCCTTCTGATAACGTGTTCCTTTGTTTTATCGTTACCAGTTATTTTTATGTTTTTCCAAGTGGCTTTTGGTCCTTCCACAATCCTTATTTCATAATCAATCGTGTCGTTGTAAACAGCCGTTTCAACAGGATCTGTCCTGAAAAAAAGGTAGCCATCATCCATATACAAACCACTTATATCACCCCCTTCTGGTGAAAGGTTCTTACCAAGTCTTTTATTCAATACTTCAAGGTTGTAATCATCACCTTTCCTAATACCCAAAATAGTGGCCAGTGTGGAATCCGAATATTTGGTATTGCCCCTCCACCTGATATCACCAAAATAGTATTTATGTCCTTCGTTTATTTTTATGCCGATATTTATATTGCCCTGCTTGTTTGTGTCAATAACCGATTTGCCATCATAAACTGCATCCCTGTAACCTAATGAATTATAATATTCAAGCAACCTCTCCTTGTCCTCTTCAAACTTTTTCTCATTAAACTTAGCTGAGGTAAATAGTTTGATTCTAATATAAGGGTCAAGTACTTTTTTGGTTTTGGTAAAGGTTAAGTATCCCTTTTCCAATAAATAGTCATTGAATGTATAAATATGGTCACTGGAATACCTTCCCTTATCGTCAGGTCTCTTTAATGTAAGCCTGGACATTTCCTTAGTATCCTTCAATTGTTTCTTCAACTTGGAGGCATCCACCGTATTGCCAACAAAGGCAATGTTATTGATGCGAACCTTATTGCCTCTTGAAATATAGAAGATAAGCATGACACTGTTGCCATAAACCGTATCGGCTTTGGCAACGATATCCACTTTTACATTGAGGTAGGATTTTTCTGCGTAGTATTTCTTGATTGCTTCTTCAGCAGATCTTTTCATGTTCTCCGTTACAATCCTATTGGCCACCAACCCTGTTTTGCCCATCAAGTCCTCTTTTTCGCCCTTTTTTATGCCATCACCAACAAATTCAAACTTCGACAACCTTGGCCTTTCTGTTACGTTGATTTCTATATAGATGCTTTTTCCCTCAAGCTTTATTATGTAAATCTGCACATCGCTGAAATAGTTCTGTCCCCACAACTTATTGATTGCTTTTGCAAAAGCATCACCACCCGGTATCATCACTTCATCTCCAATGTTCAGGCTGGAAATGGAAACCAGCAAGTTTTCATCAAAGAACCTGTTGCCAGTTACCTTAATGCCTGCTATTTTATATTTTTTTGGTGTTTTTTGATTGAAGAGATTAATCAAATCAACGTCAACTGAAGTAACGGTTGTGTCTTGAGCAAAAGCCATAGAACTGATGAAACAAGTAATGATAGCTACTACTGAAATTTTGTACACTTTGTGCATCCGGATTGTTGTTTGTGGGGGCTGAAATAGCTAAGGGAAGCGGTTTTCAGCAGTTGTTATTCGGTTATAAGTTGGGCAAATTAACGGGATTTCTGAAAAGTGTTTGTTAAAACACTTTAATATGGCCTTTTATCAGCTCAAAAGAGGAGTTTCTTGCTGTATTTGTTTCCCAGTTTTGCCAAATCTCCTTTCCCTGTGCTGAAAATCGAGGATAGCTTCATACAAATTTTCTTTCCTGAAGTCTGGCCATCTTGTATTGGTAAAGTAGAGTTCTGCATAAGCTAGCTGATAAAGCAAAAAATTGCTGATACGGTATTCGCCACTGGTTCGTATCATCAATTCGGGGTCGGGAAAATTACTTGTTGAGAGGTATTGTTGTATAGTATTCTGGTCAATGGTTTCTGGATTGAGCTTGCCAGCTTGAACGTCCAGCCCAATATTTTTTACAGCATTCATTAGTTCCCAACGGCTACTGTAGCTAAGTGCCATCACCAAATTGAGCCCTGTATTCTGGCTGGTCATCTCCAATGCTTCCATTAGTTCTTTATAGGCAAATGCTGGCAGCATTTTCATGTCCCCAATTACATGGAGCTTGATATTGTTTTTGTTGAGGATAGGTACTTCCTTACGGATAGTATCCACCAATAGAGCCATTAAACCATCCACTTCGTTTTGCGGCCTATCCCAATTTTCTGTACTGAAAGCATATAAAGTAAGGTATCCAATACCAAGTTCCGCACTTCCTTCCACAATATTGCGTACACTTTCCACGCCATGGAAATGGCCAAACAAGCGGTCCTCCCCTTTTTCTTCTGCCCATCTTCCATTGCCGTCCATGATGATGGCTATATGTTTTGGCAAACGCTGCTTATCAATTTTACCCAAAAGTTCATCCATACCAAACAAAGTGTTTATTGGGCAAAAGTAACAAAATGAAGGTGTAGTAGGGAGAATACCTTTGGGAAATGGGAATTACAACTTCACCAGAATGTTTTTTATAAGCGACCGAATGCGTTTGATTGGAAACTATTTGTGGTATGTAAAAACAAAATTTGCCTATTTTTATTCCGACCAGCCAACCTATTTTGATGAAATACTTTTTAACAAGCATATTTTTTTTATTTTCTGGGCTGGGTCTTCATGCACAATTTACCGTAACAACTAATACCAATGCAAACGCCTTGGCCCAAAAAATTGTAGGGCAAGGGGTAACTATCCTGAACCCAATTTTTAAAGGCTCAGCTGTATCTGCTGGTTTTTTCAATGACCGAACAGGTACAATAGGTATTGATTCCGGAATTGTTTTAACAACGGGTAGGGCTGCAAGTATGGGAGGTATTGGCATTAACGGTTCTGCAAGCCAATCGGCGTCAAATCAAACAATACTGCAAATGATGCTGATTTGAACGCATTGACAACAGGCAACCCATCAACAAACAAGGATGCCTGTGTTTTGGAATTTGATTTTATACCGCAGGGGGATTCAATAAATGTAAAATTCGTTTTTGGCTCAGAAGAATATCCCAGATACGCCTGCTCCAATTACAATGATGTTTTTGCGTTTTTGGTTTCAGGGCCAGGTATTATAGGCAATAACAATATTGCCCTTGTGCCCGGTATCTCTATTCCCGTATCCATTAATAGTGTTAATGAAAGGCCAGGCAGTTCGGGAAGTATTGGCAATTGCACCATGCTAGGGGCAGGCTCTCCTTTTACTAGCTTATTTGTAAATAATTCAAGGAGTACCGATGTAACCTATAACGGACTTACAGTAGTATTAACAGCTCAAATTGTGGTTCAGCCTTGCCAACCTATCATATAAAATTGGCTATTCAGGATGTAGCTGACGGCACATTGGACTCAGGTGTTTTTTTACAGGCCAGTAGCTTTTCTTCAAACAGTATTACTGCAAGCAGTGCTGGCGGTTTTACCGATGCACTCAACAATACAATTGTAGTAGAAGGATGCAAGAGTTCCCAAGTGAAACTTCAATTAAGCAGTCCGCCCTCATCGCCACTTACAGTACCACTTTTATATAGCGGCACTGCTACTTTTGGTGTTGATTATGCCCCTTTACCTCATTCTATTCAGTTTGGCGTAAATGAAACGTTGAAAACACTGGATGTTGTTCCCTTACTGGATAATATCGCAGAGTCCACAGAAACAATAATTTTTTCAATAGGTGGCAATGCCTGCAGCAGTTCCGCTACTGGTAGCGTGACCGTATTTATTAAAGATTCTATCGTCTTTGGCAATGTGAAGGATACGTTTGTATGTTCGCAATTCCCTACTTTACTTTCTGGACCATATAACGATACAACTACCAATGGAGCAATGGCGATACCACTAGGCAGACAAATGTATTTGTGCCAAGCAATAACTATTGGGTCATACATAGATTTGCTGCGAATTGTTATGATATTGATACTTTTCATGTTGCCAATGGAGACCCGTCTGTATCGGTAGGCAGTGATATTTCTTTTTGTGATAAGGATAGTGCAAAAATTGCTGCTGTTGTTTTTCCAACGGGTGGCAATTATTTATGGAGTACCAATGAAGCAAGCAATGAAATTTATATTAAATACTCCGGCAACTATTCTGTAAAGTATACGGCACCAAACGGTTGCTATTTAAGTGACGATTTGAATGCAGTCGTTAAACCATTGCCGTATGCCAATCTTGGCAATGATACCAGTTTGTGCAGTTACGAATCCTTATTGCTTAATGCCTATTATCCTGGGGCTACTTATCTATGGAACAACGGTTCTACAACGGCAACTATTGTTGCTATAGACAGTGGTTTATACATTGTCATATCATCATTGAATGGTTGTGATATTAAAGATTCAGTTTTGGTGAGCAGGAAAAAATCTCCCATTGCAAAAGCAGGCCCAGATACTACGATATTAGCTGGAGGCACCATAAAACTCAAAGCACTGCAAGACTTTAAGAATGCTAAGTATGAATGGTTCCCTGAACCATACTTTAATTATCCGAATTCATATAATCCTTATGCCTCACCATCTTCTACATCCCTGCTTTATTTAAAAGTAACTTCAGTTGATAATTGTATTGCATTGGATACAGTAACAGTTACTGTAAAAGATTACCAATTGGACATTCCTAATGCTTTTTCACCAAATGGTGACCACATAAATGATACTTGGGATATACAATTACTCAGTTCATATGTTTTCAGCAAGGTCCAAGTATTTAACCGCTATGGCCAATCAGTGTTCAGTTCTGTGGGTTATGATAATCCATGGGATGGCACTTCTAATGGAAAGCCTTTACCAGTTGGTACGTACTACTATATTATTGAGCCGGGAATGAGTAAGCCTCGGAGAACAGGAACTATCACTATTTTGAGGTAATAATTAGAACTTAATAAGTTGGGCAACGATAAGAACCAATATTAAAAGATAGCCCAATCTGCACAGTACCGTAACTGTCCTTTTGGGAACTATTTCCACGCTGTCTTCCTTTTATGCCTATTGGCGTTCCATATTCGTAACTTCTATCCTGCAATTGGTATGCAGCCGAAGGGTTACCGTTAGGGTCAGCAGGAAATGCGTCTGGAGCGTAAGAGCCGCTAACATCATCCAAGTAATCCGTTGTGGTAAAGCGGTAACAAACCTCCGCAAAAATATTTACTTTATCGCTGATGCCATATTTAAGCCCCACTGCCAAGGGAAAGCACATGGCCATGGTACTATAAGGCTTTCTATCCGGATAAGCGGCACTCCCCTGACCTTCAGTGCCAAGGGAACGCAAATTGTATTTCTGTCCGTTTAAATAGGCATAGGGGTCAAAAATAAATGCCCCCACCCCCAACGATACATAAGGCGTATACCTATACTCTGGAAATTCTGGTTGGAAGCGGAAAAAGTTAAAGTCACCACTTACACTCAATTCCCAAATATTGGTATTGAAGCTTAGGTTACGAACCTTCTTAACCCTATTGTCGTTAAAACTTGTGTACTTATCCGCATAACCTACAAAAGCATAATTGGCAGCCACTTTTAACCCAACATAATTGTTGAACTGCTTCTTGAAAAATACGCCTCCAGAAAGTTTTGGCTTGCCATTATACAGTTTCATGCCTGCGGTTAGATCGCCTAAATAATGTCCCATGCCAACAGACAAGCCAAATTCCCCTTCATGCACAAAAGCTTCCATAAGCTGTGCTTTACTGGTCAACGTTCCAGTTATTACTAGTGAAACAAGAAGAATTTTTTTAATCATTATGCGGAATATCTTTTGATGAACGTAAAGTTGGGCATTTTCTTGTTCTGGGAAAGTTAATTTATGATGCTGCTCACAAGATTTTTGCTGCATTAGTTCCTTTTATCCATGCCCCAAGTTAGTTTATTCCTGAGCGTAGAGAGAAAACTGCCTTCATTCAAACGTACCAATTTTACCATAAACGCTTCTTTTTTTACTGCCAGTTGAATGTCCTTGTCCACTATTTCCCTTCTTGCATCCATGGCACAAATAAACTGGTCAGCCCTGCCTTCCACCTCAAAAGAAATAATATTGCTGTCAGGTACTACGATGGTACGCACATTCAAGTTATGTGGTGCCACAGGCGTAATTACAAAACTGGAGGATTCAGGAAATACGATGGGTCCATTGCAACTCATATTATAACCTGTTGAGCCTGTTGGTGTTGAAACAATCAGTCCATCTGCCCAAAATGTATTCAGGAACTCGCCATTTAAGTAGGTATGAATCTTTATCATGGGTGATGTATCGCGTTTATGAATAGCAAATTCATTTAATGCAAAAGGGGCATCGCCAAACAAGGGTATATTGGCATCAAGATGTATCAATGTTCTTTTGTCTACCACAAACGTTTGGTTGATAATAGAATCAACTGCATTCGTCATTTCATCCCTATTGATATTGGCCAAGAAACCAAGCCTCCCGAAATTGATGCCCAGCAATGGTATGCCTTTGTCCCGTACCAAAGCAACCGCATCAAGCATGGTACCGTCACCGCCAAGGCTTATTAGGCATTCTATCCCATCATCCAAGTCCTCATGCGTTTGAAAAGGAATAAGGTTAGCTGTTAATGTTTCAGGAAGCTGGTACAGTTCCAGTAACTGCCTGTAAATAACAATGGAAATACTATGCCGAGACAGTTCCTCCAGCAGTAACTGCAAAGGCTGTCGTTGTTCTGCATCCAATCCACGACTATAAATAGCTACTTTCATTTTATTGGTTGTTTTTGCTGGGAATAAGGTTGGCTAAAGATAATGCACGGAATGTTTAATAATGGGTTTAAAAATCTCCCCTTGTCCTGAATGCAAAACCCCTTCCCCCAAGTTGATTAAAACTGTATTCCAGTCTGAACACAAAATCATAAATGGAAAGTATATCTATACCAATGCCTGTCGTATGAAGAAACTTATTGGATAAGGAATTGGGTGTTTGATATTTGTTATAAGCATAACCCATATCACCAAAAACTTTGAGATAGTAAGTGAAGGGTATTTTATCGTGGGTTTTTGATTTGAAGGGGTTTCTTATCACATAACTAAACAATTTCTGGTAAAGAGTTGTATTGCTTACGAACCCAACAGTACCATCCACTACATAGGATTCAAGTCCCCGTAAATAGGTCTCACCATAGCCCAACATACCTATATTGTAATATGGTTGGTCAAATGGAAGCCTTACATTGACCACATTGCGAAACTGTACAAAAGTGGTTTTTGTGAAAGAAAGGGCGTTGATTGTTTTAACGCTCAATGAAAGCATGTTCATATTTTTATTGAACCCTCTATTTGATAATCCAACTTCATACGCAAACCCTTTTTGAGGAAAGGGGTTATAGTCCAATTTGAAATATTGGACACCAACACCCAATTCAAAAAAGTTGATTTGATTTTTTTCTTTGGGAAAGTATTGGGGATTCAGCTTCACAATTGTATCACCTATCCTGTCCCATGTGTAACCTGCCCGAACATAATAACGGTATTTTGAGTCCGGTCTATAAGTATAGGCAAAGCTTCCCCTTGTTACTTCTCTTATAAAATCAGATTGTTTGTAAAAAGCCTGCTTATTATCAAGGGTACCATAATTCATTTCACGCTGGCGGCTATAATTGAAGTTGACGTTGAATCCCTTTGTTAAGGACTTGTCGGCAAACGGCTGCGAGTAACCAAAACCAATTTGCTGGTTATAGCCATTTACCAAGTCAAGATTTACCTTATCGTTTCTCCCACTTACATTATTGTAGGAAAACTTGAGCCCATAGTTTACCCTGTCCAGACTTGCTTTCTGTTCCACCCACCATTGCTTAAAGTTCCTGTCGATAAGCTTAAAATAAGGTAAAGGAAAAAAGTACCATCTTTCCTTTACATCAATATTCACTTCTGCTATTCCGGATTTCAAAGAGGATACATAAACGGAAACCTCAACAAACAAAGAGGTGTTCATTACCTGTTCCCGTGTAAGTTCCAGTGCTTTGGTAAGATCCTTAGGAGAGTAGGTCTGGCCTTGTTTAATGGTAACCTCCCTAAAGACAATGTAGCTTTTTGTTTTCTTGTTTCCTGAAAGTTTAATGTTCCCAATAATGTATTGTAGCGTGTCTGTCGAAGTATTTGTGGAAGTGGAGGTATCAATAAGCACTTTATCCATTTGTGCATGACAAATATGGGCAACGGATAATAAAAATAAACAAACACACAAATGCTTCATCAGCAAATACTATTGAATTGGTGAGGCGTAAATTTAGTCATTGAGATGTAGAACAGAAAATTAGCAGGTAATCAAACTGTTCGCCGTTCCTGCGTAGTTGACAAAAGGGATGCCAACCTATTTACTACATGTTCAAGTAAGACATTAAGTGGTTGTAGTTTTCCTTCAGTTCGTTGGTAAATTGCTCTTCGCCAAAATAGTACCTTACCTGGTAATCATACCGTTGGAAGGTAGCTACTATATCGCTTACTTCTACTTTGTTTATTTTTATTGAAACAATTACCAACCCTGTTTCGGCCTCAGTGTAGGTGTTCAGTTGTGTTATATAAGCATCGTTTGTTTCTACCAAACGACTAAGCTCCCCAAAAGAAAAATTTCTTTTATCTATTTCTATCACAATCAAGCCTCCCGGCTCTTCGTTGCCCAAGAAAGTGGAGAGGTTTTGCAGGAGGCTCACTAAGGTGATAACACCTGCAAGTTCCTGCTGTTCATTAATAACAGCCACCAATGAGAGCTGGTGGCGGGAAGCCACTTTTAGTGCAGATAAAAAATATTCTTCGCTTTTAACAGCCGCTTTTATCAATTGTTCTTCTAAGCTTGACACAGGTGCATCCTCATCCGCATCCAATAAGTCATCCTTGCTTACTATACCAGCAAATTTTTCTTCGCTCAGTACAGGTAAGTGCTGAACATCATAATCTTCCATTAATTGCAGTGCAAAGGAAACCTTATCGAAAAGGTTGATGGCTGGATAATGGGTATTAATTAGTTGGGATGCTAACATTACTTGTTTGCTGCTTTCAAGTTCAGACAATAAAAATTACGCAACCGTTGCAGTAACAGATTGTTTTTGTTTGGATAAAAATGCTGAGAGGATTTCATTGAATTCATTAGGTGTTTCCATCATTGGGGCATGGCCACATTTGTCAATAAAATGAAGTTCGCTATTGGGAATTAATTTATGGAACTCCTTTGCTACAAATGGTGGTGTAATTGTGTCATTATTTCCCCAAACAAGTAATGTTGGTTGTTTTATTTCGTTGAGTTCCTCACCAAGGTTGTTTCTGATGGCACTTTTGGCAAGTGCAATAATTTTAATGACTTTTATACGGTTATTGGTTATTTCAAAAACTTCATCCACCAATTCCTGTGTAGCCATTGCGGGGTCAAAAAAAGTAAGTTCTGTTTTCTTTCTTATGTATTCCCTATCGCCACGTTTTGGATAACTGTCGCCCATTCCATTTTCAAACAGACCACTACTTCCAGTCAATGTCAATGTTTTTATTTTTTCTGGGTGCTTCAGCACATATACCAGTGCCACGTGTCCCCCCAATGAATTTCCAAGCAGGTGAATATTATTATAGCCCCTCAGTTCGATGAATTTTTGAACGTGCTTCTGCAATCCTCCAACACTAGTATGAAATATGTCCAGTTCAAATAATGGAAGAAGCGGCACAATAACCTTATGAGTTTTCCTGAAATGTTCAATCAAGTCAGCAAAATTGCTCAGTGCACCAAACAGTCCATGAAGCAGTATCAATGGCTCCCCTTCGCCTTCTTCTAAGTACTTGAATTTATCCTGTTGTTTTATTTCGTAATTCATTCGTGTTTTCTTGTGCAAACAATAATATCAGTTAGGGCAAATAAAGGTAAAATCAATTAATAAAAACATGATTAAAAGATATCTTCCTATAAAAATAATGCGATTGCTTGCAAGTTATTGCATTTAAAGCGAAAAAAGGCAGGTGCCATAAATCACTTTGCCTGCAAATTTACTGCGGTAAAGAAGTTTTCCAATTGCGTAAACATATCCTTGAAAAAGGGTATCACTGCTCCAAAACCATTAATGGCTTTGGGTCCCCATGGCTGTATGAAAGCATAAAACTTAGATGCTTCCACGGCTGGTGGTTTTATCAGGTTCAATTTTTCTGCAAAGAAAAAAACCACGCTTAACACAGTGGTATAAAGTGCAGCATACAATAAGATACCACCCAATTTGTTTATCCATCCCATCATGGCAAACTCCACGGAACGCTGCACAATATTGGCTCCTAGCCTAACCAGGAGTACCACACCAATCATTACCAATGTAAATGATAGTACTGGCAACCAAGTGCTGCTAATGCTTGTACTGTTATGCAACCAGCCAGCAACAATGGCACTTAGTTTCATGGCTGCAGCCAAACCCACAATGATGGCCACAAAAGAAAATACTGCGACTATTAATCCCCTGCTATACCCCTTGATAATAGCCATAACCATTAAAATAACGAAGAGGGAATCAATTACCATAAACAGTCATTTCAAAAAAAAGAAATTCCAAATCCCATCTATTATGCTTAATGGAATTTGGAATTTTAGCTATTGTAATTTGTTTTTTATTTGCTCAACAACTCTTTTACTGCTGCACTAATGGCTTTGCCATCTGTTTTGCCAGCCAATTGCTTGGTGGCAACACCCATTACCTTGCCCATATCGGCAGGCGACGTGGCACCTACTTCTGCAATGATAGCTGCCACTGCTTCTTTTAATTCAGCTTCACCCATTTGCTTGGGGAGGAATTTTTCAATGATGGCAATTTCCTCTGCTTCTGTTTTAGCAAGGTCTGCACGGTTCTGCTGTGTAAAGATTTCCAAACTGTCTTTGCGTTGCTTTACCAAACGCTGCAACAGTTTCATTTCTCCATCTTCAGAAATTACACCACCGGCACCGGGTTCTGTCTTGGCCTTGATGATTTCCGCTTTAATGGCACGCAAGCCACGAACAGCAGCCTCGTCCTTGGCTTTCATGGCATCTTTCATTTCATTCATTACTTGTGTTTCCAAACTCATAACGAAACGTTTATTGGTTAATTAGTAATATACAGAATCAAATATCCAGTATCTAGATTTTATTCTCTTTCAACTGCTCATCCCTAAATTTCTGGTAGAAGTCCTTGGCAAATTTTTTCATATCGCTTACCAGTTCATGATGGTGCGTTGCCCTGTCATACGTATCGGCCATCCCCATAAATGTCTGGTAAAAGAAATCGGCCATTTCATCTACCATCATATCTTTTGTCCAAAGATCTATGCGTAAAGCACTTTTATCTGCCCCGTCCCAAATGGAGAGCATGATAGCTTTTGCCTGTTGCTTGGCCTCGGCAGTACTATTGTCTGCTGTCCAAGTTAGTTGCTGCGGTATCTTATCGTTGTCCAAATGAACGTCAATAGCAATGGTGGATGTGTTCATACATGTAATTATAAAAATGAGCAGCAAATGTAAGCGACTTATGTTGATGCTGCACTCTCAATGATTTTCATAAACCTTTCTGCTGATTCATGCCATGTAAATTTAGCAGCTTGAACCAATCCTTTCTGGATAAGCTGGCTACGCAATGCTTCGTCCCTATAAAGTATTTTCATTTGATTGGCAAGTTCATCCACTTCAATTGGATTAACATACAATGCAGCATCAGCAGCCATTTCAGACAGGGCTGTTTTTTCACTGGCAATGGTTGGAACACCAGCTTGCATGGCTTCAACAATGGGCAATCCAATACCATCATATACTGGTACACAAATCAAGGCATAAGCAGCCGTTACCAATTTTGCATATTGTTCATTATTCAAAGTATCCAGCACTGTTACATCATCACGGTATTTATAGGTTTTTAATTTCTCCATAAACCCATCATCCGCTTTCCCAGTAACTAACAGCTTCATACTGCTTTGCTGCCATTTCTTGAAGATAGAAAATGCTTTTAGCACATTCATCAAATTACTGTGTTCATCTGTGCTGCCAATAAATAGGAAGAACTCCCTCCCATCTGCATACCCATCTTTTATGGCTTCCCTCTCTTCAAATGAAATTGGTTTGAAACTATTGCCTGCCGCAGGCAGAACAGCAGTTGCTTTTTCTGCTGAAATTTTATATTGGGCATTAATATCCTGTTTTACAAACTCGCTCAATGCAACAATATACTTGGCCTTGCCTATAAATTTTTTCTGGAAAATCTTATTGAACAGCAAGGCTGGTTTGGAAAACCATTTTGGATGATGAATAAAAGCAAGATCCTTTATGACCAATACTTGTGGAATTTTAGTGGTTAGGCTACAAGTTTCACCAAAGTGTACCAGTATATCGGCGTTGAGCTTTTTGACTGCTCCCACCAACTTAACATCATACCAGTATTTTAAACTTGCATTGCCTTTTACCATCGGAGTAAGTATGGTGATTCCAGCATCAATAGAAAAGTGTTTCAATGGCTTGTCTGAGAGAAACAAAAATTCATGTTGGGGATATGCCTTAACAATATGCTGCATCAATTCATTGGTGAAGTGTTCGAAACTTTTCGAGTCATTTTTTACCAATCCCTGTATGTTAACTGCTATACGCATAAGCTGCAAAAGTAAAGCCAGCCCCTTAACCGATTTTAAAAACAATTTACCTAACAGATTAAAACTTGATAATGAAATCACCTTTAAATTCACCAAATGATTAAGCAACTTATCGTTACTGTTTGCCTATTGGCAACAGTGAATACTTATGCCACCGATTCCCTAACTGTCATGCTTAACGGAAGCCGCTTTCAAAAAGGCGATACAATTGGCTTTGATTGCATTTACCGTTACACAGAAAAAAAAGCAGCCGCCTCCACCTTGAATGTCTGGATTGAAGATATACAGAAAAACAAAAGATGGCAGTACCGTTATCCTATGGTCAATGGAACAATTTCCGCCAATTTGATTATCAGTAATGACTTACCCGATGGAAAATATGCTGTGAACTTTGTGGTGCAGAACCAATTTTTTGGTATTAAAGGCAAGGTCAGGGATTATAATCCCAAAACCAAAGGTTTGATTTATGTGATGCTTACCAAAGAAAAGTCAACTTATATAGACAACCTGAAACCCAATCCCGATGGAAGTTTCAGCCTGCCAAGGTTACAGTTTGCCGATTCTGCCAGGTTCATTTTTTCACAAGTAGGCAAGAAGAAGAATGATATGTATATTGATATTGTTACCCCTTTGGATTCAACCTTTACACCCACGCTTGTCCATACGGAGATAATAACTGTTGGCAACCCAACTTATTTAACTGCTGCGGACACTGCAAGGCCATACCAATTCAATGAGGATATTTTCAAGAAGCCTTTTACCATTGAAGGCGTAACGGTTAAAACAACCAGGAAGAAAAAGGTACAGTTGTTTGATGAGGAGTATAGTAGTGGGCTGTTCAGAGGCGGCGATGCCAGAATTTTTGATGGTATTGAAGGAACGGAACTGGCGAGTGCCACAGATATTTTCCAGTTCCTGCAAGGACGAGTTGCTGGCCTCAACATAACGCATAATGAAGAAGGTGGACTGAACATTAAATGGAGAGGAAGCAATGTGGCGTTGTTTCTTGATGAATTCAGGATGGATGCCGATGACCCCATTTATATCAACCCTGCGGATGTGGCCATGATAAAGGTTTTCCCCCCAAATAGTGGCGGACCAAGCAACGGGGGTGTTATTGCCATTTATACCAAACGTGGTGCTTATGCCGATACTGGTTCAAAAAGATATTACTTTATTGTAAAAGGATTCACCCCTGCTGAAAGTACTTGGAGGTAAGCTTTCAACATGTAAGATTATAAAAAAGCAAAGGACATATAACATCAACTATATGTCCTTTGTCTTTTAACTATATCCTGCTAACTACAATTTCTCGTACAATGCCCTTAGCTTCTCCCTTGTCATGATGCTTTCCCAATTCTTTCCCAAAGCATTCTCCCATAAAGGCTTCATACCAAGGCTCACGTTTATCATGGCATCAAATTGTTCATCGGACAAACCAGCACAAATACCCTGTGGAATGTCAATATTGTTTTCTTCCACCATCTTTTTAAATTCCTTCACACCTGCTGGATAGTACTCCTCAATATGGTTCATTACGATGCAGTTGCCCACACCATGTTTCGTTCCCAATAAAAAGCTCAGACCGTAACTTACCGCATGTGCCACGCCCACTTGAGAATAGGCTATGCTCATTCCCCCAGCGTAAGAAGCCATCATCAGCTTGTCATCATTGGCATCTGTCCATTCTTTGTTGCCCAAGAAAACTTCACGGCAAAGCTCCAACGCTTTTTCTCCATAACTCTTGCTGAACTCATTCAAAAAGGTTCCTTCCAAACTTTCTATGCAGTGGATATAACAATCCATACCTGTATAGAAACGTTGATTTGCTGGGGCATCCTTGCATAATTCGGGATCCAATACAATCTGATTGAAAGGCGTAAAGTCGCTATTCATACCCAGCTTTCTAGTAGGCCCTGTAAGTACTGTTGTTCTTGAAACCTCAGCACCAGTACCACTTAATGTAGGAATCCCTACTTTATAAACGCCAGTTTCTTTCACCAAATCCCAACCTTGATAATCAGCACTGCTACCAGGATTGTTCATCATCAAGGCTACTGCTTTCGCCAAATCCATAGCACTGCCGCCACCAATACCAATAATACCGCTCACTTTGCCAAACTCATCTTTTAATTGTTGTGCAAGGGCATCAACCTGCTTGGTCTTTGGTTCATAGGTAACATCTACAAAAATGATTTTGTCAACCCCACGTAGTGGCACACGGTTGGCCAGTTCCTTGCCTTCAAAAAAATGGTCAACCAAGAATATCATGGGCAATTGGCCCTTACGTTGCGGAGCCAATATCTCATCCAATTGGTTAAAGCTTCCCCTCCCATACACCACATAATCCACCATTTTAAAGTTCCTGAACTGCATATCGTTTGAAGTTTGCTGCGAAATTGGGTTAATTCATTTGAAAAATGCAATAGTTATTTTGGAGATTGGCAGCGAAATAGGTGACATCATTGTTGTGACAATTAAAAAGTAGCTACAAAGTTGTCACAAACTTGTGACAGAAAAGCTGTGATTTATATTTTGTCACAATAATGTTGTCACAATTTATTCATAACAAAAAACTATTAGCAATTAAGCCCGTTGTTTGAAATCGCGTGTTGAAGAATAACCGTACTTATTGCATACAACAAAAGGCGATAGAAATTAATCCATCGCCTTGTAAGTCCCATCCCCCATAGATGGGAACTACATTTTTGTTATTTGCTGCACCTGAACACCTCCGCTTGTAATTATTCGTACTGAATAGGTACCGAATTTTAAACTTTGTGTGTTGATACGCAATTGGGCATCAGAAGCTTGTAAGTAGAAACTTTGGTGCTGTAAAACCTGACCCAAAACATTTACAATCTGTACATCAGCTTTACCAATAAAAGGTTTCAACATATCTATTGTAACCATGCTTATTGCAGGGTTTGGATAAGCATTGCCAAACAATTGGGCCTTACCAACCATGTTTACTTTAAGTGTACGGCAAATGAACTGCTGCTTTCCGTCCTTATCTGTTTGCTGCAAACGGTAGTAAACGGTTTCATTGTTCCTTACCGCATCTGAGTATTGATAATTCTTAAGGTTATTGCTATTCCCTGATGCTGTGATGGTTGCAATGGTTGTAAAGTTCACTCCATCACTGCTGCGTTGCAATGCAAATTCCTTGGCATTGGTTTCGGTTTGTGTACTCCATAACAATTGTACTTTTCCATCAGCGGCTTTATAGTTGAAATTACTGCAGGTTACAGGTAGCAAACCGCCAGCAACTGTTTTTAAGAAGAAGGAAGAAAATGCTGGCACCTGCACATCTATAAAATAGGCACTGGTACTTAATGCTCCCCAATTTTTGATGTTGTACAACTGTTCCCCACTAAGGTTTAATGTAGATGCACATGGCACGGCACTGAATTTTGCAACTTTCAAGTCGCTTAACCACAATACATCGTTACCATCACCATCATTGGCATTTACCATTGCATCAAATTCTGCCTTGCTAAAGTAAAGCCTTACTATTACGGGGTTTGTTGGCTGAACAGCAGGTGTAATTTCATAGTTCCTGTCGAGGTATTCAATACCGGATGCATCACTTCTCACAGTGGCACTATTGGTAAAGTATTTTGCGGTCATTGCCCCCATTGCATTACCTGCATTGTCCAAGATGGAGGCAAGCATCTTTCCTTGATGGGTTATGTGTAACCACCTTCCAGCATTGGTGGAGGTTACAGGGCCATCTGCTGTAATGCAGGTGCTGCCCGCTGGTGCTGCATCTGCTACAATGCCAGACGGTATTCCATAAACCGCAATTTTGAAATCTGCATTGCCATTTTCAGTGATAGGTGCAGTATTCAATACACGCAGGTAATAAAGGCTGCCTACTGTCAATCCCCCGAAGGAGGATGAATAGCTATTTGTTCCAGCATTGTTCAGTGTTGTTCCATCTGCATTGTAAAGGGCTATTCTTGGGGCTGCTATTGTAAGCCCATCTGTTATGCCCACGTTTACAGATGCGGATGCAGCATAGAACCTGTACCAAATATCCTGTGTAAATGTGCCTGTAGGGGGATTTGCACTTAGCGTACTGAAACGCATAGTGGTTGGTAAATAGGAAATTGTTGGTTCCTGTACTAAGGTAGGTACGCCACCTCCATTATATTCATCGTTGCTCGGTGCTTGAGGGGTTCTCAACCTAACAGCATATTGTACTGATCCCCCATTATACGTGTTTTCTAATACCTGCACATAGTAAGTGCTACCAATGGTAAGGCCTGTTATGCTTGAATTGTTCTGCACTACACCATCCACACATTTTATAGAGGTCAAACTTGCACAAGTGCCACTACTGACCCTGAAGCCAAGGCTGTTATTGTTTAATGAAAGTTTTACCATATCAGCAAAGTCCAAGAAATGACTAGTAGCTGTTGCTGTAAAGCTGTACCAGAGTTCTTTGTTTGGTGCCGCACTTCCATAACATGCAAGGATGGATGAGTTTGTAGTCAGTCCCGCCGTAGTGCCTTGCTGGTAGGTGGTTGCCAATGTGGCGGCAGTGGCACAGGTGGTGTTTGTCACAGGGTTGGCTATGGAACGAATGGCTACTGTGAAAGTAGAAGAAACGCCACTATTCTGTGTCATTATTCTTGCATAGTAGATACTGTTTGGTGCAAGGCCAAACAATGTATCACCTGCACCATAAATACATTTCCTACTGGTAAGTGTTGCACAAGAAGAGCCACTGTAAATACTGGTGAACATGGTTTCTGTGGCGTTGAAGATATTCAGTTGCACGGCTCCTGTTGAAGGGGCAACAAATTTAAACCAAACATCATCATCTGCCGTTATGGTGCATGGAGCCATTGTCTGGGTGCTTTGTGTAGTATTGACAGTTGTTCCATTTACTGAAAGGCTATAAGTACCATCCGTATTCACAGGAATGACTGGTGCATTACTGCATTCATCATTTACAGGAACTCGCAACATGGACAGGCAGGGGGAAAAACTGCTTATGCGACTGGTAGTGCCGTAAGTATACACCCTTACCAAGTAAGTGGTGCTGGGCTGCAACACCCCAAAGTTTGCAGATGTGGCAAAGGGCCACCAATTGATATAGTTGCCTGTAGGGGAACAGCCACCAAACAACTCTATTACGGAACTGCCAGAGGTTTCATAAGCAACTGTTCCCATGCTGAATTTGTAAGCCTGAGGGGAACTGCTGGTAGTAAATGAAAACCAAATATCATCATCCTTTCCCGCACCATCGCCAGAAGCTTGGACACTTGTTGTGGCCCCTACTGTAGTGTAAGCAATGCCGCCCGTGCAGCTTGCACCGCTAACGGGTGTAAGTGTTGCAGCAGTGGCACATTCATCATTGCTTGGGGGCGGCGGTACTGGTGGCACAAATGCACAGATATTGAAACTGGCCCTGGAAGTATTGTCACCAGTGTAAAACCTTATTGAATAGTCTGTTGAGGCCTGCAGGCCAGTTAATGCCCAGTTACCACCAGTGGTGGGTAATGTGGTATTGTTGAAGTAATAGTTGCCGCAGATGCCAGAGTTGCCATCCCTTGCTTCCAAATACAATTGTGACCCTGTGCCAACTACGGTGCCTGTAACACTACTAATGGTGATGGTAATTTTTGTAACCCCGGCTGGCGTTGTGAATTTGAAGAAAATATCATCATCGTTATAAGCAGATGCCACTGGTGTTGGTGATGTGCTTTGTGTGGCACCAACAGTTGTTGCAGCAGTAGTGGAGCTGCAACTATTTGTTTGAACAGTTAATGTTGTTGGGGATGCACAGTTATCCTGGGCAAATAAGGCATTAGGCGTTGCAGCCAATAAAAGCAATAAGGCGGCTAAGCGTAGAGTAGGTTTCATGCAAGTTGATTTTGGGGTTGAAAGTATTTCAACTGCATTGGGTGGGCAATACCATGATTGTGGGACAAGGAGGGCAGGTTGAAGAAGTTCAAGAGGTTCAAAAAGTTAAAAAGGTTGTATTATCCAAACCATTTTTCCTTCAATGCCCTTGCTACGGCTTCTGTCATGGAGTTGACGTGCATTTTGTCGTAGATGCGTTTAATGTAGGTCCTTACTGTTTCCACACTGATGTTTAAATGTGCTGCTATCATTTTGTAGCTGAAGCCTTCAATTAATCCTTTTAGCACATCCTGCTCCCTAGTACTTAGTACATCTTTATTGCTTTGCTGTGCAGCTTGCTGATTGAAGAACTGCATTACTTTTCTTGCAATGGATGCGGTCATGGGTGCACCACCTGCTATTACTTCCTGTATGGCTTCAATAATTTTTATGGGCTGTGTCTTTTTGAGCAAATAGCCTGTGGCACCAGCTTTAAGGGCTTCAAATATTTTTTCTTCGTCTTCAAATACGGTGAACATGATGATATCGACAGCAGGAAATGCTTTTTTGATTTCTTTTACTGCTTCAATACCTGAAAGTTGTGGCATGTCAATATCCATCAATACTACACGAGGTAATGTTTCTTCAATTTTTTGTACCGCATCCAAGCAATTATTGAACATGGCTGCCACTTCCAAGCCTGTTGTATGGTGGAGCAGTTGGTACAATGAATTGCGGATGGCATCATTGTCATCAAAGATGGCGATACGAATGTTCAAGTCATTTGGGGTTTGCATAAAAATAACCATTGAAAGTTTGCTGTCTATACCATAATCATGTTACAAGGGGATGGCCAATTCCATTTTTGTACCGCCAGTTTCTTTATTTGTATAGTTGATTTGCCCACCAATTTCCGTTGCCCGTTGCCTTATGTTCTTCAGTCCATTCCTGTTCACTTGCTTGTCGGCATCAAACCCAACCCCATCATCTTCCACAGTAAGATGAATAGCATTGTTCTGTTTGTTCAATGAGATATGGATGTTCTTACAAGTTGCATGTTTCATTGCATTGTTTATCGTTTCCTTAAAAATCAAGTAGAGGTTCCTTTTGGAAAGCATGGGCAATGAAATATTGTTCAATTGTTCGTTGTAGTCAAAGTTTACTTTTATATCAGCCGCTTCTGTGGTTTCATACGCTACTTCCTTCATCCTGCTTACCACACTTGCAAAGCCATCCATTTTGGGATTGATGGCCCAAACAATGTCGTCCATCACATTCAGCATGTGCTGTGCATATTTGCCAATTTGGTTTACCCACTCTTTTGTTTTAATGGGCTCCCGTTCCATGTTTTGTATAACAGATGTACTCAAAATAGATATACTACTAAGTGTTGAACCCACTTCGTCATGCAGGTCACGGGAAATATTGTTGCGTAGTTTTTGCAGTTCCAATATCCTATTGATTCTTGTTTTGTAATAGAATAGGATAGCCGAGAATATAATTATTGCCAGTAAAGCATAGAACCACCAGGCTTTGTAAAATGCTTGCGATACATGCAATTGCAGAGTTGTTACATCAGTGTTCCAAATACCATCACTACCAGCAACCCTTATTTTAAAAATGTAATTGCCATGCGGCAGGTTGGTGTAGTTCACAAAACGCAAAGAACCATCCCTCCAATTTTTATCATAACCTTCCAATGTATATTCATATTTCACATTGCCATTGAAATTATTGATGGCTGCAAATTTTATCTGAACAATATTGTTGGTATAACTGATGTTTATTTGCTTGGACAATTGAACCGGTGCAAGTAAACTGTCCCCTGCAATACAACTGATAATGCTTGCTTTCAGCGGAAATTTTTTTGGCAGTTTTGCTGTATCCAGCATCAATAAAGAACTATTGCTAAAAACGATTTTTCCATCGCTATTTACAAGCAATGAATTGCCGTATATGGCCGTATTGGCAATGCCTTCATCTTCTCCAAAGCGTGTGAACGTATTGCTGGCACTGTTCCATTTTATTAACCCCGAACTGCTGCTTATCCAAAAAACATTGTTCCCTGCATAAGCAATGCTTTTGGTATTGTTTACTGGCAATCCATTGTATTTGCCAATGGTGATTATCTTCTTTGTACCGATATCATATATTTTGATGCCTGTAGTTGCCGTGGCAGAATAAAATTTGTTATCCAACAGGATTGAACTGCCTACTGTGTACCTTTCATCAAGCATCTCTACTTTTTGTTCATCTGCATGCAGGAGTAGTAGACCTTTTTTTGAAAAGAGATAATATTGCTTTTCATTTTTCTTTATTGAGGAAGCTATTTCAAAACCGACTTTATCGTCAACGGGCATTTGAATAACTGTTGCTGTTCTCTTTGTCCTATTGACAAATAATAAATTCTTTGCCCACCACCACCTGCACAGGTAAAAATTCCCGTCTGGTAATTCAATAATATCGGTTGACGGGTTATCGGTCAGTGATTTTATATCATTGAGCAAATCCACTGCTCCTGTTTGCTTGTTGAAAATGGAGAGTCCATTCTCCCTTTCAATAAAAATCTCTTTTTGGTTAATGGATTCTTTTAAACCCCACACGCTACCCCTACCTGTTTTAAAATTGATATTGGATTGGTGCCTGTATTTCTTCAACAAAAAAAAGTGTTCATCAAAATGGTACAGCCATTCAATATCTGCTGCCCAAACAGTTTTATCCTTTGCCAAAACTGTTGCAGTTATTGGATTGGGAGCGGTAGGCAATAGGTTTTCAATTAAATGGTAGGAAGGATTAAATACGCTAACAATGCTTTCACCAGCTAACCAAATATTGCCTTGATTGTCTTTCATTAAATCAAGAATATTGTCTGTGCCAATGCTCTGCACATCATCATTATGGTGGTTGAAATGCTGGAAGGAGTTGTTTGTGTAATTGTATTTGTATAGGCCATTGTTACCTGTGCCAATCCATATATTGCGTTCATTGTCTTCTTCAAAAGCAAGGATCATATTATCGTACACAAAGCTTTTGGGTTCAGGCAGAACAATTTTATCCAGTACATTTTTATCAATACTGTACCTGTACAAACTGGGCTGCCAAGTGCTGATCCATAAATTGTTTCTGCTGTCAACCATTAATTCTGCAATAGCTGCTTTATTACCAACATTATCCTTTAAGACGGAGGAAGCAAATGCAGCAATGGTAGTATTATTGGTGTGATTGTACAGATGCTTTTCATCGGCTGACAAGAAATTCAACCCACCAACAGTACCAATCCACATATTGCCATTTTTGTCTTTTGCAATGCGTCCAATTAGCCCTCCTTGCAATGCAGTGTTAGAAGGTGAAAATGTTTTGGCGATACTGTCATGTACCAACTTAACTAGGCCATCTGTTCCACAAGCGTATGTAATGCTGTCGTTGGCAAAAAGAAAATCCCTGAAACCAATGGAGTTTTGCGACAATAATTTTTGGGATTTTGAACTGTAGCTTTTGTTGGTGTTATTGAAGGAATTGTACCAGCCAAAACCTGTCGTAAATGATCCAATCCAAAGCCTGCTGTTTTTATCGATGCCCAAACTCATCAGTCTTCCTTCCGGGAATGTTTCGGTGGGCTTATTTGGATTATGGAAGTAATTGACAAATTCGTAACCATCGTAACGCTGCAAACCTTCATCGCCAGCAACCCATATATAGCCATTCCTGTCCTGTTTCATGGAGGTGATGGAGCCATGCATTAAGCCGTTCCTATCGTTGATATGCCTGCAAATAATTTGCCGGGGCTGCTGTGCCTGCAGCAAGAAGGGTAGTAGAAGAACAGTGAACCAAAACAAACGCATTCCGGGAAAGTTTTTCGGTTTTAAAGCTATTTGTATTTTAACGGCTCTCCAAACCTTTCTATTTGAATGCAGGCGGCCAGCCTACCTGACGTGGCGATATTTTTATTAAGGCCCAACCAGCTATTTGTTCCCTTATTGCTTGTCCAGTTTCCTTACTGTTTGAGAAGCCAATGTGTAGTGGTTAATGCTGCTTAGAAGCCATAGCAAGATGGCATTAAGCCACAAATGTGGTTGAACTGTGGTAATGGTGTGGTTTTAATACGAGAGGAGCATGCAGCAAATACGCTTCCTATTAAAAGTGTGATTAGCCCACCAAGAAATGGCAACGTTTTTATAAGCAGCATAAAACGCCTGCCTGAATTGCTTTAAACTCTGCTTTGATGAAAGGTTTGTAATGTGTGAACATCCAGCTTTTGCCATTAAGTCCAATAGCAAAAAGCATTACTGTTTTTGGTTAGGGGTTATAGAAAAGCCATAGCCCTTTTCAAATCTTCTGGGGTATCTATTTCTACACCCATAAAGTCTGTAACGACCATTTTTAAAGGGATGCCGTTTTCTAGGTACCGCAAGCATTCCACTTTTTCAGCCGCTTCCAAGGGGGTCATTTCCCAATTGGTGAAGTTAAGTAAAGCCTGTTTACGGAATGCATACACACCTATATGTTCGTAATAGGTTGGTGAAATTGTTTTGTCACGGTGGTATGGAATGGGGCTCCTGCTAAATAGTAGACTGTTCATGTTCTTGTCGACGGCCACTTTTACATAGTTAGGGTCCGCAATATATAGCTCTTCGGTTAGGACTTGCATCAAAGAAGCGACTTGAACAGTTGGGTCTTCAAAAGCCTGCAACAGTTTCTCCAATGGCTCACGTTTAACAAAGGGTTCATCACCTTGCACATTTACCACAATCTCCATGTCCATGTCTGCAATGGCTTCAGCAATCCGGTCACTGCCACTTTCATGTGGTTTCTTGCTCATTACTGCCCTGCCGCCGTTATTGGTAATTTCATTGAAAATGATGTCACTATCAGTTACTACCCAAACCTCATCAAAGAGACCTGTGGCAATAGTATTGTCGTAAGTATGTCTTATTACTACTTTATCGCCAAGCATTTGCATTAACTTGGCAGGAAAACGGGTGGCTGCATAACGAGCTGGAATGAAGGCTGATTTTTTCATGGCGTTCGCTTCAAATTTTTATAAAGATGCTGATTGTCCAGCATCGGCAACAATCTTTTTCTCGTTTTACCGATAACCTAATGTGTTAACCATCACTTAATTACAGGCCTTGCCCTTTATGACCCATAATCCTTTATTTTTGTTAGCTTCCAACTAGCATTAACTATATAAAACTGACTATGAGCTCTCATAAGCCCAATGTAAAGGTAAATCCGGTCCTTTTCCCCCTTATTGTAATACTGGTTTTTACACTTTCTTTTATTGGGCACCAAATGTGGCTTCACCATGAAGGAAAGGAATTCAGCTTTTTTGGTGTGGTATATGCCACGCTGTGTTTCTTCCTGATGCACCATGTGGATCCGGTTCCCGAAAATACTTATATCCTCGTAGCCCAATATTTAGCCGCATTACTGATTTGTACCAGCATTTTTTCATTGGTTTGGACAAAAGTAAAAAAGGCGTACCTCGTTTACAGGATTGGAATTACTTACCGAAACCATATTGTCATTTTTAGGCTGAACAATATCGGAAAGACATTGGCCATTGAGTTACTGAAAAAGGGCTATAAGGTAATTGTAGTGGAGACGGACCAACAAAGCCCCTATATAGAAGCGGTTAAAGCTCACGGGGGCATCGTTTTTACGGAAAAACCCTCGGATTTTAAAACATTGGATATGGCGGCTGTCGGTCATTCGAAGATTTGTATCCTGACCAGCAATAGGGATGAAATCAATATTGAAGTAGCTGGCACCCTTTCCAATTATTTGTTGAAACATAGCCATAAATCGAAGTCCGAAGCACATAAGATTATGGTGCACATCAATAATTCTGCAAATGAAAATATTCTGAAGGATTATTTCGATATCCACAATGAAGATGACCATTACGATTTGGAAACCTTCAATGTATATGAATCGGCTGCAAAAAAGATTTACGACACTTATACCCCTTATAAATTCATTAATCCGGCAGACAAGGAATCGGAAAATGCGATTGCTGTAGTGGGCTTTAATGATGTGGCAGAAGCATTTATCGTGGAGAATATGATTCTGAGCCAGTACCCAGATATGGGCAAGCTCAAAATTTATATGGCCGATGAAAAGGCAGACGAACATTTCAATTATCTAAATTACAAGTATCCTTACTTCCACGAGTTTATTGAAATCATTCCAGTAAAACTGCTGAACGGAACTTTCTTTGCTAATTTCACTTGGTCAAAAACGCATATTGAGAAGATGAGCAAGGTTAAAGCAGCTTATTTCTTCGGGCCGAAGGATGCAGACTTGGTTACGGCTGCAGCCAGTTTCAGGCAGTTTCTCTATACACAAACGTTAAGCATTACGCAAGTGCCCATAATTGTTTGCTTACCAGAAGATACGGGCGTGATGGACTTGCTGGACAGCAATAGGCAATCGGGCTATACTGTTAGCCAAGCTTTCAGTAGCAAACTGGCTATTCAAACTTATAAGCTTATTAGTAATACCTGCACTGCAGAAGGCTTGATAGAAGAATCAGAGTTTACACACAAGCTCTCCAAGATGATTAACTTTTTCTATGCCATTAAGTATGAGTTTGCTTCATTGCTTGAAAGCAACTACAATATTAAAAATGCTTCTGCCATCGCTGACAAACTGGAAAATGAACTGCTATCCTTTCCCGAAGGCAACAAGCCAATGAACGAAAGGGAAATGGAAAAACATCTGTTGCTGATGCTGGAGAAGGAAACCAATATTTCTTACGATGAACTCTTTAAGCATTTCTCGATAGAAAAGCATTGGCACCAGTTATCCTACCGTAAAAAGGATTCCAATAGGTATGCTGCTAGGCAAGTGGCTATGAAAGTCCACGCATTTAAGTATCTTGGCTGCTGGCCAATGAACAGGGAAAATATTACTAAGTTTTTTCCACGCCTTGCCCCTATTGAACACACTAGATGGAGTGCCGAAAAAATGGTGTTCAATTTTAAATACGGTCCTTTTCCTGCTGATAAAACGGAAAAGCTTTTGCTAAAAGAAGTATTGAAAATTCATGACCAATTGGTGCCTTATGAAAGGTTGAGCGATAGCGATAAGGAAAAAGACCTGAATATATTTTTAATGGTACCGATACTGAACATGATTAAGACCATAGCTGAATAAAAAACCTAAAGCCCCTTTTACCAAACGAAAATGCAGTTTCAAAAAGATATATTTATCAGTTATGCCCATATAGACGATGAGTCTTTGATCGCATCCCAAAAAGGATGGATTACAGAGTTCCATCGTGCCCTTGAGATAAGGCTGGCACAGCTTCTTGGGAGAAGGCCCATCATTTGGCGTGACCCATCATTGCAGGGCAACCATATTTTTGACCAGCAGATTGTTAGCCAGTTCTCGCAAGTGGCTTTGATGATTTCGATATTGACACCCCGTTATGTAAAAAGTGAGTGGTGCGTTAGGGAAGCCAATGAGTTTTATGAAGCCTGCGAAAAAAATATTGGTTTCAGTTTGCAGAACAGGGCAAGGATTTTTAAGGTTATCAAAACACCGGTGCGTGCAGAATTGCACCCCGAGAAAATACAGAATGTACTAGGTTACGAGTTTTACAGCACGGACCCCAATACAGGAAGGGTAAAGGAGTTTGGACAGGTATTCGGACAGCAATCGGAAATTTCCTACTGGGAAAAACTGGATGATTTGGCTAATGATATCTGTTCCTTTTTGGAAGGAATAGAAAGCATCAACAGCACCACTTCTGCTGCCGGTGCAAATGCTGCAGACGCTTCTGCAGGAATAGTTACCCCCAAGCAAAAGAAGAAGATCTATTTAGCAGAAAGCAGTTACGATACGTTGGAATTCAGGGACAGTATCAAACGTGAGTTGCAGGATTTGAATTATTCGTTGCTGCCTGATAAACAGTTGCCATTGGTGGCCCCTGTATTGAACAATGAGGTAATGCACTTTATGCAGGAAGCAGATTTGTCCATCCATTTATTGGGTTCCGGCTATGGTGTTGTTCCTGAGGGAACACAAAAATCAATTGTGGAAATCCAGAATGAGATTGCTTCCGCACAAAGTGCTGCCAAGGGTTTACAAAGGCTTATCTGGCTTCCTGAAAACAATATGGCTACGGATGACAGGCAACAGGCTTTTTTGGATAAGCTGGAAGCAGGCAAGGAAGGCATTGCTGGAGCAGATTTGATTGTAAGCAGCCTGGAAGATTTCAAAAGTATAATTTCTGACAAACTCAGGCGTTTAGAAGAAGAGAAGAAGAAGCCCGAGCCCGTTGCTGCACAGGCAGTATCAACCAATGCAAGTGAAAAGAAGTCAAAATTGATTTACCTCATTTGCGATATGCAGGATATGGATTTAATAAAGCCCTTGGAAGATGTCTTGTATGATAGTGGGCATGAAGTAGTGATTCCCATTTTTGATGGGGAGGAGTCACAAATTCGGGAGGACCATATTGAGAACCTGAAAATGTGTGACGCGGTGATTATTTTTTATGGCAATGCGAATGAACTCTGGTTGAGAAGCAAGATGAGGGATTTTTTGAAAATCAATGGTTATGGAAGGGAAAAGCCTTTGGAAATTAAAGCTGTTTACCTATCGCAGCCAGACAACCCTTCTAAGCAACGTTTCAGGAGTGTAGAAGCAGAGGTCATCAACGGAATAAACGAAGTGCCGCTTGACAAATTAAACATACTGTTATCAAAATAATAACCCTTGCCAATGTTAACAGATACAAATATATTTAATCCATTTCCCGGTCTCCGTTCCTTTGAGGAGAACGAGGACGTTTTATTTTTTGGAAGGGAGAAGCAAGTGGATGAACTGGTAAAGAAGCTGAGGCTTGTAAAGTTCTTGGCTGTAATCGGTTCTTCGGGTAGCGGTAAATCCTCTTTGGTAAAGTCGGGTTTGATTCCTTCATTGCACAGTGGCTTTATGGCTGGGGCTGGTAGCAACTGGCGTGTATGCACATTCAGGCCGGGCAATAACCCCATTGGGAATATGGCTGCGGCATTGGCCGAAAAAAATGTGCTGTACGATAACCTTGAAACTGAAGAGGATGAATACATGTATTCGTCCATTAATGAAAGCACTTTAAGAAGAAGCAGTCAAGGCTTGGTGGAAGTGTACAAGCAAAGTGGCATCAATACAAAGAACAACCTCCTAATCCTTGTTGACCAGTTTGAGGAAATTTTCCGTTTCAGCAAATTGGAAAAAGATGCGAAGGAAGGCAAACGTGATTCAATCGCATTTATTAACTTATTGCTCAAAGCATCTGAACAAAAAGAATTCCCTATTTATGTGGTGTTCACGATGCGTTCAGATTTCTTGGGTGATTGTACCGAATTCAGGGGACTGCCCGAAGCTATTAATGAAGGTCAGTACCTTGTTCCGAGAATGACAAGGGAAGAAAGACGTGAAGCTATTTCTGGTCCTATTGCGGTTGGTGGTGCATCCATAACACCAAGGCTATTGAATCAATTGCTGAATGATGTTGGTGACAATCCTGACCAGCTTCCCATTCTTCAACATGCGTTGATGCGTACATGGGATGTTTGGAAAGTGAAGAACAGTCCAGACGCAGCTATTGATATTGAAGAGTATGAAGAAACAGGCACGATGGCATTGGCCCTTAGCCAACATGCAGAAGAAGCCTATAATGAATTGGATACTGACAGGAAGAAGCAAATCTGTGAAAGCTTATTCAAGGCATTGACTGATAGGGGCAGTGACTCAAGGGGAATCAGGCGGCCAACAAGATTGTCTGAAATATGCAAGCTGGCCAGTGCCAATCCTGCTGAAATTATTGAAGTGATTGAAGTGTTCAGGCAGCCGGGCAGAAGTTTCCTAATGCCCCCATCAAATATCCCCATTACAGAAGAAACGATTATTGACATTTCCCACGAAAGTTTGATGCGTTGCTGGGCAAGGTTGATTAATTGGGTGGAAGAGGAGAACCAGTCTGCTGATGTTTATTTAAGGCTTTGTGAAGCTGCCAATTTATATGAATTGGGCAAAGGCGGTTTATGGCGTGACCCTGAATTGCAGCTTGCGTGGAAGTGGAAGGAAGAAGCCAACCCGAATGTTACCTGGGCAAGCAGGTATAACAATTACTTTGATAAGGCTATATTGTTCCTGGGGCATTGCAAGCAGCAGAATGAATTGGAACTTCAGCATAAAGAAAAGATGCAGAAGGAAAGGTTAAGAAGGGCAAGGATTATTGCCATCTTCATTTCGTGCGTTGCTTTATTGGCATTTGTATTGGCTATTTATTCTTTTGACCAACGAAACCAGGCCAATAAGCAAAAGATGGTTGCTGTAAATAAAACAGTGGAGGCTGAAAGGGAAAAAAAGAATGCAGAGGCTCAAAAGACCAAGGCTGAATTAAATGCGGAAGAGGCAGAAAAGCAAAAAGGCATAGCAGAGGAAAATGCAGATGAAGCGACCAAACAAAAAAATAATGCGGAGGCACAAACCAAGGAAGCCATAAAGCAAAAGGCTGCTGCGGAAACCAATGCACAAGAAGCATCAAGGCAGAAAACAAATGCTGAGCGGCAAGCTGAAGAAGCAGAAAGGCAACGCAAGAATGCTGAGGCAAAAGAAAAGGAAGCTAGGGAGCAAAAGCAGAAGGCCGATGCCAACGCTGCAGAAGCAAAGAAGCAGGAAAGCGAAGCAAAGGCACAAACCAAAATATCAACCCGCTTAAAGGATTTAGCCAATGCAAGAAATCTTGCCAACCAATCCCTATTGAAGTTCAGGGAAGGCAACAAACCTGAAAGCAAAAAACTGGCGATTCAGGCTTATGACATCAACAAGGAAAATGATGGACCTAAGCAGAACAGTGAAGTGTATGCTGCATTGAATACCAACTGGACCAATTCCATTAACAATAGGAACCAAGCAACTTACCATAAGTTCCCAGTGAAATGTATTATTGGGAAGCCGAACTCCAATACTGTTTTCACTGCTGATGAGTCTGGATTGCTTTATGTGGCCAAAGCAGAAAATGGTTCTGTTCAACCAATTGGTTTGCCCATCAATTTGAAAGAGGACATCCGTGTATTGTCCACTTCACCAGATGGGACAAAACTGTTTATTGCAACGGCTGTTGGAACAGGTTATGTATATGATATCAGCAATGTAGCAGCCATTAAGCAGACCTTGAAATTCAGTTTTGTAGGCATTGCAAAGAGTATTGTTGCAACAGATAACAGTCACTTCATTGTGTTAAGTGATAAGGAAATAAAACGCTTTACGACTGATGCCACTTCTGTGATGCAAGGCAGCATAACAAGAAGCAATTTGGCTGCAATGCAAATTGGCAAGAGTGGCAAAATTTACCTTGCTGGAGAAAGTAATGTTTGGGTGTATGAGAATTATGATGCACTAATAAAGAATATCCCCTTGCATACTTACTCTTTAACCTCAAGGGCTATTAGCCTAAACATTGATGCAAGTGAAAATTATATTGCTGCAGGCACTTATGGTGGAAGCATTTGGTTAAAGGAACTTAAGGGTGATGCCATTATCTTTCTTCCATTGCACAAATCAACTGTTAGTGATGTCAAGTTCAATAAATTAAACAATGGCATATTGCAATTGGCAACTGCCAGTGCAGACCAAACTATAAAGTTGATTGATGTAAAACAAGCTTTATCGTCAAAATCAACAGAAGATGTTATTACCTTGAATGAAGGTGGCCACAATAAATGGGTATATGGCATTTGGTACAGCAATGATGGCGAACACCTGTATTCATGCAGCGAGGACAAGAAAGTTATTGGCTGGAAAAAAACAATGGAAGGATTGTATAAGGCGTTGAAATAAGAAGATTAATGGCTTTGGTTTTTTGTTGGTTTGAACTGTATTTACAATCCCCTTGGATTAAATGTTTATAGAAACAAAAATCAATTGCACGTCGACCCTAAGGGGTCGTATGTAAATTTTAAAAATGGTTTTCTATAAACGTTTCACTCCTTTGGAGTGATAAACAAAAAAGAACAAAATTATGATGAAGCGATATTTATTGATAACATTATTGTTCATGTTGGTAGCAGCGTCAACAATTCAGGCACAGGAAAGCTGTGGGCCAGCATCTGTGGCAGAAGCTGAAAACCTTTATAATATTGGGCGATTCAATGAATCTATCCAACAATTGAAAACATGTCTTAACCAATCAAAAGGTTTTGGTTATGAAGAAAAGGTGCAGGCTTACAGGCTGTTGTCCATGTCTTATTTGGCAATTGACTCTATAGCTACTGCTGATGAAAATATCCAGCAATTATTAATCCTGAAAGATGATTTTACCGCTGACTCCCGTGATCCAGACAGGTTCAGGTATGAGCTGATGAAGGTACGTTCATCACAACGCATCAGCATTGTATCATCCGTATCAAAAAAAGCGGAAGATATTAGAAGGGCACCCGCCACTATCAATGTTATTACTAAGGAAGAAATTGCACAAAGGGGCTATACTGATTTGATTGAAATGCTTGCAGACTTACCCGGTTTTGATATTTCCATTTTGTATGGTGTAAACTATGCCAATGCTTATCAACGTGGTTTGCGTACCACTACTATGGAAAAGACACTCTTGTTGATTGATGGTGTGGAGGAAAATGATTTATGGACAAATACGGCAGATATCTCACGTCAGTACCCTATCACCAATATCAAAAGGGTGGAGGTTATTTATGGACCAGCATCCACGATGTATGGACCGAATGCTTTTGTGGGTGTTATCAACGTAATCACCAAAAACCCGGAAGATTTAATTAAGCAAGGTCAATCAATTGGCCTTCATGTCAATGCTGGCTATGGCTCCTATAATAGTCGCTATGCAGATATAACTGTTGGCGTTAAGAAAAACAATTTTTCTGCCATTTTCACTGCAAGGCATTATCAAAGTGACAGGCATGATATGAGCTCACAGAAATTCTTTGATTATGACCCATCGGTTTATGATGCAGTGAATTACAAAAACATCATGACCCTTAAAGGAACTGCTGCCCAAACCTACATTACGACGAATAATTTGCCTGCAACCCATCCTTATTATACTATTTATAAAACAGGTGCAACAACCGATAGCCTTATATTAACGCAAGCTGGCATTGACAAGGCAAGGGCTTTGGATAAGTCTGCCTATACTAAATCAGTAAGAGGCTTACAGGTTGGTTTTGCCAATCCTACCACATTAACCCTTTTAAAAGGAAAAATAAATGTGGGTGATTTCTCTATAGACATGCAGTATATGTACAAGAAGGAAGGTGCAGGCCCATTGTACACAGACCTTGGCCAAGCAGTCAATAATGTTTTTTGGATTCCCGTTCGTACGTCCATTACGGTTCGATACGAAAAGAAGCTGTCCAATACATTGTCATTCTCTTCCCTATCGAATTATAGGAACCATGGCATTGACAATGACACAAGGGTGGCAGGTATCTATAATTATTCAAGGGCAAACCTTGGTGTTAGGGATTTAATAAAGGACAGTACCCCCGGTTACAATGTTGTTTATTATTTCCAGAACAATAAGCAGTTTAGAAGCGAGCTGAAACTGCTGTATACGCCAAGCCAGAACCTGTATATTATTGGCGGTTTGGAATACCGCAGCAGCCAGTTGCAGGGCAATTATTTGAACACAACAAACATACTTACACCAGAGGAAAACGGAACGGCCAACACAGGAACCATTTTGGGTGGCAACCAATATAACCTGAATGATATTGGTGTTTATGCCCAGGCCAATTACCGCTTCCTAAAATATTTTGGTGTTACAGGTGGTTTGCGAGTAGATAAAAACACCATTAGGCATAATGGCGGTTTTGGTACCGAAGTCAGTCCACGCTTTGTGCTTGACTTTGCCAAAAGTGATTGGGTGCTTAAAGCCATTTACAGCCGTGGTATTGAAAACGTTTCCAATTTCACCAAGTTTGGTGTGGCCAGTGGAAGGATTCCCAATCCAACATTGGGTACAGAGTCCATCAAGAATTTTGAGTTTTCTGCCAGCAGGAAAATTGGCAAGTATATTACTGCTGATGTGGACTTCTATGAATCGCTTATCAATGATGTGGTTGGTGTAAAAACATTGTCGCCTACTTCATCACAAAACCAAAATTTGGGCAAGTTCAAAATATTTGGCATACAGGCCAACGCCACTTATGCAAGGAAGAACCTTTCCTTAACTGCCAATTATACTTATACAAAGCCCAAGCAAACAACAGATGATACAGGAAAGGAAGACGTGGATTTGACAGTGGCCGATATTGCGGACCACCATGTAAATGTTATTGCCAATTATATCTTCTTCAAGAAGTTGAACATTAATGTAAGAGGTAATTATGTGGGTACAAAACGTGCTGGCATTGGTACTACTGTAGCGGCCAATCCTGAAACAACCTTTCCTGCATATGCAATAGTTAATGCAGCCATTGGCTATGAAGTAATTAAAGGTGCAAGTATTCAATTGGTTTGCAACAATGCATTGGACAAAATATATTTCAACCCTGCAGGCCGTGCGGCAGATGGTGTGAGCACACCTTCAAGCCTATTACAACCGGGCAGGAATTTTTTTATAAAACTGAATTACGAATTTTAAGTTAACAGAGCAAGCAACCGAATGGAGACAACACAACAAAACCTAACAACAGAACCAACTGTACAAATTGTGCAGGCAAGGGTATTCACCCATCCTGACACCATTGAGACAAAGGAAGTATTAGGCAATCCTGCCAGTATTGTTTTTTGTAATGAGCATTTTCCTTCAAAGGATACTATGAAGCAAATTGCTATCAGCGAAAAAGCACCGATGACGGCTTTTGTTTTGCATAAGAATGAAAACAATTTTGCCATAGAATTCTTTACGCCTTCGGGCAATGAGTTTGGCCTTTGTGGCCATGCCACCTTAATTGCATCGCATTTTGTATATGAGCAGTATGGTTTTGAAAAAGTAGTTTTTACGAGGAAAGGATTGGAGCAACCATTGGAAACAACCAATGTAAAAATATCAGGCACCAAAGAGTTCACACAAATAACCATGCCTGCATATATGCCCGTATTGAAGGACAAAAGTGAGGTGGATGATTATTTGTCCATGCTGCCTTTGAATCCAGACGATGTAGTAGGCTTTTACGAATGCCAAATGCTGCATGACAGGATTATTGTTGTAAACAGTGTTGCTGCGTTGAGAAATGTTCAGCCAGATTTTGATAGGCTTGCAACCAAGTTGGCGATAAACAATATAAGGGGGCTTTTTGTAACGGCATTATCTGACCTTGCCGATATTGATTATGAGGTAAGGATTTTTGCTCCCCATTTTGGCATTGATGAGGATATTTCCTGCGGTTCGGCAAACTGTTCTTTGCTACCCATGTGGTATGAATTAACCAATGCTGTTGGTGACAAGGAATTCAAAATCCTTTGTCCGTACAACATTGGAAGTGGCAAGATAGGTGGCATAGAGATAGGGCATTATAACAAGACAGGACACACAGTAAATATTGGTGGCATCATTAGCGAATAATTTTTATGCAGCATACTATTACTGTTCAGGGCAGAGAAGCAATTATCAATATCAAGCAAGCAACACTTTCGGATATTGACAATTTAGTTGCATTGAATACCAAATGGCAATTGGCCTCCTTAAATGGTGATACACAAAAAGGATTTGTGGGTGCGGCTTTCAGCAAGGAATTTTTTGAACTGCTAATTGAAAGAAGGGAAGTTGTGGTAGCTTATGATGGAAGCAAAATGGTTGGGTATATGCTTTCCGTAAACCATTCCGATGCGGGCCTTTTGAAAGTACATAAGGAAGAGGCTGAAAAGTTAAAGGCCAATGGCATATTGTTGCCAACAGACCATGTAGCAGTTGGCATTCAAACAGCAGTGGAACTTGATTACCATGGTACAGGTTTGATTTCAATTATCAGGAACGAATTCAGGGATTTGTTGAGGGACAGGTACCAGTATTTTTTTACCACTATTTCAAAAGAGAATATCCGTTCATTTACATCAGCCACCAAGTTTGGCTGGAATCTGGTTGGCGATGATGGACATTATCATTATTTAATTTTGCCAGTATAAAATATGTCGCTAAAGTCAACCATACAACGCTATGCAGATATACGTTCCAACGAACGTAAAGTGGTTGGTATATTGTTTATACAATCATTGCTATTGGGCTTTTCCACTTCTTTTTATTTTGTGGCAGCCAATAGTTTCTTTATTAAGAAGGCAAATGTGGCAGATATTCCCTATGCCTATATTATTGCAGGTACATCAGGTTTTTTGTTGGTTGCCCTATTTAAATATTTGCTGAGAAAAGTTGGCAGCATATTCGGTTTTGTAACAGTGCTTTCCCTTTTTGCTATTACTTGTTTGTCGCTATATGCGGGGCATTTACAAGTTGATGAAAATTCATCCGCAGCATTGTACCTAGCTTATGCTGGCTTCATTTTCGTATTCCCCTTTGCCAGCTTATTTGTATTGGGCTTTTCGGGAATCTGCTTGCAGTTGTTTAATTTGGCACAAAGCAAAAGGTTACTGGCATTAATTGGCATTGGGGAAGTTGTTGCATCCATCATTGGTTATTTGTTGGTGCCTTTCATTACAAAATGGATGGGCAGTGCAGTCCATTTGTTTTTGTTATCCGGCATATTCATCCTCCTATCTGCCTTTCCAGTATTGAAAATATACATGGCTGACAAAACAAAGTTTGCTGTAAACAAAACCAGCGGGCCTGCCAGAAAATTCAATTTGGCATTGTTCAAGAAGGAAAGGTTCTATTTATCATTAGCAGTTGTAACTTTCTTTTCCGTATTGGCTATTTATTTTACTGATTATACCTATTTGGTTTCGGTAAGGAGCCTAGCTAAAATCCCAGGAATAGGGATGACGGTACCTGATATTGTTGCCGTACTCTTCTGCATCATAAAAACGGGTGAACTATTGTTCTCGTTTTTCTCTTCCAATATTATCAGCACAAGGGGAATGAAGTTTTCCCTTTTGCTATTGCCTTTTTTATTATTGCTATTTTCCTTGTTGGCTGTTGCAGCCCATTTCATTTTTGATGATGTGCTGTTCTTTGTAATTGCTTTTTTCCTGATGGCAAAATGGTGCGACAGGGTAATACGCAAAGGGGTTTATGCACCTTCTACCAAAGTATTGTACCAAGTAACGGAACCTTCGGAAAGGATGCAGTTACAGACAAGTATTGAAGGCACCATTAGCCAATTGTCCATTGTTTTGTCAGGCACCATTTTGTTGATTGTTTCAAAGAACCAAAATGGCAATCCGGACTCGTTCTTTTATATCATGTCCTTTATCTGCCTCATTTTTTCTAGTTTATGGCTGGTATTTGTTTTTGGCTTGTACAGTGGTTACAAAAAGAGGATTCATGAATACCTGCACACCATTAAGCAGGTGGCGAATACGTCCCAGCAGAATGCCATTGCCATTGCATTCAATAACTGGCTAAAGGAACAAACCGGAAACTTGACCGAAAAGGAAATCCATTCCATAAAAAACATTTTTGAGAACGACATTAACCAAGTTGAAGAACTATCCAAGGAACGTTTGCTTAAGTTGATTCTTTCTTATAACCCATCCTTAGGCAGCACGGATGAAACAGATGCAGAAATGATGGGCAGAAGAATTGTGCGTTTCTATTTTTCCAATGACAATTTCTTCAGTAGGCTGTTGATTATTTGGTACTTGGAAATTACGGACCGCCTTAAAAAATTCAGCCTGATAGCTGAACTGTACGAAGCAGCCGATTTTGTGGTGCGGTCAGAAATTGTTGCAGCATTAAACAGGATGCATTACACACCCAATGCTGCGGAAAGGTTCTATTTCACGGAATTATGCCATAGTTATGTGGCTGAAATTATGTGGACAGAGCCTGCCATTACCGACATAGCAGATATAGAAGAAACAACCCTTGCAGATATACTGGAAGAGCATGCTGCAGATTGCAGGAACCATTTGCTCGAATTGCTTAAAGTACTGTATGGCAATGAAACGGTGCATGTGGTTCAACAGGTGCTAAACGAAACAGATAAGGGAACAGAAAGCAGGATTTTTGCAGTGGAACTGCTGGACAATATTCTTGAGCCCGGTTTAAAGGAAATCATCATTCCTGTTTTTGAGCCCATACCGCAGCAGATGCGTTGGACAAAACTAAGCCAGCAATTTATGATTTACCATTTGCCCGTAGCAGAGAGATTGAAAGACATTTTAATAAGGAATTTTAAATTGACCAATATACGCATTAAGCAAGCCGCATTGGACAGTTACTACCAACTTGCGGGCAACGACAATGTTTTGGCTGCCTTCTCATCAAGTGTATTGGAAGAGCTGCATGCCAATGCAGATAAGCTGCAATCCAATAATGAACGCCATCAATATTTCCTAAAAATGGCCCTGCTTGAAAAGCTGGATCTCAATGTTTTGTTTAAGCAGCACTACCTTTCCTATTTAAGTAGATATGGTATGTTGGCTGAGTCACACCACAAAGCTGCATCCCAATTGCAGCATGGCTTTGCAAAGAAAGCCTTTGAACATGTGGTTCAAGTGGAGCAGGCCCACAAGCAAAAAATGGATGTTGATGTGCTTGGTTTGGCCATGCTGTTTAAATTGAAATATGCAGATGCCTCAGCTCTCTAAAATCACTGAAACAAAAAATTTTCCGAAACCTTTTTTCTTTTCAATCATCTTATATCTTTACGCACAAACATTTTCATCATGATAGAAACGATCCTACTCCCCTCTGATTTTTCTGCAACAGCAATGAATTCCGGTCTTTATGCATTGGAACTGGCCCAACAATTGGGAACAAAAAAAATAGTTGTTTACCATACTTATGAAACTGCCCATGCTACGGAAGCAATGCAGGATTATAACCAAGTAATTGTTACAGAACCCTTTAGGCAGGAAAGTGCCGAAAAGCTTGCTGCGTTTATTGCTGATTTGCGTTCAAAAGCTACTGCTGGTATTGAAATTGAAGCTTATCACAGCTATGCAGATTTAACTGAGGCAGTCAATGAAATTGCTGCAACCACCGGTGCCCAACTAATCGTAATGGGCATTACAGGAGGTGGCAAATTAAAGGAAACAGTTGTTGGCAGTCATTCAGTAGATGTTGCGAAACATGCCAATACACCAGTGGTGATTGTACCAACAGGTACCCGCTATAAGAGCATCGAAAAAGTATTGCTGGTGAGTGATTTAAAAGAAGTGGCAGAAACAACACCTGCTTCTACCATACAAAGTTTCCTTGATTCCACCAAAGCCCAATTGCTTGTACTGAATGTAACGGCACATCCTGACGAAGCTGCTGGGTCTAACGAGAAGCATAAACTGGACGTTATGTTTGAAGGATACAAGCCAGATTACAATTTTGTAACCAATCCTGATTTTGAAGAGGCTGTTGAAAGTTTCGTAGCAGAAAAAAGTGTTGATTTAGTAATTGTAGTGCCTAAGAAACATGGCATTTTTGATAGCATCTTTGCTGTTAACCATACTAAAGCATTGGCCTTCCATAGCAAGATCCCTCTATTGGCTGCACATAAGTAGTTGAAAGAAATTCAAAAGGAAGAAAATTCCAAATTCCATGGTACGGCATACTCATTGGAATTTGGAATTTTTTGTTTGCCCATTTGTTGTAGCTGTTTATTCCATCTTGCCAAAAGGCCTCTTCAACAAATGCATAAAGTCCTCATCTTTTTCATTGGGGTAATACCTGTCCAGACCATACTGGATTTCCTTGTGGTCAAGGTGCATGAAAGTTCCCAGTGCCCTGTCCCAAATACTTAGAATTGCTCCATAGTTGCTATCCGTATATGGTTGCTTCCAATGGTGGTGCACCTTGTGCATGTTAGGGGAAACAAAGAGCCAGCTTATGGCTGCATCAAGTTTTTTGGGTAAGCTGATATTGGCATGTTCAAAGGCTGTAAACAAAACCAGTATTGTTTGAAATATCATCACAGCATACATGGGTGCACCACTTGCAGCAATGCCCATAAAAAAGAAAATGCCCCTTACCACACTTTCTACCGGATGGTGCCTTAAACCTGTAGTAACGTCCACATTGTTATCTGCATGATGCACCACATGGAAACGCCACAGCAAAGGCACTTTATGTTCGGTGATATGCACCAACCAACCTCCAAAAAAGTCCAGTACCAAAAAAGAAACAAGAATGGTAGAAAGCGTATTTAAGTGGAAGCAGTGAACCAACCCAAAATTGTTTGCCTTGCACCAATCGCTCAATTTAATGATGAGTATTGCCAAGAAAGTATGGATGATGAGATGAATAATAGTGAAACTGAAGTTAACGCCAGCATGGCGAACCTTGTTTTTCTTGTACTGCATTTGCAGTAATGGAATGGGGCCTTCAATAATCCAGAAAATTAAAAGTCCCCCAACAAGCAAAGCCATTCTTTCCAATGGTCTTTGCTCCAGCGTGGAGAAATGCTGAATGATTTTTGCGAACATGGCTGCAATCGTTTAGATAATGAATGTACAAATAATAAATGGGTGGGTATAAAATAGGCATGTATCATTTGTTCGCTTATTTCCATAATTAACGCCAATAATACGATACCGCTATTTTGAAATCAACTTAACTTAAAGCAATCATATTAGTCGCCGACTAACAGATAATTTGTCGGCGACTGTCAAGCAAATAGTCGGCGACTATTTAAGAATTTATCGGCGACAAACTCCTTACTTCTCGTCGATTATTACTTTGTTTGTCGGCGACTAATTTTGATAATTTAAGTTGTTTAGGAACAACGAACACGTTAGGTAAGAATTAAGGAATAGTCTGGTTTCTAAAAAGATTAGGTTAATAGCATAAGAAAGCCCCTACAAATGCAGAGGCTTTCAAATTATGTGTAAATGAATGAAGTGGTTGCTTCTAAAGCAACTTGTTTTAATTATTCAGCATCAAAGGCATTACCAACATCAATAATTCCTCTCCCTCTGCCTGCTCTGATGGTTTTACCAAGCCAGCTTTCGTAGAAGTTGAAAGTTCCACCCTTACATCATCCGTATCAGCAGCACTCAACATTTCGATTAAGAATTTGGCGTTGAAAGCAATCTGCAAATCCTCCCCATTGTATTGGCAGTTCATGCGTTCGTTACCTTCAAAACTGAAGTCCACATCCTGGGCAGCCATTTGCAATTCGCTACCAGAGATGCTTAATGCCACTTGATTGGTGCTCTTGTTACTGAACACACTTACACGGCGTAAGGCATTTTGGAAATCGTTCTTGTTTACAATCAAGCTATAGGGATTGTCAGCAGGAATCACCACTTTATAATCAGGGAACCTGGCATCAATCAAACGACAAATCATTTGAACATCACCATGGCTAACAAACAAATGGTTGCTATTGTAGCTGATATTTATTTCATCATCATTATCTGGCAAGGCATTCTTAACAAGGTTCAATGGCTTCTTTGGAACGATGAAAGAATCAACTTTCGTGGCCTTTGCATCTGTTCTCTTGTAACGTACCAAACGATGTGCATCTGTCGCTACAAATTGAACACCATCTTTTGCCAATTCAAAAAACACGCCTGTCATGGCTGGTCTCAAATCATCGTTGCTTACAGCAAACAAAGTTTTGTTGATGGCTGTAACCAATGCACCACTTGTCATGGTGAAACTGGTGGTATCATCAGCCGTTGGCTCCTTGGGAAAATTATCCGGGTTTTCACCCATTACCTTGTACTTACCATTATCACTGGTCAGTTCAACGCCAAAGTTTTTGTCTATGTTGAAAGTCAAAGGCTGGTCAGCAATATTTTTCAAGGAGTCCATCAAAATTTTAGCTGGAATACAAACCTTACCGTCTGTCTTGCTCTCAATATCCATTTGCACACGCATCACGGTTTCCAAATCAGTAGCCGTAACGCTCAACTTTTTATCCTGAATTTCAAAGAGGAAATCTTCCAAAATTGGCAGCACCGTATTGGCGTTGATAACACCACTAATCTGCTGAAGGTGTTTTAAAAGGGATGATGATGAAACTATAAACTTCATTTCTCGATGTTTTATTGATGGCAACAAACGTACTGTAAAATGTTAGTATTCTGCAACACAATTCTTGCTGCAAAGGGTTATCAACAGTCGATTGTTGATGAGATGTGAATTGGGAGTAATGGGCGGTTAGTCAAGCTGATTGATCAATTGTTCGAACCTTTCCCTATTGATGGGCTTTATGACATAATCCGTTACGATGCTGTATTCCTTGGACTTTTTGATATCGTAATCATCCACAGATGAACTAACCATGTAAATGTTGATTTTTTTGCTAAGTTCATTAACAAAGGTTTTGAAGGCCTCCAGAAACTGCCATCCATCCATCACTGGCATATTGATATCAAGGAAAATAATATTGGGGAGCTTGTCAGAGTTCTTGCTGTTTTCCCTAAAATAGTTGACAGCTTCCTCACCATTGTAAAATACCAGTATGTTTTTGCTTAGACCCGTTGATTCTAAAATTTTTTTGGCCGTGAACTGGTAAATCTTGTCATCGTCAATAAGGCAAATCGTATGTTGCAATGGTTTTGTCAAAGGAATATTTTTTGAATTTTAAGAGCCAAAGTAAATTACTTTTTGTTCAAGTTCAAAATAGTGTTCAGCACACACTTAGTTTATGTTATAAACCAGTGCTTAATTTTGTAGTAACCAAATCGTTTCCTTTGTTTGTACAAAGACCTACACCGCAACAGGCATTTCAAAAAGCAAAGCACTATTGTGCCTATCAGGAACGCTGCCACAGCGAAGTAAAGGAAAAATTATACAATTTCGGTTTGAGAAAACACGACGTAGAAATACTAATCAGCCAATTGATAGAAGAAGACTATTTGAATGAGGAACGCTTTGCTATATTGTTTGCTGGAAGCAAGTTCAGGACGAAGCAATGGGGCAGGGTGAAGATTAAATATGAGTTGAAGCAAAAACAGATTGGCGATTATATCATCAAAAAAGCCATGAAAGAAATTGATGAAACTGATTATTTGAAAACCCTGCAGAAACTTGCCAACCAGAAATGGAGCAGCCTCAAAGCCGAGCAGCATATTAACAGGCAGGTAAAGACACAAAGCTACCTAATGCAAAAAGGTTATGAAGCAGATATGGTCAGCAAGGTCCTTCAACAAATACGCAAACCGGAAAACCCTAACTAAAGTATATTGCCCAAGCAGAAACTACATAAATGAGAAACCGGTTATTAATGATTGCATGTTTTGTAGTGATTCAAAACATTTCCCAAGCCCAGAAGAATGTTTTCTATAAAAAGGAGTTTTCCTTTTTTACAGAAAATGATGCTTACATGTTCAGGTTGAAAGATGGGTATTATACGGCTGGGCATTTTTTGCAATACAGCATTGCAAAAGAAAGGAACAGCCATAAAATCATTAACCGTTTTGAGCTTGGACAAACCATGTTTACGACAGGTAACAGGAGGGCTGTTTTAAGGAGGGAAGAAACTATAGACAGGCCTTATTGTGGCTACCTGTATGCAAAATATGTACATGAAAAACATGTTTCGCCCGAAGCCCTGTTTAGTTGGAATGTTTCAATAGGAGCAACGGGAAAGTGGTCCCTTGCACAGCAATTGCAGGAGGCGTACCATAAACTCCTCAATTTGTATTTTTACCCTTATTGGGAAACACAGATTCCAAATGCTATAGGCGTGAATGCTGGCCTCAGTTATAAAAGAACACTGGCCGCTTCCTCCTACGCCAAAATTGTTGGCATGGCTGAAGCCAATGCTGGCATGTTTTATACCAATGCAAAAGTGGGTGGTTATTTCTGTTTGGGTGCATTTGAAAATAACAATAACAGTGCACTGTTTAATACAAGGATAAACAACAAGGCAACTGTTTCCAAAAGGGAATACGAACTGTTCTTCTACTTCTACCCACAGCTTATTGCACAAGGCTATAATGCTACCACACAGGGAACCTTGTTTTATAAGACAGGGGCACCTACAATTACCAGCAAGCCCAGCACCATCATGTACCAGCAAATTTTTGGGCTTGTTTATGCAAGGCCAAAGTGGACTGCCAGGATAGAGACCAATTACCAAACAAAGGAAACGGCTTTGCAAAATAGACAGCAACGCTATGCTGGCGTTCAATTTGCTTACCGCTTTAACTAAAGCATGCTTTACCTTAGCTGCATGAACAATACGCTCACTTTTACGCTTATTCAAACTTCATTGCATTGGGAAGATAAACAGGCAAACTTTTCCATGCTTGAGCAAAAAATCAATAGCATAAACGGGAGAACGGAAGTAGTGGTGTTACCAGAAATGTTCAGCACAGGCTTTAGCATGAAGCCTGAAATATTTGCCGAAACAATGGATGGCGAATCTGTTAGTTGGATGAAAAAGATAGCCATTGAAAAAAAAATCATCCTCACAGGAAGCTTAATGATTGAAGAAGGAGGCAGCTACTATAACCGGCTAATTTGGATGCTGCCCAATGGGCAATCTGGCTACTACAATAAACGCCATTGCTTTGGTTATGCAGGAGAAGACGCACATTATACGGCAGGTGACAAAAGGCTTATTGCCAGTGTGAAGGGGTGGAAGATAAACTTACAGGTTTGCTATGATTTGCGTTTCCCCGTTTGGGCAAGGCAAGCTCCTTCTCCTTTGGAGAAGGGGGGCGATGGGGCTCCTGAATATGATGTGCTTCTTTATGTGGCCAATTGGCCAGAAAGAAGAAACCATGCGTGGAAAACCTTGCTTACTGCAAGGGCGATAGAGAACCAATGCTATGTAGTTGGTGTGAACAGGATTGGTAATGATGGCAACGCTATTTACCATAGCGGTGATAGTATGGTTATCGATGCTTTGGGTGAACATCTTTACCACAAGGCTCATGATGAAGATGTGTTTACCATTACCCTTACAAAAGATTCCTTACAAGGCATAAGGAGCAAGCTTCCATTTTTAAAGGATGCAGATACTTTCAATATCATTCATTAACTGCTTATGAAAGAAAATGGCATCTATTCCGCCTCAAAAATTTTTACTGGAGATGAATGGCTGGAACACTATTCCATTATTGTAGCAGATGGCCTTATAAAAGAAATCCTGCCTACACAGCAACTAATCGTCCCTTCAACAGAAATAGCTACATGTCTTGTTCCTGCATTTGTTGATGTACAGATTTATGGAGCCTATGGCAAACTGTTTTCTGTTTTTCCTGAAGTGGATGCTTTGCTAAAACTATACGATTACTGCACAGGTGGTGGTGCAAACTATTTCCTTCCAACAGTTGCTACCAATACCAATGAAGTTATACATGCTTGCATTGATGCAATAAAAGCTTACTGGCAACAAAATGGAAAAGGCTGCCTTGGCTTGCATGTAGAGGGCCCATGGATAAATAAAGTTAAACGTGGGGCACATCAAGAAGCCATTATTCATTCACCAAACATTGATGAAGTGAAAACATTGCTGGAATATGGCAAAGGCGTTATTAAAATGATAACGCTTGCCCCCGAAGTTTGTGGAAAAGAAACAATTGAGTTGATTAGGAGTTATGGCGTTGTTGTTTCTGCTGGCCATAGCAATATTTCTTATAATGAAGCCATGGATTGTTTTAATGATGGCTTGGTAACTACGGTGACCCATTTATACAATGCCATGAGTCCTTTGCAGCACCGTGAACCAGGATTGGTTGGTGCAGCATTTAACCACAAAACAATTAGGGCAAGTATTATTCCTGATGGTCATCATGTAAACTTTGCCGCCATTAACATCGCCAAGCAAATGATGAAGGAAAGGCTGTTTGTCATTACAGATGCCGTTACCGAAACCAATCAAGGCTTCTATCCCCATCAACTCGCTGGTGATAAATATGAGAGTAACGATATTCTAAGTGGTTCTGCCTTAACCATGAGAAAAGCAGTGCAGAATTTAGTTGCCTATTGTGATGTAGAGCTGGATGAAGCCTTGAGAATGTGCAGCCTATATCCTGCACAGGTATTGGGTTTGAGCAATGAACTGGGAAGAATAGAGATAGGGTATAAAGCTGATTTCATTGCATGGGATGATTGATGCCATGCATTCAAGTGGATTTACATTCCACTGTTCATTCCCAACGCCTTCTTCCTTTCAATGATCATCTGCCTAATTTTTTGAAGTTTGATGTCCACTCCTTTTTTAATCGCAACGGATGAGGGCTTAATCCAAACATCGGGCATAATGCCCCTACCATTTTTCTGTCTTGTGGAATCTATTACCAAGCGGTACATGGGCAAGCCAATCCTTAAATGGCTTTTTGGCAATTCGATATAGGGTAAGTGCATGGCAGAATTACCGTAATACCCCCCACCCGTTTCCTCCCCAGTAACAGTAACATTCTTTTGCCCCTTCATGGTAGAGATGAACATAGTGGAAGCTGAAAACGTAACACCGCCTTGAATAATGTAAACATTCCCATCAAAGTGATTGTTCTTTTTTGGCTTGAAATGGTGCTTCTCAAAGAAGGTATAATGAAACCTGCCATCCTCTTTTTTATGTGCAAAGAAGTTCATGGGAAACCAGTACATCCACCAATTTTTGATATGGCTTCTATAAGGAAACGTTCTGGTGATGGCTGCAACGGTATCCCCATTTTTAAAAGGTTTGTCTGTTAAGTAGCGTGCAAGCTTGGTACTTAGCTCCACATTGCCGCCTCCGTTTTCTCGGAGGTCAATCACTATATTTTCTACCTGCTTTTCCTTGATACTCCTGAATGAACGCCTAAAAAATGTACGCAGTCTTCCGCCACTGAATGAAGTAATCCGCATATAAGCCGTATTGATGCCAGTATCAATTTGAATGCTTCTTCTAGCAAGTAATCGTGATTGGCGAATCTGTCTTTTTGTGGGCGTTGCAAAGTCAGGGATAAACCTTCTTGCTGCAGTATCCCTTCTTCTCAAAGTATCTTTTACCGGCGTAAAGTTTTTGATGGTAGCTGTCGCTTCCCTACCTGCGGTATCAATGTATTTAATGGTGTAGAAACTATCCAGTCCATAAACTGACCTGTACCACGAAGGAAAATTATTGCTGATAACTTGGTTTTTGTAATTGTTGCTGTAACCATCTGTGCTGATGATATCAAACATGCCATCCAGCAATTGCCTATTTGTTTTTCCATTGATGGAGGTAACAATAACGCCACGCTTAAAAATGGAATCCCTGGGGAAGGCACTTCCCAAAACAATAAGGCTATCATCCCAACCTTTTAAGAACAAGGGGAACTGTGGGTAACGGTGCTGTTCCGAAAGTTTAGTAAAATCCTTAGAGAAACGAACAGAAGTATGGCCGCACCTGATCTTGCTAATAACGGAAGCGACCTTGTTCCTGAAGTGTATTTCGGTTAATGAGTCATTGATGGAGGATATGGCATTATGGAAGTAACCATCCATACTATCCTTTGGCGTGTACCAATACAATGATGGATGGTTGGCTTCCAATATCTTTTTAAGCAGTACAATATCTTCCTTCAAATCTTCTGCACCATATTTCTGGTTGAAAGTGTAATTGGACTGGCGTGATGAAACGCAGGAGGTGAGTAGGGCAATTAAAGAGATGAATCCAAAAACAACTTTCATGTGATGAAACTAATACCAAAAGGCCTTTCTAAAAAATGATAGCTGTTATTGTGTACTTTTTAATTTATTTATAATCCTGATAACGCAGGAATAAGCATCGTTCTTTACTTCGTGCTCCCAGAACCTAATAACCTTAAACCCTATCTGCACAAGCTTTTCAGTGTTTTCCTTGTCGCGTTGCATATTGCGTTCAATCTTTGGAATCCAGAAGTCCCTGTTGGTTTTGATACGCTGCTTTTTCTCTTCCCAGTTGTATCCATGCCAAAAGTCACCATCAATAAAAACAGCCAACTTGTATTTAATAAAAACAATATCGGGGCGGCCAGGCAACTTTTTAACGTTCTTCCTATAACGCAATCCCGTATTCCAAATAAGCTTGCGAAGAAACTGCTCTGGTTTTGTTTCAGCACCTCGTATGCTCTTCATCATCTTGGAACGAAGGGGCGTTGTGACGAAGCCATTTTCTTTTTTGAAGCTTTGTACATTACTTGGCATACCGTAGTTACACAATTATCTTGCCGTTGCAGGAAGAGTAATGAACGTTATTTCACAAAAGCGTTCCAGCCCTGTGCAGTAATATTGAAAGCGTTTCCCCCTTTGGTCAACAGTTTGGAGCCTTCCTCTAGTTCAGCCATATAACCAATAACGCTGATTTCCTCGTTCATGGTAATCTTGTCGTAGTCTTCTTGCTTCAAGGTAAAGATGAGTTCATAATCCTCACCACCATTCAATGCACAAACAGTTGGGTCAAGCCCAAATTTGAATGCTGCTTTTCTTGCAAGGTCATGTACAGGCAGTTTATCTTCATACAATCTACAGCCCAAATTGCTTTGCCTGCACAAGTGCAATACTTCACTGCTAATACCATCGCTAACATCCATCATACTTGTTGGAACAATATCATTTGATGCCAAAAATTCTATGATATCCTTTCTTGCTTCTGGCTTCAATAACCTGCCAACTATATAATCTTCCCCCTCAAGGTCTGGTTGAATCTTTGGATTCTCCAAGTAAATCTTTTTTTCCCTCTCCATTAGGGTCAAACCAAGAAACGCTCCACCCAAATCACCACTCACACAAATCAGGTCGCCTTTTTGTGCAGTGCTTCTTTTCACAAATTTGTCAGGGGCCACTTCACCAATAGCTGTAACAGAAATGACAAAACCCTTTTGTGAAGAAGAGGTATCACCACCAATCAAATCAACACCATATTTTTCGCAGGCTGCATAAACGCCTTCATAAAATTCATCCAATGCCTCCACGCTGAAACGGTTGCTGAACGCAATGCTCATGGTAATTTGAGTTGGCGTTGCATTCATGGCATAGATGTCACTCAGGTTCACCACTACACTTTTATAACCTAAATGCTTCAAAGGAGTGTACATCAAATCAAAGTGGATTCCTTCCACCAACAAATCAGTAGTAATAACTGTTTGTTTGCCAAAATGGTCAATCACCGCAGCATCATCACCAACACTTACAATGGTAGATGCATTGTGTGTTTCAAAATTTTTGGTAAGGTGTTCTATCAAGCCAAATTCACCAAGTGATTCTATTTCTGTTCTGTTCTGTTCCATCATTAATTTTTATTTATTTTCCAAGCAAACACATTCCCTTCTCTGTAAAATTTTACCCAACCATTATGGCTATTCAATTCAATTCTCGAATCATTTTTACTGTTTGCACCATCTTGCGGATGGTTCCAAAAATTGAACACCATTTGATTGGTATCCCTTGCCTTGAAAGAATAACCTTGATAAAGAAAACCGCCCCAAGCACTGGCATATTGGGTTCCTTTGCTTACCATGTCTTCCTTGCTTAATGGCCATGAATGAAACTCATTCCTGAAATCCACAATTCTGTCAAGCAACACAATAGATGGTAAGTCTTGCCACTTGTTCTTTTGAGTTCTCGGAATATATTTTACATGGTTACAAGCTGCGAATGCAAAAACAACTATCAAAATGACAACTAGTAGTTTCCTAATTTTCATACTGTTAAATTTCCCCGCCATTTACTATCCTTACAAGTTCATCATGAATCTTTCCATTGCTGGCAATAATGCCGGGTTGGTATGGATTATAATAAGCACCACTTAAATCAGTCACTTTTCCGCCAGCTTCTTCCACAATGATAAAACCAGCAGCACTGTCCCATGCACTGAGTTTGTGTTCATAAAAACCATCAAACCTACCAGCAGCCACCCAGCATAAATCAATGGCAGCACTGCCCAACCTCCTTACAGGTACACCCTTACGAATGAATTTTTCAAACACTTGCAATGGCCCATTGGGCAAGTCCAAATAAGTATAGGGAAAGCCTGTAACCAAACAGCTTTTAATCACTTCTGTCCTATCGGTAACAGAAATTTTCTTATCGTTCATCGTTGCACCAAATCCTTTTTGTGCAAAGTAAAATTCATTGATAAAAGGATTGTACACAGCACCCATTTCCATTTTGCCACTTACTTCCAAACCAATGCTCACACAGCAAATTGGAATACCATTGGCATAATTAACGGTTCCATCAATTGGGTCAATAATCCATTTATATTCACTGTCCTGAACAATTTCACCAACCTCTTCACTTAGGATATAATGGCCCGGATAATCCTTCCTTATTACTTCAATAATGGCATCTTCACTTTTATGGTCCACTTCAGTAACAAGATTGTTGATACCTTCTTTATTGGAGATGGTAAACTGTTTGCCAAAGTACTCTTTAAGGATTACTGCTGCTGCTTCAGTGGCTTTGAGGAGGGTTTGTTTTAACATGCTGCAAATATAACCAATGGCTAATTTTTACCCATCTTATTGTTTTGCCTTACTTTGCCAACTAACATTTGTTGATGGATTTATCAGTTATCATAGTCAGCTACAACGTAAAATATTTTTTGGAACAGTGCCTATATGCTGTGCAGAAAGCAATCGTTGGTATGAATGCTGAAGTGGTTGTGGTAGATAACCATTCAACAGATGGAAGCATTGCCTATTTGCAATCGGAGTTTGCCAACGTTCAATTCGTTGCCAATAAAGAAAACCTTGGTTTTGGCAAGGCCAATAACCTTGCATTAAAAATTGCCAAGGGCAAATACATGCTGTTCCTGAATCCTGATACCATCGTTCCTGAAGATTGTTTTACAAAATGTATTTCCTTCTTTGAATCAAATAAGGATTGCGGGGCATTGGGCATTAAAATGATTGATGGAACCGGCAATTTTTTAGCAGAAAGCAAACGGTCATTCCCATCTCCACTAACTTCCTTTTATAAGTTGGCTGGGCTTGCCTCATTGTTTCCCAAATCAAAAATATTTAACCGCTACGCACTTGGGCATCTGGATGAAAACAGTAACCATGAAGTAGATGTGTTGTGTGGGGCTTTTATGATGCTGCCTAAGGAAGTAGCAAACAGGACACAAGGTTTTGACGAAGCATTTTTTATGTATGGCGAAGATGTTGATTTGAGCTACCGCATACAAAAACTTGGATGGAAGAATTATTATTTCTCAGAAAGCACCATCATCCATTTTAAAGGTGAAAGTGCAGGCCAACAAAGCTTGAAGCACAACAAAATGTTTTACGAAGCCATGGTTGTTTTTGTAAGGAAACATTATGGGGGGAGTAAGGCTACGCTATTTTCTCTCCTTTTGCAGTTGGCTATTATATTAAGGTCCACCATTGGTTTTATTGGCAAACTTTTTACATCAGCCATAAAACAAAGGGAACAGCCAACCCATTTTTTACTGTTGGGGGATGAACAGGAAACTTCAGCAACAGCAAAGCTGCTTCAAGGAAAAAATATTGACCAGATGGCACCAAGCCGACCAATCTTGCAACAATTGGCTTCTATTCAAAATAGCCATATTGTTTTTTGTGAAGGGACTGGTTTCAGCAACGAAACAATTATGCAAATCATCCATCAACAAAAAGAAAAGCACACTTATTGGTTTCATGAAAAAAAAAGCCAATCAATCGTTGGCAGCAATTCCAAAACAACTGTTGGACAAACCATAAACTAATGAGCGTTAATAAATAGCTATCTATAATTGGCTCGTTCACTTTAATTTTGTAATCTTAACTAAAATATAAAGCTACCCGATGGCGATTTTTGACATCAAGCTTCCCAATACCATTCTACGTGCCCTGAACCTGCCAGAGAACAGCCCTCATAGGCAGCAATTAAAAGTGCTCAAAAAATTATTGCGTAAAGCAAGGTTTACAGAGTTTGGGCAGCATTTCCGTTTTGATGAAATCTTGATGAGCAAGAATGCCGGAAAAAAATTCCAGGAACTGGTTCCCACTTACAACTACAACAAAATCTATAAAGACTGGTGGCATAAAACCTTGGAGGGCAGTACTGATATTTGCTGGCCAGGTAAAATAAAATTCTATGCCCTTTCTTCTGGCACTTCAGAATCAGCCAGTAAGTATATCCCTGTTACAAATGATTTATTGCGTGGCAATAAAATGGTGATGATCAAACAGTTCATCAGCCTTCGTGGCTATGAGGACATCCCTGTTAAATCCATTGGCAAAGGCTGGTTAACGTTGGGCGGCAGCACGGACCTTCAAAAAAATGCTGGTTACTATGCTGGTGATTTAAGTGGCATTACCCAAAAGAAAGCTCCTATCTGGTTCCAACCATTTTACAAGCCCGGAAAAAAAATTGCCAAGCAAAGGGACTGGAACAAAAAACTCCAAGAAATTGTCGACAAGGCTCCTGAATGGGATATCGGCTTCATTGTTGGCGTACCAGCATGGGTGCAGATGCTCATGGAAATGATTATCGAAAAGTACAAATTGAACAGCATCCACGATATGTGGCCCAACCTTGCCTTCTTTGTGCATGGTGGCGTAAGCTTTGAACCCTATAAAAAGGGTTTTGAAAAATTGCTGGCCAAACCAGTTAACTACATAGAAACGTATTTGGCCAGCGAGGGTTTCCTTGCCTATCAGGACAGGCAGAACTTTCATGGCATGAGGCTGGTAACCAGTGTCCACATCTTCTTTGAGTTTGTTCCTTTTGATGAAAAGAATTTTGATGCCGATGGTGAAATGATGGAGAACCCAGAAGCATTGATGATCCATGAAGTGGAAGAAGGAAAGGATTATGCTTTATTAATCAGTACCACAGCAGGTGCATGGCGTTATCTTATTGGCGATACAGTGCGGTTCATTGACAAGGAAAACTGCGAAATCATCATCACAGGTCGAACAAAACATTACCTGAGTTTGGTAGGCGAGCATTTGAGTGTCGAGAACATGAACAGGGCCGTGCAATTGGCAAGTGAAGAAATGAACATTTCCATTCCTGAATTTACCGTGGCGGGTGTCCCTTATAATAATTTCTTTGCCCATCATTGGTATGTGGCCTGCAACGATAACGTAAATGCAGAACAGCTCCGCATAAGTATTGACGAGAAGCTGAAGGAGCTGAATGATGATTATGCAGTGGAAAGGAATAGTGCCTTAAAGGAAGTTTTTCTTGATGTATTAAGTGAAGAACAATTCATGGCTTTTATGAAAGCCAAAGGAAAAGTGGGTGGCCAACATAAATTCCCACGTGTATTAAAAGGCAAGATGCTGGAAGACTGGCAAAAGTTCTTAAAGGGTGAGTTGGTAAAATAAGGTTTCGCCTTTTTCAACTTTATCAAAACGCTTGTTTTCTTTTAAGGCATAACAACTTATTTTCGGGGTCATTAATTTCCTCTAATGATTGATGCTATCGTAAAAGGCTTTTTTCTCGGGTTGTTATTGGCCATTTCTGTGGGACCAATCATATTCACCATTATCAAACAAAGCCTAAAGCATGGACACAAAGGTGGCTATGCTTTTATAGCAGGTATTTCTGCAAGCGATATTTCCTTGGTTCTTATTTGCAACTCTTTTGCGGCACTTTTCGCATCTATCATAGCACACGAAAAAATCATCTTCATTGTAGGTTCTGCTGTTTTGTTGGTTATGGGTATTTATGCCCTGTTCTTTAAAAAACCAGCCATTGATGATGCCAGTAGCGATATAAAGGAAAAGGTTTTTAAGAAACATGAACTGCTTGGCCTATTTGCAACAGGATTTTTAGTGAATGCCTTAAACCCCGGTACACTCTTCTTTTGGTTTGTTTGGACAGCAACCATACTCGCAGATTCAAAAAGCTATGACCATCCTATCCAATATAGGTTCGTTGTTTTTGCTGTTTGCTTGATTGTTGTTTTATCAACAGACGTCATCAAAGTATTGTTGGCAGGGAAAATCAGGAACAAACTCACACCCAAAGTCATGCACAGGCTTGACCAAGTATTGGGTGCGGCTCTCATCATCTGCGGACTTTTCCTTTTATGGAAATTGATTTACCATAGCAACAGCCTCCATTAGTTTTTAACGAAGCGTTACAAATCAACTTCATCGCATCAATCTATCTTTCGGCAATGAAATAAGCCTATGACACTAGGTTCGTAACAATCGAAGTGATCACTGGCGATTCCATGTGACAAAATATTTCCGCCAAGAGCGGAAGCACAAAAAATGAACACATGAAACCCATTGCACTGCTTATCTTCATGCTGTTTTCATTGCACTCATTTGCCCAAGCAGATTTTGCTGTACTCAAAAAAAGGGGTACTACCATAAAACGTTACTATAAAGGCAATCCCATTAGCTTTTACACCGTTGATGGTTACTTCATCGAAGGTTATATATCCAAGTTCAAAAACGACAGCATCTTCATGCGTTTGGGTCATACAGGCATTGTCCAGTCTGGTTTTAGCACAAAACTGGACACGGTGTTTTTTGGCGATTACAAGGTCCATGTAAATGACATCAAACTCATTCCAAATAAAAATATTTCAGCAGCCAGCATTGGCAATACTATTTTCAAAATTGGCATATTGGCTGCCTGCGTTGTTGCTGGGAATAATATTAACGTGGAGCAGAAGTGGAAGAACGTAATCCAGTACACATCTGTGGTTGGCATAAATGTGTTGCTCGCACAAGCCACCTTGTTCAAACGCAAAAGGGCTGCTGGCTACCAATTGGGCAAAAAATACAAGCTGGAATACATTGCCATAAGCAGGCAAGTCCCACAAATCGTCATCAAAATAGTATCTTGGCAGCATGGCATTTCAAGCTAAACCCTTTTTTAAAAAGCTGTGGCGGTTCACAAAAAGAGCATTTGTCATCATGTTCTTTTCATCACTTATTTACATTATTCTCTGCCGCTGGATGATGCCCCCAATTACAATTACACAAATAAGCAACTCTTTTTCCTATGGCCTCAAAAGGGATTATGTAAGCTTTGATGAAATGGGCTACAATATAAAACTGGCAGCATTGGCCAGCGAGGACCAGACTTTTCCAGACCATAACGGCTTTGATTGGGATGCCATTAAAAAAAGTTTCAACCCACCAAAGAAAAAGCGGAACAAGAAAACAAAAATCCCATTGGGTGGCGGTGCCAGTACCATTTCCCAACAAACTGCCAAGAATGTTTTTTTATGGCAGCACGGAGGTTTTTTAAGAAAGGGGTTGGAGTTTTATTTTACCCAAATGATGGAGTGGACATGGAACAAGAAACGAATATTGGAAGTCTATTTGAACGTAATAGAAATGGGGCCGGGCATTTTTGGTGTTGAAGCTGCAGCTCAGAGCTACTTCCATAAGCCAGCAAAAAAATTAACCAGAAAAGAGGCGGCCATGATTATTGCATGTTTACCCAATCCTAAAAAGTTTACTGTCGTACCGATGAGCCCAAGGGTTTCTTGGCGGCATGTACAAATTTTGAGGGAAATGAACTTTATAGAAGATGATGATGAAGTGCAAGAAGTAATAAAAACTACAATTACAAAAGCCAGTAAGTAATATTTAGCATAACTACCATTAAGCTGGAAAATAAAGTGTAAATGTGGCACCATTGTTTGGGCTACCCTCTGCTGAGATGTAGCCCTGATGAATCTGCATGATTTTTTTGCATAATGCCAACCCTACTCCTGACCCTTCATATTCATTCATAGCATGGAGACGGGAAAAGATCTTGAAAATTGTTTCTCCATATTCGTCCTCAAAGCCAATACCGTTATCTTGTATAATGACCTTATAAAACAGTTGTTGGCTATTGGCAGAAGGATGGTTAACAGGTTTGGGCAAACAGGAAATATTGACCACGCTATCTATATCATGCCTAGAAAACTTAAGGGCATTACGCATTAGGTTAGTAAAAAGCTGGTGTATTAAAACAGGCACGCCTTTTATAAAAGGCAATTGGTGAATATGGATAATTCCATTTTTTTCAGCTAGTTCTTCTTGTAATTCCACAACAATTTGCCCAATCTCCTCTTGCAGGTTAATTAGGATAAAGGTTTCATCAGACTGCCTTGCTCTTGCATAAGTTGATAAGCTCTCAATTAAATGCTGCATCCTACTGGCAGAACTGTTCATTTTTTGTAAGATATTGCCCGTTTCTACTGAAAGGTTCTCATTCTTGCTCAGTAATATTGAAGAGAATACCTGTATTTTACGTAACGGCTCTTTCAAGTCATGTGTGCTAATCCAATTAATGTTTTCCAGTTCAGAATTGCTTTCCCTTAAAGCTTCAGTTAGTTTTCTTTGATTGGCTTCTTCTTCTGTTAGCAGGATTAGCGTTACTTGTTTCTGCAAAGCATAAGCAAAGTTGGCTGCAGCAGTAAGTTCAGGAGCCAACCATTCTCTTGCTTGGCATTTGGTAACCTGTTTCCATTTCTCAAAAGATTTTCTGGGCGAAAGTCCATTTGCATCTTTCTCAATAGCTTTTTCAGGATTTCCTGCCCAATAAACTTCTTCCAAAGTTTCTGGGTTGAACCAGATGATACTTGCATCCTGAAGGCTACGCAACGCATAGAAAATAATGCCTGAAGCCGTATTGCAAAAAACTTCTGCTTCAGCAAAATCGCCTGTCAATTTTGATGTGCTGAAAAAACCCTGCTTGTTATGCGTAACAGCCCAATTGGCTATTTTAAAAATGTTTTCATCATCAGGAACACTGCCCTGCTTGTAAATTACTCCATCCAATAAAATAGCCACGCCTGCGGCATTGCAAAGGTTAATAAGTTGTGGCTGCTCAATAATATGCTGCAAGGAATTCCTGTTAGGAAGGAATTGCTGGTTCAACAAAATTTCCAATGACCCATTTATTTCCTTGGCCACTGCATATTCTTCTGCCATCTGCCTTACATCAATTTGTGAAGTAAGGAAATGGCCCTGCAACTGGGCATTGATCCTTGTATATAAATCAATGTATTTAGGTGAGTAATGATGGCATGCAATCAATCCCCACAACTTGCCTTGGTGCAGCAATGAAATGGTCAATGTGGCTTCCACACCCATATTATGCAAATACTGTACATGAATAGGAGAAGTGCTACGCAATGTAGATAAACTGAGGTCTAGATTTTTGTTTGATGCATTGTCGATAGTATAAATGGGAACAGGTGTGTAATCCACATCAACAATAATCCTCAACAAATTCTTGATGTACAATTCCCTTGCCTGTAATGGAATATCAGTATGTGGATAGTGCAGACCAAAGAAAGACTCAAGATCTTCCCTTTTGCTTTCAGCATATACTTCGCCATTATAATACTTGTCAAAACGGTAAACCATTACACGGTCATAGCCAGTTAGATTTCTTATTTCTATGGCCACTTTATCGCAAAGCTGCTGCAAGTTTTCAGCTTGCTGCATGTAATGTACAAACTGCACTGTTTGATCATAAACTGCTGACAGCACAGGAATTTTTTCAATTATTTTTTCAAATTCCAGCACCCAAAAGACATTGCTTTTATGAACACAGCAATTAAATTTTTTATCGTTGATGGAAACGACCAAAGACGATGTGACATTGCCTATTAATGTGGTTAAGTATTGAACAAGTTCATGGAATTGTTCTTCACCAATCAATATATTTATATGTTTTTGAAGTAATTGTTCATGCTTTACATGGGTATAGTTGTGCACGTTGCCAGAGCAGAACTGGATAGAAAAATCTTCCGTATCAACAGCCAATAAAAAACCATGTGGCTGTATGCTGCCTGGAATATGTATCGGCTCCTGATCGCAATTGATTAGGTTAACAATATCCCTGTTAACGATATCTTTTATTTTCATTGGATTATACCGATTCGAAATATTCATAGATGGAATTGAAAGCATGTTTTGCACCTTCAATTACTTCAGCTTCGCAATTACTTAAAACAACATAGCTAGTAAAATTGCTCAGGAAAAATTTCCAGTATTTTCCTGTTTCTTCTTTGTAGCCAGCAAAATAACTGGCTCCATTGTTTTCATCCACACCAATTTTTGGTTGAAGATGTTTAAGTATTACCCTGCCGCCCAAAGAAGAACCTTCTACCACATACATGTAGCCCAAAGCAAAAGGCAAGGAAATGTTTCCTTCCAGTGGTTGGAATGCCTTGTTGTTTAAACTGTTTGCATTAGCAGGCAAAACAGCTAAATCTTTTTGAATTGAAGCAAGTTTCTTTCTTTCTGCCAGATCTGTCATTATTTCTTTAACAATGGGAAAAATTGTTGATTCTGTAAACATTACAACTTGTTCCATGGCTGCTAAATAGTTTACATAATCCTGCAATGAAGCCTTTTCATCCATCAATGAAATGGAAAGTTTGGCTGTTTCCAATTGTTTGTGCTGATGATCTGTGGCAGAGCGTAAATTTTGTAAAAAAGTTGCTGATGTTGTTTTAGCAGCATTTGTTTGAGTTGTTGATTCCATACTTATTTTCAATTGCCTATAAAAACAAAAATTTTCTTTCAGTCAATACATAAAAGGAACGCTACGTTTTTAAATGTACCTTATAATATGAAACTTGATAAGAAATTTTTAATTAGGTACATAAAAAAATCCCATTGCAAAAAGCAATGGGATTTTTTTATGTACCTAATTCTTAAGCCATTTCGCTTTTCATGCTCTTGCTTTGCTTGCTTCTTTCATTTTCGTCCAATACCGTTTTACGCATACGAACATTTTTGGGAGTTACTTCTATACACTCATCCTGCTGAATGTACTCCATGCACTCTTCCAGAGTCATTTGGATTTTTGGAGTGATGCGGACGCTGTCATCACTTCCGCTTGCACGGTGATTCGTCAGCTTCTTCATTTCCACGCCGTTCACATTCAAATCACCTGGCTTAATATGCTCAGCAATGATTTGACCTGCATACACTTCTTCAGTTGGGTCAATAAAGAACCTGCCCCTATCCTGTAATTTATCAATGGAATAAGCAGTGGTTATGCCTTGGAATTTAGAAACCAAAACGCCGTTGCTCCTGCCAGGAATTGCACCCTTCCAAGGTTTGTATTCATTGAAACGGTGGGCCATAACAGCTTCACCTGCAGTACCGGTCAACATTTGAGAACGCAAGCCAATCAAACCACGAGATGGAATATCAAATTCCAAGTGCTGCATTTCACCCTTGCTTTCCATGATCAGCATTTCACCTTTACGTTGTGTAACAAGGTCAATTACTTTACCACTGTATTCGCTAGGAACATCCACCACCAATATTTCAAAAGGTTCATGGCGTTTGCCATCCACTTGTTTAACCAAAACTTGAGGGTTACCCACAGTCAACTCATACCCTTCACGACGCATGGTTTCTACCAAAATACCCAAGTGGAGGATACCACGACCAAATACCAAGAAGCTATCCGCACTGTCTGTATCTTCTACACGGAGGGCCAAATTCTTCTCCGTTTCCTTCATCAACCTGTCACGCAAGTGACGGGAAGTAACAAACTTGCCATCCTTACCAAAGAAAGGCGAGTTGTTAATGCTGAAAGTCATGCTCATGGTTGGTTCATCCACACTGATAACAGGCAATGCTTCTGGCACTTCTGAATCGCAAATGGTATCGCCAATGTTGAATTCTTCCAAACCAACAACAGCACATAAGTCACCAGTCAACACCTCGGCTACCTTACGTTTGCCCATTCCTTCAAACACATATAGTTCCTTCACCTTACTCTTCTTGATGGAACCATCAGCCTGCACCAACACAATGTTCTGGCTTTCCTTGATGGAACCACGGGTTACTTTGCCCACAGCAATCCTTCCCAAGAAAGAAGAATAGTCCAAAGAAGTAATCTGCATTTGCAAAGGACCATCGCTCACTTTTGGCAATGGCACATATTTAATGATACCATCCATCAAAGGAAAAATATCTTCGGTTTGCGTTAAGCTATCGTTGAACCAACCGTTTTTGCCACTACCGTAGAAAGTAGGGAAATCAAGTTGCTCCTCAGTTGCATCCAAGTTGAAGAACAGTTCAAAAACGGCGTCATGCACTTCATCAGGACGGCAATTGGCCTTATCCACCTTATTGATAACCACAATTGGTTTCAATTTAAGGTTCAACGCTTTTTGCAACACAAAACGTGTTTGTGGCATTGGGCCTTCAAAAGCATCCACCAAAAGGATAACACCATCAGCCATTTTCAATACACGTTCCACTTCACCACCAAAGTCACTGTGACCAGGTGTGTCAATTACATTTATTTTAACGCCTTTGTAAGTAACAGCAGCATTTTTGGAGAAAATGGTAATGCCACGTTCCCTTTCAAGATCATTGCTGTCCATGATTAAATCACCAGTATCTTGGTTGTCACGGAATACTTTTGTGGTTTGTAAAATCCTGTCAACCAAAGTCGTTTTACCGTGGTCAACGTGGGCAATGATGGCGATGTTTCTTATTTCCATAAAACCTTTTCTTCCCTTGTGGGATACTCTATAAATTAAAAAATAAATGCTGCCTGGATACTATTTTACAATAGTGGCAGCGTTTCAGGCGGCGAAAGTAAGGGTTTTCAGCCGTTTAATGGCTTCGATATTGAAGGATTGGGTAATTTAACAGGCAAATAATACAAGATGAGGCTAATAGTAATAACAATTTGTTTGTGTTTCCTATTATTGGGGTTTTCCAATACTGAAAATTTCAAGAAAAAAGAAAAGGCTCCGCCAGGAACTGTGAGGTTGAATGATAGTTTGTTTATTGATAAATATGAAGCAACTAACCTCTCTTGGAGAGAGTTTATCTATTGGTTAAAAAATATAAGCCAAGATTCAATTTATTGTAATCAGGTGTACCCAGATACAACTGTTTGGCTAAATCACTATTTGCGTCTTAACGATAGCTCCTTTTATACAAACATTCCTTTTAAAGACTATTATTTTACCCATCCATCTCATAACGAGTACCCAGTTGTAGGAATAACATACGAACAAGCAAATGCCTACTGCAATTGGAGAAGCGATAGAGTAAATGAACTCTCTCTGAAAAAACCTAAAAAAATCCATTTCCTAAAAAAAGATACAAGTACCGCTTACCTACAATAGATGAATGGCAATATACTGCAACGGGGAAATTTGAAATCAATAGATACCCGTATGGAATGGATTCGATTTGTGTTTATTCTAAAAAAGAACGTTGGGTAACAATTAACAGTCTTTATTACAAAACAAACAAGTATTTTCTTGGCATAGCCGATGTGAGTTCTTTTCTGCCAAACGATTTTGGCATTCACAACATGATTGGCAATGTCAGAAATGGTTTCCACAAAGGGCATTGCCAAAGGCGGCAATTTTTTATTGCCTTTGGATAGCTGCAAAATCAACATGGAGCAGCATTACACAAAACCCGAAGCCTGGCTCGGCTTTAGGTGTGTTTGTGAAATTGTAGATTGTGATTTATGAAGAAAATTTTCCTGTATTTACTCATCCTCCTTTACTTGCTTGCAGGCATCAACCATCTTTGGCATCCGCAATCTTATGATGGCATCATCCCAGCTTATTTGCCTTGGCATGAGCTGATTAATTATGTGGCTGGAGTTGCAGAAATTGGTTTGGCTATTGATATGATGTTCAAGGCAACAAGAAAATGGGCTGCTTATGGAATTATTGCCTTGCTGATTGCATTTATTCCCACACATATTTACATGGCACAAAAAGGAACGTTTAACGTAGGAACAATTAGTGTAACACCTTTCATGGCTTGGATTAGGCTGGTGATTTTTCATCCATTGCTGATTGCTTGGGCTTGGTGGATGAGGAACTTTTGATTGTAGAAGTCATTAGCGTTTAGTCAATTATTCACCCAAGGGTGAATAATGTTGAATTTTCAAGGTACGTTCATTCATGAGCGTTGCCGAAAGACTTCGATAGATAAAAATTAAAAAATGCGACATAAAAATTTGCGACATTTTAAAATGTCGCAAATTTTTATGTCGCATTTCTAAAAAAGATAAAATTGGGATTGTAAAAACATACATCCTAGCAGGGTAATACAATACAATGAAGCATTAATTCAATGAACTTCCTCATTTTTGAAAAACCACAGCCAGTACCCAAGAAAAAAGAAAAGCCTTACATTGCCTTTCCAACAAAAACGATTGACATGCCACGCAGCAAGATTGCAGGGATTGGGAAATATGTGCCCAAGGATGTGTTTACCAATGATGACCTGAAACAATTTATGGATACCAGTGATGAATGGATTCAGGAACGCACTGGCATCAAAGAAAGAAGGTACGCCCACCGTACCGAGGAAACCACAGCTACCATGGGCGTAGAAGCTGCTGGCATTGCCATTGAACGTGCAGGTATTACTCCACAGGATATTGACTTTATCATTTTTGCTACCCTTTCTCCCGATTACTATTTTCCTGGCTGTGGCGTACTGGTGCAGCGTGCCATGAAAATGAAGGAGATTGGTGCATTGGATATCAGGAACCAGTGCAGTGGCTTTGTGTATGCATTAAGCGTAGCCGATCAATTCATTAAGACAGGCATGTACAAAAACATTTTGGTGATAGGCAGCGAGAAACATTCATTTGGTTTGGACTTCAGTACAAGGGGCAGGAATATCAGCGTGATTTTTGGCGATGGTGCGGGTGCTGTGGTGCTTCAGCCAACCGAGGATGCCAACAGGGGAATTTTGAGTACCCATTTACATAGCGATGGTGAATCTGCCGAAATTTTGGCGATGTACAATCCCGGCACGCATGCCAACCATTGGGGCAACCATGCAGATTTTAACGATGCAGACATGGGCGAAATGTTCATGAGCCACGAGATGATAGACAATGCCCAGAACTTCCCCAATATGGATGGGCCAAGTGTGTTTAAAAAGGCAGTGGTGAAGTTTCCGGAAGTGGTGATGGAAGCTTTGGACAAAAATGGGTTGAAGACAACTGATATTGATATGTTGATACCGCATCAGGCCAATCTCCGCATCAGTCAGTTTGTGCAGCAGAAACTTGGATTAAGTGACGATAAAGTGTTTAACAATATCCAGAAATATGGCAACACTACTGCTGCCAGTGTGCCTATAGCATTATGTGAAGCTTGGGAGGAAGGCAGGATAAAAGAAGGTGACCTGGTTTGTTTGGCAGCTTTTGGCAGTGGATTTACTTGGGCAAGTGCATTGATGAAGTGGTAGTTGAAAACAGAAAGTCTCGAGGACGGAAAGTCAGAAAGATGTAACACTAAGAAAGCATTTGCCAAAATAACTTGCCTTTGGCTATAGCCAAAAATTAAGCACTTACATTTGATGATTAAAGTTGAAAACCCATGAAAAGAATATTACTCCTCCTTTTAACCATCATCAGTTTGCAATCAATAGCACAGGATAAACAAAACAGTAAAACACTTATCCTGATTTCTGCTCAAGGCAAAACGATTGATGCCTTTCTTGACAGCAATAACAATAAAAAATTGCTTCCCCTTATAAGCAAAAAAGACAATGGTGGGAGGTTGGTGATTGCTTATGTAAATGCCAAGAATGAAACTGCTTATAACAGGAGTTATACATTAGTAAATGACAAGGACGAAGACTTGCAAATTGGCGTTGTAGGCAGACAGATTGGTATCAACTATGCTTCCCTAGATGAGGTTTTCAGCAAAACACAAAAAGGAAAAACCTACAAGTTATATACGACCTCCATACCCAAAGATCCCAATGTAGCTGCTACTGTTAGGGTAAGAAGGATTTTGTTGTGCAACATAGCAGTGAAATAATCATGAAGATGGAAAGAAAAATTGTTTACCTCGTCAACCCTATTTCTGGTACGGTCAAGAAAGAGGGATTGAAGGAATTGATAGAAAGCGAAACGGCTGCCAAACAGATTCCTTTTGAAATAGTGCCCACCAATGCTGCTGGCAATTATAATTTCCTAAAGGATAAAATTGTTGAGGAGTATATTACCGACATTGTAATGGTGGGCGGAGACGGCACGGTGAACCAAGTGGTGGCTTCTTTGAAAAATGAGCAAGTGAAATTTGGCATTATCCCTATGGGCAGTGGAAATGGCTTGGCCAGAACGGCCAATATTCCCATGAAAGCCAAAGAAGCTTTGCAACTTTTTTTTGATGGCGAAGCCAAGAAAACAGATGCGTTCCTTATCAACAACCAGTTCTCTTGCATGTTGAGCGGTATTGGTTTTGATGCACAGGTGGCACATGATTTTGCAGCAAAATCCTCTAGGGGGTTGTTGACCTATACACAACAGAGCCTCATGAATTTCTTTAAGGCCCATCCCTACCAATTTGAAATTATATTGCCTGATTTTGCTTTTTACAGCGATGCCTTTTTTATCAGCATTGCCAACAGCAACCAATTTGGCAACAATTTTACCATTGCCCCACAAGCCAGTTTGAACGATGGTTTATTGGACATTGTGATTGTCCAAAAAATGAACAAGGCCAAGCTTCCTTTTGCGGTGCTGAAACAGATTCGTGGCAATAATAAACTGCAGGATATGGTAGACAATATCACCAATAAAAATGTGCTGTATTTCCAAGTACCATCACTCACTATCAAGAACTTGAAACACGCCCCTTTCCATATTGATGGCGAACCAAAAGATACTGCTGAAGAATTCAAGATTGAAATCTTGAAAGACTGTTTTGAGTTGGTACAGGGCTAGTAACTATTTCATCAAGCCCTTCAATTTTTCCAACTCACCCCTGTTCACTGCATTATTTAATGAGTTGGCAATTTCAAGTTTTTCCCTTGTGGTTAAATGGAAGCTTAACGTGGCAGCAGCTTCCTTCGTGGATGCTGTGTACTGGAAGCATATACGCTGCAATTGTGACCCAAAAATTTCAGAAAGGTATTGCAGTTGGTCGTGTTGGGCATAGTCCTGTAGCTTGTACCAATTATTCTGCAATAGAAAGGCAGGTGAAGTAAACATGCTTACCAATGTCTTGCTTTCATAAGGTTTGTCCCAGTCGCTGATGCCCCTGTCCCGTATTTGGATAAGAACAATCTTACTGGTGTTTTCTTTCAGCCAGTCCTTGAACACATCCAAAAAACGGAGCGTGTTTTCCTGACCAAAATTATCACGTAAGCCAGCATCCATTACATCAATAATAGGATTGGTAGGCAACCATACATTGGGCAACACATAAGGAAATGTGGCATTCATTCGCAAAGCGCTCAGCACACGAACGTTGTTGGGATGCTGCTTTGCAAAAAAAGAATTGAAGTCAACAGCATCGGGGTCTGCAACCATAATTTTGTTACTGTCGCCTGACTGCCTCATCAAGAAACGAACGGGCTGTGTACACATAATCATCTTCCGTCCGTCCCTGGAAACAACAGAGTTGAAGAACATGGTGGGAATCGTGGCATTATCTTCCGCCGTTTTATAATCTTTCAAGGTTTTGCCCAACAAGCCATGGGTATTATCATTTAGTTTCTGTTCAAAAGCATAGCCTCTATCCTTTGCATAATGGAAACCATTTTCTTCAAATTTTTGCACAGGCCCTGTAATTTCCCTTGTAACAAAAGAAGAGAATATCGGGTTCAATAAATCTTTTGAAACGTCGTCCGCATATTTTTTGTCCTGAAGATTAATTTTTTGGCCCAGCAACTTTTGATTGTATAGTTCCCTGAAATAGGCAGCACCCAATAAACCGCCAGAAGCTCCATTAATAAACAGTGTTTTCTTCATCAGTTCATCGTGCAGCAATGTATCCAGCTTCTGCATGGTGTTGAATGTAAAAGTGGCACTACGTGTACCTCCGCCACTGGTATTGATGATGTACATAATAGGCTTGTCTTCCTTTTGCAAGGCCTTCCAATTGTTCATTCTTTGGATAAAGAGTTTCTTGTCTGCCTCCATATTTGCATCACTGGCGAGAGCAAGAATACTGGCCTTGTCATAGTTCGGTCGTTCATCCTTGTTCAAATAGTTCAGGCCATATGCTTTATTTCTTGGATCAATGATATTTTGCTGGTAGAGGTAATTCATCCCCAAATAAATAAGCACCAAAACAGGTATGCTCCAGTTTTTCAGGAAAACCGAAAATGCCCCAACTACAGCAATGAAGAGTGCAAAAAAAACCGTAATGCTTGCTGCCGCAGGAATCTGTGCCAGCCTTGCATCTGATGAATAACCAATGCCAATCAGCATCAAAAAAGCCAGCATGAATGCAATGAGGGCAGCAATGTGGTGGTGCTTGAAAATCCTGTCCAAAAACTCCTGGCTATAGTGCCTTGTATCCCTTGGCTTGCGTAAATGGAATCTTGCACTGAAGAACCAGTCAACCCTTATCTCCTGCTTTTCCTTTACCAATGGGAATTTTTCAAAAATGGCCAAATAGTTTTTATTGGCAATTTGCATATTGTTTTTGTGGGTATAATAGATTCGTTTGTCTGCCCCAAAAAAATACATGAATGCTATGAATATGGCAATGATAAATCCACCCAAAAAACCACCAACAGAAAAAAGTATCTCTGTAACCGTTTGCAACTCCTTGTGCCTGCCATAAGAAACTGCTTCAAAAAAATAGAAAATCAAAAACAACAAGGGGATAATGCTATTATTAATGCAAAACTTCAAAAATGGCTGTGCTGTCGTAGCCAGGAATTTCACATTCTTATGGTGCAGGATAAAAGTGGCAATGTTCCAGCTCATAATAAATACGCCCACAGCCACACCAACAAAGGCCGTGCTCAGTGCATTTACTTCATTGAAGTATTCAGGTGCCAGAAACAATGAATCTGCCCCGAAATTTTTCATGAAATTCCCACCAACTGTAGCAAATAAAATATACCAAAAAACAAGGAATACTTGGTACCTGCGAAAGTGCAGGAAGAAAAGCTGTATGGGCAAGCTGTACCAGAAACCTATCAGGTATTTCTTCATCGTCAGAAAATGTTTATTCTTTCATAGACAGTTTAATCAAATCAATATTGTTCCCAGAACAGCACCAATAAACCAGTTAATTATTAATCAATTAACCATCTTTATCTCTTCTCCAACCTTTGCATAATGTCGTTCATCATGTCAATCTGTATCTGCTGAATCTGCATTAAATGTTCCTGCTGATTGATGAGCATATAATCTACTTTTTCATGCAGCATCCTAATTTCCAGTTCACTTTTCAGGTTAATCATGTAATCGTTCTTGGCACGTTCACGGTCCTTTTCTTCCTGACGGTTTTGGCTCATCATAATTACGGGAGCCTGCAAAGCCGCAATACAGGAAAGGATCAAATTGAGCAGGATAAATGGATATGGGTCAAATGCTTTTGAAGAAAGTAAAACCACGTTTACAATCATCCATATCACCAAAAAAGTTCCAAATAGGATAATGAATTTCCAGCTTCCACCAAAAGTGGCCACCTTGTCTGCCAAGCGTTGCCCATAGGTAAATGATTCAACCTTATCATCATCCAGGTTTTCAGAAATGGTTTCATTTTTCTGCAAGGCATCCAGCACTTTGTTTTCCATATCTGTCAATGAACCCATTTCGGCAGATAACGAATTTTGAATGTATTGGTGCCTATAATCGTTTAGCTCACTAATTGAAATGGCATTGCCTTCCTTAAAATCAGGGTGCGTTTTCTTGATTTCATCCAGCACACATTCGCGTATGGACTTACCCTCTACTTTTTCAGCAAGGGGAAAGGTTTCTTTTGAAATATCGCTGATAAATGTTTGCATAATATGGATTAGCTGAAAAGATAAGTAAAAGAAAATGGGCGGTGGCCACTTAACTATTTCAACTTCAAACTAAACGAAAACAAACTTATAGCAAGTATGCATGTTGCCAACAAATGCAATGGCTGAACGATGGCAGGAATGTTGGCATACATCATTGTCATGCCCAACAAAATCAATAGTGCCACCAATGCAACATTCAAGAAAGCATGCTGCTGCAATTCCTTTCGTTGGTAGGATAAAAAAGCAACCAGTGCCAAACATGCTCCAACCACCCAACTGAAACTTCTATGGATTTTGAACCAGCCATCCAACCGCTCAATCCACAACTCACGTTGCATATAATTCAGTGATTTTGATATTTCATCAATCTGTTCACGCACATCCGTCCCAAAAGAAATCTGTACCACCAATAAGAATAAAGCAGCAAGAGATAAAATTTTCAGCGTCCTGTTTTCCACTTTTATCCTGTTGCTAAGCTTATGCAAAATCAGTATGGGTATGGCAGCAATGAATAAAGCCACTACCATATGTGTAGTAATTTTTACAACAGCCAGGTTTGCATCAACCACCTTTTTTCCAAGCCACCCCTGAAAGCCTGTAAGCAGCAGCAAAACAAATGACCACCAAAATATGGAACGGTGTGTTCTGAAAAACTTCCTGTAGCTCCAAATAACATGAATGAAAATCCAAAAACCCAAAACCGCACCCAATAAACGGTTTATATATTCAATCCAAGTATGGTAAGCATTAAAAGTATGATCAATATCCTGTTTCTTCAAGTACTTTACAAAATCCTGTGGCAGTTGACTTTCATTTGTAGGTGGCACCCATTTCCCAAAACACTTCGGCCAATCGGGGCAACCCATGCCACTTTGCGTCATCCGTACCACACCTCCGGCAATAATTACCAAAAACACCCAAACCAAAAGGAATTTTGTATAGTTAATATAATTTTTCATCGCCAAAATCTTGATTGCGGGCAAAGTTAAATGCAGAGGCGTTGGTAATTGGCATTTGAATTTTGATATTTGCCTTGATTTTGATGATAGTGTTTTCCACAGGCACACTGTACAAAAAATATTATTGGCAAACATGGCACTTGAACTTTTTTACCAAACAGAAATCATAGAAGCTGGTTGCGACGAAGCTGGTCGTGGCTGCTATGCAGGTCCTGTATTTGCGGCTGCCGTTGTATTGCCAAACAATTTCCACCATCCATTATTGAACGATAGCAAGCAAGTGAAGGAAAAAGACAGAAACGAGTTGAGGCTTTTCATTGAACAAAATGCCCTAAGTTATGCTGTTGGCATGGTTGATAATAATGAAATAGACAGCATCAATATTTTAAGGGCATCATTCAAAGCTATGCACTTGGCCCTTGACAAATTACAACAGCAACCTGCGCTTCTATTGATAGATGGCAACAGGTTCACGCCTTATAAAAAGATACCGCATCACTGCATTGTAGAAGGCGATGGAAAATATGCAAGCATTGCTGCTGCAAGCATTCTGGCAAAAACGTATAGGGATGAATACATGCAGCAACTGCACCTAGAGTTTGACATGTATGGATGGAATACAAATAAGGGCTATGGCACAGCAACTCACAGGCAAGCAATAGAGGCATTTGGTTTGTGCAAATACCATCGAAGGAGTTTCAATATTGTTCCCAAACAAATAGATTTATTTGTTTCGCAGGAGGTGGTAGTTTAATCAATCCTATTTAACATCAGAAAAAGTCCGCTTACCACTCAGTTTAAAGGTCAATCCTATTGACAGGTTCAAACCCCTTACCGATGGATATTCCCCGACCTTCCTAGTGGCACCGGAAAGGCAAAAATCCACAAATGCCCAATTAACTTTTGGAAGGCCAGCTTGCATATTGAGGCATGGTTCAAAATAAATACTTGTTTTGCCATCAATTTTATTCAAATAATAATTGGCCAGTTCTGGTTTCGTATAGGAAGTAGAAACCTTGCCATAATGCACAAATGAAAGCCTTCCAGCAAGCGATAAATGGAAATATTTCGACGGCATAAAATTGATACTTGGCTGAATATACCACTTGTTTATTTTGGCATCATGAAACCTGGTATAAGGAACCGTTCCTGAACCAGAAACTAAATCGGTTCCCTTATCATCAATGGAGAATTTTCCATTTGCATAGCCAGCATACATATTGAACGTAATAGTTTTTTTGGTGTTTAATGGTTGAAAAAAACCTATGCCAGCCTCCCATAAATTTCTCTTGTAGCTTACAGTTGAACTATCAAAAAAGTCATCAGCGTTAAAAACATCTTCTTCCCTCCTGTTGTAATAAGCACCTGTTATTGCCCAGCCATCTGCAAATGCATAAGCTGCACTTACATCTACACCATGATTTAAACCCCCACCTGCTGATTCACCTCCTGAATAATATCCAGTAAGCTTTGCATCGCCCTTTTCAGTAAAATAGGGATTGTTTACAGGTGACGCACCATAGACATATCTAGGCGTGTTGCATGAAGAAGAAAGCAAAGCAATAGTAACTATCAAAAGCAGGAAAATATTTTTCATGTCAAATTAGACATGAAAAACAGGACACTGCTGCATATGAATTTAAAATCCAAACAACATTTACATTTATATGACATTGACAAATTACTCCCTCCATTCCCCTGCACCTTCCCTAATAACTTCATAAGGTTCTTGAGTGCAGTCTATAACAGTGGATGGAACCATGCCACCAATCCCACCATCAATAACAATATCAACCAGCTTTTCAAAGTTCTCAAACATCAGTTCGGGGTCAGTGTATTCTTCTACCATTTCACCCGGCAATGAGGCGGATAAAATAGGGTGGTCAAGTTCCTGCACAATATTCCTTGCAATATTGTTGTCCGGAACACGTAATCCAACTGTACTCTTTTTGCTATACAAAATTTTAGGAACTTCCTTACTGGCAGGAAGGATAAAAGTATATGGCCCGGGCAAATAATTTTTTAGCAACCTGTACAGTGGGGTGGAAATAGGTTTAGTGTACTTGCTCATGTCGCTAAGGTCATGGCAAATAAAACTTAGCTGTGCCTTTGCTGGATCCACATTCTTTATCCTTGCAATTCTCTCCACAGCCTTATGTTTAAAAATATCACATCCCAATCCATAGATAGTATCTGTTGGATAAATAATTACACCACCATCCAATAAGCATTCTACTACTGTTTTAATGTGGCGTGTATTGGGATTATCTGGATGTATATGTAAAAGCATAAAGCAAAAGTACGAAGTCAAAGTTGCTCTATCATTACATTTGCCTATATCCAGCAAATAGATCAATGCAATTACCCCAAACATCCCCTTGGTCACTAAAAAACATCTTGCTACTTGCATTGCTGGCACTGACCGCCAATTGGTTTTTCACTTTTCAATTGGTCTGTTTAAAAGACGATAATTCCTTTTACTACATGCCTGTACGCATGTACCTGAGTGATGCCCTACATACCGAAGGCATTCCTTACTGGAACCCTTACTTAATGAACGGAGTGCCTCAACATGCAGATATACAGGGGGCTGTTTGGAACCCTTTTGCTTTTTTCTTGGCTTTTATTTTCCACTATAACCACACTTGTTTTCTTTTTGAATATTTGCTGTATGTTTTTATTGCTGCTGCTGGCATGTGGAAACTCTCTTCATTGCTTACAAAAGAAAAACAGGCACTGTTTATTGCTTCGCTCATTTATATCTGTTGCGGTTTTGTTTCAGGCATTTCCAATTTTATTAACTGGACAGCTTCATTGGCCTTTATCCCTTGGATGTTTTATTGTTTTTATACTTTATTACAAGAACCATCATTAAAAAAAGCTGGCTGGCTAGGGCTGGTTTGTTGGCTAATGGTTGTTTGTGGCTATCCTGCTTTTTTTATTTATGCGGCCTATTGCATGTTGGCCTTTTTTATTTGGCAATCATGGAAGCATGTAAAAAATAAACAGACTCCAAGCATCATTAATATTTTAATGTATCTGCTTCTTGCTGCAGTCATTGCTTTTGTATTGTCATTACCCGCATTCTTCTCTTACATAGAGTTTTTTCCGTTCTACAGCCGTGGACATGATCTGGCTACCGATGTCCCTTACAGGGATTGTTTCTACCCCCAGTTCCTTACCTCTATATTCATCCCGACTAGTGTTTACAATAAAACTTTTGATGTGCTTTGCCATTCAGCAAACAGGGATATTTATTTTGGCATCACTCCATTATTAATGCTGGCTCTGTGGATTTCCAATTTTAAAGCAAACAATAAAGGCATTGCAAAACTGTTTACAGGTATTGCCATTTTCACGTTTATTTTCCTGTTTGGCTTCCTTACACCATTGGGCAATATTGCCTATAAAATTTTGCCCTTAATGGGTTCTTTCAAATGGAGTGCGGCAGTAAGGATTTTTCTCATCCTAATTTTCATTTTTGCTATTGTCATGCAGTTCAAAAAACTCAATACTAAAGGGTTGGATGATAAAAAAATGAAACTGCTGCAAATTGCAATAGCTGTTTTATTTGTTGGTGTATTTGTTGTTTTTCTTTTAGTGAATGAAAATTATCTGTTTGAAACGCCCACCCACAAAAAAATATTTCAACTGAATACTGCTGTACAAATTGGTTTGCTTGCATTAATCTTTGCTTTCCTCAAAAAAATATTCAGCAATAAAAAATGGCTAGTTGGTTTTATGGTTATTGATCTGCTGATCAATTATACTATTGGCATGGCCATCACTGGTGTGGGAAATGTAAAGCCAGCCGTCTTCAATCAATATGCAAAAGAATTTTACAAACAAAAACCTGATGCCTATTTAGATAGGCCATTGGCTATGAACCGTGAACTATACATGTTTGACCCTTGGCATAACCATAATGCCAGCAAAATTTTAAATGGTGCTACATTTCTTGAGTCCAACACCATCTTTTCCACTTATGAAAAACGTTTTATTGAAGATACGGCAAGCGAAAAATTATTGAGGGAGCATGCTTTTGTTTTTTCCAATGATGTGCACGTACTGTTGATAGAAGATATACACCTTACCTACACTACCATTGACCTAAAAGTAAAATGCACCAATGATGGAAATATTATCCTGCAGCAAAACAATTATTTCCGCTGGAAGGAAAAAAGAAATGTGCCAATAAATACTTATGAAAAATGCTTCATGATGTTACCCGTACATGCAGGTGTAAACGAATTCCACCTTTATTACGACAAAGGGCACTACACCTTGCTTGCAATGATTAGCGTTGCTGCATTGGGCATGTTACTGATATTCCTACTTCTTGGTGACACCAAAAAAGTATTGCCCGCCCAAGGGCAACCATGAAAAATATTTCTCTAAAGCATGAAACGGTTTCAGCCACTTCCAACCGGGAAGAAAGACAATGTAGTTAATGAAATTGATGGCAAAACCTCCCTGCCTAAAAAGCCTTTTAAAATGGGATGCAGTCAATAAATGTGCATTGCCGTCAAAGGCACAGGTCTTTACCAAATATTGGGTTCCGGGATTATAGGGATTGTGTTCAAACATGTACAAACGGCCACCTTTTTTCAATACACGCTTAGCTTCATTCAGCAAAGATGCATGTTCATCCAATGGCACATGATGAAAGATGCAAGCGATAAAAATCGCATCAAAGCTTTCATCTTCAAATGGTACATGTTTGCCATCAAACCATTGAAAACTGGTATTGGGTGCATATTTTTTTTTTGCCTCATCAATACTTTCTTGGGAAACTTCTATGGCTTCAATTTGCCATTGGGGAAATAGGCGAAACATGTACTCTGCAGTATAGCCATCGCCACAACCAAGGTCCAAAAGGCGTAAGGGTTTATTCGGTTCATATTTGGCAAGCCATTGCATTTTTACGTCCACAAAATGCAAACTATCAAAACCTGTAAATTTCAAGTTCTCATTATGCAGTTGCCTGTAATCTTTTGCGTATTGGTCAAATTCAGCCATGAAGTGCAAATGTGCAGGATGTAAAACAAACGAGCAATTGTTTATTGGATCTTGTTTACGATTTCCCCTAACTCCTTGTCGGGAATACCCATTTTTCCATACTCAATAACCCTTCCCAATTCATTGCCTGAAGCATCCACAACAATAAAAGTGGGTACGTTGGTAATCTTGTATTTTGTATGGAGATTATTGCTGGTTGTTTTTGCCCTATCAACGCCAATCAAATAAACTTTGTTGGCAGGAAAGCCACTTTTATCAATCAATTTATAAAAGGTTGGTAACAGGTTCTGTGTATCATGGCACCATGTTCCTCCAAAAACAATCAAACCGAACTTATCCTTATTCTTTGTAAAAGCCTCTACAGCATTGGCATCAGGCTGAGCATACTTAAAATTGTCGGCAAACCATTTAAAAGCAGTGTCGCTTTCAAGCAACCGACGGTTAATAATTCCCTTCACAATTTTCGCATTGCCTTCATGGCCTGTATCCCTGCTTGTTTCATACCCCTCTTTACTGAGTTGCTTGAAAATACTGTTGCTGCAAGAAGCAAATAAAACGATTGCTGAAAATAATAGGGAAAGCCTTTTCATAATCCATTCAATTAGTGGACTGCTAAGTTAGCCTTCAACTCCAATAAAAAGCCACGGATTTTTTGAAGTGATTGTGTAAGCATATAATTGGTATCGGCTCCTTTCTTATTGCTTTTCAAATACTGCTTGGCACCATCAATGGAAAATTTCCTGTTGCGTAGCAAGTAATAAATCATTTGCAGGTTCTTAATGTCTTCCACCCGAAAATACCTATCGCCTTTGCGGTTTTTTCTTGGCTGTAAAACATCAAACTCAATTTCCCATGCCCTAATCAATGAACTGTTCACATTAAAGAACTTGGCTACTTCGCCAATGGAGTAGTACAATTTTTTGTTCAATATCTCATCATCTGGTACGGAAATCAAACCTACCTCCGCATCCATGTCTTTGAAACTTTTACGCCCACGTTTTTTTAAAGGATTATTTGGGTCAACTGCTTTTTTAGGCCGCTTGACCTTTTCTATAAAGACTTCTTTCTCTTCAACTAATATCGCTGCTGGGGCAATTGCAGGAACAGCTTCTACTTTTGCCTTAATTCGTACATTAATTTTTCCATCATTGAAAACCACATTGCTTGCTATTGGTAAATTTCTTTCTTCAACTTTTGCAGCAATGGTCGTTTCAATTTGCTTCTCCACCACAATCACCACTTTCTTTTCTTCTTCTGCAACGCTTATAGCTTCATTCCCTTCAGCAATTTTTTCTGGCTCAGCAAACATGCTGAACATATCCAATTGCTGCAATGATTTTTTCTTAGCCATACTGTAAAAATAACGAACAGCAACCGCTATTGCCTTCTAGTTGATGCTGGGTGGAAAAGTTGTAAGTATCTTGCACGACATGAACAACATACATACTATCTGCGTTTGTGGTGCAGGCACTATGGGAAGCGGTATTGCACAAGTGGCAGCACAGGCTGGTTTCAATACCATTCAATTTGACGTGAATGACACCATGCTGGAGAAAAGTAAAGCTGCTATCGAAAAAGGCCTGCAATTTTTAGTTGACAAACAGAAGATAGGCATTGAAGAAAAAATTTCCATTCTTGCAAGAATCCTCTTCACCTCAAAAATGGAAAACTGTATAGCAGATATTTGTATTGAAGCCATTATAGAAAAAAAAGAAGCCAAAATTTCCCTGTTCAATGATTTGATAAAAGTGAACAATGGGAAAACTATTTTGGCTACCAACACCTCCTCAATTTCAATTGGTGAAATTGCTGCAGGTCTTGAAAATCCATCAACCGTTGTTGGCATGCACTTCTTCAATCCTGCTACCATCATGAAATTGGTAGAGGTAGTTAAAGGAGATAAAACAAGTGATGCCATCGTGGAAACCATTGTTGCCCTTTGCAAGCAAATGAACAAAGTCCCTGTGGTTTGTAAGGATGCTCCAGGTTTCATTGTAAACCGCGTCGCAAGGCATTATTATTTGGAAGCCATGAAACTTATTGAACAGAATCTCGCCACAGTAGAAACAGTTGATGCGATTATGGAAGCAACTGGTTTTAAAATGGGACCATTCAAGCTTATGGATTTAATCGGCATGGACATCAACTTTGGTGTAAGCAATATTGTTTGGGAAGCATTGGGCAAACCTGAAAGGCTTACACCGTCCATCATTCAGCAACAAAAAGTGGAAGCTGGAGAAATGGGAAGAAAAACTGGTAAAGGCTTTTATCAGTATTAACCATTCATCCATTCACATTAAAGTACTTTCTTCTCAATTATTTATTTTCATCCCTCAACCATCACTACATGAAAAAAATATTTTTTCTCTTTGCCATTATAACTGTTATAGCAAGTTGTAAACTCAGCAACGCCAACCAGCACAATGAAGACAACAAAGAGCTTTCTGCCCTCTTTGATAAGTATTACAAAGAAAGGCTTGAACTTTTTCCTTTGGAATCTACCCAAAATGGCGACAGTATTTTAAACGATAAAATGTATGTGGACTTTACAGATAGTTATAGGGGCAAACTGAAGGATTTCTATAATAAACATCTCGCTTTTGTAAAAGCGTTTGACAGGGAGAATCTGAATGCAAATGATAAAATTAGCTTCGACATCTTTAAACGTGAAATGGAAATGAGCATTGAAGGGCTTTCCTTCCATGATAACTATATGCCGTTTCAGCAGTTTTGGGGACTGCCATTAACCATGGGTCAATTGGGCAGCGGCGATGGCAATCAACCATTCAAAACAAAAAAAGACTACAACGACTGGTTAGCGAGAGCAACTGTGTTTGGTGCATGGGCAGATAGTGCCATCATTTACTTTAGAAAAGGTATTGCTGCTAATGAAATATTGCCTGCAAGCTTGGTTACCAAAATGATTCCTCAAATGGAAGCAATGGTAGTGGCTGACGCCAAGAAAAGTTTGTTCTATGCTCCCATCAATAAAATGCCTGCTGCTGTTGCTAAGGATTCAATTGCTTTAGCAAAACAATACGAACAATTGATTGCTCAAACGCTTGTTCCATCCTACAAAAAACTAGCTGACTTTTTAAAGAACGAATACCTGCCAAAAGCAAGAACCACCACTGGTATCAATGCTTTGCCAGATGGCGATAAAATGTACAAATACTTGGTTCGTTTCTGGACAACCACCAACAAAACCACAGATGAAATTTACAACACTGGTTTGAGTGAAGTAAAACGCATTCGTGACGAAATGGAAAAAACAAGGAACGAAGTAAAGTTTAATGGCGATTTGAAAGCCTTCTTTGAATTCATGAAAAACGATAAGCAGTTCATGCCTTACAAAACACCTACTGAAGTACTGGGTGCATTTGCTGCTATTCAAAAAAAGATTGACCCAAAATTGAAAGATATGTTTGGACGAACACCAAAAACGCCTTTTGAAATCCGCCAGACAGAAGCCTTCCGTGCAGCCAGTGCCAGTGCTGAATACAATCAAGGCAGTGCAGATGGAAAACGTCCAGGTATTTTTTATGTACCGATACTTGATGCTACAAAATTCAACACCACCAGTGGCATGGAAAGTTTGTTCTTGCATGAAGCCATTCCTGGTCACCATTACCAAATTTCCTTGCAACAAGAGAATGATAAACTGCCTGGCTTTAGAAGGTTCAGTTGGTATGGAGCTTATGGCGAAGGCTGGGCTTTGTACTGCGAAAGTTTGGGCAAGGAACTGGGCTGCTATACAGACCCTTACCAGTATATGGGGGCATTGGGCGATGAAATACATAGGGGTATTCGTTTAGTGGTTGATGTGGCCATGCACACAGGAAAAATGACAAGGGAAGAAGCCATCAAATACATGATGGACAATGAAGCTATTAGTGAAGGTGGAGCCATTGCAGAAATAGAACGCTATATGGCGATACCTGCACAGGCATTAAGTTACAAGACAGGTGCATTGAAGATTAAAGAGCTTCGTGAAAAATACAAAACACAATTGGGCAGTAAATTCAGCCTCGCCAAATTCCATGATGAGTTACTAAAAGATGGCTGCATGCCTTTGGAAGTAATTGAACAGAAGATGGATGATTGGGCGAAGGGCTGTAGTATATCACATTGAGTCGATAGTTATTGACTTGTTGAAATATTTGCGTCGCACACTTATACGTTATAACTTTATTGGGCTTAAGACGAGAAGAAATTCTATTCTTTCTCGTCTTTTTGTTTTAACAGGTAAAAAAAATAATTTTTAGTTTCTCTATTTAATCAAAACTGCTTTATGAAAACCTTAAAAGTTATAGTCATTCAATTGTTTGTGCTCTTCGTCGTATTTTCCTGCAATAACACCTCAGAAAAAAGAAAGGAAACAAAAGATACCACAAATATTACCCTTACTGATTCTTCAAAAAAAATAGCAATAAACTCTTCAAAGAAAAATGAGCAAAATATAACAGCAATGTTTGTGGAGTTTTCCTTGGGAGATGCATCCCATTATACTTTTAAAGACAAAGCTGGAAAAATTTGGGACTTTGCTGATTGCAAGGACAAGCAATTCACCTTTGGCATTGAATTGCCTGCCAGCAAAGCCAGTACTGAAAATCAAGGTTGGGCATCCAACAAAACATTGCAAGGAAAATGGTTTGAGCTTACTTACGAGTATGTTACCCAACCCGAATATCAAGATGGGCCAATGGTTAAAGTACCAATCATTACAAAAGCATCCTTAAAGCAGTAACGCAGGGTTAAACAAAACGATGCTGATTTATCTGCTCAAGTGATTGGCAGATTTCTTCAAAGTTTGGCCTATTCAATACATCTGACTGCATCGTATTTTCTTTCAACAGCGTTAATGCGTTAACAGTTTTATCACTCGTTTCATTAGGCTGAACAAGACCCAACAAATCTTCCAATAAACAACCAAACGCAAGCACTTCAATTTTCTCCAGTCCGTTTGCAGTAACTACATTGTTAACATCATATATTGTTGCTGCACCAAAATCTCCCAACAAACTTTCAGCACTATCATTCACCAAAATATTATGGGCATATAAATCGCCATGCAAAATTCCTTTGGCATGTAAATGAGCTGCTGCACCTGCAATAGTAGAAGCAATCTTAATAATTTGCTCAGTAGTAAAAACGCTTCCTGCATTAAACACATCCCTAGTACAACTTTCATAGCTTGGCGGCAATCCCAAATTATAAAATGTTTGGGGAATCAACTTCAGTACCAATCCTTCTTTTTTTTGTGGGTGATTTTTTATTTTACCAATTACCGTTAACAATCCTTCATGCTTACTAGCCAAAATACAAGCATTCATCTCATCTTCTGGAAGGCCGTCACTAGTTACAGCACCTTTGAAAACCTTAACTGCTACATCCTGTGTTTGATTATTATTCTGTTGCCAAACAGCTTTACTGATAACACCCGAAGCACCTTCTCCTAATTGATATGAAACAGTCAATTCGTTCCAATCAATCTCTTGTAAATCTGCATCAATAACTGGTTTGTAACAAAATGGGTTACCTGCAAAAGCCAGCCATGAAAGTTTGGGCATATTCAATAGCCATTCAGGAAAGGTTTGTAATTGATTGGCTGAAATACGAATCAATCCAAGGTTTTTGCAGTTGGCTAATTCATTGGGCAATGCACTCAATTTGTTTCCTGCCAAAGCAAGTTTCTGCATGTTCCAACAGTTGCCTATGGATGTTGGTAAAGCCTCTAGTTGGTTATTGGTCAATATCAACCAGCGTATTGCTGAATGCAGGGCAGTTTCCGAAATTCTATGGATTTGATTGGCCTTGAAACCAATCATGGTAATGCTTTTGCATTGCCCCAATACTTCAGGAAAAACAGTGAATTTGTTATCCGATAAAAAAAGGATTTTCAAATTTTTCAACTTGGTGAAATCATTTGGCAATGTGGAGAGTTGGTTGCTCGATAAATCCAGTATTTCCAATGTATCGGTCAAGCTAAAAATAGCTTCTGGAAAATGCGTTAAGCCACAGCTCATCTTTAATTGCTTAATACCAATTAGTTTGCCCGATTCAAGTTCCTCAAGTGTATGTATGTTCAATGAAAAATGTTTGTGCAAAGAAATGGGTTTGTGCAATTGGTTCTTGTGGTGAATTCATGTGCAATGTTGAAACAATATTTGTTTGTTCGGCTGCGTAAGGATTGGAGTGGATGCCCCACAGTGCTGCGTAGCAACGAGGAGCAGGAACGGAAAGCCCGACCTGCCACAAGCAGGTTACGCCCAACTTGCCCTGCTGCTTATTAAATCATCTCATCCACAACTATTCGTTTATTTTTGCCACTTATGAGCGAAAGAAACAATTTCATTGATTATATAAGAATTTTTACCAAGAGTGGGCATGGCGGTGCCGGTGCCAGGCACTTTATGCGTAACAAGTTGACTGCAATGGGCGGTCCAGATGGTGGTGATGGTGGACGCGGTGGCCATATCATTCTCAAAGGCAATACGCAACTTTGGACATTGTTGCACCTGCGTTATTTCAAGAACGTTTTGGCACAAAATGGCGAAGGTGGCAGCAAGAGCAACTGCACAGGAAAGGATGGCGACGATATTATCATTGAAGTGCCTTTAGGGACAGTGGCCCGCAATGAAGAAACCGGGGAAATAGAAGCTGAAATATTGGAAGATGGCCAAGAAATCATCTTGATGAAAGGTGGACGCGGTGGCTGGGGCAACCAGCATTTTGCCACAGCAACTAATCAGGTTCCTGAACATGCCCAACCGGGTGAGCCAGGTAGCGAAGGCTGGAAACAATTGGAACTGAAAGTATTGGCTGATGTAGGACTGGTTGGTTTCCCCAACGCTGGCAAATCAACTTTATTGAGTGTGATTACTGCCGCCAAACCAAAGATTGCCAACTACGCGTTTACAACACTAACCCCTCAACTGGGTATGGTGGAATACCGTGATGGCAAAAGTTTCTGCATTGCAGATCTGCCCGGAATCATAGAAGGTGCGGCAGAAGGAAAAGGTCTTGGCCACCGCTTTCTAAGGCATATAGAACGCAATAGTTGCCTGCTCTTTGTAATACCCGCGGATAGTGATGGGCACGGAAAGGAATTTGATATCCTGTTGAATGAATTGAAGGAATACAATCCTGAAATGCTGCAAAAAGATTTCATCATTGCTATTAGTAAAAGCGATATGCTTGATGATGAACTAAAAAAAGAAATTAGCAAGGAACTGCCCAAGGATGTTCCGCATTTGTTCATTTCTTCTGTGGCCCAAAAAGGCTTGTTGGAATTGAAGGATTTGTTATGGCAAACATTGAACAAGCCTGCAAGTTAATTTCAGGCCCTGCAATGCTTTAGTAAAAGCAACTGTCATAGAAAGAAATAATTTTTATGAAAAAGATAGTTGCAGTCGCTGTTTTAGTATTCATTTTTCCTTCCTGCAAGAAAGGGGACAAAACAGAAACACCACAAGTTGCAATTTGCACTACACCCCTTTCATGTGATATACAGCAAGTTTATGCCGCCAATACAGCAAAAGTTACTGTTACTAATGGCATTTGGGGGACAGTCTCTTCAATGGAAGGGAATTGCATGCCTGTTATTGGTCCAGGTTCCACCTGCAAACATTGCCCAGTAAAGAGAACTGTAAAAATTTATACCTATACCACTACGGCCAATGCGGTACTAAGTGCAGGCTTAAGTGGGTTTTATGATAGCTTCAATACAACCTTAGTGAAGCAAGTGGATACGGATAACGAAGGCTTTTTCCAAACAGATTTGCCAGCAGGCAATTACACCTTAGTGATAATAGAAAATGGAAAACTATTTGGCAACAATTCAACCGATGGGTCAACCGGTATCAATCCATTTACCCATACAAGTGGGCAACAGAAAGTTGATTTTAGAATGCTATATAAAGCAGTGTTCTAGCTAAAAAGGCGATACGTACCGTATCGCCTTTTTTAGCTAACCATCACTTAACATGAAAAACAGAATTGCTTGGGTTACCTTTCCTTATTTTGTGGTATAAACGGCACAGGGAAATCTTTCAGGTGAATATCTTTTACCTACTTGACCCTAAGAATTTTCAGTCTTCCGCTTTTGTTTAGCCATAACCATAACGTTGTTGTTTTGCCCTCTAAAGCCTTATTAGCTGTAACCATAGCGTTTGCTGTAGCCAATGAATATAGATCATTGTTTAACCAGTAAAAACAACATCACATGAAAAAGCAAAACATCAACAGCATTGCAAAACAATTTTTTGCAGTTAGCATTACGGCAGCAGTAGTATTTGCAGGTATTGCAAATAAGGCAAATGCACAAAGCCAAACAAAAGCTACCATTGTTAAAATCGATGCTACTACAGATGATAAAGTACAAGTAAAATACTTGGGCAGCAGCGATGAAGGCATATACTTCTCCGTGAAATATGCCAACACAACTGCCTCAAACTTTACACTATACGTAACCGATGAAAGTGGAGAGCTCTTGTTCGAAAACAGTTACACAGATACAGTCTTCAACAAAAAATTCAATATCTCCCGGAACCTTAACAGAGTGAAAGTGTTTATCAAAAACGAAAAGGAAAAACTGGAACAAAGTTTCGCCATTAATATCAGTACGCGATTGGTGGAAGATTATTTTGTCCGCAGGAATTAGGTTTAGGGATTACTGTAATTCAGGAAAGCGTAATCTTTTTGTTTTTAACCGTCTGTTACAATACGAAGCTTTTCAACTTCTGTTCTTCGTGCCTTTGTAATAAAAAGTAAAGCCACTCACAATTGTGAGTGGCTTATAAAATATGCTGTAACTAAAACCGATTGAATCGACTTATCGAAGACGTTGAAATTTATACTAAGGCAATGTCAAAACTGGACAATTGTACAAACTCGTTCAGCCTGCTTGCAATTTCCTCCTTGCCAATTTCCCTTAACCGTTCTGTACCAAATTTCTCCACGCAATAAGAAGCCAAGGCACTGCCGACGATAATAGCGGTCTTCATGTTATCAAAGCTAATATCCTTGGTTTTAGCAATATGGCCAATAAAACCACCTGCAAATGTATCGCCAGCACCAGTTGGATCAAACACTTCTTCCAATGGCAATGCAGGTGCATAGAACACATTATTTTCATGGAACAGCAAAGCACCATGTTCACCCTTCTTGATGATTAAATATTTTGGACCCATATCCATAATTTTCTTGGCAGCACGTACCAAAGAATAATCACCACTCAATTGCCTTGCCTCACTATCGTTTACCATCAATACATCGGTTTTGGCCAACACTTTTTTCAAATCGTCCAAAGCAATGTCCATCCAGAAATTCATGGTATCCAACACTACCAACTTTGGTTTTGTTCTCAATTGCTCAATCACACTCAACTGAACAGAAGGGGCCAAATTGCCCAACATCAAGAATTCGCAATCCTGGTAGCTTTCGGGAACCACAGGTTGGAAATCGCCCAATACATTCAATTCTGTTACCAACGTATCACGGGTATTCATATCCATATGGTACTTGCCACTCCAAAAAAAAGTTTTTTCATCCTTTTTTATCTGTACTCCTTCCAGTGCTACATTTCTATTGGTCAGCGCATCCAATTCAGCCTGTGGAAAATCGCCGCCTACTACACTTATTTGTTTTACAGGTGTAAAATTGCTAGCACACCAAGCAATATAGGTTCCCGCACCGCCAATAATTCTATCGCTTTTGCCAAAAGGCGTTTCAATTGCATCAAAAGCCATGGAGCCAACAACTACTAAAGACATACTATTAGTTTTGATTTATGGCGGCGAAACTAAAACATTGCCATCACAAGAACGAAATTCTTTTGGCGTTGTGCTAGGCTTTTCAAGGTATTTTTTGGGCGTATGTTAACCTCAAAAATGGCATCAAGCCCTTGAAATTCAAAAGCAGCTAGGAGCAATATTGTTTTCAAAAAGGAAAGCTTTTGCGTAATGGGTATTAATAGTGATTGCTTTTCGCACTTGTGACCAACTGAGTGTGACCAACTGGTTGGTCACACTCAGTTGGTCACAAGTGCGAAATGTCAACCGAAAAACAAACAATTAGATAATTGGGCTTTGATCCTATTCTGGCCACTTATACCTTTACCTGTTCCTAATTGTTAATTCCTTTTAACAAATCTCCTTACACATATACTTATAACAAGGATTCCTTCATTCATAATCCACCATCCCCCACAAGCTTTACCTTTGGCTCTTAAATTAGCATCATGAGTGAATTAGTAAAAGAATTCAATGATTATAGGGAAAAGATGAACGAAGTCATCCTCAGCAAGAACAATTTGGTGATGAAGCGTTTATGGAATCTTGACACCAATACTTACGAAGCTGGGGCCATTGATGCCAAAACAAAAGAAATGCTTGGTTTGGTAGCAAGTATGGTGCTGCGTTGCGATGACTGCATCAAGTACCATTTGGGCAAAAGCTTTGAACAAGGCATTACTACAGAGCAGATGTATGAGATTTTTGCCGTAGCCAATATTGTTGGCGGTACAATCGTGATTCCACATACCAGAAGGGCAGCAGAATATTGGGAGGAACTTCAAGGAACAGTTTAAAGTTCAAGAAGTTGAAAAGGTTGAAGAGTTTAACAACATTGAACCTCTTGAACTTCTTCAACACTTTCAACCTACTTTGGCATCGTTACCATTGAAAATTGTCCCAATCCATCAAATCTTATAATTTACCTTGCTACATTTACCAATAAATTGTTTGCCATGAGTATTGCAACAGCCACCCCAGTTTTAACAGCCAAAGATTTTGCCACCGACCAAGAAGTTCGTTGGTGCCCAGGTTGTGGGGATTATTCCATACTTGCACAGGTACAAAAAGTAATGCCTTTAATGGGCGTTCCCAAAGAGAATATTGCCATCATCAGTGGTATAGGCTGCTCTTCTCGTTTTCCTTATTATATGAACACTTACGGTATGCATAGTATTCATGGTCGTGCAACTGCCGTGGCCAGTGGGTTGAAAGCAAGCCGCCCAGACCTGAGTGTTTGGATAGTAAGTGGTGATGGGGACAGCATGAGTATTGGTGGCAACCATACCATCCACATGATGCGTAGGAATTTTGACGTAAACTTTTTGGTATTCAATAACCAAATTTATGGTTTGACCAAAGGACAATATTCACCAACATCAGAACCAAACAAGGTTACTAAATCCACTCCCTTTGGCAGCATTGACCATCCATTCAATCCATTGGCATTGGCTATGGGTGCAGATGCCACTTTTATTGGAAGGAGCATGGACAGGGACCCTAAGCATTTGCAATATATGCTTACAAGAAGCTATCAACATAGGGGAACATCGTTCCTTGAAATCTACCAGAACTGCAACATCTTCAACGATGGTGCTTTTGAAACATTTACCGAGAAATCATCAAAAGCAGACAATGTATTATTCCTTGAACAAGGAAAGCCATTAATTTTTGGTTCCACGCAAAATAAGGGTATCAAGCTAGATGGATTGAAACCCGTAATAGTAGATGTAGCAGAAGGTGCAAGTACAGATGATTTATGGATACACGATGAAACTGATTTTTACAAAGCCCAAATCTTAATCCGCATGTTTGATGACCCGAGGGTTGAAGGGCATTTTCCAAGGCCATTTGGTGTTTTTTACCAAACCGAAAGAGCTTGTTATGAAGATGGAATGAAAATGCAGATTGATGAAATTATTGCCACCAAGGGCAAGGGTGATTTAGATAAATTATTGAGGGGAAGGGAAGTTTGGGAGATAGTAGCTTAGGGAATAAAGCAGAAAGTAAATAAGGTTTATAATGTAATAAGAGAGGCTGTTCAAAATGAGCAACCTCTCTTATTTAAATGCTACTCAATATTATTAGGCTATAACCCTCATGGCTATATTGGAAGATTCTAGCAATTGCACAATGCTCAAATTGATTTCTTCCCGAAGGGCATTGAATTCACTCATTTCCTGTGGCATTACGGTATAATAATCAATGGCAAAAATGTGGGCGTTCCTGCCAATGTCCATTAGATAGGCACTGTAATTTTCAATGGCTTCATGCTGCTGCAAAATATTCTTTATGGCTGGTGTCAACTGTTTTAACTGGACTGCTGTTGCAGTTAAAGACAGTTCTAAACGAAGTTCCACCTTACGTTGTGTTCTTAATGTTACGTTGTCCAAAATACTATCCACCATTTGCTTGTTGGGTACAGTGATATAGGTTTTGGTGTCTGTCCTTATGCGGGTGCTACGAAGTCCAATTTTCTCAATGGTACCCGTGAAGGTTTGAACCTTTACCAAGTCACCCATGATAAATGGTTTGTCAAAGAAGATGATGAAAGAGGCAATCAAGTTCTCCAAGCTTTCCCTGGTCGCTAATGCGATGGCTGCACCAACGATACTTAAGCCTGTAAGCAGGTTGCCAATATTTTTATGGAAAGAGAAACGGAGCACCAATAGCACACCAATAATTACGAGTATTACCTTAAAGAAATCCTTGAAAAAAACAATCAATTGGTTGTCGCTCAAATCATTGCTTTGACTGGCCTTCTCTTCCATTATCATGGCGATAAAATCCATGATGCGAAGGCATAGCCAAATAAAAGCAATCACCAAAGTTCCATTGGCAATGCACTCAATAATATCTTTTACAGTAACCTTGTAAATTTTGAAGTCAAGGCCTGATGGAAAATGAAGCCTGTCAAATGCGATAAATGCAATCAGGAGTACCAAGAACAAATCCAGCGGCTGCACAACCAAATCAGAGAAAGATTTCCGTGCAATGTTCTTGCTTGCCTTTGCCACCAATTTATACAATAGGCTAGCTACATATTTTGATACGAATCTTTTGAAAATAATGGCCACCAATATCGCACATAGGACTATTAAGTAGCTTTTTACAGTATTGTCGAGGAATTCATACGCTAAAAACTCTTTCATGCTTGTAAGTTATGTTTACAAATGTGCAGTGCAAAACTAAGTACTGATGATGCAATATTGAGCGTGAATAGTAAGTGATGGTTTACTAGTACAATTCTAACTAGCTAATTCCCATTTAAAACAATGCTCTTCAATAAAGCTTGTTAAATCATCCTCCATACCCAATAACCACAAGCTTTCATATCCATGCAAACCAATAACTTTACGCACTTTACAATGGAAATACAAGACAAATATGAAGTAGTAATTGGGCTTGAAGTTCATGCCCAACTACAAACACAAAGCAAACTTTTTTGTGGCGACAGCATTGCTTTTGGTGCTGCTCCAAACACCCACGTTAGTCCTATAACATTGGGCCATCCCGGCACATTGCCAAAGACCAATAGAAAAGCAGTAGAGTACGCCATTAAAATGGGTATTGCCTGCAATTGCCAAATTGAACGCAAGAACTATTTCGCAAGGAAGAATTATTTCTATCCGGATTTACCAAAAGGTTACCAAACATCACAGCATACAACACCTATCTGTAAAGGTGGTTATGTGACCATCAAAACAAGTGTGGGCGAAAAGAATGTGGAACTGAACCGCATTCACATGGAAGAAGATGCTGGTAAAAGCATTCATGACATTGATGATAATTATACCTGCATAGATTTAAACAGGGCCGGCACCCCATTGATTGAAATTGTCACTGAGCCTTGCATGCACAGCAGCGAGGAAGCATATCAATATGTAACGGAGTTAAGAAGATTGGTGCAATGGATTGATGTATGCGACGGCAATATGGAAGAAGGAAGCTTGCGTTGCGATGCCAATGTTTCCATAAGGTTGAAAGGGGAAAAGGAATTGGGAACAAAAGTGGAAGTGAAGAACCTTAATTCCATCCGCAACGTAAAAAAGGCCATTGATGTAGAGGTGGAACGAATGATTAAGATTGTTGAAAGTGGGGGCAGCATCATTCAACAAACAAGAAGTTTTGACGCTACCAATGATACCACGTTCTCATTACGCGATAAGGAGGACGCCAATGATTACAGGTATTTCGCCTGTCCTGATTTGGCTCCCTTCCATTTAACAGAGGAATTTATTGAGGGCATTGGAGCAGCATTACCTGCATTGCCCAATGTATTGGACAAGCAATTCAAGGAAACATTTGGCCTGAGTGAATATGATGCGTCACAGCTTTGTGATGAAAAAGCAACTGCTGATTTCTTTCTTGCCACGGCAAAGCATTCCACCAATTATAAAGCCATTGCCAACTGGATGCTGGGACCATTGAAGCAATTGTTGAATGATGGGAATGCATCTTTCAGTACTATCAATTTGCAACCGGAAATATTGGCTTCCCTAATAAAAATTGTGGATGATGGTAAGGTTAACTTTTCAGTTGCGTCTTCAAAGTTGCTCCCTGTTCTAATGGAGAATAATCGGGCCCCTTTGCAGCTTGCTGAAGAACTGAACCTTTTACAAGTGAGTAATGGCAATGAACTGGAGGTTTGGGTGAATACTGTTATTGAACAAATGCCAGATAAAGTAGCCGAGTACAAAAAGGGAAAGAAAGGATTGATTGGTTTATTTGTTGGTGAAGTAAAAAAAATAAGCAAAGGCAAAGCAGACCCTAAAGTAGTAACTGATTTATTGCAACAGAAATTGAATAATTAAATGTAGATAATGAAAAAAATATTGATTGCTATTGCTTGTATTGCTATAATTACTTCCTGCAAGTCAAAATATGGAGGCGATTTTACAGTTACGGGCAAGATTGACAACGCAACAGGAACTAAAGTTTATTTGCAGGAATTGCCTTTTGATGTTACAGGAACAAAGCAACCGATTACGCTGGATTCAACCACATTAAAAAATGGCTCTTTTGAATTGAAGGCTATTGCAAGAAATGAAGGCATCTATTCATTGTCTGTGGAAAATGGGCCTTCTTTTATGCTGGTTAATGATACCAGGAATATTAATCTTGTAGCAGATCTGAATAAGTACAAACAGTATAAGACAGACGGCTCTCCTGCATCCACATCGCTGCATCAATTTTATGATGGCTATATGCCAACATACGAAAAAGCATGGTCATTATACAAGCAAATGGACACTTTGCAAAGACAAAGTGCTTCTGACAGCTTGCTAACAATTACCAATCTCCAATTCAAGATGCAACTGGAGAAGTTGAAAGAAGCCGTAGTCAACTATACCACAAGTTCCACTAGCCCTGCTGCCAGCTTGCATGTAATAAGCATTGGTTATTCACAAGGCAGTATAAATCCTGCGGAAACAAAGAAACTGGTAGATGCTGCGGTTACTAAATTCAAGGGTTATGAAGGCTTAGGTTCTTTTCAGGAATTGCTTGTAGCAAGGGAAAAGAAAGCACTAGAAGCTGCCAAGCCAAAACCTTACAGCTTGATTAACCAGCAGGCTCCTGAGTTTGCTTTACCATCCATAAACGGAAAAGATACGATAAGGCTTAGCAGTTATAAGGGTAAGTATGTATTGGTGGATTTCTGGGCAAGCTGGTGTGGTCCATGCAGGCAGGAGAATCCCAATGTTGTTGCAGCCTATAACAAATTCAAAGACAAAAATTTTACCGTTCTTGGTGTATCGCTAGATGATGAAAAAAATGCTTGGGAAAAGGCAGTTAAGCAGGACAGCTTGACTTGGATGCACGTAAGTGACCTAAAAAGATTCGAATCCCCTTTGGTAAATGCTTATGATTTCAATGGAATTCCTTTCAATGTTTTAATTGATCCAACTGGAAAAATCGTTGCAGCAGGGTTACGTGGCGAAGCATTGGAAAACAAGCTGGCAGAAATATTAAAATAACAGAACTACACCAATGGTTTGCAAATACAAGAAACTGAAAGTATCTTTTCCAAAAGATACTTTTTTATGCAAACAACTTTAACTGCTAGTAAACGTATTACCAGTATAGATGTGCTTCGTGGCCTAGTAATGATTATTATGGCTTTAGACCATACTAGGGACTTCTTTTCCAATGTTACTTATGACCCGCTTGACTTAACACAAACCAGCCCTTTATTATTTCTTACCAGATGGATAACACATTACTGTGCCCCGACTTTTGTATTCCTTTCCGGTTGCAGTGTTTTCCTTTCCTTACAAAAGGGCAAAACAAAAAAACAGGCATCTGGCTTCTTAATTAAAAGAGGTCTATGGTTAATATTTGTTGAGATTGCCATCATCAACTTTGCTTTTTCATTTGATCCATCCTATCATTTTATCGGATTACAAGTCATTTGGGCTATAGGCTGTAGCATGATTTTCCTTGCTGCATTAATTTATTTAAAGCCCTTACATGTTGGCATTATTGGCTTGTTTATCATATTTAGCCATAACATCTTAGATGGAATACAAGCAGGTAGTTTTGGAAAAGCAAAGATTCTATGGATGATTTTACATGAGCAAAATTTCATTCCTTATGGCGAAGGAAGATTCTTTGGTGTGTTATACCCAATCATTCCTTGGATTGGCGTTATGGCTACTGGTTATGCGTTTGGTTGGTTCTTTACTATCGAAAAAGAGAAAAGGACAAAGTGGTTTTTAAAAATTGGATGGTCTTGTATTACTCTTTTTATATTGATCCGTTTTAGCAATATATATGGTGAGTCAAGACCCTGGAAACTACAAGATACTTGGTGGAAAACAATATTGTCCTTCATTGATTGCCGCAAGTATCCACCATCATTATTGTACTTATTGATGACTATTGGCCCTTCCATCATATTGCTTAACGTTTTTGAACAGTATAAAAACAAGTTTACAACTATCCTCACTGTTTATGGCAATGTTCCCTTCTTTTATTATGTACTCCATTTCTTTTTAATCCACTTAGCTGCTGTGCTAACTTCTGTTATCATGGGCATAAAAGTAGGAACTATATTCAATCCAACACCTGGATGGGGATTTGGACTACCCATTGTCTATGCTGTATGGCTTTGCATTGTTGCTGTTCTGTATTTGCCCTGCAAATGGTTTATGGGTGTTAAACAACGCAGAAAAGATTGGTGGCTGAGTTACCTATAGCAAAAGAAAAAGCCCATTGAAAGATATCAATGGGCCTCTCTTTATAAGCAGAAAAATTATTAACGACGTAATACACTATGCTGGTTGGTATAGCTTCCTGCAGAAACCTTAACAGAGTAGGAAAGTGTTATAGATTGCTCGCAAGAATTAAAAGTACCACTTACTGTTGAAAGTGTTGAAGCTCCGTAAGGCCCAAGACTAGTCACATAAGGCTGATTTGTAATGCTAACCTTGAAATTGGATGGGTCTGTCCAATCAAAAATAGCCAATAAACCTGTAGTAGCTCCATCTGTAGGGAGAAGAGGACCAAACCCTTGGTCGGTCGTATTGCCCAAATTTTTAATTAGCGCTGTTGCAGTTGTGGCACCTGTCGAAGTCCAGTTGGAAACAGTTGCAGTATAGGCAGATGCACTAGCATTGGCTGCTGTAATAGCTGGCCAGTAATCCCTTGAAGCAGTAAAATTACCAATCATAGTTGTTGGGGTTACATCACAATAAGGCTGTATAACCACCTTGAAAGAATCAACTTTATCAACTGTTGGGTAACCAGTCATTTTGATCATAACAGTATCTTTCCTACCTGTTGGATATCCAGCAAAAAGAGCTTTGAATTTAAGTGTATCAAAAGAACTTCCTGCTTTTACAGTAACTGGAGTTGGTGTTACGTATTGTACACCTGCAACAGCAGTCCTAGATGTAACTGTAAAGCTGATTGTTCTGTCTACGTCACTGAATCCTGTAAATCCAACTACAATTGGATAAGGATCATTCGTATTTTTTACGAAATAGCTTCCGATTGGAGTACCAGCAGCTACTAGGGCAAATTCTGCAACTGACACATCAGAAGAAGGAAGATTGTTATCATATCCTTTCTTACAAGATACTACCACTGTCAAAAGCAATATGCTCAGTGATAATAGGGTTAAACCCGTATTTTTTATTTTTTTCATAATAAGTATGTTAAACTGTTAAATAATTATGGTTTTATTCCTTGTTTTACCAACCCTTATTTTGAATTAAATTCGGATTAGCGTTGATATCATTTGAAGGAATGCCCCATGTAAACTTGTCATGATCAGCAGGAATTGTCAACAAATTGAATTCTGCACCTTGCTGAATTGTATTCAAATTTTGTGGGGTGCCTCTTGTAAAACCTTGATGCCAGCGTTTCAAATCCCATAACCTGAAACCTTCAAACGCCAATTCACGAGTCCTTTCATCCCTAACTGCTTGCATTAAAGCTGTACCTGTTAGTCCAACTAAAGCAGATGCTCCTCTTGCTGCTCTTAATGTGTTAAGCGTCGTTAAAGCTAAAGCTTCATTTGCACCACCCAATTTTGCAGCAGCTTCTGCATAAATAAGATATTGTTCAGCCGCACGGAAAATTTTAGGTTGATGTACATAGTTTGTTACAGCAGTTGTAAAAAACACCGAGTTACCTGGGTATTTGTTTACTACTGAAATGGTTGTGTAGTTCAATCCATTAATCGTTACTGGTTTTAGGGCAAAATACACAGATTTTCTCCTATCAGCTGTTTCATACATATCCATTACACTTTTAGTCGGTAAAAAATCAGGGTCAAAAGTGGACGTTGCTGCAACAAATCCCAAATAAATACTATTGGCATTGGCCAATTCATTTGGTTTTGAAACAAAGGATTGGAAAATTACTTCTTTAGCTAAATCACTGGTCCACATTTGGGTCAGCTCAGCTTGCGTTGTAATCAACGGATACGTGCCAGCTGTAATCAGTGTATTAGCAGCAGTCATTGCACCTGCCCAATCCTGCATATTTAATTTAACCCTTGCTTCTAAAGCAAGGACTACATCTTTATTAAAAGTATTTGAACCTGGAGTTCCATTATTAGTTAAACGTGTTTTAGCTTGAGCTATATCAGATAATATCTGATCATAAATTGCCTTAACAGTAGCCCTTGCAGGTTTTCCATTTAGGTCGTAAGCCAACACTAATGGCACACCCAAATCTGTTGCTGCAGTAGCAGGTTCGTAAGGTTTTGCATACCTAATGATTAACTCCGAATAATAATAAGCACGAACCAAATACGCATCTCCCATATACTTACTCATAGTAGAAGCCTCTGCCGTTGTAGCTGTAGGAATACCAGGGAAGTTTTGAATGCATAAGTTAGCATTTTTCATTGCTGTGTAATATCCACCCCATGCAGTGCTTAATGCTCCATCATCAGCAGTAAAACCTGGTCCCCAACGATGTGGAAAACCATTTCTATTACCATAGTCCAATGTGGCATTTAATTGATCCGCTTGCACATCTGGAGAAAAGGTATATGATCCATAAATCCTTGTTCTCAAATCAGAATATAAGCCATTGTTCCATCCAGTAGCATCTTTTACTGTTTTAAAAGATTGTGATAGCTCTATGGAATCATTGGGAAAAAGATCCAGCTTTTTTTGGCATGCTCCTAAACTGAGCAGGGCAGAAAAAGCCAGAATATTTTTGAATGATGTTATTTTCATTTTGTCTTATTTTATGTATTTGTATTCGAAGAATGTTTACACTAAAAATTAATATTTAAACCAAATGCAGTTTGACGTGTGTTAGGATAAGCACCAAGGGATAAATTCTGGTCAACTTCAGGATCTGGACCACTATACTTTGTGAAAGTTAGCAAGTTCCTGAATGTTACATAAAACTTAACACCTGTAATTGTTTTTGTTCTGTCAAGAACTGATCTAGGAATACTATAAGCTACAGTCAAAGTTTTCAACCTGATGAATGAAGCATCTTCAATTAATCTAGAGTCAAACTGTGTAAATTGAACACCATATTTAGGGAAACGTGTTACATCACCTGGTTTTTTCCAGTAGTCCAATACATTTGTTGATTGGTTATAGCCTGCAAAAACACTTGGATTTTCAAAGAAATACCTATCATTATTAATTAGGTATTTACCTTGAGAGAAAGAGAAATCAGCTGCGATTGAAAAAGCTTTATAATTGCCATTCAAACCAAAACCACCATTAAATGGAGCATATCTATTGATACCTGTGTTTTGTAAAAGTCCAGTGCTACTGAATGTAGTAGTTACATTCTTAGGATCCTTATTAGCGATAGTATTGTCAGCATTCGGAACATACCAAAGTGGCAAACCACTGGTAGGATCTATATGTGAGAAAACTGGGTAGTAGAAAGTAACTGCTTGACCAACAGCCCATGTTACACCAGTGTTAGCAATTGTATAAGACTGTTTGCCTTGGAAAAGTTCTGTAACTTTTTGATTTACATAACCCAAGTTAGCATAGAAACTTAAAGAAGCGTCCCTTTTTACAATCGCATCATAGTTTAAGCTTACGTTGATACCATTATTAACCAAACTACCTACGTTAGATTGTACACTGCTAAACCCTGAAGTAAATGCAAAAGGAACAGCCAATAACATATTAGTAGTCTTCCTGTTAAAATATTCAGCTTCAATAGTTATTCTTTTGAAGACAGTTGCTTGGAAACCTACGTTAATTTGACGTTGTTTTTCCCATGATAATTCCGGATTACCTGGATCAGAAACCGTCAATCCTGTATTTCCATTATAAGCTGTACTAACATTTGAACCAGATTTAGCCAAATTGTCATAGTTTCCAATATTGGAGTTACCGCTTGTTCCGATACTTGCTTTAATAACAAGGTTTGTTAACCAATTAACAGAACTAAGGAAAGACTCTTTTTTAGCTTGCCATGAAGCACCCACCGCATAGAAGGTGGCACCTTGCAAAGCCCTACCAAATCTTGAAGACCTGTCATTTCTCAAAGAAGCATTTAAGAAATATTTAGAATCCAGATTGTAGTTCAAAATACCGAAGTAAGAAGAATAGGCATATTCAGTTTTGTAAGAAGTCGCAGTAATGGCATTAGGACCATTTGACAACAAAATCAATCTATCATCAGTTAATCCATCTGCCTTAGAGTTAATACCAGTAGCTGTATTATTAATAAACTCCTGACCACCTAAAGCACTAAAATTATGCTTCTTTGCAACAGTGAATTTGTATTCAGCTGTATTGGTAATTGTTCTAGTAGTTGCCCTGTCAAATATCTCTCTTACTGTACCGCTGGTTACACCACCAACTGTCGCACCAATAAATGATGGCTTGGTATAACGAGTCTCCCTGTAATCAAAAAATTCCATACCAGCTCTTGACGTAAGCGTTACATTTTTAATAGGAGTAACTGTTAAATAACCAGAAGGGTTAAACTGCAAGTTATTGCCATCAGCAGTTATCTTGTCCTGAAGGTATTCTGGGTGATAAGCTCCGCTTCCAAATAAACCTGGAATAAAATCATAACGTTGTCCTGTTGCAGGATTAATAGGACTTAAGTAAGGTTGAGACAATAAAGACAAGCCCCTATTTAAGTTATTGGTTCCATAAGGGTTGGTTTGTCTTTTATCCCATCCACCAAAAAGGTTTACGCCCATTTTAAACCAATTAGTAACATCAGTATTGATATTGGCCCTCATGGTATATCTGGTATAATCTGACCTCCAAGCAATACCTTCTTGCTTAAAGTAGCTACCAGAAACATAATAAGAAGTTTTACCAGCACCACCAGATATATTCAAGTCTGCTTGATAAGTTGGCCTATTGTCTTTGTAATAAACTTTGTACCACTTTGTATCTCCTAAGTTTGGAGCTGCTGCTAAAGAAGCATCAAGACCTGCTTGAGTTTGCTGTCCTGTAGCCACAACAAATTTCTTGAACTGATCTGCATTCATGAAGCTATTGTACAAATCCTCTGTAGGTTTTGTCAAATTAGAGATACCATATTGAGTTTGCAGGTTTATTTGAGATTTCCTTACACTACCTTTTTTGGTTGTGAAAATGATAACACCATTAGCAGCACGAGATCCGTAAATAGAGGTAGCAGATGCATCCCTCAATACGCTTACAGATTCAAAATCTTCAGGGTTTAAGCTCAAAACTGTACCTGCATCAATAGGAATACCATCCATTATGTATAAAGGAGTAGAACTTGTAGTTAAAGAACCAACACCATTCAAACGAACACTTGGTGTGTTAGTAGGTTCTCCAGAAGAGCTATATATCTGTAAACCAGGAACTTTACCTTGCAAAGCATCAAAAATGTTCGCAGTAGGCTTATTTTGCAATTTTGTTGCTGCAACTGTAACAACCGATCCTGGTGTTTCGTTTTTCTTTTTAGGTGAACCATAAGTAGTAACTACTACACCTTCCAAATCTTGAGAAGTTGACACCAAAGTAACATTTAATGTAGTTTTATTTCCAATGGAAATTTCTTGTGCAACGAAGTTTAAAGAGGTAACAACCAAAACTTTCACTGTAGGCCCTACTGAAATAGTAAAACTACCATCAGCAGCTGTTGTAGTACCACTTGTTGATCCTTTTGCTACAACTGATGCATTAGCAAGAGGCATTCCTTTGTCATCTGATACCTTACCTTTTATGGTACGGTTTTGTGCCCAAAGCTGGGAAGCACCCAACAATAAGCACAAGAATAAAGTCGTAAATTTTCTCATAATCTCTGGGATTTAAGTTTTAGAAGGCTGCAATATAATACAACACAAAGTTAATTATCAAAACTTTGACAATTTAATGTTAGGTTTTGCTGCATTTTTTAGATAAATGGTTTGACTTTTTTTGGAAAAAAGCAGAAATCTATTGGTTTACAATAGAATCTTATTGGAAATAACCTATTTGGAGATAAAAATTATTTCAAAAATCCAAATAGATGAAGTTATTTTTTTGTTTTTGACATTAACATAATCAAAACAGGCAGCAATACAAGATTGGTTAATGTTCCCATAATCAATGTAAATGAAGTAAGCCAGCCGAGGGATTTTGTTCCTCCAAAATCGCTGAAACAGAAAATAATAAAACCTGCGATTAGGACCAATGAAGTATAAATGATGCTAAGACCTGTATGTTTGATGGTTTGCACCAAGGTTGATTGGACATTTTTGTCGAATTGCGGCAGTTCCTGCTTGTAGTTCACCAAAAAACGAATGGTGACATCTATTACAATGCCTAATGCCACGCTGAAAACCAATACTGCGGAAGGTGTTAGCCTTACCCCCATCCAGCCCATTAACCCTGCGGTGAAAACCAAGGGTATCACATTGGGAATCAACGAACAAACTAGTATTCTGAACGATTTGAAGAGGTACAACATACATATGGTAATCAATAAGAAAGCATAAACTAAGCTTTCTTTTAAGCCTCCGATAATGAATTTACTTCCCTCCAAAAAAGTAACGCTGGTGCCTGTTAGGGTTACTTTATAGGCTGTGGTATCAAAAATTTCCTTGGATTTGTTCTCAAAATCCTTCAACAGCAATGGAAGCTGCACACTGCCAATATCCTTCATGTTCACACTAATCCTATTAAACTGTTGGGTACTGTCTATAAATTGTGCTACCAACTGCATCGCCCCCTTTTTGCTCGTATCCTTTCTTAAGGAAGAAGATAAAGAAGCAGGAACCTGCAACGGCAGGGCAAAACTGCTACTATCACCATTATAATAGGCCTGATTGGCGAATTTCAAGGCCTCCACAATACTTAAAGGTTTCCCCGTTTCTGTTTTGTCAGAAATATAGGCACTGAACTCTTCTATTCGTTGCAATGATTCAAGGTTCAGGGCCCCTCTTTTCTTTTTGGTATCCACCACAATTTCCAAGGGCATCACGCCCTCAAAATTGTTCTCAAACCATTTAAGGTCAGTATAGATTTTATCTTTTTGAGGCAGGTCATCCACAATGAATGCCTCACTTTTCAACTTTAAAATGCCAACTACGGCCAATATTAGCAAGACTGCGGTTATTCCGTAAACCCATTTTGAATGAACAAAGACCCAACCTTCTACTTTAACCAATATTTTTTCCAGCATTTTATTGTCCAAATACTTTACATGTTTGGCCTTAGGTGCGGGTAAATAACTCAGGGCAACAGGAATAAATATTAAGGAAATGAAAAACAATGCCATGATATTGATGCCTGCCACCACACCAAACTCTTTTAGTAATGCACTGTTAGTCAATGCAAAAACAGCAAAACCAATGGCAGCAGCAATATTGCAGAATAAGGTAACAATGCCCATTCTCCCAACCATGGTTACCAATGCCTCGTTTTTGTCGTTGGTATCCTTGTAGGCTGTATGGTATTTATTGAGGAAATAAATACAATTGGGAATACCAATCACCACCACAAGTGGCGGAATTAAAGCGGTAAGCAAAGTGATTTTGTAACCAAACAGTACCACCGTTCCCAAACTGAATACCACGCCTGCAATAACCACAAACAAACTAATGGCCATGGCACTGATGGAACGGAAAAACAACAATAAGGTAATGGCCGAAAGCAAGATGGAGCCAATTAGGAACCAGTTCATTTCTGCTTTGATTTTATTGCCTATAGTGGTGCGTATATAAGGCAGCCCACTGGTGTGCAATGCAATACCTGTAGACTTTTCAAAAGCGATGGCCTGTGCCATCACTTCATTAATCAATCTTGTACGCTCCTTGCTGTTCACCATTTTTTTGTCCAACTGTGCCCCTATTATATAGGCATGGGTGGTGGGGTTGTAAAAAATGGATCGATAGAATGGAAGGTTTTCAAACTTGGCTTTGGCACTGTCCAATTGCTGCTGGCTACTGTATGGATAATGGAATATTTTTTCCGTAATCAGCTTATCGCCAGAAGTGTCTTTTTTCAGGATCAATGCTTCCGGTACACATAACACATTCTGAACACCATTTACTTTTTTGAGGTTTTCATAAAATTTGCCTGCTTCATTGAAAATCTTAGTCGTGTAAAAATTCTCGCTCTCTATACCAAACACAATAGTATTGCCATCACTACTGAACTTTTTGAGAAAAGATTGATAATCTTGGTATTTGGGATTGTCTGTAGGAATGGCTCTTGTGAATTCATAACTCAATTGCACTTTGGATGCTTTGTAACCCATAAACCCAATAAGTAATAGCAATGCTATTAAAAGAGGCAACCTGTATTTGAGAATGAACTGACCAAGCTTATACCACATGAACGAAGGAAGTTAATTGGTTAATTGGTTAACTGGTTTAACAGTATACCCTTTTGCGGCTACAAAGAAATGATTTATGCCGATAAGAATTTGGTTAAAAAGCTTTGGCTAATCGCTATGTTGGCTTTGTACCAAGAATTTTCAATAAAGATTCGAACCTACAACCAGTAACCAAAAAAATGCCACATCAAAACTTTCTTTATTTTTGGCTCTTCAATTTTGTTGAACTCCCAATAACTATCGGGACAGCTTTCAAACATTTAAACTACTAGATATGCCAGGCTTTGAACTTTGGGGCGAAGAAGAAAAGAAAGAAGTAAATGATGTGCTGGAAACAGGCATTTTAATGCGCTATGGATTTGATGGGCCAAGAAAGGGCATTTGGAAAAGCATTGAACTGGAACAGGAAATCAATAAAGTTTTTGGTAGTAAGTATGCACAGTTGACAAGCAGTGGCACTGCAGCATTGACCACTGCCATGGCCGCTTTGAATATTGGCGTGGACGACGAGGTAATTATGCCGGCATTCACCTTCGTGGCAAGTTTTGAAGCAGTGTTAAGTGTGGGTGCCATACCGGTGCTGGTGGATGTGGATGAAACACTAACACTGAATCCGGAAGCTGTCAGGAATGCCCTGACTCCAAAAACAAAGTGCATCATGCCAGTACACATGTGTGGCAGCATGGCAAATATTGATGCACTGAAAACCATCTGCGATGAACATGATTTGATTTTACTCGAAGATGCCTGTCAAAGTATCGGGGCAAAATACAAAGGCAAGTGCGTGGGAACAATTGGCCATGCAGGAACTTTTTCCTTTGACTTTGTAAAAACAATTACTTGTGCCGAAGGGGGCGTGGTAATGACTAACGATGAAGAAGTGTATATAAAATCTGATGGCTATACAGACCATGGGCATGACCACAAAGGAGCGGACCGTGGTGCCGACCTTCATCCATTCCTAGGTTATAACTACCGAATTAGTGAACTGCATGCAGCAGTTGGCTTGGCACAAATAAGGAGGCTGGACACTTTCCTTTCCATACAGAAGAAGAACTACACAGCCTTGAGAAATATTTTGGAACAAGTACCCGAAGTAAGTTTTAGGGCTATACCTGAAGGTGGCGAGGATAGCTGCACGTTTATCAGTTGGTTCTTGCCAACAGAAGACATTACCAAAGCCTTTGTGGCCGAGATGAAAACCCAAGGCATTTTGGCTGGCAACTTTTATTGGTATGCAAACAACTGGCATTATATTAAGCAGTGGCAGCACTTAAAAGAAATGAAATCACTGCACAATATCAATGAAGGGCAGAAAGCTGCACTAAGCCAATTGCAGGATCAGGATTTCAGTGCAAGTGATGCTATTATGGGTCGTTGCATTTCCACAGCTATTAGTTTGTTATGGACTGATGAACAGATTAAGGATAAGGGAGAGAAAATGATAGCAGCCATTAGGAAGGTATTGAGCGAAGCAAGTGTAACGGTCTAATTAGCTTTTCTTTTTTCATATTTAAATCCTATTGAGAAAGATATTATACTTTTCAATAGGATTTTTAATTAGTCAAATAAATGAACAAACTAGACAAAATAGTTTCTGTAATCGGTTGGATTCAAATTTTCATCTCCCCTTTTTTAGGAGGTATAATTACTGGCTTCTTGATTTGGATAAGTACAAAAAATATATTAGGTGCAGTAGCTGCTATTTTTGTATTAATTGTGGGAATTGTACTAGGAATAAGACTTGCAGAAAAAGCAAAAAAGAATACAGGAACAATAGCTTTTATTTCTAGGGTTAATGCCACTCCGGAATTAAATGAAACAGAAAACTAAGTTTAGAACATCTCCACACTCCAACTCCTTTCCCAAACTTCATTCTCTCCTAACAATATAATCCCTTCCTTATCCTGTAGTTCACCACTAGCATCAATGCTATCAGCAATACCACACCAAGGTTCCAGGCAAACAAAATCTGCATCCTTAAATGCCCATATGCCGTAATAAGGAAAGCCATCAAAGTGCATGGTTAAGCCATGTTCCGTTTTGTTGCTCACAATGGAAATACTTGTTGATTTCAACGCCTTTAACACCAAGGCATCGCCATAAAACAAAGGTTTGCTTAATGGCAGTTGATGGGTATTTTCCAGACAGGCAATAGGTTCTTTTAAAATCAACCCATCTGCAGATAAAGGCCATTTGCCCGTATTTTCCATTTCAGAAAATTGCAAACGCCAATCCGTATAATCTGTTCCTTCAACCAATGGAACTTTAAATGCTGGGTGTGCTCCACAGGAGAAATACAGGGTTTCATTGCCTATGTTTTCTACGGCATAGGTGCAGGTGAGTTTATTGCCATCAATGGAATAAGTAACAGCAAATAGAAACTCAAAAGGATAAAGCTTCAGCGTTTCGTCAGTACTGCTTAGAATATAGGTAATGCTGGTGTCAGTTTGAGCATTTATAACAAAAACGCTTTCCCTTGCAAAGCCATGCCTTCCTAACTGGTAACTTTCACCTTCATAGTTGTAAGTGTTGTTTTTAACGCCACCAACTATTGGGAAAAGCACAGGGCTTTTCTTGCCCCAAAAATTTGGGTCGCCACTCCACATATATTCAAGCCCTGTCTGTAGATTGATAATGCTTTGGAGTTCAGCCCCCTTTTCTGAAATGGCTACTTGGAGCAAACCGTTGGATATTTGTTGCATGGCAAAAATTGAGGCACAAATAAACGGTATTAAATGGTTGGCTACGTCAAATTTATCTTTTGACTAGTGACTCATTTTAATGGTGAGGTTGTCAGCTGAGCCTGTCGAAGGCGATTGTATTTCGTAATCCTAATTCGGTTTCTATAGGCTCAACCTGACAATCCATTCAAAATGAGTCACTACCATCTTTTACTGGGAAGACGGAAGGCCGTAAGAAAAAAATCACTGTAGTTTCAAGATAGCTCATCTCCTTATCAGCACTAGCTAATGTTTGGTCTTACCTTCCATTTTATCTGTGTACTCCACACTTCCCAATCTGAAACGGAATGGAATTTTTGTTTTCTTGTCCAGCTGAATTTCTTTTTTGCAGAAAAAGCCCAAGTTGCTGGTATAATAATTAGCTGATAATGGTTGCAAACGAACTGGCACGGTTTTTAAACTGTCCAGTATCTTTTGTTTGGTAAAAATACTGTCCATGCCTTGTTGTGCATGGCTTGCCAACGAAAGCAATAAGAAGAAATTTACAAACAAACAAATGTGCTTCACTGATTGGGGGACTTTAGATTGTCTGTAAATTTACGTCGCTAATCAATCTGTGGATTTTTTTCCACGTAAATAAGACGAATACAATATCCTTTGTACAAGAAGAGTGCCGCAATTAGACCTAATATCGATACCATAGCCTAGAACCAAAAGAAACGAAATATTGCAATGAGCTTAAGTCAGTCACTACAACAGAAACTTTTACAGAAACTATCTCCGCAGCAGATTCAGTTGATGAAATTGCTGCAGGTTCCTACTGCCAATTTAGAAGAAAGAATCAAGGAAGAACTGGAAGAAAATCCGGCATTGGAACAAGGTGAGGAAGGTCAGGAAGATGAACTGACAGACAATACGAAAGACGAGTTTGAGAGCGATGGGGATGATGAAGTGCTGGATGGCAGTGAAGATGAATATGACAACATAGACATTACGGAATACGTGAACGATGGGGATGATGAAGTGGGCGATTACAGGATGAAGGATGACAATTATCCTGAGGCCGATGACGGAAAGGTGATTCCCATAAAAAATGAAGCTAGTTTCTATGAATTGCTGATAGACCAATTGGGAATGATTGATTTGGATGAACGCAAGTTTAAGGTAGCAGAACAAATTGTAGGAAGCATTGATGATGATGGCTATTTGCGTAGGGAACTGAGCAGCATCGTGGACGATTTGGCCTTTAGACAAAATGTGATGACCGATGAAGTGGAAGTAGAAGAAATTATTAAGCTCATTCAGCATTTTGACCCACCGGGCATTGGTGCTAGGGACTTGCAGGAATGTTTGCTGATTCAATTGCACAGAAAAACAAGTGAAGGGATTGGTGTGGAATTGGCCATTAAAGTATTGAGTAAGTACTTTGATGAGTTTACCAAAAAACACTACGAAAAAATACAACGTGGACTCGATTTGACCGATGAGCAAATAAAGGAAGTCATTAATCAAATCATTAAGCTCAACCCAAGACCGGGAGGAAATTTGGGTGAATTGAACAAGGCACAGAGCTATATTATCCCAGACTTTTTTATCATTAACAACGCGGGCATGTTGGAACTCACCTTGAACAGCAAAAATGCTCCTGACCTACGTATCAGCGAAGGTTATAGGGATATGCTGAAAGATTATGACAAGGGGGCAAAAAAAGACAAACGGCAGAAGGAAGCGGTGATGTTTATCAAGCAGAAAATAGATTCTGCCAAATGGTTCATTGACATGATTAAGCAGCGTCAGGCTACCTTGTACAATACCATGCATGCCATCATGAAACACCAAGAGGAGTTCTTTTTAACGGGTGATGAGACAGAAATGAACCCCATGATTCTGAAGGATATTGCCGAAGTGACCGGTCAGGATATCAGTACCGTAAGCCGTGTGGCCAATAGCAAATTTGTGCAAACAGAATTTGGCACCTACCGGTTGAAATTTTTCTTCAGTGAAAGTTTGAGCACGGATAGTGGTGAAGAAGTAAGTACAAGGGAAGTAAAGAAGATTCTGAGCAATATGATTGAAGCAGAAGACAAGCACAAGCCTTTGGCAGATGAGACCCTAACAGATATGCTCAATGAAAAGGGCTATAATATTGCACGCAGAACAGTGGCCAAATACAGGGAACAATTAAATATTCCAGTAGCCAGGCTACGGAAGGAACTTTAAAAATTGACGACCTAAATTGATGATAAAACATCTTCGAATATTCTCATTGGAACACTTTGCTGTTCCAATTTTTTTGTGCGTTATTGACTAATTTTTACTGGCAATAACTGTTTACAAACTGGAAATCATCCAAAACTTGCATCTTTGAACCAATGGAGCAAACATTTACAATAGAAACACCTAATTACCAACCCAATAAGTTTATACTTTTTATAGCGAAAGTACTCTCCTATATCTTTCATCCATTATTCATTCCCACCTACATCTTCCTTTTTTTGATGTACCAGTTTCCAACGGAATTTGCTGGGATTACTGAAATGGGTTTGAAACTTAAATTGTTTGGACTGTTTTGGATGACGGCTTTCTTTCCTGCTTTTGCCGTATTCCTTCTATGGAAGCTGAAATTCACAGAAAACATTTTTCTGAATACCCAAAAGGAACGGATTATTCCTTTTTTCATCACCATGTTTTTTTATTGGTGGATGTTTTACTTAAGCAGGAGCAAACAATTTGAAGACCAACCAGCAGTAATGAAGTTTTTTTTCTTTGGCATTTTTATCTCTACATCCATTGGAGTTGTTATCAATAATTTCATTAAGATAAGCTTGCATGGAATGGCCATTGGTGCAGGATTAACAGCTATTGTACTGTTTTCCTTCTACTACCAAATAGGCCTTGGGCTTCCTATTAGCATCGCTACCATTATTGCAGGTGCAGTCTGTACCAGCCGTTTCATTGCTGGTAACCATACCAATCAGGAAATGTATATAGGGTTGTTAGTGGGTGCAGTTTGTCAGCTATTGGGCTATTGGATTATGATGTAAATGCAAGAAGCTCTACACAAATCCTTCCGTGACGCTTCTCAGTGTAACCATACGGTCTGTGAAGCAGGCTCAAAAATTCCCTCAAATAAATCAGTGTTTCTTTGCCTGCCATGCAACAATATAGGCAAGCTTGGTGTCAATCATTTTATACTTTTGGTATAAGCTTTTTCGGCTTTGCAATAACCGTTGCTACTTGCTGCTGCATCCACATCAGCAGTTGGCATTGAAGGCCAATCGAATTTGGCGTTGATAATTTTTGACCGTTTTGCATAAGTTTCGTTTTGGTGGTATATAAAAAAACAGCTCCCGTTTTTTATTGTTTCTATGATGGCTAAATGTACTGCTTTTGGTACTGCTGGACACCCCAAACTACGACCAATTTTTCCTTTCTGCTCAATTATTTTATCGTTAACAAAATTGCTGCCGTGAAAAACAATATCACGTTCACGAACATGGTCATTTATACCAGCTTCAGCACCGTCCAAACGCATGGAAACACCATAGTTACCAACATATACTTCGCCCGTTACCAGAAAGCCCACACTACTTTTATTCGAATCTTTTTCATTGGAGAAACTACTGGCAAATTCGCCTCCGCTGTTCTTGCCATGCGACACATACGTTTGGTAAAGCACCTGCATGCTTACTAAGTCAATTACATAAAGCCTTTTACTGTTGCAGCTTTGACTGTAATCAGCAATGGTCAGCACATCTGTATTCTTCAACTTATTTTTTCCTACCAAAAACAGAAATCCTTTGTAGGCCTGAAAGAAAATATCCCTTTCTAGACCCATTTCTTCCAAATGAAGGTTGTCGTATAATGAATCTGTAATGGTAATAATAGCAGGGGCATCTGCCGTATTGGCAATCACGGGAACAGTAAAATGGTTACTGCTCTTCAATGATTGTGCATAGGATTTATACGATAGCAAAAGCACTATCGTAACTACGAAAGACCGCATAGGATATTGGTTTAAGAGGCGGATTTATATAACTCTAAATGGGCTCTTTTTATTGCCTAGCGGTTTTATTTTAGAACGGTAGCAAGCTTGGAGAAACGTTGGTATAGCTATCGAGGGATAGATTTAAAGTATTACGATTGGTGAGGATAAGACACTGTCAGTACAGCTTAATGATGAAAACGCTATACAATAACCCTTGCTTATTATTTAGGATGCAAAGAGGGGCGACAAATTACAATGTGGTCATTATGATAGGTATTCCAATATTGCTGATGCTTCAAATTCAAGCATTTTAATTTCCAATGCCAATTTTGCTTTTACAATGATTACACCGCAACGCTAGCTCCGTTGTCATGGCATGCTTTTGTTGGCTTTTGATTGCTGTTAATTTGGGTACGTCCGGCATGTTGATAGTTGCTCGAGCTAACTGACTGTACTTGACCATTGATATTGTGGGCAATTCCCTGTTTCCATTTTCTTCCATATTCACCAAACTTCTTGACACTCTCAGGTACATCGCCATTTCTATTTGGGTGATACCGAGTTCCGTACGGATACTCTTTGTTTTGAATCTTTTTTTTCTTGCCATTGCTCCAGAATTTGCTTAAAGATAGTAAAAGAAAAAAGTTGTGCCAATAAAGTTGTGCCATTATTAATGACACAACTTTATTGGCACAGAATATTTAATAGCTAGAATTTTTATTGTTTAAGTAATAAGTAAGAGGATTAGGAACTGGGGAAAGGAAGAAAAATTGCGTTCTGCAGGAGCCCAAGAACGTTCAATTGCAAATTGATTATTTCAATACAAAGGCTTGTTAATTAGGCCTTTAGTTTACGCATTGCCGACAGGTTTGGAAATTTGTGCAATCACCATTTGTCTTCTTCATTTATATCTTGTTCCTGTTTGTATTTTCTTCTGGTATCAATTTTTTCCATCTGTCTTTCTATAATGGCATGGGCTATTAATTCACCAGCATTGATATTGGCTTTACTTTCTAATAAATTCTTGATTTTGCTTTCGCTTACATCAATTCTGTATAAAAGATAAATGAGCTTTTCAAAATCCGTATCCACTAAATGGTTGATATAGGCAATGAAGGCTTGCTCCCAATCTTCTGGCAAGGCAATACCAGCTTCTTTCTCCAGCTGCTCCTTTATTTGCATCAGTTCATTCATTGCCTGAGGATTTTTTTAATCAATACAAGCTGCCCCAAATGGTAATGGTTATGCTCAGCAATGCCCTGCACATTTTTGTACACTGAACCATGGTCCTTTGCAATTTCTTCCATTAGCCTTTCGTCACTCAATTGTTCAACAGTTTTGGCAAAAGCTTCCGCGTCAACAAATGTTTTATTGAGCATTTGCTGCCAATCATTTTCATTGGCAATTACTGGCACGGCAAAACTTTCTTCCTGTGTGAAATTCAGGCCACCACCACTTAATCTTTCATGTACAATGTTCAAATAGAAGTTCATGTGGAAGACAAGCATGGCAATGGTGTTTGCTTCTATGGGTTTGGCAATTGCTTCCTGCCAGGTTATATCCTGCACGGCATCTTTGATGCAGCTGTCTGTCCAGTTATTGCCAACATGTATTTCACGGATATGCCTTGCTATTTCTTTTGCTGTATTCATAAAATTGTTATTGATATTTTTCCATTACTCCCAATGCAAACAATGCGAAATCATATTTCACAGGGTCACCTGCATCCAAAGTTCTTAGATATAAAGTTAACTCCAAAGCAGCTTGCCAATCCATTTGCTTACGCTGCAATAAATTGAAGCGTTTGGCCACCCTTGCCACATGCAGGTCAACGGGGCAAATAAGTTGCGATGGTTTTATTTTCTTCCAGATACCAAAATCAACCCCCTTGTTATCGTCCCTAACCATCCACCTCAAATACATATTGAGCCTTTTGCAGTTTGATTTCTTGTAAGGCGTGGCCACATGTTTTTTTGTCCTATTGGGCACATGTTCCAAAGAAAAAAAATAATGATGGAAACCAATGAGCATCTGTTCCACTTCATCGCCCCATTTGGTGAAGGCAGTTTCTAAGGACTTATTTCTACTGTAATGATGTTTGAAGAACTCAACAAAATACAAAAGGTCTGTTGTGTTGAACGTCCTGTGCTTGAAATGCAATAATTTTTGTAGGTCTTTATCGGAATGGTGCAGTACAAACTGATGGGGTTGCATGTCCATCAATTGCATTAGCTCCTTTGATTTGTTGATGATGGTTGTCCTATTGCCCCAAGCAAACATGGCTGCAAAGAAACCAGCAATTTCTATGTCCTGCTCCTTTGTAAAAAGATGTGGAATGCAAATGGGATCATCCTTTATAAAAGATGGTTGGTTGTACTGTTCAACTTTGGTATTAAGAAAGTGTTGGAGATTGTTAGTTTTCATTATGCCAACAATTTATTTATACTGTAAGCCAAGGTATTTTTTTGCCAAAAGTAAAAATATGTAAGAAAGCGTGGCTCACTTCAGGAAGGTGAGCCATGCTTTCTTTATCCAATTGCTTTATTCAAATCCTCTATCAAATCATCCACATCTTCAATGCCCACACTCAATCTTATCAAACTATCACTCAAACCATTCTTTATTCTTTCTTCACGGGGAATGGAAGCATGTGTCATGCTTGCAGGGTGGTTGATCAAACTTTCAACACCTCCTAGACTTTCTGCCAAAGCAAATAAATGTGTAGATGACAGCACACGGTTGGCTTCTTCAATACTATCATTTTTTAGTTCAAAACTGATCATGCCACCAAAGCCACGCATTTGTTTTTTGGCCACCGCATAACTGGCATTGTCTTCAAAACCTGGCCAATATACTTTGGCAACTTTAGGGTTGCTTCGAAGCCAATAGGCAATCTTCTCCCCATTTTCACAATGGCGTTGCATACGCAGGTGCAAGGTCTTTATTCCACGCAATGCGAGGAAACAATCCTGTGGCCCGGGCACTGCACCACAACTTTTTTGGATGAAATACAATTGGTCACGAATGTCTTTATCGTTTAGCATCAAACATCCTTGAATAATATCACTATGTCCACCCAAGTATTTTGTAGCTGAGTGCATAACAATATCAGCACCTAAATCCAAAGGGTTTTGCAAGTAGGGGGAAGCAAAGGTGTTATCTACACAAAGCAAGCTGCCGTTGGCCTTAGTGATAGCCGCTACTGCTTCAATGTCTGTAATGTTCATCAATGGGTTAGTGGGCGTTTCCAACCAAACCAATTTCGTTTTGGATGAAATAGCTTTGCTTATATTCTTCACATTGGTCGTATCTACATATGTAAAGACAATTCCCAACCTTTCAAATACTTTGGTAAACAAACGGTAAGTACCGCCATACATATCATTGGCAGCAATTACTTCATCGCCTACACTCAACAATTTAATTACAGCATCAGTAGCTGCTACGCCGCTGCTAAATGCCAAACCATACTTTCCATTTTCAATTTGTGCATAAGCCTCTTCCAATGCAAAACGTGTTGGGTTTTGCGAACGTGCATATTCGTAGCCTTTATTCTTTCCTGGGGCTTCCTGTACATAAGTGGATGTTTGGTAAATAGGCACCATTACTGCACCAGTGCTCGGATCTGGCTCCATGCCAGCATGGATGAACTTTGTAGCAATCTTCATATAAATTGATTAATAAAACAATAGAGTGTGCAAAGATGAAGGATTATTGGAACAATGTTAATGCAGATAAATACCGCCAATCAAAATTGTCTGCTTCATGTGCAGTTTTGGCAATAATGGTTCTCTCGATTGTAGATGATTTAAGAACACCATGGTTTATTAATTTTTTCTTGCTCTCATGCATCATGTCTCTTACTTGTGCCTGTTGCATCCAAAGATGCTGTGGTGGCTCAAAGCCAACTTTATCTTTTCTCCAAACAATTGAGTTGGGCAATTGCTGTTCCATGCTCTTTCTCAATATCCATTTGGTGAACCCTTCTTTTATTTTGAAAGAAGAAGGTAGGGAGAAAATAAACTGGACCAGTTCATGCTGCAAGAAAGGCAACCTTACTTCTCTTGAATGTGCCATGGAATTCCTGTCTGCATAACGCAATAATTCCTCCAACCCCTTTTGTATGGTATTGTAATATAAAACATCATTCAGTTTTGCGACAACAGGTTTATAAAGAATGGTCTTGTCAAAATGCTGAAGAAAGAAACCTGTATTGATAGAAGAGTTCCTTTTGACTTTTTTATATAGCTTATTCTCCAATTGCTTTGCCGCTACAAAAGGCAAGGTCGCAGCTAGGTAATTTTTCATGCCCCAATTATCCAATTGTCTTGCGGCATTCAACTCTTTTTTGAATAGGGGAAAATTTTTGCTTGCCCAGAGTTCCTGCCAATACCAATGATAATACTTGGTGTAGCCTGATAAGGTTTCATCTGCTCCTTGACCATCCAATAAAACAGTTACCCCATGTTGCTTCGCCAGCTCATACACTTTGTATTGGGCATAAATGCTAGCTGATTGAAGGGGTTCTTCTTGATGGTACATCAGCTTTTCAAAATCATTGATAAAGCCTTGGGCCGTAGGCTCTACTGTATGACTCTGCAAATTGAATTGCTGCGTTACTTGGGCAATGTATGTTGATTCATCTTTTTCAAAACCGGGGAAGATGGCAGAGAAGGTTTGAAACCTCCCTCCATCTCCCTCCGAATGAGGGAGGGAAAAACAGGCCGCCACAATGGAACTGCTATCCAATCCCCCACTTAGGCTCGTGCCAATTGGCACATCGCTCCTTAATCTTTTATTGACCGAATCGTAGAGTAAGGATTGGAATTTCTGTTGGGCTTCATTAATACTTAATGTCAATTGATGTTCCTTATCCAAGTCCCAGTATTTTTCTATAGCCAATTCTTTTGAATGCAGCTTATAGCTTAGCCTTGAAGCCGCAGGAAGTTTATAGATATTGCTGAAAAATGTTTGCTCAGGATACAAGGCATTGTTTGTATAACCAATGGTGATATAGTTCAGCAGCATGGCATTGTTTGTTTGCTTTGGAATACCAACCGCCCATAAGGCTTTCATTTCACTGGCAAAAACAAGCTGCTCATCATCCATAAAATAATGGAATGGTTTTTCGCCAAATCTGTCCCTAGCTGCAAACAATTGTTGCTCCTGTTCATCCCAAATAGTAAAGGCAAACATGCCGTCAAAATGCTCCACGCATTTTTCTTTATAGCAATCATAAGCAGCAAGCATTACTTCTGTATCTGATTGTGTACGGAATTGATAACCTTTCTTTTTTAGCCCTTCCCTTAATTCGATGTAGTTATAGATTTCGCCGTTATAAATAATGGTATAACGATTGAGATAGTGCATAGGTTGGGAACCACCACTACTTAAGTCTATAATTGAAAGGCGGCGATGTGCAAATCCAACATTACCGTTTCCATTTATCCAGAAGCCTTCCCCATTGGGTCCACGATGCTGCAATGCATTTGCCATTAGCTGCAGCTTGTTTTGCTGCACCAATGCTGGATTTAATGAAAGGATGCCTGCAATGCCACACATGAGGGGAGAAAGTTAATTGGTTTTATTAGTTAACTGGTTTATTGGTATTGTGTATAAGACTATAAATCGTCTGGTCAAATATACGCTTCGGCAAAAATTTATTGATATTCTTATGTGCAGTATATACTGCACTTTAGGTTATGCTACGGAAGGGCAGGAATTAAACTTTACTACAAAAAAAACCTCCTTATGAGAGGAGGTTTATTTGAAAGCTGAACTTTATAAGCTGATGGGTAATGCTGCCTTTATATCGTCCCACATAATAATGAGGTTGGCTCCAATATTCGTTTCTTCAAAATACATGGTAAGTGCTTCCACGTTTTCTGTGTTTTTTTCGATGTTAATGTCTGTCCTTACCAAATCTTTTTTGGGATCATAAGTAAAACTTCCCCAACAGTAATTATCCTTGCTCACAATCATTGTCCATTTATTTTCCTGCGGAATGCAGAACAGTGTGTAACGGCCTTTCACAATTGCTTTCCCTCCAATTTTTATATTCTTGAAGAATTCGATTTCCGTTGCTTCATTGGCCCCCATTCTCCATACTTCATTGTACTTATTGATTCCGCCAAAAATGACACGTCCATTTTTTTGTGGTCTGCCATAAATAAGCCTTGCAGTGGGAAGGTCTTTTGATTTACCGCTCATTTTTAAAATAGGATAATCCTTGGGCCAATAGCTCATGTCCATGGGGCTTTTGTCAAGTTCAGTAGGCCTTTGCTGAGCTATTGAAGCAAATGTGGTGCAACATATAACTAATAATACAAACAATTTTCTCATTGGTATCCTTTTTTGCGAAGATAGACTGCTATTGATTTTGGAGCAATTGAAATTGATATAAGGCAAATTTTTTAACATCTGGGAAGAAGGATGTGTAGCAGGTCTTCAATTCATTATAATTATCGGTGAATGCTTGGTAAGCTTTGGCGTAATCATCCAAATAAACGGCCCTTCTAGAAACCCCTTCGAAACTCCTTTCAATACCCCCGTATGTGCTATAGTTGAATAGCCAATTTTGTGTTTGCATATAAGGAATCATTTTCTGCAAACGTTCGGGAAGCAATGGGATATTTTTTTGCAATTGCTGATAGGTTTGTGCGGCAAATGCCTGTAAATCATTTTCGTTAGGAAATTCATTTACATCAGTAGCAAGAAAATGGTCATAAGCAACATCCACAAATGCTCCTGAATAAGTACCTACAGCATCCTGGAAGTATTTTTTTGCTGCTGCTGTTGATGGATGGCTATCAGTAAATGTATCAATGCTCCGATGCAATGTGATACCTTTTTGGATGCCAAGACTGTAATCGAATTTCTTTTTGCCCTTTATGAAATCACTGCTCATATTGCCCAGCAATATTTCTTCATTATTGAAAGAAAGATAAGCGTGGGCCAAATAGTTCATGGTGTTTTATTTTGTTCGCTGTTGTATCCAATCGGTTATGTAAGATAAGGCAATAGGTGCAAAGGTTTCATCAATTTCATCATAAGGCTGTTCCTTTGTTTTGCATGTTTGGAACAAATGGTTAAGGCTGCCAAATGATTTGATTGTATAGCTTTTACTACTTCCTTTCTTTAAGGCAGATGCAATAGCTGCAAGATTCTCCCTACATGGCACCTGAATATCCTTTTCACCATTGGCAGCCAAAATAGGGCATTTAACTGCTTGCAAATTGTAGGCAGGATTGTAGAGCATAAAATATTTCAACCATGACAGACCAGTTCTGTATTTCTTGGCCATGTCTATAAATTCCTTTGCTCCAGTAATGTTCAGTATCCTTTTTTGTGTAGAATCACTTACGCTGGCTTTCCAGCTAGCATAAGTTGTGTTCATTTCATTTATAATGGTTTGCAAAGTGTCTGAATGCATAAATGCTTCATTCATTTTGTTTACCAGTTCATCTGCGAGTTTTTTATCTGCTCCAACAAGATTTGGTTTTTCAAATGACTTTCTCATTTGGTACTTCCAGATTTCTTCTCCAGTTTGTCCGGGACCTGCGAGCAAAACAATAAAGTTTACTGCTTTGTTTCTTGCTGCTACCATTGGTGCAATCATGCCACCTTCACTGTGGCCAATCAGGCCAATCTTGCCAACATCGGCTCTGGTTTGCAAGTAGGCAATACCTGTTTCCACATCATTTGCAAAATCTGCTGAAGTAAGTTTCATGAAGTTTTTGCCAAGCGTTGTTTTACCTGCCCCCCTATCATCAACACGTAAAACAGCAATACCGTTATTAGTTAAATATTCTGCAAGCACGGCATAGATTTTATGGCCAAACATGGTTCCATCCCTATCCTGTGTTCCACTGCCTGTTATAATAATGACAGTTGGAAAAGTGCCAATGCCTTTGGGTTTGGTAAAGGTTGCACCAAAGTGTACGGACTTATCTGCATTGTAATAATCAACATTTTCTGCATCGTAATTAAAAGGTGGCTTGGGTGTTTGTGGCCTTATTTTAGACGGTTCCGGTTTGGGGATCTCGGTATCTGCCAATCTTTTCAATTTAAAATCGGAAGAACCTTGACCTTGGTAATAGATACCGGTGATTTCATCTTTCCCGTTCCGTTTGCCCTTATAGCCTCCATTAATTATGGCTATTTCAAGTAATAAACTATCGGTTGTTACAGTTGCTTTGCTGCAGGCAATGCCAAATGCTTTCTGATCGGGACTATCAAAAGTTGCTGAATAACCATCGGCTGTTTTTTTTACGTGGAAAACAAGCCTGATATTGTTTCCACCAGCATCCATTAAGCCCATCCAACTACCAGTAATATCTTGTGCAATTGATTCTGTTGCAATTGCTACCATGAGCAATAAGAGTATTTTTTTCATGCTTCTACTTTTTAGCTTGACGATTTTTGTAATAATGATAGGAGTATGCAAAAGGGATAATGGTAATAAAGGCAACGATGCTCATGAAATAAATCAACCCAATTTTATTTGGCAAGAATAATGTGCCAATGGTAATAACGATACCTCCTGCAAACCAAAGTTTGCTTGCTAATCGGTGGGTTTCCTTCCAATTGCCCTCATCTTCCAATGCCCACGGGGTACGAATACCAGCAAAGTAATTCGGTTTTATGTTGTACATCACATTGCCCATATAAGCAAAGAACAAGCCCATTGCAGGTAACATCCATTTATCAAAGGTGAATTTGCCTGCAACTGCAGAATAAGTGATGGCTATTCCGATGCAGCTCATCAAAAGCACAATGGCATGACCAACTTTTTTGAAAACTGATGGCGATGTCTTTGCATTTCGCTTGGGATCAATTTTAGGAAGGTATTTCATCAGCAAATAAATACCAGCACTCATGGCAGAGAGGATGCAAACACCAGTGGCAACCTCGCTTTTGTTGCCCATTCTATCTGCTTGGCCATCTATATTAAAGTGCACAGCCACGGTATTAGGCAATGATGGATAAGTAAAGCCAAGGTAAATAAGTGGAGCCATCCAAATGATAAACACAAACAAATCCATTAATGAATAACGTTTCATGACTTTTTCTTTTTTGGTGAGAACTGCATCAGCCATTTGAGCATTTCGTCCATGACTGTAGTATTGATAGTATAATAAATGAATTGACCGTCTTTCTCTGCTGTAACCAAATCTGCCTGCTTCAATAAATCGAGGTGATGTGAAATGCTTGGCTTGGAAATATTGAACTGGTCAGCAATATCTCCTGCAGTCATGTCCTTCTCCTTGAGCAGTTCAAGAATAGCCCTTCTTGTTGGGTCATTCAGTGCCTTGAATAATGCGTTCAACTATATTAGATATTTAGACAAATGTCTAAACATTATTTGAACAAGCAAATTAATTTTGCACGAATACAAACGATGCAATCGCCATTCATCCACCTTGTTAATACCATTTCTAAAAATTAACCCATTGGTTACGGCTTTTTGCGTTTTCTTAACAAATTCTATCAAACACTTATCAATAAAGGGCTACAGCCAAATATTAACCTTGGTTAACTTTTCCATTAACACCGTTCATCAAGCAATAATGCCTTTGGACTTAACTACATCAATATTGGGTAGGTTAGCCTGTAACAAAAAATACTTTTACAGCGTCAAACAATAAATGACAATTCAAAAAACAAAAAACAATCATTTACTCTTAAAATCTCAAAACATGAAAAAGTTGATTTTCGCAGCTCTTATAGCTGTATCGGTTGCCACGAGTGCCTTTGCCAATGTAACAGTAAGTTCAAAGGTTACAGACAGTTTCAAATCTGATTTCACTAACGCTACTAATGTAACATGGACTGTAGGCAGCAACTTTGCAAAAGCTGTTTTTGTCTTGGAAGGCGAAAGAATGGAAGCCTTTTACAATTTGGATGGAACGTCAATTGGTGTAAGTAAGGCAATTGCTCTGGACAAGTTGCCAAAGAATTCTGTAAGGACCATTACCAAAAAATATCCTTTCCCTCCTTATGCTTTAAAAAGCTGCATTGAGTTTGTAAATGCTGATGGTGAAAAGCAATATTTCGTTTCCTTGGAAGAAGAAGGAAAAACAAAATTGATTCTTGAAATTTTTGAAAATGGCTCTGTGGAACTTTTCAAAAAGGACAAAATAAAATAAGTTGGTTTTAGGTTGAAGACAAAAGGTCCCGTTTTAAATAACGGGGCTTTTTTATTCCATCCAATTTTGCATGGTGGCAAATTCCCCTTCTTTTTTTAAATCAGTAAGTAATTGATAGAGCCTTTGCTGCAATGGTTCACCACAAAATTTTTTTGTATAGCTGGGCAAATTATAGTTATTGATATTTGTAAATTCCCAAGGATGAAAATACAAGCAGACGTAACCGTCGTTTTTTAATGTTTGTATGGCTAGTTTTTTAAACATTGAATAAGGCAAATTTTTAAACGTTAGCCAAAACAATGGTATCCGAAAGTTGGGTGTTACAGATGCAGGTAAACGTCGAATGCCTTCATCAAGATATAAAGTTCTTGGTAGTTTCAAATTGTTGTAACGTCCCGGAATCCATGTTGGATTGATAGATGAATCGTACAGGTAACCAGCTTTTTTTACTTCTGCCATTTCCACTTTACACATTCGTGGCATACGCAGACCAGTAGTAGACTTGCCAGTAATTTCTTCCAGTTTTATTCTTGAATCGAGTAAATCCTCTTTCCTAAAAGTAGTATGGTAAAATGTATGTGATGCAATCTCATGCTTTGCTGCCATTCCTTTTACAGTATCAGGAAAATGAACGGCGAAATTGGCTGTTGTAAACATGGTGCAGGGAACACTGTCAACTATTGGAAGAAGAACATCCAGCCCTTGCTTGCCAATATTCATTTGCTCTTCCATGTCGATAGGAAAGTTATACTCCAGTGGCATGTCAAATTCTTCCACATCAAAGCTCAGCAGCACGTACCTGTTCATGATAAGTTACTTTCCTTGATTACATAATGCGGCCTATCCTTGCCCTGCATGAATAATTTGCCCAGATACATACCAATAATGCCCAGTATCATCAACTGCAGGCCACCAAAAAAAGCAACTGTTACAATCATGGATGCCCAACCAGAGATGGCATGGCCAGAGTAAACCGCATACAATACATAAGGAATGTACAATAATGAAAGGACAGCGAAAATGAAGCCCAAGTAAATAGCAATAGTCAATGGTTTAGTACTGAAAGAGGTAATTCCCCTTAATGCAAAGAGCATCATCTTTTTATAGGTGTACTTACTACTGCCCAGTTTCCTTTCGTTGGGTTCATACTCAACAGCTAATTGCTTAAAGCCGACCCATTTAACCAATCCACGCCAAAACAGATCCATTTCGCTAAAGTTCCTGCACACGGCTACCACACGTTTGTCCATCAACCTGAAATCAGCAGTGCCGCTTTCCAGTTCAATATTGGATAACCTATTCAACAATTGATAAAAAAATTTTGATGTTTTACGTTTTGCCATGGGAATTTCCTGATGGTCTTTCCTTATGGTATAGACAATATCATACCCAGTTTCCCAGTTCCTAATCAATTCCGGAATCAAACCCGGTGGGTGCTGCAAATCGCCATCCATGCTTATTACACAATCACCTGTACTTACATCAAGCCCAGCCTTCAAAGCATTTTGGTGACCGAAATTCCTTGAAAGGGAGATGAAGAAAATGTTATTGTGAAGCAGTGCCTGTTGTTTTATTGTTTCAATGGTACCATCGTTGCTTCCATCATCTACAAAAAAGAGGTCAAAGGAATAAGGTAGGTTCTCCATTGTATTGCATACTGCACTGATAAGCAAGGGCACATTGCCTTTCTCATTGCAAACAGGCACAACAATGGAAATCTTTTTGTTCATGAATTGGTTTGTTAAGTTTGGGCGACAAGCTTGGAAACCACTATTTCGGGTCAACGAAAGTAAATAGAACCTCCTATCAAAAATTTAAGATAAGATAAACGAGTATTAAACTGTTTAAGGGCTAAAAAAATTACATTTGCCGCCATTCATTCAAAAATAAAATTTACCATTATGAATAAAGGTCCAGTTTCTAATTTCATAGAGCACCATTACCGCCATTTTAATGCAGCAGCTTTAATGGATGCGGCAAAAGGCTATGAAACGCATTTAACCGAAGGTGGAAAGATGATGGTAACATTGGCTGGTGCAATGAGTACGGCAGAATTGGGAATTTCCTTTGCAGAAATGATCCGTCAAGGAAAAGTGGATATTATCAGTTGTACGGGTGCCAATTTGGAGGAAGATGTAATGAACCTTGTTGCCCACTCACATTATAAAAGGGTACCCAATTATCGTGATTTGACGCCACAAGATGAGTGGGACTTGTTGGAAAATCACTACAATCGTGTAACCGATACCTGCATTCCCGAGGAAGAAGCCTTCCGCCGTTTGCAGAAACATTTGGTGAAGCAATGGAAAGATGCAGAAGCTGCTGGTGAAAGGTATTTCCCACACGAATTTTTATACAAAACAGTTTTAAGTGGTGAGCTTGAACAGTATTATGAAATTGATCCCAAAGACAGTTGGATTGTAGCGGCTGCTGAAAAGAATATTCCTATCGTGGTACCAGGTTGGGAAGACAGCACCACAGGAAACATTTTTGCCAGTTATGTAATTAAAGGTGAACTGAAAGCAAGCACTGTAAAAAGTGGTATTGAATACATGGTTTCCTTAACTGAATGGTACAGGGCAAACTCTGCCGGAAAAGGTGTGGGCTTCTTCCAGATTGGTGGTGGCATTGCCGGTGATTTTCCCATTTGTGTTGTTCCAATGATGTACCAGGACTTGGAATGGCATGATGTTCCTTTTTGGAGCTATTTCTGCCAGATTTCGGACTCAACAACATCTTATGGGTCTTATTCCGGTGCAGTTCCCAATGAAAAAATTACTTGGGGTAAATTGGATATCAATACCCCCAAATTTATTGTGGAAAGCGATGCCACCATTGTCGCCCCATTAATTTTTGCTTGGATTTTGGGCTGGTAATTAAACAGAATTTTGATAATAAAAACCTTTTCGTATTTTGTAATCCTAAAAATAAATCATGAAAAAAATTGTCCTTTCAGTTGCGTTTGCAATAACAATGTTTGCAGTAAATGCACAATCCAAAGTTTCTAAAACAAGTGTTGTTGGCAAATGGGGGCTTGTAGCAATGAATGTAGAAGGCATGTTATTCTATGACATAGAGAAAGATTCCCTTTCATTAGGCAAGGCTATTATGGACCAATTGACTACAGCTGGTCAAGATAGTGCTGGTGCTGTTGATATGATGAAAGGGCAATTTGAACCAATGAAAGAGATGACATTCACTTTTAATGCTGATGGGTCTTATGTATTGGAAGGCAACCCACAAGGTGATGATAAGGGAACTTATACAGTAGATGATGCAACTGGTGCCATCACGACTATAAATTCTAAAGGCACCAAAAAAGAAATCAAAGCTTTATTTAAAAATGAACGCTTGATTTTCCCCATTCCCGCACAAGGTGCTGGTGCTCCAGCAACCACTTTGGAATTGAAGAAAGCTAAGTAATACATTACATTCTTTATTTTAAAGGCCCACCAATTGGTGGGCTTTGTTTTGGTACATTTGAAAAAAAACTGTGCAAAAAGTATTGCTCTTTCTGTTTCTTGTTTCTGCCTTTTCTACAAAAGCACAAACAAAATTACAAATGAAAATATTCTTGGCAAATGGCAGGCCCACTCATTAAAAATTGAAGATTTTGCATTTTACGATTCCGAAAAAGATTCACTTTCATTTTTAGGAAAGATGTTGGAAAAAATCAAGCATTCTGGTGAAGACAGTTTAAAAACAGCTGATGAATTTAAAACAGAGATTGGTAAATTAATTAAGACCACTTCTTTCGCTTTCAAAAAAGATGGGCGGGTTGAGTTAACGGTTTTGCAAGAGAAATTTGAAGGTAACTATGAATTGAATGAATCAAAGCAAACGGTTGTTATAAAGAGTAATGCAAAAGGTACGGTTCGGTACCTGATTGAATTAAAAGGAGATAAATTGCTATTGACAGAGCTAGGTATTGATACAACAACTATTGGGCTTAAAAAGTTATGACCATTTTGTTTTTTACTTTTGAACCATGAAGAAAATCTTTGCCCATCGCTTTGGGCCTATTTTTACCATTGCCACTGTTGCCATACTTATTTCCCTTGTAACAAGGGTTGCTTTGCTAATTGCATCAAAGAAGGGTTTTGATTTTACTTTCATTAATATTATTGGTGTATTGGCCATTGGTCTTTTTTATGACCTTGCTTTTTGTACTTATTTACTACTGCCTTTTGTTTTACATGTAGCGTTAACAAGCAACAGCATTTATAAAAAGCCTTATCAATGGATTCTAATTGGAATTTATATAGTAGCATTGTTTATTCTCTTTTTCACCAACCTTGTTTCAAAAGACTATAATGCAGACCTCAAAAAAGGAGTGGAAGGCTTGATACTTTTCTGGTTTGCTTCTTATGTTTTTTTATTGACACGGTCAGAAAGTTTCAGGCTCAAATGGAGAACCGTTGTTTTAAAATGCTACTTGTTCCTAGTCATCTTTTTATTACTCTTCAATGCGGTAAGTGAATATTTTTTCTGGGAAGAGTTTGCTACCCGTTACAATTTCATTGCTGTTGATTATTTGATTTACTCCAACGAGGTAATTGGCAACATTCAGGAATCCTATCCAATTGTTTGGATTGTTATAGGTATTGCGGCCTTGGCTATCGTCATTTTTATTCCTGCCCAAAAATATATTGCTGCATCTGTAAGAAGCAATACTAACATTAAGCAAAAAGCAATTATTGCTACTGTATTGTTCCTTTTGCCTTTGGCAACTTATTTATTGTTGAATAATCGTTTGAAACGTTTCAGCAATAATGAGTATGCCAATGAATTAAGTGGCAATGGCCTTTATGAGTTTGGGGCAGCATTCATTAATAATGAACTGGACTTTTACAAGTTCTATCAATCCATGCCCAATGCAGAAGCTTTTGCTATCCTGAAAAATGAACTGGCAGTTCCAGGAGCAAAATTTGTAAGTAATGACACGTTCAACATTGAAAGGGAAATTACCTATACAGAACCCGAGAAGAAAATGAATGTGGTGCTGATTAGTGTGGAAAGCTTGAGTGGTAGTTTTATGAAGGCCTTCGGTAGCAAGGAGAATATAACGCCGATGCTTGATTCATTGGCACAGCATAGCCTGTTCTTTACCAATTTTTATGCATCAGGTACAAGAACTGTTAGAGGATTGGAAGCTTTGTCATTAGCTATTCCCCCAACACCGGGCCAAAGCATTGTGAAACGTCCGAAAAATGATAGTCTTTTCTCATTGGGCTCTGTGTTTAAAAAGAAAGGTTACACAACTCAGTATTTATATGGTGGCTACAGCTACTTTGACAATATGAAGGCCTTTTTTGGAGGGAATGACTATGATGTGATTGATAGAAGTGCATTGGCAGAAAATGAAATCACTTTTGCAAATATTTGGGGTGTGGCAGACGAAAACATGTTTAATCATTGTCTTAAACAAATGGACAGTAACTATACAAGTGGCAAACCTTTTTTCAGCCACATCATGACTGTTTCAAATCACAGGCCATATACTTATCCTGATGGCAAAATTGACATCCCCCCTTCCACACAATCAAGAGAAGGTGCTGTGAAATATACGGACTATGCCATTGGCAAATTTTTAAAGGATGCCCAGTCAAAAGCTTGGTTTGGCAATACCATTTTTGTGATTGTAGCTGACCATTGTGCCAGTGCTGCAGGCAAAACTGATTTGCCAGTTACTGGTTACCATGTGCCTTTGTTAATTTACTCACCAGCCAATATACAACCACAAAAAGTAGATGCTTTAATGAGCCAAATTGATGTGGCACCAACCATTCTTGGTCTGTTGAAACTCAATTACAATTCTAAGTTTTTTGGTCAGGATATTTTTAACTTAAGCAAGGAACAGCAAAGGGCTTTTATCAGTACTTATCAAGGCTTGGGTTATATAAAAGATAACAGCTTGGTTATTCAATCCCCACTAAAACAAGTGAAGCAATACAAACCAGATTTTGCTACAGGAACAGCCAGCAAAATGCCTTTGGATGAGAGGTTAAAGAAGCAAGCAATGGCTTATTACCAATGTGCTTTTTATATGCTGAATAAGGGATTGTACAAAAGGTAGACTGGCTATTCAATCTCTTCGATCAAATATTGCACTCCATTTATTTCAGCAGTGGCGTTTACTTTTAAACCAATCAGTTTCATGCCTAAGGGAGATTGTGGCGAAAGTGCAATAACAGTTATTCCATTGACAATAATTTTCCCCAAAGCCAAGCTGACCAACAAATAGCCTTTGTTGGTTTTAGCCAAACTGCCTTTGGTAATTTGAGGAGAAGTTGTAGAAAAATCAATCTGCTCAAACAAAGCTTTCTGTTCGTTGGCTTCGCTTAATTGTTTGCCTATTTTATCCTGCTCCAATTGAAGCATGGCCCTTGTGGTTTCATACTTGTCGCCTGCTGAACTTTTGGTTTCATTTTTGGAACTTTCACGCAGGTCGTTCAAAGCATTGTTCAATAAAACAATCCTATCTTTTATCGACCGATGGTATTGAAGCACTGCTTTTTGTTTGAAGGTCATGGACCAAATATAATTTTTTCGTAGGGATGCATCATGTCTTACGCATTCAACTCTACATAAATAGGGCAATGGTCGCTATGCTTTACGTCTGGGAATATTTTGGCATCCACAATTTTTTCCCTCAAGTTATCTGTAACGCAGATATAGTCTATTCTCCAGCCCTTATTCTGCAGACGAACACTTGGGAAACGCTGGCTCCACCAACTGTATGCACCAGTAGTTTCAGGATTCTTGAAGCGGAAAGTATCAATCCATCCACTACTTAAAAATTTGTCCATCCATGCTCTTTCTTCAGGTAGGAATCCAGATGAATTTTTATTGCCTTTGGGGTCATGAATATCTATAGGCGTGTGGGCAATATTGTAATCGCCAGTCAAAATAATTTGTGGCCTAGTTTTCTTCAGTTCATTCAAGTAATCAAACATTTCATCCAACCATTGGTATTTATAGGTCTGCCTTTCATCGCCACTTGTTCCACTGGGGAAGTAGGCATTGATTAAAGTAGTATTGCCAAAGTCCAAACGAATTACCCTTCCTTCAAAATCACTTTGTTCCAGTTTATGGCCATATTCTACAACATCTGGTTTAATTTTAGTGAATACAGCCACGCCACTATATCCCTTTTTTTGTGCAGAAAACCAGTGGTGTTCAAAGCCCAAATCTTCCAGCAATTTCACTTCAATATCATCTTTGGTAGCTTTTGTTTCCTGAATGCAAATAATATCTGCCATATCTGTTTTCAACCAATCAATAAATCCTTTTTTAAGGGCAGCACGAATGCCGTTCGTGTTGTAAGAAATGATACGCATGGTTAGTAAGTTTTTATAAATGCAAGCATCAATAACTGATGCAAAATGTCTTTTGGCAAATTTGCATTAATTAGCACAAAAGCTTCTGGCAATTTTTCTCCTTTCACTACGCATACCAATTGCTTGTCGTAAAAAATTTCCTTTAGGTCAATGCCTGAATATAAAATATTGAATGAATGGCTGCCCATTTCCCCTTCTATGCTCATGGAATAAACAATAGATTCCTGCATATTTTTTTCGAACATAACAAGTTGTGTGCTGGTATCAATTCCATTATACACCCTGTCAATAAAAACAGTTTTACCAGTTTCTCTAAAGTTGCTATAAACATTGAACCATGCTACCGTATCCTTGTCTGCCAATAGAAAATTAATCCTGTTTGGCAGGAATTTAAAAATGGGTTCATAAACACCTTCATCATCTATGGCAACAGCAATATGACTAGTATAATTTTTATTGCCCAATACATTTCTGAACTCATGCTGCATACTGCAATACTTCAAACCCCCATGTTGTTTTTTGTATGAAATAGCCGCTTGCTCCTGTATGTTGTAAGTAGCGTTACCCTTTTTTTTGAGGTTCATTAAATACATTTTCGTATTGGGAAACCGAAGCATATTTTTTGATGAATCAGGTAAAGTAAAAATGGCAAAATCATTCTTCGTTTCTGCAATAATTCTCTTTTTGCTAGCAATATTGGGCATGATGAAGTTATCTGCAAAATAGGCGGGTGTAGCGTAAGCTATTTGTACATCTGTGGAATTGGTGAACGTATCCAATAGAATCTTTGTAGCCTTTTGCGTGAACTCTATAAAGCTCGTTGGTGACATGCTATAATTCTTGTTCAAATAACCAATTGAATTGGTATTCTTGTTTTGTACTGCAAAATCCAGCATCTTATCCAGTTTAATATTTCCATCATTATCAGTAACTACCAGCTGCAGATTAATGACACAGCCAGCAGTTTGCAGCAATGCAATTTCCTGCTTACTTAACTTTTTGCCTTTAGGAAGCAAAATTGAATTTTCATTGATATTGACAAAGAGATGCAGGCCCTTTTGCGGTTTATTGATAATAATGTCTAAATCCCTGTCTGCCAATGTTCCAAAAGTTCTTGTTCGAATATCAAACACTGGCATTGGTTCATTCTCATCAAACGAAACATGCAATACGTTAACAGCATTTGTCTTTATGGCCCAATAGACCTTTGCTTTTATTTCGGGATTATTCAAGTAATTGAAGAGATAGCTGAAACTGGATGTGCATTGTATCCTTTCTATAACCATCTTTGTTTGAGAAAAGCCCATGCAGGCCATCATAAGGGATATAATCAACAGGATTGGTTTATTCATCTCTTAAGTTTTAGGTGGTTGCTTTTCTAATCAAAAATGATGCTGCTTTTTACCGAGTAAAAATATGGATACAAAGGAAAGAATCATACCTGCCAAACAAAGTGTTTATTTAGATGGTCCCAAGCCAAGGATATATGAATTGTCTTTTGCTTGGAAAGTATTCAGGCAGTTTATTTTAGGCTTTCGGACACTGCATTTTGTTGGACCCTGTATAACGGTATTTGGCAGTGCAAGGTTTGATGAACAACATGAATACTATATTGCTGCTAGGGAGTTTGGAAAACGGATAGCACAATTGGGTTTCACTACCATGACCGGTGGTGGCCCCGGTATCATGGAAGCTGCCAATCGCGGTGCTTTTGAAAATGAGGGCACATCTATTGGCTGCAATATCAAGCTTCCATTTGAGCAGAAGCCCAATCCTTATGTACATCAAACCATCACTTTTGACCATTTCTTTACAAGAAAGGTACTAATGATAAAATATTCCTACGCCTTTGTTATTATGCCGGGTGGATTTGGAACAATGGATGAATTTTTTGAAACGCTTACATTGATACAAACAAAAACGATTACCAACTTTCCAGTAGTATTATATGGGAAGGAATATTTTCAACCATTAATTGATTATATACAGTTCATGGCAGAAGAAAAAACCATTTCACCAGAAGACATGAAACTGGTTTTATTGACAGACGATATTGATGAGGCCATGCTGCACATCAGTACTTATGTTACTGCCAATTATAAAGTTGTACCACGTAAAAAGCTCTGGTGGCTGCTTGAAAAAAGATAATGGAGACATTCAAGAAATATATCCCTGCCTTTGCAGTATTGCTTTCAAAAATGGATGCTGGGAATATTCCGGCAGATGCCTACCCCCAACAATATTTGAAGGATTTATTAACACATAAAATTCATTACCTGCATTTGTATGCCTTGGTTTTGGATAAAAGCTTTGGGGCTGCCACTAAAAGCCCTAGCGAAACTTGTTTATTGGACTTTGGTTGTGGAAATGGCTTGCTTGCCATTTTCGCAAAATTTTGCGGTGTCAAGGAAGTTCATGCAAGTGACATGAGTGCTTCATTTTTATTGGCTGCACAACAGCTAAGTAAGGCACTGAACATTGAACTTGATGGATGGATTATTGGCAAAGAAAACACATTAACCAAACATTTTGATGGAAAACAGTTGGATGTATTTGTTGGTACGGACGTAATAGAACATGTCTATAGTTTAGACAATTTATTTAGGACCATCAAACAGTTGAACCCAGACATGGTGACTGCTTTTACCACAGCATCAGTAGCAGAAAACCCTTTTAAAAGCAGGCAACTTAAAAAGTTGATGATACAAGATGAATTGGTTGGTAGCAACGAATTTCATAGTGCCTATACCAATGAGTTTACAGGTTTGCCCTTCTTAACCATTAGGAAGAAATTGATTGCAGCAAGGTATCCTTCATTAAAAGAAGAAGAGGTAAAAGAGTTGTCTATTGCATCAAGAGGGTTGATAGCAAATGATATCTACAAGGATGTGGAAGAATATTTAAATAGCAAAAAAATTCCACCGCCCATTAATCACCCATTCAATACCTGCGACCCTATTACTGGTAGCTGGACAGAACGTTTGCTAACTGTTGAAGAGTATAAACAATTGTATAACCGCTATCAGTTCTCCTTACAAATCCACAATGGATTTTACAACGAATTTGAAACAGGGTTAAAGTCTAAAGCTTCTCTTTTACTAAACAAAATCATTGACTTTCTTGGCAAACAAGGAATCTCCATTAGTCCCTTCATTATTTTGGTTGGAAGCAAAAACTAACTGCAGCTAATAGTTTTCATTCTTTTTCCTTATGGATAAATATATTTCAGTAGCATACTGAATGTTCTTTTTGTTTCTTACCCCACATTTTGTAGTGAATAAATTGATGAATCCACTTCATTCCCTCGGAAAACATAATAACGCACCTCAAAAACTATCTAACTGTCACTCAATTAATCCCTTTTGTCATAATCTACTTGTCATAAAATAAAATTATGACAAGTAGATTATGACAAACAAGTTTCTGGGAACAAAAAAGCAGTTGATTTTAACCAACTGCTAATATCTACATGCCAAAAGAATTGCATTATTGTTTGGCTTTCCACTGTAAAAGCATCTAGCCTATCTCTATTGTTACCGAAATTCCTCTTTCTATTCCATACATTTTGTTTCTTTGCCACATGGCATTCAACCCTAAAAAACTTCTTGGAAAATTCTTCAAGTACATAGGCATATCCATCATCACATTACTAGCATTGATGTTTCTATTGCCTTATTTATTTCCAAATTTTGTTTCCAATAAAATAAAGCAATGGGCCAATAGCTCCATTGAAGCTGAATTGAATTTTTCCAAGGCAAGATTGTCTTTTTTCAATCACTTCCCCTCGCTTACACTTACGTTGTATGACGTGAACCTAAAAGGCTCCGCACCCTTTAAGCAGGATACGTTGGTGAATGCAAAAGAAGTGGCATTGGGTGTTAACTTGGCAAGCATTTTTGGCAAGACTTTGAAGATTGATGAAATCTATTTTACCAAAGGGAAGATGAATGTTTTGGTGAATGATAAGGGCATCCCTAATTACAATGTATATGTAGCAAAGCCTTCTGCAACAAACAATGCAAACGATACCAGCAGTACTGCACTTAAACTGGAACGGATACAAATTGAAGAATGCGAACTGGTTTATAACGACCAATCCATTCCCATGGTGATTACTGCAAAGCAATTGGATTATGTGGGCAAAGGGGATTTGAGCAAAGCCATTTTTGATTTGTCTTCCAATATAAAAATGCAGTCCTTCAGCATCAGTTATGCCAAGCAACAATTTTTAGAGAACAAGGATTTGGAAGCAACACTTGTTACTCAAATCAACACCAATTCGTTGGCCTTCATTTTTGAAAAGAACGATTTGCAGATTAATCAATTGCCTGTGGAATTCAAAGGAAAGTTTGATTTCCTGAAAGATGGTTACAGCATGGATTTTTCACTTAAAACAAAATCGACTGAATTTAAAAACCTCTTTACTGCATTGCCTCCAAGTGCTGTTACATGGGTTGACAAGACAACTGTGAAAGGTGACATTACCATGAATGCTGCTTTGAAAGGCGACTATCTTGCTTCGAAGAAAATTGCCCCAGATGTATCGTTCAGCATGAACATCAATAAAGGCTCCATCATGGCCAAGAACATGAAGGAACCCGTAGAAAACATCTACCTAAATTTCCATTTTAACCTTCCACAATTGAATATGGAAGCTATGACTGTGAAGATTGATTCGTTACATGCTTCTATGGGTAAGGATGAAATAATTGCAGTGCTTGAAACAAAAGGTATGGCCCACCCCTTCATCAATGGAAATATCAATGCTCATGCTGATATAGAGAAATGGAACAAAACAATCAACATTGACAGCACCATTGATTTGAAAGGCCTATTCGTAATGAATGGCAAGTTCAGTGGCAGTTACAATCCACAGGCAAAACAGTTTCCCATTGCTAATGTTTCATTGCATCTGAAGGATGGCTTTGTACAAACAAGTTATTACCCAAGTCCTATTTCCAATATTCAAATTGATGTGGATGTCTTCAACACAAAAGGAACCACAGAAGACTTAAAAGTTAATATAAAGCCCATCTCCTTACATTTTGAAGGGGAACCATTCATGTTGAAAAGCGACTTAAAAAACTTCAACAATCTTTCTTACAATATCTCTTCAAAGGGCATTTTGAATATTGGGAAAATCTATCAGCTTTTTGCTGTAAAAGGTTACAATGTAAAAGGCTTGATAGAAGCAGATTTCAATTTGCAGGGCACTCAAGCAGATGCTATGGCTGGCAGGTATGGTAAGCTGCACAATAAAGGCACATTGAAGTTGATGAATATTAAAATGACTTCAACATCTTTTCCGAAACCATTCCTAATTGAGTCGGGTGCATTCCACTTTAAGGATGATAAGTTGATGGCAGATAAAGTAAACATGAACTATGGCAGTACCACTGCTTTTTTGAATGGCTACATCAACAATATCATTAACTATGCCCTTAAAGACAATGCTGCTTTAAAAGGCAACCTCACCTTAAATACACAACATTTATTTGTGGATGAACTGATGGCTTTTGCACCAGATAGCACAGCTAAAAAATCAACAGTAACAACTGCTACAGGCGTTGTGGTCATTCCTTCCAACTTGGATTTGCAGTTCCATGCTAATGCCAATATCATCAGTTACAATGGACTTGATTTGAAGAATTGGCAATCAGCTACCAGTGTTCAAAATGGGCAACTCAATATTAGCAAGGCCGCCTTTACTTTAATTGATGCACCAGTAAACATGACTGCTACTTACGCCAGCATCAATGAACACAAAGCCAAGTTCGACTACCATATTACTGCCAACGAATTCGATATCAAAAAAGCTTATAACGAAATCAAGCTCTTTCGCGATATCACAACAGCAGCAGGCAAAGCAGAAGGGATTGTTTCGTTGGACTATCAACTAAGTGGCTTATTGAACGATAGCATGTATCCCATCTTCCCAACATTAAAAGGTGGCGGCGTTTTATCACTCAAAAAAGTGAAAGTAAAGGGCTTGAAAATGTTCTCTGCCATCAGCAAGGAAACAGGCGTGAACAAAGTAAACAATCCCGATTTGTCAAAGGTTGACATCAAAACAAAAATTGCCAATAACATTATTACCATCGAACGTTTCAAACTTCGTGTCTTTGGTTTTAGGCCAAGGTTTGAAGGACAGGCAAGTTTTGATGGAAGGCTCAATTTAAAAGCACGTTTGGGATTGCCGCCCTTTGGCATCTTCGGTATTCCATTGAGTATTACAGGCACGCAGGAGAAACCCATTGTCAAGTTAAGACGTGGCAGAAAATCTGATGAGTTGAAGGAAATAAAACCGGATGAAGACTCTGACGAAGAAGATAAAAAGGAAGCTGCCGAAGCTGCTTCTAAGGAAGAAGCAGAAAAGAAAAAAGAACAATCATAAATGCTGGCACAACGCAATGCAAACGTGAGTATATTCACATCCAAAACTATTTACATGGAAAATCTGCAAGAGGAAATCACCGAGCAACAAAAAAGCATTTTTGATGATGAACTCATTGACACAAGAGAGTACGATAAAAAAATAAAGTCTGCACAAACTTCCATTTTTGTAGTAGCTGGTGTACAAATGCTGTTTGGCATTTTCTATGCTTTTACCAATAATGGCCCTGAAATGTATTTTACCCTTGGTATAGTGATGTTTGTTTCCTTATTGTTTCTTGGCCTTGGTTTCTGGTGCAAGAAAAAGCCATTAGCAGCTATTGTCACTGCATTGATTCTTTATGTATCGTTACTTTTATTGGATGCAGTCTTTGACCCTGCTACATTAGTAAAGGGTATCATTATGAAAGTTCTTATCATTATTTATTTAGTAAAGGGCATAGGAGCTGCAAAGGAAGCACAACGATTAAAAGAGATAATGGGACAGGCCTAAATGTAGAACATACTATTTTAATGTGCTTAGTGGTGAATCCCATTAGGCTGCAGTACAAGTTTATTCAATAAAAAAAGCCACCAGTTAATTAACTTGGTGGCTCTTTTTAATCTAGCCTTCCAAATTAGGGCTCAACCATCTTTCCATCACTTCCTCACTCATCTCTTTACGTTTGGTATAATCATCAAACTGGTCTTTCTGAATTTTCCCAACACCATAATATTGGCTTTGCGGATTGGCGAAGTACCAACCACAAACACTGCTCGCTGGGAACATAGCCAATGATTCTGTCAATGTAATACCAACAGTTTCAGTAGCATTCAACAAATCAAACAATTTGTATTTTTCTGTATGGTCCGGACAGGCAGGATAACCAGGTGCAGGACGGATACCCAAATATCTTTCGTGGATTAATTCATCATTGGTTAAATGTTCGTCCGTTGCATAGCCCCAATATTCCTTCCTTGTTTTCAAGTGGAGGCATTCTGCAAATGCTTCAGCAAACCTGTCTCCCAAAGCCTGCAACATAATTTTGTTGTAATCATCCAATGCTGCTTCAAATGCCTTGATATGGGGTTCAATTCCATGAATGGTTACGGCGAATGAACCAATGAAATCTTTTTTGTTAGATGAGGCAGGAGCAATAAAATCTGCTAATGACAAATTAGGCTGATCGGCAGCTTTCTTAATTTGCTGACGCAAAAACTCCAAGTTCACGGTTAATGGTTCATTCTTGACGGTAACTGTATCATCATTGCTATTTGCTTCCCAAAAACCAATTGTTCCTTTTGCTGTCAACCATTTTTCAGCAATGATTTTATCCAGCAAAGTATTGGCATCATTGTACAATTTTGTGGCTTCTACGCCTACAATTTCATCAGTCAAAATAGCAGGAAAGTTGCCATGCATTTCCCATGCAATGAAGAATGGCTTCCAATCAATGAACGCTCTTAATTCAGCTAAATCAAAATCTTCAAACACTTTTGTTCCAAGGAATGTTGGCTGAACAGGGGTGAAACTCTCCCAATCAATCTTCACTTTGTTCTTCACTGCTGCTTCATAAGGCAGGTATTGCTTTACTGATTTCTTGTTATCAAAAGCCTCTTTCAGCTTTACATATTCCTTCTTTGTATCGCTCAGGAAAGGTCCCTTAGTTTCCTTATTCAACAAAGAACCAGCAACCGTTACGCTTCTACTAGCATCCAATACATGCACCACGCCATTATCATATTCCTGTGCAATCTTCACAGCGGTATGCATACGGGAAGTGGTAGCACCACCAATCAACAAAGGCTGAGTCATGTTTCTACGCTTCATCTCCTTCGCTATGTGTACCATCTCATCCAATGAAGGCGTAATCAAACCACTCAGACCAATAATGTCTGCTTTTTCCTTAATGGCAGCATCCAGTATTTTATCTGTCGGTACCATTACACCAAGATCCACAATATCATAGCCATTGCAGCCCAACACAACTCCTACAATATTTTTACCAATATCATGCACATCGCCTTTTACAGTGGCCAACAAAATCTTTGCAGCACCAGCACCTTCTTCATTCACTGTTCCTGCTGCTATATGGGCCTGTTTCCTTGCTTCCTTTTCTGCTTCAATATATGGCGTTAGAACAGCCACACTTTTTTTCATTACTCTTGCACTTTTCACTACCTGTGGTAAGAACATTTTACCAGCACCAAACAAATCACCCACCACGTTCATGCCATCCATCAATGGGCCTTCAATCACATCCAATGGGCGAGGGTACTTCTGCCTAGCTTCTTCTGTATCTGCATCTATATAATCTGTGATGCCATTTACCAGACTGTGTGCCAAACGGCTCTCAACAGATTCATTACGCCACTTTTCATCCTTTACAATTTCCTTTCCTTTTGCCTTTACGGTTTCTGCAAAGGCAATCAGTTTCTCCGTAGCTTCATTGTTATCGTTGTTCCTGTTGAGAATTACATCTTCAATCAGTTCCTTTAATGTTGGTTCAATTTCATCATATACCACCAACTGACCAGCATTCACAATACCCATATCCATACCAGCCTTGATGGCATGGTACAAGAAAACAGAGTGCATCGTTTCCCTAACAAACTCATTTCCCCTAAACGAAAAAGAAAGGTTGCTTACACCACCACTAATTTTCACCAATGGCATTTTTTGTTTGATAACACGGCAAGCTTCTATGAAGTCAACACCATAGTTATTGTGCTCTTCCAAACCTGTAGCAATAGCAAATATGTTAATGTCAAAAATGATATCTTGTGGGTCAAAACCAACAACTTCAGTCAAAATTTTATAAGCCCTTCCAGAAATTTCTACTTTACGTGCCATGGTATCTGCTTGGCCCTGTTCATCAAAAGCCATGACGATTACAGCAGCACCAAAATCTTTACAGATATAAGCCTGTTCAATAAACTTCGCCTCACCCTCCTTCATGGAAATGGAGTTCACAATGCAGCGGCCCTGTATGCATTTCAAACCGGCTTGAATGATTTCAAACTTTGAGCTATCCACCATGATTGGAATTTTTGCAATATCCGGTTCGCTTTGCAATAGGTTGATATAAGTGGTCATGGCTTGGACACCATCCAACAAGGCATCATCCATGTTAACGTCCAAAATTTGTGCACCATTCTCTACTTGTTGTCTTGCAACAGACAATGCTTCTTCGTATTGATTGTTCAAAATCAATCTTGCAAACTTCTTTGAACCAGTCACGTTGGTACGCTCACCAACATTCACAAAGTTTGTTTCTGGACGAATTACTAATGGTTCCAATCCTGATAAACGCAAGTAGGGTTTTATGGTTGTAGTGCTCATAATTTTTCTATTTTCTCTTCTTCACATTATATTGAATATCTGGCTCCATCAATAGTTGGAACTCTTCCTTAGCTGGCAAATAAATTTTGTATTTACTGGTAAAAATTTGTTTGTTGTCTTTTGGCAATGTGTATTTTACAATGCTTTCTTTTTTGTTTTTGCAAAGCACTATGCCAATGGTCTTATTTTCTGTGGCATCCTTTATTTCATCATCAAAGTAGCCAACATAAAGTTGCATCTGTCCTAGGTCTTCTGCTGTAAGGTCACCGAGTTTTAAGTCTATTAAAACAAAGCAACGCAATAGCCTATTATAAAACACCAAATCCACATGGTAATGTGTTTCGTCAAAAGTTATTCTATATTGACGACCTACAAACAAAAAGCCCTTTCCTAACTCTACTAGAAAGTCTTCTATTTTATTGATGATGGCTGTTTCCAAATCGTTCTCGGAATAGGCTTCCAAATCTGGCAGGCCCAGGAAATCCAAAATATAGGGATCTTTAATCGCATCCGCCGCCTCGTTAATGGTATGGCCTTTTTTACTTAACTCCTTTACCTTTTTCTTGTTACGGCTCAGTACCAATCTTTCATATAAAGAAGTATTGTATTGACGCTTTAGTTCCCTCAAACTCCAGCTTTCATTGGAGGATTCCACTTCATAAAACTTCCTTTCCGCTTCTTTTTCTATACGCATCAAAAAAACATAATGGCTCCAACTTAAATTAAAGATTGGTATGCTTTGAAACCCTTGCTGTGCCTGCAAAGATTTCCGAGACACTGTCTCGGAAATTGATTTTTTAATAATGGGAGATTTGTTGCCTTTTGGTGAATTAATGCCTTGAAACCCTTGCTGTGCCTGCAAAGATTTCCGAGACACTGTCTCGGAAATTGAATAATTAAGGTACAGTTTACGCATGTTTTCCAAATTGTCTATAGAAAAACCCTTACCAAATTCAGTAGTTAACTTCCCCGATAAGCTTGCGACTGTAAATTTTCCATAAGCAGCTTTCTCATTCCCTTTTTGTTGGTGCTCCACTATTAGTTTGCCTATTTGATAGTAAGTAGAAACAATAGTGGTGTTTACAGATTGCACAATTGCATTACGGCTTTGCTGCAACAATGCAGCAACTGATTTGTATAATAGCCCTTCCGTTTTTTTTGCAATTTTCTTAGCCATATACTTAAATGGATTCTGCTAATTCAGGTTCCAAAACAGGCAGCTTCCTAGGTTTAATATTTTTAACATGTAAAGCAATATGCTTAATATGGTCTGGGGTGGTGCCACAGCATCCACCTACAATATTTACCCAGCCATTGTTTGCCCAATCTTCCAAGAAACAAGCTGTTTGCTCTGGAGCCTCATCATATTCTCCCATAGCATTTGGCAAACCTGCATTTGGATAAGAAGAAACATAACATTGTGCAATGCCACTCAACTCTTCAATATGCCCCCTCATTTCCTGTGCACCCAATGCACAATTCAACCCTATGCTTAAAGGATTCGCATGTTTCACAGAAATATAGAACGCTTCCAAAGTCTGGCCACTCAATGTTCTTCCAGACGCATCAGTAATTGTTCCAGAAATCATGATGGGAAGTTCTATGTTGTTTTCCCTGAAGAATTGCTTACAGGCAAAAATGGCTGCCTTCGCATTCAATGTATCAAAGATTGTTTCTATTAAAATTACATCAACTCCCCCATCAATCAAGCCCTTAATCTGTTCTGTATAAGCAGTAACTACCTCATCAAAAGTTACCGCCCTGAAACCCGGATTGTTTACATCGGGCGATAGGCTCAATGTTTTGTTCAGTGGCCCTATGGCACCAGCTACAAACTTTGGAACAGTATTGCCTGTTGCGGCATTGTAACGTTCAATAGCTTTTCTGGCACATTGTGCAGAAGCCACATTCAGTTCATAGGCAAAAGCTTGCATGTCATAATCTGCCATGGCGATAGTAGTAGCACTGAAAGTATTGGTTTCAATAATGTCTGCCCCTGCTTCCAAGTATAGCTTATGGATGCCAATAATTATTTCTGGCTGGGTAATGCTTAGCATATCATTATTGCCCTTTACATCAGTATGCCAATCTTTGAAACGCTCACCACGGTAATCTTCCTCCTCCAATTTATGGCGTTGTATCATGGTACCCATAGCACCATCGATAATTAATATTCTTTTTTCGAGTTCCTGCTTGATAACTGACATAGTATATAATTTTACCACAAAGGCCTAGGCACAAAGTGGTGGTCAATATTGAATATTGTTTTTGTGGTACAGAAATGCAACGCAACCAAGAATCAATAGAAATATTATTGCTGGTTACATCACCTAAAAAACTTTACTGTTAACGAGAAACAATCTGTGGAGTATGTGCAGAAATGATTTTCGTTTATTAGTTCAGTTTGAAGCGACTGTACTTGCAGGCCGAACAATAAACAAATCTGCCTGCTGGGCAAATGTAAATAAAAACCCGTAACGATGAACAGTTACGGTTTCCATATCCTTATCTGGCAGTATTGCTATGTGTGAAAGAAAATATAATTGCCCGCTTTTCCTTAGTAACTACAAGAAACAGTTATCTCCGCTGTTTCAGCAATATCTGCGGCATTAATACCGTAACTGGCAATGTTTACCTTAAAAGTGCTGCCTAGCGACAGCTTTGTACCTGTAACGGTAATAGTACCAGAAACCTGCACTTGCTGTGTTACGCCATGTATGCTTAGCTTGCCATTTACTGTTACCGGATAGGAGCCATCCTTTTTAAAATTGACTGTACTGGGGTTGCTGATGGTTCCAGAAAAAGATGCTTTGGGATACTTATCACTATTCATGTATTTATCCTCATTGAAATGCTGCTGCATCAAAGCATCTTCAAAACGGAATCCCTTAATGAGCACACCAAAACTAATATCCCCCTTTTCAGTGATGGTGCTGATTACTTGCGAATTTGTTGCAGCAACTTCATCCGTTGCTTTAAAATTGATGGAACCTGCCTTGCTCCTATAGGATAGAGCAATGGCTTCTGGCTGATTCTTTTTACTGGTGTCACCAACTACTAGGGGCAGTGTCTTGGCAGAAGAACTGTCTGGTTTAGCCACAACAACTGTCTGCGTGGTTGGCTGTGCACCTTCAAGCCCTTTAGTAATTTGAGCCTCACCAAGTTGAATTTCACCCATAATATAACCTGTGAAAAGGCCCTTAATTGTCACCTGTGCACCGTTCTGCAAATTGCCTTTCAGCTTTTCTGTAAGTCTTGCTGACACGGCAGATGATGGAATGCCCGTAGAAAGGAAAACCGTTGTTACTGTTTCTTCCTGCTCAACCTTCTCCACACTGCCAGAAACCTCAATAATTTTATTGTTATACTTCTTATTGGCAGAGTCCTCACTCAAAAGGAACTCCTGTATAATGGACTGGGCAGTAGCAGTTTGTTCCACCTTCTTGTTACTGGTATCCCGCTCTGCTGTTGGCACATGAATGGCGAAGTACCAAAAGCTGACAATGGAAACAACTGTAGCAAACAGCGTGGACCACAACACTTTTTTCTCATGCTTATAGTGCATTATACCATAAAACAGTACCCCAATAAACGGCACCAAACAAATAAAGAACCACATCCACTTTCGTGACGGGGCAATATCCTTTCTTACAATGATATGTCTTAGGGTAATGCCTGCCACAATAAGCCATACAATGGCAATACTTGCAAACATATAAGGAAGGTCGTGCACAAGGCTGAAGAAATCCATTGTTTAAACTTTAAAACAAAGCTAAGCATAGGTTCCCCAAAATGCAATAGTTAACTTTTTGAGATACGGAAAAGCAATTATTTTACATATTGCTGTACTGGCAACCTGTTTTGAAGGCTTCTTGCCAAAGTCATTTCATCAGCATACTCCAGTTCGCCGCCAAAGGCAATGCCCCTGGCAATCGTAGTCACCTTACAATGTAAGTGGGGAATCTTCTTCTGGATATAATAAATAGTCGTATCCCCCTGTATATTGGGATTAAGGGCAAATATCAGTTCCTCCGTGTTCTCCATTTCAATTCTGTGAACCAATGATTCAATGTTCAACTGGTCCGGACCAATCCCATCCAATGGGGAGATAATGCCACCCAAAACATGGTAAACACCGTTAAACTGCTGCGTACTTTCTATGGCAATAACATCACGGATATTCTCCACCACACAAATCATTTCCTGTTTGCGTTGGGAATTGCTGCAAATGCTGCAAATATCGCCATCGCTAATATTGTGGCAACGGTGACAAAACTTAATATCCCTCCGCATCTTCGCAATTGTCTCACCAAAATGCTGCACTTCATTTACCTCCTGCTTCAATAGGTGCAATACCAAACGCAAAGCCGTTTTTTTACCAATACCCGGGAGTTTGGAAAATTGGGCTACCGCATTTTCAAGAAGAGTGGAAGGCAATTGCATGCTGCAAAAATAGATGACTTTAATTAAGGATTGGGAACCACAACCTCATTCTCATTGTCCCAATTGGCACGAACAGAAAGTTTCTTATTAAACTGCTTCACAATTTCTGGCTGTCTTTTTTCTTTATAGTTACCCGCATCCCAAACCTTGTTTCCATTGCTGTCAAACAGTATCCGCAATTCATATTCTCCCGGCACAAATAACTTTCTCGAAAATTCCTTTTGCCTAAGCACAACCGACTCCACTATTTCTGTTCCCTTCACAATTTGCAGAACAGGGTTTTTCGTCGTATCCAAATTATTGAACCTGATTTTCACACTCCCATATTCTGCTTCCTTCTTTGTGCCAAACCTTAAAGTATCGGCCTTGGCAAGCGTTGTTCCCAAACTATCTGCCACTGCATCCTTTTGTATCAAAATCCTCAACAATTGATTTTCTTTCCACACATTGGTGATAATGATTCTTGTGTTGGTGCTATCCAAAGTAACCGTGTAACCTGTTAGTGGGTTAAAGCTTGTATCGGTCAACAAAATCTTAGTGGAATCAAACACAGTCAGCTTCTTATTGAACTCAAGCTTCAGCGTATTGCTCAACAAATCCTGCCTGCTCCCTTCTAAATTAGCTGTGTATCGCAGCTTTTTATCCTGTGGCGAACTACCTGCTTTTTGCTGTACTGTTTGTGATGCAGGAACATTTGCTTTCCGCTTTGCCTCCTCATAAGCATACAAAATGATAGATTTTGTATTGCTGCCTATCTGGATGGAACTGTCAATAAAAGCAAAAAGCTTAGTGCTATCATCGTACTTTTTAGTGTAGTCATTGGGCAGGACAAACACACCAAACCTACCCTCAGGCAAATTCTTAAACGCAAACGATCCATCCCCTTTCAGCTTGGCATAATAGCGTGGCGATTTTTTGATAATAGCCGTATCATTTAAGTCCCTATGCAGGATAACCAATAACGTCGTATCCAATTTTCCTGTTTCTGCCAATACTACTTTTCCGGTAAAATCATTGTTGTCTATCTTGTTTCCTGTAGAAAAAACATAAGTAAAATTCTTCGCTGCATTGCCCTCGTTTACATCTTTAATGCTATTGCCAAAATTGATGGAGTAAGTAGTATTCGCTTCCAAAGAATCCCTTAATGCAATGGTTACACTACGCAGCTTATAATCAATGAGGGGCATATTCTTTGGAACAGGTGACACAATCAAATTTTCCTGCAAATCCTTTACCTCCACATACTCATTAAAAGTCAGGATTATTTTTTTTGAAGTAAACCCCACAGCAGAATCCTTCGGCAGGGCAGCCAACAGCCTTGGTGGCAAACTGTCCCTGGGACCACCACCCGGTGGGATGATATTCGCACAACTGTTCATTGAGGGAACAATGAAAAAAACTATAAAGATTATACTAAGTGTTGTGAGGAATTGTTTCATGAATATTCAATGCTCAATTATCAATGTTCAAATATCAACGATGTATCGCTGTCAGCCTGATCTTGCCGAAGGCGGTTTCGAGAGCCTCAACCTGACATCGGTTTCAACCATTGCAAACATAAAGGCTTTCCCATTCAATGATTGCCAATGTTATTCTAAATATCCTCGTTGTCCACCTCGCTCAAGTCATGCAGTTCCACAGCCAAATTATTGCTCTTTACAAAATTGCACCAATGGCAATCCTCCTTGCCACAACCAGTATAAAACTCCCTGTTCTGGATTTTTTGCCAAGTAGCAGTCACCTGTTGCGTAACCGTTTCTATATCCGCAGGCTTAATCACCACCTTTTCCTTATGGTAAACCTTTTTCTTATCAGGCTCTATAAAATCAAACTCGGTACTTACCACCTTCCAGTCCTTCTGTTCATAATTGTCCACCAAAATTTTGTAAAACACAGCCTGCCTCCAATAATCACCTCCATTGGGTTCCTTTTCATTTGGCTCCTTCAGTTTCATCAGTGCATTTTCATAATTGCCACTTTTATAATCCACCACATTTACCGCCTTTCCATCAAACTCCAATTTATCCAGCTTGCCCTTCAGGGGAACGCCATTCACCATTACATTCCTGATATTCCTTTCTATAGCAACAATCTTATTGAAGTTGTTAATATGCGTATCATAATAACTGTTCAGCACCTCTTGCCCATATTCCATTCTTCTCGCAAACTGTTCCCTAGTAAAGTTTTCACGGTTCCGTTTCATGTACCACTCAAAATCCAGTAAAAACTCTTCCTTCGACGAAAACCTTTGCTGTGCATCCTTCTGCATCTTTTCAAACAGGCGTTGCAAAGCATGGTGCACAGCACTACCAAAAACAGTGGCCTCATTTTTGCCCGATGGAACACGTATCAAATTCTGGTAATAAAACTGCAATGGACATTTTAAATAGTTGTTCAGTGCCGTCACATTCATCGTAAACTTTTCCAGCAAGCGGCCTATCAAATCTTCCTCTGCCCTTCCTATTTCAGGGGCTGTAGCTGTCGTAAACAGCAGTACCTGAAAATCGGACAACAGTTCTTGTGACAGAATCACCTTCTCCGTTTTCAACAAATGCTCATCCTGTATTTCTGCAATGAACATGCTCGGTTCCAGTTCCTTTCCATCATCCCTAAAATGGCTGTACGAAATGTGCAAATGCTGTTCTGCCCTTGTTAATGCTACATAAAACAAACGCCTCAGTTCTTCATCACCACCCTTCTGGCCTCCTGCAGAGGAAGAAAATATTGTATCTGGCATACTGTAACCGCCACCGGGTCTCCTTTTCTTTTCCCAGTTATTGCTATTGCAACCTGCAAAGAATACATATTCAAACTCCAACCCCTTGCTTCCATGTGCGGTTAGCAGGTTAACGCTTTTTTCATTCCCACTTATTTGAACCAAAGGAAGTTTCAGGTCCTCCTTCTTCATCAAGTCAATAATACTCACTAGCTCCTGCAAATGAATAGATGGCTTCCTCCTCGTTTCTTCCTTCACAAAATCAAACAAACCTGTTATCACCTGCAAGTGCCAATGCTTTTCACTGCTAGCAGTTATATAACTCAATAATCCCGTTGTAGTAATAATCCGTTCCAACAAACTTTGCAGCGTCAGGTTACTTGCATCTGTAACCAATTGCTCAATAACAGCAGATGTCTTCCTCAATTGCTCATTCACCCTTGGCGAGAACAAATCCTTAGCTGGTGCATGGCTTTTATCAAACAGCAACTTCCTTATCGAAGTCCTGTTTTCACCAAACTGTGTGCCTGCAACCTCAACACTTAACTTGGCTATTTCTATGGGTGGAATATTAAACCAGTCAAAATGCAGTATCTCAAAAAGCATTTCATCACCACCATAAGGAATGTCATGCTCTGCTGCCAAGTACTCAAATAGCAGAATGATTTTTTGAGCCAATGGAATATCAAAAATGTTCAGGCTACGCTTGCTAAACACGGGGATATGCTTCAGCTTAAAGAAATGCGACAGTTCCTCCCCATACTTATTCTCCTTATATATCACACCAATCCTTCCCGGCGGCACCCCTTGCTGCACAAGCTTCTCAACCTCTAAGGCAATACCCACCATCTCCTGTTTCTGCGTTTCGTATTCCTTAATAATGGGTGGATGGAACAATTCACGTATCAAAGAATTGGAAGCAATTAAATCCTTGCTCAAACCGGGAATCTGCTTCACCAACCTTTCCTCATTCTTATTGATAATGGTTTTCGAAACATCCAGTATGGGCTGCGTTGAACGGTAATTATTCGTCAGCACAACAGTCAGCAAATCCCTTTGGTAATTGCTGGCAAAAATCAGCATATTCTCCACATTGGCACCTTGAAAACGGTAAATGCTCTGATCATCATCACCTACCACAAACACATTGGGTTTATCCCAGTAATTAATGAGCATTTCCACCAGACGGTTTTGTGTACCACTTGTGTCCTGGTATTCATCAACCAGCATATAGAGATATTGTTCCTGGTACCTGCGGAGCAAATGCTCATTTTCTGCAAATGCCTTCAGCACCCAATTAATCATGTCATCAAAATCATAGCGGTTATTGCTACGCATTAAGTTTTGAAAAGGCTCAAACTCATTCACCGCTGCACGCAGCCTTTCCATTTTGTCCCTTTCCTCCGCAATCTTGTCTGTACGCACATCACCCTTCTTGAATTCCTTTACAGCACGTTTCGCAATGTATTCATCCCGGTTGGGCAAGTCATCTATATACGCATCAATCTTCTCATTAATAAACGCTGGCGTCCAGCCCTCACGTTTCATATTGCTGAACAATTGCTGCAAATTGTTTACCTCAAAGTAAACATCGCCCCTGTACCTTTTCAAAGGGTTGTTCTTGGGAAAAGCATCAATCAACTGCTTGAACAGTTGCGTCCTTTCCAAATCACTTACAGGATCCAAAGCTGTTTTTTCAAATAGGCTCAAATTGTCCTGAATCACATCATTGCAAAAAGAGTGGAACGTGTGTATGCTCACCTTATAGGCATCGCTCCCAATCATCGTGAGCAAGCGTTTACGCATGGCCACCGTACCCGCATCCGTATAAGTAAGGCAAAGTATATTTTCAGGAAGCGTATCCGTGTCCAGTAAAATTTTTCCAATCCTTGCAGAAAGTATTTGCGTTTTTCCGGTACCCGGTCCTGCAATAACCATTACCGGACCATCAAAAGTATCAACAGCCTTGCGTTGCTGTTCATTGAGGTTAGCATATACCTTATCGAATTGTTCCTGAAGTTTGAGCTTGGGATTCATTAATAGCAAATATCTTCTAATGATGGTAACTGAATTGGAAACAGCCAACCTTGCAAATACAACACAAATATACAGTTGCGTTCAAGGGCATTTTCCAGTTTAGGTAGGTTTGTGTCAGTTTAGGTAGAATTAGGTAAGTTTAGGTACGATAATTCCAATTTAGGTAGGTTTAGGTAGATTTAGGTAGGTTTGTGTCAGTTTAGGTAGGTTTATGCACGTACTGACGTGAGAATCAAACTGATAGTGCATTCCCCTTTTTAAGACACCACACATTAAACCATAATTTCGCGTCCAGAAATCATATCCAATGAAAAAGGTTCTTGTTTTTTGCTTGTTACTGATAGCCATGAATCAATTGAAAGCACAGGAAATTCCCAACGCCCGTGTGCAGGATACCATTTACAATATCGTTGATACCTTACCCAGTTACCCGGGTGGGAATGAGGGTTGGCAGAAATATTTAAAGAAAAATTTGAAGTTCCCACGCTATGCCTGGAAGGAAGAAGTGGAAGCTGATGTAGTAATGGACTTTATTGTACGCAAGGATGGTACATTAACCGATATCCATCACGTAACCATTGTTGGCTATGGTTTTGAAGAAGAAGCTACAAGGCTTTTAAAGACTTGTGGGAAATGGAACCCTGCCAAGAAAAATGGCAAGACTGTCGATTACCATGCTCAATTGCCCATTGTTTTTAAGTTGAAGAACCATTAGAACGGCAAATAGCAAATGGGAATGGTGAGAAGGATGCCAACCCACTATCCATTCACCACTCCCAGCAGTCCCTAAAAAAAATGAGCAAAATTTATTCCCTCAAAATAGTTCAGCAAATACCTGCCCAATTGGATGATGTTTGGTCATTCTTCAGCAACCCCGATAATTTGAAGGAAATAACACCAGCCCACCTCAACTTTCGTGTCACCAGTAAATTTCATGGTTCCACCATTTATGCTGGCCAAATTATTGAGTACAAAGTAAGCCCTGTATTGGGCATACCGTTATACTGGATGACAGAGATTGTGCATGTGCAGGACAGGGTTTACTTTGTGGATGAACAGCGTTATGGGCCTTATAGCATGTGGCACCATCAACACCATTTCAAAGAGGTTGATGGTAGCGTTGAAATGACGGATATCGTTCACTATAAAATTCCATATTGGATTTTTGGTGACATTGCCCATGCCCTTTTTGTAAAAGCAGCAGTCAAGAAAATCTTTGATCATAGATTGACTGCCGTAGAAAAAAGGTTTGGCAAATAAGGCCCCCCACCCATACTGCACCCCTTTTTTATTTCTATGTGGCTATTGGGTATTTATGTATTTTGAATTTTCATTTACTATTGACTTTTAATTGGCCATCCAAATAAGGCATTAATCGGGTAACTGAAATTTTTCAAAATGAGCCCAGGTTTACGACATTATTTACTCTTCCTTTTACCACTATTTTATTTGGGTGCAGGTGCCCAAAAAGATACCGCCCATTTCATGCATTTATACAGGCAGGGAAACATCTACAGTACAGCTGGAAAAATAGACAGTTCAATAATCATGCATGAAAAAGCTTTAAGCTGGAGCAGGCAAAACAGCTTTTTTGATACCTCGGCATATGTAACAGAGCTATTAAGTATGATGGGCAGGGGGTATAGGTTGCAGAACAAACCACTACAGGCCCATCAAATTCTAATGCAGGCACTTGCCCATGCCAACAAATATGGGCATTTAGCCTCCAGGAAAATGATTTTTGTACGCCTTGCTGTACTGCACAAAACCATTGCAGAAAAGGACCTTCCCTTTAATTATCCAACCATTGCAGAAACAGAACCCGCACAGGCTTATTTCTCTGTACAGGCAATAAACAAAATCAGTAACGATTCACTGGAAATAACCATAGCTGCTGGCAGGCTGGATGGCATTTTGGATACCACACAATCCACTGCCATCTGGAGCAGGATAATAGACAAAGATTCATTATACCACAAAGCCGTGGCCTTCCTTGCCCCTGTATCCATTGTTTCAGTAACCAATAATACAACAGTCGCAAGAGTGGCAAATGATACGTCAAAGCATTATTTGGTGGGCGACCTCTTTGAGTGCAATGTGCAGGTACCCATTAAATGGAACGGCCTTTTCCTGAAGAACTGCTTATTGAACAATATCTATTTTTCATTTGATGGCATTTCAAGTTATTATAACTACCGGTACTTCTATTACTATATGGATACTGCACAGGAAAACCAACTGTTGGAAGCCATGCTTGATGAAGCCAAAAGCACAGCATTATCAATAGCTAATGATACATTGACCAAGCCCAATTTGGCATACAAATTTCCAGGAGGTATTTTCTCCGGAGAAAACATGTTGAGGGCAGTGCTCATAAGCAAGCCGATACACCAGCAGCTTTTTTTAAAAAATGCAGAAACTTACCCTGCTGGTTGGATGGGCAATAACAAAAATTTCACATTGGAGTTTGCTACTTGGGTAAGCACAGGTTCAAGCATGGTGCCATCATCGATAAAGCCCTATTTATTGGGCATAACCAACAAGCAGGAAAGGATGAGGCAGGCATTTAACCTAGCAGGACAAATAAAAAAAAGCAGCCTGCTTGAAGCTTGGCTTGGAGAAGGGTTGCAGCAGGTAAACGAAGAAAATATACCAGCTGCTACTGCTACCGCTACGCTATTGGATGAAGTAGCAACCGTTACCCAAGACACTGCCAGCTTTGGTTGGTCATCTTATTTATTGGCCATAATAGCAAAAAAAGAAGGCAGTGCCAATGCTGGTTTCTTTATGGATGAAGCTGAAAAAAGTTTTGCTGCATTCAATAATGTTGAAGGCAAAGCCTGGGTCAAGGCAAGCAGGGATAAATGGAAACAGCCCAATGGAATAAGCATAAGTACACAATCGGGCCATAGGAGGATTTATATGGTGGCCCAATCACCCAACGCAAAATATTTTGCCACAGGCAGCGAAGACCATTTGATAAAGATTTGGGATAAAGTGACCGGAAAGGAATTAACCACCCTCACCAACCACACTGGCAGCATAACAAGCCTGCATTATAGCCCCAATGGAAAATACTTGGTAAGTGCATCAAGTGACAGGACCCTCATTATCTGGAATGCGTATGATTATACCCCCTTAATTAGCTATACTACAGATGCGATTGTGTACGTAGCCAAGTTTTCGCCCAATAGTAAACTATTGTATGCAGCCGAAGATTCTGTGCTGAACGTGATCAATCCATTTTCTGACAGCCTGGTTATAGTGGACAAGCTAACCATGAACAAAGGGAATATCTATGATTTTGAATTTTTCCGTGGCAAAGAAGAAATACTCTTTATTTGTGGAAAGGACAGTACGCTATGCAAGTGGAACCTTCTGCAAAAAAAGAAAGGGTACACATACCCTACTTCAGGCCTTACAAAAAGCATAAAAATAAGCAATGATGATAGGTTTCTGGCTTCTGTAACAGATGATGGTTACCTGAAAATTTGGGACCTGTACAGGAACATCGCAATAACCACAAGAAAAATTCACCTGCAGGCAAATTATTACAGTAATCCCTGCCCAGCCATGTTTGCTGCTTTTTCCTTCTCGGCCAATAGCAGGTATTTTGTGTACCCAATAAGTAAGGACAGTTTTCAAATTGTGGATTTATTGGATCTTGCCGGCCGTATCTACAAACTGAAAACGGATAGTGATGAATCCATTAGGCACACACTTTTCAGTAAGGATGGCAAGGACCTGATGATTACATCAAATGGCTACAAGATTTTTGTGCAGGACTTTCAGCATTATGATATAGATAAGCAGTACAACTTTGAGGGCAGGAGAATCAAATTCTTCCCCAATATCGTTTACAGTTTGCAGTACACGGCAGACAATAAGGGATTATGGTATTATCAATATGGGTTGGAACTTGCCAAAATTGACCTCTCCAATGCAGGTTATTATGCAAGGGACGTAAAACTCCACAACTTCAGTCTTGAAACAAAGTACATATTCCTAAACGGAGACAGCATTTTTGTAGTGCAGCCCGTTAAAAGCAGCAGTTCCTTGTACCTGTACCGCACAAAAGATACGTCCAGTGCCCTTGGAGATATTGAACTGCCCGACAAAGAATCAATAATTTCCTTTGACGCAACGGAAAATAATCAATACTGTTTTATTGGAACTAAAGATGGGTTGGTTTTTGGTTGGGATATACCCGGGGACAAGCAAGTATTTGCAACCCAACTTAAAGTACAAGTAGCAAGTGGCAATGTCATGGTGCTGTATTATGATAAATATGGCAAAAGAATATTCACTCCCACCAATGATACAACCATTGTTATTCTTAATGCTTTTACTGGTCTGGTAATCGATTCCATTAAAGTTACCCATGCCAGGAATATAGTAACCACGCCAAACCATATTTACATCACAAACGGCTATGGCAAGCTACAGAAACTCGATGCACACACATTGCAGCTTTTAAATGACCGCTATATAAATAATGGGAATACTGGTGCAGGAAGAATGGTGCTGTCACCAAACAACAAATACCTTGTTATTCAAAACACAGAAACAAGTATTATGGGTATTGATACACAAACGGATTCCATACTTTACAATAAGCATGACCATAATTTTATTTCATGGAGCATTGCCATGAGCACCGATGGAAAGGAATTTGCCACAGCAGGTGGCGAAGGCTCAATTTTCCTTTATGAAACTGCCACAGGAAAAAAGAAGGCATCCATCCAAGTGCCTTATAAAAAGGACCCTTTGATTATAGACGAGGAAAATCATTACTTGGCCACAAAAAACACGCTGGAAGCAGTTAATATTTACTATAACAATAATGCGTATGACTATAACCAGTTTGATGTGCAACTGAACAGGCCTGATATTGTATTGCAAAAATTGGGCAGGGCAGATACTGCTTTGATCAGGAACTATTACAATGCCTATAAAAAAAGGATGAAAAGAATAGGCCTGAAAGAAAATGCCGACAGCATAAACATCCACTTACCCGCCATAAAATTAAAAGACCGTTTTGCCATAGGAAGATCTACCACTGCTAAGGACTTTGTGCTTACCGTGCAGTGCATGGATGCTGAACATACATTGCAAAACCTTCAGGTACTGGTAAACAATTCACCTGTTTTGGGCGTAAACGGCAGGGATTTAAGCATGCTCAAAACAAGGCAAGCAACACAGCAGGTAACCATTCCATTGGCCAAGGGCAGCAATACCATAAAGATATTCTGTACCAATAGCAAGGGAGCTGTTTCACTGCGTGAATCTTTCAACATGGTAAGTACCTATAATGCCAAACCCAAAGTATATTTTATAGGCATTGGCGTGGAAAGGTACAAGGACAGTAGCATGAACCTTACCTATTCGGCCAAAGACATAAGGGACTTGGCAAAGGATTTCAGCAACTACGCAGAAAACGTAGAAGTGGACACCTTATTGAACGAAAACGTAACCAAGGAAAACATCAATAAGCTCAGAAAAAAACTGCTGCAAACTTCACCAAACGACAGGGTCATCATTGCAGTAACCGGCCATGGGATGTTAAGTGATTCCCTGAACTTTTACTATGCCACTTACGATATAAATTTTAGCAGGCCAGAACTAAGGGGCATACCCTATGAAACGCTGGAAGCACTACTAGATGATGTACCAGCCCAAGAAAAGATAATGTTCATAGATGCCTGCCATAGTGGTGCCTTGGACAAGGATGAACTGCTGGCCATTAAAACAAAGAAAGACCCTAAACAAACAAGCAGCACCAAAGAAAAAAACAATGTGAAAAGCATTGCCAGCCGAAGCAGCATTAAGGTGCATGACAAGCAGGCAAAAGTGAGTGCCAATAGTAGTTTTGAACTGATGCAGCATTTATTCAGCGACCTATCCGGAAGCAATGGTGCTGTTGTCATTTCTGCTGCAGGTGGAATGGAATATGCTTTTGAATCCCCTGAATGGAACAATGGTGTGTTTACCTATAGCATCAGGGAAGGCATATTCAGCAAGTTTGCAGATAAGTATTATGGGGGCAATAATGATGGCAATGTTACTGTACAGGAACTTGCCAATTATGTGAACAAACGCGTCAGTGAGCTTACCAGTGGTAAACAAAGACCCACATCCAGAAGAGAAAACATTGAATTCAACTGGGTTATCAAATATTGAGTAAAAAGTGCTAGCCAAATTTCTTTGGAAGCTGCGTCGTTTTATCAATCGTTGCATAGTATTGTAAAGCGGGAAATATTTAATTTTACTGGCAACTACCTCAAAAAACCAAATAACCAATAGACATAACTATTGATGGGTGTCTGTATCTTATTAATGATAGAAATTGGTGTCGGATATAAGACAGGAAAATATTAAAGCGACTATTGGTCTCAGCTAAAATTCCTCTGCAGGAAATGCTCATACATTCTTCTCCATGAAAGCCATGCTGGTTGCTCCGTTAAAAAGTGGTTATGGAAGATGGTTATTAACTGGCCATTGACGCTTTTTACAACCTCATAATATTGCTGCAGTTCTTCTTCAGCCTGGCTTGGCGTTTCTTTTTGTTCAAAGTAGGAATTGGCCTCCATGTAACAGAATGGATGGATGGTCAGGCCCGTTTCTTCTTCTTTCTCCAAATCGTACCAATGAAAGGGCAAAGTGTATGATGCCCTGAAACCATTGATGCTGCCATAGCCCATGGAGTAATCGTGCTTAATTCCATTGCTCAATAAAAGGCGGTAGGTTTCGGGCAATTTTATCCTGATATAATGATGCCTTGAACGGGTAATAACAGCCTTGGTTGCTTTTTCAACAATGTTCTTTTCCTGTGACAATAATGTTTCATCATCACCACTTTGCCATGATGGATGCACACCAATAGTGTACAATGCTGCATGGCGTTTCATTAATTGCTGCATGGCTTTGGACGTGGGGGAAATATTCTTGTCGTAGCCCTTCCGTTCCTGGGCAACCAAAAAAAAGTAGGCTGCTTTTAATTGGTATTTTCTATGCAGTTCATTCATCCAATCATATATATCAAAAGGATCCTTCTTCATGCCACTGTACACGTTTGCCCTCTCAGCAACCTTGTCAATATTGCCTTTCAAAAAGTCCCTGAAAAATCCAAATACCTGCTTTGCTACTGCACGTTCCTTGTAGCAATAAGCGATGTCAATATCGTAGGTAGGTAAAAAGCCAATGGTTGAAAAAGGAAAAGTGGAATTAGGAAATAATTTTCCCAATTCCTTCACCCACAAATTGGCCAAGGGTAGCCGTAAGAAATCTTCTTTGTAGGCAATACTGTTTTCGTGGGCATACCTCCCATACATGTCCAACGTATGGGGCAAATATTCTTCATAACGTGAAAGCAGGTAAAAGCTTGCTGCAAGGAAGTCGAAGGGAATATCACCTGCTGTTTTGAAGAATACCTTCACCCCATTCCATTCAAAGCAATCAATGTCCTGTGGACGTATATCAGTTTCACTTAATAATCCATGGGGCTTTACCCAAACTTCGTTTTCCGTTACCCTTTCTGGTGAATAGTTTATTTTCTCACTTGGATTATGCAGGTAACTTTCCTTGTCTTCCAAAATCAGGACATGATTGCCCAACAATGTAGAAACAATGTAACGCAATCTTGAAGTGATATGTGGGCAATAAATAATTAGCACATGGAAGCATTATAATGTTACAGTTCACTCCTAAATCCTTGCCACAATTCATTGAAGGTTTTTTGGGGGAAGTTCAAATCGGCCCTATGTGCAGTCCATCCCTTGAAAACCTTGTTCACTACCCAGTTTTTCATCTTGGCATTGCCCATGTTCATCATCTTCCTATTTAGGCTCGCAGTTTTCCAGGCCTTCCATGCAAAGCGTTCTGCCAAGGTGCTGCTGCCTTGCAGTACAGCCTCATGTCGATTGTCCAGTAAAAGTTCATGCAGGTTAATCCTTACTGGACAAACCTCTGTACAGTTACCGCACAAGGAAGAAGAATAACTTAAATGCTTGTATTCGCTCATGCCACTTAAGTATGGCGTAATTACCTTTCCAATGGGACCGCTATAAGTGGTTTCATAACTGTGGCCCCCAATATTTTTATAAACAGGGCAGGCATTCAAACAGGCCCCGCAACGTATGCAGTACAAGGCTTCACGCATGGTTGGGTTGGCAAGCAGGTTCGTCCTGCCATTGTCCAATAGTATCACGTACATTTCTGCTGGCCCATCCGTTTCCTTGGGTTGGCGTGGTCCTGTAACAATGGTGTTGTAAACAGTCACCCTTTGGCCTGTTCCATAAGTGGCCAGCAATGGCCAGAACAAAGCCAAATCATTCATGGAAGGTATCATCTTCTCGATGCCCACAATCACGATATGTGTTTTGGGAATGGAGCAACTCAATCGGGCATTACCCTCATTTTCTGTAATAGCCACCCCTCCAATATCTGCCACAATAAAGTTGGCACCAGTAACGCCCACTTCAGCCTCCACATATTTTTGGCGGAGTTTTACCCTTGCCACTTGTGTCAGTTCCTCAGGCGTCAACCCGCCCGGCACACCTAATTTATCTGCAAACAACCTCGCTACATCCTCCTTGCTTTTGTGCATGGCAGGGGTAACAATATGGTAAGGTGGCTCGCCATCCAATTGCTGGATATATTCCCCTAAATCCGTTTCCACACTTTCAATGCCTTTTTGCTCCAAATAATGGTTCAGGTGTATTTCCTCCGTAACCATGCTCTTGCTCTTCACCAATGTCTTGCAATTCTTTTCATCGCAGATATTGCCGATTTGCTCCAAAGCTTCTTGTGCATTTTCTGCCCAAAGAACCTTTGCCCCACGGGCAGAAATTTTCTTTTCAAATTCCTCCAAATACTTGTCTAGGTTTTCAATGGCCTTCCATTTTGCATTTTTTGCCCGTTCCCTTGCTGTGGGCAAATCTGCAAATTGTTGTTTGCCTATTGGTACCACAGCGTTATACTTGCCAATATTGAAGTTTATTTTGCGGCGGTGCTCTAAATCGGCCGCCTTGATAGTGCTTTTTGCAATAAAAGAAGATGCATGGCTCATAAATCAAAATTAGTGTTTGTACTTCAAGTCATTTCAATCGTTTTTTAGTGCCGTTCATCAGTATTATAAACCCATTTGTCAGGAAAATGTCATGCTAGCTGTAAGATTTGAAGCAACTTCGCCACTTATCATGCACAAAAGAAAAATTATGAGTAAGTTTTTTACACTGGTTCTATTTATCCTAACTACTGCATTTGCACAGGCACAACGTATCAGTGGCGTTGTGAAAGATGAGTCGGGAAAAGCAATTAATGGGGCATCTGTTTCCATCCTAAAGGAAAACGCCACTACCGTAATCAAGTTGGCAGTAAGCGATAACGAAGGCAAGTTCGTTTTCAACAATATCGCAGCAGGCAAATACTTTGTTACCATAACAAGCATTGGTTTCAAGGATGCAAAATCTGCTGTTTTTGAAGTGAACGGCAATGAAGTAACCGTACCTGAATTCAAATTGGCCAAAGCTGCCAAGCAAATTGAAGGCGTTACAGTAACTTCTAAAAAGCCCATGATAGAAGTGAAGGCAGACAAAACCATTTTGAACGTTGAAAACAGCATCAATGCAGTTGGAAACGATGCGTTGGAGCTGCTCCGCAAGGCTCCAGGCGTTACGCTGGACAAGGATGACAATATCAGCTTGGCAGGTAAAAATGGCGTACAAATTTATATTGATGGCAGACCTTCTCCATTGGCTGGAACTGATTTGACTGCTTTCCTGAAAACATTGCAATCAAGCCAAATTGAAGCCATCGAAATTATCACCAACCCTTCTGCAAAATATGATGCGGCTGGCAATGCAGGCATTATCAATATCAGATTGAAAAAGAATAAAGCTTATGGTACCAATGGTAGCGTAAATGCTGGCTATGGTATTGGCACTTATGGAAAGTACAATGCTGGCTTGAACTTGAACAACCGTAACGATAAATTGAACCTGTTTGGCAACTACAACTTTAGTACCAACCTGAACGAGATGAACATGAACACTTACAGGAAATCCTTGGACACATTGTTTGACCAACGTGGTACCATCACTACAAAAAATACCACGCATGGCTTTAAAGCTGGGCTTGATTATTTCATTAATAAGAATAACACTTTTGGTGCCATTGTAACAGGTTCAATCAACGACAATACAATGAACAATTACAGCCGCACACCAATATCATACATTCCAACTGGTTTGGGTTACAGACTATTGATTGCAAACAATACACAAGATGGTTTCCGTGATAATGTAAACTTTAATTTGAACTTCCGCCATACAGATACCAGTGGCAGCGAATTGAATATTGATGGTAACTATGGATATTATAAAAGTAAAAACGACCAAAAGCAACCAAACATTTATAAGGATTACTACACAGGCATTGATCAAGACAGCAGAGTGTACAACATGGTTTCCCCTAGTGAAATTTTTGTGGCAAACATCAAAGCAGATTATGAACAGAATTTCAAGAAAGGACGTTTGGGCTATGGTGCAAAAATATCCTTAGTAAAAAGTTCACCCGATTTTCAGCGTTACAATGTTTATACAAGCACTAAAGTGTATGATTCTTTACGCAGTAACAATTTTGAATACACAGAAAACATCAATGCAGCTTATGTAAACTATAATAAGCAGTACAAAGGCTTCATGATTCAGTTAGGCTTAAGGGTAGAGAACACACATGCCAAAGGAACATCAATGGGCTTTAAGCAAGTGACCAGCGGCAGCCCATTGATTGCTTATGATTCAAGCTTTGACCGTAACTACACAGACTTCTTTCCAAGTGCTGCTTTAACTTTCAATAAGAACCCAATGAATCAATGGAGCCTTACTTTTAGTAGAAGGGTTGATAGACCAGCCTACCAAGATTTGAACCCATTTGAGTTTAAGCTGGATGAATACACTTACCAAAAGGGCAATACACAACTTACACCACAATACACCAACAGCTTTGGCATCACCAATACTTACAAATACAAGCTTACAACGGCATTGAACTATAGTCATGTAAAGGATATATTTTCTCAGTTGATAGATACCACAGAAAAATCAAAAGCCTTCATGACCAAGAAAAACTTAGCTACGCAGGATGTAGTAAGCTTAACTATTAGCTATCCTTTTCAATGGAAGTGGTACAGCGTTTTTGCAAACTTGAGCAGTAACTATTCCCATTACCAAGCAGATTTTGGTGGAGGCAACCGTAAAGTTGATTTGGATGCATTTGCTTATACTATTTACACCCAACATTCCTTTAAATTAGGAAAGGGCTATACAGGAGAAATGAGTGCCATGTACATTTCTCCATCAATATGGCAAGGAACATTTGAGAGCAAGAGCATGGGCAGCGTGGACCTTGGTTTACAAAAGACAATTTTTAAAGGAATGGGCAATGTAAAAATTGCGGTGAGTGATATTTTCAGAACAATGAGATGGAGTGGCGAAAGCAATTTTGCTGGGCAGTACATGAGGGCAAGTGGTAATTGGGAAAGCCGTCAGTTTAAAATAAACTTCAGTTACCGCTTTGGCAAGTTAAGCGTTAAGGCAGCACGCCAACGCAAAACAGGTGTGGAAGAAGAAGCAGGCCGTACTCAAGGCGGCGGTGGAATTGGGGGCAATTAAATAGGGCAGTTTAGTTTAGGTTTATAGAGCCGTTGGAAAATTTCCAACGGCTTTTTTATTTACCTCCTTCCCTTCTCCTTCGTACCCGCTTTGCCCCTTGTTCGGGTTGGCTTCGGGTGCACCCGAAGGTGAAGCGAAGAAGGAGCGAAGAAGACCCGAACAGCACCCGAAGAAAGTGTACTGAAATTGCTGAAAATTTTCGGGAACCTGCCGAGCTAGTTTTTTTATTAAAATGCAGCTTTAATGGCTGATTAGGTTATAAAAATTGAGTAAGCGGTAAGGAATTGAGCTTAATATTATCTATATTCGGCATTCACCAACCTTTAAAAAACATGAAACCAAAAATCTTGATTGCATTACTCTTTGTATGTAATGCTTGTTTCGCCCAACCTACACTTTCTTCCTATGGCGAACCTTTTGTAAGGAGCAATGTTATCAACTTAGGTGTCATTGAAACAAGAAACACCACGAGTGGGTCCTGCGACACGATTGCAGTGCTAATTGATAAGGGTGAAATAAGTGGGTACAATACACAAAATTTTGAAGTGCTTTTTGTAACACTTGGCGGCGTGTGCGAGAATGTGCATGTAAAAGATTATACAGGCGTTACTGATGTTAGTGTGAACTTGGGGGAACCCACTATTTGGAAACATGGCCTTGATGGCAAGTTGTATGTGGGTACCAATGGAGATGGAGGCCATATAGTACGTATTGATATTAAGAATAAAACAGCCATTGATTTGGGCAAACCCTATTCTTCATCGGGGAGTGGTGGATACATATCGGCTTTGGCCATGGGTGCAGACCTGGCCCTTTGTGGTGTGGTATCGGACAATGGCCAGAATTATGCTTTCAGGTACACATATGGCTGCAGTTTTAATTTGCTTGCTTACAGTAGCGGCAGCTCCAGCTATAACCTCAATTTATACGTAGCAGCCAACTATCCCACGTTTACAAATGTGGCCGATGTGACTACGGATAGCGTTTATACTTATGTGCAGGCTAGCAATGCAGATAATAGCAACTATGTTTTGTTTGCCATAACTAATGCAACAAACAAGGTAAGTGCAGTGGATTTGCTTAGCGGCATAGGTGGCGGTTATTTACACGGGGGTTATTTTTATATTGATACTTATGCAGAGGATAGGGTTTTAATAAGGGATGCAAGCGGCATATATGAAGTGGCCCCTACATCTGGTACGCCTACACTTACAAGTGCTTCTGCTACCGCGGGAAAAAGGTTATCGAAGGATATTTGGAAATCAAAAGCTTTTAATGCTGCCAGTGAGTATGGTACCACTTACAATAACGATGATTTCAAGTTCCACTTCACCAACAGTACAGATTCTGGTGATATCAACCTGTATAGCTGTATCAGGAAAGTAGGCAAGCCTATTTCGGCGTTGGCCCCATACATCAATGGCACAACAGGGGACACAAGCCTTTTTATACATGGGGATGCGGCAAGGCAGGGTTTTAGTTATAACCTGAACAATAATACCCTTACAAAACTGGGGGCGAATACGAATGCAGCAACCAGTGCCATTACTAACGCCCAGGACTATAGCCAAGTATATATTGGTGGGCATAATGGTGCAGGCGGCAGGATACAGATGTACAGTTCCGGTTCCCCATGGCTATATGGCACCAATCCTGCTGATGTGTACAATGTTGCTACTCCTTATCCAGCACCCAATACTGTTGGTTGGTTCAATAATATGAAAATGATAAAAAATCCTGCCTACATTATAGCTTGGGGCACCAATGCGGCCAATAGAATAGGGGCTACTATTGATGAAACGGCATTGGCCATTGTTAACCCCAATAATGGAAATATCAATTCCATTTACCACCCACTCTTTTCCCAATACCACTATGGAGCAATGGATGTTGACCAGAAGAACAAGTATATCGTAATGGCCTCCAATAGGGATAACCCCACTACAGGGATTTACTACACCAATACTTTGATGGTCTTTGATACTGCAGGGCAATTGAAATTCAATTATATCCTTAGGGGGCCCAATGGGGATACGATGGCTAATTTGGCAACTGTATCTGTGGACACTTCGAACAATTTGTATTACTCCGAGGGGGGAGCATTGTATGTGATAAATGATTATGTAACGAAGGGGCTTAATGACTCAACTTCTGTAGTTGGACAGCTTGTTTATACGGGACCAGGAGCAATACGTGCCCAAGCGTTGCTGCCAGACTTGAAGTATATTGCAGTAGGTGTTGGAAACAATGGTACCGACAAATACGAGGTGCATATAGTTGATGTGACAGATAGGGGCCGTTCCTACCCGAGCAATCTAGGCAATACGGTAATTGTTCAAAATTCAATTTCGCCCAGTGATGGAAAACCCGTTGAATTTGCTTTTGTCGGCAAGTATGGCTTCTTGGCTGGGTTCAATAATTTATGGGGATTTGATTATTCAAGTGTTACTACGCCTGTTCTGGATTTTGACAACTACGATGTACAAAGAAATGCACCCGGTGGAATAAAGGCTTCTATGGCAGCGAGCGAGATACAGACTATCAAAGCTTTTCCGAATCCGGCAAAACAGTTGATTAATATAACCCTAACATCTGCCAATAACCAGTCTTCCAATATTCAAATTTATGATGCAAGGGGCACGTTGGTTTCAACTAAGAAAGTTACCCTGGTTTCAGGCAAAAACACCATTGAGGTAAATATTCAACACTTGGCTTCTGGTATGTATTTGTTGAAATTGGCCAATGCTTCAGGTGTGTTGACTAAACGTTTTATAAAACAATAGCTATTTAAGATGCTGTATAAAGAAAGGCTGCAAGTTGTGGAACTTGCAGCCTTTTGTTTTACTTAGAACAAACTTACTTGCACCATATCCATCTCCAAATATTGATTAATGAATTTTGGAAAAGCCAACTTGTCCATTTCGTTTGCAGGTAGCCATTGGTAATGCTGCAAGCTTTGGGGAATGGTTGCCAGTTTTGCTTTTATAAACTGCCCTTTTATTTCCTGATGTGTCAATTGCTGTTTATGCAAGGGTGAGATATGGAGGACTTCCGGTTTGGTTATATCAAACTGTTCATGTAGCCACTCTTTTACCAGTTTGTTGTCCCACTTTATTTGTTCGTCTGTTTCCAACAGGTAAAACTCATGCAGGTCCTGCCAAATATCCTTTCCTTGACGTTGATTCACCAATAGTTTGCCTTCATGTTCCATTAGGAAATAGTAGAACCAGCGGTGCTTTTTCTTCAATACTTTCTCTTTTACGGGTAATTGGTTCACTTTGCCTTCTTTATAGGCAGTGCATATTTTTTTCATTGGGCAATGGTTGCACAGTGGCAGTGCAGGTTTGCAGATAGTGGCCCCAAAATCCATAATGGCTTGGTTGTATAGCCCCGGTTCTTTTCTATCAAGAACCTCATTAGCCAAAACAGTAAATTCATTTTTGCCTGCTGTGCTGTCTATTGCTGTATGAACGCCAAATACTCTTGACAGTACCCTGAAAACATTGCCATCAACCACCGCAAGGGGCAGGTTGAATGCGAAGGAGCCAATAGCTGCGGCTGTGTAGGGCCCGACACCTTTCAGTTCGAGGATTTCATGGTAAGCGGATGGGAAATTACCTTTGTAATCATTGGTTATTTTCCGTGCGGTAAACAAAAGGTTCCTGCAACGGTTATAATAGCCCAGTCCTTCCCACAGTTTAAAAACATCTTCATCTTTTGCACTGGCAAGCTTTTGTATGGTTGGATAATGGGTGATGAACCGCTCATAATATGCCCACCCTTGTTCCACTCTTGTTTGTTGCAGTATTACTTCACTCAACCAAATTTTATAAGGGTCTTTCTCTCCTTTCCAGGGCATTTCCCTTTTATTCATTTGATTGTGCCATTGCATGAGTAATGCGGTAAACTTTTTCTTCATTTTCAATAAGGCAATAACTTAGGTTAAAGCAATTTGTTCAATAATTAATGATTGGCGAATAAATCTGAATAAGGTGATAGCAAAATCTGGTTTTTTTGACAGTTTTATACTTCAAAATATTTTTCTTGCATATACCAATTACTTTGTTTTATTTTAAAGTCTGTAAAACGATTGCTGAAATTAAATAAACCCTTCATGAGAAAGTCTGACCTCATTAACAACATTTCCGACAAGACCGGCATCCCAAAAGTAGATGTATTGGTGACTATTGAAACGATGATTAAAGAGATAAAGGAAAGCCTGACCAACGGACAGAATATTTATATCCGTGGCTTTGGCAGCTTTATTACCAAAAAACGTGCAGCCAAGATTGGCCGCAACATTAAGAAAAACACGGCTGTGCATATCCCCGAGCATTTTATTCCTGCCTTTAAGCCAGCAAAAGAATTTGTGGCCGAAGTTAAAAGCAAGCATAAGCCAGAGTAACTTTGCACAAATTTTTTTGAGTGAAACGTCAGCAATTATTTCTGGTAATTGGAGGATTGGTATTGTTTACTGGTTTGTTCTTTTTTGGCAAAACAGTCAATCCAAATAAAAAAAACACCGCCGCCCCTTCCACACATGAAGGTGAACATACTTCACATATTGAGTTTAGCGACATTCTCTCCCAAGCAAAACAGCAGCTATCTGCAGAACAGGTTCAACGCATCACAGGTTTGGAAAACAGTGTGGTTCGTGGCGATGTAAAAGAGCAGCAATTGCACCTTTACCATCAATTGGCTAGGTTCTGGAAGGACTCTGTTCCTGTATTTGAGCCTTATGCTTATTACACGGCGGAAGCGGCAAAGTTGGATAATTCGGAAAAAAGCCTCACATTTGCCGCCCAACTGTTTATAGGTAACCTATTGGCAGAGGGCGAACCAGCCATGCAACACTGGTTGGCTGAAAATGCAAAAGTTCTTTTAGATAAGGCTTTGGAGATTAATCCAACAAATGACAGCAGCAAAATTGGTTTGGGGGCATGCTATATGCTTGGCAATATTTCTGACAATCCAATGGAGGGCATATTACCCGTAAGGGCAGTAGCTGAGAAAAATCCAGATAATATGTACGCACAGTTGGTACTGGGTTTGGGTGGCAAAAAGAGTGGGCAATATGATAAGGCAATCGAAAGGTTCAGTATTATCATCAAGAAACAGCCAACCGATTTGGAAGCAATGCTGCATTTGGCCGAATGCTATGATTTGAAGGGTGATAAGGAAAATGCCATTAAGTGGTACGAGATAGTAAAGAAGATTATTCCTAATGAGGGGGCAAAGAAGGAACTTGAATCCAGAATCAATCAACTGAAAGGTTGATACACATAAACCGTATTTTTTAACAGCATTAAAATCTTTACAGATGCCTTGTGGTAAAAAGAGAAAGCGTCATAAAATCGCTACGCACAAACGTAAAAAACGTTTAAGAAAGAACCGTCATAAGAAAAAATAGTTTCTTATAAATGACTTTAATGGTAATCCCTACAGCGTTAAAAACTGTAGGGATTATACACTAAACAGTATTTGCCATTCTCCAGCTTTGCAACTTTCCTTTTCCTTCCTATCCTTTCCTTGGCAGTTACTTTGAGGTGATGTTTTAACTCACTCCGCACTTGGGGTGTGTTGTCGTGTATTTTAAAAAGTTGCAAATTTTGTGAACAAAGAACTAATTATTAACGTAGCCCCAACAGGTGTAGAGATTGCTTTGTTGGAAGATAAGAAACTGGTTGAGCTGCATAACGATAAAACAGATGCCAATTTTGGCGTAGGGGATTTGTACCTTGGTAAGGTTAAAAAACTAATTCCCGGTTTGAATGCAGCTTTTGTGGATGTGGGATTTGAGAAGGATGCTTTTTTGCATTACACAGATTTATCTCCTTTTGCTAAGTCCATTTTGAAGTTTACGAATATTGCCATGGCCGATGCTGATGGCAATTATGATTTCTCCAAATTCCAGATAGAGCCAGAGATTATTAAGACCGGAAAGATTAATGAGGTTTTGAATGGCAAGCCTAATGTGCTTGTTCAAATTTTAAAGGAACCTATTGCAGCTAAAGGCCCCAGGCTTAGCTGTGAACTGAGTTTGCCCGGCAGGTTTGTGGTGGTTACCCCTTTTAATGAAATTGTAGCTGTATCCAAAAAGATCCACTCCAGCGAGGAAAGGAAACGCCTGCACAAAATTGTGGAGGCGATACGCCCAAAGAACTTTGGTGTTATTGTAAGAACTGCTGCTGAAGGGAAGAGTACAGCTGAACTGCACCAGGATTTGCTGGATTTGGTGAACACTTGGAAAACCATACAGCAAAATTTGAAAGGTGCAGAAGCCCCTGCAAAAATTTTGAGTGAGCAGACAAAAACAACCAGCATCCTTCGGGACCTGTTGAATGAGGATTTCAACAAGATTGTCATCAATGACAAGAACATTTATAACGATACGAAGAATTATATCCAGAAGATTGCCCCAGACAAGGCTGATATTGTTTCGTTCCATAGCAATGGCACTCCGTTGTTTGACACGTACGGTATTACTAAGCAGGTAAAAGGTTCTTTTGGTAAAACTGTGAACCTTCCTAGTGGTGCTTACTTGATTATTGAGCATACAGAAGCCCTGCATGTAATTGACGTGAACAGTGGCTATAAAAGTGTAAGCAATAACCAGGAGGAAAATGCTTTGCAAACTAATATGGAAGCTGCTGCTGAAATTGCCATTCAGTTGAGGTTAAGGGATATTGGGGGAATTATTGTGGTGGACTTCATTGATATGAAATTGCCGGATAATAGGCGTAAGCTGCAGGAGGCGATGGATGATTTTATGAGAAGCGATAGGGCGAAACATGCGGTACTGCCTATTTCCAAATTTGGCTTGATGCAAATTACCAGACAGCGGATGAGGCCTGAAATGAATATCAATACTTCAGAAGTTTGCCCAGTTTGCCATGGAACGGGAAAAATCACTTCCACTGTGCTTTTGGAGGATGAAATTGAAAAACGTTTGCATTATTTAACTACCCATTCCCATAAGAATCTAAGTTTGGTGGTAAATCCAATAGTTTATTCCCACTTGACCAAAGGTTTCTTTACTTCCATTGCCAAAAAGTGGAAGAAAAAGTACAAAATCAACTTAAAGGTGCAGGAAAACACCAATTACCATATTGTTGAGTTCCATTTTTATGACCAGCATGAGGAAGAAATAAAGTTTTAACTCCACATTTTTTACAGAAAGAGCATTGAAAATCAATGCTCTTTCTGTTTTTAGGATAGTTTAGGCATATTGGGGCCAATAAAGCTATTAGTCAACCACAGCCCCCTTCTTGGCCGATTAAGTTTTGCACAAACCCAAAAAAAGATTTTGCAATTTGCCCTTAATTTGTAATTTAGCAATGGAATTTAATGGGTTAGTAAGTAAGAGGGTTAGCAGAAATGCTGACCCTTTTATGTTTTTGGAAGTTGGGAAAAATTATACAAAAACCCGTAATCTGGTTTTTGTAATTCACTTTTTAAGCAAGAAAAGTTTATACATTTTACACGAACTGCTTTGCCGATATTCTTCAAGGAAACATAGTTTGATGTTTCTATTTGTTCTTTAGAATGAAAACTGATTTTATAAAATGAAACAAGGAAGCAATACTGTAAAAGGACCAACCATTATTAAGGTTGACAAGAACTTGGACAAGTATCTAAAGAAAGACTTGTTCAAAGAAAAAATTGAAAAGAAAAGGCCAACCACATTCTTAAAACCGTAGGCATTCCTAAGTTTGAGAAATAACTTTATTAAAGTACTGCAATCTACGCTTTGATAAAAAGTGCATTCGTGTCCTTATTTGAATGGAGCGTCGCCACCACAGCTCCCCAAAGTATCCACTGCCCGTCCCATAAAATTCTTCCTGCTTTCTTTGCCAGAATTATCTTTACCCTATGGCGAAAATTAAAACAGCATTCTTCTGTAGCAACTGTGGTTATGAAAGCACCAAGTGGGTGGGCAAATGCCCAAGCTGCAATGAATGGAACACGTTTGTGGAAGAGGTGATTGATAAGGGCAATGACCAGCAAACTTGGAAGGGTTATACTGATGAAAAGAAATCTGCCAAGGTGGTTGCGTTGAATGACGTAACGCAAATAGAGGAGAAAAGAATTGTTACTGCTGACGATGAACTGAACCGTGTGCTGGGTGGGGGCATTGTACCGGGTAGTATTGTGTTGATAGCAGGGGAACCGGGGATTGGTAAGAGTACGCTTTTCCTGCAGCATGGCTTGATGATGAACAAGCATGTGGTGCTTTATATAAGTGGGGAGGAAAGTGAACAGCAGATAAAGATGCGTGCAGACAGATTGAAGGCATCAAGTGAAAACTTCTACTTGCTGACTGAAACATCCACACAAACTATTTTTCAGGAGATAAAGAAACTGAAGCCTCAGTTGGTGATTGTGGATTCCATTCAAACATTGCAGAGCAACTTGATTGATTCATCTGCTGGCAGTGTTTCGCAGATTAGGGAATGTGCTGCAGAGTTTCAACGTTTTGCCAAGGAAACAAACACACCTGTTTTTTTAATTGGGCATATTACTAAGGATGGGGCGATTGCTGGTCCAAAGATTCTGGAACACATGGTGGATACGGTGTTGCAGTTTGAGGGTGACAGGCATTATGCCTATAGGATTCTGCGGACTTTGAAGAACCGTTTTGGCAGTACATCGGAACTGGGCATTTATGAAATGACTGGCGATGGGATGAAGGTGGTTTCCAATCCTTCTGAAATACTGATTGCACAACGGGATGAGCAGTTGAGCGGTAGTGCTATTGCGGCTACTATGGAAGGCATGAGGCCATTGCTGATTGAGGTACAGGCCTTGGTTACACAAAGTGTTTATGGCACACCCCAAAGAACGGTGAGTGGTTTTGATTTGAGGAGATTGCAATTGTTATTGGCTGTGTTGGAAAAACGTGGAGGTTTCCTTTTTGGAACAAAGGATGTGTTTGTGAATATTGCCGGTGGACTGAAGGTGGAGGACCCATCTATTGACTTGGCAGTAATTTGTGCGTTGCTTTCTAGCTACGAGGATGTGCCTTTGCCGCATCAGGTTTGCTTTGCTGGTGAAGTGGGATTGAATGGGGAGATAAGGGCGGTAAACAGGATTGAACAACGTATTGCTGAAGCTGAGAAGCTGGGCTTTGAAAAAATATTTGTGAGCAAGTACAATAAGAAAAGTTTCAACCCCAAGAACTATAAAATACAGATTGTGGCTGTGGCCCAAGTGCATGAGGTTTACCAGGCTTTGTTTTAGGACTTGTCATGGGAGTAACTAAATACAGAAATATTTTCTATATTTAGTTATGCTTTCAACCCTGACATCGTACATCAAAGATGTGGTCCATCTTATTTTCCCGCATCATTGTGAGGGTTGTGGTACAGATGTTTTGCAAGATGAGCAATTACTTTGTGCCGAATGCTTGCATCAGCTTCCAGCAACCAATTACTTTGCCATTACAGGGAATCCTGTTGAGAAGATGTTTTATGGCAGGATGAAGGTTGAACTTGCTGGTGCTGGTTATTATTTTACCAAGGAATCTTTGGTGCAGCATTTAATCCACCAATTGAAATACAAGGGCAATAAGGATGTAGGATATTATCTTGGTAGGTTAATTGGGCATCAATTAAAGGAGTCCGCAAGGTTTGATACTATTGATGTGCTGGTTCCTTTGCCCCTCAACTCAAAAAAGGAATTTAAAAGAGGCTATAACCAAGCTGCTATTATTAGTGAGGGCATTGCTGCAATTTGGCAAAAGCCCATTGTAAAAGATGCAGTGGTACGAACGGTTTTTACAGAAACGCAAACCCATCAGGACAGAATTCACCGATGGCAAAATATGAATGGTGTTTTTGCTATTGAAGATGAAAAGGCACTTAAGGGCAAGCATATCTTGTTAGTGGATGACATCGTAACCACGGGTGCCACGTTGGAAGCATGCGGCACTGCTATTTTGAAAATACCCGATACGCTATTGTCAATAGCGACCGCAGCCTGCACTATGTAGAAACGCAATTTCATTATTCCCGTTATCAATTCAACCTATGGAACAACGCATTTAACTTCCTTGCTTTGGCAGAATGGCATAGCTACGCTACATTTGAAAGAATGAAACGCTTTACAGTTCATATTTGGGTTTTGATTCTTGCTGTGCTTTTTGTCAGTATCAGTTCCTGCAAAAAGGAATCTTTTATTACAAGTTCTGATGCATTGTTGAGAACATCAGTTGACACATTGCACTACGATACTGTTTTTACTACTGTTGGTTCGATTACCCAATCATTCAAGATATTCAATGCAAATGACCAGAAGCTTCGGTTGAGCAATGTGCAGTTGATGGGTGGGTCATCTTCTTTCTTCAAGATAAATGTGGATGGGGTTGCAGGTACAAGCTTTAACGATATTGAAATAAATGCTAACGACAGTATTTATGTTTTTGCGACGGTGAACATCAATCAAAATGCTGCTAACCTTCCTTTTATTGTGCAAGATAGTGTACGCATTAGCTATAATGGCAACACAAGATTTGTTCAATTGGATGCTTTGGGTCAAAATGCCAATTTCCTCCGCAATAAACGTGTAACAATTGATAGTACTTGGAATAACAATCTTCCTTTTGTCATTCTTGGAAGCATTACTGTGGACAGTGCTAAAACATTAACGATTAGTAAGGGATGCAAGGTTTATTTCCATGCAGATGCCCCAATGATTGTGAATGGCACGTTGAAAGCTGTTGGTGGACAAGTTGATGCTGATAGGATTAAGTTTAACGGTGACCGATTGGATGAACCTTATAAAAATTTCCCTGGGAGTTGGCCGGGCATTTATTTCAATACAAGCAGTAAGGACAATGTAATGCAGTATTGCATTATCAAGAATGCCTATCAAGGAACAATTGTGCAAAATCAAGCTTCCTTAAGTAGTAATCCAAAGCTCACTTTACAGGAAACTATTCTTGACAATATTTATGATGTGGCTGTGGGCGGCAGCAACACCACCATTGATGCAAGGAATTGTTTAATCAGCAATTGCGGCTATAATGTTTATGTGACGGCTGGTGGTATATATAATTTCAGCCATTGCACTTTGGCCAGTTATGGCAATAACTATTTGCCACATAAATATCCAGCATTGACCATTAGTGATGTAGTAAGTCCAACGCTTAGCTTGCCTGTAACGTTCACGATGAATAATTCCATTGTTTATGGTGAAGGAGGCTTGGCTGACGATGAAATCTCCATTAATAAAAAGGATGCTTTATCATCTATAGTATTCACCAATGTTCTTTACAAGATGAAGAATGCAATGCCCAGCACTGCTACGTTCAACAATTCAACTAAGTACAGTACTACTGTTGCTTTGTTTGACAGCATTGATACGGGTAACCGTTTCTTTAACTTTAGGTTAAGCACTAATTCCCCTTGTATAAACAAAGGGATTTTAAGTCCAGCAGTAAGTATTGATTTGGATGGGAACCCAAGGCCAATTGGTGCATTCCCGGATTTGGGATGCTACGAAAAACAATAAATTCATCATCATTTAATCATCAACATTTTCTTGTTTACCTGTTCTTTGTAAAAATTGTCAATTATGAAATATCTATTTACAGTTATTGCTGTTGCTATTTTGTCAGCATTCAGTTTACCAGCTTCTCAATCTATTCATTCCTTTAAAGTAAAATCCATTGAAGGGGGCGAAATCAATTTTGCCAAATACAAGGGAAAGAAGATTTTGATAGTGAACACTGCTTCCAAATGCGGCTATACCCCACAGTATGAAGCACTGCAAAAAATATCAAAGGAATACGCAGATAAATTAGTGGTTGTAGGGTTTCCATGCAACCAGTTTGGTGGGCAGGAACCAGGTACAGAAGAGGAGGTACAATCTTTCTGCAAAGTGCGTTATGGCGTAACTTTTCCTTTAACAGCCAAGGTGGATGTAAAGGGAGACAATATTTCACCTATTTATAAATGGCTTTGCAACAAAACTGAAAATGGTGTATTGGATGCTGAAATCAAATGGAATTTCAACAAGTTTTTATTGGATGAGAATGGGAAGATGCTTGCCTATTTTCCCAGCAAGGTTAAACCTGATAGCGAAGAGATTTTGAATTACCTAAAATAGATTTTCTTTAGTTTAGCAATCTAAAATTTAGCAGTATGAAACGCATTTTCCTCCTTTCAATAATAGTTGCGGCATTAGCAGGGTTTACTTTGCCAGCAGCAAAAAATGTTTACGCATTCAAAGTGCCTTCTCTTGATGGTGGGCAAATTGATTTTTCAAAATTCAAGGGCAAGAAAATATTGATAGTAAATACTGCTTCTGAATGCCAGTACACTGTACAATATGCTGCTTTGCAATCATTGTACAGTACTAATAAGGATAAGTTGGTTATTGTTGGTTTCCCAAGTAATGAGTTCAAGCAGGAAACTGCCAATGAAGAAGAAATACAGAAGTTTTGCAAAACACGTTTTGGCGTAACATTCCCGATGTCTGTTAAAACTGAAATTAAGGGGGATAGCATTGCCCCAATCTTTAAATGGTTGAGCAGCAAAAAGGAAAATGGTGTATTGGATGCCGAAATCAAATGGAATTTTGGCAAGTTCCTACTAGATGAGAAGGGAAAACTGATTGCCTATTTCCCAAGCAATGTGAAACCGGACAGCGAAGAAATTACAAAGTATTTGAAATAGGTTTTTGGGTGATGGACAGGGATAGTATTAACTATAGTGGTTCATTCCAAAATAGAATATAATTGAACAAAAAAAGACCTTACAAATTGTAAGGTCTTTTTTTGTTCAATTATCTCATGTGTCTCTGCCATAAGAATTATTTTTTATTTCTATCAACATCGTAGGAACGAAGCACTACAAATTTCAGCACACCCCTATCGCCAGCAACAACCCTGTATTGGATTTGCCTTGTTAAACCAGTAGGTTTGGGGTTAGCGGGGTCAATAGTGTCAAACAAAGGAAAACGGCGAAGCAATGTACCCTGCAATAGTTCAAACTCATCATAGCCAACATAACCTACACGTAGTTTCAAGTCGTCCATTATATCCGGAAAAAGCATGGGAACCATTCCCTCATTGTTGCTAGAAGAAACACCTACAACCATCCCTTTGTTTTTGTCGTTTGCATTGGTAACATACAGTACCATATCAGGAAAGCCATCATTATTCAAATCATCCACTTCTGCTTTGCTTACCCTGCCTTTTATTTCAATGTCTGCATCCCTAGCACCACTTTCAAAACCAATGGGACTGATGTTGAGATTGTTCTTATCTGGCTTTTTGTTACTGCACCTTACACGGTAACCAGCTTTGCCAACTTTCATACTGCTATCATATTGCTTTGCCTGCTGGGCATTGATGCTGCAACAAACAAAACTTATAAAAACGGTGATGATGATTCTTGCTTTCATAAAGTAATATTACATGTTTCTCCTGTACTGTCCACCAACTTCGTAGAGAGCATTGGTGATTTGTCCAAGTGAACAATACTTAACGGTCTCCATTAACTCGGCAAAAAGATTCCCGTTACGGATAGCAATTTCTTTTAAACGTTGCAATGCTTCTGCACTCTTGGATTCGTTGCGTTTCCAGAAAGCTTTCAAGTTTTGAATTTGCTGTTCTTTTTCCTCTGTTGTTGAACGGATAACCTCTGTTGGTGTAATGGTTGGGCTGCCTTTTTTGTTGAGGAAGGTATTCACGCCAATCAATGGCAGTTCGCCTGTATGTTTCTGCATCTCATATACCATGCTTTCTTCTTGGATTTTGTTGCGTTGGTACATTCTTTCCATGGCACCAAGCACTCCTCCTCGCTCTGTAATCCTGTCAAACTCTGCCAATACAGCTTCTTCTACAAGGTCAGTCATTTCTTCAATGGCAAAACTTCCTTGAATAAAATTTTCGGTATTGGCTGTTCCCAACTCACGGTTAATGATTAATTGAATGGCCATTGCACGGCGAACGCTTTCTTCTGTTGGCGTAGTAATGGCTTCGTCGTAAGCATTGGTGTGGAGAGAATTGCAGTTGTCATAAATAGCATACAACGCTTGTAATGTTGTCCTGATATCGTTGAAGTCTATCTCCTGTGCATGCAGGCTCCTGCCAGAAGTTTGGATATGGTACTTTAATTTTTGTGAACGGTCATTGGCTTTGTATTTGTGCTTCATGGCTTTCGCCCAAATCCTCCTTGCTACACGCCCAATGACACTGTATTCCGGATCCATGCCATTACTGAAGAAGAAAGAAAGGTTGGGGGCAAAGTCATCAATGTTCATTCCACGGCTCAAATAATATTCTACATATGTAAAGCCATTAGATAACGTGAAAGCCAATTGTGTAATTGGGTTGGCACCTGCTTCTGCAATATGGTAGCCGCTAATACTTACGCTATAAAAATTCCTGACTTTTTGGTTGATGAAATATTCCTGCACATCGCCCATCAACTTCAATGCGAATTCTGTAGAGAAAATGCAAGTATTTTGTGCTTGGTCTTCTTTTAAAATATCCGCTTGTACCGTACCACGAACAGACTGCAAGGCTTGTGCCTTCAATTGTTCGTACACTTCTTTGGGCAGCACTTCATCACCACTTAACCCCAATAATTTCAAGCCCAAGCCATTGTTGCCTTCTGGCAAGCGTTCAGGAGAGGATGGATTGTAATAAATAGGTTTAATAGATGTTTTGTACTTGGATTCAAATACTCTTTCCACTTCATTCCATAAGCCATTTGCTTCAATATGTTTCTCGCATAACTGGTCGATGGCTGCATTCATAAAGAAAGCCAGCAGCATTGGGGCAGGGCCATTGATGGTCATGGAAACGGAAGTCTTTGGGTCGCATAAATCAAAGCCACTATAAAGTTTTTTTGCATCATCCACATTAGCAATGCTTACACCGCTATTGCCCACTTTGCCATAAATATCAGGACGAGGGTCTGGATCTTCACCATATAAGGTAACGCTATCAAAAGCTGTGCTTAACCGTATGGCTGGTTGGCCAAGTGAAACGTAGTGGAAACGTTTGTTGGTACGTTCAGGGCCACCTTCTCCTGCAAACATTCTGGTAGGGTCTTCGCCTGTACGTTTCAATTCAAACACACCAGCTGTATAAGGAAATTCGCCAGGAATATTTTCCTGCAACTGCCATTTTAAAATATCGCCCCAATCTTTGTACTTTGGCAAAACCACTTTTGGAACCTTGGTTCCACTAAGAGATTTTACAGTTAATGGTTGCTTGATAACCTTATCACGCACTTGGTATTCAAAGAAATCCTTGGAATATTTTTCTACCACTGATGGCCACTGTTCAATTAATTTCTTGCATTCAATATGCAATTGCTCTTCGTATCTCTTTTTAATAGTTTGCAGTTCAGGAATATTGCTCAATTCCCTTTCACCAATTACACCATTTATTTGGTACAGCTTGCTTGCTATAATAGCTTGTTCATTCACCCAACCATCATAGCTCCTATTACCATCAGAAATTTCAGATAGGTAACGAACACGTTTAGGAGGAATGATAGAAGGCTTACTACTCAACTCCTTCACATGCTCTTCATTAATTGCCCCAAATTGAACAGCTGTTTTTTGTTCAATGGCTTTCATTAACTTAACAAACAAAGCATTGATGCCAGCATCATTGAACTGTGCTGCAATACTTCCTACAATTGGCAAGTCTTCATCCTTAGCAGTAAATAAATTATGGTTGCGTTTGTATTGCTTGCGAACATCATGCAAGGCATCCAATGCTCCAGCTTTATCAAACTTGTTGATGCAGACAACATCCGCATAATCCAGCATGTTAATCTTTTCCAGTTGGGAAGCAGCACCATATTCTGGAGTCATCACATACATGCTTACATCGCAGTAATCCAAAATGCTGGCATCACTTTGACCGACACCTGCACTTTCTAAAATGATGAAATCAAAACCAGCAGCCTTACAAATGTCAATAGCTTCTTGTACATAAGCACTCAACGCTGTGTTATCATCCCTCGTAGCCAAACTACGCATGTAAGCCCTGCCATGGGAGATGGAATTCATTCTGATTCTGTCTCCCAATAAAGCTCCACCTGTTTTTTTCTTGCTTGGGTCAACACTAATAACAGCGATCGTTTTATCAGTAAATGAAGTGAGAAACCTCCTAACAATTTCATCTGTTACAGAACTCTTGCCAGCACCACCTGTACCAGTAATCCCAAGGACAGGGATTTTTAAGGTGGCTGACGCTTTAAAGGCGTCTGACACCCGTACACCATTTTCAGCATTAGTGATTTTTCTGGCGATACTTCTTACATCTTTCTCTTCACCTAGGGTCATGGCTTTCTTGTATTCACCATTTCCATTTAGGGAGAAATCACATTGCCTGATTACATCTTCAATCATGCCTTCTAAACCCATTTTTCTTCCATCATCTGGGCTATAAATTTTGCTAATACCATAATTGTGCAGCTCACGGATTTCATCTGGTAAAATGGTACCCCCACCCCCGCCAAAAATTTTGATATGGCCACAACCGTTTTCTTCCAGTAAATCTTTCATGTACTTAAAGAATTCAACATGCCCTCCTTGGTAGGAAGTGATGGCAATGCCTTGTGCATCTTCTTCAATAGCACATTCCACTATTTCCTTAACGCTTCTATTATGTCCCAAGTGAATAATTTCTGCCCCTTTGCTCTGCATAATCCTACGCATGATGTTGATGGCAGCATCATGCCCGTCAAACAAACTGGCGGCTGTAACTATCCTGACTTTATTCTGTAAAGTAAAACTCATGGTTCTTTGATTGAAAGCAACAAAATTAAGTGTTTGAAGGCAATGGTTAACGGCTGTTAGTTTTTGTAATCCGCTAACACATTGGAAGAGTTAGGTTGAATACTATCGTATTATACTTACAAACTGTTGAATTGCCTTAATTGTAGTTAGATTGGTATTTCACTTCCGTTGTATTCGCATCACTGCCGCCAAGATTTTTCTTTTTAAAATTTGCGACATATTTTTTTGCGACATTTTAAAATGTCGCAAAAAAATATGTCGCAAATTATTAATTGCCCTTCCGTCATAACTATTCGATTAATTCAGATAAACTTCAATGCTGAGCCTAATTGGTAAAAATTCAATTAATCTAAGCAACTTCTTGTTTCATTTATAAGCGTCTTTTGCTAAAACAGTACAGCATAGCGACTTTTAGAAAATAGTTTACTTTTCAGCTTTAAAAACAATCTATGCCCTTTGAGATAAACATTTTGACAAATCAACAACATCCTGTGATTGTCCTGAAAGATACAACTGCTAATTGCGAAGTGGAGATTTATGCTTTTGGAGGATTGCTTAATTCATTTTCCGTTATTATCGGCAGCAATAAAATAAATGTAGTGGACGGGTTTCTTTCTGTTAAGGATGCTGTTCTAAATATTGTCCCTGCATTTAAAAGTGCCAAACTTAGCCCTTTTGTTTGCAGAATGAAGGAAGGGAAATATTCCTTCAACAGCCAAGTATTCAAGATTGAAAAGTTCTATCTGCCGCCACATGCCATTCATGGACTGATTTATGATGCGGTATATGAAGTTGTTTCAACAAAAGCAGATGAAAATAAAGCGGAAACAATCTTGCAATATTCGTATAACTCAATAGACAAGGGGTATCCATTTGATTACAAGACAGAAATTATTTGGACTTTGGAAGCCAATCAAAAATTATCTGTTACTACCAACGTGCAGCATAGCAATGCCCACGAAATTCCTTTTGCAGATGGCTGGCATCCTTATTTCAATCTAGGAACCAATATAGACGAATGCAAATTGCAGTTTGACAGCAATACCATGATTGAATTTGATGGAACATTAATCCCTACAGGGAAAAAATTGGAGGATAACCGTTTTATTGATGGCCAAATTCTAAAAGGTATCAAATTAGATAACTGTTTTGAATTGGACAATTCCAATGAGCCCAAATGTGTTCTACAAAACAATAAGTTGGAACTAATTATTCAACCAACTAAATCTTATCACTACTTACAAATTTATACACCTCCCCATCGCCAAAGTATTGCTATAGAAAACTTAAGTGCTGCACCAGATGCCTTCAATAATGGTATGGGCCTGCTTTTGCTGAAGCCGAATGAACAATATAGTTTTACTACTTCTTACACTTTGAAAGTTTTATAATAATGGCAACACAGCAACAGGTACTATCATCGTTTCAGGAAAATTTCACTACAACACCTAAGCTCTTTTTTGCACCTGGACGGATTAACCTAATTGGTGAACATGTGGATTATAATGATGGCTTTGTAATGCCTGCTGCCATTGACAAGGGTATTTGGTTGGCTGTTGCTGCAAACAGCACCGATGTTGCCAATTTTGTAAGCACCAATTTGAAGCAAAGCTTTTCCATCAACTTAAATGAAGTTGAAAAAAATCATGGCTGGAAAAACTATGTACTGGGTATATTGTACATTCTACAACAGGAGAATTATTCCATTAAGGGTTTTGATTGTGCATTGGGTGGCGACCTTCCCGTTGGTGCAGGCCTATCGTCATCTGCTGCAGTAGAAGGAGGATTGATTTATGCGTTAAATGAAATTTTTAATTTAGGAATCGATAGGGTAAAAATGGCATTGCTCGCACAAAAAGCAGAACACACTTATCCCGGTGTAAAATGTGGAATCATGGACATGTTTGCTAGTCTAAATAGCAAGGCAGACCACGTAACTCTATTAGATTGCAATACATTGGATTATCAATACTTTCCTTTGCAACTAAAGGACTATACTATTGTTCTTATCAATACAAAAGTAAGCCATTCATTGGCCAGCGGCGGTTATAACGAAAGAAGGAAAAATTGCGAGGATGGTTTGAAAATTTTGAGGCAACAAAACAGTAATTATCATTCATTTAGGAATATCCCCTCTACAGATTTATTGATTTACAAAGATTTGTTGGGTGAAGAAGTGTACAATAGATGCTTATTCGTTACACAAGAAATTGAACGTACACAGCAAGCTGCAAAATACCTACAGGCAAATAATTTGCAAGCCTTTGGCAAGCTAATGTTTGAATGCCATGAAGGTTTGAGCAGGTTGTACGATGTAAGTTGCCCAGAATCTGATTTTTTAGTGGATGAAGCAAAAAAACAGGTTTCCATTATTGGGTCTAGACAAATGGGCGGAGGGTTTGGTGGATGTACCATCAACCTTATAGAAAAAGCAAAAGCAGCAGAAACTGTACAAACAATTACTACTGCTTATTATGAAAAATTTGGCATTGTTGCCGAAGTATATGAGATGGCCACAAGCGATGGCACTTATGAAATCAGATTATAAGCTCATCGCCGCAGTAACGCTAATTTCTACATTCACGCCTTTAGGCAATCCTTTGGCTGCAACGGTTTCTCGTGCTGGATAGTCCCCGTCGAAATAGCTGCCGTACACTTCGTTTACTTCTCCGAAAAGGCTCATGTCACTCAAAAAGATAGTCGCCTTAACCACATGCTCAAACGTTATCTTGGCTTCATCCAAAATAGCTTTGATATTGTTCATTACTTGATGGGCTTCATCTTGAATAGTACCAACAATCACTTCATTGGTAGTTGGGTCAATAGCAATTTGACCACTCGCAAATAAAAAATCCCCAGCTATCACGGCTTGGTTATAAGGCCCAATAGGTGCAGGGGCTTTATCTGTTTTAATAATTTGCTTAGGCATAACGTTGTTTTAATTCATGGCAAATAACTGCATTTCCTTTAATCGACCAATTTATAAAATGGCACCATTTTCTGATTAAGCCAGATTATGCCCTTTAAAGAAACGTTTTTAAAGTAGTTGCAAGCCGTTCTCAATGGTTCCTATTACAATAGATAGCCATTCAGCAAACATACTAATTAGAACAAGTGCAGCGATTTGAACAAGCTAATTGTATTGAGTATTACATTTGCCTATAAAAAATTTGAATGAAAGCAGTATTGCTTTGCAATATCGAACAAAAGGAAGAAATCTTACAAAAGCCAATAAATGAAGATGTTGAGCTTGTGTTTTGCATCGATGACCTTAATGTCTTTAAAACAACGGCAGGAGATGCTTTCTTTGATTTGATCAATGAAGACCCTACCACATTTCCGAATCAAAAAGACGCTTTGCTTTTCATTAATGCAGTAAATAAAACCTTAAAAGAACTCCCAGAAAAATCCATTCGAATCAATGCTTGGAGTGGTTTTTTGAAAAGAGACACGATAGAATTAGTTGCCACAGAAGCACAAAAACACAAAGTTGATGGGGTAATGAACCAACTAGGTTGGAAGTTTCAGTTTGTAGCAGATGAGCCGGGCATGGTTGCTCCAAGAATTATTGCTATGATTATCAATGAAGCTTATTTTGGTTTGGAAGATGCAATCAGTACCAAAGAAGAAATTGACATAGCCATGAAGCTTGGCACCAATTATCCTTATGGCCCTTTTGAATGGGCTGAAAAAATTGGCAAGAAGCAAATCCTACTGTTGCTGGAAACTTTAACTAAATTGGATAAAAGATACACACCTTCAAAATTGCTGGTTCAAGAAGCCAATTTAGACATCCCTTAATTTTATTGAATGGCTCTACTATTAAATATAGACGCAGCAACAGAACATGCAAGTGTTTGCCTTTCACAAGATGGTGTTTTATTGGCCCTAGAAGAAAGTCACGAACAAAAAAATCATGGTTCTTTTTTGCAACCTGCAATTAAGCGTATGTTTTCATCCATTAACCTTCCTCTTTTATCTGTAGATGCAATTGCTGTTACTCAGGGACCAGGCAGCTACACAGGATTGAGGGTTGGAATGGCTTCGGCCAAAGGATTGTGCTATGCCTTGGGGAAACCATTAATTCTTTTAAATACCTTACAAGTAATGGCTTCGGCTTCTATTAAAGAAGCCATCAATAAAAAACAGCACACAACGACCGCCCTTTTCTGCCCAATGATTGATGCAAGGAGAATGGAGGTATTTACAGCCATCTATGATTGCTTACTGCACGAGATATTGCCCCCATCTGCTATGATTCTTAGCGAGGAAAGCTTTGCAACCCAACTAAATAGCCACAGTATTATATTTAGTGGCAACGGGCATGCAAAGTTAAAAGATGTTCTACACCATCCAAATGCTCAATATATGAACAATCAATACAATGCCGTAGATATGATTGTTTTGGCTGAACAAATGGTTCAATTTAAACAATTTACAAGCCTTGCATATAGTGAACCTTCATATTTAAAGGAGTTTTATGGCCCATTGCCAAAACATTAACAAAAAAAATTCACCTTTTTCTCTACTTACATTTGTTTTTTAATAAACATTTTCTATAATTTTATAGTCCCAACGAGTTCTTTATTTTTTTAACCCCCAAATGTTTATTTTATGAGTCAAACTGGAATCACATTGTCAGCAGGTAAGCAACAAATCAAAGTGGATTACTTGCGGACTAAAAAAGCAGCACTTATTTTAAGGGCTGTCAACCACAAGCTTCGTCAGCAAATGATTAAGCTTATCGACGACAAGAAAGGTATTACTGTAACTGAGATTTATGTAAAGCTTAGGCTTGAACAATCTGTAGCTTCACAGCACCTTGCCATTTTGCGTAGGGCTGGTATTGTTATTACAGAACGTGATGGCAAGTTCATTCATTATTCAGTAAATTACGAACGTGTTGCCGATGTTGTTAAACATGTTGATGAATTATTAAAGTAATTCACATCCGCTGTTTGCTTAGGCTGACGATAAATATATTTTCAGTCTTTATTTCCGCTTTGCTTATTCACGCAAGTAAATAAAACAAAGCGGATTTTTTGTACTTGCGAAGTTCTGTTAAGAATTGACTTTTTATTTGACGACTTGCGGACAAGGCTTATTCCTTTATTGCTGTAGCATAAATAGACAGGGCATCTTTTCTTAGCACATATAATAAGCCATTGCTTGCCAATATTTTTACAGCGTCTTTAAGGCTGATACTCAATTTAAATTTCTGTAAAAGCAATTGCTGTGGCTTTGCTTTGTATAAATAACCGCTGTCCCACCCTGTTAAAAAACCGTTTTGTATTTGTATATCTTTCAAATCAGTAATCGGGTAACTACTTTTCATTGCACCATAGTAATCAAATACATTAAACCCGTGTTTACTATTGTATAAATACAATAATCCATCTTCATCAATTATCTGCGAAGGGTTGGGAACTTCGTCGAACAGCATTCTAAAGTCTGTGCTTTCCAACAACAGTTTTCCATTGTCATCTATCTTCTTAATTCTTGCATCCAGTTCATCAAATACCCAAATATTGTTGTCATAACTTTGGCAGATTGCCCTTGCTTGAACAATATTCTGTTTACGCAAGTCAATAATGTTCCTTGTATTTAAGAACCTATCCAAAACAACAACGGTCAAAAAATCCTTGTAATAAACAAGTACTTTTAAAGGGTTTGTTGCATCAACTGAAAAAATGCTGCCATAGCGTTTCACATCATTGAACAGTCCAATGCTATCAAATTTTTCATTGAATTTTTTTATTTGGTTCGTGGAAGTGATGAGGTAAACATTCCCTAAATTATCAACAGAAAAATCAGTTATGTTCCCTTGAACGGTCTTAATCAGTTTAAGGTTTACTGTACTATCCGTTGCATTTGATGATAATTTCAACAAACAGAAAAAAAACAATATGGTAAGTCTTATTTTTCCCATTGATGAAGTGCTACGTCGTTACCATCAAATGTGGCGTAAGTAAAGTTACTTATCCAGTCCCCAAGATTTATATAACGGCTTTTGCCGCTCAATTTTAAATCCAAAGGATAATGCCTATGACCAAAAATAAAATAGTCATAATGCTCCTTAGCCAAAACTTCTTTGGAAAATATGATTAGCCATTCCTTGTCTTCACCCATAAACTGTTCGTCGCTTGTACCTGTTTTCTCACGGCTTTTCCTACTGAAATAATTGGCAATGCCAATACCAATTGAAGGGTGCAAAAATCCAAATAACCATTGGCAAAGGGGGTTCCTGAATACTTTTTTTATGAATTTATAACCATGGTCGCCTGGTCCCAACCCATCACCATGACCTATGAAAAATTTCTTTCCGTTCCTTTCAAATACTTTAGGCTCATGGTAAACAGGTATGTTCAGTTCTTTTTCAAAATAGCCCCTCATCCACATATCGTGGTTGCCCAAAAAGAAATGCATAGGAATGCCTGCATCTGTTAATTCAGCCAATTTCCCCAATAAGCGGACATAGCCTTTTGGTACAACTCTTTTGTACTCATACCAGAAGTCAAACATATCGCCCACTATAAAAATTTCTGAAGCTTTGTCTTTAATACTATCGAGAAATGCTACTACCTTCTTTTCCCTTATCAAACTGCTTTCATAATTGGGTGCACCCAAATGAAAGTCAGATAAAAAAAATATTGATTTGGTCATTTTTAATACTCAATAAACGCTATAAAAAAGCGTTAAGGTAATCAATGCTGTTTAATTCATTCGACTTCTTGTTATTTTACCCTATTGTAACAGTTGCTTTTTTCCTTTTACAACAGAAGATACGATGGTTTTGGCTGCTTGCTGCAAGTTGCTATTTCTATATGTTCTTCATCCCTATTTACATTGCAATCCTTGCTGCTACTATTATTATAGATTATTATGTAGGCATTTATCTTGAAAAAGCTGTCCCCGAAAAACGAAAAAGGATACTTGTTATAAGCATCCTCATTAATGTCGGCATACTGGCGGTTTTTAAATACTACAATTTCTTTGTTGGGAATTGGAATATGGCAACCTCATGGTCAAAAGTAAATTTCCTATTGCCCTATATGAGCATTGCCTTACCTGTAGGCCTATCGTTCCATACATTCCAGGCAATGAGCTATACTATAGAAGTATATAGGGGCAACCAAAAAGCAGAAAAACATTTTGGCATTTATGCACTGTATGTTATGTTTTATCCGCAGTTGGTTGCTGGTCCAATTGAAAGACCCCAGAACGTTATTCATCAATTTCATGAAAAGAAAATTTTTTCCACCGCTAATCTTAATAAGGGTCTATGTTTAATGTTATGGGGGCTGTTTAAGAAAACAGTGATTGCAGATAGACTAGGCATTTATACGAATGCTGTCTTTGACAATTATACAAACCACAACGGTATTTCATTAGCATTGGCAACGGTATTCTTTGCTATTCAAATTTATTGCGATTTTTCTGGCTACTCAGATATTGCCATTGGATGTGCCAAAACAATGGGCTTTGAGCTGATGAAAAATTTCAAAAGGCCCTATTTTGCTGCAAGCATAACTGAATTTTGGAGAAGGTGGCATATATCGCTCTCTACTTGGTTCAGGGACTACTTATATATTCCCTTAGGCGGAAATAGAAAGGGAGAAGCACGCTGGTTCATAAACATTTTTATTGTTTTTCTGGTAAGCGGCTTTTGGCATGGTGCAAATTGGACTTTTATCATTTGGGGAGCACTACATGGTTTTTTTAATATACTGAATATCTTATTCAACCAAGTTGCCAGCAATTCAAAAGGTGTTATAAAAAAGTTGCTCTCTTTTATAACATCGAAGTTCATCGCCATTCCATTTACCTTCCTGCTGGTATCAGTTGCTTGGATATTTTTTAGGGCAACGACTGTGAAGCAGGGTTGGTATATTATTTATAAAATATTTACAGATTTTAACGGGGAGCTTTTCAATAAAACTGGAGGCTTTTACATATATGCGTTAACAGGAGTAGCAATTCTTTTTTTCAAGGAATGTAAAGATGAATACAAGTGGAACGTACATATACTAAGTAGTAGCAACTATTACGTAAGGCTTGTAGGAATAACAACGCTACTCTTGATTATTTCATTAACGCAAGTTTTCAATTCATCACAGTTTATATACTTCCAATTCTAGCATGAAAAAATATTTTACATATTCCCTTATTACAATTCTCTGTATAATATTAGCTGATAGGGGTATTGGGATAATGCTTGACTATTTATCAAAGCACCAAAAAAGTAATATTATTTATGAGACGAGGTACAAGCTTAATAAAGCAAAACCCGAACTGGTGATATTGGGTTCATCCAGGGCAAATCATCATTATAATACATTGGCAATACAAAAGGCTACTGCCCTAAAAACAATGAATTATGGTATGGATGGAACAGACCTTTTTATTGACTATGTATTAATCTCCCACTTATTGAATGCACCTACTAATAATATAAAAACTGTAATTGTAGATATAAAGCCGCAAGAACTCGAAAGCCCTCCTGCCAATTCATACATTACTCGCCTTTACCCATTCGTAGGAGAAATTAAAGAAATTGAAGAAAATGCAAATACCTATACAAAATATGAAAGCATCAAACTGCTAAGCTATTCTTATAGGTACAATGATTATTTAACCACACTCATTAGTGGCTATCAGAACAGCAATCATGACACGGTGCCCATTACAGGTTTTAGACCCATCAACAATATGCAGGACCAAAACCTAAAAAAAACAACACTTTCAAAAAAAGAATTGAACCAAGAAACTATTGAATATTTATGGAAGGTTGTTAGGTTATGCAAAGAAAAAAAGGTTCAAGTAGTTGTTGCCATGTCTCCAGCTTATATAAAAAATATACAAGAAATGGCCACGTATCAATATCTGCAAACTTTTACTCAACAGAACGATATTCCATTTCTGTATTATGGTGATTGGAAATCAATCTCTAAGTCAATGTATTATGCTGATTGTCCACATCTAAACCAATTAGGTGCAAGTATTTTTTCTGAACAATTTGCTCTAGATATTAAAACCATTTTGATAAAAAGCTAAACTGCGATTAAACCAAAGGAAAATGTTTCGGAATTTTTCTATAATGAATGTTTCTTCATCTCCAAATATTTCAGCACATCACCGCTTTGGATAATTGGGTTATTATGAATAGTTCCATTGAACCAGTATATCCAAGCTTCGGATATTTTATCCCCAGCATAAACAGTAGTAACCTCCCTTCTGAACAAAGGCTGTTCCCCATCCTCTGCATTTACGCCTTCATAGTCATCCAATTGTGCTATGGCAAACCCAAATTCGTCTGTATTATTGATGGTGTATAGTTCTCCAATAATATATTCTTCGTTTAGTGTTGGTTTTGCTGCAGGGTATTCACCCATATCATGCAGGCTACCCTTTACTTTTCCATTGGCAACAAAAGTAAAATAACGGCTGATATATTCAAAGGCGGGGCTTTTGAAACCACTACGCAAAGAACCGTAAACAAAAAGTTGGAAATTGCTGTTCATTAAACAAATGTAAACATTCTATGAGGCATCTGGTTGTTCTACCAAAAACAGGAAAACTTCTTTTGGGCCATGCACACCTACTACCAATGTTTTTTCAATATCCGCAGTTCGGCTGGGCCCTGTAGCCAGTGTTATCAAAGAAGGTAGGGATTCATTGTATTTGTCTTTCAATTGCTGAATGCCATCCTTAATATCATACACTAGCTGGTTGGTATAAGCAATGCAAATATGAATAGGTGCATATACACTAGTGTTTCTGCCGCTTTGCTGACCACTGCTTAAAATAATGCTACCTGTTCGTGCCACCAATAATTCACAGGATGTAATTGAGGCATCGCAGGTATTCAAATCTGCATAGTCAAAATTGGAATAACCGTTGCTGTTAAGAATATACTTCAACTGTGCTTCCCTGCAAAAAACCTTGTTCCATTTTCTTAGCGATGCCAATGTGGCCAACTGAACAACTAAATCACTTTCATTGACACAGTAAGAAAACTTACCCAAAAGCTTCGTAAAATTTTCTGCAAATTCCACTTCCAGTTCTTCAATAGATGGTTGAAAAACGCTATCATTTCCTTCATTTGCAGGAAAGGGAACAGGCACTGGATGTGCCAGTGCCTGTCTTATTTTTTTTAGTATATTTTCTTTTGATTTAGAAACATTCATAACCCTAGAAATCTTTATGGTACTTTAATGTCGCTATCAAATGGTGGAACACCTTCGCTTATGGCCCCATCTGTTTTTGATGGAACAACAGGCTCTTCCACATCTAAAATACGCTTTTCTTCATAGGGCCTTTTGCCAATCAATTCTTCTACATCGCTTTTATGCAGCACTTCCTTATCCAGTAATTCCTTCGCCAATTTTTCTACTTCCCATTTCCTTTCCGTTAATAGGTTCTTGGTACGGATATAGGCATCGTCAATAATTTTCCTTACTTCTTGGTCAATGATTTTGCCCGTCTCTTCACTATAAGGTTTGGTAAAAGTGTTTTCCTGGGTCGGGTCATAAAAACTCACATTGCCAATTCGGTCATTCATGCCATAAACTGTAACCATACTGTAGGCAATCTTTGAAATCTGCTGCAAATCATTACTTGCTCCAGTTGAAATTTTACCAAAGAAAATTTCTTCGGCTGCACGTCCACCCAAAGTCATACAAATTTGATCTGTCAATTGTTCAATATCATATAGGTACTGTTCTTTGGGTGTGTATTGAGCATAACCCAATGCTGCTGTACCTCTTGGCACTATCGTTACTTTCAACAGAGGATAGGCATGCTCAAGGAACCAGCCGCAAACAGCGTGTCCAGCCTCGTGGTAAGCAATGATTTCTTTTTCGTGAGGAGCAATAATTTTGTTCTTCTTTTCTAAACCACCAATTACACGGTCAATAGCATCATTGAAATCACTCATATCCACCGCTTCCTTATTCTTTCTTGCAGCAATCAGTGCAGCTTCGTTACAAACATTTGCCAAATCTGCACCAGCAAAGCCCGGTGTTTGTTCAGCCAATTTGTGTAGGTCCAATTTTTCTGAAACTTTGATAGGAACAAGGTGCACTTTCAAAATTGCTTCCCTGCCCTTAACATCAGGCTTGTCAATGGTTATTTGCCTATCGAACCTTCCTGGACGAAGCAATGCACTGTCCAACACATCAGGCCTATTGGTAGCAGCCAAAATGATGATACCAGCATCGCCAGCAAAACCATCCATTTCTACCAATAACTGGTTCAATGTGTTTTCCCTTTCGTCATTGCTCATCATCATATTCTTTCCCCTTGCTCGACCAATGGCATCTATCTCATCAATGAAAATAATACATGGTGCTTTCTCCCTTGCTTGCTTAAACAAATCCCTTACGCGGCTTGCACCAACACCAACAAACATTTCCACAAATTCGCTACCACTCATACTAAAGAAAGGCACTTGAGCCTCACCAGCAACAGCCTTTGCCAATAGTGTTTTACCTGTACCCGGAGGACCAACCAGCAATGCACCCTTTGGAATTTTACCGCCAAGTGCCGTATATTTTTTGGGATTTTTTAGGAAGTCAACTATTTCCATTACTTCCACTTTGGCTTCATCCAAGCCAGCTACATCCCCAAAATTGATGTTTACTTTTGTTCCTTTTTCAAACAACTGGGCACGGCTTTTTCCAATATTGAAAATGCCACCTGGACCACCAGCACCGCCGCCAGCACCACCCATTTTACGCATCATCAATAACCAGATACCTACCAGCATCAGCAGGGTAAGGACTATTTGTCCAACAGGTCCAACCCATTCCCCTTCGTTGGGAACATTGTTTTCCGGTATTCTTTTAACCTCTTGGCCAGCAGCTTTTTTTGTCGCATAAAAATCATTCAACTCGTCTGCAAAAACTTTCCAATCCTTTACACCAAATTCAAATAAAGGGTTGCCGCTTTTTGCAATCTTCTTTGGATCGATTGTGGATTTTTCGAATTTCTTGGTATAAAAAGGTTTGTAAAGACTGTCTGCATTAATATAAACACGAACAATTTTCTTATTGCCATTGTCCACCTTGTCAATCTTGGTCACATCGCCCTTGGCCAGCATTTCCTGTTCAAAGTCAAGTGAGTTGATTGATGCTGCTTCTGGCGTGCCCATGCCTAAAATATTATAGCCTATAAGCACGACTGCTATTAAAACATAAATCCAGTAAATAGAAAATTTGGGGCCTTTTTTCTGGCTTTTATCATCGGGATTCAGGTTTTGCCTGAAATCCTTTGGTTGTTGTTGCTCTTGCATAAAATCAAATCTCCGTGTTCAAATATTGTTTCTAAAAATAAAGGGCACTATTTGTCGTGTCCTTCAGTTACTGCATCTCCCCACATGTCTTCCAGTTTGTAAAATTTTCTTGCTTCTGGATGCATCACATGTACTACTATGTTTACGTAATCAATCAATACCCATTGCAACGATTGGTAACCTTCTTGTTTATAAGGAACCTCACCACATTCACTTCTCAAAAACGACTCAACATTGTCGCTAATCGCCTTTACCTGTGTAGTGCTTGATGCTTGGCAAACTATAAAAAAATCTGCCATGGCCTCGGGAATCTTACGTAAGTCTAAGCTTACGATATTCTCGCCTTTTTTATCTTCAATCGCCTTGATGATTGTCTTGAAAATTTTTGAATTGCGTGTAAGTCTTGTAATTGATTTCTTACGGCTGCTTAAAACGGAAAGTGGTGTCAATACCTGAAAAAATTTTGTGTGAAATAATTTTTATGATGAACAAGACTGAAGTGCTTCCATTTACTTTTTGTTACAAGTTTATACTAGCGAATTGAAGTACACTTTGTACGCTTTGTTCCTTATTCAGCAAGACGGAATTGTAGCTACTTTTATTTTAATTGAACCAAAAGAAATTAGCCATCTTCTATCTTCGCCCAAAAGTAATCATTTTTGCCATCTAGCACTACCATAAATACCATTGGGCAGCCATTTGTACAGTTAAAAACCGTAGAAAGCACCAATACTTATGCCATGCAAATGCTGCAACAAGGCTTTGTCCAGCATGGTCACACTGTTTTTACCCATGCACAGACTGCGGGAAAGGGACAACGTGGCAAGGTTTGGAGCACTGAACCTGACAGCAACATCATTGTTTCCATAGTCTTGGATGTTTCATTTCTTTCACTGAACCAGCAATTCTTTTTGAGTGCAACGGTGGCCGTGGCTGTGCACGACTTTTTCAGTAGTTATGCAGGGGATGAAAGCAAAATAAAATGGCCCAACGATATTTACTGGCAAAACAGGAAAGCTGGTGGCATTTTAATTGAAAACATTGTTAGGGGAGCTGAATGGAACTGGGCAGTTGTTGGTATTGGATTGAATGTTAACCAAGCAAGCTTTCCAAAACACCTGTTAAATCCAGTTTCTTTAAAACAAATTACAGGTAAAAGCTTTGATGTAGTTGAACTTACAAAAGCGTTATGTAGTTGTTTGGAAAAACGTTATAAAGAGTTGAAAAACAATAAGGCCAAAAAATTACTGGACACTTATAACAAGCACTTATACAAATTACATAGCGACGTAAAGCTAAAAAAAAGAAATATTGTTTTTCCTTGCACCATTGAAGGTGTAAGCAATACTGGCGAGTTACTAGTAAAAAGCAACTTGTACAATGAATTCAATTTTGGAGAAGTGGAATGGGTACTTACTTAAACTCCACCCATTCACTCACATTATTGCTCCAATCCACAGCACTTACAAACAAACGTTTCTTTTGGTTAAACCATTTTAAGGCATCAATATCGCCTGCTTGCCCGTAAACAATTAATTGCACCATTTGTGCATTTTCATAATTGGGTTCTTGTCCTTCGTTAACAGTGAACAAAGCATAACATTTAATTTTTTTCTTGCCCACATATTTTAAACGATTAATGCCTTCATTTAACTTTTCTATAATTGGTTTTTCCGGAGCAATGCTATCAATCCAAGGCATAGATGGTGGTAATGCCGGTAAGGCGTAATAATTATTTCTCAAGCTGTCACACCATCCATTGGGATTGGTTTCGAAACTCTTACTGCTGAAATAAACGCTTCCTTGGGTGGTGGCGTATTTCCTTAAATTTTTTATTTGATTGGGCAGTTCGTTTTTATTTTTCCATGCAGCATTCGTACCGGCCCTTTCCATAGCATGGCCGATGTATAAATGCCTGCCATAAGCATGTTGATTCCACCATTCCAGCAGTGTGTCGTAATCACATAATTTATGGCCACGTTCCCAATACAATTGTGGAGTTACATAATCTATCCAACCCTCTCTTAACCACAATAAAATATCTGCGTAAAGGTCATCATAATTGGTAAGGCCACCTTTTGTATTGCTGCCATCATGGTCTGCTGTTTTATTTCTCCAGACGCCGAATGGGCTGATACCGAACTTTACAGTTGGTTTTGTACTGAGAATTATTTCATACATCATTTTAATGATGCTGTCGCAATTGCTTCTTCTCCAATCAGCCTTTTTCAATCCATTTCCATATTTCTCAAAAGCCTTTTTATCTGGGAATTCCGTGCCTTTGCTATCGGGATAAGGATAAAAATAATCGTCCATGTGAATCCCATCCACATCGTATCTTGTAATTATATCCTTTACCACCCTCGCCACATGTTCCCTTACTTCTGGCAGGCCGGGGTTAAAAATTTTTTGATTGGCATAAGTTACAAACCATTCAGGATGTATCCTTGTTATATGTGATGGGGAAATGGACGAAGAGCCAATTCTGAATACCGCCCTGTATGGATTTAGCCAAGCATGGAACTCCATTCCACGTTTGTGCGTTTCATCAATCATAAACTGCAATGGATCGTAATAAGGTGTTGGGGGAAGCCCTTGCTTGCCCATTAAATATTCACTCCAAGGTTCATATTGTGAAGGATAAAAAGCATCTGCTGCTGGACGAATTTGTACAACCACAGCATTCATACCATTGCGTTGGTGCATATCCAGCAAATGCACAAATTCCGACTGCTGTGCATTAACCGAAAGACCCTTACTGCTAGGCCAATCAATGTTTACCACAGAAGCCACCCACACGGCCCGGAACTCAAAAGTGGGTTGTGCTTTTACATGAAAAGCATTGCAAACGATGAAAAAAAGAATAATTGTGGCAATGATGTTCTTCATAAACCGAAGTTAAACCCATGATTAAACGAAAGCTAGCAATGTGGATGATTTAACGCTATATTACAGGTAATCCACACCATTGAGTTTGCGAAGGTCTAATCAAAAAATACAGGCTTCCCAATTATTGCTTCCTTAATTTATCAAGCAACAAGTTAAGGGCTATTGCCTCTTCCTCTGTAAGAGCACGGGCAATGCTGTCCAGTTCACTATTGCGTTCATCCAAGCTTTCAAGTGTTTCCAGACCCTTTGCAGTAATGATTATATCAACCAATCTTTTATCGGTTACCGAGGCTTTCTTTTCAATCAATCCTTTTTTTACAAGACGTTCTGCTATGCGGCTCGTATCGCTCATTTTGTCCAACATGCGTTCGCGTATTTGCAATGTGGATAGAGGTTGGTTACTGCCCCTGAGTATGCGTAATATATTGTATTGCTGAACTGTTATATCTTCTTTTTCGAGGAACAACTTTATTTTTTCCTGCAACCAGTTAGCGGAAAAAATGATATTGACCGTTGCTTTTTGAAATTCGTTCCTGAATTTGTTTTGCTGGATGTCTTTTTCAATGCCCATAGAATAAAGGTAACAGAAATGAAAAAAGGCTGGCCAAAATTTGGCCAGCCTTTTTTATGGAGAAGTTCGTGATTACTGAACCACTGTGATTGTTTTTGTTGATTGGAAAAGCTCTTGGTTGTTGTTGTCCAGAGCTATCATCCTGTACAGGTAGTTGCCCGAAGCCAAATTGTACTTGGAAAGGTCAACTGAAACGTTGTAGGAACCAATGCCTTGCTGCTGGTTAACCAACGTGGCAATCTGCCTTCCGTCATTGGCCAACAACACAATCATTACTTTGGCGTCTGTACTCACTTGGTAAGACAACTGTGTGGAACCCTTTACCGGGTTAGGGTAGTTCTGGTTGAGGACAAACAGTGACTTGCCGTTCAAATCCAATGTTACTATCCTGCTGTAGGAGAAGCTGCCATCCCTGTCAACCATTTTCAAGCGGTACAACCATTTGCCTGCAGTCAAGTTGGCATCTGTAAGTTGGTAGGTATTGCTTGCTGCACCCTTTGCCGCCACAGTGCCAATGCTTGACCATGTGCTGCTATTGCTGCTCCTTTCTATTTCAAACCTGTCAACATTCACTTCTGAAGTAGTTGACCAACTCAAGTTGGCGTTATTACCTTTAAGTTGACCATTGAAAGATTGCAATTGAAGAGGTAAAGCAGTAACAGTCGTTAACCCAATCATTAAACGGTAAATGTTTGAAGGGTTTCCAGACAAATCAAACCACGGATTTATGCCTGATTTCAAAAAGAATGTATTGGTTCTAAGTGGCGTTTCTGTTTGATAAGAAACTGGCAGGGATGTACCCGTTTGTCTAAAAGCTATATAAAAAGAATCGCTTACGTTAACAGGTGTAGGTAAGGTAATGTTATTCAAACCCAATGTAGTTGTTAACCCTGTTACAGTGCCTATGGCTGTGCCGGGAGCACCTGCTACATTATTATAAATTATCAAATCGTAAGCTTCACCTGATGCAGAGAATGTAACATTAACTGTTGCTATTTTAGCAGGATAAGGCACGCCAAATTTTGCAGCAATTTCATTACCTGCTCCGGCATTGATACCTGCGACAACTGCCGTACCTACCGCATAACTCAACTGGTTGGTGGTTATCTCCTGGGCAGTGCTTGCACTGTTATTTGAATTGTTCTCATCACTTATAGTAGATATGGTAATTGTGTTGGCACCAACATTTGGTAGTGCAATATTAGGGAAGGTTAATGTTCCCCCTGCTCCTGATGCAATCGTTGGAACTGTAACGGAAGTAGTATAAGTATTGGCACCTGTTACATTTAAGGTAAATACAACGTTTGTACCAGCACTTGTGCCAAGGTTACGTACATTGGCCTTAACAGAGTTAGCTACCCCTTGGCCCGCTTTTCCTAAAGCATATACCAAATTCACAGAGATATCATTCGGAACTGGAGCAACGGGCGTAAATGTATATGTCTGTCCTGTTGCAGGCTTTGTGTTAATGTCAGTGGTTTCGGTAGTTGTACTTGCTGTTGGAGCTGTGCCAGAAGAAGATAAAGACATAAAATTTCCACCACCTGTACCCAATGCAGACAATCCAATTGATGCATATGCACCACTACTTACCGTACCAGCTTCTTGATTATATACAAATTTTATTAATCCACTTGCCTCGTACAATTGCACTTGAAATGAAATAACAGGTGCAGTAGCAGCATAGTCCCATTTCACATTATTCCATTGCATCGTAAAGACCCTACTACCAGCACTGCCAGTAGTTGTGTACGTTGCTGAACCTATTAAAAGGTCACCCCATAATGGAGCAACAAGCGGCCTAGATGTTCCGAACCCACTTGTCAAGTTATTATTATAAAAGGTTGCAGTAGCCGTAAAACCGGCACCAAAATATAAAAATCCATTGGATGTAACCCCTACCGTCGTATAGTTCACCCCATTATAAGGAAATGTAAAGCCAAGGGCAATACTATTATTATATCCTTCATCTAAACCTCCTGCTGTTCCATCATAACCCGTAGGGGTAAATGTAACAGCGGTTCCCGAAATAGGTGTATAGGTTCCAGACGATGCTGCGAAACTGTAGTTAATCTGTGCATTTGCAGCAGATAACAACAATGAAAATACTGCAATGAGTAAAAAATTTTTCATACTTAAATGTTTATTGTGAAGATTGATGCTGATTTCAAATATCGTTATTTTCCACAAAAGAGAAAGGGAATTTTGATGATTGGACAATATAATCGGCAAATGGTTCTAATCTCTAGTACCATCTTTTAAAATCTTACCAAAATAAAAAGGCTGGCCAAAATTTGGCCAGCCTTTTTTATGGAGAAGTTCGTGATTACTGAACGACTGTGATTGTTTTTGTTGATTGGAAAAGCTCTTGGTTGTTGTTGTCCAGAGCTATCATCCTGTACAGGTAGTTGCCCGAAGCCAAATTGTACTTGGAAAGGTCAACTGAAACGTTGTAGGAACCAATGCCTTGCTGCTGGTTAACCAACGTGGCAATCTGCCTTCCGTCATTGGTCAACAACACAATCATTACTTTGGCGTCTGTACTCACTTGGTAAGACAACTGTGTGGAACCCTTTACCGGGTTAGGATAGTTCTGGTTGAGGACAAACAGTGACTTGCCGTTCAAATCCAATGTTACTATCCTGCTGTAGGAGAAGCTGCCATCCTTGTCAACCATTTTCAAGCGGTACAACCATTTGCCTGCAGTCAAGTTGGCATCTGTAAGTTGGTAGGTATTGCTTGCTGCACCCTTTGCCGCTACAGTGCCAATGCTTGACCATGTGCTGCTATTGCTGCTCCTTTCTATTTCAAACCTGTCAGTATTGCTTTCTGCTGAAGTTGACCAGTTAAGGATTGCATTATTGTTTCTCAACTGACCTTGGAAAGAAAGTATTTGAAGAGGTAATGATATAACTGCTTCATCTGCACCCATATATGTATTGAATCCATTTCTTGTAGCACCATCAAAATCATCCGTAACAGAAGGGATTACTACACCTCTTAGGTTTGCATCACCATTTGATGTACCAGTTAAATGCAAGTCACCTGTACTAGGAGCTACAAAATTTACTAGGACAAATTTCGAATTGGCATCACCAGCAGATGCTGCTTGATAACCAGCCAAATTATAGGCGGTTGCTCCATAAAAAGCTGTATTTGCAGCATTAAGTGGGCCTACATAAATATCATTGTAATTAGAAGTCCATGTGCCTGTAGAAAAAGCTGCAATTCCATAATTGCTGCCTGAACCGCCTCTTAAATTAATAAAAACATTGTCCTTTATATCCATTGCTGTTGTAACGGTTGAAACACCAGTAAACAACTCGCTACCCCTGTATAATGCAGCACTGTTATTGGAACCAGATGCAGCAGATCCAGCAATATAAACAGAGTTATAATACACATTAATGCTATTGCTAGCACTGAAATTGTTTATAATACCGAAATAGGAAGTATTCGCTGTATTACCTGTGCCTAATGATACAAAGTTGTTGGCTATATAGGACGCAGCACCAGTATTTCCAAGACTTGCCCTAATATTAATACCAGCAACTAATGGTTGTGTAGCTGTGCCAGGAGAACTATTGTTTAATCCATAAATTTTGTTACGAGTTACTCCGTATATACCATTGGTACCAATGATTCCAGCTACAGAACTAGCTAGATCAGCAGTATTTGTAGAATTGATATTATAAATAGTATTCCCTTTAATAATGATACTATCCGTTGTATTGGTTCCATTAGCAGAGCCTGTATATTGAATGCCCACTGCTGTGTTTGTAGAAGCAGAAGCAAGAACAGAAAAACAAGAAATTGCATTAATGGTATTGTTCTGAATTAACGCTTTGGGCCATAATGGGCATGTAGAGCCAGTTCCATTTGTAACAACACTTCCAATTCCCCTAACCCAAGCACCACCTGTACCATTTGTTGGTGAGGTTAAATTGGTAATCGTATTTCCAGAAACAATAAAATAAGGATTGGAAATGGTTGTTGTTGTTGTAAAGGCATTCCCAGAAGAAGCTTCCAAGCGAATGCCGAAGTATTGTGCAGCACCTGCACCACCAGCATTGAAGTTGATATTGTCAATTGTATTGTTAGTGATTGTAAAAGTTGGTTTTACTGTTGTGCCTGCAGTAGTAACCCTACCATTAAAATGCATGGCAGCACCAAGGGCAGCACCAAGCGTATTGGAAACTGTGAAGTTTTTAACTGTGTTTCCTGTAAAAGTTGTAGTGCCATCATAGCCACCAATAAAACCAAAAATGCCAGCATTCGTAAAGGAACCTGCTGTAGAGGCAAAGTTTACAGTCACGTTCTGAACAGTGTTGTTCTGGAAAATATTGCCCGGACCACCTGTTTGTATGCTGAAACCTGTATAACCTACAACGTTTGTACCTGCAGCAGAATAAATCATTGAACCTGTTGCTCCAACACCAGTACCGCCAGCAAAATTGTTTTCAATTTTGTGGGCATCAGATGTATATGCAGGGGCAACTAATAATGCAGTATGCACCCCTTGTGCAGAAGTAGAACGGTTAACAGTTTGATAAAAACTATTGCCTGCTATATACCAATCTGTATTTCCTGAATTGATGTAAACACCTAATGGAGAGGCAACGGCATTATTGAAGAAATCATATACTCTACAATTCTGCAGGGTATCGTTGCTGTTTTCAAGGGCAGATGTAGTAGTAGTACCCAATGACAATAAGCAGGTTGGAGCATTGCCCGTACCGTCAAGATTGCAATTGAAGATTTTGTTGCCATCGTTACCAGTTAATAACCCTGTGCTAAAATGCACTACACCAAGCGTAGTTGCACTTCCAGCTCCTTTAATAGTTGCATTCAAGATTTGATTATTGGTAGCATCATTGATAAATCGAATGGCACAAGCAGTTGCTCCAACATCTGTATTGGAAATGGTTAATGAAGCCAACCCGATATTAAGACCATTAAATGTTACCCTATCAGCACCATTTAAGGTAATCAATGGACCAGCCACTGCACCAGAAATAGTTATAGGTGTTGCTGCTAAAGGTAGAATGCTAATAGAAGTGTAACTGGAGGCTGTAGGGTTTCCTGAACTGTCCAAACTTGCTGTTGCAGTTTCAGTAGTATTGCCCGAAAGGGTTAGAGTAATTGCACCTTTGTGGGTTCCTGCGTTAATAGCAGTAAAGGCTGCACCTAATGTTGTATAGCTTCCAATTACAGTTCCTGAAGTGGCCGTTAAGGCTACTTGTGCTTTTAGGGAACCTGAAATTAGTGGCAATACAAAAAGACCAAAGAGTAATTTTCTTTTCATCGCTGTTGGTTTGATTTAAAAATATAGATAGAAATGGCTCTAAAAATAGAGCATTTAACTTAAAACAGACTTATAGATTGATGAAAAAAAAATTAATCTTCCCAAACAGTCAATCCCTCACTGCAATTGGCACAAATATCAATATTTTTCCTGCTGGTCATCAGTTCTTGGCGGAACTGTTTATAATTGTCATTGTTCCAAGTTTCCTTGAAACTCTGTGTTTTCAAATTACCCAATTGATGGGTGGCATCTTTGTCAAAACAGCAGGGAACCACTAATCCATCCCAAGTAATCACGTTGGCATGCCAAAGTTTCCAGCAATGGTTGCCCAAACCGCTTTTTACTTTGAGGTTGCCTTTTTTATCTTTCTTGTAACGGCTGTATTTTTCGTTGGTAGGTATTAATTGGTTGGGGTCATTTTCATAATCGTATACCTGTGCCGTTTTAAAGCGAACCTGGTCTACCCCTATTTCCTTGCCTAGTTTTTTAACTTCTTCAATCTGGTGCTCATTGTGTTTTACTACCAAAAACTGGAAAAAGATAAAAGGCGTCTTGCTCTTCAGTTCCTTTTTCCACTTTACAATATTCTTAGCTCCCTCCAATACCTTATCAAGTTTCCCTCCAATGCGGTATGATTGGTAAACATCCTGCGTGGTGCCATCAATACTAATAATTAACCTGTCCAAGCCACTTTCTACCGTTGCTTTTGCTTTTGCATCCGTAAGATAATGGGCATTGGTACTGGTGGCAGTGTAAATGCCTTTATCATGGGCATATTTTACCATATTCAGGAATTCAGGGTTCAAATATGGTTCTCCTTGGAAATAAAAGATGAGGTAGAGCAAGTCTTTATGGATATCATCAATCGTCTGCTCAAAAAAAGATTTTTGCAACATGCCCGTTGGTCTTGTAAACTCACGCAGGCCACTCGGACATTCGGGGCAACGCAAATTACAACTGGTAGTTGGCTCAAATGAAATGGAAATGGGATATCCCCACTGGATAGGCTTTTTTATCCACCTACTTATCTGGTAACTGGACCATACTTTGTAGGCGTTCCAAATACGCCTGGGCGTAAACTTGGAAATTAAATTAAGACTATCTGTTAAATTGAAATAAGGCATAGATAAGTTGTAAAAATAAGCTTTGCTTTTTTATGGTAGGAAATGAAAGGCATTATGTTTCGTTAATCGAAAAACTACAAGAAATAGTTTTGTCGTCAAGCCGCAAAAGCTTTCATTGTTTTATCTTCTCAGAATAATAATAGAACTCCTGTTTAAAACGGATATCCCGTAACTTACAATTATGAAATGGCTATTGAATTCCTTTTTGTTATTTTGCCTTGTAGCCCGTTCCCAAGAGAAACTATGCAAAAACTTTACCGATATTCCTGCAATGGAGCAACGGGTTTTTGAGGCAAGGGCAAATAACGCTTTAAGGTCCTTTGCTTCCTCCAATTTTAATGTAAATTTTTACCGCTGCACATGGAAAGTAGACCCTGCTGTAAGGTATATAGATGGCAAAGTGGCTGCTTATTTCACCGTTACATCCGCTACCAACAATATTGTTTTTGATTTAACAACGGTACTTACTGTTGATAGCGTTCTTTTTCGCAACCAGAAAATTGTTTTTACACAGAATACCAATGCTACCTTATCGCTGCAATTCCCTGTTACTTTGGCTGCCGAGCAAAAAGATTCTGTGATTACTTATTATCATGGAGTGCCTGATAATACTGGATTTGGTTCTTTTATTCAATCCACACATGCAGGTGTTCCTGTTATTTGGACGCTGAGTGAACCCTATGGTGCAAGGGATTGGTGGCCCTGCAAAAACCTGAATGACGAAAAGGTTGACAGTATTGATGTAATTATCATCCATCCGTCGCAGTACAAAGCTACATCCAATGGCCTGCTGCAAAGCGAAACAACTGTTGGAAGCTCAACTACTACTTTTTTTAAGCACCGGTATCCAATTGCATCCTATTTAGTAGCCTTCTCGGTTACCAATTTTGCAGTGTTCAACAACAGTGTTCAATTGGGCAGTACAAATTTACCAATGGTAACCTATGTGTATCCAGAAAACCAAAGCGACTTTCAAGCAGGTACTCAGAAGGTATTGAATGCCTTGCAGCTTTTCCATAACACATTCGGCCCCTATCCTTTTATTAAAGAGAAATATGGGCATACGCAATTTGGTTGGGGTGGTGGTATGGAACATCAAACAAATAGCTTTATCACCAGTATTGACGAGGCTTTAATCGCCCATGAACTTGCCCACCAATGGTTTGGGGACAAAATCACCTGTGGCTCCTGGCAGGACATATGGTTAAATGAAGGATTTGCCACATTCTGCACTAACTATTATTTTGAAAAAACGGACCCACCTTTTACGAGTGTAATCATGGGTGCCCATCTTGCCAGTATTGTATCCCAACCTGCAGGCTCTGTATTTGTAACGGATACCAGTAACGTTGGCAATATTTTCAATGGAAGGCTAGTCTATTACAAAGGAGCTTTTGTACTTAGAATGCTGCGATTTACATTGGGCGACAGTCTGTTTTTTAAGGGTGTGAGGCAATATCAAAATGACCCGGCCCTGCAGTACCGTTTTGCCAAAACAGTTGATTTTAAAAGGCATATGGAACAGGCAAGCAATCAGAACCTTGACTACTTTTTCGATCAATGGATTTATGGGCAGGGACATCCTTCTTTTACGGTACAGTGGAGCCAGAACAAAAACAACTGGGCAAAAGTTAAAGTAAGCGAAACAACATCGCATTCGTCTGTTCCTTTTTACAGGACACCCTTACCGCTGACTTTTAAAAATGCTACCCAACAAAAAACGGTGATTGTGCAGTGCAATGCCAATAATGATGAAACTTGGGTCGATATTGATTTTGCAGCAGATACCGTTTGGGTGGATAAGGACCTGCAACTTATCAGTAAGGACAACCAAACAAAAAAGCTTCAACCTGCCTCCCTATTACAAAATGAAATAAAAATATACCCAAACCCTGTAACGTCCCAGCTATACGTTTCATTAAAAAATCCTTCGGAAAAACAAACAACTATTCAGTTGTTTAATGATTTGGGTCAATTGCTTTGGGCAAAAATTTTCGATACGCCGGGACAAGATGAATTACTAAATATTCCCTTTGCACAGTATCAACGTGGTATTTATGTATTGAAAGTAAATGCAGGAAATTCCATAAAAATTACCAAGAAAATCCTCAAATAACTTTTCGGTTTCCTTCACAGGAAAATCATCCAATTTTGTTGCACAACCCTTTTTCCCTTCATGTCAAAAAAGAAAAACAGAACCCTTTGGTGGATAGTGATACTCACGTTTGTTGTCGCCATACCAACCGCTACTTTTTTTATTAAGACCATTATTGACAAAAGAAAAATGGATAGGGCCAAAGCCTTACGCTATACAGCTTTTGGCATTGATATGCCAGCCAATTACAGTATACACGGCATAGATGTAAGCAGTTATCAGGAGACCATTGATTGGGCTTCCGTGAAGGAAATGGAAATCAATAAAATCAAAATTGGCTTTGCTTTTATTAAAGCAACAGAAGGTTTAAATGATGCTGATAAACTTTTTAAGCGTAATTGGCAGGCAACAAAAAAAGACAGTATCACAAGGGGAGCTTACCTTTTCTTTTTGGCCACGAAGAGTGGTGATAAGCAAGCAAGGAACTTTATTAAACAGGTGCAATTAAGCAAAGGTGACTTTCCTCCAGTATTGGATGTTGAAGAACTCTATAATGTGAACCCATCCATTATGCGTACAAGGGTAAAAGAATGCCTGAAAACGTTGGAAGCTACCTATAAGGTGAAGCCGATTATTTATTCTTACGCTAATTTTTACGAAAACTATTTGGGAAAAGAATTTGATAACTATCCATTGTGGATTGCCCATTATTTTGAAAAAGAAAAGCCCCGAACCTCAAGGGAGTGGACTTTTTGGCAACATAGTGATAAAGGAAGGGTGAATGGAATTGCTGGGGATGTGGATTTTAATGTTTTCAAAGGTGATAGCCTTGACTTCAAAAATCTATTAATAAAGTAAGGTCCATAGGCAATTATTTAAATTTCGACCGCCGACCTGTCTCTCAATACTAAGAGAGTAAAATCTCGACCATACCCAAACCGGCGAAAGTGCACCCCCATATGCTCCAGAATAAGTTAAAATCGATAACTATCGGATGCTGCCCAATTTTTTCCTGCTTATCAACCTCCTATTTCGTCTTATAAATTAGCCAGTTCATTTTTTTCGCTATCAATTCCACTTGTGACCAACTGAGTGTGACCAACTGGTTGGTCACACTCAGTTGGTCACAAACTAAATGGACCATGTCGATAAACAATTAATAATGTAGAAGCTGAATTTGCCATCAACTATTAACATTTTATTGTTAAACTCTTGACACTTCTTTCACTCTTTATTTATGATGTTTGCGTTGTGAATGTGAGGATGAATCGGAACGGACACGAAAGGGCTCTTTTAAGATTTTCTTAGCATTTCATTTATGCAAAACTTACACTAATGGCATCCTTATTGCGTTAGTGTATATAACGAACAAGATAATTTAAACTTTTTCTCATAAGCAGTTAGTTTTGGTTGCGGCCCCAGTTTCCACTGGGGCCAATCTTTTTTAGGCAACTGCTGACTTTTTTCTACACCAAATAAAAGCAACCAAACTCCCAACCGAATCTGCTGCAATATCCCAAATATCAAAGGAACGATTAACGACGAAATCGCGTTGAACAAATTCTATTATAATACCATAAGCAATAGCAGAAACAGCAACCAGTAAAAACCAGGGCAGTTGAATATTATGGGGGATGCCTGTTTTCTTTATTGGAAACATAAACAAGAAGCAGAGTACAAAAAACAGGCTTATATGTACCCATTTATCTACTTGCAATGTATCAAACCAATCTTCGTGTGGAATTTGGGAACCTGGCATGGTTAACAGCCAAAGACTTGTACAGAACCAAATAATTGCCGGGATAAATTTTACTATTTTAACTTTCAACTCAAGATTTTGAGCCAAAAATAAGGGGAGCTAAAGAAATAGCCCCCCTTCCATCTGAAAAAACCCCGCTATTGACTAGCTAGTTGAATATTATTTTGTTTTACTTACGATGTTTTAAATGCATTGGTTTGTCTAAAAACAAAAATGCTCCGAAACAATCGGAGCATTTTTGTTTACTATTTTAAAGGGTCTATCCAACCTTACCTAAAACATGCAATTGATCTAAATGAGGTGCTGGGCTGCCTCCTTTGTTCTCCAAGGTAATAGCGAAGGCTTGAGCATTTGGAATGTTTTTAAGTTTGCACAAACCATTACAGTCACCTAATACCCCCGCATCTACAGGTTTGCCATCAACCAATGCCCACAATTGATACTGTTTATCCTCTGGTGTCTGCGGCAACTTGTTAACTAATAAGTAAACATCTTTTGTTTTGTTGTCCCAGAAAACAGTGGCTAGTTCACTTTTATCCTTTACGCCAGGCATTGCCACTTTAACCATATCGGGACTGCTCATTATTTCCATGCTGTTATATATGTCCAGCATTTTAGTTTGGTACACCTTGTTGTCTGCAGTAATGGTGGTATTTTCCTTTAACAGAGCTAGATAATTGCCCTTGGCAGTTGACGCTTCCTTATATAAATAAATATTCAATCCTGCACTTGCAACCAGCAATAGTACAGATGCCGCTGCCATATACTTTGCCCAGTTGCTTATACTCCTTACCGGAGTTTGATAAACCGTTTCTTTTTCTTGAAACGAAACAAGAGGTACAATTTTTCTTTCTTGCTCTTCTTTGGCAAATTCATCCTTCAAAGTAAATAATAGCCTTTCCTTCAGGGTGGCTGGCGGCATAGGGGCATTGGTAAAAGCCAGCTTTTCCAGAGATGCTTCAAAATCGTCAATTGCCTGCTTTATTTCAGGATATTGACGGCTTAGCTGCTCCAATTCTGCTGCTTGCTGTGAATCAGTCATGCCTAAAACATAACTTTCAATCACACCACTTTCTATGTAAGCCTGAATATTCACTTATTATTATCTAATTATTTGCCTCAGTTGTGTTAATGCGGTTCGCAATCTTGTTTTTACTGTTCCTAGGGGTATGTCCAGCATTTTTGAAATCTCGTCCTGGGTATAGCCCTTAAAGTAGGATAACTCTACCAACACCTTATGTTCATCTTTTAATTGGTGCACTATTTTCCTCAATCCTATTTGGTCCGTGTTTGTCTGCACACTTCCTGCTGCTGCAAAATTGGTTTCTGTTAACTCATTGTTCTGCTTACTGTTTTGCCAAGCTTTGCTTCTTACTGTATCTATAGAGGCATTCCTTGCAATATTCAGCATCCAAGTAAACAGCCTTCCCTTTGTTTCATCGTAGGATTCTATCTGACGCCAAATTTTCACAAAAACTTCTTGCAATACATCTGCAGCCTGTTCATAGTCAGGAACAATATTGGTAATTATGCTATTGAGGGCAGATGAGTAATTATCATATAGGTAGCTGAAAGCAGATTGATGGCGTTGCTTTAGCAAAAGCACCAGTTCTTGTTCGCCGTATTTTTTTACTGCTTCCAATTGCGTTGTGTGATTATTTATCAGATGGTTGATTAATGTACGGAGGATATTTCTTTATGGTTTTTAGGCAACCAAGGCAGTATATGCTTCGCTTGTTAAAAGTGCTGCAACATCATCAGGATTCGTCACTTCTACTTTCACCATCCAGCCTTCCCCATAAGGTTGATTGTTTACCAATTCAGGGGCTTTTTCCAATGCAGGATTTACTTCCAGAATTTTTCCCGCTATTGGCAAAAACAAATCGCTTACTGTTTTTACAGCTTCCACTGTTCCGAAAACTTCTTCAGCTTTCAAGGTTTTTCCAATTGTATTGATGTCCACATAAACAATGTCGCCCAGTTCACTTTGTGCAAACTCAGTGATACCGATAGTGGCAATATTGCCTTCAAGGCTAATCCATTCGTGGTCTTTTGTGTAGCGGAGGTTGGCTGGAAAATTCATAGCAATGTTTTTTAGTTATACAAATATTGAGGAAAATTGTTTGAAAGGAGGAAGTTTTAAAATAGGTCCCATTAATTCAGCAGTCTGATTTTCATTCTCACATCTTTTACAGGCCTATCACCAGGATGTGTTTGCACAGCAGCAATTTTATCAATTACATCAAGCCCAATAATTACTTCGCCAAAAACGGTATAGTTCTGGTCCAAGAAAGGTGTGCCGCCAATACGTTGGTAAATTTCTTTTTGAGCCTTGCTGTAACTGAAATTGGGATTGCTTCCTTTTACATTTTGCTCAACCTGTTTCAATTGTGCAGTGTCTGTCCTCTTTCCTTGAACAATGTAGAATTGGCAATTGCTACTGGCTTTTTCAGGGTTGCCGTCCCTAGCAGCAGACAAAGCACCTTTTTTATGGATGATGTTGGCCCGGAATTCAGCAGGAATCCTGTCTCCTGGCAATGAACCAGCACCCAATTGGGTAAGGCTGTCAGCATTTTTACTGGTAGGGTCGCCACCTTGAATCATGAATTCCTTGATGACACGATGAAATAAAAGGCTATCATATACTTTATCCTTTACCAACTTAATAAAGTTGTCCCTGTGCTTTGGTGTGGAATCATACAATTTAGCAACCATTACACCATAATCGGTAGTTATCTCAACCAAACGTTCCTTTGATTTTGGAACAGTGGCTTTCGCAACGGTTGCCGTTACCGGCTTTTTAATAGCAGTAACAGGTTTTTTAACTTGTGCCGATGCTGTCAAAATTGAAAGCACCGTTAAACCGAAAAGTATTTTCTTCATACAATTATTCTATTGGTCTTTTGAAAAATTATTTTAGGAAATGGCTTCGAAAGCCTTCGTCTGATATTTATTTCATTTAAAAGCCTTGCTGGTCAAAGTAAAGCAGGATATGGTCTTTCAGCACATTTTCCTGTTCTATGATATTATTGCCTGGCATTTCTTTTACTTGTTTAAAATGGGGCCAATTGTCGGGATCCTTTCCTTCAAAAATAAAATAGCCGCTTGGCTGTAGCAAGGTGCAAACTGCCACATGCATCAGGTCCTGCTTCTGTTCCTTGGAAATTTTTTCTGCTTCAAAACCTGTTTCCTGCAAGCCAATTAAAAAAAGAATGGCTTCCATATCCGGTTTTTTACCAAAACGCTCTGCTAGTTTGGCTTCCAAATTCCACCAACGCTGCTGTAAATCATCATTTGCAAACATGCCGCAAAAGTATTGGTGAATTTGGAATTTCCGATAAGTAAAATGGACCTATAGTACGCTACTTTTCTTACCGATGCCGTTCAATTGGGAATTAGATTGTTCAACTCATTCTTCACAATTTATTGCAAATGGCTTTTAAAGTGCTGTCCTCAAAACAATTTCCTTAATCCTTTCATCTAGTTCGGCTGCACTTGTTTTTAGCATGGCATAGAGTTCCTGCATTTTGCCATAGTCCATTTCATCTTTCATCAATTCTACCAGACCGAGAATATTGGATAATGGTTTGCGAACAGTATGGCTCTGCTGCCAGGCAATTTCCTTCAACTGCATTTCGGATTTTTTTAGCATGTCAATGTTCACAAAGCTTAGCGTAACGCCAAAAGTTTCTCCGGCTTCGTTATGAGCCGGTGCCATGTTTAGCCTAAACCATATTTCTTTTCCTGTTGGGAAAACCAATTTGTCTTCTTTAAAGCTTTTTTTACCTGCTAACGCACTATTGAACTGCTCTGTGAATTCTTTCACTGTACTTGGCAGTAATTGTTTTCTAAAGTCAAACCCTTCATGCATGTCAACACCAAAAAAATCCTTGGTGGCATTTTTTGCACCTTGGCTAAAAGAAAGCACTTTCATGTGCGTATCCAGTAAATAAAAGGATTCATTGCTGCTATTGAGGACGGCATCCAGTTTTTGAAGCGTAAACTTGTGTTCATTGGAGGAAAAAACAAAATGGGAAACGTCGAAACCAATGCCGCCAATTTCAAACCCATTGTCAACAGGTTCTGCAAAAAAGTTCCAATGCGTATGGGCGTAACCACCGTCTGCATCTGGCTTCCTAATAGTTGCAGCAACCACTTTTGAAGTATCGACCAAACATTCTGCTGCTATATTGTAAAGCTCCAAATCATCGGGATGAACTGAACTTACAAAACTTTCCCCGATAAAAACAGATGACAAATGAGCGAAGGATTTTTTGAAAAAATCATTTACATAAGTATAGCACCCATCTATCCCAATTCTTACATAATAAAAAGATGGGGAATTTGCAGGAAAAGCAAATGAAGTAAAAATGTTGTTCATTGATAAAGGACTGCAATTTTTGAAACACGCTAAAGATAAGGGTGAATGCTTTTGCAAGCTTCCAGCCTTTTATCTTTGCGGCAAATTGAATTATATATGTTACAGGTGAACGTGCTGCGTACCAACCCCGAATGGGTAAAGGAAAGATTGGCAGTGAAAAATTTTAAGCAGATTGAACTGGTTGATGAAATTGTTTCGCTGGATGATGACAGGAAAAAAACACAACTGGAGTTTGATAATACCCAAACTAAAATAAATGCTTCGTCAAAAGAAATTGGCAAACTGATGGGGCAGGGGAAGAAAGAAGAAGCCGATACTGCAAAAGAGGAAGTTGCCAGTTTCAAGTTATTGGTTACTGGTTTTAGTGAAAAGCTGATGGAAATAGAAAAGCAATTGCATGACAAGCTAATTTTATTGCCCAATCTTCCTGCGGAACAAGTGCCTGTTGGTAAAACACCGGAAGAAAATATATCCGTAAAAGAAAGTGGTGTAAAGCCAACTTTATATGATGGAGCTAAGCCACATTGGGACTTGATTGAACAGTACAATCTGGTGGACTTTGAGTTGGGTTCAAAAATTACTGGCCGTGGTTTTCCTGTTTATAAAGGGAAGGGAGCTAGGTTTCAACGTGCCATGATCCAGTATTTTTTGGATTACAATACCAATGCTGGCTACACTGAATTTATTCCACCATTTATGGTAAATGAAGCCAGTGCTTATGGCACAGGACAGTTGCCAGATAAGGAAGGACAGATGTACCATGTAACGGCTGATGGTTTTTATTTGATTCCAACAGCAGAAGTGCCTGTTACCAATATCTATCGTGACACCATTTTAAAAGAAGATGAACTGCCTATTAAAATGACTGCTTACAGCCCTTGCTTCAGAAGGGAAGCTGGCAGCTTTGGCAAGGATGTTCGTGGATTAAATAGGGTTCACCAATTTGAGAAAGTGGAAATTATTCAAATCGTTCAGCCTGAAAAAAGTTATGAAGTGCTGAATGAAATGGTGGCACATGTGGAAACACTTTTACAAAACTTGGAACTGCCTTACCGCATCCTTAAATTATGTGGTGGCGATATGGGTTTTGCTGCTGCATTAACTTATGATTTTGAAGTGTGGAGTGCCGCACAGGAGCGCTGGTTGGAGGTGAGCAGCGTCAGCAACTTTGAAACCTTCCAAACCAATAGGATGAAATGCAGGATTAAGGGAGCCGATGGGAAAATGCAGGTTGCCCATTCATTGAACGGAAGCTCTTTGGCCCTTCCAAGAATTTATGCTGCTTTGTTGGAGAACAACCAGACGGCAGAAGGTATTCAACTACCCAAAATATTGCACAGTTATTTTGGCGGAGCGTTAATTAATTAAAGTACCGTTTACATAAACAAAAGAGCAGCCAACAATTAGGCTGCTCTTTTGTTTTTACCAATATTTCTTTGTTTATTTCACATGTTCCTTAATAAAAAGCTGTGGGTTGTAATACCTTTCGTTTAATTGCTCCTTGGTCATCGTAAGCCAGCTTGCACAACCATAGTCATCAAATTTCTTCCTGATTTCCAAATGTAGATGGTGATAATCACCGCCATATTTTTTACTTTCTTCTTTAGTAAAGAGCCTTGCTAGTTTGGTAGTTTCATTTACTTGCTGCCCAGCAGTTACATACACTTCCTTTAATGCTTATAAGAGGTAAATACAATAGCACCATCTATTAGCTGATGCTTCACTACTACTGTTTTTTGCTCTTCACTCAAATGAATTGAACACACTACTCCATTGGCCATTGCATAAACGGGTATTAACTTATTGACTGCCTTTGCTGGATTGATATCAATGGCTGTGTGAATATGGCCATTTAAATAGCTGCTCCTGTGGTCGCCAAAAATGCTGACAAGGGAAATGTTTTTCATGCCTTTCCTATCTCCTCCTTCAAAAGGCAGGAACCAGTTTTCCGCCACTTTGCTAACACCCGCATCTATAAAGTATGCCTTCCATCTAGCCTTGTCTGTTTCAATCGTTGGTTTTTGAATGAAAATGGTTGACAAAAGAATAAGGGTAATTATTTTCATATCATTTTTTAAGCAATTTAAGTAGTTACTGCGATGCTTTAAATAAAAGAAACCATAGACTATGTTAATATAATCACAGGTTACGTCCTACTATCCAACTATCTTTAAAGTCCCGAACAATATTCTGTCCGGGATTTCATTTTTAAAACTGCCTCCATGAAGAAATGGCTTAAACGGATTGTCTATATTTTATTGGTTTTCTTTGTTTTGCTCAATATCATGTGTGCCTTTCATGCTTACAAGTTCACGCATTTCTATGCAGATGCACCCAAACCTAAACAGCCTGAGCAAATGGGCTTTAGCGAAAAATTTTCTGCCATGCTTTTTGGGATAAAATATGGCAAAAGCAAGGTGGTGGATTCATTGACTGCACCACATGAAGTTGTCCAATTAAAAAACTCAGATAGCCTACGATTGGAAGCCTGGTACTTAAGCAGGGCAAAGGACAGCATTGTGATGGAAAAAGGTACAGTGATTATGTTTCATGGACATGCGTCCAGCAAGAGCGGCATTATTAAGGAAGCAGAAGCTTTTTATTTGATGGGCTACAATGTGCTAATGGTAGACTTTAGGGCACATGGCAATAGTGATGGGAACACTTGTACCATTGGCTACAAGGAAAGTAAGGACGTGAAAGCTGCTTATGACTATATCGTTGCCAAGAATGAAAAGAACATTGTGTTATGGGGTATCAGCATGGGTGCTTCTACCATCCTGAAAACAATCAGTGATTACGAAGAGGTGAAGCCTTCTAAAGTGATTCTTGAAATGCCATTTGGTTCATTGAACAATGCAGTTGAAGGCAGGGTAAAAATGATGGGCCTCCCAAAACAACCTATCAGCACGCTGCTTGCTTTTTGGGGAGGAACGGAACAGGGTTTTTGGGCATTGGGTTTCAAACCTTGGAATTATGCGAAGAAAGTTACCTGTCCCGTTTTATTGCAGTGGGGCATTAATGATTCCCGTGTTACAGAAAAGGAAACCAACCATATTATGGATAATCTTGCATCAACCAATAAAACCTTGGTGAAGTACGAGAACAGCAAGCATGAAAGCTTGTGCATAAATGAACATGATAAATGGGTAATGAGCGTGAGCAGTTTTCTGGAGAAATAGTAGTGGCTATATGCTAATAAAATAGGGCTAAGGGAAATCAATATTCCTCTTAACCCCATTTTCTTGTTTGCACGCTTTATTTCTGCACAATAATTTTTGTTCCGACCGTTACATTCTGGTACAGTTCATCTGTGTCTTCATTTTTTAAACTAATGCAGCCGAGTGTCCAATTTCTTTTTCTATCAATCGTAATATCATCATGTGGCCATGTGCCATGGATGCCAATATCGCCGCCAATTTTTGCATGCTGCGGAATTAATCCTTGGGCTTTTCTTTCATTGAACTTCTCATAGTCTGCTTTGGTAGGATAATCTAGCAGCATGAATTTATTCCACTTATTGTGCTTACGCATGTAGCTTATATGGAAAGTACCTTCTGGTGTTTTCCTGTCGCCTTGCACCATTTTGTCGCCCATATCGTCATTGCCAAAAACGACAGTATACTGGTACGCAAGGTTATTGCCTTTAAACACCTTCATGGTGTGGTCGCTTTTATCAACGACTATCGTAAATTCATCTGGGAAATGGGCATTGGGTTTGAAGGAAGTGCTTGTCACAAAAGCCATTGCTGCAAGGGAAATGCTAGTGAGTTTTTTCATCGTTACATTTTTTGGTAATAAACTGTTCAGCATTACTGCCATGCTTCATCTACTTCAATAAGGTAGAATGGGAACACACCTAGTTTATATACTATTATTTGTTCCAACAAGATACGCTTGATGAATTCAGCATTTTATGCTGAACAGTTCCTATGATTTTGAAAAATGGTTTATCGGGTTACATGAAATTTTTTCCGAAGCAAAACACATGTAAAACGGAGTAGCATTGTAACAAGGGCAACATTGAATTTTATACTGCTAAAATAAACAGCCATTTTGAATTTTGCTGCATCGTGACAGTGCTTTCACAAAAGATTATCACATACATTAGGTTACTAATAAGTTAAGGAAAGTCAATTAGCGTCAATAATGGAAGTCAGAAATTTCTCTATGCTCCTTCTAATATTGCTTGCACTGGCTTGGTGGTTGTTCACCAAAATGGAGAAAATCAATTGCTTGCCTTTTTGGGTAGTGATAAATCCACTTAAGGAAACGTTGTTGCTAAGCGTTCCTGTTTTTGCATAAATTTTCCCTACATAATTTTTATAATATCCTGCCAATGTGCCTTCATTGCCTGTTGGTAAAATAGTGGAGATGCGTTCCCATGTAAATTCATTTTTCATTTGGCTAAGTATCTGAACAAAGTCCTGTGGTGTAAACAAGTTGTAACGGCTGAGGCCACTGCCATCCACCCATTTAGGCTTTGAATAAAAGTTGAAGAAATCACCAAGTAATTTATTGGTGATTCCCTTGTCATTAAATGCCGTGAGCCTTTCATTGCTTATCATTAACAATATTTGTTCTGCAAAGAAGTTGTCACTACGGTGCATCATTCGTTTTAAAAGCGTATCGGTTGGCTGCGAATGGATTATTCTAAATGGATCGGTAAAGCTATAACTCAAATCTCCAGCTTCTTTAGTAACGATTTTCTCTTCAACGTATCTTCCAATAGCTGAAAAATTAATTTTTTATCTGTTTTAAAAGGAACAAATTGGTTTGAATAGTTACCCAAACAACAACGTGAATAGAATTCATTTTTGTCCTTATCACGTTCAATCCCAATTTTTCGTTTTTTATCGTAATCAGATTCTTTATAGAATTGATAAAATATGTTCGGACTTGCTTTTAAGATGGAATCCTCAAAATGAAATTTTACAAGATTTCCATAAACAGGCATTTCACTCCTTTCCGCCATATAGCTTGCATTGTAGTCATCCCAAGCCCATCCATGTCCAAATGGATTTATGCCATCGGAAGGAGATGACCATGGATATCTGTAATAAACCTTCTTATTACTATTGGCTAAAAAATCATAAACAGGTTGGTATTTAAACTCAGATAGCAAAAAAGTGGGGTCGGCAGTAGGTCTAATCCAGATTGCAGTATCGTTAGAAAAATAATCCAACCCCCGTAAACTATCCCCCAAATATTTCATTGCGGCATAACAAGTAAATAATTTCACATTACTGGCAGGAACGAAATATTTATTACCCTGATAGCTATACAACGCTCTTTTTTCTGAAGGATCGTAGATGTAGATACCTATATGCGAACCAGCAAAGTTGTAATCATTGAACATATTTTGCTTGGCTTCCTTGCCTATTTGTTTGCTCACGGAACAAGCTGTTAGCCATAAGCTACTGATTATTAACAGTAAGTGCAATAGCTTTTTCATGAGTATCTACAGTTGTGGAGTAAATATAGTAAACAGGCAAGCCATCCCAATTTAGTTAATAACCTCATGGTTCATTGCAGGAATTAAACGGGCAATTATAATCTGTGCCAATTTTTCTGTGCCATTAAATAATGGCACAGAAAAATTGGCACAGTAATTAAATCTTTAATAACGTATTGAGTTATCAATCATCAAAGTGGGATTAGCTTCTTTCCACTGCCCTCATCCATCTTTCGGGAATGTCATTGCTCGCTGCTGTAATGTAGTCATACTGACTGCAGGCCATGTATTTGCCATCGGGTAACTGCATCCACCAACGCCCAGTCCGTTTGCTTTGGAGGAAAGTGGTTTCCACATCAGCAAATGCCAAGTGGAATTCGTTGAACTCGTTACTATTATCCAATTCTGCTTCCTGCTTGCTGCGGTGTACGCCATCCATTACATACCAGAGCATGTGGCTGATTTGCTTGGCCGTCAAATTATGTTCATCATAATTGGAGATATATCCATAGATACCTATAGTGCTCACATTTTGGCTAAGACCAGCGTACTGCATCAGCATGCAGGCTTCTTCACCAGTAAAACCATTGGGCGTTAAACGATTGGCTGGTGCATGTGCATGCTGTATGGCTGAAATATCAAAGCTCATCATGTTGGCGTTGCGGATAACAGGTTCCATTTCTTCCATGCTTTCCTTCACTTTGCCAACTCTGTAGCAATCAAACCGGAGTTTATCAATCGTCTCCAACATGGTTGGATGGACCATATAGCTTTGGAAACCTATGTGGTTATAATGCTTGATATAATTGGGCTCACCACAGAGCATTTCCATCAGGAAACTGTCTGCTGGCAAAACACTGTCCATGTTCAGGTCAATTTTCGCATCCACGCAAACGGCTTCAATAATCCTTCCCAAACTTCCATAAGCACCATACTGTGCCATGGTTATATCATGGCTTCCACCCAATATGACCACACGTTTTTTATGTTCAATCAGTTCACTCACCACTGCTTTTAATGCGGCATACGTATCCTGCAAAGTGGCTCCTGTTTTTACATTTCCCACATCTGCCAGCCTAACTTCCTTATGCCAATGAAACAAACTGTAGAACTCACTGCGAATGGCATCTGGGGCATGGGAATTTTCCATACCTGCCCCACGCATTTCACCACAACCAACAATTACCAAATCTGCTTCTGTTATATCTGGAAATTCTTCTTCGTAAATGCTGATATGGCGGCCAAGCTGTGTGTCACGGTAGCCTTCATCATTACTCAGTTCGTAGATATTGATAGGCTCCAAAAAATCAACAATGGTATGTAAGCTCATGTACAGTTGTTTGTAACAAACCTACACGAAAAAAGAGTTGGGTGAAATGTATGTTGAAAACGAAAGGGAGTTAGATGCTTTACCAACAGTTGCAGGATATAACTAATTGGCAGTTGGGACAACATAGTAAGGAGTAGCCGTCAAGGAAAAGGGCATTACTTGGAAGTAATGCCCTTTTCTTACATTAATTTATACTTGAAAAAACTACGCTTCTTCTGTTGTTTCTTCTTCTTCGGCTTGTTCTGTCAATTTTAATTCAACCTCATTTGCCTTTAAGATGCCGAACCATTTTACCATCTTCTTCATGTCGCTAGAATATACACGTTCAAAATCCATATCTGGATAAACCTTCTTCATGTATTCAGTTACTGCTTTGGCATCTTTGTCATTGGGTAAAGCTTCTTTACTGGCATCCATTGCCTGCAATACCTCCACCAAGTTCACATTCTCACGTTGGGTATATACTTCAATGCTTTCCAAATGTGAAAAATTATGGATTCGGCTGCTAACGAATTTGGTTGTTTTGTCTTCCAAGTTGCGAACAATGGCACCATCTGTTTTACTACCAACCAATTCAAACAATCCTGGCAAACCTGTTACTGATATTAATTTACTGTATTCCATGTTTCTTTTTTAGAGGACTGCAAATATAAGTTCCTTAATCAAATGAAAGGTGAAAGTTGTTTTCTTCAAAAAATCCAGCACACGCAGAAATTGCATGTTTCTGACAAGATTTCTACGGAACTTTAAAGAGCTGCGGGTTCCTGTTGACTCAAGCAATGGAAACTTCCCAAGCCCCAAATAAGGTCTGTGGAATCAATACCAATCACATCCCTGTCCGTAAATGCAGATTGGATGACTTGCAGGGCTTTGTCATCTTTTTTGCTTTGAAAGGTTGGTACAATTACGTATTCATTGCAGATGTAGAAATTGGCATAGGATGCTGGAAGCCTTTGATCTTCATAAACCACCGCATCGGGCATGGGCAATTCAATGATGTTTAATTGTTTGCCGTTTATTAAACGCATTTCTTTTAGCTGCTTCAAATTTGTTTGGAGCAACGCATAGTTTTCATCGTTCTTTTTTTCTTCAACAACAGTGATAACGGTGTCCTGATTTACAAAGCGAACCGTATCATCAATATGCCCATCAGTGTCATCACCAATAATACCTTCATCTACCCAAAGAATTTGTTCAACGCCATAATAGTTGATGAGGAACTGTTCAATTTGTGCCTGATTAAGTTTGGGGTTCCTGTTCTTGTTCAATAGACAAGCAGTTGATGTAAGTAAACTACCAGCACCATTAAATTCAACAGAGCCTCCTTCCATGACGATGTCTGGATAAAAAACCAGCAGGTCATAATGATTGCCAATTAATGTAGGAATATAATCATCCAAATCAAATGGGGGGTATTTATTGCCCCATGCATTGTAACCCCAATCGACAATGGCCTTCTTGTTCCTTATTTTTTTATGCAGTAAAAAAGCTGGTCCATGGTCACGGCACCAAGCATCGTTGGTTGGGTGAATGAAGAATTCTATGTTCTTTAAATCTGCACCTGTTTTCTCAATATGCGACAAAGCAAAAGCTCTCATGGCTTCATCATTCACGTTGATCCTTACTTTCTCACTGAACGACAAGTATTGGATGAATTCCGCATAAGGTGCATAAATTGTATCAATCTTGCCGGGCCATGAAGCTTCTTTATGTGGCCAGCTTAACCAAGTAGCTTCATGCTTGGCAAACTCGGCTGGAAAATAATAACCTAAATCTTTCGGGAGCAATTTTGAATTCATACGTTAGTCCTCGTCTATAAAACGTTTTGTAATTGGTTGATAACTGTCAATTCTCCTGTCCCTAAGAAAAGGCCAGTGTGTCCTGTATCTATCAGAAACGGCAGTGTCAATTTCGACAACCGTCGTTTCCTCTTCCTCATGGGATGCTTTGTAAATAAGCCTTCCAAAAGGATTGCTCACAAAACTTCCTCCCCAGAATTTCATCAATCCGTCCTGCTCAAAACCAACCCTGTTCACACTTACCACATGCACGCCATTTGCTACTGCATGACTGCGTTGAATGGTCTGCCAAGCATTGTACTGTTCATTATTGGTTGCTTCATCTTGGCTTGTTGCCCACCCAATAGCTGTTGGATAAAACAATATTTCAGCACCCATCAAGGCGGTAATCCTCGCAGCTTCCGGATACCATTGGTCCCAACAAATCAGTACTCCAATAGTGGCAAATTTTGTCTTGAAAACTTTATAGCCCAAATCGCCCGGCGTGAAATAAAATTTTTCGTAGTAAGCAGGATCATCAGGAATATGCATTTTACGGTACTTCCCCAAATAAGTGCCGTCAGCATCAATTACTGCGGTTGTATTATGGTATAACCCCTGTGCCCTTTTTTCAAATAGGGAAGCAATGATAACAACACCCAGTTCCTTTGCTACTTCACCCAAGGCATTGGTGGTGTCACCGGGAATGCTTTCTGCCAGTTTGAAATTTTCATAATCTTCCACATCGCAGAAGTATAGAGAGGTAAAAAGTTCCTGCAGGCAAACAATCTGTGCACCTTTTGCAACGGCCTCCCTTGTTTTGTCAATGGCTTTTTGAAGATTGGCTGTTTTGTCTGCAGAACAGCTCATTTGCACTAGTCCTATTTGTACTTTGCCCATAGCTTAAAATTGTCGTGCAAATGTAGCTATCGACACCAAATTTCCATTTTATGAAATGGTAATGTTTTTAACTCCCAATCCATTCCTTAAACGCACCCATATTTTCATTGCTGATGATAACTTCTTCATCCACAGCAGGTGCCAAATCCACTTCCAATTTGCCTTTGCCGCAGGCCTTTATTTTTTTTACGGCGTTTATATTAGCCAAATACTTCCTGTTCAACCTGAAAAACAATTGAGGGTCCAATTCCTTTTCCAAATCTGCCAATGATTTATCGAGGATGAATTTTTGGTTATTGCTATCCACCATGCAAACCAGTTTATGGGTGGCATAGCAGTAGGCAATTTCTTCTGTTTTAATGGCAATGTATTCCGTACCTCTCTTAACCAAGTAGCGTTTCTTATACTGGCTGGGTGATTGCTGCCATTGCTGCAAGTTTTGAAAATTAACTGCGAAATGCTTTTTCAGCAATGCATATTTCTTTAGGGCAGTCTCCAACTTATCCTGCTTAATGGGCTTCAATAAATAGTCAATGCTGCTATGTTCAAAAGCTTCTTGCCAGTACTCATCATAAGCTGTTGTAAAAATAATGGGCGAAGTAATTTTTATGCTTTCAAAAAGCTTGAATGATAAACCATCTGTCAATTCAATGTCCATAAAAAGTAAATCTGGCTGGGAATTTTGCTGCAGCCATTCGATGGATCCGGCCACGCTGTTCAGTGTTGCCAAAACAACAATGGAATCATCAGCTTTCTGCAATGCTTTCAACAGTTTTTCTGCTGCTGGTTTTTCATCTTCAATAATGATAACTTTCATACAATATTTAAAACGGGTAAGTAAACGGTGAAGTTATTTTCATCCGCTTCAATCACCACTTCTTGGTTGGTTATTAAACGGTACCGCTCCTGCAAATTCTGCAAGCCAATTTTGGATGATGGCTTACGCAATATTTTTCTCCTCACTTCATTATGAACAACCAACTTGTTCTTTACCAGTTGAATAGAAATAGTTATTGGCTGTGCATCACTGAACTCGTTGTGCTTAATGGCATTCTCAATTAAAATCTGCAAGGAGATGGGCGGTACCAAAAAGGTTTCCATTGTTTCTTCATCAATGTTTACCAGCATTTGCACAGCATCTTCAAAACGGATTTTCAACAAGGAAAAATAATCAATTATAAAACTCATTTCCTCTTTCAGCAGTACCAAGTCCCTTCTTTTGTTATGCAATATATACCTGTACACATCTGCCAAACTATCATTGAACAGTTGTGCCTTTTCAGGCTTCTCCTCAATTAAATGCGATAGGGTATTTAATGAATTGAAAATAAAATGGGGATCAATCTGGTTCTTCAATGCTTCCAACTCTGCCTCGGCTTTCGCCCTTTCCAACTGTTCCTGCTTCACTTTGTCACTTGCAGCATCCCTTACCAAGAAAATGGTTTCGTACACATTCACCAAGAAAAAAACACAGCCCAGAATGATGATGGTACACAATTTTATAACAGCCCAATCAACAATGCCGTTCATAAAAATATTGTACCAGCCAACCAGCATTAATACGCTGATGGGCACGCAATAAAAAGGAACAGTAACAACAATGGCTATAATTTTCCTCAACGGTTTGTTCAGCCAGTCAAAATAGGTACGCAGGGTAAAATGCAGGAACCTTGTGCCTTCGTAAATAACCAATGCCATAAAAATGGTATAGGTATAACTCAGTTTAATTTCCCAATGGGTAAATTTTTCGTGGGGCACCATTTGCGTAATGATAGGAATGGCAATACCAAATAATGGTATCAGCACAGTACGCATACCCACATCATTCAGCTTGTCCCGGCTGCTAAAGACCTTCATCAATATGGTGTTCTGCTTTGTCGGCATTATTCAGTGCTTGGTTCCTTATTATTTGCGGGCGTAAAGTTTGTGAATTAGTTTAGAATCCTAATCAATTTTCAATACCCTTAAACTAATTATTATGCCCACTATTAATTGGATAGCTGTTTTGGTAGCCGGTCTCTCTGCTTTTGTTATTGGTGGTGTTTGGTATTCACCTGCATTGTTTGGCAATACGTGGATGAGGGAAAATGACCTTACCCCTGAAAAGTTGAAGCAAGGCAACAAAGGAAAAATTTTTGGATTTACTGCTATCTTTTCTTTGGTGATGAGTGCCAACCTTGCCATGCTTATTAGCGACCCAACCATTGATGTAAAAATGTGCATCTTCTATGGCTTCCTTACCGGGATTTGGATGTTCTGTGCCATTGCTATTCATAGCCTGTTTGAACTTAGAAGCTGGAAAACTATTTTTATTAATGGAGGGTACAGTTTGGTTTCCATGACTTTAATGGGTGCAATCATTGGTGTTTGGAAATAAAGTTTTTAAGCGTTAAATGATAGATAGCGAAGAAATAGATTTACTTACTCTAAAAAAATAAGCACATGAATTATCAAAGCGTAGTTAGCTGGTTCGAAATTCCAGCAGCAGACTTGGAAAGGGCCACCAAATTTTATGAAACGTTGTTTGGCGTGGAACTGATTGTTATGGATATGCTGAATATAAGAATGAGGACATTTCCTGTAGCGGATATGATGAACCATATCACAGGCGCCCTTATTGAGGCAAGTGATTTCCACAAGCCATCATCTAAAGATGGGGTACTGATTTATCTAAATGCAAACCCTGATGTTCAATTGGTTTTGGACAAGGTGGAAGCTGCTGGCGGGAAAATCATTCTGCCCAAAACAGAAATCGCACCGGAATATGGTTTCATGGCCATCATCATTGATACAGAAGGAAACAGGATTGGGTTTCATTCCATACCTCAACAATAAATTTATGGCAATAGATGAACAACTCACTGCCCGTGTAAGGGAATTGATTGTTCCATTTTCCAATAATGTGGAAGAGAAGAAAATGTTTGGCGGCATCTGTTTTATGGTGAACGATAAAATGTGCGTCGGTGTTCAAACGGAACGGCTAATGGTACGCATCAATCCTGACGAATATGAAACAGCAATTGAAAAAGAAGGGTGCAGGCCTATGGATTTTACAGGTAAATCGATGAAGGGATTTGTATATGTGGATGCTTATGCATTGAACACAAAAACAAAATTGAACTATTGGATACAATTGGCTCTGGAATACAATACTATTGCCAAGCTATCCAAGAAGAAAAAGAAATAACAACATGAAACCAATTACTTTATTTATCTGTTCAGCCCTCTTTTTGCTTTCGTGTATAAATGATAGCACTTTCAAGCAATTGCATGTGCTGCAGGGCACTTGGAAAATGCAAACCAAACGTGGTGCCGTCTGCGAAGAATGGAAATTGCTGAACAAGGATTGCCTACAAAGCAGGGGATACTATATCAAAGGCGCTGATACTATCGTTAATGAAACGGTTGTCCTGCAAAACAAAGCAAATGGCGTTTTCTATACATCAACTGTAGTAAATCAGAATGAGGGAAAACCAACGCGATTTAAACTTACCTCTTCAGCCAATAGCAAATTTGTTTTTGAAAATCCTGAACATGATTTCCCCAAACGCATTGTTTATGAACTGGTGAACCGAGATTCCATCCATGCCTTTATTGACGATGGCAATGATGCATCCAACAAACGAAGCCATTTTTATTATTCAAGGGCAAATAAATAATTTGCAGCTATAAATATTTGCCATGCTATCCAAAGCAGCCACTGTTGATGAATATATCAACGAACTTCCAGCAGACAAAAAAGCAGCCATTACCAAACTTAGAAAAGAAATAAAGACCAACCTGCCCAAAGGCTTTAAAGAAGGTATGGGTTATGGAATGATTGGTTATGCGGTGCCCCATTCCTTATATCCCGAAGGTTACCACTGCACACCGGAATTGCCATTGCCATTCATCAGCATTGCCTCGCAAAAAAATTTCATCGCCATTCACCATTTGGGCATTTATGCAAGCCCATATTTGCTAAAATGGTTCACCGATGAATATGCCAAGCAAGTAACTACAAAGTTGGATATGGGTAAGGGATGTATCAGATTTAAAAAAATGGAGAACATCCCCTTTAAACTTATTGGCGAACTGGCTTCAAAAGTTACCGTGCAGGAGTGGATTGATTGCTACGAATCAGCTATAAAAAACAGAAAGAGCAAGTAATCAACTTGCTCTTTCTTAAAAGGGGTTGTTTTATTTACTTCTTGTGTACTTAATTTCCATCATCTTCATCTCTTTCCCATCCTTAGGATTAGGACCATACATTTCCATCATGTGTGTGTTGTCATCAACAACCTTAAATACTTCTCTCCAGTCGCAATCTTTTCCAGTAACAGGGTCAACACACTTACCTTTTAGGGTAACGGATTTCGAGGCTGCGTCCCAAGGACCTTCCAATCTCATTAAGCCGCTGCTCATATTGTCAACCCAACTACTTACAATCATTTTTTTCGCATTATCATACCCTAAAGTACCATGCCCCTCGAAAGCCATACCCATCATATTGCCAGAATGAACACTTTCCTGAAACAGTCCATTCAGCACTGTTTTGTTTACCGCCTTTCCTGTGCTTTTCATTGGCGGTGCAGCAGGATCCATCCAGAAGGTATTTTCAAAATTCCATGTGCCGCTCATGGAAGCAATCATTTTATGTACTTCCCCAGGCATGCCATAAGCCATGCAGGCTTGCATTCTTGTAGCAGAATCAACAGGCACAAACGCTTCTTCTTTTTTGTAAGAAGTGGTAGTGTCTTTGTTTTCCTTTACTTCTGTGTTTCCATTGTTGCAGGATGCAAAAAGAATAACGCCGGCAATCAGAACGTTAATGCGTTTCATAAACAAGTTTGTTTTTGGTGAACATGAAAAGTACAAACCCTTTTTCACAACTGCAAGAGTCAAGGTGATGAACATGGAAATTTTGGAGACGAACCCAGTTATAGATTGTTCTTCTCCATAAAATCTGCCAATCCTTTTTTTGCATTTTTTGAAACACGTTTGTGCATGAAGCTGCTCCAGCCTAAAATCAGTCCGGGCAGACCCAATGCCTGCCTGCACCACCGGTAATATTTAAAGCCGTCGGAGTGTTCCATGATTACCCCATCCTTCATTCGCATATATGCCTTGCAAACATTAATGACCCGCCTATTTGTTTTAGAGAAAAGATAGGAAGCTGTCCATTCGCAAGTATAGTATTCACCATCATCTGTTTTGATATTGTCAAACTGCAAGGAGAAATCCTTGGCCCTTGTGCAGAGCATCTGCCACATGGCCTTTGTTTCATTGCCACGCAACAAACCAAAAACAGGATCGCTAAAAGGGATGTCATCTGCATAGCAACTGTTCATCGTAGCAAAATCTTTCTGCTGGAAAGCAGTATAGAATTTTTGGATGGTGGCAATATTATTGTCCATTATTAAAATCTTTTGAGTTTTTTTTGAGTATCGCTTCAAGCCTATCGGCTAAACCATCAATAGATTCACCTTCTACTTTCTCAAGGTTCCTGAAAATTTCGCTAACTGCTGTAATTGCCCCATTTAAGAAGCCCATTTTCTCCTTCAGCATATTTTCATCACCTGTTTCCCAATAACCGGTTTCATCATCTACTTCAGTTTGTATAAAATAACGAGTGCTTAAATATTGTAATAGCTTCACTATGGTCTTATGCGTTTCCACGCCAGCAAACTGCGTTTTGGTAAATACCCAATACAGCATTTCATTATTTGCTGTGTAATCAAAGAACGTAAGATTGGGAATGGCTGAAGTCCTGCCATTGGGTAAAAAAGTAAGCCAAACCGGCTCGCATTTTTCATTTGGCGAAAACACAATTCCCATAATATCGTCTTCCTTAAACCTGATTTGTTCACATTCAAAAGAAGCAAGCGTTTCAATTTTTGATTGATTGATAATATTGTTTTTCCAGCCCATGCTTTCGCAGATGTCTTTTAACTCATCTATCAATCGTTTCAAAGAAGCTGGTTCTTTTAACTTGAAGCTGTAATGAATAGTAACGCCCATAAATTCCTAACTATTAAAAAATGAGATTATTGAACTTCGGTCAACTCCTTCATCACATTATCAATCCTTGCTTTCAAATCATCATAATTGGTGTAGCCCCTTGCCAGTAAATAAAACTTGCTTTCCCCTGTTTGCAAAAGCACACAGGGATAACCTGTAACCTGCAATTGTTTGCACAGGGCAAATTCATAATTGGCTTTCTCCTTGTATGCTCCGCTCTTCAACTTTTCATAGAATGCTTCTGGCTGAATGCTGTATTTCTCCAGAAGGTGTTTATAGGCTTCATCATCTGTTAAATCACGGCCTTCAAAGTGCAGGGCATATTGCAAATCGCTGGCAAATTCCACTTGCCTTTCAGGATAATATTCTTTAAAGATGCTCATGGCAATAGCCGGTTTCTCGCTATTGGGAAACCAGTCACTCAAATCTGGATTATTAATATGCCATAAATAGTCGGGACCAAACTTTATACCTGTCAACTCTTCCACAGTTGGATAGGCTTTTTGAATAAATCCTGCTGCAATGCTGATATGCGTAGGTTTTTCGGGCATGATCATGCCGCCACTCAGCACTTCAAAATCAAGCCTGCCTTTGTATTCTTCTGCAATCTTTTTGATGACTGGGCTAAAACCATAGCACCAACCGCAATAGGCATCGTAACAATAATATATAACTGGATTCATTCGGCGAAGATAAACTGGATGCCGTATAGTTGATACTTGGATACTGGATGCAGGCTACTGAACCGGAAGCCAAGACCATTTGATGGTTACAGAAAACGCTTTTCATGCCGCAAAAGCCTTTAAAGGGCAAACCTTTCTATATTTGCCGCATAAATTACTTACATGACTATTCATCGGGAAGGTTTCAAGACCATTGGTATTACAGCTTTAATTTGGGGTGTACTTAACCTAGTGTCGTTCAATTTTTTAAGTGCCAATACACCATGGCTTGTTTGGGCAATCTTCATTATCACAACTGGTTTGTTCCTGTTTTTGATTTCTTTTTTCCGTATGCCCAACAGGCAATTAACAATTGATAGCAATAAAATTATCTGCCCTGCAGATGGCAAAGTGGTGGTAATTGAGGAAACGGTGGATGTGGAATATTTCAAGGACAAACGCATTCAGGTGAGTGTATTTATGAGTCCTGCAAACGTGCATGTGAACCGCAATCCAATGGACGGTGAAGTGATTTATAACCAGTATCACAAAGGCAAATTCTTGGTGGCTTGGCATCCAAAAAGTTCCACTGAAAATGAAAGATGGAGTGTTGCTGTAAAAAACAACCATGGTACTATTTTGTATAAACAGATTGCTGGAGCATTAGCAAAAAGGATTTGTAATTATACAAGCGTTGGCCAGCAAGTGAAGCAAACTGATGAATATGGCTTTATCAAATTCGGCAGCCGTGTGGATATTTTATTGCCGATAGGTACTAAGGTTAATGTGCAATTGAATGAAGTGGTAAAGGGGGGAGTTACTGTGTTGGCGACTTGGAGCTAAGGGATTAACTGGTTAATTGGTGATTATGGAGGAGTGAAAAAATCATTTTTAAGCTATAAAAAGTAGGGGGCTAATTCAATTTAATGAATCAGCCCCTTTTTATTGTTATGCCTATTGCTTTTCTACTTTAGTTACTTCCTACACTTCCTCACCTCCTACTAGGCATGTTCAACGGAATGTCCCTCTTCAGCATTTCTTCCCTATTAGCCATTACCCATGCAGTATTGAAGATTAACCGAACCCTTTTCTCCATCAAATCAAAATTGATTTTTTCGACAGTGTCTGTTGGGCGGTGGTAATCCTTGTGAACACCATCAAAATAAAAGATGATAGGCACGCCCTTTTTCGCAAAATTGTAATGGTCGCTCCTATAGTAAAATTGATTGGGGTCTTTGGGGTCATTGTACCTTCTGTCCAGTTCCAATTTCATTTTGCTTGCACCATTAATGGAATCTGTGATTTTTAATAAGTCGCTACTTAGTTTGTCTTCGCCAATGGCATATACATAGTTCATGCTATCGCCTTTGTACAATGGGTCAATTCGTCCAACCATATCAGTGTTCAAATCAACAGTTGTCTTGTCCAAGGGATATACAGGATGTTCTGAATAGTATTCACTTCCCCATAAACCCTTTTCCTCCCCACTCACTGTCATAAACAAAATGCTGCGGCGTGGACCCTTTCCATTCTTTTTTGCTTCAGCAAAAGCCTCTGCCATTTGAATAACGCTCACTGTTCCGCTTCCATCATCATCTGCCCCATAATAAATAACGCCATTCCTCATGCCTAAATGGTCGTAGTGGCCAGTTAAAATAACGCACTCATCTTTTTTGTCTGTTCCTTCCAACAGCCCCATTACATTGCTGCTCTCCAAATTATTGGTTGACTTGTTGATGCTGATGCTTGCATTGGTAGGATAGGTGCCAGTTTTTACATCCTTCAAACTTGTATAATTGGCAACCATTTTTGTAAGTAAGGATGCTGCGGCTTGGTACGAAACAGAAATGATGGGAGAAGGGGTTTCTTGTGCCCCTTCTTTCTTCATATACATTTGACCCATACGGGAGGCTGCAGGCCTGTTATCTGCATTGAAATTTTTTGAAACAATGATGATTCCTGCAGCACCGTTCTTTTTTGCGGTAGCAATCTTTTTGTTCAATCCACCACCGCCAAAACGTGCATTGGCTGGCATGAAGCTTTCGCCCTTTTCCATATCTACAGGAGAAATATCCAACAGCATTACCCACTTGCCTTTTACATCAAGGTCCTTATAATCGTTACGGGTTGAATCAACAATGCCATAGGAAACAAAAGCCACTTCCTTCAGGTTCCAATTACCATTTATGGCACTGTTCAATGAAACAGAAAAATGCCTGTCGAAATCAAAGGGCAAATTGTACAAGGAAAGCTTTGCTTCCTTCAGCTCATCTTGGTACACAGGATAAACCTGTTGGTAGCTGCTGCCATTACCGGGTTTCAGTCCAAAATTTTTGAACTTCTCCTCAATATAAGCTGCTGCTCTTTTTTGTCCGGGTGTAGCTGTTTCCCTGCCTTCCATTTCGGCACTTGCCACAATGGTGAGCTTTTCCCTTAGGCCTTCTTGTGTAATGGTAGAGGCGAACTTTGCCGCATCCTTGTTTTTCTGTGCCATGGCAAAAGTGCTGGCTAAGGAGAACGAAAGGAGAAGGAGTCTTTTCATGTTGATGATTGATAATTAATAAATGGAGTGCCAGTTGGAACCTTTTGAAGTTACCGGTATTTAACTAAGCACATCGGCAGGCATTGTGTTAAGCACAAGCAATTTTGTTTACACGGTTGGCATGCCTTCCACCTTCAAATTCCGTGCTGATAAAATTTTCTATCATTTCTTCTGCCAAGGGCAAAGCAACAAACCTTGCCGGTATGCAAATAATATTGGCATTGTTGTGCTTGCGAACCAACTTGGCCACATCATTTTCCCAACACAGCCCTGCACGTATACCCTGATGCTTATTGGCAGTTATCGCAACGCCATTGGCACTGCCACAAAGCAAGATGCCAAATGCAGCTTCCCCTGTTTCCACACTTGTAGCCACAGGATGGGCAAAGTCTGGATAGTCAACCGAATCCAATGAATAAGTGCCGTAGTCCTTTACCGTATAGTGCCTTTTTTCCAGCCAAAGCTTAATGGCCTCTTTGTATTCAAAACCTGCATGGTCACTACCAATGACTATTGGTTTGCTTAAATCAAATATTGGGTTCATATCTTTTTTTTACAAATTCATTACAATACGAGTGCAGCAAATTAAAGTTACCTGCTCTCTTGCAAATAAACTAACTGTATGAGACTTGAAATATTTTTTTTAGGACTGGTAATGATTGGGGGCAAGCAATGCAGCAAGCAGCCCAACTCCAGCAGCTATAACAATCAAAAGATAATTGGGTCCAAACCCATTTACAGTACGGATCCAGCACTGAAACTGGTAACTACCGATACTGCACACCATGTAAAAAATGCAGGCAAGATTTATGCTTACCAAAACTACCTGCTACAATGCGAAGTAGGTGAGGGCATACATATTATAGACAATACCAACCCTGCCACCGCAAAAAGAATTGCCTTTATTAAGGTAATGGGCTGCAATGAAATCTCCATAAAAAACAATTACCTCTATACCAATAGCTACAAGGATTTGGTAACCGTAGACATTTCCAATATTAGCCATCCTGTGGAAACGCAAAGGATAGCCAATGCTTTTAATGTAACTGGCTATTCACCAGAGCCTACAGAAACGGGGTATTATGAATGTGTCAATCCATCAAAAGGCGTGGTAATAGGATGGACAAAAGATTCCATATACCCTTATTGCTACAAACAATAAATCTTATTTATGAAAAAAATATTTTTGGGTCTTTGCGTTATTATGGCTGCTGCTTTTTATGGTTGTGAAAAACAATCCGACAGTGCAGTGGCTGCAGGTGGGAGTACAGGAATAGGTGGTTCCATGGCAAGGTTCACCATTGTGGGCAGCTATCTCTATCTAGCTGATGATTACAGTTTGAAAGTGTATAAAATTACCAATGGGGCTAGTCCGCAATACATCAAAACTATATCAATTGGCAATAACAGTATTGAAACGATTTATCCCTACAATAACCAGTTGTTCATTGGTTCCCAAGTGGGCATGTATATCTATTCCATTATCGACCCTGAAAACCCGGCAAAGCTTGGCCAGGCTTTACATGTAAGAAGTTGTGACCCTGTGGTGGCAAAGGACAGTTTTGCCTATGTAACATTAAGGAGCGGCACACGCTGCGGCACTGCTACCGATGCCCTGTACACCTATAGCGTGTCCAATGTGATGGCACCCGTTCAAATGGATGTATTGGCCTTGCCAACACCATCGGGCTTGGGCTATAAGGACACAATGCTTTTTGTTTGCTGCCAAAACAGTGGGCTTGCCGTCATCAATATAAAATCACCCAAAAAACCTGTGTTGAAGAGATATATTACGGGCAATACCTTTTATGATGTAATTCCATTGGGCAATACATTGGCTTGCATGGTAAAAACAGGCATTGACTTGTACGATATAAGTGATGTGAACAATGTGCAATTGATAAAGTCCATTGCGAATTAACTCCATTCTTCCACAGCGTCTTCCTTCTCCATTTTCTTGTATGCCCTTTTGGAAACAATGATGCCCAATTCATACAGAATCATCAATGGCACAAACACAATGGTCTGGCTGTACCAATCGGGGCTAGGGGTAATGAATGCAGCGAGTATGAGTATTACAACGATGGCATACTTCCTCGACTTCTTTAAAATCATTGGTGTTATCAACCCAATTTTTGTGAGGACAAACGCCAGCACTGGCAATTCAAAAGCTATCCCGCAACCAAGGATAAGGTTAGTAAGGTTGTCAAAATAATCGGACAGGGTTGGCCTTGTATCAATCAAGTGCTTTGTCCCCAACTGGAAGCCTGCCAAGAAGTTGAAGGTAAATGGACCCAACAGGAAGAACCCGAACAAGGCTCCGCTAAAAAAGAAAAACGTAACCCAAAAGATAACTGAACGGGTATTCTTCAATTCTTTTTCTCTCAATGCCGGCTTCACAAAACGCCAGAACTCCCAGAAAATATAGGGGAAGGCAACAATGATTCCACCCACAAATGCCAAGGTGATGGCACTTAGGAACTGCCCACCAAAGGTATTGCTCTGCATTTGGATGGCCACGGGGGGCATGCACAAGGAGTTGCCCAAATGAAGTTTATGGCTGAGGCTGCACAGGGCCCTGTAAGTAATAAAATCCTGGTTAAGGGGTCCACTGATGATATTGTCAAAAATCCAGTCCCGAAAAATGAAAATGACAGCCGCTACGATAAGAATGGCAATCAAGCTCCTAACGATATGGCTACGCAGTTCTTCCAGATGGTCTATAAAAGACATTTCTGCCTTTGAACTGTTTCCTCCCCTTCCAAAAATTCCTGCCATATTTTCTGATACTTGTGAGGACGCAAAGTTATAGGGATGCAGTATGCAAAAAAATTAAAGCAGCCTTAGGGGCTGCTTTCTTTATAGTGTATGACTGACTATTAAGGCTTAACGGCTTGTTTAAGCCAAGCCTTTAACGGCCTGCCAAAAACAGATGCTTTACCGGGAAGTAAGTAAGGCTGTAAGTACCGCGTTCCCGGCCTACTTACTTCCCGGTAAATAAACAATTGGCGAAGCCCCCATGAATTGTTCCTCTCCTATGCTTGTTTGCAAAGCAAACAATGTCTTTCCCTGCTGGCAGCAATTTATTACAAATCCAATGAAGGCAGGGTTACGGTTACTTTTGTCCCGTCTTCTTCAGAAGAAACAATTCTCATTTCCCCTTGGTTAAACTCCAATAAACGCTTAACCAAATAAAGCCCAATCCCCAGCCCCTGCTGTTCAAATTTGGAACGCTTGAACTGTTTGAATGGGGCAATTTCATCCAGGCTGCTCAATGCAAACCCACGGCCAATGTCCTTTACTTCAATGATATAATTGTCGCCCTCTTTTTTTCCTGTCACATGCACCCTTTGCCCAGTTTTTGAAAACTTCAGGGCATTGTCTGTTAGTTCCAGCACGATACGCAATAAGTATTCAGGGTTGATGTTCAAATCTGCCTGCTCCATTTCAAAGCTCAAATCACCCGAACGGTTGTAAATTTCCTTTGCCATCGTTTGCAGTTCCGTTTGCAAACGCTGTGGCCAGAGACCTGCCGTTTTACCGTTGCTGAACATGCTCAGTAATTCAGTGTAAACTTCTGCCCGTTTTATTTCTTCAAACAGCATCAGGTTGGCCAATGAATGGTTGAGCCGCAGACCCGATTTCAAAATGGACAATAACAGTTCATGGATTTGCTTGTCGTTGAAGGACTCCCTTGCATTAATCAGCAGGTTGAGCCCACCAATAATACCGTGCAGCGGTGTATTGAACTCATGGTAGTAAGTCGCAAAAACAGTGGTGTCCAGTTCGTGCTTTACTTTGGCATATTCACCCACCACCTTTTTCTGCTTCTTCAACCGGGCCTCAATGGTGCCAATCAAATCTTTTGTGGCAAAGGGCTTGGTAAGGTAATCATCAGCACCCAAGTCCATGCCCTGCCTAATATCCTGGTGGTCCACTTTTGCGGTCAGGAATATAAAGGGGGTGCTTTGAATAGTGGATGTTTTCCTTACGTACTCCAATACTTTGAACCCGTCCATTTTTGGCATCATTACATCGCAAACAATCAGCGATGGCCTGAAATCTATTGCTTCCAATATACCCTGCTTGCCATTGGATGCCGTTTTTATATGGTATCCCTTTGCTTCCAAAAGCTCCTGAAGGTTTTCCCTGATATTTTCATCGTCCTCAATTACCAGTATTTTGGTTTGTGGTTCCATAAGTATTTGCTTATCGTTTAGTGGTTAGCACCCTTTAAAGGTAATATAACGTTCACAGTCGTCCCTTTATTTAGTTCGCTCTCAACAAAAATTTGCCCGTCATGTTTGTCAATGAATTCCTTCACAATGGAAAGTCCCAATCCTGTCCCCTCAATTTCCATGGTATTGCCTGCCCTGTAAAAAGGCTGGAAGAGGTTGCCCAAATCATTTTCGGGAATGCCGATACCCTTGTCCGTAATGGAAATATTGACGGTGCCATAATCAAATTTCAGCAGCATTTCAATGGTGCCGCCCGTTGAATACTTATAGGCATTGCTCAAAATATTCTCCAGTGAATGGTCCAGCAGTTTCGGGTCAAATACCACTTCCTGCACTTTGCCCAAGGTGGAAAGTACCACTTTCCTTTCTTCAGGAAAGCGGTTATTGTACTTGTTTTCAATCAGTTCCGTGCAAAAGGCCACAAGGTCCCTTGTTTCTGGCTTGAAAGGTGTCCGGCTGGCATCAGCCCTTCCCAGCAGCAGCACGTCGTTCATTAAGTCCTGCAAGCGTACCACTTCCCCCTGAATGCGGTTGAACTGTTTTTTGAAAGGTTTCTGCTTGGCCTCCGGCAGCCCTTCCAGATACATTTCCATGATATCCACCCCGCTATGTATAACGGTCAACGGGGTCCTGAACTGGTGCGATGCGGTGGACACAAATTGCGAACGCAGCTCATTCAGTTCCCGCTCCTTTACCAGTGCCTGCTCCAGGTCCTTCATCAACTGTTCACGTTCCGTAACATCCCGGGTTGAGCAGATGATGGAAGAGGTATTCCCCATGGCATCCACAATGGGCTTGTAGTAATTTTCCACCCAGCGGTATTCGCCCATTTTGGACAGCAGGCGGTAACGGATATGCGATTCCTTTTTCTCAAAAACTGCTTTCCCCAAGGCTTCCTCTATAAATATTTTCACATCGTCCGGATGGATGATGTAAATGCTGTTCTCGTCAATCAGCTCATCGGGGCTGTAGCCAATTACATTCTGTGCGGAAGGGGAAGCATAGAGAAATTTACCGTCATTATCAATAATGGAGATAAAATCGGTGATGTTTTCGGAAATAAAACGGAACTTCCTTTCGCTCTCTATAAGGCTCTGCTCCGCATTCTCAATATGGGTGTAATCCGATTTTACAATATAGACCTTGTCTGCATGGCCATCCTCATCCAGTGACACGGTTATCTTCTCCAGCAGCATTTTTGTCTCGCCAACAGGCGTGGTAATGCGGTAGAAAAATTCGCCCCTGCCCCTGTTGTTGATTACCTCCTCCATCTGCTTCACAATGCCCGTGCTATCCTCAATATGGATGATTTCCTTCCAGAAAAGCCCATGCTGCATAAACTCTTCCTTATCGCAGCCAAAGAAGCCCTCCAAGTTGTCGCTTACAAATTCATACCTATTTTCCTTTAAATTAAAAATGGCATACACGTCATCAATATTGTTGATGAGGTGGGTAAGCTGTTCCGTTACCTTGCTTAGGTTCTTTTCATATTCCAGCCTTTCCCTTATGTCCCGCAGCACGCAGAGCAAGTATTTATTGTTCTTGAAATAGAATAGGGATGTGGAGAACTCAAAGGGGATATTTTCCGTGCCCGCCTTATTGGCAAAGAATATCTGCTGGCTCCTAATCATGGTGTCGCTTTCGCTTGCATGCTTCAATATGTTATGGAAACGGCGGCGTTTTTCCAGTGTCCATTCCGTATAGTACTGGCCAATCCATTCCTGTGGGGTATAGCCCAAAATGCGGATGGCATCATTCACATTTTCTATCTGCCCCGTTTGCAGGTCAATGGTGAGTATAATTTCCTTGCTGCTGTTCAGGATGGTGTTCAGTTTCTCATTGCCCTCCTGCAGCATCTGCACCAAAAATTCATTCTGTTCCTTGTGCTTCTGCAACTCCACTTCCACCAAGCGGTTATCCGTAATATCCGCTGTTGTTCCCACCACAATGGCCGGGTTGCCAAACTCGTCACAGAGCAGGGTACGCCTGCTCTGTACCCAAATGTATTCCGTCCCATCAGCACTTAAGGTCCTGTAGGTTTCCTCGGACCTGGCATTGTTGCCCTTCCGCAGGAATTCATCAAAATGCATGATTACCCTGTCCGCATCATCCGGGTGCACATCCCTTGAAAACTGCTTCCGGTAGTCCATATCCATCTCATTGGAATCGAAGGAACCAATCCTCGGTGCAAAACCCATGATGCGGATTTTATTGCTCCGCAGGTCCATTTCCCATATCAGTTCGTTCAGGGTTGCCAAAGTGGTTTCATACACTTCATTGCGGTGGTACAGTTGCTGCTGCACCTGCTGCGATGCTGCCGAAAAGCCAATGGCCTTACAAAGGGTCTGCAATGTATCTACCAACGCTGTTTCCCAGTTTTTTTGCAAGGAGCTTCCAACCAAAAAACCGCCCCATATATCCCCGGAACTTTCAATTACAGTGAAAGCAAAACTTTGCCACCCTATTTCTTGTGCAAGCTGCTCCCAACTGGCTACACTTAATAATTCTGGATGGGTTGGTAATTGCTCTGTAATTGATGAGGCGATGATTTCTTCCTTTGCCCAACAATATTTGAAGGGTTTTTTGCTTTTGTTCAAGATAAAGCAAGCATAATCCGCATCAAGGAAAGCCCCAACTTTATTTGTTATGATTTGAAGGGCCTCATCCAAATTGCTGGACAAAATAAGCTGGTTAAGGCATGCTGCAAGCATGGCGGCATGCGTAGCGGGTATTTCTTTGGATAATTGGGCCATGCAGTTTCTTTCGGAATGGTAAGCTAAGGAAATTTTCGTTTGGCAATCTCTTTCAACAAAAAAGGTAGTGGCTCAGTTTGAATTACTGTCAGGTTGAGCTTGTCGAAACCGAATTAGGGTTACAATACAATCGCCTTCGACTGGGCTCAGGCTGACATCCCGATTTTCAAACTAAGTGACTACCACAAAAAACCCGTTCTCATTTGTAAAACGGGGCAATCAAAAAAAAGTTGTACCAACAGCTACAGCACTTTCAGTTTCACCATCTCAATCCTTGTATCGCTTACATTCAGGATATCAAACTGGTAATTGTCTATGATAATCACGTCCTTTAGTTTGGGTATTGTTTCATGGTTGTTGATGATGTAGCCAGAAAGGGTTTCGGACTCGTCCACATTAAACTCCAAGTTGTACTTTTCATTGATATAATCAAGCTCCAGCCTTCCACTGAAGATGAATTCCTTTTCGGCCAATTGCTTTTCCACAAACTCCTCGGTATCGTATTCGTCCTGAATTTCACCAAAAATTTCTTCCAGCACATCTTCCATCGTCACTATGCCGGCCGTGCCGCCAAACTCGTCCACTACCCAAGCAATGCTTTTCCGCTCCTTGGTAAATTTGGCCATCAGGTCCGTGGCACTCATGCTTTCCGGCACGGCAGGAATGGGCAATAAGATGGACCTGATATCAGCAGGCTTCTTGAACAGGTCCAATTGGTGGATATAGCCCAGGATATTGTCAATATTGTCATCATACACCACCAGCCGGGTAAGCTTTGTATGGATAAAATGGTCCTTTGCTTCCTCCACGGTAGCCTGTATGTCTATGGATTCTATTTCCGTTCTTGGCACTAGGCACTGCCTAATCTTTACCATCGGCAGGCTCAGGGCATTGGCAAAAAGCTCTTTGTTCAGGTCCACATTTTCCTCGTCCTGATCCTTTGTCTGCTGGAAGAAATGCTCCAGGTCCACATGGGAAAAAGCTTCTTCCTTTTCATTTACCCTCACATTGAACAGGTATTTCAATATCCACTGGGCAATGCTCACAAAAAAGTTGGCAAAGGGGGAAAAGAGCTTGTGGAAGAAACTGGCCACAGGGGCAAAAAAACTTACCAGCACATCGTTCTTTGCCCTGAAAATAGCTTTGGGAATGAACTCACCCAAGATAAGCACCACAAAGGTTGAAATGATGGTGTCCAGCAAAAGACCAAAATACTGCACTTTCACATGGAAGACCTTCCAAACAATGCCATGAATCAACTGGCTGAAGAGCAGGCCATAAATAACCAGGAACACATTCAGCCCAATGAGGCAGCTACCGATAAACTTAGCAGGTTGCTCCAAAAATTTTGACACAATCATACCGCTATGCTTGCCCTGCTTTTTCTTCAGTTCTATGCTGAGCCTGTTGGCACTAACAAAAGCTATTTCATAGCCTGCAAAAAAGCCAATCAAAACAAGGGTAATCAATATCCAGCCAATGGTGTAGAGTAACTCCATGTATCGAAAATATGGAAAAATATTGTGCTAAGGAGGTATTTACCGTACGAAAACATGGAATGGGGATAGCAAGTGCAACGAGTGATGTAAGTGTTGCTCACGACAAATCAATCGATGTTTAACAAAGTCACTTACAAAATTTCAGGTTGTGACCAACTGGTTGGTCACACGCAGTTGGTCACAACCTGAAAAAAGAACTAACTTACTGTCAAATGCCACAAAATGAGAAGAAATAAAAAAACTTTAGCTGCTCAATTGGGTATTACGCAGCAATTGCTGTCCAGATTTTTGGGTATTGCCCGTACTTCCATTACCATGTTCGAATCGTCAGACAGGGGCATTCCTTATGAAGGGTCC